>JACDJA010000084.1_pt1 | contig 133452 bp, 140 predicted proteins | sample 7449241 | NCBI WGS metagenome assembly JACDJA01 (sample SAMN14253289, study PRJNA609438) | sludge metagenome | isolation source: initial anaerobic sludge | collected 2018-12-20 | reverse complement strand
TAGTGGAGATGTTTTTTGGGAAGTTCCATACTTGCCGATCGATCCTGAAGATGTTGGGCGAAGTTATGAGGGGATTATCCGTATAAACTCTCAATCAGGCAAAGGCGGGATAGCTTTTGTACTTGAGAAAAACTTTGGCTACTCACTCCCAAAAGCTATGCACCCAGAGATAGGGGCGTTGGTACAAGAGGCGAGTGATAAAAAAGGTGAAGAACTTAGTAGTGATGAGATATTTGCTATATTTAAACAGAGTTATTTTGATATAGATGAGCATATATCGCTAGTTGATTTTACTTCAACCACCTTAAAAGGGGCTACAAAATGTACTATAACATATATGTTAGATGGCAAAGAGATGGTCTCAGATGGCGAGGGGAATGGTCCTGTTGATGCTTGTAAGGCGGCTTTAGTTAAGGATTATAAGAGTGAGTTTATCATAAAAAGCTATGCAGAACACTCCTATGGAGATAAAAGTAGTGCAAAAGCTATAGCTTATATAGAGGTTCAAACCAAAGAGACTCCATCTTGTTTTGGGGTTGGTGAAGATAACGATATAGCAATGGCATCGATAAAAGCACTTTTTTGTGCATTAAACAGAGCTTTTGTGATAAAATAGTGTAGATAAAAACCAAAAAGGTGTATATATGTTTAAAAAAATTGTGATAATGTCGGCTATAGTAGCCTCTTTAAGTGCATATGACTTAAAGGAAAATATGCAGATGTTAAATGCTGAGCTTTTAGAAGTACAACAAGGGTTTATCATAAGTGATCCAGATATGGTAGATCGTGCTATAAAAAAGTTCTCTAAACATGCGCAAGACTTACTAGGCGATAAAGATAAATTTGCTCAGATGCTACCAGCAAATAAAAAGCATAGAGCAAATGAGGCGGTTATGTCGGCTCAAATCATAAACCACAATGTAAATATCATACTAGAAGCGATAGAGAACAAAGCAAACCAGTCAGGTATAGCAAGAAGAGAAGAGTCTCAAAGAGCTTTTACTTACATAGAGCATGCTTGTTTTAGATGTCATAATCTAGTTAGAGATAGATACTAAAAGAGTATATTAAAGCTAAGTAGTCCATCTTTGTAGTTGTGAGCTAGAGTGAGGTTGTGTTTATCGATTATCTTTTTAACAATATTTAATCCTAGACCAAAACCACCCTTTTGTTCTGGGCCTTGAGTAAATGGTTTTAGATAATAGTTAAAATCTTTTTCTAGCTCGGTTGCTTTGTTTGATACAGTTATGCTATTTTTATCCAAAATAATATATATGGGAAATGAGATAGTGTATTTTAAAGCATTATCAATTAGGTTTTTTAGAGCAATACTTAGATAGTGTAGATCCCCTTTTATCTTAAAGTCCTCTGTAATTTCTAGATTTATCAAAGATTCATCAGATATGTATAATTTGTCTAAAGAGTTTATGATTAGTGTTTCGGCACTAAATTGAGTTATATTTAGAGTAATGATATTTAGTTTTTCTAGTTCTATCATATCATCTATAAGTTTTTGCAGATCATAAAAGATTTTTTTTAATAGCTCTTTATCTGTATGATTTTGTATTTTTTCGGTTATAAAAATCCCTTTGGCTATTGGAGTTCTAAGTTCATGCCCAATAACTCTTAAAAGCTCCTCTTTTGCTAAAATAAGACTCTCTAAAGAGGTTGCCATTGTGTTAAAACTAGTTGCTAGGGTACCTATTTCATCATTTGAGTAGATATTTATTCTGCTTGATAGGTCACCACTAGCCAAATTTTTTATTTTTTTTGTAATTCTCTTTAGTGGCAGTAGAAGTTTTATGACATAAGAAAATATAACAAATAGAGCAAAAATATCTAGGAAAATAAGTATATCTAATATAATTTTATCACTTAGATACTCCTTGTTGATAGATTTTAAGATGATATTATCATCTAGGTATTTTATGTATACAATATACTCATCTCTAGAGTTGTCTTTTAAGATAGATAGATTTCCAAAAGTTAAATCTTGTTTATAGATGGTCTTTAAATTTTTCTCATTTAGGCTTGATATTTCTTCTAAATCATACTTAGTGATTAGGTGATCGACATAGTTTTTGTTTTCAATATTTTTAAAGATATCATCTACTATTTTAAGATACTTCTCTTTGGCAAAATCATCAACCCTTTTTGAATTTATATCATTTATCCAAAATCCAATAATACTCATAAGAAATAGGCTTAAAAAAAATAAAAATATAAGCTTTTTAAATATTGACATTAGATTGTGAGCTTATAACCCACACCCCAGATGGATTTTATATATTTTGGATTTTTGGCATCATCGCCAAGTTTTGCTCTAATGTTTGAGATGTGCATATCTATGGTTCTATTTTTGGTATCAAAATCTAAGCTAGTTGCATGTAAGATCTGCTCCCTTGAGGAGATTTTGTTTCTATTTTCTATGAGGTATATGAAAATTTCAAACTCTACTTTTGTAAAATTAATATAATAATCATCTAGCAATATCTCTTTATTTGCTTTGTCGATAGTAAAATCCCCTAGTTTATATGAGTGTTTGGCTACTCTTTTTAAAATGAGCTCAATTCTTAGCACTAGTTCTCTTGGTTCATATGGTTTTGCTAGATAATCATCAGCCCCTAACTCAAATCCATGGATTTTATTTCCTATATCTCCTCTTGCGGTTGATATGATTATTGGTATATTTTTTATCTCTTTTAGTTTTTTAAATAGATCAAAACCATCGATAAATGGCAGTGTTAAATCAAGTACTATGATGGAGTAATTATTGTATTTTGCAAAACTATCAAGCGCCTCTTTTGGGTTGGAAAAAGCAACTACATCAAATCCAAACCCCTTTAGGTACTCAATTATTAAGTTTTGTATCTCTAGATCATCTTCTATAAGTAAGATATTTTTACTCAATTTCCCACTCCCTAAAATGTTTGGCAAAATGCTCTCTTTGCTCTTTATCTAAGACTTCATAGATGATTTTAATTCTTTTGGTCTCAAGTGTTGCAGCTTTTGTTTTTAGTTTCATCAGCTCTTTGTGGTACAGCTCTTCATTAAAGTTTTCATTTTTTATGATATTTTTAAGATTATCCTCTAGCTTTTCTTTAAAATCGAAAAACTCTTTGTATTCATCCTTTAAATTAATAAGAGATTTTTTTATAGATTCACTTTGCATACGGTTAAGATTTAGATAGTCAAGATTTTTATACATCTGTTTAAATTTGACTTTATCACTAGCATTTAGCGAGATAATAATACTACATAAAATCAGAAATATTTTTAATATTTTCATGCTCTATTAATCCTTTTTCAATATCGCTATGACAAGCTTTGCAGTTTGCAACGCTTTTGACTTTTTCATGCTTAAAAACAGATTTTGGGATATTTTTGTGCTTTTTTTCCCAATAATTTGTTTTGGTTAAGGCTATTATATCTTTTTCTTTTATAGAGTTTGTAAACTTCCAAGAAGCTTTTGTTGTAGAGTTTTCTGAGCTATTTTTTACTAAAAATGCTAATATTTTTTCATTTATATCATCATCTAGTGATGCATCATCTCCAAAGTGATTTTCTAAATTATTCATCATAAGTTCCCACGATTTTTTTGGTAGTAAATTTGGTGGATACAAAATATGGCATGAGCCGCACTCCTTTGCAAAAAGAGTATCTAAAGCTGCATAATCTATCTGTTTATGAATAGAGCTATTTAACATATTGGTTGGTTTATAAATACTAAAAAGTAAAAACAGTACAAGAACAATAAGCATAAAAAGAGCAAATAGTTTTTGAAAAAATGATATTTTTATATCCTCACTATTTTCTATGGTTTTGTATCCTGTAAAAATTGAGTTTAGTGTGTTGTTTTTTTTGTGAAGAACACTATCCATAAAAATTCCACCCAAATGCGCAGCAATTAAAATCAGAAGAAAATTTGCAAAAAATTCATGTATCTCCTTAAATAGTTTCATTTTTTTAAAAAAAGAGCTATTCAAAAAAGAAGCAATACCTTTTCCATCTTGTATTCCATAAGTTAAAACCCCCGTAACAATTACAATAAAACTAACTATTAGCATAGTTATCATCACATAAGATGCCAAGGGGTTATGTCCTATATATTTTTGTTTGTCTGTAAATATATTTTTTATAAAGCTTTTTGCTTCACCTATATTGGCTGGAAAATCTCTAAATAGAGAGTACTTTGGACCAAAATATCCCCAAGCTACTCTAAAAAATAAAAGTATCAAAATAGAGTAACCAGCAACTGCATGAAGTTTTAGATACTTATCATCATCACTTAAAAATGCTATTAAGATAAATAGAGCAAAAAGCCAGTGGAAAATCCTTGTTGGCAGTGACCAAATATATGATTTTTTCATACTATTTTTTCTCCCATTTTCCATAATTTGGAATATCTATATCCTCATCGCTAAAAATACCTTTTTTGGCATTTTGATGACAAGCGGTACAGTTAAATAGACCTCTCACCTCTTTTTGAGTAATTAAATGCTCTTTTATCTTCTCATGCTTTTTCTTTATATATGGCATTGTAGAGATAGAGTTAGGGATAGATCTGTTTAGGTTTTCAACAATTTTTCTACTTCTTTTATACTGCTTACTTTTTTCGGCACTATTTAGGTTTAAATAGCTAGATAATATTTGAAAAGTATCATCATCAACTGTTGCATCATCTCCAAAGTGATCATCTAGATTTAACATCATTTTATTCCAAGCGTTGCTAGGAAGCAGACCTGCTGGATATGCAAAATGGCAACTTCCACACTCTTTTTCATAAATCGCATTATCAACTGGCTTAATAGATACACGCAAACTAGCAGCAAACAACAGGGAGCTTATAACTCCTAATAAAACTATTTTTTTCATGGCTCACTCCTTTTATTTATTGATGATGTAGGTTATTACATCACCTTTTTCAAGTGCTGATCCTTCACGATTGTAAACATCGTTAAAGTTTCTTTTTAACCACTTTTCAATCTCTTTTTTCTCTGTAAATCTTTTGGGATTTGCTTTTGGGGATAGAGCATCTATCGTTTTGCCTGTAAAATGATTTTGACTAGCTTTGCTCAAATCTGTACCGTGACAAGAGGCGCAAGAGACTAGTTCACCTTTTTTACCAATATGTTTTGATAAAAAAATATTTTCACCTCTTTGATAATCAAAACTTTTAAACGATAAGTCTGTTTTTAAAACCTCTTCTTTTAAAGAGTCTAAAAACTCATCAACAGTAGAACCAAAACTCAAAGTTACAAGCATGCTTGTTACTATAATTTTTTTCATACGAACTCCTAAATATTTTATATTTAGAAGATTAGAAGAATAGTTTAAAGATATTATGTCTCTTTACTTGACAATCTATTTACAACTTTAGTATATCTTTGCTTGTATATTATATTTTTCATAATATATATCTATCATAGAGTTTAGTTCACTATCGCTTAGTGTGCTTTTTTCTTTAATGCCAAATCTTTTTATGTATTCATAGGGGAGTATAGATTTATGTAAATTTGGTTCTCTTAGATACTCAAATATAGCTTTTTTAATTCTCTGTTTTGAACTATACTTAAGTGTATATTTTTGCATAATGATACTAAACTTAAAATCATCCCCATGACATACTAGACAGTTCTTATCAAACTCATTAGCCATCAGAAGAGTACTAAGCATTAGAGATAGTATGGCTATTTTTTTTACCACGAGAGTGTTACCTTTGTCCCTTGATTTAGCTGTGAGGTAATGTCTATTTTTATGTTATACTCATCGGCTATCGATTTTATAATACTATATCCTAAGCCAAAGCCACCTTGTGTTTTGTCAAATCTTTTATACCTTATAAATATATCTTTTAACTCATCTTGGCTCATACCCACCCCCTCATCTCTTATACTTAAAGATGTGCTATTTAGGGTTATATGGATACTTGTGGATTTATTTGTGTATTTTATAGCATTTGATAACAGATTGTCCATTAGGCGCTCTAGCTTTTTTTTATCACCAAAAAATATAATATCTTTTTCAATATCTAAAACAAATTTTAGGTTTTTTAAGCTTGATATGTATAGAAAATATTCTACCCTTTGCTTAAGTAAGTCTGATAGGTTTAGGTCTTGATTTTGAAGAGATGTTTTATGGTTTAAAAGAAGATATGCTAGATCTTCGTATAAATTGGAGATGCTATTTGATGCTATTTTTATCCTTTGGAGCTTTTTAAGTGATTTTTCATCACATTTTGAGGTATCTAAGCTCTCTATGTTTGCTAGTATGGTTGTTATTGGGGTGTTTAGTTCATGAGTTGTATCTTTGATGAAATTATCTAATAGTTTAATATTTTCTCTTAGTGGTTTTAAGAGTAAATTTACTAAAAAATAAGATGTTATAACTGTAACAATTATGGATATAGATGCTAAAAATAGTAGTTTGCTTAAGCTAAAAATATCTTTTTTTTGCTTTTGTACTATAATGTAGGCAGTACCTAAAAAGTATGGTTTTATGGGTGTTATAAGATAGGAATACTTCTCATCGCTAAAGTACTCTTTGGAAAAATTATCTATAATCACATCCATCGTTGAGAAGATAAGATTTTGGTCTATATCATAAATAGCACTCTTAAAATTCTCAAATCTAGGGTACTTGTAGTCATTATTGCTCTCATCGCTAAGATTCAAAAGAGCCTTTTGTATCTCTAATGTATAGCTTCTTAGTATCTCTTTTTCACTAAGCTCAATTTGACTTTTTTCATGGAAATAGTAACTTGCAAACAATACTATAATAAGAATCAGAGTTGAGCTTAGATAGAGTCCTAACACATATAAAACACTCTTTTTTTCACCGCTATACAAGTTTATAGCCTACATTTCTTATGCTTAATATCTGCTCTTTGCCTAGATATTTTCTTAGAGTTTTTATATATGTTCTAAGGCTTAAATAACTATGCATTTGGTTTGATTGCCATACATTTTGATATATATCATCAAATGATAAAATTTGATTTTTATTTTTCAAAAAAAGTTTTAGTAGTAAAATCTCCTTCTGGTGCAGAGCTATTTTTTCATCCCCTACTATAAGAGTCCCACTTAGCATATCAAACTCTACATCGTTTTTTATGCTAATAGTTTTAGTTTGTGAGTTGTATTCTCTTTTTAGTAGAGCATTTATCCTAAGTAAAAGCTCTTTTAATTCAAAAGGTTTTTTTATATAATCATCAGCACCACTATTGTAACCGCTAGATAGATCACTTAGGGTGTTTCGTGATGTAATAAAGATAGCTGGGGTTAAAATACTAACTTCTCTTAGTTCTTCTAAAAGGGTAAAGCCATCAATATAAGGCACACTTACATCGAGTAAAAATATATCAAATATATTTTTATATATAAGCTCAAGCGCCTCTTTACCATCATACGCACATATGACTTCAAATCCACTATCTTCTAAAAACTCAGTAATACTCTGAGATAAGGTTAGATCATCTTCTAGGTATAAAATTTTCATACAAACATTATCTCATATATTTGTGAAAATAGTGTGAAGGAGTTTCACAATTAATCCACAAAGAGGGCGTACAATTATGCTTAAGGAGTAAATTTGTGAAAATATATATTTTTTTATTTTTTTATATAGCATCTGTTTTTGCCGATACGAAGCCCATAACCCTTGAGGAGTGCATAGAGGCAACGCTAAAAAATCATCCTGATATTAAAAAGGTATCTTTGGAGGTGCTTAAGAGTAAAAGTGCTGTAGATATTGCAAAGTCTGATTATTTACCACAAATAGACCTATGGGCACAATATAATCCTACAAATACATTCGCATTGCCACAAAATGGGCGTTTTAATACAAAGCAGCAAGATAATTTATCACTTGAAGCATCGCTTAGTCAAAAGATATACGATTTTTCAAAAACTATATATCAGATAGATGCTTCAAAAAAAGATGTAGATATCTCAACACTATCGCTTGAACAAAATAGTGCATTTTTGGTTTTTAATGTAAAAAATCTCTATGACTCTATTGTTTTTCAAAACGGTGTAATAGAGGCAAGGGTTAGTGATATTAAGACTAAAGAGGAGTTGTATGAACAAGCGAAATCTCTAGTAAAAGAGGGACTCAAAACAAAAGTAGATGAGCTATCTATACTCAGCTCATTATATAGTGCCAAAGATGAACTAGTCTCATCTGTGGCTCAAAAACAAAAGGCACTCTCAACACTATCTTTATATATGAATAAAGAGCTAAAAGAACAGAGTGTTTTTGAAGATAGAGTTGATAATATATTTAGTTTACAAGGTATTAAAGAGCAGATATTAGCAGAGAATCTAGAGTTAAAATTGATATCAAAAGAGGTAGATAAAAATACTCTACTATATAGTGCATCTAAAGCCTCGTCCTATGGCTCTATAGATGTTATAGCATCAGTGTCACATCAAGATTCACTAAATACTTATGATACAAAGATGGTTGGAGTAGTAGCTAAAATCCCTCTATATAGTGGCGGTAGGATAGATGCACAGAGTCAATATTTAAGAATATCAAAAGAGGAGCTAAGAGAGTCCTATGGTAGTAAAAAATTAGTTATAGAAGATGAGATTAATTCACTTCTTATAGATATAAAAAAGCTTAAACAAACCATAGAAGCAAAAAAAGTTCTTGTTGATACATCAAAACTGGCAAAAGAGATATCAGAAGCAAGATATAAAGAGGGGCTTAGCACTTACATAGAGGCATTAGATGCTTCAACTACCTATCTAGAGGCAAAATTATCTTTGTTAGAGGCAAAAAATAGCATGAGAGCTATATATAATAGATTAGAATATCTAAAAGGGAGTATGCAATGAAACAATGGGTAAAATATATTATATTTTTGGTAGGAGTTTTTAGTTTTGGACTATTTTTTTACATAAATATATATCTGCCAAAATCAACTTTTAAAACCATAAAGCCTACTTTTGGTGATTTGGGTGTTTATTTAAGAGGTATAGGTAGTGTTGGAGCAAATCACATATACCAAGTAACTGCCCAAAGTGGTGGAGAGATAGAAAAACTATATTTTGATGAGGGGGATTGGGTTAAAAAAGGTGATTTGCTCTTAAGTATAGATGGGGTTGATTTACCATTTGTATATGATGAAGCAAAGATTGCTTATAAAAAAGCTTCATTAGAGGTAGAGTCATTACAGAGTAATCTAGCTAGTTTAAAATCACAAAAAAGCCTAATAGAATTAACATACAATAGATATAAAAATCTTATACGAGATGGTTTTATTTCACAAGCTGAATATGATAAAGCTAAGAGTGATTTTGATGTTATAGAGGCTCAGATAAAATCTTTGCACTTCTCTATCTCTTCAGCTAGAAGTGAGATGGATAAACAACAAAAAAGCATAGATGCTCTAGCTACAAAACTAAATAGACTGGAGGTTTATGCTCCAGTAGATGGTTATATAAGTAAAAGAGAAGCTGAGGTTGCACAATATGTTTTGCCATCTACTACCATATTTAAGATAGTTGATCCAAAAACCTTATGGGTTGAGGTAAATGTAGATGAGAGGGTTAGCACAAAGATAGAGCCTATGCAATTAGCAACCATAAGATTAAGATCGCAGCCAGATGTGCTTTATGAGGGAGTTGTTAAGAAAATAGGTGCAACTAGCAATGCTATAACACTAGAGCGAGAGATTTATGTAGCATTTAAGCAGATACCAAAACCATTTTATATAAATGAACAAGCCGAGGTAGAGATACTTAGTGATATATATAAAAATGTATTAAAAATTCCATCTAAATACCTTATAAATAGAGATGGCAAACAAGGTGTGTGGATATATGAAGATGGTAGAGCCTTGTTTAAGAGTGTAGTGATTTTAGCTCAAAATGATGATGAGGTAGCGCTTAAGGGCATAGATGAAAATAGTGAAATTTTAGAGTTAGAAAAAAATAAAAAACCCATTAGAGATGGTATGAAGATATTCAAATGATAAATTTAGCTATAAAAGATATCAAACACTCTTTAGTTAAGTTTGTGGTTACGGCCATGGGTGTTGGTATGTTATTTGGAATTGTTTTGATTATGATAGGTGTATATCGTGGTATGCAAGTAGAAGCAGAGGTATTGCTTAATGATTTAAAAGCTGATTTATGGATAGTTCAAGAGGATACTCTAGGACCTTTTGCAGAGTCTTCTAGAGTGCATAGAGATCTAAAAGATATACTATTTGCTATAAATGGTATAGATAAAAGTGAAGCTATAACATTTCAAAATATACAGTTGCCAAAAAAAGATAAAAAAATTAGAGTAGTTGCAGTTGGATATGATATATACGGAGCGATAAATCCTATAAATCCAGAAAGATTGATGCAGGGTAGGGAGATTAAGAGTGATCATTATGAGATCGTTGTAGATGATAAAACAGGTTTTGGCTTAAATGATGAGATAAAACTAGGTAGAAACATATATAAAGTTGTAGGTATAACACACAAAGCAGTATCAAACAGTGGAGATTCACTGGTTTTTATGAGCCTAAAGGATGCTCAAGAGTTACAATTTTTATACTCAAACAAAGAGATACAAAATAATGAAGCAAGGGGTATAAAAAACTCAGAATCAGATATGGTAAATGCTATTATTGCCACAGTAAAAAAAGGTTATGATATAGACAAGATAGCCAAAGATATAAAAAAATGGCAACATAAAAGTGTTTATACTGATGGTGAGCAAAGGGAGATATTAACAAAAAATCTAGTTGAAAAATCACAAAAGCAAATAGGGCTCTTCACCGCAATACTTATTATGGTTTCAACGATTATAATCGCACTTATCATCTACACTATGACACTTGAGAAGATGAAATCAATAGCCATTATGAAGCTTATAGGATTATCAAATATAGTTATAATTAAAATGGTGGTAGAGGAGACACTTTTGCTTGGTGTGTTTGCGTTTTTGTTTGGTAATATTTTTTCCCATTTAATATACGATATATTTCCAAAATTTGTAGTGTTGTTGATAGGGGATACTTGGATGTTGTTTGGGGTGGTTTTAATCTCATCAGTTTTATCATCTTTTATAGGTATAAACAAAGTATTAAAGGCAGATCCAGCATCTGCAATAGGGGGATAAATGCAAGGTCAAGTAGCCATAAAAGCTCAGAATTTAGTAAAATATTTTGGAAAAGATGAAAATCTAGTAAAAGTTATAGACGGAGCCTCTTTTGAGATCTATAAAGGTGAGGTAGTAGCTCTTATAGCACCTAGTGGTGCTGGAAAGACAACTCTTTTGATGATGATAGGGTGTGTTTTAGACCCAACTAGTGGAAAGATGTGGCTTGGTGAAGATATGGTTTATGATAATAGATGGCTCACTAGAGATACAAGAAAAATTAGAAGGCAAAAAATAGGGTTTATATTTCAAGCACACTATCTTATACCATTTTTAAATATACTTGAAAATGTTACACTTCTACCTTTAGCTAGTGGTATAGATGAAAAAATTGCAAATCAAAAAGCCATGGAGTTACTCAGTTATCTTGATATAGCAGATAAAGCAAAATCTATGAGTTCTCAACTCTCTGGTGGGCAAAATCAAAGGGTTGCCATAGCTAGAGCTTTAGCAAATAATCCACAGATTATCTTAGCAGATGAGCCAACAGCGGCTTTAGATGCAAAAAGATCTATCAGTGTTATAGAGATGCTAAAAAAAATAGCAAAAGAGCAAAATGTAGCTATTATTACAGTTACCCACGATGAGCGTATTCTACCCTATTGTGATAGGATTATGAAGATACAAAACAGAGGTACTGTTTTTGTATCTACTGATTTAGCCGTTTTATAGGGTGTTGTGTTAAAACAAAATAGTATCATCTGTGCTACTACTATCTTCTAGTAGTGGCGGTTTTGATATATCGCTAAAGTACTCAAGTTTTCCTTTAAATGGCATCTTAATTACCCCTTGTGGCACTTCAAACTCTCTTACAGTTTGTGGGTATAACTCTAGCACTCTTGCATAGTATCTTGAAAATGCAGGAGCAGCGATACGGCCACCCGTTTCAAGTCTATGCATCGGGGTATTATCATCATTTCCAAACCAAACAACACTCTCTATGGTTGGTGAGTAGCCAACAAACCAACCGTCTATATTGTTGTTTGTCGTTCCTGTTTTTCCAGCTATCTCTATACCACTAACCCCAGCAGATCTACCTGTCCCTTTTTTAACTACATCTTGAAGGATATTTGTCATAATATAAGCCTGAGTGGGCTTTGAGATCTCTTTGGTTTGCACTTTTTTCTCATACACTAGATGGGAGTCTTTTGTTACTCTCTCTATTAAGTTTGGCTTAACTTGTACTCCATTGTTTGCAAAAGATGAGAAGTACTCAGCAAACTCTAAAGGTGAGAGATCGAGTGTTCCAAGGGAGATAGATAGGTTTTGAGGGATATTTTTCATACCAAATTTCTCTAGCTCTTTACTTAGCGAACTAAGCCCTAAATCGTTTACAAGATTTATAGTTGCAAGATTTCTTGAGTTTACTAAAGAGTCTCTTAGGCTAACTAAACCTTCAAAGTTTTTCTCATAGTTTCGCGGTTGCCAAGTTGTTAGTTTGCCATTTTGTGTGTAGGTGTATGTTCTTGCCATATCTATAAGTTGTGATGCACCTGAGTAGCCACTATCTATGGCGACTTGATATATAAATGGTTTAAATGCCGAACCGCAGAGTCTTTTACCTTGTGTTGCACGGTTGTATTGACTTAGTTTATAATCAACTGCTCCAACTAGAGCTAAAATATCCCCGCTAGATGAGTCGATAGAGACCATAGCACCGTTTAGTTTTGCCATACTTTTTGGATCTGCTTTTCTATCTTTTGCCCTTTGAAGAGCTAGTTCATATGCCTCTTTTAGTGACACTTGAGCCGCATCTTGAAGCTTTATATCTATAGTTGAGTAGATATCATAACCGCCACTTTTTATATCATTTATGCCATAACTTGAAGCAGTTCTTATGATCTCATCTACAACCGATGGGGCTAGATTTTGTGTGAGAGTATCATCATAAACTATAGGCTCCTCTGCTAGAGCCTCTTTATACTCCTCATCATCTATCCACCCAAGGGTGTGCATCCTCTCTATGACTCTATTTGCTCTACCTAGAGATATCTCATAGTTTTTTGTAGGTGCATAGGTTGATGGAGCTTTTGGCAAACCTGCTAAAATCGCTATCTCTTTTAGACTTAGTTGGTTTAGGTTTTTTCTATAATAACCCATAGCAGCGGTTTTTATACCAAAGTACCCATGACCATAATATATCTCATTTAGGTACCTCTCAAGTATCTGCTCTTTGCTTAATTGCTGCTCTAGTTTTAGTGAGTAGATGATCTCTTTTATCTTTCTCTCTATCTTTTTATCCCTACTTAGAAGTTTGTTTTTTACTAGCTGCTGGGTTATAGTACTAGCACCTTCTACTAGCTTACCTGCTTGTATATCTTTAATGATAGCTCTTAGTATCGCATCGACATTGATCCCATAATGCTCAAAAAAAGTGGTATCTTCTATCGCTAAAAGTGCCTCTATAGCACGAGCGGGGATATCTTCATATAAGACATAGTATCTATGCTCTTCTTCAAAAAGATTTGCTATTTTTACACCATTTCTATCATAAATCTGAGTTGTTGTTTTTGGTTTGTACTCTAAAAGTGAAGATAGCTCATACCTCTCTTGAGTCGCATAATATACAAAGATAGCAACAGGAACTATCAAGATACTTAAAAATATAGTAACAAAAAGCCATTTTAAAAATCTCACTCTCTATAACTCCTATTTGCAAAATTTGACTCTATAAGAGTCTTTGTGTATTCTAGTTTTGGATCGTTTAAAAGTTTAGTGGTTTTAGCCCTCTCAACGATAAGCCCATCTTTTATAACAGCCATATCTTCGCAAAGATTTTTAGCTGAATTTATATCATGTGTTACAAAAAGCATCTTAAATCCCATCTCTTTATGGAGATTTTTTAGTAGCTCTAAAACTATGTTTTTTGTGTTGGCATCAAGGGCGGTTGTCGGCTCATCTAGTAGTAAAACCTCTGGATTTATAGCTAATGCCATAGCTATAACTACCCGCTGAAGTTGCCCACCCGATAGCTCACTTGGATACCTTTTTAGGAGTGTTTTATCAAGGGCTACCATATCTAAAAAACTCTCATTTGCAAAAAATTGATCTTTGATTTTGGTTAGGGGCGATAGTGCTGTAAAAGGGTTTTGTGGTATAAGAGCGATATTTTTACCTCTTTTTGCCACAAAATTATCGCCAAACTCTAAGTGCGAATCTAGATTTTTTGGTAACATCCCAAGTAGTGCTTTTAGAGTAAGGCTTTTGCCACTCCCGCTTTGACCCACAAGTGCCATAGAGTTTTCAAAGTTAAGCGATATATCTACTAAAGCTCTCTCTTTATGTTTTATATGGAGTTTTTTTATATTCATGATTTTAAAATTTTATCCAAATTTTGGCACAAGCAAAGCAGGTTATCTTTTGTGTTTGCAACTCGTGGGATAACCCTAAGTATGGCACTATCTACCGTTGGTTGTCTTATCGCTCCTACCATAAAACCTAAGCTCTTTAGCTCATCTTTTATCTTTATAACTCTTTTGTTATCGCCTATGTTTATAGGTAAAATCATACTTTTTATATCATAGCCTAGTCTATCTTTTATGATTTTTTTTCTCTCATAAAGCTTGTTGGTAAGCTCATCTTTGTTTTTTAACATATACCTAAGGGCATTGTGAGCCAAAAGGGTATCATAAAGCGATAGGCTAGTTGCATAGATGATCGGTTTTGCACGGTTTAACAAGTACTCAACTATATGGTGTGAAGCGAGTATAAAAGCTCCAAAACTCCCATAAGCCTTCCCTAAAGTCCCCATTTTTATATGGTTTGGTTCTATTTTTAGCTCATAATAATCAAAAATCCCCATAAGGTTTTTGCCTATAACACCACTACTATGTGCCTCATCTACAACCAAAAGTGCATCGTATTTTTTAGCTAGATCAAATATCTCTTTTTTAGCCAAATCCCCATCCATAGAGTAGATCCCCTCTATAGCGATGATCTTTCTTTTAGCTTTTGAGTTTTTTAACAAACCATCAAGCTCATCTACATCGTTATGTTTAAAAAAAGTAGTTTTTTTACCCTCTAGTTTTGTAGCCAAAACCCCAGAAGCATGGTACTTCTCATCCATAAAAAGCTCATCGTTTTTTCGCACAAGTGCCTCAACTAGAGCTATATTTGCATTAAAACCACTCCCTAAAACTATAGCATCTTCAAAACCATTTGCTAAACATAGCTCATCTTCAAAATCTTTATGTATCTGATGGTAGCCATTTACAAGCATTGAGGCTTTTGTGGAGTTTATGCTTAGTTTTGATAGTGTTTGAGAGCTTAGGTTGTGAAGCTCTTTGTTGTGAGCTAAACCTAAGTAGTCGTTTGATGCAAAGTCTAAAATATCATCACGGTATAACTCTCTAGTTCTATATCTCGATGCTTTTTTAAGAGCATTTAGCTCATCTTGGTAGTACATCTATCTAACCGCTACTTTGTTTCTACCATTTTGCTTAGCGACATATAGTGCCTCATCTGCCCTTTTAAAAAGTAGCTCTAAATCCTCACCTTTTTTATACTCAACCACACCAAAGCTCATAGTAACTTTTAGTATAACTCTATGCTCCATCACTACCATTCTTAATTTATCGGCTAGTTTATAGGCTCCTGCTTTTGTGGCATGAGGCAAGATGATAGCAAACTCTTCACCACCGATTCTGCAAAATATATCGCTATCTCTTATGTGAGAATTTATAAGTTTTGTGTACTCTATAAGCACTTTATCGCCTATGTCGTGACCGTAAGTATCGTTTATCTTTTTAAAGTGGTCTATATCGAAGATGATTAGGCTAAGTGGGTAGAAGTATCTGTTTGCATTTGCCACCTCACTCTCTAGCTGAAGGTTGTAAAAATAGCGGTTTTTTATCTTTGTAAGGGTATCTGTTATGTTTGTGTTTTCTAGCTCTTTTTTGTAAAGTTCTTCTTTGGTTATATCTCTAAAAGTCGCATAATATAGCCCTTTTTCTTTAGAGATAAGTGAAGCACTTATAGCAAAATAGTAAAAACTCTCTTTTAGTACAATCTTTACTTTATTCTCTTGGATATTTTGCATAACAAGCTCTATCCAGCAAAAATCTTCGCTATCTTGGCACATATAGCCACCCTCTTTAGCAAAAAACTCTGAGATGGTTTTGTGGTGTTTTTTAAACTCCTCTAGGGTTGTAAAGTCGCTAAAGTATTTGAAAAAAGTATCATTTACCTCTATTATCTCATCTTTAGAGGCTATGATGGCTATATTTGGGGACTGATGAATCATATCTTTGTAGAAGTGTTTTTGAGTTTTGTAGTAGTTGTACATACTATAAGAGACAAGCAAGGCGACTACAAGAAGCACAATCACTAAGATAAGCAAAGAGACTACTAAAAAGTGGTCTATATTTTGAGCTGTGATTAGTGAGCTATCTTTTAGGAGTATATAGTAACCTATAGTGTTGTCTTTTATATCTTTTAGTCTATATGTGCTTATGAGATAGTTTTTATCTTTATATACCATTTTGCTTAGTAGGTTTAGCATATCTATCTTTTTTATATAGTCTATAGCAACCTCTGAAGCATCATAGTTTGCTACATAGTACTCACCTAAAAAGATATTTGTAGCGGGTTTGTTTAATTCATTGCTATATTTTTTGTTAAGTAGTACTAATGAGCCGATGTTTTTTGTTTTTAGCTCTTTAGATATCTCTGTAAACTCTGAAGATAACTCTAGCACCCCTATGAGTGAGTTTTTTATAAATATAGGGACGATAGATTTTAAAGAGAGCGAGTGTTCATCTACAAAGGTTGTATTTATAGGAGTTTTAGTTTTTATAGCATACTCCAAATCGACACGATTGAAGCTTATATCATCATTTAGATTTTCACTCCAGTTTTTATAGACACTATGCAGATTCTTATCATAAACCCTTATATGTCCTATGTTATTGTAACTTTTTGAGCCAAATATATCTTTGTAGTTGCTATTCTCATCGCCATCTATAAGGTTGTGGATTAGTCCATTATCTTGAGCTAACTCAAGGGCAACACTCATAGTTTTTGTCTGCTTTTTAGTTATGCTAGAGATTAAGCTCATCTGCATCTCTTTAGCACTAGATGTGTAGTTTTGCTCCTCTAGTGCATCTTTAGTATCGATAAGATACTTGATATAAAAAGCAACTAGTAAAAGGAGCATGAAAGATATAAGATATATAATCGATCTGCTTAGTTTAAAAGTCATAGTGGAACAATTTTACCATTTATTTGTAAAACCTGCTTAGAACTTCTATGTTTAGCCCCATAGCGGTCGATTTGTGACCTTTTGTAGTTTTGATATAATTGCTACAAAACCCCTCAACCATACAAGCTCCAGCTTTGCCAATCCACTCACCACTTAAAAGGTAGTTGTCTAGCTCTTTTTTATCAAACTCACTAAACTCATAAGTTGTGGCAGATATATCTATAAGTTTTAGTTTTTTGGAGTGAAATATCATGCAAGTTAGTATGCTAACTTCTGAGCCACTTTGTAGTAAAAGTAGCTCTCTAGCTTCGTCTATATTTTTTGCTTTTCTTAAAATCTTATCTTTAGTACTCACAACACTATCTGCTACTAAAAGTGGCATATCTTCATAGCCAAACCTTTTTATAGCTTCGTTGTATTTACCTAGAGTCGCTTGATATACAAAGTTTTTAGCTCCCTTAGCAACTATGGAGTCTTCATCGAAATCGACCCCTTTTTGCACATATGCAAACCCAGCTTCACTTAAAAGTTTTGCTCTAGTTTGTGAAGATGAGGCAAGAAGAAGCATTAAAAAAACTTACCAAGAACCACACCGATAAATATCGCTATAACACCAAGAGTTATATTTAGCGGAACCAAATACGAGCCTATAAGAGCTAGTAGCTCTTTTGCTTTTGCTACCTCACCAGCTTGTAGGGCTTTTTGGGCTTTGCCTCTTCTATATATCATATACAAAAGGTTTATAAACATAACACTCCAAATAGCCTCTTTTGTGTGCGATAAGTAGCTAAGCTCAGAGCCATTTAGTGAGTATAGTTTTACCAAGATGATGGCGGTTACAAGTAGAGTTATGGTAAAAGGCAAGACTATATAAAATAGTCTTTTTAGTGCATAAGCTATAGCCTCTAGTCTCTCTTGAGGCTCTTTTATACCCAAAAAAGCATAGTGAGCAGCATACCTCATAGCTATCATACCACCAACCCAAACAACCCCGCTTATAACATGTAAAAATACAACTATAAGTAAGTTTTGGCTAAAAAATTCCACTACAGTTTACCTTTTATAAACTCAAGAGCTTTAGTTTTTGCCTCATCTAGTTTTGTTGTATCTTTTCCACCAGCTTGTGCAAAATCGGCTCTTCCACCACCACCACCACCTAAAATCGGTGCGATATTTTTTATCCACTCTCCAGCAGAGGCATCACACCCTTTAACACCAGCTGCTAACATCACCTTGTCTTCTTTTACTTGAAAAAGTATCGCACAAACTTTGTCGTACTTATTTTTTAGCTCATCTATCATCTGTTTTATATCGCCACTCTTTAGCTCATCTACTACTACACTAATGCCATTTATATTTTGGGTATTTAGCTCAGTTTTTGTACCACTTTGTGCTTCACTTAGCTCTTTTTTAAGCTCAGTTATAGTGTTTTTTAGCCTTGAGATTCCAGCTATAACATCAAGGTTTTTAACCTCACTTTGAGCTTTATTTAAAAGCTCTCTTTGCTCTTTAAAGTACTCATAAGCAGAGTTGCCACAAACCGCCTCTATTCGCCTAACTCCAGCACTTACACCACTCTCTTTTGTGATTATAAAACTACCTATATTTGAGGTGTTCTCAACATGAACTCCACCACAAAACTCTATCGAAGCACTATCAAAACTAACAACTCTAACATCATCGCCATATTTTTCACCAAACTGTGCTTTTGCACCAGATTTTTTGGCACTCTCTATATCCATAACTTGAGTTTTTTTAGGTATTGCTCTAGCTATTAGCTCATTTACTTTTTGCTCTATATGTAGTAGTTCATCGCCACTAAGAGCTTTTGGGTGTGAGAAGTCAAATCTTAGTCTTTTAGCCTCTACAAGCGAACCAGCCTGAGATATATGCTCACCCAAAACATCGTATAAAACAGCATGAAGTAGGTGTGTTGCTGAGTGGTGTTTTATGATCTCGTTTCTAGATATATCTACTCTACACTCAACTATATCGCCAACTTTTAGTGTTTTTGTTGTGGTTATTTGTGAGAGATTTAGCTCAAAAAACTTTTTGGTATCGACTACTTTTGCAAAGTTTTTTAACTCCCCTATGTCTCCACATTGTCCACCACTTTGTGCATAAAATGGACTCTTATCTAGCAGTATCCATCCATTGCCATCAAGTGAGGTTACTCTATGGTAGGACTCATCTAGCAGTGCTAAGACCTTACTTGTTGAGGTAGTTTGCTCATAACCTATAAACTCATTTAGCCCAAACTCTTCAAGTAGCTCTTTAAAGTCCCCATGAACCGCCTCATCACCGCTACCTTTCCAAGCAGCTTTAGCTCTTGTTCGCTGCTCATTCATAAGCTCTTCAAACTTCTTGCTATCTAGTTTTATACCGCTCTCTTTTAGCATATCTTCTGTCAAATCTAGTGGAAAACCAAAGGTATCATAGAGTTTAAAGGCTACCTCACCGCTAAATATATCTTTGGTATTTTTAAGCTCCTCATCAAATAGCTCAATCCCTAGTGCAATAGTCTTAAAAAATCTCGCCTCTTCAAGCTCTATCTGCTCTTTTATAGCCTCTGCTCTATCGTTAAGGTAGCTATACTCTTTGCTCATAAGAGAGTTTAGAATATCTACTAGTTTATACATAAATGGCTCATTTAACCCCAAAAGGTAGCCGTGTCTAATGGCACGACGAAGAATCCGTCTTAGTACATATCCTCGCCCCTCATTTGAGAAGTTTGTCCCTTGTGCTAATAAAAAAACAACTGTTCTTATGTGATCGGCGATAACACGGTACGATGCTCCACTATCATAAACATAAGTTTTACCAACAAGCTCCTCAACTTTTTTTATAAGTGGCATAAAAAGAGATGATGAGTAGTTGCTAGTAACACCCTCTTTTATGGCAGTTACCCTCTCAAGCCCCATGCCCGTGTCGATAGATGGCTTTGGAAGCGGAGTTAGCTCTCCATCGCTACTCCTTTCGTATTGCATAAAAACAAGGTTCCAAATCTCTAAAAATCTATCACCCTCGCCACCCATATAATCCTCAGATGAGTTAAAATGCTCCTCACCTTGATCGTAAAATACTTCGCTACAAGGTCCGCAAGGTCCAGTATCGCCCATTTGCCAAAAGTTATCGGCATCTCCCATGCGAAGAATGCGATCTTTTGCAACATATTTTTGCCAAATAAGCTCAGCCTCATCGTCGCTATCGTGAACTGTTACCCAAAGTTTTTCTTTTGGAAATTTTAAAACCTCAGTTACAAACTCCCAAGCATAAGCGATCGCATCATCTTTGAAGTAGTCTCCAAAACTAAAGTTACCTAACATCTCAAAAAAGGTGTGGTGTCTTGCGGTGTAGCCTACATTTTCTAAGTCATTATGCTTTCCACCCGCTCTTATACAAGTTTGACAACTTGTAGCTCTAGGGTTTTGCGGGGCAGGAACTTCGCCTGTAAATATAGACTTAAAAGGTACCATACCAGCATTGTTAAAAAGTAGTGTTGCATCATCGGGTATAAGCGGTGCTGAAGCTACTCTGCTATGCCCATGTGATTCGAAAAATCTTAAAAACTCTTCTCTTATATCCATAAAGTTTTCCATTTAAAAAAGTATGCGATTATAGCAAAATTTAGATTATAACAACACTTTTGATCTCACTAAACTCCTCTATCGCCCATTTTGGACCCTCTCTACCAACACCACTTAGTTTTACTCCACCATATGGTTGTATGTCAAATCTTAGAGTCGGTATATCATTTACTACAACACCGCCACACTCAAACTCCTCTATCGCTTTTTGTGTGTTGGCAAGTGAGTTTGTAAATATCGAAAACTGAAGCCCATAAGGGGAGTTGTTCATCTTAGGGAGCGCTTCATCTAGATCTTTTACCTTTATAAGTGATACAATAGGGGCAAAAACCTCCTCGCAAACTATACTCATCTCATCTTTTACATCAGCCATTACACAAGGGTAAAAAATCTTCCCATCAACCTTTGGCTCAAGCATAGCTTTTGCACCCTCATTTATGGCACTATTTACCCAGCCCAAAGCCCTTTGTGCAGCCTCTTCATCTATAAGTGGACCCATAAAAGTATCATCTTCATATGGTGAGCCAACTTTTAACTCTCTAGCCTCTTGTGCTAAAAGAGATGCGAACTCATCGTAGATATCACTATGGACATAGATTCTTTGAAGCGATATGCAAACTTGCCCAGAGTTTATAAAGGCTCCCATGGCACATCTAGCTGCTGCTCTTTTAAGCTCAGCACTACTATCTATAAAAGTTGCCGCATTTCCACCAAGCTCAAGCGAAACCTTTTTTATACCCGCATTTTTAGTGATAATCTCACCCACGGCTACACTCCCTGTAAAGCTTATAACTCTAGGGATATCACTAGTTACAAGAGCATTTCCAACTTCAGCATCACCATAGACTACACTTAGGGTATCTTTGATGGCAAATGGTGAGTTTATAAATATACTAGCTAGTTTAAAAGCACTAAGTGGAGCCTCTGGAGTCGGTTTTAAAACTACTGAATTTCCTGCTACTAAAGCAGGAGCTAGTTTGTGAGCTACTAAGTTTAGCGGAAAGTTAAAAGGGGTGATGGCAACCACAACTCCTACACCCTCTCTTTTGTAAAAAGCGGTGGTTTTAAATCCACTACCCATAGCATCTGTATTTATAGTCTCGCCACCCATTGTTCGCATAAACTCAGCACTTAGAGTTATGGTCTCTATACATCTATCCACCTCAACTCTACTAAAAGCTATAGGTTTGCCCACCTCATCTGTTATGGTTTTGGCGATATCCTCTTTTTGCATTTTAAGTGTTTTAGCTACATCTAAAAGCCACTCACACCTTTGTGAAATAGTTGTTTTTTTAGCCTCTTTTGATGCTATTTTGGCGATCTTAAAAGCCTCTTTTACATCACCCTCATCACATAAAACTGCTCTAGAAGCAACATCGCCACTATAAGGGTTTAGTCTTGTTGTATAGCTACCTTTATCGACTTGTTTTGAACCTAAAAGCATCTTTGCTATCATGATATTTGCCCCATAAACTTTTTTGTAGTATGATAACATATTAAAAGGTATGGGGTATGTTAAAGATTTTTATTATGAGTTTAGTTTTATCTATGGGGCTTTTGGCATCTGATTTGCCATGGCTTCATAGCTATGATGAGGCGCTAAGAGTCGCTAAAAAAGAGCATAAAGATATATATGTTTTTATAGGGGCTGATGTTTGTAGGTGGTGCGATAGATACAAAGAGCAAACACTATCTAAAAAAGAGGTTATAGATAGACTAAATGAAGAGTTTGTACTAGTTTATCTCTCTAGAGATAGACATAAAGTACCAGAGTATTTTGAGACTCAAGGTGTCCCTAGACACTACTTTTTAAGGAGTGATGGCACCTTGATACACTCAGATAGAGGCGGAAAAGAGGTCGATGGACTCTTTAGTATGCTAGATGAGGTTGATGTAAAAAGATGAGCAAGGCAAAAACTATGAAAAACTATGAAAAAGAGCTAGAGAGGCTTCAGGTAGAGCTTTTAAAGTTTCAAGGGTATGTTAAGAAAAATGGCTTAAAGGTTATTTTTATATTTGAGGGGCGAGATACTGCGGGAAAAGGTGGTATCATCAAGCGAATAACTGAACATATAAACCCAAGGGGTGCTAGAGTGGTAGCTTTGGCTAAGCCAAATGATGAGGAGAGGACTCAGTGGTACTTTCAAAGGTATGTAAAACATCTACCCTCAGCTGGTGAGATAGTTATGTTTGATAGAAGCTGGTATAACCGTGCTATGGTTGAGCCTGTTATGGGATTTTGTAGCGAAAGAGAGTATCAAAAGTTTTTAGAAGATGCCCCTGTTTTTGAGAAGATGATACAAGATGATAAGACTCAGATATTTAAGTTTTACTTCTCTATAACAAAAGATGAACAAGCTAAAAGATTAAAATCAAGAAAAACAGACCCGCTAAAGCAGTTTAAACTCTCAGATATAGATGCTCTAGGGCAAGAGCTTTGGGATGAGTATAGCATGGCAAAATATAGAATGCTTCGTGCTACAGATACAGCTCATGCACCATGGACCATCATAAAGACAAACAACAAGAAAAAAGCGAGACTAAATACTATAAAGTTTATACTAGCAAATGTAAAATACGACTCAAAACTTAGTAAAAAAGAGCTAGAGTACGATAAGAGTATAGTTATAGATGCCAAAAAAGAGGCCCACGACATGGAAGAGGTTATGAAGAGTGTCTATAAGAGTTAGTTATGTACTAGAGGATAGTTTTAGCCCAACTATCCCAGCTACTACAAGTAGCATCGAGGTGATTTTGAGTAGATTTAGCTCTTCATCAAACAAAATTACCCCAGCGATAACCGCCCCAACACTCCCTATAGCTACCCAGATAGCATAGGCACTTCCAAGAGGGATATCTCTCATAGCAAGGCTTAGGAGATAGATACTAATAGCCATAGCAACAAGGGTGATGATAGAGGGGGTTAGTTTTGAGAAGCCTTCGCTATATTTTAACCCTACAGCCCAAGCTACTTCAAATAAACCTGCTAAAATCAATATACCCCAGCTCAAAGTCACCCCTATTTTTTTGGATATATTGTATCTAATTAGGATAAAATTTTAATGATGAATGAAAACTTAAAAGCACATATCTATGTAGTAGTAGCAGCAATCCTTATAGCAGGTTCATTTTTAGCCTCAAAACAGCTCTCAGGGGTACTTCACCCCATCTCTTTGACACTCTATAGATTTGTCGTTGCTATGGGGCTACTTTTACCATTTTTACTCTTTAAAAAAGATGTTATAAAAAGGGTCTTAAAAGTACTTCCAAAAGCTATGGTTGTTAGCCTTTTTTATGCACTATATTTTATCGGTATGTTTAAGGCTCTTGAGAGTACTACGGTGTTAAATACGGGAATAATATATACACTTGTGCCACTTATGACGGCTATTTTATGTATATTTTTCTTTAAAGAGTATATCGCTCTTGGGCAGTTTTTTATATACCTTTTGGGGATTGTTGCTACTATCATAGTTGTTTTTAGAGCAGATGTGGGGCTACTTTTGAGCTTTAGCCTACATAGTGGTGATATAATCTTTTTTCTAGCATCTTTATCTATGTCGCTATACCCCATCTTTTTAAAGATACTTTATGATAAAAAAGAGGATATTATCATACTTGTTTTTAGCACACTTTTGGGTGGAAGCTTGTGGATGTTTTTAGCAATGCTTGTACTAGATATACCTTTTGAGTGGCAAAAGATAGACAAAGAGCTTTTGTATGCGATGTTGTATCTAGTTGTAGCTACTACGATATTTACACTCTTTTTATACCAAAAAGCGACACTTATACTAGGTCCAAAAAAGGTGATGGCATATGTCTATATAAACCCTGCTCTTGTTGCAATTATTGCATTTTTATTTCACGGTGAAGTTGTCTCATTTGGGGTTTTGAGTGGGATTGTTATATCTAGCTTTGCTACTTTTATGATCTTAAAGCAATCCCATACAAAATAACTTAAACAATGATATATAGAAATTTTTAATTTTCATAAAAATCTAAGTAATCATTTTGTAATCAATGAATTTTATACTTCTATTATATATAAATATAACGGAGAAATAATGAGTTTAAAAAAAACATTAATAGTATTAATGACAAGTACACTTTTAACTACAACATTAAGTGCAAGAGAACAGATAAAAATCGTAGGTTCATCTACTCTTTACCCTTTTTCATCTTTGGTTGCTGAAGAGTTTGGAGCTACTACAAAATATCCAACTCCAGTTGTTGAATCAACAGGAACAGGTGGTGGAATAAAACTATTTTGTAGTGGAGTTGATATAAATACTCCTGATATTGCAAATGCTTCAAGACAGATGAAAGCTAGTGAGTTTAAAATGTGTCAAGAAAATGGTGTTACAGATATAACTGAAGCTTTAATAGGTTTTGATGGAATAGCAATAGCTCAAAGTTTAGAAGTACAAAGTTTTAACATAACAAAAGAGCAATTAGCACTAGCTGTTGCAAAAGAAGTTCCTTCAAAAGATGAAAAATCTTTAATTCCTAACCCATATAAAAAATGGTCAGATATTGATAAAAATCTTCCAAATAGAGAGATTATTGTTTATGGACCACCAAAATCATCAGGTACAAGAGACTCTTTTGAAGAGCTAATCTTACAAGATGTATTCTCAAAAATGGCAGTTTATACAGACTTATACAAAAAAGATGAAAAAGCAAATAAAAAATATAAAGCATATTCTGAAATAAGAACAGATGGTGTTTATGTTGAAAGTGGTGAAAATGACAACTTAATAGTGCAAAAACTTACAAAAGATAGGTTTGCTATTGGTATTTTTGGCTACTCATTTTTAGCTGAAAATCAGGATAAAGTTGTAGCTATTAGTATTGATAATATTTTACCAACAGTTGAAACTATTGCAAACTCTTCATATCCTGTTGCTAGATCTATCTATTTTTATATCAAAAATCAACACTACAAAGATATTCCAGCTTTAAAAGAGTTTACAAAACTTTTTATGAGTGAAAAAATGGTAGCAAATGATGGGATTTTAAGTGAAATTGGGCTTATTCCTTTACTTAATGATGTTAGAGAAAAAGCTAGAGCAAAAGTTTTAAATAGTGAAAAACTTAAAATAGAAGATTTAAATCACTAATAAAAGGGTAGATTTTGATTATTGGTTTTAAATCACAAAAACAAAAAAGAGAGCTAAATGAAAAGCTTATAAAAGCGGCTCTAATTTTTGGAGCTACTATATCAATTTTAACAACTTTTGGAATTCTGTTTTCAATACTATTTGAAGCAATAGAGTTCTTTAAGCTAAGAAGTTTTTGGTACTTTATTACAGGTACACAATGGACTCCAGGAGTTACAAATAGCCAGTTTGGGGCATTGCCTATTTTTGCTGGAACATTTGTAATTACAATTATAGCCCTTCTTGTAGCTATTCCTATTGGACTTGGAAGTGCTATATATATGAGTGAGTATGCAAGTTCTACATTAAGAGATTATCTAAAACCTATTTTAGAAATTCTTGCTGGTATTCCTACTGTTGTTTATGGTTTCTTTGCTGCTATTACTGTTGCTCCATTTATTGTAAAAGTTGCTGATTTTTTTGGGCTTGAAGCTACATTTAATAGTGCCTTAGCATCCGGAGTTGTTATGGGAATTATGATTATTCCTTTAATATCTTCTTTAAGTGATGATATTATAAGAGCTGTTCCAGATAGCCAAAGAAAAGCTGCTTTTGCTCTAGGGATGACTCACGGTGAAACTATAAAAGATATAGTAATTCCTAGTGCCTTACCTGGTATTATTTCTGCTTCTTTATTGGCTTTATCAAGAGCTTTGGGTGAAACTATGATTGTTGTTATGGCGGCAGGTTTACGACCAAATTTATCTATAAATCCACTTGAAGATATGACAACAGTAACTGTAACCATTGTAAATAGTTTAGTTGGAGATTTTGAGTTTAATTCACCCGAAACTTTAAGTGCTTTTGCTTTAGGGCTTATGCTATTTATTGTAACTTTGATTTTAAATATGATTTCATTATCACTAATTAGAAAATTTAAAGAAAAATATAAAGTGAATACATTATGATAAAAAGAAAAAAAAGATACAAAAAAAACAACCCTTTTTATGACCCAAATCTCAAAAAGAGGCACACTAGTGCAAAAAGATTTAAAAAGTTTACATTAACTTCTTTAATATTTTCTATAGGATTTTTGGCATTTTTTCTTTTTGATATGATAGGAAAAGGTCTTCCAGCATTTAATATAGCTTATATAAAAGTAGATGTAACTTTTAGTGAAAAATCTTTAGAAGATACAAGATTTGCAGTTCCAATTGAATATAGAAAACTAGTATCAAGAGCAGCCCTTAGAGATTTACCAAAGTTGCTACAAAAAAATCCAAACTATATGAATACAACTCAAAATCTTTGGATTTTGGCAAGCAGTAGTGTTGATCAATATATAAAAAACCACAACAATAATCTAAAAGATAAAGAGATAGCAATAGTTAATGAACTATATAAAAAAGGCTTAATTGAAAAAAGATTTAATGCAATCTTCTTTACAAATGGGGACTCAAAAATCCCTGAATATGCAGGTATTTTCTCTGCTGTTGTTGGTTCTGTTTTAACTTTGATTATAACAATGGCAGTAGCATTTCCTATTGGAGTTATGAGTGCAATTTATCTTGAAGAGTTTGCAAGCGATAATAGATTTACAAGATTTATAGAGATAAATATAAATAACCTTGCAGCAATTCCTTCAATTTTATTTGGACTTTTAGGACTTGCAATATTTATAAATCTTTTTGGAGTTCCACGAAGTTCGCCACTTGTTGGGGGATTAACTCTTGCTTTGATGACATTGCCTATCATAATAGTTAGTTCAAGAGCAGCTCTAAGAGCTGTTCCAGATAGTATTAGACAAGCAGGATATGCTTTAGGCTTAAACAAAATTCAAGTAACACGTGATCATGTATTACCTTTAGCTTTCCCTGGAATAATGACAGGTTCAATTATTGGTTTAGCACAAGCTATGGGAGAGACAGCACCTTTAATAATCATTGGAATGATTGCATTTATTCCAGATGCTCCAACAATGCTTACACAAGCTGCAACAGTAATGCCTGCACAAATATTTACATGGGCAGGAATGCCTGAGGGTATGTATATAGAAAAAACAGCAGCTGGTATTTTGGTTCTATTGTCAATATTAATTTCATTAAATGCGATAGCTATATATTTGCGAAAAAAATTTGAAGTAAAATGGTAAAAGGAAAAAAATGAATACAGATAATAAAACAAAAATAGATGTAAAAAACTTGAATTTGTATTATGGTTCAAATCAAGCACTATTTGATATTAATGTAAATTTGTATCAAAATAAAATAACAGCACTAATTGGACCATCTGGTTGTGGAAAATCAACATTTTTAAGATGTATAAATAGAATGAATGATTTAATTCCAAGTGTTAAAATTGATGGAAAAATTGTAATTGACAAAAAAAATATTTATGATAAAGATGTTGATGAGGTAAGTGTTAGAAAAAGAGTTGGAATGGTATTTCAACAACCAAACCCTTTTCCAAAATCAATCTATGACAATGTTGCTTATGCACCTTTAAAACACGGAATTGTAAAAAAAGGAAAAGAGTGCGATGAACTAGTTGAAACTTCTTTAATAAAATCTGGACTTTGGAATGAGGTAAAAGATAAGTTACAAAATTCTGGAACTTCTCTTAGTGGTGGTCAGCAACAAAGACTTTGTATAGCTAGAACTATTGCAATTAAGCCTGAAATTATCTTAATGGACGAGCCAACATCGGCACTTGACCCCATTTCAACAGAAAAAATAGAGGCACTTATGCTTGAGTTAAAAAAAGATTATACGATTATAACTGTAACTCACAATATGCAACAAGCTGCAAGGGTTGCTGATTATACGGCATTTTTTCACTTAGGAAAATTAATAGAGTACGATACTACAGAGACTATTTTTGTTAATCCATCAAATAAAAAAACAGAAGATTATATTACAGGGAGATTTGGATAATGTTAAAACCTTATGAAGATAAACTAACTCTTATAAAAAAGGAGGTTAGAAAAATTGGAAATGGTGTTATTGAAGCTTTGGAGCTTTGCCTAAAAGCTTTAAATGAAAACAAAATAGAGGATTTAAGCACTATTGATATTAGCGAGAAGAAATTTCTTATAAAATCAAATGAGATAGATAATATGATTATTACAACTATGGCTTTATATTCGCCAGAAGCAAGGGATTTAAGAAGAATGGTTGCATTTTTAAAAATCACAAATGAGATAGTAAGAACAGCTGCAAATACAAAAGATTTTGCAAAAATGTTTAAAAAATCTTATAGTGAAGATTTAGATACAAATACTATTTTAGAGTACACAATACCACTTTTAAAATCAGCTCTATTATCTATAAAAATTGCAATTTCAATCCTAGATGAACAAGATGAGAAGCAAGTTGAAGAGAAGTATCAAAAAGTTATTGTTGAAGAGAATAAGACAGATGATTTATACCTTATGATAGAGGAAAATATCTTAAAACTAATCACTAAAAAGCTTGATTTATCAAAAGAGTATTTTGATATTTTAAGTAGTTTAAGAAGATTGGAAAAAATTGCAGATAGGTCTGTTTCAATAGCAGGTTTATTGCAGTTTGCAAAACTTGGGGGAGATATGGTTCAGTCATAAAAATCTTTATGATATGCTTTTTACTATGAATAACAAAATAATTTTAATAATAGAAGATGAAGAGGATATTTTAGAACTTCTTGAGTACACTTTACAAAAAGATGGATACGAAACTATTGGATTTTTAACTATAAATGAAAATGTAAAAAAAGTTTTAGATGAAGAGAAGATAGATTTGATTTTAATCGATAGAAATCTTCCAAATATTGAAGGTACTACATTTATAAAAGATTTAAGAGCAAGTGGTTACCAAAATCCAGTTATCTATCTTACAGCAAAAGATAAAGATAGTGATATTTTAGATGGTTTTGAAGCATATGCTGATGATTATATTACAAAGCCATTTAATATAAATGAACTAAAAGCTAGAGTAAAAGCAGTGATTAAAAGGTCTTCTTTGGATTTGGAGATTTTAAAGATAAAAGATATAGTTTATAACAATGCAAATAAAACTTTTTTTATTGAAAATAAAAAAGTAGAGCTAACACAACTTGAAACTAATTTGTTATTAGAGTTTATAAAAAATCAAAATATATTATTGAGTAGAGAGTATTTATTGGAGAATATATGGAAAGATTTTTTGGATAAACAAGAAAAAACTGTAAATGTGGCAATAAAAAGATTAAAAGACAAAATAGACCCAAAAGGAGATAAAAACTATATAAAAGCAGTTCGTGGCGAGGGGTATATTTTTTGTTAAAAATCCATCAACTTTTTTTAAGAACCTATTTTGCAATTTTTATTGCAATTTTAATAACCTTAACTTTTAGTATCTATTTTTGGGCAAAAAGTCTATATATAAATCAAGTTGAAAAAAATCTAATTCAAAATATAGATACTCTATCGCTTATTTTAAAAGAGACAAAAAATATTGATAATATAAAAAATATAGTTCAAGATTTAAGTATAAAATTAAATGTAAGAGTTTCAATAATAGATGAACAGGGAGATGTAATAGCTGAAAGTCATAAAAATATTGAAAAGATAAAAAATCATTTAAATAGAGATGAGATAATTGAAGCAAAAAATAGTGAGCTAGGAAAAGATATAAGATTATCTGAAACTTTGGAAAAAGATTTGCTATATATTGCAAAAAAAGTAAGCATTGATAGACAAATTTACTATATAAGAATGGCTGATTATACAGATAAAATTATAGATAGCTTTTTGAAACTAATTTTTGAGATTTTTATATATGTCTCTATTTTTTTAATAATTGCATTTATTGCAACATATTTTATAAGCTTAAAAATCAAAAAAGAGACAGATGCTATTTTGAACTTTTTAGAAGAGCTAACAAATAAACAAAAACCAATATTTATAAAATCTAACTACACTTTTGAGTTTTATAAAATTGCAAAATTTTTAAATAAAGTTGCTAGAAAACTAAAAAAACAAGATGAGATAAAAACAAAACACACTGCAAAATTAACTTTAGCAAATAGGCAAAAAGATGATATTATCTCTGCTATTTCACATGAATTTAAAAATCCAATAGCAATAATCTCTGGATATAGCCAAACTTTGATAGAAGATAAAAACCTACCAAACAATATAAAAGATAAATTTTTAGAAAAAATCTTCTCAAACTCAAATAAACTCTCTTCAATTATCGATAAGTTAAGACTTACTTTAAGGCTTCAAGAGAGAAAGCAAGAGTTGGTAAAAACTAAAATAAATCTTCATTTTTTACTTGAAAATTGTATTAGTGATTTAAAAATAAAATATAAAAATAGAGAGATAAATATTGAAAAAAACAAAGAAGATGTTTTTATAAATGCTGATGAGACTTTAATCTCTATTGCTATATCAAATATTATAGAGAATGCTTTAAAATACTCTAGTAAAAATATAGAGATTAAAATTGAGAAAAATTGTTTGAGTATTACAGATTTTGGTATTGGTATAAGTAAAGATGATTTAGAAAAAATAGATAAAAAGTTTTTTAGAACTTCAGGCAATGACTGGAACAACTCTTTAGGGCTTGGACTTTTTATAGTTAAATCTATCTTAAAATATCATGATTTTGAGCTAGAGATTAACTCTGTAGTTGATAGTGGTTCAACTTTTAAAATTTATTATAGTTGAGGTAAATAGTGTTTAAAATATACATATGCACTATCGCTCTTTTTGTGTCACTAGATGCTAGGGAGTTTTATGTTGATGATGATGGGAGAGTCTATATAACTCCGCAAGATAACCGTAAAGAGCTTAGCTCTAAAGACTCAAGAGAGCTTGAAAATTTTAAGCTCTATGTAGATGAGAGCGGGGCTATATATACAAAACCATCAGCCAATCGCAAAAGTCTAGCTAAAGAGCAAAAAGAAGATGGGGTGCTACTATCTAAAAGTGGAGAAAAAAACAATCAAACATTTATAAAAAATCTAGAATTTAGCGGTTTGCACTATTTTGGCTACACCTATGTTGATCCAAAAAATCACTCAAAATATCTAGGGAGTTCTAGTGGATTTGATATGAGAAGAAACTATATCGGAGTAAAAGCATTTTTAAATGAAAAAGATTACTTTAGGGTTACTATAGATGCTACTAAAGAGATATATTCAGATACCCATCGTGCAGATATTTTTATAAAATATGCCTATTTGTATCTTGATAAAGTTATGCCATATACAGGTGTAAAAATAGGTATAGCTCACCGCCCTTGGGTCGATTATGAGCAAAATAACTCTTGGTTTTATCGCTCATTTAACAAAGTCTTTGCAGAAGAGGGTCTATCTGCTACTTCATCTGGATTAGGGCTTGTAAACTCGGCAGATTTAGGGGTAAATGTAAACACTAAAAGTAGGTTTTTTAGTTCTGAGGTTGGAGTTTATAATGGCGAGGGATACAACTCCAACAAAAATGGTGCAAATCAAAAAAATGATACCAAACTCTCACTAGAGTGGCGATTTAGTGGGCATTTGCTTGGAGATGGAGATAAAAAACTAGATAAAAATAGAGATAGATATGCACATATATCTACCTTTGGTATGCTCTCACACAATCACAAAGATGATGATATAGCTATAGGTTCAGCAGGGGAGTTTGATAGGGAGTTTTATGGGATTCATGGTGTTTATAATGAGCCACTTTATCTACTAGGGGCTCAGTATATCATAGCAAAAGATAGAGCAAGAGATAGGAGTCTAACAGACACACTAAAGTATAGAGGCTACTCTATCAATGGTGAAATAAGGGCATATAAAGATTTTACTATCATAGGTCGTTATGATGTTTATGATATCGATAAGATATCTAAAATAAGTGCTAAAAAAACATCTCTTTTTAGTGGCAATAAAACTATAATGGCTATCGCATATCGATACAACCAATATGTAGCTTTTATAGGCTCACTAAAGCTTATAGATGAGAAAGATAGCACAAACTCTAAAGATGTATATATGCTAAGCACAGAGATAAAGTGGTGAAATTAAGGTTTGTGCAAAGTTTATAAAACCAATTATTATCTACTTTTAGATAAAATATCATAATTTTTATATCGAGGTTTTTGATGGATGCAGCCAAATATATTTGGATGAATGGAAAATTAGTTGCTTGGGATGATGCAAAAGTTCATGTACTCTCACACACTATCCACTATGGAAATGGTGTTATAGAGGGGACAAAAGCTTACAAAACAGACAAAGGCTTAGCGATATTTAGACTAAATGAGCATACAAAAAGGTTAAAAGAGTCTGCTAAGATGGTACTTTTTGATATCCCTTATAGTGTTGAGGAGTTAAATAAAGCTCAGATAGAACTGCTTAGAGAGAATGATTTTAAGGGTGAAAATGTATATATTCGCCCTTTTGCATTTTTAGGTTATGGGGTTATGGGGGTTTATCATAAAGCTGCCCCTGTTGAGAGTGTTATTGCTGCTTGGGAGTGGGGTGCTTATCTTGGTGAAGAGGGTATGCAAAAAGGGATAAAACTAAAAATAGTCTCTATGAATAGACCATCAAACACTTCAGCTATGGGCAAAGCAAAAGCTACAGCTAACTACCTAAACTCACAAATGGCAAAGTATGAGGCTATAGATTGTGGTTATGATGAGGCACTATTACTTGATGATCAAGGGTATGTTGCTGAGGCTAGTGGAGCAGCATTTTTTATGGTAAAAAATGGTGTACTCATCTCTCCACCAAATGATAACTCTCTAGAGTCAATCACACAAAAAACTGTTATAGAGTTAGCTACCGATATGGGTTATAAAGTTGAGCGAAGAAGGATAACTCGTGAAGAGCTTTATATCGCTGATGAGGCGTTTTTAAGCGGAACAGCTGCTGAGATAACCCCTATAAGACACATTGATGGTCGCGATATCGGATGTGGCTCTCGCGGAGAGATAACTAAAAAACTACAAGATAAATACTTCGATGTAGTTTATGGTAGAGATAAAAAATATGAACACTATCTCACCTATATAGGTTAAAAATATTTAAATTTAAGGATAAGGTTTGATAAAACAAAACATAATAAATATGGCTTCTGATATGAATGACTACTTTAACAAAAAAAGGAGTGAAAGCACAAACTCTTCTAGAGGCTCATCTAGTGGCAATAGTGGTGGTGGTGGCGGTAACAGAGGTGGAGGATTTAACCCCCCACCACAGATGCCAAAGATAGATTTAAACTTTGGCGGTAAAAAAGCTTCAGCGGTGTATGCTATTGTTGCCATAGTACTATTTCTTATACTAGCTAAACCTTTTGTAATCATAGAAGAGGGTGAGAGGGGTATCCTTAGTACAAATGGTAAATACTCAGAGCAATCACTCCTTCCAGGGCTCCATTTTATGATACCAGTGATCCAAAGAATCTACACAGTCGATACAAAAGTAAGGATCATAAACTATGCTTCAAGTATAGAGGCAAGAGGTGCAACTTTAGGCTCAGGTATAGGTTCAAACCCTGCTATAGCGGTACTAGATAAAAGGGGTCTTCCTGTTTCGGTTGAACTAACTGTTCAGTATAGACTAAATCCACAATATGCTGCTCAAACTATTTCAAACTGGGGATTTAGCTGGGAAGATAAGATTATAAATCCTGTTGTTAGAGATATCGTTAGAAGTGTTGTTGGTAAATACGATGCAGAGATGTTGCCTCAACTTAGAAACACCATAGCAACTGAGATAGAAAGCGGCATAAGAGATAGAGTTGTAGCACTAGATAATGCTCCAGCAGAGCTTCAATCTATACAACTAACAGAGATAGTCTTACCAGAGAAAGTTAAAGAGCAAATCGAGAGAGTTCAAATAGCAAGACAAGAGGTGCAAAGAGCAGAGCAAGAGGTGCAAAGAGCAGAGCAAGATGCACTAAAAAGAGCAGCTGAAGCAAAAGGTATCGCCCAAAAAGCTAGGATAGAGGCTCAAGGAAAGGCTGATGCTATAACTATAGAAGCGGCAGCTAAATCACAAGCAAATGAGATCATAGCAAAATCTCTAACAAGCGATCTTTTAAAGCTAGAGCAGATCTATACTCAAGCAAAGTTTAATGAAGCCCTAAAAGAGAACAAAGATGCGAAGATTTTCCTAACACCTGGTGGTTCTACTCCAAATATCTGGGTCGATACAAAAGATCCGCAAACTAGAGTCTCAACTCAAGGCAACTAAATGAGAGATATCATAAGCAGAGTCGATTGGGCTAAGATAGATCTTTTACCTGTTGTGGTTCAAGATAGCACAACAGATGAGGTGCTTATGATGGCATATATGGACAAAGAGGCACTAGAGCTTAGCCTACAAACCAACTATGCTCACTACTACTCTAGGAGTAAAAAAAGGCTCTGGAAAAAGGGTGAGAGTAGTGGACATACACAAAAAATCGAGAGTTTTTTTATAGATTGTGATAATGACACTCTACTTATAAAAGTAGTCCAAAATGGTGTAGCATGTCACACTGGACGAAAATCTTGTTTTTTTACAGAGCTAAAAAGTGGTGATGTAGTGATGGATACCCTTGTTGATACAACCGCTATGTACGGGGTTATAGATAGCTTGTATCACACCATACAAGAGCGAAAAAATGCAGATCCAGCATCATCTTGGACAGCTAAACTACTAAGTAAAGGTGAAAATACAATACTTAAAAAAGTGGTAGAGGAGGCGGGTGAGTTTGCTTTTGCTTATAAAGATGATGATGAAAAAGAGATGATTTACGAGGCGGCTGATTTAACTTACCATATGCTAGTCGCTCTTGCATCTAAAAACATCTCACCTGAGCTTATAAAGCAAGAGTTGGCTTCAAGGTTTAAGATGAGCGGAATCGAGGAGAAAAACTCAAGAGATGCTTGAGAGTATAAGAGGGTTTATAGATGAACTTATAATCTACGATTATATTTTATTTGGCTCTATACTTTTAGTATTTGTTATTTTTATCATTTTATCTATCGTGTTTAGAAGAAGCACCATTGTTTCAACTCTTTTACTCTTAGTGGGCTTTGGAGTACTTTTTGGTGGCTCTTTTGTGGGCTATAAAGAGCTTCATAGTTACCTATTTAAACATACATTAACTATAAATGAATCAAAAAAACTAACCTATACCAAAGCTATAGTATTAAAAGCGACACTAAAAAATGAGTCAAAAAGGGTTTTTAATGAGTGTAAGATTAGTGCGAGTGTTTATAGAAAAAAAGAGTATAAATTAGTAGAAGAGATACTAAAGCTTAAGCCAATCGCTAAAATGTCGATAGTTGAGAGCAACATAGACATAGATAGCACAAGAGATATAAAGATGCTAATAGAACCATTTGATCATGATGGTGATTTTGGTGTAACTCTTAGTGCGAAATGTAGGTAGATATGGCACTTAATCTTTGGCACTATCTTTTCTTTACGATTATAGCCTTAGCTTTTTTAGCGGCAACTTTTTTTGCCCTTAGGCTTAAGAAAAATATACCTTCGGTTGTTTTTACAAATACTCTTTTAGCGATTATAGCGGCTATTGTGAGCATATATATAGTCGATAGCGCAACTAAAAAAGCAAAAATCTACAATCTCTCACACAAAAGGATCCTAAATACTGAGCAGATAGTATTTAGCGGTATGGTGCAAAATAGTGGAAAATACACCATAGGCAAAGCAGAACTTGAGATAAAACTTTTAAATAAAGGGCAGTTTAAAACAGATATAAAAGCGGGTGAGGTGTTTAAGGGTGATAGTTTTTTTGGTCATGTCAATAACAAAAACAACCTTAGTGCTAAAAAACCACAACATATAACTCAAAAATTTACCATCGCTACAGAGCTAAAAGCGGGTGAATTAAAACATTTTACCCTATATATGCCATACCCACCATACTTTAGTGACTTTATGGAGTATTATGAGCTAAAGTTGCACTAGTACTTTAGGTTGTATTTTTTTAAAGCTTTATTGATGTTTTTGATTTGAGTATTTTTATCTCTACACCACTGCGGGGCCAAAAGTGTTTCGTTATCGATACCCGCTGTTACTCTTTGGATAGATATATCTTTTGGTTTTAAAAGTAAAGCCTCACTTAAAACCTCAAGATATTCATCTTCACTTATCGGGCTAAACTCCCCTCTTTGGTACTCATTTGCTAGTGCGGTTTTTTTAACTACATAAAGTGGATGGTACTTAACTGAGTCTATTCCCCAACTATATGCCTCTTTTGCAGTTTGAAGCATCATATTTTTATCCTCTTTTGGTAGCCCAAATATCAGATGTCCGCAGATATTTATCCCCATAGATTTTGCTTTTAGTACCATATCTTTAACATTTTTACTATCATGACCACGATTTATATGTAAAAGTGTCTCATCATATACACTCTGTATCCCAAACTCAAGCCATATCTCTTTTGTTTTTGATAGTTTAGCTAAGTACTCTAGTGTCTCATCTGTTATGCTATCGCTCCTAGTCCCTATACTAAGACCAACTACATCATCAAAGCTAAGAGCCTTTTCATAGAGAGCCTTTAGGGTATCTAGCGGGGCATAGGTATTTGTAAAAGATTGAAAATATACCAAAAACTTTTTGGCACCATATCTATCTTTTTGAGCTTTGCTTATAGAGCTAAATTGAAACTCTAGTTGCTTTAACTGCTCATTTAGGTAGGGATTTGAAGTTGAGTTTAGATTTAGATAAAACCCTTTTAGCTCTTGTGTTTTACCACTACTTGCACTAAAAGACTCATTTTCACAAAAAGTACATCCACCTTTAGCTACAGTACCATCGATATTTGGACAAGTAAAGCCCGATATATTTATACCAACTTTATGTACTTTTGTACCAAATTTATCTCTTAGGTACTCCCCAAAGGTGTATAGTTGGGTCATATCTAGATATATTTTCCACTAAAACAAGCAGTACAAAAATCTTTGCTATTTGAGCCTACACTTCTATTTAGTGCATCTTCATCTAAAAAAGCTAAAGAGTCTGCTTCTATATAGCGACATATATCTTCTACACTCATATTTGCTGCTATTAGTTTGCTTTTATCGGGTGAGTCTATCCCGTAGTAGCATGGGTCTGTTGTTGGTGGTGAAGATATCCTCATATGAACCTCAGCTGCTCCTGCTTCTTTTAGCATCCTAACTATCCGCTTTGATGTTGTTCCACGAACTATGGAGTCGTCTATCACTATGAGTTTTTTACCTCTTATGGTCTCATTCATAGGTGAGAGCTTCATCTTAACTTTTAGGTCTCTCATACTTTGAGTTGGCTCTATAAAAGTCCTACCTATATAGTGGTTTCTCATAATTCCCATCTCATAAGGGATGCCGCTCTCTTGCGCATAGCCTATAGCTGCTGGAACCCCACTATCTGGAACAGGGACAACCATATCGGCCTCTATAGGGGCTATTTTAGCAAGCTCTTTTCCCATCTCTTTTCTAACACCATATGCCGATTTGCCAAATACTATAGAGTCTGGTCTAGCAAAATAGACATACTCAAATATACAGTGCTTAGGGGTAGGCTCAAAAACCTTAACACTTTGAGGCTCTTTTGAGCCATCAAAGATGAGTAGTTCACCAGGCTCTACATCTCTTATAAATTTTGCACCAACAAGATCAAAAGCACATGTCTCACTAGCGACTATATATCCACCATTTGGGAGCCTTCCTAAACTTAGTGGTCTAAAGCCATAGCGATCTCTCATAGCAAACATTTTTGCTCTACTTAAAAACACTAAAGAGTAGGCCCCCTCTGTTTTTTGTAGTGCATCTATGATACGATTTAGAAGTCTTCTTTTTTCACTTTTAGCTATTAGGTGGATAAGGTTTTCAGTATCCATATATGTCTGAAATATCGCACCTCTATCTATAAGAGTATCGCGAACCTCTTTAGCATTTGTGAAGTTACCGTTGTGAACTATCGACATTTCGCCCAAATCATACCTTGCAAAAACAGGTTGAGCATCGAGGATTGAGTCATCCCCCGCTGTACCATATCTTGTATGCCCTATGGCACTAGAACCCTTTAGGGTCTGTAGGTTTTTCTCATCAAAAACATTTAAAACAAGCCCTCTATCTTTGATGGTATAGAGTTTTTTCCCATCAGATGAGCTTATCCCAGCAGCCTCTTGACCGCGATGTTGAAGAGCATGAAGTGAGAGATAGGCTAGTTTTGAGGCCTCTTCATTTGCATATATGCCTACAACCGCACATTTTTCGTTAAACTTATCTAGCACTTATTCTCCTATGTAAAAAAAGTTATAAAATTATAGAAAAAAAGTTCTTTTATTTTTCTGTATCGATATAATCATTTATACTATAAAGTCCAGCACTTTTACCATGTAGCCACTGCGCAACTCTTATGGCTCCCTGAGAGAAGGTGTTTCTAGATGTTGCTGTGTGATTTAACTCTATAAATTCACCATCATTATAAAATCCAACAGTGTGTCTTCCAACTATATCGCCACCCCTTAGTGCCATAACTCCTATCTCATCTTCGCTTCTAGCACCAATGTCGCCATCTCTACCACTTATACGAACACTATCAAGATCAAGCCCTCTAGCTTTAGCAGCACTCGCGGCTAGTGTTAGAGCAGTTCCACTAGGTGAATCTTTTTTGTGTCTGTGGTGCATCTCAACTATCTCTATATTAAACCCTTCTAGAGTCGCTGCTGCTTCTGATACAAGGCGATTTAGTAGAGCAACCCCAAGTGACATATTTGTAGCATAGAGTATAGGCATATGTTTAGATGCCTCTTTTAGGAGATTTTGTTGATGCTCATTTAGCCCTGTTGTGCCGATAACTAAAGGTTTTGGGTTTTTAAGAACCTCTTCTAGAAGTGCTTCACAAGCATTTGGGAGTGAAAAATCTATAACAATATCACAAGCATTTAAAAAAGCCTTATACTCTTTTGTAACCAAGATAGATGGTGCTATAGAAAACTCAAGGTTATTTCTCACAAGCACACTGCTAAGAGAGATATCTTTTTTGGTTTTTAGATCTTCAACTATAAGTTTTCCAACTCTACCATTTGCCCCAAGCAAACCAACTTTTATCATGATAAGCCTTTAATTTAGGTGTTCATCAACATAAGCGATCGCACTAAGAGCAGCAACAGCTCCATCTCCAGCAGCACTAACGACTTGTTTTGGAGCATCTACTCTCATATCACCCGCACTAAAAAGTCCCGCAGTAGATGTTCTCATCTTAAGATCAACCAGAACTTCGCCGTATTGGTTCATATCACACAAAAAGCTACCATCTTCTTGCATAAGTGTTTGGTTGTTTATGTTGTTTCCTACAAATACAAATATCCCAGGAACTGCGATATCTCTAATCTCCCCAGAGTCGGTTTTAACTTTTATACCAGCAACACCCATAGCATCGCCATAAACTTCATCTGGAACCGCATTTAGAACAAGCTCTATATTTTGTGCTTTTTTAACTCTCTCTATGGTGTTTGGTGCTGCTCTAAACTTATCTCTTCTATGGATAAGATAGACTTTAGTACATATCTTAGCAAGGTATAGTGCCTCTTCAAGTGCTGTGTCACCACCACCAATAACCGCTACTTCTTTACCTTTGTAGAAAAATCCATCACAAGTTGCACAAGTACTAACACCTTTTCCAAAAAGCTCATCTTCACCTGCAAAACCTGCTTTTTTAGGAGATGAACCCGTACAGACTATAACACTATAAGCCTCAGAGATTGAACCATCTTCTTTGTGGATTTTAAAGATATCACCATCTTTGGTTACCTTTTGAACCTCTAGCATCTCATGTTTTAAGCCAAATTTCTGGCATTGCTCTGGCCATGGCATCATAAGATCCATACCGCTTATCTCACCTGTCACACCTGGGTAATTCTCTATCTCAGAGCTTTGAGTTATCTGCCCACCAGGCATACCTTTTTCAAACATAACAACATTTTCTAATCCCCCACGGGTAGTATAGAGTCCTGCGGTAAGTCCTGCTGGTCCGCCACCAATAATCGCACAATCAAGTATCATTTTTTTAGCCTTAGATAAAATATATATTTGTATATGATACTATCTTGTTTATAAATGGAGCCTTTGATTTTTTAAATAAAAAGAGATTGAGGAGAAATTATAATGAAAAGTAGAGGCAAAAAGCCTCTAAAAAGTTATGCTAAAAGAGCATCTATTTTTGCAGCTAAAGCCGCTTTTGATTGTGCACCAACAACTTGATCTTTTAACTCACCATCTTTAAAAAACATGATAGTAGGTATAGAGCGGATACCAAACTTAACTGCGATATCCTGCTCCTCATCTGTGTTTACTTTACAGATGTTTGCTTTACCATCATAGTCATTTGCAAGTTCATCTATAACTGGAGCTATCATACGACAAGGTCCACACCAAGGTGCCCAAAAATCAACTAGCGATACACCCTTAGCTAGAGTTGCTTCAAAGTTAGCATTTGTTAGTTCTATATATTGACCCATAATTCTTCCTTAAAAATTAAAAATTTCTCAATTATACAAACTTAACTCTTTAACTTAGCTTCAAAAGTTTTTATACTCTTTTTTTCTATTTTTATAATACACACACCGAGTGTAGCCGACATCTTTTGCTAACTCTATAACCTCTTTGTTAAATAGTCCAACTTGCTCTGGCTTATGTGCATCTGAACCAAATGTTATCTCAATGCCTAGCTTTTTTGCTTCAAGTAAAATCTCTCTTGATGGGTATGCTTCACCTATTGGTTTTCTATAACCTGCCATATTTATCTCTATGCTCATTTCTGAGTCTTTTATAGCCTTTAGTGCATCTTTTGCTATCTCTGTTATGGAGAGATTTTTTGGTAAAAACTTAAAAACTTTTATAAGATCTATATGTCCAACTATATCAAAAAGATTTGTTTTTGCCATAGACTCTATTTTGTTAAAATACTCAACCCAAATATCGTCTATATTTTTTTGTTCATACCTACCTATAAACTCAGGGTTATCAAACCCCCATCCATCTAAAAAGTGTACCGAGCCTATAAGATAATCTACATCACTTTTTAAGACCCTCTCATCCATAAATCCCTCAAGGTAGTCCACCTCATAGGCTAGTAGGATATCTATATCTTTAGCATATCTATCTTTAGCCTCAAGCACAGCATTTTCATACTGACTCATCTGCTCAAAACTCATACGATATTTTGGATCAAAATCCATAGGAGCATGGTCGCTAAAGCCAAAATATTTGATACCTTTTTTTATAGCTTGTTGTATATATTCATCTATTTCACCACTTGCATGGTTGCAGAGTTTTGTGTGGTTATGCAAGTCAATTAGCATCTAAAATCTCTCTTTTTTATGGTATTATAGTGCTAATAATTAAATTAGTTCTTATTTTATTTGGAGATTTTTATGACTCAAGAAGAATTAGATGCCCTTATGAGTGGTGATTTTGATGAAGATGCTTTAGCTGAGTGCGAGGATGAGGAAAGTTGTCCTAGAAAAGATGATTTAGAGCTTCCAGCGGGATATAGCGATAAAACATCTCACCATTGGCCCCTACCTGCAACTGAAGAGAACAAGATGGTCTATCAGCTGGATGATGTAACAAAAGAGTCTGAGGAGAAAGCGACTGAGATTTTTGACATTATAGAGGGTGTCTCTGATGCTTTAGTGAAAAATGAGAAGCATGTTAAGAGTGCTATTTCTATAGTAGAGGGAAACATCGGTATCTTCTCAAACCTAAGTCAGAAGTTCCCTGATGTAGCTACTTTTGGTGTTCAACTAGAGAAAAACAACCAAGCAAAAGAGGATCTACAAAAAGTACTAGAGGTTTTTGATGATAGCTCTGATGCTATTATGAATGTTATGGATGTTATGCAGTACCAAGATATTCATCGTCAAAAGATAGAGCGAGTTATAAATGTTATGAGAGCATTATCTAAGTATATGAACTCACTTTTTGAGGGTCGTATAGAGGATGAAAAAAGGGTCGCTTCGGCACAACATATAGCGGGAGATACCCATAGTGAAGTGGTCTCTGATGATGATATTGAGGCACTTTTGGCTCAGTTTGCTAAAAAATGAAAAAAGCAGAACTACTAAGTCCTGCGGGTAATCTTGAAAAACTAAAAATAGCGATAGATTATGGTGCAGATGCAGTTTATGGTGGAGTTAGTCACTTCTCACTTCGTATAAGATCGGGTAAAGAGTTTAGCTACGAGGAGTTTGGTGAGGGTGTAGAGTATGCTCATGCTAGAGGTAAAAAAGTATATGCCACTATAAATGGTTTCCCTTTTAACTCACAACTTGATCTGCTAAAAAAACATATGTTAAAGATGGCAGAGCTAAATGTCGATGCTTTTATAGTAGCTACGGCGGGTGTTTTAAAACTAGCAAAAGAGACCGTACCACATATGCCACTTCATCTCTCAACTCAAGCAAATGTTATGAATGTGCTTGATGCTAAAGTCTATCATGAGATGGGGGCAACTAGGATCATAACCGCTAGGGAGATATCGCTAAGAGATCTAGTAGAGATAAAAAAAGAGCTTCCAGAGCTTGAGCTTGAGGTTTTTGTCCACGGCTCTATGTGTTTTGCATATAGCGGAAGGTGTCTTATATCTACACTTCAAAGTGGAAGAGTGCCAAACCGTGGAAGTTGTGCAAATGATTGTAGATTTCCTTATGAGCTTTATGCCGCAAATCCTGAAACAGGAACCCTTTTTAGGCTAGAAGAGGATGAGGGGATAGGGACTTATATCATGAACTCAAAAGATCTAAATCTAGCATCTCATATAAAAGAGATACTAGATAGTGGAGCAGTCGATTCACTCAAGATAGAGGGGCGGACAAAAACATCATACTATGCGGCTATAACTGCAAAAGCTTACAGGATGGCGATAGATGATTATTATGATGGGGTGAGTGATAGCAAAAAGTATCAGTATGAGCTAGAGAGTTTACAAAACAGAGGCTACACCGATGCTTATCTTATCTCAAGACCATTTGAAAAACACGATACCCAAAGTTTAGATTTTACTATGCAGTTAGGGACTCATCAAGTTAGTGCTCAAGTTCAAGAGGATGGGGAGTATTTTATGTGCAAATACAAAACCTTGCCAAATGATGAGCTTGAGATAGTAGCTCCACTAAACTCACAGATAGATATAGTTGAAAATGAGTTTGGTAAAACATATGAAAAAGATGGTAAATTTTACCTACAACTTTTTAAGTTAGTCGCTAAAAATAACAAGATTTGGGATGAGGTTCATAGTGGCAATACAAACCCTATAAAACTACCAACTCACTTGCCACCATTTACATTTTTAAGGATCCCATCTCACCCAGATATGGGGACTTACCCAAAAACATAAACTAAAAAAGGAAAAACTAAGTTATGAAATTTGTTTCAATCATCATGGGAAGTAAGAGCGATTATGAGGTTATGAAGTCATGTTCTGATACATTTGAGGCTTTTGGAGTAAACTATGAGCTAATCATATCATCGGCTCATCGCTCACCTGAGAGGACAAAAGAGTATATAGCAAGTGCGGAGCAAAAAGGGGCTCAAGTCTTTATAGCAGCGGCTGGTATGGCGGCTCATCTAGCGGGAGTTTTAGCTTCAAAAACCGTTAAACCCGTTATAGGTGTACCTATGAGTGCATCGGCACTTAGCGGTATAGATGCACTTCTATCAACCGTACAGATGCCCGCTGGAATGCCTGTTGCTACTGTAGCTATAGGTAAAGCAGGGGCTATAAACTCAGCATATTTAGCTATGCAGATACTAGCTCTTGATAATGAAGAGTTATCTATGAAACTAAAAGAGGATCGCATATCAAAAGCTAAAAAAGTTGAGATAGATTCGATGGAGATAGAGACTATACTTTAAGGAGAGTGCTATGGAGTGGATAAGTGAAGATGAGTATATAGAGCTAACAGGTCTTGATGTTAGTAGTTTAGATGAGCTAGTAGATAGGGGCAAACTAAATGCTAAAGTTGAAAATGGAGTTAGATATATCGACCCAACCAAAGTGACAAAAGAGATAGTTCCGCTTCAGCTAAAAGAGTTAGCAGGTGCCAAAGAGGTAGCCATTGAGCCTATGTTTGTCGAAAAAACTATAGGTACTATCATAAATCTTCACGAAAAAGTACTCGATGCAAAAGATGAGACTATAAGAGCTGTAAAAGTTGAAAATGAGTTTTTAAGAGAGGCATTAGCTTCACTTCAAGAGCTTTATGATGAAGATAGAAAAACGATACACACACTCCAAGAGCAGTTAAAACTATCTCAACAAGAAGTTGAGTTTATGAGAAGAAAATATAAGCTTATGTGGAACAAAACCATAGAAGAGCATGTAAAATAGACCGTGAAACTAGATATCGCATGTGTTGAGTGTATAAAAAACCAAAGCCTTAGGGTAGCTAGTGCTATAGGGGCTGATGATAGACTAAAAGATGAGCTTTATAGTAAAGTTAGTCAGATGAGCCATAGCTTTAGTTTTGATCAAACCCCACCTGAGGTGGCTTCTAGTGTCTATGCACAGATGGCTTCTATCGCAGGTATGCACGATCTTTATGAGAAGCAAAAACTCCAAAGTACTAAAAAAGCACTCTCATTTATCCCAAAACTACAAAAACAGATAGAGGCTTCAAGTGACAAGCTTTTAGTTTCAACAAAGATAGCAGTTGCAGGAAATGTTATAGATTTGGCAGCTGAGGTTGAGTTTAGCTTAGAAGATGAGCTAGAGAATTTAGGTGATTTTGCACATAATGATATATTAAAACTAAAAGATGAGCTAAAATCGGCTAAAACTTTGCTTGTTTTGGGTGATAATGTTGGTGAGCATATATTTGACAAGCTCTATATACAAACACTAAAAAAACTCTATCCAAACTTAGATATCACCTATATGGTTCGGGGTGTTCCTATCATCAATGATGTAACGATAAAAGAGGCAAAAGAGGCGGGATTTGATGAGGTTTGCACACTTGTAGATAGCGGGGTTGATACCCCAGGGTTTAGCTATGATAGAGCTAATGCTAAAGCAAAAGAGATTTTTGATAAAGCAGATATTGTTATAAGTAAAGGGATGGGAAACTATGAGTGTTTGAGTCCATCTCATAGGGGTAATATCTGCTTTTTACTAAAGGTAAAGTGTCAAGTTGTAGCCAACTCTTTAGGGCAAAATGTGGGAGATATAATCTGTAAAATGGTATAATCTAGTTTTTACATAATTTAGGAAAAACAGATGATAACCTTTTCACAAATGCTTTTAAAACTACAACAATTTTGGGCAGAACATGGATGTAATATAGTCCAACCATACGATATACCAGCAGGGGCAGGGACATTTCACCCTGCGACATTTTTAAGATCTCTTGATAGCACTCCATGGTCGGTAGCTTATGTAGCACCATCTCGCCGCCCAACAGATGGTAGATATGGGCAAAACCCAAACCGTTTAGGGAGCTACTATCAGTTTCAAGTACTTATAAAACCATCTCCATCAAATATTCAAGAGCTGTATTTAAAATCTTTAGAGTATCTAGGGCTTGATATAAAAAATAACGACATAAGATTTGTAGAAGATAACTGGGAGTCGCCAACTCTAGGAGCTTGGGGGCTTGGATGGGAAGTTTGGCTAAATGGTATGGAGGTGACTCAGTTTACATACTTCCAACAAGTTGGTGGGATAGAGTGTAAACCTGTAGCGGCTGAGATAACATACGGAACAGAGAGACTTGCTATGTATCTTCAAGGTGTTGATAGTGTTTATGATATAGTTTGGGGAGAAAATGAGCATGGTAAAACATACTACAAAGATGTCCACAAAGAATCAGAAATAGAGTTTAGTAAGTATAACTTTGAACTAGCAGATACCAGTATGCTTTTTCATGAGTTTAATGCAAAAAGCGATGAGTGCTTAAAGACTTTAGAAGCGGGACTTCCACTCCCTGCATACGATCTTTGTATGATGGCAGCACACACCTTTAACACTCTTGATGCTAGAAAAGCTATAAGCCAAACAGAGAGACAAAACTATATACTAAAGATAAGAGAACTCTCAAAAGGGTGTGCAACTCTTTATAAAGAGCAAGAAGAAGATAGGCTAAAGAGGGTTAGAGGCTAATGCAAAAACATCTAGTTTCTTTGCTTGAGAGTTTTGCTATTGTGCCAAATAGCTTAAGTTTAAATATAGCAACACTCATAATTATCGCACTATTTGCGATATTTTTGCATATATTTTTACACAAAATCATCTTAAAAAATATAAAAACATATAACAAAAAACACCCAAATATAGTAACTTCAAGTATGCTTGAGTTTAATCTTTTCCAAAGATTAGCTCTTGTTGTGCAAGGTATTATTATAAATATTCAGATAGATATATGGTCTAGTAGCGACTCATTTTTACACTCTACTTTTAAAAGTTTTGTAGATATATGGATACTTATCTTTGGACTTTTAGCACTCTACTCCATCATAGATAGGATTTTTAAAACACTCCATAACAAAACTGGTGCTTCATTTTTTGCACTAAATGGTTTTACCCAAAGTATCAAGCTACTACTAGCTCTTATAACTATCATATATGCTGTATCTATCTTGATAAACAAATCCCCTATAGCGATACTAAGCGGACTAGGGGCGATGTCTGCTGTACTTATGCTTGTTTTTAAAGATGCGATATTAGGCTTTACTGCGGGGCTTCAGATATCATCTACAAATATAGTAAAAATGGGTGATTGGATAACTATGCCAAAACATGGTGCCGATGGGGATGTGATAGATATAGGGCTAACTACAGTTAGGGTTAGAAACTTCGATAAAACCATAGTCTCTATCCCCACTTATGCACTAGTTTCTGATTCGTTTAAAAACTGGCGAGGTATGCAAGAGTCGGGTGGGAGACGGATAAAACGGAGCATATTTATAGATATAAATAGCATCAGATTTTTAGATGATGAAGATAAAAAAAGACTCTCAAAAGCAAAACTTTTAGGGGAGTATATAGAGCAAAAAACCAAAGAGATAGATGAGTCTAATGCCCTAAGTGGTGGAGCTTCGGTTATAGATAGTAGAAAACTAACAAATATCGGGACCTTTAGAGTGCATATATTGAGCTACCTTAAAAACCACAAATCTATAAGAGATGATATGACCATAATGGTAAGGCAACTTGATTCAAGTCAGTTTGGAATGCCACTTGAGCTTTACTGCTTTACAAACACCACTAACTGGGTAGAGTATGAAAATATTCAGTCTGAGATATTTGATTATGCTTTTTCAAGACTTAAGGAGTTTGGACTTAGAGTTTACCAGTATGGTGGAGCCTAAAATATAGTAAATTTTTACAAAATTAGTGTATTATCTGAAAAAAAATTAGGATCACCTTTTGGGTCACTTTAGATCATCTTTTATATTTTCCATAATCTTTCTAGCTCTTGCTTTTACTTGGGGTTACTCAAGGGGTGGCATCTCTGTAGCACTTAGTGTTTTAGCACTTACAATTATACTATCGCTTATGGAGATATCGCTCTCGTTTGATAATGCTGTTGTAAATGCCTCTGTTTTAAAAACATGGGATGAGTGGTGGAGAAGGCTATTTTTAACCCTTGGGATGATAGTCGCTGTTTTTGGTATGAGGCTAGTTTTTCCTATAGTTATAGTGGCTCATAGTGCCGATATGGGCTATCTTGAGGTGTGGAATCTTGCCATAAGCTCACCAGATGAGTATGCCGCAAGATTAACCTCGCACCATGCTCAAATCTCTGCTTTTGGTGGGATTTTCTTGCTTTTGGTGTTTTTAAACTTTATGCTCGATGATGATAAAGATATCCACTGGATAAAGTGTGTAGAGAAAAGGTTAGGTTTTTTAGGTCGTATAGATGCTATGAGTATATTTATAGCGATTATTACACTGATATTTTTTGTCTCATTTATAGAAGATAGTAAAAAACTACCTGTTTTGATGTCAGGTATTTGGGGGATTATTGTCTATGTAAGTGTCCATATTATAGGTTTTGCACTTGAAAATAAGGAGCAAAATCTAACAAGTGAAGTGGTAAAAAAAGGGAGTATCGGTGGGTTTTTATACCTTGAGATATTAGATGCCTCTTTTTCATTTGATGGAGTTATAGGGGCTTTTGCTATCACTAAAGATATAGTTATCATCATGATAGGTTTGGGGATAGGGGCTATGTTTGTTCGCTCTATAACTATCTACTTAGTAGAAAAAGGGACACTAGATGAGTTTATATACTTAGAGCATGGTGCCCATTATGCCATCGGTGTTCTTGCTTTTATTATGCTAATCGGCATGAAAGTGCATGTCCCTGAGATACTAACAGGCTTAGTGGGGATAGTGTTTATAGTACTATCTCTTTACTCATCTAAAAAACACAATAGTTTGCTTGGTAAATAAAAAAAAGAGGGCTTAATACTATATCTAAAAAAAAGATATTCAATTTTAAAGCTATATTGACATATCTAAAAAAAAGATATAGATATAAAAAGAGTTAGAGGTGGTTTACACAGTTTGGTTTATGGTCTCCCCTCAGCTCTTATCTTGAAGCTCAAGCACAAAATCTTCATATTTTACTATATCTATCTCACCGCTAGAGTCTGTTTCATCATAAGTAATTAATTTATATTTATACCTTTTTTCACTATCAAAACTCTCAAATGCCCTGAGTTCTCTTTGTCTTGTTTTCTCATCTTGTATATTGTAAGACACTTGATAAAGCCTATTTTCACATCTAAAATCTATCTCATAGTTTGCTTTTACATATGTAAGCTCTTCGCAAGATCTGTTTAGTAGTATAAATACTTCATTTTCTAACATAGTTCCACTATTTATAGACCTATTTATCCCTAAATTTAAAAAGCCATTATCGCTTAGATATAGTTTTTTGGCAGATTTTATCTGTTCACTCACCTTGGTGTGATACGATGAGATAGTATGGATTAAAAAATTATCTTCAAAATAGTTTATATACTCTTTTATAGTTTTTGCATCGATACCTATTTTTTTTGATAAGCTTAAATAGTTTAGCAGTGAAGTTGCATTTGAAACTATATAGTAGTATAAATCTTTTAGTTGTGATGAGTTTTTTATACTATATCTTGGGACAATATCTTTAAATATAATATCTTCTGCAATGTTTTTTAGTGTATCTCTTTTTATACCTACATCATCTATGCTTATAACATCATAGTATCCACCCCATTTAAGATACTCATCTTTTGCTCTGCTTATCTCTATCTTGTTTGAAACTTGTTCTAATCTAGTCTTATAAGAGATATTTTTAAAATTTAAAAACTCTGTAAAACTAAAACTATAAATCGGTAGTTTTAATACTCTTCCTGTTAAAACTGTTGCAAAATCACTTGAAAGCAAAGATGAATTTGAACCAGTGATTATAAACTTTATATTACTATTTTCATATTTTGATTTTACAAATACTTCCCAGTTTTTAAAGATTTGTATCTCATCTATAAAAAAATAGATTTTTTTAGATAAATCTGGGTTTGCTAACTTTAAATAACTATCATATATCTCTTCTAAATAACTAGCATTTTCTTTATAAGGGATAAACTCAGGCTTTTCAAGATTTATAAAAAATATATTTTTTGCAGGAACAGTTTTTAAAAGCTCTTTTATCATAAGCTTTGCTAATGTACTTTTACCAACTCTTCTTGCTCCAATTAGAGCTATAATTTGCTTTGCAGTCAAATACGATAGTGCTTTTGATAGTACTTCACGACTTATAAAATTATCGTAAACATTTAAATTATTCCAGTGCGGATTGTCTTCTAAAAGAATATACTCCATATTTTTTATCCTTTTTAGGAATGTATTCTGTATAATAGCATATTTTACTCTATTTATAAACTTTTAATCCTCAACAAACGAGTATAAAAGCTCTATCTCCTCAGCCCAGATGGAGCTATCTATTGTCTCTAAAACTAAGGGTATATCATCCATTCTAGCATCATTCATGATAAACCTAAAAGCATCAAGCCCTATCTCACCCTTTCCAAGTGAATGGTGTCTATCTACACGACTCTCAAATAGTGCTTTTGAGTCGTTTATGTGCATACCGCTTAGGTATTTGAAGCCAACTATCCTATCAAATTCACTCCATGTTTTTTCATACGCCTCTTTGGTTCTTATATCATAACCTGAGCTAAACATATGGCAAGTATCTATGCAGACCCCCACACGGCTTTTATCTTCAACTCTATCTATAATGTAGCCTAAGTGTTCAAACTTATACCCAAGGTTACTCCCTTGACCTGCTGTGTTTTCGATAACTGCTTTTACGTTTTTGGTTCTATCTAGTGCTATGTTTATCGACTCTGCTATAACATCTAAACACTTTTTCTCTACTTCCCACACAAACTGCTCATCTTTTTTCTCTTTCGCACTAAACTTTACTAGATGGCTCCCTGGGTGAAAGTTTAGCCTATCAAGCCCAAGCATGTCACACCTCTCTAGCTCATCTATAAAAGCATCGCGACTCTTTTGTAGGCTCTCATCTACTGGGTGGCCTAAGTTTATAAGGTAGCTATCGTGAGGCAATATATGTTTTGGTAATATACCGCTAGATTCTAACATGCTAAACCATTTATCTAACACCTCTTTTTCAAACGGTTTTGCACTCCACTGTTTTTGGTTTTTTGTAAAAAGGGCAAAAGCTTTTGCTCCGATATTTTGTGCATTTTCTATGGCATTAAAAACCCCGCCACTTGCACTTGTGTGAGCTCCTACAAACTTACTCATTTTCTTCCTTTATGTTAAATATAATAGAATTTTTTCTATCTCTAAAAAAAGAGCTTCTACCCCTTACTTCATAGGTTATATCGACATGCTCATCGCTTATATGTTGGGTAAATCCGTTAGCGGTTTTAACTACATTAGCTCCGCCATAGATAGCTTTAGCTAAAAGCATATCTTGAAGCAAATCGCTAGGGTATGAGCTATGTAGATACTTTGAGTTGAAGCTACTTTTGCCCATACATCCATCTTTTGTTGTACAGATGAGATGGTTTATGGTTATCTTATCTATAGCTTTAGCTGCTATAAAAAGCTCAAGCTCTATAGCACTATTTGTGTTTCTTACATAACCTATATCGTTAAATTTTATCTTTGGGGATTTTATGGTTACTATCTTTATGGCTGTATTTTCATAGTTTTTTACACTACAACCACCAAAAAATATTATTAGAGTTAAAAGTATATATCGCATACCAAATTATATGCTACAATCCCTATTATGCTACTTAGGAAATTTAGAGAGTTTTACACCACAAACTATCCTCAAGATATGGAGAGTCAAATAGAGCTATTTAGCATATTTGGCGGGTTAGATATATCTTTAGACACCTCGCTAAGTACACACGAGCTTATAAAAGAGCATATCTTATCAAACTACTATAAGCTTAAGTTTGAGATAGATAAAAAAGTCCAAAAATCTCGTGAAGCACACAGACTCCTTAGAGCCATAGCCAAAGGCAATCGTAAAATGTTTTCTGCTTTTAATAAATCAGGACTAAGCAATGCCACAGGGGGAGCCTTGCTAAAAGAGTTAGAGGAGAATGGGGTCTTAAAAGTAGAGTACTCAAGGGAGACTCCACACCAAAAAACCTCAAAACACGAGAAGCTAAAAAGGGAGCTATCAAGATACCGCATAAGCCATAAGCTACTATTTGTTTGCCCATATGTAAGGTTTTGGTACTACTTTATAGCACCACATATGAGGGAGCTACAAGAGGCGAAGTTTGATAGATTTTTAAGCGATATAGACAAAAGACTCCCTATCTATACTAGCTTTATGTTTGAAGAGCTTAGTGAGATACTCTTAGATTATCACCTAAGAGATGGTGCGATACTAAGCAATGGTAGCTACTGGGATGCTTCGCTTGAGATAGATATATTAACGATTATGGATAGTGGCGATATATATGTAGCTGAGTGTAAGTGGAGTAACCATTTGGTTACTAAAAAAGAGCTAAATATACTTTTGCAAAAGTGTGAGATGTTAGGTATCAAACCGACTCAAGTTGTACTTTTTTCAAAAAGAGGGTTCTCAAATGAGCTAAAAAAAGAGGCGGGGAGAGACCTCGCCCTTTATGAAGCTAATGATTTTGAAGTGTTACTTAAACCAACTTTTAGCACCTAAAAAGAGTAGTTCATACTTACCCAAAAGCTTCTGCTTGGTGTTATGTTGCTATATTGATCATAATAATAAGGTGTTCTTCCAGAGCCTTTAGCAACAGCATGGTACTCCATAAAATCTTTGTCAAGTAGGTTATTTACCCTAAAGTTAAACTTGATGTTCTCATCGTGCTTATAGCCTATACCCATATTCCAGATAGAGTAGTCTTTGTAGAAAATATCTTGGTAGTTTCCGCCGCCATCTTTATATCTTGTATTAAATCTTTTTTTATCGGCTGAGTATTGCAAGTATGAGCTTAGTTTTTTACTCATATCCCACTCAAGCGAAGCATTGTACATATGTTTTGGGCTACTTCTTAGAGGTTTGCCATCTTTTGCGGGATCTGAGTCTTTTGTTTTAGAATCAAGATAGGTCCAGTTTGCCTTTAGAGATAAACTATCTAGCAGATAGTATCTAAAAGCTAATTCAACACCCTTTATAGTAGCTTTAGCGATATTTTGTTTTTGTGTAGGTGTATACCCCAAATCTATCCATTCACTACCTATATCCCCTTCAACATCACCACTCTCTATCTTATCTTTAAACTCATTTTGAAAGAGTGTTACATTAAAACTATGTCTATCGGGGTGTTCGTAGTATGCTGCTACTTCATAGCTTATCGATTTTTCAGGTTTTAGGTTAGGGTTTCCTACCATAGGTGATGTACCTTGTCCGCCAAAACCTGTTATACCGTTATATAGATCTGTCGCTTTTGGGGTTTTGTATCCAGTTGCAACTCCCCCTTTTAGTGTCCACTCATCTGTAAGTGAGTAGATAAGATAAGCTCTAGGGCTAACATTGTTTCCAAAATCCTCATGTTTATCGTATCTCGCACCAAGTGTTAGGTTTAGTGGGTCAAAGATATTCCAGCTATCCTCAGCATAGAGTGCAAATTGATAATATTTTTTGCTCTCACCACCAGCACCGCTACCCTCCATACCAAAAACACCATCTTTAACCTCTGTATCTTGATGCTCTAAACCTACAACCAAAAAGTGATCATCTAGCGGAAGTTCGTATTTTGCACTATATGTAGTGTTTATCGACTCAAGATCTCTTGTTGGGCGTGGCATTAGTGCAAGAAAATCGGGATCAGCCATAGCTAAAATAAATGTTGACCAGTCGGCTGTATATCCATTCATGCTATTATCATTTGCTTTATTGGCTTTTATTTGTTGTCTTTGTTGTGAGTTTAGCGGCAAACTTCTACCTAAGTTTTTACTAGCAACCCTATAAGCCCCTATGGTACTTTTACCTAAGTCCCACTCAGCATCCCAAAAGAGTGAATACTGCTCCCTCTCCATCCTTTGAGTTGCAGCATAACCTACTTGTTGAGATTTATATATAGTATCATAGCTATCTAGTGTACCTACACTACCCTCTGAGTTATCGTACTTTTGTTTTGCTATGTCAAAATCTAACTTTATGGAGTGGTTTTGTGTTGGGGTATATGTTAGTCCTGCTCCAAATGTCCAGTTTTGATTGTCCATAGTTTTACCGTTTCCACCAAAACTATTGTTATTTTTACTAGAGTCCTCTATGACTCCATTGTTGTTAAAAGTGTCGCTATCCCAAGCAGGGCTTGATTTTTTGTTATCATAATAACTCCCTCTTAGAGCTAAACCTAGAGTATCTTTTATGAGTGGACCCATGATAGAGACATCATAAGTGCTACTATCTCCCCAGTGGCTTTTTGATTGAAACAATCTACCTACATCTATAGCACCTCGCCACTCTGGAGATATCTTTTTGGTGATGATATTTATAACCCCACCCATAGCATCAGCCCCATAGAGTGTACTCATAGGTCCTCTTATAACCTCGATTCGCTCTATCATCGATAGTGGTGGGATATTTGCAAACTGCAATCCGCCAAAATCGTTTGGATATATATCACCTTTATTGTTTTGTCTTTTACCATCTATCAAAAATAGTGTATAATCAGCCCCCATACCCCTTATAGAGACACTTCCTTGACCAGATTTATCGGTAGTTTCACCTATATCTACCCCCTCGATATACTTTAGTGCATCTAGCAAGTTTGTATATGGTTTTTTCTCCAACTCCTCTTTGGTTATAACTGTAATACTAGCAGGAGCATCGGTAATTTTTTGCTCATACCCAGCAGCGGTAGTTACCACTTGTACATCATCTAGCTTTGATGTCTCTTGTGCAAATAGCCCTTGAGTTACAAATAAAGCACATAAGCTTATCCCAACCTTTTTTCTCATTAGATTCCCTTGTTTTGATTATTATTTCAATAATCGTTATTAAAATAATGTGAAATATTAATAAAAAAAACTTAAAAAAAGATTAAAATTGATAGTAGTTATCAAAAAGATATATATAAGACTATTTTATTTGATTAAAATTTTTAGCTAACATCTCTTAAAACTGAGTAGGCCTCTTGTAGGAGTTGAAATTTTTGAGTGTAGTGAGCAACTAGATGGGGTGTATCTTGAGCTACTATATCTGGATGGTAGGCTTTTGCAAGTCGTCTGTAGTTATCTTTTAGTTTTTTGGCATCTGAGCCTATAGGGCACTCAAGTATCGCATAAAATGATGCATAATCATCTGCCTCATCTTCATAGATATCAAAAAAGCTATATTTTGCATATTTGTCATAAAGCTTACTTAAAAATCTCTCATTGAAGTTATATTTTAGCTTGTAGTGCAAAACATCTTTTTTATTTAGTGTGCGATCTAGTCTTGCTTTTGCCCTCTCATCGCCAACATCTAGCACCATCGACATATCAGAACCCCTCTGTATATAGACCTCTAGCTGACTTCTAAGGTAGCTCATAACCCACGGGTTTGGATAATCAAGCGATATAAGTACCGTGTCACTATCATAAGCATAAAGGTTTACATCTACCTCTTCTACTAGCTCATCTTGGTTTAGTTCTATGCGGATAGGTTGGGCTTCAAATCTTAAAAGTGAGCGGTGAAAAAACTCTTTTGATAGGTTTTGTTTTGTGGCATGGTGATCGCTTAGTGAGTCTAAAAACTCCTCTCTAGCCTCTTTTAGTATATCGTTTCTAAAGATAAGTACCGCTTTTTCGAGATAGAGCATACTTCTTGAGTGCTTGATAAGAAAATCTTTCATCCATGCTTTGTTGAGTGTAGCAAAATCTGTTTTTACATTTATAAGATTATCTCTAAGTACAATCTCCATAAACTATGCTCCTAAGCCATATTTTGACTTAGGTAAGCAAAAATAGTTCCAAACTATAAGAGTGAAGAGATAAGTGCAGTTGCTATATCGCTAGATACATATGGTTTTATATAATCAACCACAATAGGGGCAAATTGTGACACCATAGAGCTATCCATACCCAAAGAGCTAAACTGAGATGCTAAATCGCCCGATTTGCCGCCACCTAAGAGTGATGATACACCTGAAGCAGAACTCATAATATCATCTAATCCTGGGACACTGCTAGTCATAGAGCTAAACTCATCGGCACTCATAGAGCCTTTTGCTTGATTTAAAAGTGCAGCAGTTCCGCCCATAGCTTGTGCTTGAGTAACACCTAGTGAGTCACTTAGTGTCCCTAAAAGTGAAGATGTATCGCTTTTTTGTGTGTTTTGAGTAGCATTTGCAACCTCTGCTGCTTTGTTTAATGCACCACCTATATCAAATGCACTTAGATTTAGTGTACATAGTATCGCCACTAGGCTTAGTTTTGTTAGTTTCATAGAAGTTTTTCCTTTTAAAAAATTGTCATAATTTTATCAGATATTATCCTAAATGTAGGTAATAAATTATGCTATAATCAAAGACTTAAAATAGCAAAAAATAAAGGGATTTATGAAAACTCTTATAGAATTTTTAGAGAGTAAAGATGTCGATAAATGTAGACTTTTTGAACAACTAAAGTGTTCGATCTCAGAGGCAAAACTACTACAAATCATAGCAAAAAGGTTTGTAGGCGGTGAAGATGATGTTTTGGTTAGTGAGCTTTTAAAACTATCTTATGGCGAAGATGGGTATGAGTTTTTATCTCATCTTGAAGATATAAAAGTTCTTTTAGAGTTAGGGTGGGTCTATCAGCAGAGCTTTAACCCCATAAAAATCTCAGAGATTACACCCCTTGAGCTACTAAATACTTCCATAGCTCCAACTAGCTCATTTTTAAAGCTTCTTCAAGATGGCTTTATAGAGAGTGAATTGCCCGATATTAAGCCATATAGCGATCATCTGGAGTATCTACAAGATCAGTTTATGCGGATAGATCTTTATCAAAAGATGAGTGCTATTAGGGTAAATGTTCATGAGCATTCATTAGGGATCGATAGGGCTTTAGAAAAACTTACAAAACTAGAAGATGTTATAGAACAAAGGGTGGCACAAAGTACTATAAAGCTAGTGTTAGATAAGTTTTTTAAACAAAAAAAACTAGCATCAAAAGAGCAGGTGATTTTTCTAGCCTTGCTAAGAGAGGAGTATAGCTCAAGCGATGCTTCACTTAGAGATATGAATGCACTTATAGATCTAGTCTCGGTAGATGAGTATGAGAGGATTAAAAACCGTTCACTCTTAGAAGATGGCTCATCTTTGATATCTGATGGAGTTATAGATTATGAGGAGATGCTCAACCCTTTTGGCGGGATTAGTAGAAGTTTTTATATAGTAGATGATATCTTGCACCAAATAATCCACCCCGAAAAACAGAAAAAAGTTAGCAAGATAAAGCTAGATACTTTAGTTGCTGAGCAAGATATATTTGAACTAGTCCATAGTGAGACTTCACTTGAAGATGTTGTGCTCTCTAGTGAGACTGAGCAGACCCTAAAAAACCTTATGAAACAGTTAGATAAAGATGTAGCACAAAGGTTGGTTGAGTGGGGGGTTAAGGATAAAAAAAGTGGCATCGATGCTAGGATAATATTTTATGGACAAGCTGGAACGGGAAAAACTATGACCGCTTATTCACTAGCAAAATCTCTAAAAAAAGATATCTTAGCTTTTGATTGTTCTAAAATCCTATCTATGTATGTTGGTGAGAGTGAGAAAAATGTCCGTAAGATTTTTGACACCTACTATGAGCTAAGTCAAAAGACAAAATCTGAACCTATACTTTTACTAAATGAAGCAGATCAGTTTTTAGGCTCAAGAGTTAGTGGTGGGATGAGCGGTTCTGAGCAGATGCACAACCAGATGCAAAATATCTTTTTAGAACAGATTGAGAAGTTTAGCGGGATACTTATAGCGACAACAAATCTACTTGAAAACATAGACAAAGCTTTTTCACGAAGATTTAACTACAAGATAGAGTTTAAAAAACCAAATAAAACTCAAAGATTGGCACTATGGCAAAAGATGCTTCCAAAGGCTGAGTTTGAGAAAGATTTTGATGTTGAAAAATTAGCATCTTATGAGCTAACGGGTGGGCAGATAAACCTTATAGTGAAAAATACAGCATATAAAGTTGCCGTTAGAGACGAGTTTGTCTTTTACCTTGAGGATTTTATAAGCGAGATCCAAAAAGAGAAGAGCGCATCTTTTGATAATGAAAAATCGATGGGTTTTTTAAATAAATAGTAGCGCCAAAGTGTTACCTTACTACACATAAAATATTTATATAAAAAATAACTGTTTAGTTTTGTAACAACTAGCTACTCATTTTTTGGCTTATAAATAATTTTAAATTAGTTTTTGCTATACTCCTAGCAACTGTTTTTTCTAAATCGCTTTATTTTAGAAAATTTCAAGAATCTAAAAGGTGGGTTATATGGATCATATAAGTACTACAAGTCCATATTTTGGAGTATTTGTACTTTTTGTTTTAACATTTGGTGCTTTTACTGTAACAACTATTGTTGCAAGACTTGTTAGCCGTTTTTTGGCAGCTAAAAATACAGAGAAGATTAAACTATCTGTTTATGAGTGTGGACCTGAGGTTACAAAACAACCAAATAGGATATCGCCACAGTTTTATCTTTTTGCATTGCTATTTTTGCTATTTGATGTTGAGATAGTTTTTATGTTCCCTTGGGCGGTCGATTTTAAGATGCTTGGGTGGTTTGGATTTGCTGAGATGCTTATGTTTATAATGCTCTTAACTATCGGTTTTGTATATGCATGGAAAAAAGGAGCGCTAGAATGGCACAACATAAAATAAACTACACTCAAAGTAGTGGACTACCAGTCGCACTAACAAGTGTCGATAAGATAGTAAACTGGGGTAGATCAAACTCACTTTGGGCATTAACTTATGGTCTTGCATGTTGTGGTATTGAGATGATGGCAAGTGGTGCTAGTAGATACGACTTTGATAGATTTGGAACTATATTTAGAGCATCTCCTCGTCAAGCAGATGTTATGATAGTCGCTGGAACTCTAACAAAAAAACATGCTGAGTTTATCAAAAGACTTTATGATCAGATGACTGAGCCAAAATGGGTTATATCTATGGGTTCATGTGCAAACACGGGTGGTATGTTTAACACCTACTCAACTGTTCAAGGTGTAGATAGAGTTATACCAGTTGATCTATATCTACCAGGTTGTGCACCCCGTCCCGAGACACTACAGTATGGTGTAATGCTACTACAAAAAAAGATAAGAGCTGCAAAAGCTTCAAGAGCACAACAAGCTAAAAGGTTGATGTAATGAGAGCCTATAAACCAAAAGATGATGTACAGAAAAAAGCCTACTATAACGATAGATTTTATGTATCACCTCAAGTACCAAAGTTTGATGTTAGTAGCGATGAGCTATTTTTAGCAGATTTAGAAGCTATAAAGTCTAAGTTTGAGGTAAAAGAGGCATATATACAAGTAGAGCAACTTGTAGTTTTTATAGACCCAAAAGATAACTTTGAGGTTATAAAGTTTTTAAAAGATGAGAGAGCTTACACTCAACTAAGTGAAGTTAGTGCTATAGATTTTATAGCTAAGCGAGGCGGTTTTGAGGTGTTTTACCAACTCTTATCTATGAGCAAAAGGAAACGAATCCGCCTAAAAATGTTTATAAAACAAGGCGAAGCCATAAACTCTGTTGAGAAACTCTTTAGAAGTGCTGATTGGTCAGAGAGAGAGATGTTTGATATGTTTGGTATAGAGGCAAATAACCACCCATTTATGAAACGAATCCTTATGCCTTACGATTGGCAAGGGCATCCACTTCTAAAAACCTACCCACTTCAAGGTGATGAGTTTGCTGCTTGGTATGAAGTAGATAAGATCTATGGAAAAGAGGCAAGAGAGGCGATAGGTCCAGAGTTAAGAGATCCAGCTAAGGTCGATAGATATGATACAGAGCGTTTTGCAAGATTAGGTTTTGAGGTTCCAAAAGGGAGCGAAATAACAGGAGATGAGAAGAGAAATGTCGATGCTTATCAAGAAGATGGCGGAGTGGTTCTTATCAAAAAACTAAACAAGAAAGATTCGGTCGTTATAGACGATCCACAGAGGTAAGCTATGCAGATTAAAAATAGATTAACCCCATATTTTGAAAATATCTCTTTTGATAGAGAAGATAATGAGCTAATACTAAACTTTGGACCACAACATCCATCGGCTCATGGTCAGTTAAGGCTTATGCTTCATCTTCAACAAGAGATGATAGTAAAAGCCCATCCAGATATAGGCTACCTCCACCGTGGTATGGAGAAGATGGCTGAAAATATGATCTACAATGAGTTTATGCCAACAACTGATAGGATGGACTACATAGCTTCATCTTCAAATAACTACGGTTTTGCACTAGCAGTTGAGAAGCTTATAGGGTTAGATGTTCCTAGACGAGCTAAAGTTATAAGGATGATGCTCCTTGAGATAAACCGCCTTATAAGTCACCTTTTTTGGTTGGCTACAACAGCGCTAGATATCGGTGCTATGACTATCTTTTTATATGCCTTTAGAGAAAGAGAGTATCTTATGGATATCATCGAGGGGTATTGTGGAGCAAGATTAACTCATGCAGCTATCCGTATAGGTGGGGTTCCACTAGATATACAAGATAGTTTTATAGCTCAGCTTAGAACATTTTTAGACAAACTCCCACAAAATATAAAAGACTATGAAGACCTACTAGATACTAACCGCATATGGCGAATGAGAATGGAAGAGGTTGGAGTTATAAGTAAAGAGATGGCTCTTTCATGGGGCTGTAGCGGTGTTATGTTAAGAGCTAGTGGAGTTGCTTGGGATATAAGAAAAGAGGAGCCTTATGAGCTTTATGATGAGGTTGAGTTTAATGTTCCAGTATCTGATAAAGGCGATAACTTTGCAAGATACCGTCTATATATGGAGGAGATGAGAGAGTCTGCTAAGATACTTGAGCAAACTATCGATATGTACCATCAGTGTGTAAAAGATAACGAGACAGCACTCATGGCTCATGCACCAAAATATATATCGGCACCAAAGCTAGATATCATGACTCAAAACTACTCTTTAATGCAACACTTTGTACTTGTAACACAAGGTATGAGACCGCCTGTTGGAGAGGTTTATGTAGCTACTGAATCCCCAAAAGGTGAGCTAGGCTACTACATAAACTCACAAGGTGGACCATACCCTTATAGGCTAAAGCTTAGAGCGCCATCGTTTTACCATACAGGGATTTTAACAGACCTACTTCCAGGGCATTATATCCCCGATGTTGTCTCTATTATTGGTACTACAAATATCGTATTTGGTGAGGTGGATAGATGAAAAGGTATGATCTTAGACACTTAAAAGATGGGTTTGAGGGTAGAATGAAAGAGATTTTAGCTGAGCATAAAAGTGGCGAAGTTGCTATCTTTTTGTTTGAGATAGGCGATTTTTCACCTATACAGCGATCAGCAGATATAGTAAAAGAGTGCGGTTATGAGCTACTTAACTCTTTAAAATTCAACGAAGTCGATTGGACTATCGTTGCAAAAAAATAGGTAGGGCAAAGCATTGGCAAAAGTATATTTTTCTACTTGGAACGGCGAGTTTATAAACAACATCGGTTTGGCTGAAGAAGAGTGGAAGGAGTCATCTTATAATCTACCCGAACAATACGATAGCCATAGAGACTCTAAAGCATTTATAGGTTGGGATGGGGTTAGTCTTTTTGATAAAGATGTAGATGTGATCCGTCTAGCTATGGAGTATGCAGCTAACTATCAAGAGTACTCAGAGGCATGTGGAAGATGTGCACCTGGTAGATGGGGCGGTAGAATCTTATACGATCAGCTAGACAAAATCGCTAGAGGCGAGGGTGAGATGAGTGATCTTGAACACCTAAAAGAGATTGGTAAAAGTATGCAAGTCACATCAAAATGTGAGATCGGCAAGACTGTACCAAACCCTATATTAGACATTATGGAGCATTTTGAGCATGAGTTTTTAGAGTGTATAAATGAGAAAAAACAATCAAAACACTACGGCTTAGATCTAAGCTATATAGCAAAAATAACTGCTCCATGTATGGATGCTTGTCCTAGTCATGTCGATATCCCTGCTTATATTGAGGGTGTTAGAGATTTAAGATTTGATGATTCACTTATAGCGACTCGCCAAACTATGCCACTAGCTCATGTTTGTGGTCGTGTTTGTCCACATCCGTGTGAAACTGCTTGTCGTAGAGGTAATTTAGATGAGCCTATATCTATTATGGCACTTAAGCGGCTTGGAGCCGACTGGGAGAGTGATCATGATTATGACTACTTTCACCCACTAGAGAAAAAACCATCAAATGGCAAAAGGGTAGCTATTATAGGTGCGGGACCTGCTGGATTGGCGGGGGCTTACTATCTTGCTGCTGATGGTGTAGAGGTTGATGTCTATGAGGAGCTTCCTGTTTTAGGTGGTGAGGTTGCTGTTGGTGTTCCAGAGTATAGGATGCCAATAGATAGATACAACAAAGATATAGATTGTGTTAGAGATATGGGTGTTAATTTTATAACAAACCATAGAGTCGATGCTGATGATATGAGAAGATTTGAGAGTGAGTACGATGCCATAATGGTAGCAACTGGCACTAGAATCTCTAAAAAAGTCTATTGTGAGAACGAAAGAGCTGAGATAAAAGGTTACTGGGGTGCGATAGATTTTTTAGATAAAGTAAATTTATATGAGAAGTACGGCATTAAAATAACCAAAGAAGATCAAGAGAAAAACCTTTTAACAACCGATTATGTTGATCTAGAGGGTAAAACAGTTGTTTGTGTAGGTGGTGGTTTTACCTCTATGGACGTTGTTAGGTGTGCTATTAGAGCTAAGGCTAAAAAGGTATATATGATATACCGTAGAGATGAGGCTACTATCATTAAAAATACTACCTATGAGGAGTATCACGAGGCTGTAGAAGAGGGAGTTGAGTTTTTATTTCACTCAGCAGTTGCACAGATGAATGATGAAAATGATGTACTAAAATCCCTTATAATCGATAAGTTTGAACTAGTACCAGATCCAAATGGCGGTAGAGCTCAACTAGTAAAAGTAGAGGGGGCTTCTTATGAGATAGAGGCCGATTATCTTATACCAGCGGTTAGTCAATCGGCAGACCTTAAGCTACTTCCACCAGAATGGGAGATAGAGATGACCTCATGGGCTACTATAAAAACAAACGGTAAAGACTATATGACATCTAGAAAAGGTATATTTGCAGCGGGTGATTGTGAGTATGGACCTATGACTATAGTAAATGCAGTTGGTCAAGCAAAAAGGGTAGCTTCTGTTATGAGTCGCTATGTCTTAAGTGGTGAAGTTAGTTTAAGTGATGATGAGATTATGGAAGATCATCTTAGAAAACTAAAAGTCTATGATAAAAAAGAGAAGATTACAGGGTGGCTTCAAGGTTTACCGCGAGAGGTAGCTGAGGTTTTAAGTGTCCCTGATAGGATAGATAACAACAAAGAGGTAAATCTAGGGCTTACTCAAGAGGAGGCTCATAGTGAGGCAGAGAGGTGTATGCGGTGTTACTATATAGCGATGGTACATGCTTAGGAGTTCAAATATGAAAAAAGAGATCCACTTTAATATTGATGGCATTGAGGTAGTAGCACAAAAGGGTGAGACTATACTTCAAGTCGCTAGAAAAAATGGTATATATATACCAACTATGTGCTATATCTCTAAAACTTCTCCTTGTGCATCGTGTCGTATGTGTATAGTTGAGGTTGAGGGGCAAGATGATTATGTGCTTAGTTGTAACACTAACCCTGTTGAGGGTATAAAAGTTATCACTTCAACACAAGAGCTAAATCACGAGCGAACAAATATCATGAAGCTTTATGATGTAAATCACCCTTTAGAGTGTGGTGTTTGTGATAAATCGGGCGAATGTGATTTGCAAAATAAGACTTTAGAGTTTAATGTCGCTAGACAAGATTTTGGAGCAATAGATAGATATAGACCGCTTAAAGAGTGGGGACTTATAAACTATGAGCCATCGCTTTGCATACTTTGTGAAAAGTGTGTCCATGTCTGTAACGAAGTGATAGGCGATGATGCTATAGAGGTTCAGTTTGGTGGATACAAATCTACTATTATTCCAAAAGGTAGCGAGGTTCTTGATTGTACTTTTTGTGGAGAGTGTATAGCGGTTTGTCCTGTTGGAGCACTCACTAGCTCAGGGTTTAGATACAAAGCAAATGCTTGGGAGCTAAGCAGAGTTCCTGCTACTTGTGCGCACTGCTCGGCGGGGTGTTCTCTTGAGTATGAAGTTAGACATGAGAGTATAAATGGCGATAAAAAAATCTTCAGAGTAAAAAATAACTTTGAGTTTACAAATCTTTGCGGTGCAGGTAGATTTGGGTATGACTTTGAAAATAGAATGGCTAGTGATGAGAAGGCATTTGAAGATGCACTAAAAGCTCTAAGGAGTGCAAAAGCTATAAGATTTTCATCGATGATAACAAACGAAGAGGCGCTAATCTTACAAAAACTAAAAGATAAACTAGGTATAAAACTCTTCAACGAAGATGCAAGAGAGTTTGCTGAGTTTATGGACTCTTTTAGCTCTATAAGTGGTAAAAAACACTATAGTGCAAACCTTGATGATATAAGAAAATCTGATGCAGTAGTTTTAGTTGGAAGCAGAATAGCAACTGATAACCCGGGGGTTAGGTATGCAATGACTGTCGCATCAAAAAGTAAAGGTGCTAAAATACTCTATGCTCATCCACTAGAAGATACTTTGATGCAAAATGTTGTAACTCAGTTTATGAAGTATGAGGTTGGTAGTGAAGAGGGTGTTTTGGCACTTTTAGCCTACAATCTTCTAAAAGATAAAAATCTTGAGAGTTCATACAGAGCATTTTTAGATGATCTTGATCTAGGTTATCTGTATGCAGAGACAAACCTCGGTGAAGAGGAGTTTGCTAAGATGTTAAAATCTTTTAGTAGAGCAAAAGCAAAAACTCTTATAGTAGGAAATGACCTTATTTCGCACAAAAGAGCTAAAAATATAGCAAAACTAGCGGCACTTATAGAAAAGTATAGCGACTTTAAAGTCTTAGTAGTTGCAAAAGATGTAAACACTCTTGGTGTTAGCCTTATAAACTCTTTAGATAAAGATGAGCCTATAGACGAGGTTGTAGGGTATAACGCTAAAGGTGATTTTGTTATCTCAAGTGATGGAAATGGAGATTTGAGCACTCCAGCACTAAATCAACAAGAGGGGACATTTGTCTCACTAGATAAAAAAGTACTCCCTACAAATGTTGCACTAGCATTTGATGGATACACACTAAATGATCTAGCAAATAGCTTAGGCATTGAGAGTGAATATACCATAGATTACACTTCAAAACTTCCACAAAGTGGAGGCTTTAGGGAGGTTGAGTTTGATGAACTTGAGAACTTTATGGGTTCACTAGGGGAGGACATCAGAGGGTATGAGCTAGATGAGGTTAGTTGTGAAACTAAGACTGACTTAGAGGAAGTGGAAGATTTAGATGAGTACAACGGCACCATCATCTACCATGTAAATCCAGTACTACAGTTTAATAGCTACACAAACAAAACAGAGCAGTTACCAAAAGATGAGTACCTAAGGGGATCGGCTCAGTTTGGAGTCGCTGCTAAGATAAGTGATGGGGATTTGGTAGATATAGAGTTCTCATCACACAAAATCCAAAGAGTTTTCAAGCTAGATAGCGAACTAAAGGGGACTATAGCATTAAACCCACTATATGATTTAGATATAGAACTTAGTGGCTATAGATTTGAAAAATCAAGAATCAAGAGAGTTGTAAATGAGTAAGATTACGATAAATATTGATGGCAAAGAGATAGTCACACAAGAGGGGGAGTATATCTTAAATGCCGCTAGGGCAAATGATATATTTATCCCAGCTATCTGCTACTTAAGTAGATGTAGCCCTACACTAGCTTGTAGATTATGTTTAGTTGAGGTAGATGGTAAACAAGCTTATGCTTGTAATGCAAAATCAAAAGATGGTATGAATATAACCATAGATACACCAAATATATTAGCAGAGCGAAGAGCTATTATGGAGGTTTATGATGTAAACCATCCACTAGAGTGTGGTGTATGCGATCAATCGGGTGAGTGTGAACTTCAAAACTATACACTACTTATGGATGTAGATGAGCAACACTATGCTATAAAAGATGTAGATAGAAGCGACAAAGATTGGGGTGAAATTCACTACAATGCAGGGCTTTGTATAGTTTGTGAGAGATGTGTTACAGTTTGTAAAGATATGATAGGTGATAGTGCATTAAAGACTATCCCAAGAGGCGCAGATGCCATAGATGCTGAGTTTAAAGAGTCTATGCCAAAAGATGCCTATGCTATGTGGAATAAACTAAACAAATCTCTTATAGGTATCAGCGATGGAGCTGAAAAACTAGACTGTACAGGGTGCGGTGAGTGTGCTGCTGTTTGTCCTGTTGGAGCACTTGTTGATACCCATTTTATATATAAAGCAAATGCATGGGAGCTAGAGAGAGTCCCTGCTACTTGTGGGCATTGTAGTGCGGGTTGTCATCTATACTATGAGACAAAACACACTAGCATAGACAACACAGAACCTAAGATATATAGAGTCTCAAATGAGTGGAACTATGTATCGCTTTGTGGGGCAGGAAGGTATGGGTTTGATTATCAAAATAGAGTTGAATCTAAAGATGAGGTAGCATTTGCTAAAGCGATAGAGGCATTTAAAAAGGCCGATACTATAAGCTTTACATCGATGATAACAAACGAAGAGGCATTAATCTTACAAAAACTAAAAGAGAAGTTTGGCTATAAGCTTATAAACGATGAGGCAAAAGCATTTAGAGAGTTTTTAGATAACTATAGTGAGATTAGTGGAAAAAGACTATATGGTTATGATATAACCAAAACTCATAATGCAAACTTTGTTATAAGTGTAGGTTCAGCCCTAAAAACCGATAACCCAATAGCTAGATATGCACTAAATAACTCTATGAGTGTAAATAAAGGAGCAGGGTTATATTTTCACCCTGTAAAAGACCATATTATCGATGGTATGGGCAAGTCTATCATGAGTATAAACCATAAACCACTTCAAGAAGAGGCGGTTTTATACCTAATCCTTGATCTTTTTGGTGGTGATGATGTGCCTAGTGATATCAAAGAGTATCTAGCAGGTTTTCACTCTACAAAAACTATAACTGTTGAGGAGACTATCCAAGAAGAGGTAGTTGAAATGGTTAAGGTTATGAAAAAAGACGAAGAGAGTGGTGAAGAGATAGAGGTTATGGAGGAGCAGAAGAAAAAAGTTCCTAAAAAAATCTCTAAGGAGGTAGAGGTAGATGATAATGCCCTACTTAAGCTAGTTGGTGCAGATGATGATTTTATGGAAAAACTTGAGAAAAATCTAGCTAAAAAAGATAGTTTTGTACTTATGGCGGGGGCTGATCTTTACACCCATCCAAATGCTAAAAATATAGCAAGGCTACTAGCTATTATAGAAAAATATACAAAGCTTGAGCTTGTTATGATACCAACTGTAACAAATACTCTAGGGGTTAGCCTTATAAATGAGCTAGATAGTAAGGCGGGAAGCTACACTATAGGCTATAACACAAAAGGTGATTTTACCCTAAGTGCTTTAGGTGATGGTGATCTTGATATGCCAGCACTAAACCAACAAGAGGGGACTCTTACTAGCATAAATAAACGAGTAAATCCGACAAATCAAGCTATATTTTATAACGGCTACACACTAAATGATATAGCAAATGCTCTAGGTTTAAACTCTAGCCTAACTGTATCTTATACAAAAGAGTTACCACTTGAAGCAGGATTTAAGCAGGTAGATTTTGATGAGCTATCTATAGAGTTTAATAACGATGGAAGCGATCAAAGAGGGTATCTGCTTGAGAATTTTGATATGCCAGTTGGTAGCGATGAGAGTGTTGCTAAGTTTGAAGATACCCCTATGGATGGGCAGATAATCTACTTAGCAAATCCAACAAGACAGTTCTCAAGCTTTACTCACAAATCAAGCAACCTTGATGAAGCGAGTGGGGTATATATGAGTGAGGAGATGCTTAGCCGTGGTGAATTTAGCGAAGGGGATAGAGTGGTGGTTAGATGTGGCGATGCTTTTGTTGAGGCAAATATAGTAAGTGATAACAAAATAGGGGGAGATATAGTACTTCTTCCTACTTTTGATGCAAGTTTAAATTCAAGCTCACTCTTTAGCGGTTACCGCTTTAGTGAAGCTACTATAGAGAGGGTGTAAGATGTTGATTCCTTATTTGATAGAGACGGTAGTCAAGATAACAGTTATAATGTTGGTGTTTTCAGCACTAGCAGGTTTTGGAACATACTTTGAGAGAAAAGTCCTTGCTTTTATGCAACGCCGTTTAGGGCCTATGTATGTAGGACCATATGGACTTTTACAGATAGCAGCCGATGGTATAAAACTCTTTACAAAAGAGGATATTGTACCAACAGGTGTTGTCTCTAGAATCTTTAAAATAGCACCTGTTATAACCGCTGCGACCGCTTTTATGGCTGCTGCTGCTATACCGTTTTTGCCACCATTTGAGCTATTTGGCTATGAGGTTCACCCAATAGTAGCAGATATAAACATAGGATTATTATATATCTTAGGTATTATGGGTGTGGGGCTTTATGGACCACTTTTAGGTGGTATGGCTTCGGCAAATAAGTATTCGCTTATCTCTGCTGCTAGGGGTGCTGCTGTATTTATCTCTTATGAGGTTATAACAGGACTATCTATCCTTGCACCTATTATGATTGTTGGTTCACTTTCGCTTGTAGATTTTAATGACTATCAAGCGGGTGGGATAACTAGCTGGATTATGTGGAAACAACCTTTAGCTTTTATACTTTTTTGGATAGCTGCTTTTGCTGAAACTGGTAGAACACCTTTTCACTTAGTGGCAAATGACCACGAGATTATCGATGGTTTTGGTACTGAGTACTCTGGTATGAGATGGGGTCTGTTTTTCATAGGTGAGTATGCAAATATGTTCTTTATATCGTTTGTAATGGCACTTGTATTTGTTGGTGGATATGGAGACGGGACACTTCTTGGAGCTTTAGGACTGCTTTTAAAAGTTGCATTTTTCTTCTTCTTTTTCCTTTGGACTAGAGCGGCTTGGCCAGATGTAAGACCAGATCAACTTATGTGGCTTTGTTGGAAAGTTTTAATGCCATTAGCGGTGATAAACATAGTTATCACGGGCATTGTAATGATGTAGAGGGGAGGGTTAGATGCAAAATATAGAGAAACAATTTAGTAGTAGAGATATAGCTGAGATGCCAAATGGCTACTACATGGTGGATATAGAGGATTACCCTACCACCCCGTGGGGTAAGTTTAAAAGGGCTACAAAAAGAGCTATAAGAGGTGAGCTTTTTGTCGGTCTTTGGGTAGTATTTAGAGAGATGATAAGGTTTGATATACACACTGTTAAGTATCCAGAAGAGAAGATGCCTATAGGTCCTAGATATCGTGCTGTTCATGAGATGAAGCGACTTTGGGAGTCTGACACTGAAAGATGTATTGGTTGTGGACTTTGTGAGAAGATTTGTATCTCAAACTGTATCCGCATAGATACTAAGCTAGATGAGGATAACCGCAAAGAGGTAACCGAATATAGTATCAACTTAGGTAGATGTATATTTTGTGGGTATTGTGCTGAAGTGTGTCCTGAACTTGCCATAGTTCATGGTGGTGAGTATGAAAATGCAAGTGATCAGAGAGAGCATTTTGTATTGTTTGATGATATGCTAACACCGATGGATACTATGAGAGCAAAAGCACAAAAAGAGTTTGAGGGCTTTGGGGCTATCACACCACATGAGGATGAGCGTGTTAAAAAGACACCTCTGGCATATTAAGGAGAAGAGATGTTTGAAACAATCGCATTTTATCTATTTGCTTTTTTAACAATAATAATGTTTTATATAGCAGTTAGTACAACACAAGCACTATATGCACTTAGTGCCTTAGCAGCTGGTATGATTTTGATATCGGCATTTTTCTTTATACTTGGGGCTGACTTTTTAGGAGCAGTTCAGATAGTAGTATATTCGGGGGCGGTTATGGCTCTTTATGCTTTTGGTATGATGTTTTTTGATACCACAAGAGATGTTAAAGAGAAGCAAGGCAACAGATATATTATCGTGGGGCTTAGCTCTATAGCGGCAGTTTTAGTTGTACTTATCTTTAGTGCGCCTATTATCTCTGAAAATATGGTCGCAAATGCCCCAATGGTCGAGGGAGCTGGAAATATACAACAAGTTGGTATGGTTTTATTTACTAAGTATCTTGTAGTTTTTGAATTAGCAGCAGTTATGCTTTTGGTTGCTATGGTAGCAGGTATTGTTCTAGCAGGTAAAAAGATGGATCTATCTCTAACTCTTATGGAAGAGGGTGAAATTTTGCTATTTAAAGAGGAGCAAAAAGACAAAGGAGTTAGATTATGATAGGTCTTAGTCACTACCTTGTGCTTAGTGTTATACTTTTTAGTATAGGGCTATATGGGGTTATTAGAAGAAAAAACCTTCTTATGCTATTTTTTGCAACAGAGATTTTACTAAACTCTGTAAACATAGGCTTTGCAGCGATCTCTCGTTTTTATAACGACTTAAACGGTCAGATGTTTGCATTTTTTGTTATAGCTATAGCAGCCTCTGAGGTTGCAGTTGGTCTTGGGTTATTGATCGTTTGGCATAAAAAACATAACAATATTAACCTTGACACTATGTCGAGCATGAGGGGATAATATGGAGTTATTTTTATATACGGCACTATTTGCACCGCTAGTTGGCTCACTCTTTGCAGCACTTTTTGGAGCATCTCCTAAAACTAAGCTAACGGGTATTGTAACTAGCTTATTGCTTGGAGTATCATTTTTAAGCTCATTGGTCCTACTTATAGTAGTTTTTACATCAGGGGCAAAGATTCATGTTGAGATGATGCCGTGGATTATGGCAGGAGATCTATATATACCATTTGGATTTGTAGTAGATCAAGTTAGTGTAGTTATGATGATGGTTGTAACACTAGTCTCAACTGTAGTCCATGTCTATGCTATAGGTTATATGGATCACGACAAAGGGTTTAATAGATTTTTCTCATACCTATCGGCTTTTGTTTTCTCTATGCTTATCTTGGTTATGAGTGATAACTTTGCAGGACTCTTTATAGGATGGGAAGGTGTTGGACTTTGTTCATGGCTTCTTATAGGGTTTTGGTACCAAAAAGAGAGTGCATCGTGGGCGGCAAATGAAGCTTTTATCATGAACCGTATCGCAGACCTTGGTATGCTTATAGGTATATTTTTGGTTTATTGGAACACGGGAACTCTTCAGTATGCAGAGGCGTTTGCGGCTATGCCAAATCTTGATAAAGACATACTCATGTGGATGGGTATTTTCTTGTTTATCGGTGCTATGGGTAAATCGGCACAATTCCCACTACACACTTGGTTAGCAGATGCGATGGAGGGTCCAACTCCTGTTTCAGCACTTATCCATGCTGCTACAATGGTTACTGCGGGAGTTTACCTTGTAGTTCGTGCAAACCCACTATATGATCTTATACCTCAAATGGGAGTTTTCATAGCATCTCTTGGGGCATTTGTAGCACTTTTTGCAGCATCTATGGCTCTAGTAAATCGCGATATGAAAAGGGTTATCGCTTACTCAACCCTATCGCAACTAGGATATATGTTTGCAGCAGCAGGACTAGGGGCTTACTGGGTAGCACTTTTTCACCTAATGGCACATGCTTTCTTTAAAGCACTACTATTTTTAGGTGCTGGAAATGTTATGCATGCTATGCAAGATGAGCTAGATCCATTTAAGATGGGTGGACTTAGTAAGGTTATGAAGGGTACATTTGTTATGATGAGCATCGCTTCTGTTGCACTTGCTGGTATATTTCCACTTGCAGGGTTTTTCTCAAAAGATCTTATTTTAGAAGTCGCTTTTATTGAGAGTCACTATATTATCTATGGAGTGTTACTATTTACTGCTACTCTAACGGCATTTTACTCATTTAGACTTGTTGCACTTATATTTCACGGTGATGAGAGATACAAACTATTTGGTATCCATCCGCATGAAGCATATAGATTTATGCTTATAGCTATGAGTCCACTACTAGTTTTAGCTGTTATCGCAGGGGCTTTTAAAGCAGGATATTTTGATATGGTAACCTATATACTACCAGCCACTGAGTACCATATACACGACTCTAGTGTTGAGTGGATTATGATTATTGGGACACAACTTTTAGTTATAGCAGCTATCGCTTTTGCTTATAAAAAATATGCAAGAGGTGGCATCAAAGTTCCAGATGGCACAAGCAAGATGGAAAATAGACTATGCTACAAAGTCCTTATAAATCAGTACTATATACCATACTTTTATGAGAACTATATAGTTAAGCCATACAGAGAACTCTCAGAGCTTTTCTGGACTCGCATCGATCAAAAGATAGTAGATGCCTCAGTAGATGGAGTAGCAAATACTCTATATAAAACAGGTGAGAAAACAAGAGTTATGCAGAGTGGAAACCTATCTATCATGCTTAAGTGGATGGTGTTTGGTTTAGTCTCACTACTAGCACTTGCGGTAGCTTTTGGACTACTTGTTAGATACCAACTAGATATAAAAATGATACTATCTAGCCTAGGAGTAAAATAGATGTTAGAACATATATTATCGATTTTAATTTTCTTTCCCGCATTAGCTGGAATGCTAGGCTTTGTTGTAAACAAAGATAGTATAAGATCATACGGTGTAGCGGTTGCTGCTATTGAGTTTATTTTAGCTATTTGGTTATGGATAGCTTTTGATGGAAATGCTACTGGAATGCAGTTTATGGAGAGCATACCATTGCTTCCTGCTTTTGGGATCAACTACATAGTAGGGGTTGATGCTATATCGCTATTTATCATAGTTTTAGCAGCATTTTTTACCCTTATAGGTATAGCTTCACTTAGCCCTGTAGAGAATGAAAAAAATATGATAGTCACACTTCTGTTTTTACAGATGACTATGGTGGGTGTTTTTGCCGCACTTGATGCTATTGTATTTTACATATTTTGGGAGCTTTCACTTGTACCTATGCTCTACATCATCGGTGCTTGGGGTGGACCACTTAGAGTCTATGCTTCTATAAAGTTTTTCCTCTACACCTTTGCAGGTTCACTTGTGATGTTAGTTGGTATGTTGGCTATGGCTTATCTTTACTATCAAGCAGCAGGAGAGTGGAGTTTTGCGATACTAGATTGGTATAGACTTATACTACCTGAGTCTTATCAAAAATGGTTATTTGTTGCATTTTTCTTAGGCTTTGCTATAAAAGTACCTATGTTCCCATTTCATACATGGCTACCATATGCACACGGTCAAGCACCAACTATAGGTTCGGTTATATTAGCGGCGATACTTCTAAAAATGGGTACTTATGCTTTTATCCGTTTCTCGCTTCCGCTATACCCTGATGCTTCGGTTTACTTTATGTACCCTATAGCGGTTTTATCTATCATCATGATAGTATATACCGCGATGGTAGCTTATGCACAAAAAGATATTAAGCAAGTTGTTGCCTACTCATCTGTTTCACATATGGGGGTTATAATCTTAGGTACATTTGCACTAAATGTTGAGGGTATAACAGGTTCGATTTTCCTTATGATAGCACACGGTGTTGTCTCTGGAGCACTTTTCTTGCTTGTTGGGGTGATTTATGATAGAAGACACACTAAGCTTATGAGTGAGTTTGGTGGACTAGCCCATGTAATGCCTCGCTATGCTACTATATTTGGTGTTATGATGATGGCTTCAGTGGGGCTTCCATTAACCATAAACTTTGTAGGTGAGTTTTTAAGCCTTTTAGGTTTTTACAAACAATCACACACAATGACACTTTTAGCAGGAACCGCTATCATCGTTGGGGCTATCTATATGTTAGCAGCTTATAAAAAGACATTTTTTGGAAATGTTGAAAAAGATGAAAACAGAGTCTTAAAAGATGTAAACAAAAGAGAGCTTGTAGCACTTGTGCCACTAACTATCATCACTATATGGTTAGGGGTTTACCCTAAAGTACTACTAGAGCCTATAAGCAATAGTGTAAGTGCTGTTGTATCTTTGATGCACGAAAAAGCTATAAGTGAAGATGCAAAACAAAAAATACCAAATATTGTCATAGAGATACCAACTTCTAGCAATAATAATGAGGAGGCAAACTAATGAACTCAATAGCAAATATCTCATTAGAGTCGCTAAATTTAATCTCTCTAGCACCTATGCTTATACCAATAGTAGGTGCTTTACTTATACTTATCATAGATCTTGTAAAAAAAGATCAAGATAGAACTCTATATGTTATGATCTCGCTTTTAGTCTTAGCGATAGACTTTATGGCTTTAGTAGATGCTTCAAAAGTTTTTAGTGCAAATGGCACCATGATGGGTGTTTTTGATACTGTAATGTCTGATGGCTTAGCGATACTTTCGCAGTTTATCATAGTTGGTGCATCTATGTTTTTTATACCTCTAGCACTATCTCATAAGAGATTTCATGAGTTTAGTTACCCTGAATTTTTTGCACTCTTTTTATTTATGATAGCTGGTTTTCAGTTTATGGTTTCAACAGATAACCTTATACTTATATTTGTAGGTTTAGAGACCGCTTCACTAGCTCTTTATACCCTTATAGCTATGCACAACCGTGATAAATCGTTTGAAGCAGCTATAAAGTACTTTACTATGGGGGCTTTAGCTGCTGGTTTTTATAGCTTTGGTTCTATGGTGTTTTATGCACTTACAGGCTCGGTTGAGATATCAGGGATCGCTGAAGTTTTAGCGGCAAATAACTATGCAGATATAGGTTATGTTTTAGTAGCAACTGTATTTTTCCTTGCATCGTTTGGATTTAAACTATCTATGGTTCCATTTCACACATGGACTCCAGATGTCTATGAGGGTTCATCTGCTTCACTAGCGGGTTATATGTCTATAGTGCCAAAGATAGCAGGTTTTGTTGTCGCTATGAGGATTTTTGAGTTTTTGATCCATAGCGGAGTTGTATGGCTTGAGGTTGTGCTATACATCATGGTTATAGTAACTATGACTATGGCAAATATCTGGGCATTAGTACAAACCGATGTAAAAAGGATGTTAGCATATAGCTCTATAAGTCATGCTGGATTTGTAATGGCAGCTATACTTATAGGTACTTCTCAGTCAAATAGTGCACTATTTTTATACTGGGTACTCTTTAGCTTTACAAACTTAGGCTCATTCTCTATGCTTTGGATAAGTAGACAAAAAAATCTACCAGCATACCAAAGAACAGACCATAGTTATGAGAAGTTTGCAGGTATGATAAAAACTGCTCCAGTTGCAGCGACTATCATGGGGCTTTTTATGTTAAGCCTTGCAGGTGTTCCACCTTTTGCTCTGTTTTGGGGTAAGATGTATATGATAAGCTCAGCTGTAAATGCAGGTTATATTGTACTAGCACTTATTATGGCTCTTAACTCAGCCATCGCAGGGTACTACTACCTAAAACTTATAGTATATATGTTTATGAAAGAGCCAGTTATAGCAAATAGTGGACATGTATATAGCTCAAATGCTTCACTTGCTCTAAAAACCATAGTAGGTATTGCTGCTATAGGAACTATTTTTGCTTTTATAATCATAAATAGCCTACTAGAGTTTATAGCACCGCTTATGTATAATAGCGGGTTTTAAGTAGGGGCAAATATTAAAGGAGTACTCTTTTGTTAAAAGCTCTGCTTCTTTTTATGGTTGTTTTTAACCTACACTCACTAGAGATATCTATCTCATCAGCCAAAGAGGCTGGTGAGCCTTACTCTATACTAAACATCAAAAACGATGAGAGATTTTTATGTCAAGAGAACTTAGATGATCATGAAAATGTAGTCTCTGTAGTTTGTGCTTTTTCTAAAATCCCACTAGAGGCTATCCCTAAGTTTTCAAACATTTTTTTTCAAGTAGAGACAAAACAAAAAGATAACAACTTTTTTATCATCATCAAGCCGACACAAAAGATAAAACTCTACCCTATAGCATTTGATCTTAGAAGTGAAAATGAGATATTTAACTCAAAAGTAGAGATGAGTAAATCGTGGAGTGTTGTTGCTTATGGTAAAAAGATACCATTTTTAGATGAGCTAAAAACAAACAAAGACAACGCCATAAACTTTCCACTAACCTTCAAAGATGAGCCACTCCCTTATGTGGGTAGTTTAGATCTTAAGGGTGACCCTATACATAGCGAGAAGATAGCAGATGTTAGTGAGTATGTGAGGATAAAAAAAAGTTTTGATGATGAAAACTATGAAAACACATTAAATCTTATAGTTGATACTCTCTCAAACTATGAAGATTCACTCTTTTTACCAGAGCTTTTGTACTACAAGATAAAATCGCAAAGTAAACTAAATATGTATGATGATGTGATAGATGATGCAAATCTTTTTTTAAAAAAATATGCCTCAGATGAAAATGTCGCAGAGGTGCTTTCGCTTTTAGGCAGAGCTTATGATAAAAATGAGCAAAATAGCGATGCTGAGTATTTTTACGATAGGCTTTTTAGTGAACATAATGACTCTATCTATGCAAAATGGGCAAAGATATATATGGCTCAAAGCCTGTTTGAGAGTGCACAATACACAAAAGCCATAAACACTCTAGAGGCACTACTACTCTCTACAGATAACTTAGAGATCGGAGTAGAGGCAGGGTTTGAGCTAGTTAAAGTTTTACAAGCTAGTGCAAAATATAAAGATGCAAAAGAGTATGCGACTAAGATACTAACTCTTAAGCCAGATATATTTAGAGATAAGTTTATAGATAGCTTCGAGATAGTCCATAGCTTTGCAGATAATGAACACTACGATATCGCTTCAAAGATAACCATAAGTATGCTTGAAGATAAAAACTACCCCCAATACTACGAAGAGCTACTTAAAAACTGTGCTATTTGGTTAGGTAAAAGTGGCGATAAAAAATCTTCAGGGGAGTATCTAGATAGGTATATATCAGAGTTTAGTGATGGTGTGTATATAGATGATATAAAAGTTGCAAAAGATACCCTTTTCTTTGAGCTAGATGATGTAAGCTCAAGCGATAGACTAGCAGAGTACGATAAGCTTATGGAAGAGTATGCGGGTAACACCATAGCACAAAAAGCACTCTATGAAAAAGCAAAACTACTAGATAAAGAGGGTAGGTTTAAAGAGGTTTTAGAGCTTGAAAATGAGCTACACAAGCTAGATGAGGAGATATACCCGCAGGTGAGTGAAACTATAAAATCAGCGGCCATTATGGCTATGCAAGATGCTCTAAAAACTAAAGAGTGCTCTAGAGTTTTGAGTATATCCTCAACCTATGCCATAGAGCTAGATGATGAGTGGGATGATGGGGTTTATGAGTGTGCTATGCGAGGAGCCGATTATGAACTAGCTAAAAAGATAGTATCAAAAAATATAACCACAACAAATATAGAGTTAAAACAGAAGTGGCTATATAGATATGTAAAAGTTGAGTTTGGTGTTGGTGAGTATAGTAAAGTTTTAGAGCTATCAAGTGATCTTTTGGCTCTTTTAGAAGAAAACTCACCTTACAATGGTGTTTATAGATATATATTTGATGCCAATCAGCGGTTAAAAAACTCAGATAAGATGATAGAGAGTATACTAAAGGTTGATGAGATTTTTAACTCTAGCTATGAGGATTTGGCAAGATTTGCCGCGGTTGTAAATCTAGCTTCTATAAAAAACGATGATAGCTTAGTGATAACATATGCCACCAAAGTTATGCAGATACAAAAAAACTCCACCACAAAACCATATAGCCCTAGTGTAGAGTTTGCCCTTTATGATGCTTATGTAAACAAAAAAGAGTATAAAAATGCACTTGAAGTTATAGTATCACTAGATGAGCTTGAACTAGATAAAAAAGATAGATCAAAACAAAAGTACCTCTTAGGCAATATCTATACAAAGCTCTGGAGAGACCCTGAGGCAAAAGTAGCATACGATGAGGCTATAAAAGCAGATGAAGCTTCACCATGGGCTAAACTTGCCAAAGAGGCAAACAAACTCTAAAAACTACCCACAATAAATTTAGAAATATCTTGATAATCACTATCATATTTAAATAAATCTTAAGCTTTTTATATTATTATTCTAAATTCAATAATGGTTATTAAAACCTATATCAATATAAAAAAAGGGAAAAGATGAAGATAAAAATAATTATACCGCATGGAATTGTACCGTTGGAGCCGATAAGTACTACTTTGTAAGTACAAAAGATAACATCGATAAAGCTCAGATGAGAGGTGTTGAGGTGAGTGCTGATTATGATCTGCTTAGCAACTTAAGAGTTGGAGCTAGTTATACATACACAAAATCAAAACAAAAAACTGGTGATTTTAAAGGTCAGGCACTAAATAAAATGCCAAAACATATGTTTAATGCCAACATAAACTACGACCCAACACCACTTCTAAATATCTGGACACAGTACAACTACAGAGGTGAGGCGAGTGAATACTTAAGTAGAACTGCTATGGCAGACCCTATGCCATCATATGCTACTATCGATTTTGGTGTAGGTTATAAACTAGCTAAAGATGTAACTATAGCCGCTGGTATCTACAACTTAGCAAACAAAGAGATCACAGATGGTGATTATGAGGTTGTTATAGATGGTAGAAGATATACAGTTGGTATGAACTATAGATTTTAGGAGAAAGTTATGCAAAAAGGTTTTTGGTTTAAAGCTCATTGGCTCTTAGGGGCAGTGTTTGGAGTGCTACTTTTAGTAGTTGGTGTCTCTGGTGCTATGCTATCTTATAAGTCTGAAATATTGCAGATGTTAAACAAGCAAAGCTATATAGTAGAGGCTTCATCTGCCTCGCACAAGATGAGCAGTGGGGAGTTATTAAAAAACTTTCAAGCAAAAAACCCAAATGCAAAGATAAATAGCATAACTTTTTCAAGCTCTGATAACTCAAGCAGTGTTATAAATATAGCTTCAAGTGACCCCGCAAAAAGAAAAGGGGAAAATATCTATATAAACCCTTATACCGCTGAGGTTTTACCAAGCATAAAGGGTGAAGAGTTTTTTATGTTTTTCTTTAGACTCCATAGATGGCTAACACTTAGTGGTGAGAGCCAATACATAGGAAAACATATAGTCGCTATAACAACTATAGTTGCTATTTTGCTAACTATCGGCGGAGTTATAGTCTATATGCCAAAGATAAAAAGAGGTTTTTTAAAGAGTATGAGCATCAACTCTAAGTGCAAGGGTAGGGCGTTTGTATCGAGTTTGCATAGTGCTGTTGGTATGTGGGTTGTGCCATTTTTTCTAATCATGTCTTTTAGTGGACTCTACTGGTCGTATGATTGGTATAGAGAGGCTTTGTTTAAGATGGCAGGAGTCCAGCCACTAAAAAGAGTAGCTCCACAAAAAGGTGCAAAAACTGCTATAGATTATGATGAGATAAGCAAAGTTGTAAGTCTGTTTGAGCAAAATGTTAAGGGTGAGTTTAAAAATGCAAACCTTAGAGTTTTATCAAACGATGGTAACTATAACATCTCATACCTTTTGGCGGGTGCAACACACTTTAGAGAGACAAATACGATGGTACTAAACTCACAAGGTGTGATAAAATCTACACTTTTTGAGGAGAAAAAAACGGGCGAAAAGCTGATGGCTAGTATGTTACCACTCCATAGTGGTGAGTATTTTGGTGCTATTGGGCAGTTTTTGTGGTTTATATCTTCGATGGCGATGGGACTTTTTGCTATCACGGGTTATATGCTCTACTATGCAAGATATAAAGCAAATGCTAAAAAGCAAGATAGCACTGCTACTACGGTTTTAGCCCCCTCTTGCTAGTCTTATCCTGAGCTTGACTCAGGATCTTAAAATATCATCGATTATTTTTTTGGCTCCATCAGGTTTTATAAACCCTTTAAGCCTTAAGCTCATCTCTTTTATATCACTACTAAGAGAGTTAAAAAAGTACTCCTCATCTAACTCATCCTCATTTTGCATAAAACATAGATTTTGATCTACTAGTGCTTTTGCATTGTAAAACTGATGGTTTTGAGCAGCATATTTGTAGGGTACAAAGAGTGTAGGTAGGTTGTTTGCACAAAGCTCAAAAAGTGTAGATGCCCCAGCACGGCTTACACAAAAATCGGCCCTGCTCATCTTTGATAGTATATCTTTTGTAAAATCAAAAACATCAGCCTCAATGCCTAGCTTCTCATACTCCACTCTAACTCTATCAAAATCATTTTTACCCGTTTGATGGATGATATTTATCCCCATCTGCTTTAGTTTTGGTGCCACCTTTAGTGCAAAGTTATTTATAGCTACCGCCCCTTGAGAGCCACCAAAAAATGCTACAGTTTTTAGCTCACCCCTAAGCCGTGCAGAGTCAAAAAACTCTTTTGCTACGGGATAGTCTTTTATGGGTGAGAAGTTGTGAAAAGATGAGTAGGCTCTTGTCGTGTAGTTTAGAGTTTTGGCATTTAGTGTGCCTATCTTTGAGTTTTGCTCATGCAAAAATAGTTCACAATCTTTTTTAAGTATAGCCGCCACACTAGCACTAGCAGCGGAAAATCCACCGACACTTATGACTTTGGCTATGTTGTATTTTTTAAATATTTTTAGACAAAAAAGTGATCTGTAGAGTATATTTAGCAGTGAAAAAACTTTAGCAAAACCTTTTTTATTTACAACTCCGCTAGTATCTAAAAAAAACCTCTCCTTGATCCTATCATCATCTTCAAACCAAGCCCTATCTTGCCCATAAGTAGAGCCTATATAGATCACCTCTATACCTCTGCTTACTAGCTCATCTATAAAAACATCGGCTATTTTTAGATGTCCGCCTGTGCCACCACCACTTATACACACAACCATAACTACTACCTTTTTACTAGTTTTGAAGCCATAAGAACCATCCCTATAGCGACACAAGATGCTAGTATGGCCGAACCACCATAGCTTAAAAATGGCACCGAAATCCCTTTTATAGGGGTGATACCACTGATACCATAAGCATTTGTTAAAAAAGTAAAAGATAACATCAGCCCCACACCTAAGCTAAAAAGATAGATTTTGGCATCATCTACACGGTTTGCAACTCTAAATATCCTAAGTACCATCCACAAAAATAAAATAACAACACTAAGTACACCGACAAATCCAAACTCCTCAGCAAGACCCGCTAAGATAAAGTCTGTATGTATATCGCTTAAAAAACCTAGTTTAAAGCTACCATTACCAAGCCCAACTCCAAAGATACCGCCGTTGTGTATCGCATTTAGTGAGTGACCTATTTGGTATGGTTCAACCTCTACAGGGACTCTTAGTTTTTGTGCCATCTCATCTGGAAAAGCGGCTAAAACTAGATTTTGTGTTGTTGCCCACCACGATTTTACCCGAGCTATTCTATGTTCTGCACTCACTATGAAAAATATAAAAAACAGAGTAGTTAAACCCATAATGCTAAAGAAAAACCTTGCACTACTCCCTGCAAATATCAGCATAAATGCAAGTGTTAAGCCAAGAACTACAACTTGACCTAGATCGTTTTGTATAAAAGCTATAACTAGCATAGCTATAACAAAAACCACCGCATATGGAAAAAATCTCATAAACTCATGTTTAAGTCCGATGCCATCGTGGTAGCCTAGCTTTCTAGAAAAACTCCAAGCTAAAAAGTAAACAAAACCTACTTTAAAAAACTCAACAGGAGCAAGTGAGAACCCACCTAGTTTTATCCATCTTTTTGCTCCACCTATGCTAGTTACTAAGCTCTCAGGCATAAATGGCATAGATACCATAAGTATCGCCGAAAACACAAAAAGACCAAGACCTATAAAATCTAGAGCTTTTTTAGGGTCAAATTGGGCTAGTGTCCACATGATAAATATACCTATAAACCCAAAAAGAAGTTGTCTTATGGCAAAATGAAACTCATTGGTATTGTTTAAAAGAGTTGCAAAACCAGCTAGTGAATATACTAAAACTATCCCGATCGCAATTAGTGACACCACTAAAGTAAAGAGTACTCTATCGGCCATGCTATTTGATCTTGTTTATCTTTAGTACAAACTCCGCTTCAGCGCTTGAGATGTGAAGCTCTTTTGCAATAACTTCAAGCGGGATACCTTGTTTGTAGAGCGATACTATCTTCTCATCATCGCTTGATTGTAAAGATGATGGTAGCGATATCTGCTTCACACCACTCTCTATGTTTGATATACGAGCATTTAGGTTCTCATCTAGCGATGCTACTGAGTGTTGAAGGTTTTTTATGGCGACTGATAGGGGTTTTATCATATCAAAAGAGCCTCTATCTATCTCTTGATAAATCTCCTCATCGCTCATCCTTTTTGGGGTAGAGTCTAGTATGTTTTGAGTCTCTTTTAGCTTTTTTTTAAGGTAGTAGATGTCTCTATTTAGCTCCTCCATAGCACTTGCTAGTGAGTGGATATTTTTGGAGTAGTGGGCATCTTTGGCTAGAACTATATATAGCAGATATATAACAATAAGTGCTAGTACAACTATAGCCCCCTCAAGACTTAAAAAATCCTCTATATCAAAATTCACTCTCTTACCTCTTTGTTTATTCTTATAATCTCTCGCTCTTTTATCGATATAAAACTATTCCACTCATCTTCGCTACTTGAAGAGATTTTAGTGATTTTTGCTTTTGTTTCATCGATAGCTTCAAAGTAAAAAGCTATAAGTTTTTTTGGGTAGAGTGGTAGTTCAACTCTAGCATAGTAGTGTTTAGATGGCTCAAGTATGTTTTGCTTTAGGAGTATATGCTCAAAACCTATCGACTCTAATGGCTCATCTTTATACTCAAGCTCTAAATAGCTACTTTTTGCTCTCTGAGTCTCTAGCTCATCTACTTTTTTATGTAAAGATACAAGCAGGTTTATGATGATAGCCTCAGCACTACTCATATCTCTTTTGGCTCTTAGGTTTCTAAAGAGTAGTTGCTCATCGCTATCTAAGCTTAGTTTTTGGTACTCTTGCTCAAACTTATCACCCTCAAGTGGCGAAAACGACATGCTAAGTGAGATAGGGATTAAAAAACTACTCATGCTAAAACTCTATCTATAACAACAAGTATAAAAAACACTACACCAAGGTAGCCATTTACTGTAAAAAAAGCTCTATCTATCTTAGTAAAATCTTTTCTAACAAGGTAGTGTTCGTATCCGAGCATAATTACACTCAGTGTTAGTGCTACATATGCAAAAGTTCCAAGATCGGCACTCCAAACAAACATACCCCAAAATATAGTAGTAAGAAGGTGTAAAAAAGCAGATAGTTTTAGAGTTGCATCGACTCCATAAACCGATGGGATCGAGTATAGCCCCTCGTTTTTATCAAACTCTATATCTTGAAGTGAGTAGAGTAGATCAAACCCAGCAACCCAAAACACTACACCAAGCCCCAAAAGTACAGACCAAGGAGTTATCTCTCCTAAAACCGCAACAACTCCAGCTATGGGGGCAAGACCTAGCGATAAACCAAGAACAAGATGAGCCGAAGATGAGAATCTTTTAAAGTATGAGTAGCTACCAAGGACTAAAAGTATAGGGAAGCTTAGGTAAAATGCAAGATCATTTATAAAGTAAGCGACAACTATAAAAGCTAAAGCATTTAGCACAACAAACATAAATATGCTATTGCTATCAAGCCTACCATCGACATTTGGTCTATTCATAGTGCGGGGATTTTTGGCATCTATATCGCGATCTGCATAGCGGTTTAAGCCCATAGCAAAATTTCTAGCACTAAGAGCTGCTAAAACTCCTAAAAAAAGCAAACCAAACCCAAACCACCCATCGGCACCAACAACCATAGCTATAAAAATAAATGGCAACGAAAAGATAGAGTGTTCAAACATAACAAGCTCATTAAAATCTTTTAGTTTAGTTTTAACTCTTTGCAACATACTTACCTTAGGATTTTTTATTTTATTCTATCTAAAATTTGCTTATAATTTTAAATGATAAAATTTGCATTGATAGGTTCAACCGCTTCAGGAAAAAGTGATTTAGCGATAGATTTGGCTAAAAAAATAGACGCTTATATACTCTCCATAGACTCACTTAGCATATATAAAGAGGTAGATATAGTCTCAGCCAAACCATCAAAAGATGAGCTAAAAATCATCAAACATTTTGGTATAGATGAGTACTTTATAGATGAGTACTTTAGTGTTGAGGTTTTTATAAATCTCTATAAAAATGTGGTAGCAAGATGTAAAGAAGATGGGAAAAATCTTATCATAGTTGGTGGGACATCTTTTTACCTAAAATCTCTTCTAAGTGGACTATCACCGCTACCTACCATCACCCAAAAAGTGGTAGATGAGTATAAAAACATAGGATACAAAAGAGCCTATGAGCTACTTTTTTTAAAAGATGCTGCCTATATGAGTGCTATATCTTCAAGCGATAAGTACCGCATAGAAAAAGCGATGCTAATCTACTTAGCTTCAGGGCTAAGCCCAAGTGAGTACTTTAGGCTAAATCCACCAAAACCGATTGTAGATGAGCTAGATATATTTAATATAGAAGTTACTAGAGATGAGTTAAAAAATAGGATAGAAAAAAGAACTAAAAAGATGTTTGAGAGTGGGCTTTTAGATGAGGTGAGTTTTTTAGAACAAAAATACACAAGAAAACCAAATGCTATGAACTCTATAGGGATAGTTGAAGCTTTAGAGTATCTAGATAGCAAAGTTAGTTTAGATGAGATGATACAAAATATCTCAACCCACACCTTACAACTTGCAAAAAGACAACAAACTTTCAATAAAACTCAGTTTGAGGGTGTGATAAATAAGCCACTTGAGAAGATGAGCGATACTATTTTAGAAAAAATGGTTCGATTAAGATAACTATTATCAATATTGTTATAAAATCACACTAAGTTTTAAAAAGGGGTCTGTTTGATGGAAGATGTAGAGTCTTTAAAAAATCTTGTCGATTATGGAGTTATATCTCTACTTATACTTATGAGTTTTGTAGCTGTATTTTTCTTTTTTGAGAGAGTTATGTTTTATAGAAAAATCGATGTTAAGTCCTATCAAAATAAAAAAAAGCTAGATGTTGCACTCACAAAACATCTTAGCATTATAGGTACTATAGCATCAAATTCCCCGTATATCGGGCTTTTGGGTACAGTTTTAGCTATTATGCTAACATTTATGACGATGGGTAGTGCAGGTGATATAGATGCTTCAAAGATTATGGAGAGTTTAGCCCTTGCACTTAAGGCTACAGCGGTTGGATTAGTTGTAGCTATCATATCTATGGTGTTTTATAACATTCTTAGTAGATTTGCTGAGGTTTTGGAGAGCGAGTATGAAGCTACAGAAGTTTAACTCTATAAATGTTATACCTTTTATAGATGTACTACTAGTTTTACTAGCTATAGTGCTTTTAACTTCTACTTTTATAACAAAAGGGATTATCCCTGTAAACTTGCCCGATGCACAAAATGCTTCAAAACTAAAGAGTGATAAGGAGCTAGTTATAGCCATTAACGATAAGGGTGACCTTTTTTTAGAGGATCAAAAAGTTGAGCTTAGCGACATAGAAAAAGAGCTACAAGATAAACAAAAAGATACTCCAGTTCACCTAAATACTGACAAAGAGACAAAATTTGAGTACTTTGTAAATGTTTTAGATTTGCTCAAAAAAGAGGAATTCTCAAATGTCTCTATAGTGACTAAGAGGTAAAGATTTATGAAAAGGTATCTAAACTCATTTTTTATAACATCTGTTTTATATACAGCACTAGCAGGGGTATTTTTATACTTTCTTAGCGATATAAAAATAGAGCAAAAGCTAGAGCCAACTATCACAAAAATCTCACTAAATAGTGTAGAGCTAGTACAAAAACAGCCAAAAAAACCTGAACCTGTAGTAGAGGAGATTGTAGAGCCTGTAGTTGAAGAGGTGGTTCAGAAAATAGTAGAAAAATCAGCTCCAAAAGTAGCAAAAAAGATAGTTAAAAAAGTTGAGAAAAAAGTTAAAAAAGTGGTAGAGGAGCCAGTTCAAGAGGTGGTTCAAGAGGAAGTTACACAAAAGGTTGTAGAAGTAGCAGAGGCGACTCCTGTTATGGAAGTGGCACAAAATGCCCCTGAAGCAAAACCAGAACCAGTTGTAGATACAGGGCTAGAGAACGATTATTTGGCAAAAGTTAGAGCAAAAATAGATAAGTGCAAAACCTATCCAAAAGCAGCAAAAAGACTAAAACAACACGGTAGAGTTGTAGTCGCTTTTGATGTTTTAAAAGATGGAAAGATAGAAAATATCAAGATAGTAGAGGCATCAAAGTTTGCAAAACTAGATGAGGCGAGTCTAAAATTATTAGAGAAAATTGCCTATTTTGAGGCTATTCCAGCGGGTATAAACAGAGATATCTGGAATATTCAAATCCCTATAGTTTACCAATACAACTAGTTTTAAAATCTTTAAAATCTTTAAATATTTTTTCGCTATATTTTTGCCCTAAAGGATCAAAAATGTATAGAACACTTTTTAAGCTATGGCATGGAATTATCGCTTTTGTTATGGTTGGTATGTTAAGTACAGTGTGGCTTAGAAAAACTTTTTTAAGCAAAAAAGAGAATGGGGCACTTATAGTAGATAAGCTAAATGATCTAGGGGTGCATATAGAGCTAAAAGATGCTATAGATATAGCTACCGCTATTAGAGAGCCTATGTGGAATTGGCATATCTACTTAGGGTATGCACTAGCTTTTTTAGTGGTATATAGAGGGTTGCTTTACCTTTTTGACAAGCGTGATAAGATGAGCTTTGCTGAGGCTGATCTGCATAAAAAAGGTGTTAGAGTACTCTATATGCTTTTTTATGTATCTTTGGTTTTTATAACTATTAGTGGACTTTTGTACCATTTTTATCAAGATTTAGCCATTGCTAAAGATACCGCTTTGGGTATCAAAAAGTTTCACAAGCTATGGTATAACTACTTTTTATACTTTGTTCCACTACATATAGTTGCTATAATTGCGGCTGATATAATCCACAAAGATGGGATCCCATCGAGTATAACAAGACCAAAAAAAGGATAAAAATGTTAGAGATAGGCTCAAAGGCACCAGATTTTTGTTTGCCAAATCAAGACGATATCGAGATCTGCCTAAGAGATATTTTGGGAAAATGGATAGTTTTATATTTCTACCCAAAAGATAGTACCCCAGGGTGTACAACAGAGGCTTGTGAGTTTAGCGAAGTAGCACCAGATTTTAGCTCACTAGATGCCATTATACTAGGTGTAAGTGCCGATAGTACCGCTAGACATAGAAACTTTATAGAGAAAAATGATCTAACTATCACTCTTTTAAGTGATGAGTCTAAGAAGATGATAGAGAGTTATGGTATCTGGCAACTAAAGAAAAACTACGGCAAAGAGTATATGGGGATAGTTAGAAGCACCTACATAATCGACCCACAAGGTAGCATAAGAGCTGTTTTTAAAAATGTCAAAGTTAAAGGGCATGTTGAAGCAGTAAAAGCCAAACTTGAAGAGCTTAGAGGGTAAAATCCCCCTAAGTTTTAGTATCTATATCTTAGGTATAGTCTAAGATCTTGCGCTTTAGATACTGTATTTGCTCCATTTCCACCATTTATGGCATCACTCATGCTCATAGCATTTCCAGAGGTATTTCCAAAAAAGCCATTACTTCCACTATATTTGTAGTCTAGATATGTATAGCGAAGTTGAAGTGATAGTATATCATCTACTAAATACTCTGTAAAATAAACTTCATAAGCATCACCACGAGTTGCTAGTTTTGAGCCTATATTTGTATCTTCGCCATAAGTTATACTTCTCCAGTATTTGCTACCGTGGTTATACTCAACTCCCCATCTACCATCACTGATGAGTGAAGGAAACTGCGCCCCTAACCAAAAAGATGTACCAGTTTTACTCTCACCCGCTTTAGAGCCTAACATCCCTTGATGAGATTTTGGATTTGTTTTACTTACTGCAAAACTTGCAAAAAGTATAGTATCATCAAGATAATCACTTATCCCCTCTCCAACACCTACAGTTTTAAACTGTATAGTTCCACTATGTAGTCCACCTACAGTGTCAAACCCTTTTGTGTAATCAGCAGGATTTTTTACATCTATAAGGTTATTTGCATAGTAGTATTGTGTAGCGACTGAGTAGTGTTTATCATCGTATGGGACAAATATAAGTCCAGCCAAATCTATGCTACCATTATCGGTTTTATCTTTAGCATAAGGTGTTGAAGCAAATCTAGGAGCAGCATTGCTCATCCCGCGACCTGCACAAAACTTTACATATGTACCTGTTGGTTGGTTTAACATAAAAGATGAGCTTAGTCCATCAAACTCAACATTTATACTATGACCTAGCGGTGAGTTCTCTTGATTGTCGTCTCTAAGGCTTACTAGATGACCATCGGTTGATGGGCGACGACCTATACTAAATGTCCACGGTATATCTAAACCCAAAAACTCCATATCTTTGTAAAATAGATAAGCCGAGCGAACTCTTAGTGTATCATCATAAGCATTTTCATTTGCTATCCAGTCAAATGTCTCAAAAGCATTATTGTTAGGGTCGCTTGAACCACTTCTAGCTCCAAATGCTTTGTTGTAAGCTAGTTGAGCAGCAAAACTTAAGTTATTTGTAGCTTGATAACCAGCATTTATCCATAGTCTATTTGTCATAAAAGATCTATTTCTATGTTTTGAGCCATCCGCCATTTTGTAGCTCATATTTTCAATCGAATACCTATAGTCAAGCCCAAATTTTAAATGATTACCATTTGTGTTTCTATTTAGTTCTGCTAGATTCTCCTCTATGTCATATAGCCTATCTTCAAGATCATCTTCATCTTCTTCGTCTTCATCAACATCCCCTATAGATGGTACTGAAGCTTTAGTGTTTGCTAGTATCTGCTGATTTTTCTCTTTTAGTGAGACTACTTCATCTTTTAGCTTGTTCATCTCTTTTTCCATAGCCTCGAGTCGCTCAAGCAAAGCTGCATCCATCCCCTTGGCTACCAAAGAGCCGCTAAGCATCGCCATAAGTGTGGCCGATAGCAAGATTTTGTTTTTCATATATATCCTTTTTAAACAACTCATCTAGAATTGTTATTATTTTATCACATAAATATATCATAAATAAATAAAAGTTATTTTAAACTTGCTCTATTTTATAAACAAATCTAATCCTATTAGCTAGTAGTGTTACATAAAAGCAAATGTTAAAGCTTATTTTAGTAGAATTACACGATTTTTTCTCAATTTTTGATGAAAAATATTAGACAGGGGTATCAAAAACCAGTGTAACTCCCTTTTTAGGTGAGTCTTACTAGATACAACCAAAGCAAACTGGTAACAAAAACATAGCCAAAAGGGCTAATATAAGGAATATACATGGTAACAATGAAGGACTTACTAGAGTGTGGTGTACACTTTGGTCACCAAACTCGCAGATGGAATCCAAAGATGAAAAAGTACATCTTTGGTGTTAGAAAAAATATCTACATCATAGACTTACAAAAGACTCTAAGATATTTTAGAAACACTTACCAAATAGTGCTTAATGCTGCTGCTGAGGGTAAAACTATACTTTTTGTTGGTACAAAAAAACAGGCTCGTCAATCTGTAAAAGATGCTGCTATATCTTGCGGTATGCCATATGTTGATAATAGATGGTTAGGTGGTATGCTTACAAACTTCCCAACAATCCAAAAATCTATAAGAAAACTAGATATCATAAACGAGATGATAGAGAGTGGACAAATCGAACTTCTAACAAAAAAAGAGGCTCTTGTTTTAACTAGACAAAAAGAGAAACTAGAGGAGTATTTTGGTGGTATAAAAGATATGAAAAAACTACCAGATATGCTTTTTGTTATGGATGCGGTTAAAGAGCATATAGCAGTTAAAGAGGCAAGAAACTTAGGTATCCCTGTAGTTGCTCCACTAGATACTAACTGTGATCCAGACCTTATAACTTACCCAATCCCTGGAAATGATGATGCTATCCGCTCTATTCAACTATTTTGTAGCGAGATGGCTGAAGCTATAAATGAGGGTAAAATCATCGCAAGTGGTGGTTCAAGTGAAGCTACTGTACAAGTAGATGATGAGATAGCTGATAGTGCAGATGAGAGTGAAGCTATAGAGGAAGCACAAAGCGAAGAAGAGGAGGCATAATCGATGAGTGTAAATGTAACAGCTGCTATGGTTAAGGAGCTTCGTGAGGCTACTGATGCTCCTATGATGGATTGTAAAAAAGCACTAGTTGAGTCAAATGGCGATATGCAAAAAGCTACTGAGTGGCTAAAACAAAGAGGTATCGCTCAGAGTGCTAAAAAAGCAGATCGTATCGCTGCTGAGGGTCTAGTTGGACTAAAAATAGCAGATGATTTTTCTAAAGCTAGTGTTGTTGAGATAAACTCAGAGACAGACTTTGTTGCTAAAAATGATGGCTTTATAGATTTAGTAAACAAAACTACAGAGTATGTATATGCTAACGATCCAGCTGATGTTGAAGCGGTAAGATCAAGTGGTTTTGGTGCTGAGTTTGCTGAAGCGGTTGCTAAGATAGGTGAGAAGATAGAGCTTCGCCGTTTTGCTTCGCTTAAAGCAGATGAGACAACAGCTCTAAATGGTTATATCCACTCAAATAACCGTATAGCAGTTATAGTAATCGCAAAATGTGATAGTAAAAAAACAGCAGAAGCTATGAGAGGATTTTTAAAAAATGTAGCGATGCACACATCTGCTATGAAACCTAAAAATCTATCTTATAAAGATTTTGATCCTGCTTTTGTTGAAGATGAGACAAGAGGTCGTATAGAGGCGATAAAAAAAGAGAATGAAGAGTTAGTTAGACTTAAAAAACCTCTTAAAAATATCCCATTGTATGTATCAAGACTTCAACTAAGCGATGAGGTTTTAGCAAAAGCTGAAGCAGATATAAAAGCTACACTAAAAGAGCAAGGTAAGCCTGAAGCTATTTGGGACAAGATAGTACCAGGGCAGCTTGCTAGATTTATAGATGACAATACAACTCTAGATAAAGAGTTAGCACTACTAGATCAAACATATGTGTTAGATGATAAACTAAGTGTAGGTGAAGCGGTAGCTGCTGCTGCTAAAGAGGTAGGCGGAAGTGCTGAGATAGTTGAGTTTGTAAGACTTGAAGTTGGTGAGGGTATAGAGAAAAAAGTCGATGACTTTGCAGCTGAAGTTGCTGCTCAGATGAGCTAAGGATTTCCCCCTTAGCAACCCCCCTTTTTTTATATCTATATTTGGATATAATCTACCCCATGAATCTACTAAATGCTAAAAATATTTCACATAAGTTTGACACACAACTATTTAGCGATATATCGCTAGAGCTTAAGCAAAAGGAGTCCATCGCTATCATAGGTAGCAGTGGTAGTGGAAAATCTACACTTTTACACATACTCTCTACTATGTTAAAACCAGATAGTGGGAGTGTTTTTATAGATGGTGAAGATGTAGCTAAAATGAGCAAAAAAAAGCTAATAGCACTAAAGCGAGATATGTTAGGTATAGTGTTTCAGGCTCACTATCTTTTTCGCGGTTTTAGTGCTTATGAGAACCTTGAAGTTGCTACTCTTTTATCGAACCAAACTATAGATGTTAAACTATTAAAACTTTTAAATATTGAGCAAAATATCGACCAAAAAGTGACAAATCTCTCAGGCGGACAACAGCAAAGAGTCTCCATAGCAAGGGTGCTTAGCAAAAAACCGAAGATACTTTTTTTAGATGAGCCTACAGGAAATCTAGACAAAACTACAGCAAATGAGGTTATGGATATATTTTTTAAGTATATAGATGAGCATAGTGCTGGTATGTTTTTGGTAACTCACGATGAGAGTATCGCCTATAGGTGCGATAGGGTTTTTGCATTAAAAGATAGAGAGTTAAAAAGGCTAAAGTAGTGTCTTGGGCTGGAGTTTTTGATGAGAATTTAGTTGTTGGTTTTATACTTCTTTTTGTAAGATTTGCAGCTCTTTTTATAAATACCCCTATATTTTCCCATATGAATATCCCGATGAATATGAAAGCTGCTATGGCTTTTTTCTTTAGTGTTGTTTTTTACTCATCTATGCCGCCACTTACTATACCCCTTGATGCAACATCGCTTGTTTTTGCAGTTTTAAGTGAGATACTTTTTGGATTAACTATAGGGATAGTTTTGCAAATAGCTTTTGCTATTATCAACTTTGCAGGTGAGATTATAACCTTTGTGATGGGGTTTTCGATGGCAACAGCATTTGACCCAAACAGTGGTGTCTCATCACCTATAGTTACACAGTTTTTATCGCTTATAGCACTTATGGTGCTCTTTTCACTAGACCTTCACCACTGGATACTACTCTTTGTAGATGCTTCACTTAAAAATGTCCCGCTAGGTGGATTTTTACTTACAAATAACATGGCAACCTATATAATAAGTGCAAGTGCAAATATGTTTTATGTCGGGTTTTTGATAGCATTTCCCATCGTTGCACTTAGCTGGATTAGCGATACTATATTTGGAATGCTTATGAAAACTATGCCACAGTTTAACTTGCTAGTTGTGGGTTACCCTATAAAGATAGCAGTTTCACTCGCGGTTCTTATAGCGATACTTAGCTCAATCATCTATATGTTTAAGGTGCAAGTGTTTGATGCTTTTGGTTTTTTAGAGATGTTTTTTTAGATTTTTTAGATACAATAGTTTGAAATATTTGTCTCCTTAGAGGATATACTATTATGAAGATTTTACTTTTAAATACAAACCCAGTTGTAAGTAAATTAGTTACATTAACGGCACAAAAAACAGATAATAACCTTGTGAGTTGCGAAAGTGAGCAAGAGCTTATAGACAACACACAATACGACCTGTTTATACTAGATGATGCACTTTACACTCCAGAGCTTATCGACAATATCGCAGCTCGCTCCATTAGTTATCAAAAATCTATCTTTATACACTCAAGGGGCATTGAGGTGCCAGATGGTTTTGATGAGACTATAAAAAAACCGTTTTTACCTACCGATTTGGTCGATTTATTTGTTAAAGTCTCTAAGGAACTTGGCTCAAACACAACTCCTGATCCGATGGAGGATATGTTAGATGAGCATAACTTGGAGCTAGGAGATGGTGTGGATAAGCTAGAGGAGTTACTTGATGATACAGAGCTACTAGATGAGCCTATCTTAAATCTAGATGATGTAGATGAGGTTAAAAACCTACTAGAGGATGATAGTGAGGATTTGCTAGAAGATATAGACCTTGAAGATATGGCAAAAGGTGAGAGCTTGGAAGATGAGCTTGATTTTGATCTAGAAGATTTAGGTGAATTAGAAGATGAGCCAAAAGTTGAAGATGAGCCAAAAGTTGAAGATGAGCTAGACTTCAACCTAGATGAAATGACTTTTGATGAGGGTGAGCTTAGTTTAGAGAGCTTAGATGAGCCAAAAGATGAAAAGCAAAAAGAGCAAGAAGATGAGCTTGAGGATGAGCTAGACTTTAACTTAGATGAGATGGTTTTAGAGGAAGATGAGCTGCAAGAAGAAGAAGAACTTGAAGAAGAACTTGAAGAAGAACTTGAAGAGGAAGAGGAAGCCGCTTTAGAGAACTTAGATGAGCTCGAAGATAAATTAGAAGATGAAAGTTTAGATACTCTAGAGAGTGATATATTTGAAAAAGAGATCGATGAGGCTCTAGATAAACTAGATGAAGAGGATTTAACTCAGCAGATAGATGATGATGTTCTTATGGATTTAGGTTCTATATCTAGTGATGATTTTAAGATGGCATTAGGCGAAGAGGTGGAGTCTAAAGAGCTAGAAGATGAGCCACAAGAGCTTGAAAACCTTGAAGATGAACAAGAGGATGAGCTTGAAGATGAGCAAGAAGAAGTTACTGAGGTAGATAATGTAGAGACACTCAAGAAACTTCTAGAGGTGCTTAGTGATAAAAACATAGCAGCTTCACTAAAAGGTAGCAAAATAAAAATCAACATAACAATAGGTGAGTAGTAGTGCAAGGGGCTATACTTGTACTATCAGGACCTAGCGGAGCAGGGAAAAGCTCACTCTTAAATGAGATAATCAGCGATATCGGGGAGTGTTACTTCTCCATCTCAACAACCACTAGAGAGCCTAGAGAGGGTGAAATAGATGGGGTTCATTACTATTTTGTTAGTAAAGATGAGTTTGTAAAAGATATAAAAAACGGGCTTTTTTTAGAGTATGCTAAGGTTCATGATAACTACTATGGAACATCTATAAAGCCTGTAAAAGAGGCACTAGAAGATAAAAAACTTGTTATATTTGATATAGATGTTCAAGGAAACGAGAGCATAGTTAAAGCACTAGGTGATATAACAACATCGGTTTTTATAACCCCGCCAACACTTAGTTCGTTAAAAGATAGACTCTATGGCAGGGCTACTGATAAAGATGAGGTTATACAAAAGCGATTAGAGATGGCAAAAACAGAGATAAAAAGGGTTGATGAGTACGATTTTTTGATCATAAATGATGATTTTGACAAAGCAGCCAAAGAGCTAAAGCTAGTAGCTAAGTGTGCTAGACTTAAGTTGGGTAGAGGTGAGATAGCCAAATTTGTCCAAAGTTGGGAAGATATTTAAACTAAATTAGATATAATTTGAGATATTAATTTTTAAAAAGGAAGTGTAATGGGAGCATTTAGTGCATGGCATTGGATAGTTGTACTTGTAGTCGTAATTTTATTGTTTGGTGGAAAAAAGATACCAGAACTAGCAAAAGGTTTAGGTAAAGGTATAAAAACTTTTAAAGCTGAGATGAAAGAGGACGAAGCCGCTGTAAAAACAGCAGAGAGTCCAAAAGAGGTCGATGCTACTGCTTCAAATGGGCAAGAAACTACAAAATCCACTACACAAGCTTAAAAACATTGAAACAACGAGTTTTATCACTACTAAAAGAGAGATTTGATCATGAGGTTATCTTAGAAAAACCTCGTGATAGAGCATTTGGTCACTTTGCAACACCTATAGCTTTCTCACTAGCAAAAGAGCTTAAAAAATCCCCTATGATCATAGCAGATGAGCTTTGCAAAAGCTTTGAAGATACAGATGGGATATTTTGTAAAGTTGAGCCTATAAAAGGGTATATAAACCTTCATCTAAGTGAAAAGTTTTTAGATGAGTATGCTTCATGGAGCCTAAAAAATCAAGATAGTTTTGCCAAAGGGGATAAAAAAGGGAAGATTTTACTTGAGTTTGTTAGTGCAAATCCAACAGGTCCACTCCATATAGGTCATGCAAGGGGTGCAGTTTATGGCGATACTCTACTTAGACTCGCTAGACATCTAGGGTACGATATAACTGCTGAGTACTATGTAAATGATGCAGGAAATCAGATAGATTTGTTAGGATTATCCTTGCAACTTGAGGGGCGAAGTGCTATTTTAGGCGAAGATGTAGAGTATCCTGAGAGTTATTATAGAGGTGATTACCTAAACCAACTAGCAAAAATGGCTATTGAGAAGTTTGGCAAAAACTCACTAAGTGATACTCAAATGCAAAGAGAACTTGCTATATGGGCTAAAGATGAGGTGATGAAGCTTATCGTTAAAACACTAGCCAACACCAACATAGAGTTTGATACTTTTGTTTATGAGTCATCGCTATATAGCGAGTGGGATAGAGTTATGGCTAAGATGGGTGAGGGTATATACAAAAAAGATGAAAAAGCCTTTATAGCATCTAGTCAAAAGGGTGATGATAGCGACAGAGTAGTGGTTCGCGAAGATGGCAGACCTACATACTTAGCAGGAGATATCATCTACCATAACCAAAAGTTTGAGCGAGGTTATGATCACTACATAAATATATGGGGAGCTGATCATCACGGATATATCGCTAGAGTAAAAGCTAGTGTAGAGTTTTTGGGTTATGATAGCTCAAAACTTGAGGTTTTACTCTCTCAAATGGTCTCTCTTTTAAAAGATGGCGAACCATATAAGATGAGCAAGAGAGCGGGAAATGTTATACTTATGAGCGATATAGTCGAAGAGATAGGCTCTGATGCTCTTAGATATATATTTGCTTCTAAAAAAAGCGATACCGCTTTAGAGTTTGATGTGAGTGAGTTTAAAAAAGAGGATAGCTCAAACCCTATTTTTTATATACAGTATGCTCATGCTAGGATAAAAACTATGCTTAGCAAAAGTACTCTTAGCGAAGAAGATATTATCTTGACACCTTTATTTGAGTTAAACGATGATGCTACTTCACTGCTTTTTGATGCACTCCTTTTACCTGAAGTGGTTGAAGATGCTTTCTCTTCTCGCGGTGTGCAAAAACTTCCTGAGTATCTTAGAACTTTAGCGGCTTCGCTTCATAAGTTTTACTATGAGCACAAGATTTTAGGCTCAGTCAATGAGGCAAAATACCTAAAAGTTTTGATGGTAGTTGCACTATCTCTTAGGGTAGGGCTTGATCTTTTAGGTATAAAAGCAAAAGATTTTATGAGCAAAGAGCTAGTTGAGTAGCCCTTGAAGCTTAGGGTATAAGTCATAAACTTGTGGCAAATACTCTTTGCTTATATGTAAGATAGTTGGGTTTTTATCTCTATCTAGCCAAAGTAAAATCTTCCTAAGATCACCTTCGCTCATCGACACACACCCCGCAGTTGGTGCATCTTTTTCTTTTTGAATATGGACAAATATACACGAACCATTACCTTTTAGCCCATTTTTATTGTGAGATAAAACTAAACCCAGCTTATACTGATCATCATCTCTATACATAAGCTCAAAACTCTTTAGCGGTGTTTGTGGTATGGGGAGTATTTTGTTATAAAACTCTGAGCTAGTATCATCTATACATATGAGATTGTAGGGTGTTTTGTTGTAAGTGAGTGCGGTTTTAGTGTGGCTATAGCCAAAACCACTCTCTATAGAGTAGATACCAATAGGAGTTTTACCATCACCCTCTTTTTTATCTGGCTCATCGGCGAGTTTTTTAAAGATACCATTTGTACTATCAAAAGCGAGTCCATTTCTACCGAGATTTACATCTATATTTTTATATATAGCACTATTTTTTTCTATGCAGTATAACTTAGCTTTATGTGTAGAGTTGTTTTCAGCTACAACTACTATGAGCTGATCTGCTACTAAAAAGATTTGCAAAATAGCAAACATTAAGAAACTTTTTACCATAAAGTATGTTACCATTACTAAAATTTCAAGCCACTTAATAAAGAGAGTTTATGAGCATAGTTATAAGAAGTGCAACAAGGGACGATGCCCCGTTCCTAGCTAGTATGATACTAAAAAGCACAAGAGCATCTAAAAATATGGGCTATTTGGATTTTATCATAAGTGCAAAAGATGATAAAGAGATGCTTAGTTATATACAAAAAGTTGTGGTAAGCAACATAAAAAATCCACTCCATTTTTCAAACTTTTTAGTAGCTCAAGTTGATGATAAGCTAGTTGGTTCACTATGTAGCTATGAGCCACGAATATCGACTAGAGAGGCGCTTTTAGAAGCACTTTTAGAAGCTGGAATCGATGCTAGTGAAAACGAGTCGCTAAGAGTTTTAAACCTTTGTGGTTTTGAGCCAAATACTAAGATACTAGTATTTGATTTTATGGAAGAGATAGATGGTTTTGTTGATGCAGGAGTACTAAAAGCACTTATGCAAAAAAGCCTACTTACTGCGAGATTAAAAGGGTATCGCCTTGCGCAAACAGTGGTTGAGATAGGTGCTCTTGAGACTTTAATGTACTACAAAAAATTAGGCTTTAAAGAGCTAAAGCAAAAAGAATGCGAGGCTTATAAGGAGCTTTTTGGTAGAGCGGGGCTGGTTTTATTATCTGTTGAGTTTTAGGATTTGCAGACTTTTTTATCGCTTCTACCATCTTTTATAATACTCTTTTTAGCTCTAAGGACAAAAAATGTTTTTTTGGCTCTAGGTAGCGGTATATTTTTAGCCTACTTTATTTTAAACAGCTTTCATCCACTAGATACTTTTTTAGCTCTATTTGAACTTTTTTATAACCTTCTAAGTACATCTTGGGTTTTAAAAACACTATCTTTTGCACTTATGGCTGGGAGTATTATCGCCCTTGTGCAAAGCTCTGGTGGGGTTTATGGTTTTGTAGAGTTTATGTTAAAAAACTCACTCATAAAAACACAAAGATCTTCACTTATGCTTAGTTTTATAGTCGGTATTGTTATATTTATAGAATCATCCATAACATCGCTTATAGCTGGTGCGGTTGGGAAGCCATTTTGCCACAAGTATAAGATACCTAGTGAAAAACTAGCATTTGTTTGCGATAGCACATCGGCTCCTATAAGCTCACTTATAGCCATAAATGGTTGGGGAGCCTTACTTTTAGGACTTATAGGTACTCAGATGGGAGTTATGGACTCATCTACTACAAAACTACTCTTAAATTCACTACTCTTAAACTTCTACTCCATCATCATAATAGTTATAGTATTTTTGTTTATATACTTTGATATAAACATCGGTCCTATGAGAGAGTGTTTATATAAACCAAAGATGAGTGAAGAGGTAGATGTAAAAAAATCATCGGCGATTTATATGGTTATACCTATGTTTTTGATGGTCGTTTTTGTTTTTATTTTTATGTATATAACAGGCGATGGAGAGATACTTCAAGGGAGCGGTTCTAGCTCTATCTTTTATACTATGCTTTGTACCCTTGCGGTTATGTTTTTGCTATATATCCCAAATGGCATACTTAGCTCAAAAGAGTGGGGTAGAGTGGCACTAAATGGTGCAAAAGATTTTGTCCCTATAACCCTTATACTTCTACTAGCTTTTGCTATAGGTGAGGGTGTTGTAGAGCTAAAAACAGGTGAGCATTTAGCATCGCTTCTTAGTGGAAACTTGCCTGTTTGGTCTTTGGCTGGATTTGTTTTTATCATAAGTGCCATCATATCATTCTCTACAGGGACTAGTTGGGGGACTTTTAGCATTATGATACCGATAGCTTTTCCCATAGCCATAGCACTAGATGCTAACTTAGCTTTAGTTATAGGTGCTGTGATATCGGGTGGTGTTTTTGGCGATCACTGCTCACCCATCTCAGATACTACCATCATATCTTCTATGGCGAGTGATTGTGAGGTGATATCACATGTTAAAACGCAACTTCCATATGCACTAATCGGAGCTTTTATAGCACTTTCACTCTTTTTTATAACAGGATATATGTCTAAAAATTAGCTTTTTGTTGATATAATCCTCTAAAGGGTCAAACTACCCTTATATCAACAAAGAGGTGCAATATGAACATATCCATAACTGCAAGACATATCGAGCTAAGTGAGACCATAAAAGGGCATATAAATAGTTCGCTTGATTCTTTAAGTAAATACAATATCGAGATAATATCGGCTACAGTGGTAGTTTTTAGTGAAAATAAAAAAGGCAAAGAGTTAAGAGGTGTAGAGTATGTACTCCATCTAGCACATAAAAACTCCATAGTTATCAACCAAAAAGATGTAGATGTTTATGCAGCTATCGATCTAGCAACCGAAAGAGCTAAAAAAGCTCTAAGACGTATAGCAGATAGGGAGAGCTACCGCTTTAAAGATGGGGGAAATGAGGCTAAGATAGAATCAGCCGCTATGTTAAATGTAAATGAGGTAAGCGAAAACCTTGATGATGAGATAGTGCCACTTGAGTTAGAACTCTATAAACCACGAGAGGTTGAAGATGTCTTAAATGAGCTTAAAGAGAGTGGAAGATTGTTTGAGATATTTTTAGATAACGATGGGAAAACTAGAGTTTTATATAAAAGAAACGACGGGAGATTTGGGCTTTACTAGATAGTTGTCATCCTGAGCTTGACTCAGGATCTATTGTTTTGGATTCCAGATCAAGTCTGGAATGACAAAGTGTCGTTTTGGAGAGATGAAGGTTTTATGCCTCAAGTGATGATGCAACCTTTTTAGCTAACTGCTCAGGTCTTAACCCTAAAGACTCTTCTACTTTTTGGGTGCTACCATGAGTTATAAAGCTATCTTCATACTCAAAGGTGTGTAGCGATATATCGGTAATATTTTTGAGTGATAAAAACTCAAGTAAAGCGCTACCAACTCCGCCCATTTTGGCACTATCGCTAAATACAAACCATTTTTTGTGCTTAGTCGCTAAGTTTAGTAACATTTGCTCATCTAACGGCTTTACAAATCTTAAATCTAAAAGTGATACTTCAAAATCTAGTAGTTTTGATGTCTTATAGGCTCTACCAACACCATTTCCATAGCCGATAAAAAGCACATCGCTACTATTAGATACAAGCAGTTGTGATTTTGCTAACTCAAAAGGTATAGATTCAGGCAAATCGGTCTCAAAAAATGAGCCCCTAGGGTATCTAAGCGAACATGGATGGCTATAGCTTGCAGCAAATCCCATCGCTTGATGGAAGCTTTTTTCATCTCGTGGAGCAAAAAGTGTCATATTTGGGATGGCTCTTAAAAAGCTTATGTCAAAAACACCTTGATGGGTTTCGCCATCTTCACCTACTATACCAGCGCGGTCTAGGGCAAAAACTACAGGTAGATCCATAAGGCAAACATCGTGTATAACTTGATCGTATCCCCTTTGTAAGAAGGTGGAGTAGAGTGTACAAAATGGTTTAAACCCCTCTTTTGCAAGTGCTGCCATAGATGTAACCGCATGTTGTTCCGCTATAGCTACATCCCAAAATCTATCGGGATATAGCTCTATTAGCTCACTAAGCCCTGTTCCGCTAGGCATAGCAGCGGTGGCACCTACTACCATAGGGTTTGTTTTTGCTAGATGAAGCAGAGAGTCTGTGTATATCTGTGTAGCAGTTTTTGAGGGTGATTTTTTAAAAGATTCGCCACTTTGCAAATCAAATGGTCCAACCCCATGCCACTTCTCCTCTTGCCCCTCAGCTATCTCATAACCTTTACCTTTTGTAGTTTGAGCATGTACCACTACAGGTTTTTTTAGTGCTTTTGCTTTTTGAAGTATCTCTATAAGTGAGTCTAAATCATGCCCATCAACAGGGCCTATATACTCAAGTCCCATCTCTTCAAACATAATCCCTGGAGTTATGAGCCTAAGGGACTCTTCCATCCTTTTTGCCATATATTTTGCACCATCGCCAAAGTTCTCAACAAAGCTCTCGGTATGTTTTTTAAAGCTTTGGTAAAACGGCGATGCCATTGCTGAGCTTAACATTCTACTTATGGCACCTATTGGTTTTGCGATACTCATCTCGTTATCGTTTAGTACTATAACCATTGGGTATTTTCGCTCACCTAGCTCATTTAGTGCCTCATATGCCATACCAGCACTAAGTGAGCCATCACCTATCATAACAACAGGGATTCTGCTATCTTGTTCACCTTTTAGTTCTATAGCCTTAGCAGCTCCTACACCTAGTGATATCGAAGTTGAGCTATGCCCAGCCATAAAATAATCGTGTTCACTCTCATTTGGTTTTGTGTAGCCACTAGTGCCACCAAACTCCCTTAAGCTCTCAAAGCTATCCCATCTACCAGTGATAAGCTTGTGTGCATATGCTTGATGTGAAACATCAAATATAAATGGATCATTTTTGCTATCAAACACCTTGTGCATAGCTACTATAAGCTCAGTTGCACCAAGAGATGAGCTTAAATGTCCACCATTTTTACTAACAACTTCAAGTATCCGCCCTCTTATATCTTTACAAAGCTTCTCTAGCTCTTTTATATTTTTACTTTTTATATCTATCATGCTATTCACCTAGTGCTACTCTCTTTGCCTTCTCAAATCTTTTTTTAATCCTCGCATCTATATTTGAGCTACTGCTAAGTGCTACAACTCCACCCATAGCTATAGCACTATCGGCGGTTACTTTTACATTTGTTAAAGAGCTTAGAGTAGATGAGAGTTTTGCAAAATCTTGCGGGTTTACCTTTAGAGTTATATTTGAGACATCTTTTAGCTCATCTATTAGCTCATTTGCTAGTGCTATGGCTATGTTGTTTGAGTTAGATGAGGTCTCTATTTTTATAACCTCTTTTGCTAACTCAAGAGCTGCTAAAACTAGCTCATTTTTGATACTCTCTAAAGAGTTAGTAAAACTAGATGCACTCTGTTCTAGCTTTAAGATTGAGTTAGTAAACTCATCACTAGCCTTAGAGAATATACTCTGCTCATTTTTCTCGCTTTGAGCTAAACCCTCTTTAACTCCTAGTTCAAAAGACTCTTTTTTAACCCTCTCTAGCTCATTTTTATGCTCATCGCTCATAGATTCTAGTTTCATCTGAAGCTTTATAAAGTTTGAACTCATATCGTCGGTTTTTTTTAGAAGTGATTCTATAAGCGAATCTTTAGAGCTTTGAGTTAGCTCACTTGTATCGACTTGTGCATCATCTTTTATAAAAGCAGGAGTTTGTTTGATAGGCTCAGGTCTCTCTTTTGGTATCTCATCTAGTTGCAATGGTTTAAAGTCGTATCTATCTATGTTGTGGTTATGAAATTTAGAGTTATCTACTATTTTTGCCATCTTAGCCTACCATCTCATCTGTAGCGGCACTTAACTGGATAGTTCCCGCTTCAGCTAGTGAGTTTACAAGCTCAACAACTTTTCTTTGAGCCCCCTCAACATCTTTCATCTTAACAGCACCCATAAACTGCATCTCTTCGACAAATATCCCTCTAGCTTTTTCACTCATAGCAGCAAAGAATTTCTCTTTTAGCTCTTCAGGAGCAGATTTGAGTGCCAACATAAGGTCATTTTTATCTACCGCTTTTAGTATCTCTGAGATCGCAGTTTTATCGACTTTAGCGATATCTTCAAATGTAAACATCATCTCTTTGATAAGATTTGACATCTCCTCATCTCTCTCCTCAATCTTGGCAAGAGTATCTTTTGAGGTTTTTGCACCAAGACGGTTAAATATATCAGCAACTGCTCTAGGTCCACCAACTTCGACTTTATAAGATGCAAGAGACTCAAGTTTAGACTCAAGTATAGCAGAGACTCTTTTTATAATTGATGGTGAGATATCTCCTAGTTTTGCCATCCTCATAGAGACTTCACTTCTAAGCTCATCAGGGAAATAGTGCAGTGTATCGGCCGCTTGAGTTGGATCCATATGTGCTAAAACTAAAGCTATAGTTTGAGGGTGTTCGTTGATGATAAAGTCCGATAGTTGTTGAGGTTTTATCTTAGATAGATAGGCAAAGTTTTGTGTATCTTGCATACTTCTAGTTAGTTTTTCTAAAACTTTTTTTGCCTCTTCGGGTCCTAGAGTTTTATATAAAAGTTCTCTTGCATACTCCAAACCACCAGATGTTATAAATTGTCCAGATTGAAAAATAGCATAAAACTCCTCAAGTACCGCTAGGGCTAAGCTTTTTTCAACACTTCTATGTCCTGCTATATACTTAGATATCTCAGTTATGGTGTCTATGCTCATATTTGAAAATAGTACCGAAGTTACATCTTCACCTAGTTGCATAAGCAAGATAGCGATCTTTTCAGCTATGCTCATCTCTTCAAATTTTGCTTGTAGTGATGCACTTAAATTCATCTCTTATCCTTACTTGCTAAATTCATTCTCTTCAGCCAAAAGAGCCTGCAATAATCCAGCTATCCCCTCAGGAGACTCCTCTATCATATCTTTTATCTTCTCTAAGATAACCTCATACTTAAGTCCATCTTCATTGAAGCCCTCGCCAACACCTAGTTGATCTTCAACTTTTTTTCTAACAGCTTTAGCTTTTTCCGCCAAATCTTCATCCTCATCATCTTCAAAGATAAGCTTTGGTTTGTTGATAACATCATCCTCTTCTTGGTATGCTTCAAGCATTCTTTGAGAAAATGGAGATATAACTTTTTTGTATAAAACAAAGAGTATGATAGCTACAAGAAGGTATTTTAAAATCTCTGCAAAAGGCTCTAAGTATGTTTTTGAAAATGTTACAACTTGTGTTACTTTGTTTTTAGCATCATCTGATTGAGATGATCTAAACTGGAGATTTTTAACACTAACCAAATCGCCTCTATCATCTTTTAAGCCTATAGAGCGGCTAACTAGTGCCTCAAGTGCTTCAAGCTCACCCTCGCTTATAGGTTCATACTCAAGCTCATCTAGTCTGTTTCCATCATCATCTAGCTTAAGTTTATACTTACCATCAACCACAACAGCCGCAGTTATCCTCTGGATCCTTGCGAACTCACTTTTTGTAATAGAGACAGTTTTTCCTATTTCGTAGTTTGTTGTTGCTTGATTTTTCTCATACCTCTCTTTAGATGAGCTATCCTCTAGCCCCTCAACAGGACCTATATTACTCACTGCTCCAGGTATCCCACCAACCTCGCTAGGGCTACTCCCTTCCCTTTTTTCCTCTGTACTTTGCTCACTTCTAACGACACTATCAGGGTCATATGTCTCAGATGTTGTCTCTTTTAGCGAAAAATCATAATCTATACTAACTTGAGCAACAACCTTATCTTCCCCTCCTACAAAAGGTGAGACAACCTCTACTATCTTTCTTTGAAGTTTTTTCTCTTCTTTGGTTTTATAACTTTGCTGAACTATAGATAGCTCCCCTAGTTGAGCCCCTGCATCTTCGTCCCCTAGAGTCTCACCATCGCTATCTATAAGTGTTACATTTTGAGGTGTTAGGTTTTGCACAGATGAGGCGACTAAGTTTTTTATGCCTCTTATTTGTTTAGAGTTTAAGACTCTACCATCATTTAATCGGATCATAACAGAGGCGGTTGGAAGCGATTTTTTCTCTACAAAGAGTGTCTCTTTTGGAAGTGCTAAAGAGACCGTGGCACTCTGTATAGGATCAAGTGCCTCTATAGTTCTAGCTAACTCACCCTCTATCGCTCTTAGATATTTTACATTTTGATCAAAACTTGTTGCTCCAAACTCTTGTTTATCAAAGAGTTCATAACCAACTCCATTGCTATTTGGGATCCCTAATGAGGCGATATTTAACCTCTGTTTATAGACAAATGCTTTTGGGACTCTTATGGTGTTGTTTGCACCTATCTCATAGGGGACATTATCTTTTTCAAGTTGCTCTACAACCTTAGCAGCATCGCTTGAACTTAGAGTAGAAAACAGCACATCATACTCACTAGGGTTCTCTTTATTGGTGGTATATACAACTAAAAATACCAAAAAAGCGACAATACCAACCACAGCGGAGGCTATGATGGTTCTTTGGGCTTTGGTTAGCTTAGAGTATAAAACAGAAAGTTGTGAAATGAGTGCTTTAAAATCCATAATCTCTCACTAGATAAGTTCGCTCATAAGCTCAAAAAATCTACTATTTTGCTCATGAGTACCTATGGTTACCCTTATAGCGTTGGTGTTGTAACTTGCTAAGTCTCTAACAATCATCCCTTTTTTTAAGAGTTCATTTGAGATAGTTGTTGAGTTTTTACTACTATCTAACATTAGTGTTATAAAGTTTGTATAACTCTCAATTATATCTATTTTTTGGTTTTTAGCAAAATCCTCATACCTACTCATCTGCTCAAAGTTTGCACCAATACTTTTAGCCACAAACTCCTCATCATTAAGGGCTTCACTCGCAGCCTCTAGCGATAGTGTTGTTATGTTAAAAGGTGGACGAAGTTTTGTTAACTCTTTTATAATAGTGCCATTTGAGATACCATAACCAACCCTCATGCCGCCAAGTCCATAAGCTTTTGAAAATGTCCCTAAATATATAACATTGTTAAACTTAGCTATAAGATCTTTTGGATAGAGTGCTTTTTTGGCATCTTTATGGGCCGCATACTCGATATAAGCGGCATCTATAACAACTAGAGTATCGCTATCTATTTTTGCTAAAAAATCATATATCTCACTAGCATCAAGTGCATCACCTGTTGGGTTATTTGGGGTGCATATAAAGATGATAGAGGGCTTGTGCTCTTTATAAAGCTCATAAAACTCGCCCATATTGTGTTTTTGTGAAGCGGTTCTAAGCACTTTTGCACCTATATGTTTTGCATATATCTCATACATAGCAAAAGTTATGCTATTCATAAGTATGGTTGAGTTTTGGTTCGCTTTTGCATGGATTAAAAACTCTATAACCTGATCGCTTCCGCTCCCTATGATGATATTTTCGCCCTCAACTTCAAACCTTTTTTTAAGTCCATTTTTGAGTTTTAACATAGAGTCATCTGGATAAAGTGACATATTTTTTACTATATCGCCAACTGCTTTTATCACCTTTGGGCTTGAACCATAAGGGTTTTCATTTGATGCTAGTTTTATTATATCTTTTGGCTCTATGCCATACTCTCTAACGACTAGCTCTATAGGTTTTCCTGCCTCATATGTTTTTATTTGTGCTAAGTGTTCATTGAACTTCAATATCATCTCCTTTGATGTAGCTTCCTAGCCATGTAACTTCATCTGTATGTTTTTCTATAACCTCTTGTACTCTAGGCTCATCTATATGACCGTAAAAATCGATAAAAAACCAGTATCCAAAACCACCTTTATCTTTTGATGGTCGCGACTCTATCTTTGATAGATTTATCTTTTTATCGTTAAAATCTTGCAAAAATCTAACAAGACTCCCTGCCTCAACAGCATCTTTTAGCCTAACTAGTATAGATGTTTTATCTTCACCCGATGGCTCATTTTTAAAATCACTTAGTATCACAAATCTAGTTTGAGACCCTATATCATCTTCTACCCTATCGTACATGATAGGAAGTCCGTAGAGTTTTGCTGCTATATGTGAACAGATCGCTGCTGAGTTTTCATCATTTGAAGCTAGTATCGCTGCTTTTGCGGTCGATTCTACAGGTATCTGCTCAACATTGTAAAAACCATGAGCCGATAAAAACTCTTTACACTGCCCAAAACCTTTATCTTTTGAGTAGATTTTTTTGATATCACTCAGTTTTTTAGCCTTTGTGGCAAAGGACATTTTTATGGGCATATACATCTCAGCGACTATTTTAAGTTCACTTGTTGCCAAAAGATCAAGTGTTTCACCAACTATCCCATCTCTTGAGTTTTCTATAGGAACTACCCCAAACTTAGCCCTTTTTGCCTCAAGTGTTTTAAAAACAGAGTAGATAGAGTTTAGCGATATATACTCACTCATAGCACCAAAACGGCTCTCAGCTGCTTGATGGGTAAAACTCCCCTCAGGTCCTAAGTATGCGACTCTCTCTGGAAGCTCAAGGTTTCTTGCAACGGCAAATATCTCTAAAAATATAGCCTCAATAGCCCCATAGTTGAGTGATCCATCTTGAGCTTTACTAAGCTCATCAAGTCTTGCTATGATAGCCTTTTCTCTCTCAGGGCGGTAGATCGCTCCACCTGTGGTGTTTTTTATCTCACCAACTTTTTTTACTATCTCCATTCGCCTATTTAGTAGAGTTAGTATCTCATCATCAAGTTTATCGATATGGACTCGACACTCATCTAATGTTTTCATGCAAAATCTCCATCATATCTTTATAAATCATATCGGGTCTATCCCTCTCATCTAGCAGTGGGATTATCTCTGCGGCATCTTTGTATTTACCACTTGTTACAAAAAAACATCTCATACCAAGCTCTTTTGCACCTACTAAATCCCCTTTGACATCATCGCTTATGATTGTTATATCATTAAACTTAGCGGTATGATTTTGTTTTTTTATCATACTTAGTGCTTCACTATAAAAGGCTAAACTAGGCTTTCCAACCACCTCATAAGTAGAAGATGTTGCAAACTCTAACATCTTTAGTATAGCCCCAACCCCTGGGTATCGTCTGTTGTTTTTAGCATATATGCTAGTCTCATGCATCCCTATAAGCTTTGCACCACTTAGTATAAACTCTATCATCTGAGCAAACTCATGGGAGCTAAAATCCTCTTTTATGGCGACTAAAACAACTTTTGGCTTCTTATAGTCTAGTTTATACCCCATAGACTCAAGTGTTTTTAAAAACTCACTTGAGCCATAAGCTGCTATGCTCTCATCTAGGCTCAGTCTGTTTTTTAGCACCATAAGTGGATCTAAGTAGTTATCTAGCTTAAAATCAAAACCGCTATTTTTCAAAAAACGATAAAAATCAGATGGAGATTTTTTTGTATTATTTGTGATGATAATATATGGAGTTTTAGAGCTATTTAGATACTCTATAAACTCTATAGCACCCCTTATGGGGCTTTTATCTTCATCGCTTATAAGGGTCCCTTGAACATCTATAAAGTACATCTATAAGTAGCCTATCTCGTTTTTGATCATATCTTCAAAACTCTCTCTTGCTCTTATGAGTCTATCTTGTTTTGCCTCTATAGCAACTTCTGCTGATCTACCTCTTGTGTTATAGTTGCTCCCCATACCAAAGCCATAAGCCCCCGCACTATGTATAACTAACAAGTCATCACCACTAAGCTTAGGCAACTCATAATCTTTTGCAAAAAAGTCACCACTCTCACATACAGGTCCAACAACATCGGCTTTGCTTGTTGCATCTTCTTTTTTATCTATAGCCTCTATCTTATGGTAAGCCCCATATAAAGATGGGCGAAGAAGGTCGTTCATAGCGCCATCGACTATAACAAATCTTTTTGAACCATTTTGTTTTTCGTATAGTACTTTTGTTAAAAAGTAGCCACCATTTGCGGTTAAAAATCTACCTGGTTCACACACTATAGTAAGGTCTAATCCGCTAAGAGTCCCTAAAATAGCTTGTGCATAATCGTATGGTTTTATAGTCTGCTCATCTTTATAGACTACTCCAAGCCCTCCGCCAACATCAAAGAATTTTATCTCGATCTTAAGCATAAGGAGTGAGCGAACAAGATCAGCCACTATAGCAGATGCCTCTTTTATAGGTTCAAGTTCGGTTAGTTGTGAGCCTATGTGAAAATGGATACCAACAGGGTCTAAAAACTCTGAGTTATGGGCTTTTATATACATCCTTTTTGCACTATCAAGATCTACTCCAAACTTGTTATCATGAAGCCCTGTAGATATATATGGGTGGGTTTTTGGGTCTATATTTGGGTTTACTCTGATGCTTATCCTTGTTGTTTTGCTTAGCTCATTTGAGATAGCTTCGACACGATTAAGTTCAGCCTCACTCTCGACATTTATATAGAGTATATCTTTCTCTATCGCCTCTTTTATCTCGCTATCGCTTTTTCCAACCCCAGAAAATATGATTTTATAGTTAGGGACCCCTGCTAAGAGTGCACGATTAACTTCACCAATACTAACACAATCAGCACCACTTCCAAGTGCGGAAAAATGTTTTATAACACTTAGGTTTGAGTTTGATTTTATCGCATATGCAAGTAGTGATTTTCTACCTTTAAATGCCTCTTTTAGCTCATTGAAACGGCTACTCATATAGTCAAAATCATATACATAAAGCGGGGTTTTATACTTTGAGGCTAACTCTTTAAAATCTATCATCTTATCCCTAGATATTTTTTAGTAAGATTTTATCTAAAAAGTTCTTATATTTTTGTTATTTGTAGCTAAGGCTCTTTTTGTATTGCCATATCGATAGTGTAAAAAGTAGAAAAATAGGCAACAATATAGAGATTTCACTAACTATAACCTTGTTGTTTGATAGCTCACTTAACATAAATAAAACAGCCCAAACCCCGATAGTTGCAGCTATGGAGAGTAGGGTGAAGATCGAGATATTTAAAAACCTTGAGCTAATAGGTACAAAAAAGAATAGTATAACTATAAGTAGCGGGGCAAAAAGTGGAAAAAACAGCATCTTATATATAACACTTCTTATGAGATTTGTGTTGATATTTTCATCTTTTAAAAGTAGATATGCCTCAAAAGCATCATCTATGGTGAAGTTTGATTTGCCCTCATAGATCTGATCTAGCACTTTTGGTCTAAACCCTTTTAGTATATCTAGTCCGCTCTCTTTGCTAACTTCTATACCTAAAGATTTGAAGCTTAAATCATCAGGTTTTTTTATAATATCGGCACTCTTTATATGCCAAGAACCATCTTTAAAACTAGCCTCTTTAGCTAGTAAAATCTGCTCAAGTGCATCATCTTTTATAGAAAAAACTCTTATACCAAGAGCTTTTTCTTGTAGCGGTATAAGTCTTGAAAAATATACAAAATTGTTTTTATAGGTGAAAAAAAGATCGCTTGTATATGGGTCTATTGTTAAGTTTTGCATCGCTAAATGAGTTGAGTTTTGCTTAATGTTTTTAGCGAAATCGTTTGCTTTTGTAAAAGGTGGTAAAAAATGTAGTGCTATAAAGATCAAAATAACAGCACTAGATACCAAGATAAATGGCTTCAGTATATCTTTTTTGGTATAGCCTAGTGAGTAGAAACTAACAAGTGCATTTGATCTTATAAAGGAGATTTTTGTAGCTACCATGGCAAAAACTAGCGATAGTGGCAAAAGCATATCTATAGCATAAAACATTTTATACATTATGTAAAGTAAGAGTATATTTGCAGGAGTTCCCATCATATCGGGATTTGCTATATAATCAAACCCAACCATAAATAAAACTAAAGCACTAAGTATGATAAAAAAGTATCTTATAAAATGAGTCGCAACATATCTAAAAACCATAATCTGATTATACTATTTTATAGTGTAAAGTGAACTAACTTTTTCAAGTGGTGTGTTTAGTAGTGCCTCTAGAGAATCTACCGCTTTTTCTATCCACTCATCTAGTTTTTGTTTCTCATCTAAGCTAAAATCACTAAGTACATAGGATGAGACTTCACTCTTATGCTCAGGTTTACCTATCCCCATACGAACTCTTATATACTCAGACGAGATATGCAAATCGGCCGATTTTAGTCCATTATGACCACCATGACCACCACCTTTTTTAAATCTAAGTGAGCCAAATGGTAGATCTAAATCATCGTGAATTATGATGATATCTTCTACTTTGAAGTAGTTTTTTACACTTCCTATAGCTTCACCAGATAGGTTCATAAAAGTTAGTGGTTTTAGTAAGTAGTGGTTTTTGTATTTGAAAAGTTCGCCATTTGTAGGGGAGTTTATCTTCAGAGCATTGTGTTTTTTAACAAACTCATCCACAACCATAAAACCTATGTTGTGGCGAGTATTTTTGTATTTCGCACCAGGGTTTCCTAGTCCGACTAGTAGCATCTATTTAGCTTTTATAACACTTAGCACAGAAACTCTTGAAGAGTCTGTAAAAGTTACATTTTCTATAGCTTCTAAATCTCTTATAAGTCTTGTATCGCCAACATCCATTGGAGTTACATCTATAACTATGCTATCTGGTACATTTTCGATAGCTGCTTTAACTCTTAGCCTTTTTTTAGCAACATGGACTAAACCTTTGTTTTTTAGACCTATCGCTTCACCTTTTGGCTCTACAGGGATATAGTAGTGTGACACTACACCTTTTTGTGCAACCATAAGATCAACATGTAAAAGTTTACCGCTAACAGGGTGTGCTTCGTAAGATTGAACAACTACATCCATCTCTTTACCATCTACAGATACCTTAAATGCAAGTGTGCTTTTGTTTCTAACGGTTCTTATATACTCGTTTTCTTTAAAAGCTGCATTGATATTTTCTAGCCCTTTTCCGTAGATGTTTGCTATTAGATAACCATCTTGGCGAAGTGCTTTTGTACTTTTTTTGCCAGTACTCTCTCTAAGTATGCCTTGTAACATTGTAGTTTCCTTAATAAAAAATGTCCGCAATTTTACTAAAACAAACCTTTAAATCTACTTTTTTAGATCAAAAACATCAGCCTCTTCTATAGGTGCTAACTCTTTTTTAAGTTCAGCTGCACTAGATTCTCTTTTTTTGGTTGTGTTTAGTCCGCTCATCTTTAGATCCATATCAGTAGGGCTTGTAGCATAGTCTCTTGCTTTTTCTTTACTTATAATGCCTTGTTGATATATCTCAAATATATGTTGATCAAAAGTTTGTGAACCATATATCTCTCCACCTTTTTCTATAGCATCTTTTATCTCGTGGTCTCTATTTTCAAGTATTAGTGTGCTTATTAGTGGAGTTTTTACTAGTATCTCAAAAGCTGCTACCCTTTTTCCATCGACTGTAGGTATAAGTCTTTGTGATACAACTCCTCTTAATGCACTAGAGAGAGCTAGTCTTATCCTATTTTGCTCGTTTGATGGAAATGTTGATATTATACGGTTTATAGTCTCTTTTGCGTCTATTGTGTGCAGAGTAGATATTACAAGATGCCCTGTATCAGCGGCACTAAGAGCTAACTCCATAGTCTCACGATCTCTCATCTCACCAACTAGTATGATATCTGGATCCTCTCTTAGAGCAGCCCTTAAAGCTCTTTGAAAAGATAGTGTATCTTGCCCAACTGATCTTTGGTTTACTATACAACTTTTATCTTTATGGACAAACTCTATTGGGTCTTCTATGGTGATAATATGTTTTTGTGTTTTCATATTTATCTCATTTATCATCGCCGCTAGTGTAGTTGATTTACCACTACCTGTGATCCCTGTTACTAAAACTAAACCTCTGTTTTCTTTAGTAAACTCTTTAATAGCATCTGGGTATCCCATACTATCGATGGTGGGTATGCTCATAGGTATAGCCCTAAAAACAAGGCTAGGGCCATCTGTTTGGAAAAATATATTTACCCTAAATCTTGTTTTATCATCATACTGATAGACTAGATCCACTTCTTTTTTCTCAACAAGCTCACCAAAACGACCACGAAGCATCTCTTTAGTGAGTGTCATAGCATCATCATAGCTATATATACTACCTGAAAATGGGACTATATGACCATTTATTCTAGCTCTTATGGCACTATTTGATTTGACATGCAAATCACTTCCACCTGCTGCTACTAACTTACCTAAATAACCTCTTATCTTCTCAGTTTGTTCAAATGTTAGTCTGCTAACATCTACTTCATTGTTCATAATGACTCCAAAATTTCTCCAAAAGCGACTTTAAATGCTTCTAGCCCATCTGATATCTGTTTATCTAAAACAGTATCAAAATTTATACCACAATTTTTGATTTTTTCAAAATGCTCATCTATAATTTTCTCTTCTATCGGTAGGGCTTTTTGAGTTTTACCATCTTTTACAAAGGCTTCTATGGTCTCAATTGGAGCGGTATTTACACTATTGTAAGCTAAGAGTTTTTCTATATAGTAGTGTTTAGCTAGAGTATCATCTTTTGTACCTGTACTTGCAAATAGAACTCTAACATCGCTAACTCTCATAGCTTCTATATGGTTGTATATTTTGGCACTATTGTATATACCACTTAGTGCGGTGGCAACTCCATTTGCCTTTAGTTGCTCATCTAGTGCTCGATCGATTCTGCTTACAAAAACACTTATAACTTTTTTAGCTCTTTTATCTGAGTCTTTGTTTGCCCGATCAAATGCTTTTGCACACTCTAGAGCTTGATCTAGCGAAAAAACTAGAGTAGCATTTATAGCAATACCCTCTTTGCTTAGCTCATACATCGCTTCGTATCCCGCTTTTGTTGCTGGGATTTTTATCATAACATTTTCTCTAGCTATCAGCCTAAAAAGCCTTAGCCCCTCATCTATAGTAGCTTTTGCATCATCGCATAAAAATGGATCAACCTCTATACTAACAAAACCATCATCACCTTTTTCATAGAGTGGTTTTAAGATATCTGCCGCTTTTTGTATATCATAAATCGCTAGTGCCTCATACTTCTCTTTAGCATTAAGACCTTGAAGCGATTTTAACTGCTCCTTATAAGCACTTGAAGTTAGTATCGCATTTTTAAATATCGCAGGGTTTGAGGTAGCACCATTTATAACCCCATTTTCTATAAGCTCTCTAAAGCCACCATCTAGATAGTCTCTCTCTATAAAATCTGCCCAAAGTGAAAATCTTAAATCTTCTATATACATCTCTTCCTCTGTTTTTTTAAATAAAATTATGTCTCTTTTGATAGTTATATTTGTGAACGATTCTGCAACTGAAGGGTCAAAGTTTGTCTGCAAACTTTGGGGTACCCACAGTGAAGCCTAAGTGAACAAGTATAAACTATAAAAGAGTAGTAGCTATGGAATATATATTTTATCCAAAAGTTCATTATATTCACTTTTAGCTTTTGAGTCTATCGTGATACCACCACCACTTTTATAGAGATAGCCATTTTTGGTTTTTTCGATAAATCTTATCATCACCGCACTATCAAAACTCTCTCCATCAAAAAAGCCAAAAACCCCGCTAAAGTACCCTCTATCATACCCCTCAACACTATCTATAATCTCTAGGGTTTTTTGTTTTGGAGTACCACTTATGCTACCTGCTGGGAGAAGTTTTTTTAGTATATCGCCGATATTTTCTTGCCAATTTTTACCCACTATACCGCTTATATGAGAAGATACCTGTAGAAGTTTTTTATCTCCTGAATCTATCTCATCTATATAACGAAACTTTTTTACTTCAACCCTATTTGCAACCATACTAAGATCATTTCTAAGTAGATCAACCACCATAGTGTGTTCTGCTAACTCTTTTTCGTCTTCTAGTAGTAGCTTTTTTGCATCTTTTATAGAGGCGTCCATCGTCCCTTTCATGGGGTAGGTATTTATGGTGTTATCTTTGATGTTTACAAATCTCTCAGGTGAAAAAACTACAAATTCATCATAAAAGCGGAGTTTAAATTTTGCATTTGCTAAGCTATATATCTCTTTTAGTGTTAAGTTGGTTTTTATAGGAGTCGCTTGAGTTAGGTTTAAAAGGTAGGTGTTACCTTTTTTTATCTCATCTTGAACTTGGTTTAGTTTTTGCTCATAAGCACTAAAATCTATCGGGCTTTTCTCTAGTTTATGGTTATGTTTTTTATAGGTGTAAAACTCATCAAAACTAAACTCAATATCTCTTAGCTCATCTAAGGTAAAAATTTCTACTTTTGTAGCTAAAAAATCGGCGATTATTAAAAATGGCTCCCTTTTTTGCCCTAAAAGATTTGCTTTGCTAAATGGCATAGAGGATTTTTTTAAGAACCGCCATCCGCATCGCTACACCATTGCTAACTTGCTCTAGCACTTTACATCTTTTATCGGCTAGTAGTGCATCGCTTATATCGACATTTCTGTGTACTGGCCCAGGGTGTAATATGATGATATCTCTATCTTTAACTAGCTTCTCATCTATGCAAAAATCACTTGCATAATCTTTTAGCGAAGCATAGGTTTGAGATGAGTGGCGCTCTGTTTGAGTTCTAAGACTCATGATGGCATCGACATCATCTACTATATCTTCTAAGCGGTGGGTGGTTTTTAGTGTGGTTTTTGGTAAAAACTGTGGTGGGGCTACTAGTGTAACATCAAGACCAAATCTGCCTAGTAGGTCTATGTTAGAGTTAGCGACTCTTGAGTTTTTTATATCTCCAACTATCGCTATTTTTTTACCAACAACATCGCCAAAGTGTTGCTTTAGTGTAAAAAGATCAAGTAGTGCCTGAGTTGGGTGAGCATGGGCACCATCTCCCGCATTTATAATGGAAGCTTTCACATGGTTTGATAACATCTTAGGTACACCAGAGTTTTTGTGCCTAACGATGATGGCATCGATATTCATCGCATCTAGATTCATCGCAGTATCTACTAGAGTTTCACCTTTTTTAGTTGAGCTTGAAGCGACATCTAGATGGACTATATTTGCTCCAAGTCTTTTTGCTGCTACTTCAAATGAGCTTCTAGTTCTTGTTGAGTTTTCAAAAAAAAGTGTAATGATTATCTTATCTTCAAGTATCTTATCAAAACCACCTTTTGCATAGATGGCGGCATCTGCTAGTAACTCTTCTATCTCTTTTATGCTTAGTTCATTAGTTGTTATTAAGTGTTTCATAGGCTTAATTGTACAAGATTTCACATATATTTACAATATCTTTTTTAACTTCTAAAACATCAAATCCAACTTCATCAAAATATGGCTTTGATATAGTCTTAAAATCTAGCTCATCTTTGCAGTTAAAAGCTACAATATACTCAATATTTTTAGCTTGAAGAGCTTTTTGGCTTAATAGAGTATCGTTTATACAACCCAAGGAGCAGTGGGTTACTAAGAGTGCTTTTGCATCAAGATCTTTTATAAGATCGATCATAAAATAATCTCTCTCTATAGGTACATAAAGTCCACCAGCTCCTTCTATAAAAACTATATCGCAATGCTCTTCAAGCTTAATTAGAGCCTCTTTTATAACTTCTACACTAACCCCTTTACCCGCTACAAAAGGGGCGGCTGCTAAGTTAAACATATATGGGGTTATATCTTTTAGCTCAAAATCACTAAGCTCACTGTTTAGCTCTTTTGTAAGTGTTAAAAGTTCAAGAGCATCTTGTGCTAAGCCATCTTCCACTCCGCTCTCTATAGGTTTTAATGCCCCAACTCTTAAGCCTTTTTTTGCAAACTCCCTTAGTAGAAGTTTTGTTGTATAAGTTTTGCCGATATTGGTATTTGTCGCTGTTATAAATATTCGTTTTTTCATAGTATAATCGTATCACTTTTATAAAATTATAGCAGGTAAAAATGGGTTTAAAGAGTGATATAGAGGTTCTATCTGAGCTTTTGGTAAAGTTTCCAAAAAAGTGGGTGGTTATACTACTAAATGATGATTATACATCTATGGAGTTTGTAGTTGAGGTGCTTATGCAGATATTTCACAAAAGCCATGATGAGGCAAAAAAGATTATGTTAGATATCCACAACAACGGCAAAGGGGTTTGCGGGGTATATACTCATGAGATAGCACAAACAAAGCTCCATCAGGTCCATAGTGCGGCAAAAAACAACTCATTTCCACTAAAAGCTATTATGGAGCAAGAGGCATGATAGATGAGCAATTAAACGAAGTATTTGCAAAGGCTATAAACTTAGCAAAAGAGCTAAAACATGAGTATATAACGATAGAACATCTTTTTTATATGTTACTAGACAGTAGCGATGGTGATGTTATTATCTCAAATCTTGGTGGCGATATCGCAGTTATGAAAGAGCTTTTAAAAAACTACCTAATGACTCAGATAGAGCCACTAACAACACCTATGGCAGAGCCTTATGAGAGTTATGCTCTTACTAAAACTATAGAGTCGATGATAGCACATACTCAAAGCTCATCTAAGCCAAAAGCCTATGTTGGGGATTTTTTGGTTGCACTCTATAACGAAAAAAACACCTTTGCCTATATGCTTTTAAATGAGTACAACATCTCACGACTAGATATCTTAGAGTTTATCTCTCACCCACAAGAGGATATACCAAAAACAGCGACCCAAACAAAAGAGTCCTATCTACAAAAATATACAATAGACTTAGTTCAAAAAGCAAAAGATGGCAAGATAGACCCGATAATCGGGCGAGAAGATGAGCTAGAGAGGGTTATGCAGATACTTTGTCGTAGAAAGAAAAATAACCCTATTTTAGTAGGTGAAGCAGGGGTTGGAAAAACTGCTATCGCTGAGGGATTAGCTCTAAATATAGCAAACAATAAAACCCCACAAATCATAGCTTCAAGCAATCTTTTTGCCCTTGATATGGGGAGTCTTATAGCTGGAACTAAGTATCGGGGTGATTTTGAAAAGAGGCTAAAGGGTGTTATAGATGAGCTAAAAAATACCCCAAAAGCGATACTTTTTATAGATGAGATACACACCATAGTAGGAGCTGGTGCAACGGGTAACTCTAGCATGGATGCTTCAAACCTACTAAAACCATCACTAGCTTCTGGTGAGCTTAAAGTTATGGGTGCAACTACACATAGTGAGTATAGAGCTAGTTTTGAAAAAGATAGAGCGCTTAGTAGAAGATTTTCTAAAGTTGAGGTAGATGAGCCATCTATAAAAACAACCATAGATATACTAAAAGGGTTAAAAAGCAGGTATGAAAAACACCACAATATAACCATAAGCGATAGTGCGATTAGGAGTGCGGTGGAGCTATCTAAGAGGTATATAAACGATAGATTTTTACCCGACAAAGCGATAGATTTGGTAGATGAGAGTGCCGCTTCATTTCATTTGCTTAAAAATAAAAAGTCGGTTTTAAGATCTCTTGATATAGAAAAAACTCTCTCAAAAATAGTTGGTGTAAGTATCTCTAAGCTAGATGAGAGCGAAACAGATAGACTTATGGAGCTAGAGAGTACTCTAAGGGCTAGAGCGATAGGACAAAATGAGGCGATAGATGTTATCTCTAGAGCTATCAAGGTCTCTAAAGCTGGGTTAAATGAGGAGCATAAACCTATCGCTTCATTTTTGTTTACAGGTTCTAGTGGAGTTGGAAAAACTGAACTTAGTGTCGCTTTGAGCGAAGTTTTGGGTATAAACTTTGTAAAGTTTGATATGAGCGAGTATATGGAAAAACACTCACTAAGTCGCCTTATAGGGGCTCCTGCTGGGTATGTTGGGCATGAGAGAGCTGGACTTTTAAGTGAAGCTATCAAAAAACATCCACACTCTGTTGTTCTTTTAGATGAGATAGAAAAAGCCCATCCTGAGCTTATAAATATACTTCTTCAAGTGATGGATAGTGCTACACTAACCGACAATACAGGCTATAAGGTCGATTTTCAAAATACCATAATCATCATGACATCAAATGTCGGCTCATCCGCAAGAGCTGTTATGGGTTTTAATAGTGATAGTTTGCTGAGCCAAAACGAGGAGCTTAAAAACTTTTTTACACCTGAGTTTAGAAATAGACTAGATGCTATAGTCGCTTTTAACCCGCTAACCCCTGAAGTGGTTGAGAGTATCGCTATAAAACTACTAGATGAGCTTAGTGTTGTACTTAAAAAGAGAAAAGTTAGCATATCTTCTACTAAAGAGGCTATAGCTTTTATTGCAAAAGAGGGCTACTCAAAAGAGTTAGGAGCTAGAGTTCTTAAGCGATATATCAAAGAGCATATTATAGATAAGCTAAGCGATGAGTTACTCTTTGGTAAGCTAAAAAATGGTGGAAAAGTGAGTGTAGATTATAGAGATGGATTAGTTTTTGATACCCAAACTCTCTAGTTTTAACTACGAGTTTCCAAACCCCCTTGAAGCTAGTAGTGAGGGGATAGTCGCTTGGGGAGGAGATCTCTCACCCACTAGACTCATAAGGGCTTATGGGAGCGGTATATTTCCGTGGTATAGCAAAGATGATCCTATCATTTGGTGGAGTGTGGATCCTAGACTTATCTTAGATCTTGATGATTTTAAACTAAGCAGATCTTTAAAAAAATCGTTAAAAAAGTTTGAAGTTAAGTTTGATACTAACTTTAAAGAGGTGGTTTTAGAGTGTAAAGCGGCTAAGCGAGAGGGGCAAAATGGCACTTGGATACAAGATGAGATAGTTGAGGCTTATACTACACTTTTTGATATGGGGATCGCTCATAGTGTTGAGAGCTATCAAGATGGCAAACTTGTTGGTGGACTCTATGGGGTTGTTGTTGGCGGAGTTTTTTGTGGTGAGTCTATGTTTGCTAAAGTTAATGATGCCTCTAAAGTAGCTTTTGCTTTTTTAGTAAAACACTTAAAAAATAGAGGTTTTGATTTTATAGATGCACAAGTCCCCACAAACCACCTAAAGAGTTTGGGGGCAAAAGAGATAAGCAAAGATGAGTTTTTAAAAAGGCTTAAAGACTCAAAAGATAGGTTTTTAGAGTTTTAAACCTTGTGTATCCCGATAAGATAATCGACAACGCTATTTACAAATGCGTCGTGTTTTTTCTCTTTTGAGTAGGCTATATAAAAGCTTCTCTCAATCTTATAGTTTTTAAGTCTAGCTTCAAAAAGTCGCCCCTCAGAGACCTCATTTGCTATAGCATGTTTTGAAATAACTGAAACTAACGGTCTAGCAGACTTTGCATCGGCATAGAGTATAGACTCTTTTATAGCAGTTGGGCTAGATACTACACTTATAACATGGAAGTTATTGCACTGAACACCCATCTCATCGAAAGCTTCACTTGTTAGTTTTCTAGTGTGTGAGTTCTCATCTCTACATATCCAGTCAAATCCCATAAGATCTTCCGCACTTAGTTGTTTTTTAAGTGGCTGATTAGAAAAAACTACAAGCTCATCTGCAACCCACTCTCTATATATAGTATCATCGTTAAATATCGGTGATTCTATAAGAGCAATATCAATTTTTTTATCATCAAGATTTTCCATAATCTCTTGAGAGAGCGATACATTTACATAGACATCGTTATTTATCCGTTTTTTGATCTCTGTTAGGTAGTTTGGTAGTATATAGTTACCTATAGTACTAGATGCACCTATACTAAAAGTGAAGTTTTTATCTATGATTTTTAGAAGCTCTTTTTCACTATTTGTTATCGCCTTATCTAGTCTTATAGCGATACGGTAAAGATCTTCACCCTCTTTTGTAAGCAGTATGCCATTTTTCTTTCTATCTACTATTTTAGTATCTAGATACTCTTCTATTAGCCTTATTTGTTGTGTAACCGCAGGTTGAGAAATCCCCAATTTAGCTGAAGCTTTGGAGAAACTTCTCTCTTTTACGACCATCAAAAAAGTCTCTAATTTTGCAAAATCTCTTAACATAATAATATCCATAAAATTAAATTATAGCAAAAAGTATAACCAAATATTATAGTAAAATCAAGAGTTTTTTATAATTTTTATAATCTTTTATTAGAATACTTTAGAGCTTTTAGTTTTTTTGGATATAATATAAAGATATTAACTCTACAAGTAGCAAACAGATATGGACAAAATTTTAGAAAAACTAAACGATTCACAAAAAGCAGCAGTTAAGCAGTTTGATGGCTCAGTGCTTATCTTAGCAGGGGCTGGAAGCGGTAAAACTACAACTATAGTCTCAAGACTAGCCTATCTTATAAGCGGGGTAGGGATCCCACCGAGTGCTACTTTAACACTCACTTTTACAAACAAAGCGGCAAATGAGATGAGAGAGAGAGCCTTACATATGTTAGGGAGCGAAGTTTATCCGCCATTGCTTTGTACTTTTCATAAGTTTGGTTTACTATTTTTAAAGTTTAATTTTCACCTTTTAGGGCGAAAAAATAACTTTGCCATTATAGATAGTGATGATAAAAAAAGGATTTTAAAAAGGATAAACCCAGAGCTTCAAACCGCTCTTGTTGCGAGTGAGATATCAAGATACAAAAACTCACTTATGAGCCCAGATGAGGCATATAAACAAGCAGAATTTTATAACTATCAGCAGATCGCAAAGGTTTATGAGGAGTATGAAAACTACCTTGTAGATAATAACTTAGTAGATTTTGATGATTTGCTTAGCTTAACTTTTAAGATACTAGATGAGAACGATGAGCTATGCAAGGAGACATCTAAAAAGTATCAGTATATTATGGTAGATGAGTACCAAGATACAAATGAGCTTCAACTAAAACTACTCCAAAAACTATGCACAACTCATAATAATATTTGTGTTGTTGGTGATGATGATCAGAGTATTTATGGGTGGCGGGGAGCAAATATTAGAAATATACTTGAGTTTAAAGAGGATTTTAAAGATACAAAAATTTTTAAGCTAGAGGAGAACTACCGCTCCCGTGAGCCTATACTAAAAGTAGCAAATGCTCTTATAGCTCACAACCGCTCACGATTAGGTAAAGAGCTAAGATCAACTAGAGGTAGTGGCGAAGAGGTGAGTGTGCTTCATAGTCTAGATGAGAGTGAAGAGGCTAGAAAAATAGCCACAAAAATATCTTCACTTCTTAGTAGTGGGGTGAGTGCATCGCAGATCGCTATACTATATAGGGTCAATGTTTTAAGCCGTTCTGTTGAAGAGGGCTTAGGTAGAGCAAAGATAAGCTACAGGCTAGTTGGTGGACTTAGGTTCTATGATAGAGCTGAGATAAAAGACATCATAAGCTACCTTAGAGTTATAGCAAATGAGCATGATGATTTTTCGTTTAAACGGATTGTAAATAAACCAAAAAGAGGGATAGGAAAAGCTACTCTAGATAAGATCGAAGAGTCGGCAACTAGAGCTAAAAAGTCGATATTTGCCTATATAGATGAGGCTAGTGCTAAAGAGTTAGATGATCTTATAAAAACTAAAAACACTAAAACACTAAAACACCTTATAGGTGAGATAAAAGATATAAAAAACTCAAATGCAACTTATGACATTATAGATATGTTAGAGGATAGGCTAAAACTAAAAGATATATATAAAAACACCCAAGAGGAGTTTGAGAGACACCTAAATATGGATGAGTTTTATGCCCTTTTTAAAGATTTTATAAAAAATAATCCCGAAGCATCTTTAGATGAGTTTTTAAATGAGACAATGCTACTAAGCGATCAAGATGAGATAGAGGGTGAAGCTATATATATGATGAGTATCCACGCATCTAAAGGGCTTGAGTTTGATCATGTATTTGTTATAGGGCTTGAGGAGGGCTTTTTACCACTTGTGGGCGATGGAAGCGATGTTGAAGAGGAGAGAAGGTTGGGCTATGTCGCTTTTACAAGAGCTAAAGAGAGCTTAACTCTAAGTCATGTCGATAGTAGATTTTATAGAGGCAAAAGAGATAATTTAGCAAAAAGTAGATTTTTTAATGAAGCTGGTTTAAGTGAAGGCTCACTTGTTATAGAAGCTACTACAGCCTTTAAAAAAGGGGATTTGGTTCGCCATAAGATTTTTGGTACAGGTAGGGTAAATGGTGTTAGTAAAGCAGGGCGAGAGTTTAAGCTAGAGATAAATTTTGCTGGAAATAAGCGAGAGATTATGGCTTCATTTGTTGAGAAACTATGAATAGACTATTTGTCGCCTACAAGCCATCTGGTATAACTTCAAATAGCTACTTAGGTAGGTTAAAAAGAGCATATGGGGTGAAAAAAGCTGGTTTTTCAGGGACACTAGATCCATTTGCTAAGGGAGTTTTAATAGTCGCTTTTGGGAGCTACACCAAACTCTTTAGATTTTTGAAAAAAACTCCAAAAAGATATAGAGCAACTCTTTGGTTGGGTGCTAAAAGCGATAGTTTAGATATAGAGATGATAGATGAGATTAGGCTTATTAAAGAGCTAGAGCTATCGCAAGTAAAAGAGGTGCTAAAATCCCTTGAGGGTGAGCTTAGCTATGAGCCACCTATATTTAGTGCAAAGCATATAGATGGAAAAAGGGCTTATGATTTGGCTAGAGCAGGGGTAGAGGTGAAACTTGAGACTATAAACTCAACCATATATAGCAGTCGCCTTATAAACTATTCACACCCATTTATAACCTTTGAAGCAAGTGTTTCAGAGGGGACTTATATCCGCTCACTAGGGGCGATAATCGCAAAAAGATTGGGTGTGGAGTATGGAAGCTTAAGTGCTTTAGAGAGGCTAGATGAGGGTGAGTTTAGGTTTGAGGAGCAAAAGAGTTTAGATATAAAAAACTACTTAGATTTAAAGCAAAACCACTATAGTGGCGATATAGCAAATCTAGAGTACGGTAGAGTTTTAGATATTGAGGATTTAAGGTTTAAAGATGAGGGTAGCTACTATATAGATAGTGGTAGTTTTTTGAGTATTGTTACTATAAAAGATACTAAAGTTAGTTATGAACTAGGGAGGGTTTTATGTTAGTGTTAGGTAGAAGGGTCGATGAGAGTATAGTTATAGGGGAAGATATCAAAATAACTGTTGTTAGTGTAGAAAAGGGTGTAGTAAAACTTGGAATCGAAGCACCAAAAGAGGTCGCTATACTAAGAGAAGAGTTGGTCGAGCAGGTAAAAGACTCAAACAAAGCAGCTAGTAAAAGCGACATCGACATACTAGCTAAACTAAGTGAGTTTTTAAGAAAATAGTATGCAAAAAGCTTATGCAAAAGTAAATATATTTTTAAAAATAACAGGCACAAGAGGCTCTTACCATGAGTTATTATCACGATTTATGGTAGTAAAAGATCTCTATGATGAGCTTGAGTTTGTTAAAAAAGATGAGCCTAATGATGAGTTTGTTTTAGTTGGTGATTTTGGGTGTACAACCAAACAAAATACTATATATAAAGCCTATGAACAACTGCTCATATACCCGCAAATCGTAGAGTTTTTTAAAACTCACTATGTAAAAGTTATAAAAAATATCCCCTCATTTGCGGGGTTAGGTGGTGGAAGTAGCGATGCGGCAACATTTTTGCTTATGTGTAATGATATGTTAGATTTAAGTAAAGAGAAGTTAGCTACTATAGGTGCTAAAGTCGGCTCTGATGTTCCATTTTTTATATATGGTTATGGTAGTGCAAATGTTAGTGGAGTTGGCGAAATAGTAGAGAAGTTTGATGAAGATCTACTAGATTTTGATATCATAACACCACCCATAAAGATTAGCACTCCAAAGGTTTATGGAGTCTATAGGGAACGATTTTTTAATCCCCTAAGTGCAGATGAGCTTAAGGGTAAAACTAGCCTTGAGATTTTAAATACTCTAAGTGCTAAAGAGGCAAATGATTTGTTAGAACCTGCTCTTTTTGAGTATGATGAGCTAAAATCGCTTGATGGGTATTTTTTTAGTGGAAGTGGAAGCAGTTTTTTTAGGATAAAAAGATGAAGATTATAGCCAAAAACAAAAAAGCACTATTTGATTATTTTATACTAGATAGGTATGAAGCGGGGCTAGTTTTAAAAGGTAGCGAGGTAAAAGCACTAAGAGATGGTAGGGTAAATCTTAAAGATAGTTTTGTTAGATTTGTGAAAAATGAGGCATTTATATTTGGTATGCATATAGGCAAACTAGAGACTACCCACCATTTTTATTCGCACGAAGAGAGAGCTACTAGAAAACTACTGCTCCACCGCAAAGAGATAGATAAAATGATAAAAGAGGTTGAGCGAGATGGGCATACTGTTGTACCACTTGAGATATACTTCGATGATAAAAACAGAGCAAAACTAACCATAGCAGTTGCAAAAGGTAAACAGCTACACGACAAGCGGGAGGATTTAAAACAAAAAGATATGAAAAGAGATATAGAGAGGATGATGAAGGGATGAGTACATTTCAACTTTTAATGTTAATAGCTTCAGGCTATTTTGCTTTTAGGATATACCAGCACATACAAACACTACAAGACCCACAAAACCAGCCGATGCAAGAGGAGAAACCACTTGAAGTTGAGCATATAGACTTAGTTAGCTTAGCAGATGAGGAGTTTGAAAAAGGTAACTTAAAAGAGGCACTCTCACTGTTAGAAGATGCACACTCAAACGATAGATATAACCCAGAGTTGCTTTTTAAATTAGGTTTTATCTCAGCACAGCTAGACCAAGATGATATGGCTCTAAGGTACTATAAAGACTCCATAGAGATAGACGATAGAGATGAGTTTGTACACAATGCTATAGCATCACTGTATAGAAAAATAGGTGAGCTAGATGAGGCAAGAGAGCATCTAGAGGAGTCGCTAAAACTAGATAGCACAAATGCTAAAACCTACTACAACTACGGCAACCTTTTAGTAGAGATGGGTGAGTTAGATGAGGCTAAAGATATGTACACAAAAGCACTTGAGATCGATCCAGAGTTTAGCGAGGCAAAAGAAGAGTTAGCAAAACTATGACCATAGAGCAGATATATAACTTTTTAGATGAGCTATCACCTTTTGAGCTTCAAGAAAAATGGGACAACTCAGGACTCTTGATAGGGGATTTTTCACAAAAGATAGAGAAGATCGCACTAAGTATCGATGTAGATGAGTCGCTTATAGATTTGCTTGAGCATGATACTTTGCTTATCACTCACCATCCGATTATATTTGGTGGTTTAAAACAGCTTGAGTTTAACAAATACCCAACAAATCTTATAAAAAAAATGATACAAAAAAACATCTCAAATATCTCAATGCACACAAACTTCGATAAGACCCATCTCAATGATTTTGTAGCGAGTGATGTTTTGGGTTATAACATACTCTATAAGGACTCTTTTATAACCTATCTTGAGGTAGATGAGGAGTTTGATAGATTTGCCGCTAGAGTAGCAAAAGTGTTTAACCTACCATATATAAAGTGTGTTAAAAACCGTGAGTTTATAAAAACAGCCGCACTAGTAACAGGCTCAGGCGGTTCACTTATAAAGCAAGTAAAAGCAGATTGCTTATTAACGGGCGATATAAAATACCACGATGCAATGGAGGCTAGTAGTATAAATCTCTCCCTTATAGATATAGGGCATTTTGAGAGTGAGCAGTTTTTTGCAGAGATTTTACATAAACATTTGAAAAATTTAGGTTTAAAAGCTATAATTTCATCATCAAAAAACCCCTTTACATACATTCATTCATAAAAGGAACACAATGAACCAGCACTTAAAACAGCTAATAGAGCTATCTTCTATAGATAAAGAGATAGATGCTTTTGAGCCTCAAATAGAGGAAGCAAACTACAAGCTAGAGGTAGTTCTAGCAAAAAAACAGAGCCTAAACTCTGATGTTGAAAATCTTACAAGCGAGATAAGAGAAGAGGAGATAAAAAAACGAAAAAATGAGCTTCATTTAGGCGAATTATCTAAAAAACTAGAGGAGAACTCTAAAAAAAGTGCTGATGTAAAGACAGAGCGAGAGATGAAAGCCCTTCAGTTAGAAGAGGAGATAAGCAAAGAGCAAGTAAACTTTGCAAATGAAGAGATAGAGAGACTAGAGAAGATTATAGTTTTAAAAAATGAGCAGATAGCATCGGCTAAAAAATCTCTTGAGGAGTTAGAGAGCGGAATAGGTACTATAGAAGCTGAGGTAAATGAGAAGCTAAAAGTTATAGATCAAGCGAGTAAAGAGGTTTTTGCTAAAAAGGAGTCTTTAGTAGCAGAGATAAACCAAAAAGCACTTGCATTTTACCAAAAGATCCGTAGATGGGCAAAAAATACAACAGTTGTTCCAGTAGCTGATCAAGCTTGTGGCGGGTGCCATCTAGTTATAAGTGATAAAACTTATGCAGATATTATAAAAGCAGATGAGATAGTAACTTGCCCACACTGTGGAAGAATCTTATATCTTGAACCTGAAGCTTAGTCTTTTTAGCCTATTTTACTTTTTTCTTAGTGCGGTGCTATATATCTTAGCACTTCCGCTACTTTTTTATCTTAGTTTTAAACAAAAGTACAAACACTCTATACCAGCTAGATTTTTTTTATATAAAAACCGACCGCTAGAGGGTGGAGATATTTGGTTTCATGTATGCTCACTTGGCGAGGCTAGGGCGCTTAAACCTTTGCTAGATACTTTAAGTGCTAAAAAGATATCTATCACAACCATAACCCAAACGGGTCAAGCTGAGGCAAAAAAGTATAAAAAAGATACAAGATATCTACCATATGAGATGTTTTTACCTTTTTGGGTAAAAAAACATAAGTTTTTAGTAGTCCTTGAGGCGGAATTTTGGTTTATGCTTTTTTTGGTTGCAAAACTAAAAGGCTCAAGGGTAGTTTTACTAAATGGTAGAATCTCAAGCAAAAGTGCTAAAAGCTACCTAAGATTTAAGTGGTTTTACAAGATTATACTATCGATGGTAGAGGTGGTTTTTGCACAAAGTGCTAGTGATAGGGAGCTTTTTTTAACACTAGGGGCAAAAGATGTTAGGGTTATAGGCAACATAAAACTAGCAGGGGCTATAACCAAAACAAAAGATTATGTAAAACCAAAAGCTAAACTAATAGTAGCAGCTAGTACTCACAAAGATGAAGAGGAGCTTATACTAAGGGCATTTTTGGAGTATAAAAAAACTCAAAAAGATGTAAAATTAGTTGTTGTTCCACGCCATCCTGAGAGGTTTAGCGAGGTTTATGAGTTGCTTTTAAAAAGTAGCTTAAGTGTTGAGAAATTTTCACTTAAAAAAGATTTTCAAGCAGATATCACCCTTGTAGATATGATGGGTGAACTAAATAACATCTATGCCATAAGCGATGTCGCCATACTAGGTGGAGCTTTTAGAGATGATGTTGGTGGACATAACCCACTTGAACCAGCCTTTTTTGGGTGTAAGATCGTAAGTGGTGAGCATTTTTTTAACCAAAAAGAGCTTTTTAAGTATGTGAAAAATCTCCAGATTGTAAAAAATAGCGAGATTTTAGAGGCACTTTTAAGTAATAGTGAGCCTTGTAGGGTAGATGAGCAGATAGATTTGAGTCAAGTAATGGAGTTATTAGATGGTACAAGCATATAAGTTATTGGCACAACAAGAGAAGATCTCAAATGGTGCAGCAAAAGCACTGATAGATAGAGGTTTAGTCTATGTTGGCAACAAAAAAGTAGTTATAGCAAGGGCTGAGATAGACCCTAAAACAGTTTTTAGAGTTGAAAAAGTTGAGAAGATAAATAAGATTTATGAAGATGAAAATATCTTAGTTGTCGATAAACCAGCATTTTTAAACTCAGATGAGATAGAGCGAGAGTTTAAAGATACAAAGCTTCTACATAGGCTAGATCGTGAAACAAGCGGAGTTCTTATGCTTGTCAAAAACGAAGAGTTTAGACTAAAAGCGATAGATGAGTTTAAAAAAGATAGAGTCTATAAAGAGTACATAGCATGGGTAGAGGGGATACTTAGCGAGAGTGTAGAGATAGATAGACCCATCATCACTACTAAAAAAAATGGCAAAGCTATCTCAAATGTATCAAGCAAAGGTAAAAGTGCAAGAACAGAGGTGATTCCAGATATGGTAAGTGGCGGTAAAACAAAAGTTAAGTGCATACTTCACCATGGAAGAACCCATCAGATAAGAGTACATCTAAGATATATAGAGCACTCCATCATCGGCGATGAGCTTTATGGTGGAAGAAGAGCAAAGCGGGTAATGCTCCATGCTCACAAGGTAAGACTTTTAGGAAAAGAGTTTATCTCACCTGAACCAAAAAGCTTTATTCATTTTGAATAAAGAAAATTTTAGATATAATTGCCCGATTTTTATTTTCACAAAGGAGCTATATGTTTGATGCACTAACAGAATCGTTTACAAATGCTATAAAAAAGATTCGTTTTCATGATGATGAAAAAGCACTAAACAAAGCCCTAGATGAACTCAAAAAATCACTCCTAAAAGCAGATGTTCACCACAAGATAGTAAAAGATCTACTAAACAAAGTTGCACTTGAGACTAAGAAAAATGGTATCGGAAAAGATCAGTTTTTAGCAGCTCTTAAAGAGGGGCTAAATGAGCTTTTAGAGGTTGGGGGAAACAAAGGTTTTGTTTTTGCGCCAACTCCACCAACAGTAGTACTTATGAGTGGTTTGCAAGGTAGTGGTAAAACTACAACTACAGGAAAATTAGCACTCTATCTTAAAAACAGACAAAAAAAAGTGCTTATAGTTGCAGCAGACTTACAAAGATTAGCAGCAGTTGAGCAACTAAGACAGATTACAGCTAAGATAGAGGTAGATCTTTTTGAACACACAAGCACAAACCCAATTGAGGTAGTTGAAGCTGCTATGCAAAAGGCTAAAAGTGCTTTGTATGATGTAGTGCTTATAGATACCGCGGGGCGATTAGCTATAGATGATGAGCTTATGGATGAGCTAAGTGGTGTTAAAAAAGTAGCTGCGCCACATGAAGTTTTTTATGTAGCAGACTCTATGGCGGGTCAAGATGCTATAAAAACAGCTACTGCTTTTAAAGAGAAAATAGGGATCGATGGGGTTATCTTAACTAAGTACGATGGCGACTCAAAAGGTGGTATAGCATTAGGATTGTCATCTCAAGTTAAAGTTCCGCTTAGATTTTTAGGTGTTGGTGAAAAATTAGAAGATATAGAGCCATTTATACCAGAGCGGGTAACAAACCGCTTGATGGGCTTAGGTGATATCGAGGGGTTGGCTGAGAAAACTAGTGGCATTATAGATGAGAAACAGGCAAAAAAGATAACATCAAAGATAAAAAAAGGGAAGTTTAACTTCAACGATTTTTTAGAGCAGATGGAGAGCATCAAGAAGATGGGTAGCCTAAAATCTCTTATAGGGATGATACCAGGTATGGGTAATTTGGGAAATGCACTAAAAAATGTAGATCTTGAGAACTCAGATGAGCTAAAAAACATAAAAGCGATGATATCTTCTATGACTGTAAAAGAGAGAGAAGACCCAGATCTTTTAAACAACTCAAGAAAACAACGTATAGCAAAAGGTTGTGGACTAACTCAAATGGAAGTAAATCGTATGCTAAAACAGTTTAGCAATGCCGCTAAGATGGCAAAAAGATTTTCAGGAAAAGGTGGTATGAAAGATCTTCAAGCTATGATGGGGCAGATGGGCGGAGCAGGTAACTTTAGATAGAGTGTAGATCTATGAGCTTTTATGAGCCTATAGATTTGCATTTTAATGCAAAATTTAACATATACAACAAGTTGAAATAGGACTTGTGCAGGGAAGGACAATATCATGGCAACAGTTATTCGTTTAACTAGAATGGGGAGAAAGAAAAACCCTTTTTATCGTATCGCAGTTACAGACTCTAGAAAAAGAAGAGATGGTGGCTGGATAGAGCTTATCGGTCATTATAACCCAATGGTAGCTGAGAAATCAGTAACAGTTGATAATGAAAGATTAGATTACTGGATTAGTGTTGGTGCTAAGATGAGTGATCGTGTTAAGCATATAACAGGTAGAAAATAGTCATGGTAGATAACTTCATCGCAGAGTTTGCAAAGCTTATAGCCTCTTATCCACAAGATATAAAAGTAGAGCTAAAAGAGGGCGATGAAGCTACCGAGATTTTACTAAAGGCTAACCAAGCAGATATCGGTAAGCTTATAGGAAAAGATGGCAAGATGATAGGTGCTATAAAAACAGTTATATCGGGTTGCAAAGCTAAAAATGGTGTAAGTTACCGCATCAATGTTGAAGCCATCTGACCTTCTACACATAGCCACTATAGGAAGAACCGTCGGTTTTTCTGGTGAGCTAAAACTCCATTTTCATACAGATTTTTTAGAACAGTTTAAAAAAGGTACAAGCTTTTTTATAAATCCAAAAGACTCATTAGTTATAGATAGCATAAATACCCAAAAATCACTTGTTAGTTTTGTAGGCTTTGATACTTTAGAAGAGGCTAAAAAACTGACAAATAAAGAGTTATTTACTACTATAGAGCGGACAAGAGATGAGTGCAAACTAGAAGATGGTGAGCATTTTTGGTTTGATCTTATTGGGTGCAAGGTGGTAGAAGATGGGCAAGTTTTAGGCGAAGTTAGCGAAGTTGAGCGGATCGCAGGGACGAACTATCTTTATGTAAAAACAGCTACTAAAACCTTTTTACTCCCAAAGCTAGATAGATTTATAAAGAGTGTAGATATAAAAGATAAGATTATAGTCGCAATCGGAGCAAAAGATATACTTGAGGCTTCATGAAGTTTACATTTGTTACACTTTTCCCAAATCTAGTTAGTTTTTATTTTGAAGATTCGATTTTAAAAAGGGCGATAGAGTCCAAGCTTATAGAGCTTGAGTTTGTAAATCCACGAGATTTTAGCACATCAAGACATAAAAAAGTTGATGATGAGATAGTTGGCGGTGGTGCTGGAATGGTCATAAACCCACAGCCACTTTTTGATGCACTAAGTTTTATAAAACAAAAAGATCCAGAAGCTCATATAGTTTTTTTAACACCAGTTGCTAAAACATTTATCCAAAATGATGCAAAAAGATTGGCAAAAAAAAGACATATTGTTTTTGTAAGTGGTAGATATGAGGGGATAGATGAGCGGGTTATTGAAGAGTTTGCAGATGAGCTTTATAGTATAGGTGATTATATACTAACAGGTGGCGAACTACCATCTTTGGTTTTAAGTGATGCCATAAGTAGAAACATAGAAGGTGTTTTAGGAAATATGGACTCTTTAGCTGAGGAGAGTTTTGAGGGGCTACTTTTAGAAGCACCATCGTTTTCTAAACCACAAAATTATAATGGTTTATGTCCACCATCAGAATTTTTAAAGGGAAATCACAGTAAAATTCGCTCACTAAAATTGTCTCTAGGCGAAAGTAAGACCAAGTTCTTTCGACCAGAGCGGCTTTTAAAGCATAAAAGAAGGAAGTCTTATGAGAAATAAGTATATAGAAAACTTTGAAAAAGCTCAAATTGCTGGTAAAGAAGTTCCAGTATTTCGTGCAGGTGATACACTAAGTTTAGGTGTAAGCATCAAAGAGGGTGAAAAAACTCGTATTCAAACATACGAAGGTGTTTGTATCGCTAGACGTGGCGAGGGTGTAGGTGAAACTATCATTGTTCGTAAAATCGGAGCAAATGGTGTTGGTATAGAGAGAATCTTCCCACTATATGGTGAAAATATCAAAGAGATAAAAGTAGTTCGCCGTGGTCGTGTAAGACGTGCAAAACTATACTACCTTAGAAACCTTGCAGGTAGAGCAGCTAGAATCAAAGAGCTTAGAAGAAAATAATCTTCTAGCTTTTTTGCTAAACTTACCCACCCTTTTTACCATAATCGACTTTTCATATAAATCCAAATTTTACCAAACCACAACATAAAATATTATTTTAAAACTTCAACCACTTAATGCTATTTTAAGCATCCCTTTTATATACTTCCACTCCCAAACAACTAGAGCATTTTACTTTTATGTTTAAAGTATATAAAGAGCCAAACTCTTCTCTTATTGTTTATGATCATTGAAAACTAAGCAAGTAGTTTTTAGATACATT
>JACDJA010000082.1_pt1 | contig 134216 bp, 113 predicted proteins | sample 7449241 | NCBI WGS metagenome assembly JACDJA01 (sample SAMN14253289, study PRJNA609438) | sludge metagenome | isolation source: initial anaerobic sludge | collected 2018-12-20 | reverse complement strand
GGTAGGTCACCGTAAGGGTGCCGTCCCCCAGGGTGATGTCTTCGTCCGCCAGGTGCAGGTCGAAAAGCGCAAAACCGTCGTTGTCCGAATCGCAGACGATCAAAGGGGTGGGGTCCGGGTTGACCACGGGGGGAGTGTCTACTGTGATTTCAACAGTAGTAGTATCGTAGCAATCAGAATCTATTACGGGTTCAATTCTTATAAAAATTGTCTGCCCCGGTACTGGAATGGTGACAATAGTCGGTAAGGGATTGTTCCCTGTATCCGCATCGCCTTGCGAACTGTGATAGGTGATTTTATAGTCTGCAGCAATTTGGCCGTCCAGCACAAAAGTATTAAACCTAAGAGGCAGATTTATGTCCTCCCCTCCACTTTCATCCTGATCACACATAGAAAATGGAGGAACTTCTCCCGCACTGACTGGGGTGTAATAAATCTTAAACTGTGCAAGGTCATAACAAAATTGTTGTGCCCTATCGTGAATACGAACATAAATAGTTTGTGGAGAAGGACCTACTATGGTATACGCGCCCGGGTTGGGAATTGCATTTTGGTTGAGCTCACTATTTTCCTCACTCGTGAAATATTTCACCTCAAAAAGAGCGGGGTCCTGTGCTCCTAAGACGTTTTCATCATTTTGGGTAAGATTAAAAATTCCCGTATGTCTTCCGTTGTCACATCTGTAAAGATCAACTGGAGCATTGGCAACGGGCTGTGGATTGAAAGTAACGACAAAAGGTGGCGATTCGTCCACAAAACAAGCGGCCTTATTTCCACTGACGGTATAAACCCCCGTTTGGGTCACTTCAATGGTCGATGTATTTCCTCCATAAGGATTTCCATTAAAGAACCAGTTGTACACATCCAGGTCGTCAAAGTTTGCAGTCAATATTTCGGTTTGTCCTTCACAACTTTGGTGGTTTCCCTGAATCAACAATCCCTGTTGGCTCAAGTCCACTTCTTGTTCAAATTCATTATTGTCCTCATTAGTTTCCAAAACGGTTCCATTTCCTGTACCATCATCGTCTACCACCGCTTTTAAGGTAAATACCTGGGGGGTTCCAATTGGGATAGTCAAATTAACAGTTCCACTTTCGGTACCATCAATAGGGATTTCATTCACCGTCTGTGCCTGTCCTATCAATATTTCATCGGCATAAAAGGCAATAGGAACATTGGGTGGTAAGGGAGCTGTACTATTGAAATTTGCAACGGTATAATTAACTTCTATGTTGCGATCTTCGCAAAGCACGCCCAGGCGATCAATGACTATGGTGGCATCTGGCAGTTCAGAGTTAACACTGACAATAATATTGTTTACCATTATAAAATCCTGGCCAGAGCTCAGCTGGATATCTATGTGATCATCTCCAGGTTGAATAATTTCCAATCCCTGAAGGTCATAGTAATCCAGATCCATATTGTACAACTCAAAGGAATTGGTATAGCTATTTGTACTGTTAAAAGCATTGTCGCCTGGATTTAAAGGAGGGTTGTCAATTAGAATCCCATTAAGCCTAAGGCTCTCGTTAACGCGGATAGCAGCGTCACCTTCCCAAGCCAAGAAACCAATTTTGGCTGCTTGATCAGAAGCTGCACTAATGGGTTCCAAAGTGATATTTATGTTGTTTTTGCTCGAGTCCACATAGTCCAGACCATCAAAGAGTGTTATTTGGTTCAGGAGCAACGTAGGATCTTCATAAATAACGATAATTGCCCATCCCCCAAAGTTAGTCCCGCCGGTACAGTAGTTCCCAATACCCGAAGTTAAATCCAGATCTGACAATGTGTAGGTCCCTTCTCCATTAAGAGCAACAAGATCGGTAACTTCTGCATACGCGGCGAAATAGTTTAAACCAGTTGTTGCCGTTAACGAAAAGGTTCGTTGTGCAGTTACGTTCGTTCCGTTTAGTTTTACGTCAAAATCACCATTCCCATGGCCTGCCCAGTACAAGTGTGCAGAAACGAAGGTTTGTCCTGGTTCCAAGTTAAATTCTGCACTGCTTTCCGTCAAAATGATGCAGGGAGCGAATAAACCATTTTCTTCTGTGTTCAAAGTATTTCCAAAGGCCGTAAATTCGTATCGGCCATTAAATTGCAAAAATTGTTCTATCGGAACTACTTGCTGAGAAAAGGCTAAGATTGGTATGAATAAAACAAATACGAGTAGTAATCTTTTCATAATTAATTGTTAAGACTCCAAATATATTGAATACCTTGACTTTCTCTTTATGAATTATCGAAAAATTCACTCCAATACGCTGATTTAACACCAAAATTCCAAATTTAGGAATGAAGAGGCCTCCTCCCCACATTTCCCGTCCCACAAAAAAGAGCCCACACAGTCCAAATTCATTCAAAAACCTAGGTCTTTCCCCTTTGTATTGTTATTTTTGGAACTTCTTTCTAGAATCCATTTTTCAGGCTCTAGAAAGGAAGTGGAAATAATGTAAACGAACGTATATACAGATGAAACCAGACCCTTTCGAAGCTCCAGATTATTACAATCTTGACGATTTACTTTCAGATGAACACAAATTGGTACGCCAAGCCTCCCGTGATTGGGTGAAGCGGGACGTATCGCCAATAATAGAGGATTACGCCCAACGGGCGGAATTCCCGAAACAAATCATTGGCGGCCTTGCAGAAATTGGGGCTTTTGGCCCTTATATTCCCGAGGAATACGGTGGTGCTGGCTTGGATCAAATTTCCTATGGGTTGATCATGCAGGAGATAGAACGTGGCGACAGCGGGGTAAGAAGTACAGCTTCCGTACAGTCTTCTTTGGTGATGTTTCCCATTTGGAAATACGGAACAGAGGAACAACGAAAAAAATATCTTCCAAAATTGGCTACCGGCGAATGGATGGGCTGTTTCGGCCTAACCGAACCCGACCACGGAAGCAATCCCGGTGGCATGACCACTCACTATAAAGACATGGGAGATCATTATCTATTGAACGGTGCCAAAATGTGGATCAGCAACGCTCCATTTGCGCAGGTTGCAGTGGTTTGGGCCAAAAATGAGGAAGGACGGATCCACGGGTTGATCGTGGAGCGGGGCATGGAAGGATTTTCTACCCCGGAAACACATAATAAATGGTCATTGCGCGCTTCGGCCACTGGGGAACTTATTTTTGACAATGTAAAAGTTCCAAAGGAAAATCTTCTTCCAAACAAATCAGGTTTGGGGGCGCCTCTTGGGTGCTTGGATTCCGCGAGATATGGAATTGCATGGGGTGCCATCGGCGCGGCAATGGACTGTTATGATACCGCACTTCGCTACTCAAAAGAAAGGATGCAATTTGGAAAACCTATTGGACAGTTTCAACTGCAACAGAAAAAATTGGCCGAGATGATTACCGAAATCACCAAAGCCCAATTATTGGCTTGGCGATTGGGAGTTTTGAAAAATGAGGACAGAGCTACTTCCGCGCAGATTTCTATGGCAAAACGAAACAATGTGGATATGGCCATCAGGATTGCCCGTGAAGCTAGACAAATGTTGGGCGGCATGGGAATCACCGGCGAATACAGCATTATGCGCCACAGTATGAACTTAGAGAGTGTAATTACCTATGAAGGAACCCACGATATTCACTTGTTGATTACTGGACTTGATATTACGGGGCTGAATGCTTTTTCTTAAAAGGACGTAAGGCGGGAAGATTCAGGACGTAGGACTGTTTTGAATATGATATAGGGCGAAAGAACTTAGGTCGTAGGACTGATTTCGATCTAACTGGTGGAAAAGGACCGCGAATACACAAATAATTATGGCAAACCTCAAAGGTCTCGGAGATCTTTGAGGTTTTTTCCATTTCTGTTGAATATTTTTTTTGGTCAATAATCTTATTCAGGCGCCAGCTCAACCTCCAATCCGTCCAATTCTTCCTTAATAAATATCTGACAGCTCAACCGGCTATTGTCTTTGGTATGAAAGGCCTCTGACAACATCAAATCTTCATCGGCACTCATTTCGGACAATGGATGATTACTTAAAATATAGCACTGGCAGGAGGCACACATAGCCATGCCACCACAAATACCAATAGTTCCCTCGGGAGCCAGGTCGTATGACCGAATCAGCTCCATGAGATTCATGTTCATATCGGTTGGGGCTACTACCTCGTGCTTCACGCCTTCGCGATCAATGACAATAATCGTGATATCTTTCATGAGAAGTTCTTAAGACCTTCTCGAATCTATAGAGACCGAGGAAGGTCTTGAAATATTAGTCAATAGATTTAACGATTGCCTTGGGGGCTTCCCTTTTGCTGCCATCAAATCCTTCCACACCGCCTACAGTGGTATATTTTAATACATATCGCTTGTCGGGAAATATTCGTTGGTAGGCGCTTTGGCACATCAACGTTGCTTCGTGGAAACCACAAAGAATAAGTTTTAACTTTCCTGGATACGTATTGATATCGCCAATGGCATAGATTCCGGGGATATTGGTTTGGTAATCCAGGCTGTTGTCCACTTTAATGGCGTTTTTCTCAATTTCAAGTCCCCAATCGGCAATTGGACCGAGTTTTGGAGAAAGTCCAAACAGGGGAATAAAATGGTCGCACTCGCGATTATAGACCTCATCCCCGCGTTTGATTGCCACTTCTTCCAGGCGTCCATCACCAAAAAGGCCAATGACTTCCGCAGGGGTTATCAATTCCACTTTTCCCAGGTTTTTCAGTTCTTGAAGCTTTTCTACGCTATCTAGAGCACCGCGAAATTCGTTTCTTCTATGCACCAAGGTCACATTCTTTGCCACATCGGCCAAGAAAATACTCCAATCCAAGGCGGAATCGCCCCCACCGGAAATAACCACATTTTTATCACGATATATTTCAGGATCGCGAATTATGTATTCTACGCCTTTATCCTCAAACTCAGCTATGTGACTTATAGGAGGTTTTCTAGGCTCAAAGCTGCCGAGACCACCAGCGATGGCCACAACTTTGGCATGGTGCTTAGTCCCTTTATCCGTAGTTACGATAAAGGTTCCATCATCGAGTTTATCGATGGTTTCAGCGCGTTCACCAAGGGTGAATCCTGGTTGGAATGGCTTGATCTGCTCCATAAGCTTGGCCACTAAATCACCCGCTAGGATTTCTGGATATGCCGGAATATCGTATATGGGTTTCTTGGGGTATATCTCGGTGCATTGTCCTCCTGCCTGGGGAAGTGCGTCTATTAAGTGGCACTTCAACTTTAGCAATCCAGCCTCAAACACGGTAAAAAGTCCTGTAGGACCTGCGCCAATTATGAGAATATCTGTTTTTATCATGAAAGGTCTTTCTTGAATTTAATACAAAAATAGTGGTAAAAAGCCACTCTTTAAATGACAGCTGTCATCATTAGATCACGCTCACTACTTTCTCAATCTGGGGCGCGAATTTTTTAATTGTCATTTCCACGCCCATTTTTAAGGTCATTTGATTAATGGAACAGCCAACGCAGGCTCCGAGCAATTGGACGTGGACCACTTTTTCATCTTCTATGGACACCAATGCGATGTCTCCTCCATCATTTTGTAAAAAGGGGCGGATTTCCGCCAATGCCTCTTCTACTTTTGTTGTCAATTCCTTTGTTGTCATAGTTATCTTTTTACGGCACTACAGCCTGCCATAGTGGTAATTTTAATTGCTTCCGTGGGAGGCAGGTTCTCATTTCTTCGCACGGTTTCGGAAACTACATTTTTTGTAATTTCCTCAAAGGCTGCTTCCGATTCTGTTGCAGTCTGTAGGGCGGCCGGTCTTCCTACGTCACCAGACTCCCGAATCCCTTGCACCAGAGGAATTTCTCCTAAAAATGGCACCCCTAGGTCTTCGGCAAGATGCTTCGCTCCGTGCTCACCGAAAATATAATACTTATGGTCGGGTAGTTCTGCCGGGCTAAAATAGGCCATATTTTCAATGATTCCCAATACAGGAACATCGATATTCTCCTGACGGAACATTCCCACTCCTCTACGTGCATCGGCCAAGGCTACGTTCTGTGGGGTACTCACGACCACCGCTCCAGTGATTGGCAGAGACTGCATTATACTCAAATGGATATCGCCCGTTCCTGGAGGCAGATCGACCACTAAAAAATCGAGATCGCCCCAATCTGCATCAAAAATAAGCTGGTTTAAGGCCTTCGCTGCCATAGGACCACGCCAGATTACGGCTTGGTCGGGCTGGGTAAAAAATCCGATGCTTAGAATTTTAATCCCATAATTTTCAATGGGTTTCATTTTACTTCTCCCCTGTACGTTTACCGAAAGTGGTTTTTCCATGGCCACGTCAAACATGATTGGAATGGATGGGCCATAAATATCGGCATCGAGAATTCCTATCTTGAATCCCATTTTGGACAAGGTCACTGCAATATTGGCTGCGACGGTACTTTTCCCTACGCCTCCTTTTCCCGATGCCACGGCGATAATATTTTTAATCCCGGGGATGGGTTTTCCCTTAATCAAGTTTGGATTCTGTGCCTTTGGAGGGGCCTCCACTGTGATGTTTACCTTCACCTTTGCTTTGGCGTCCACTTTTTCATGAATTGTTTTGATAATATCGGCCTCCGCACGTTTCTTAATATGAAGGGCAGGGGTGGAAAGCTTTAAATCCACTATAATCTCATCGGCAAAAGTGACTACGTTTTGAACTGCTCCACTCTCCACCATGTTCTTTCCCTCTCCCGGTGCCGAAATAGTTTCAAGTGCAGTAAGAATATCTTGTTTTGAAATGCTCATCTTATTGTATTTAGATTCATTCTAAAGTGCAAATATACTCTTTCACTTTGTGATTCTAAAAGTTAAGGAGTTAAAAATCCGACCAAGTAGTACCAAATAGCCCTTCCTCCAAAAGAAGGGAAAAGGTGGAAGGTTGTCGGCTATCCGTCCTTCCGAACATATAAAAGAATTGAAGTTAAAGTTCCCTGGCGGGATCCCAAAAAAGCCTCTCAAATTCTTTTACTTTATTGTCTTCAACTTCCACCCCTTCGCTCTCCAAAAGCTGCTCCATAAGATTAGTTCCAAGGAAGTGATGCTTTCCGGTAAGCAGGCCATTTCTGTTCACAACGCGATGCGCAGGGACATCGTGCTTGTCGCTTCCGTTCAGGGCCCAGCCTACCATCCGCGCACTTCTAGGGGCTCCCAAGAACCTCGCTATAGCCCCATACGACGTTACCCTTCCATAAGGAATGGCCCGTGTTACCAAAAAGACCTTTTCAAAAAAATTTTCTTCCGCCATTTTATATTTCGTTAAGGATCCTTAAAAAAGTGAGCACGGCAACAATGGCGGTTATAAAGCCAATGGCATAATTCATGTTCATTTTAAATTTGGGAGGATCATCCTTGGCTCTAAAAAACTGAACATATAAGGAAAGGGCGCCCAAGGTACCCAGCCCCGAGCCCAATACTGCAAACCACAGAGCCGGCACCGCGAAGGAGAACCATCCAAAGGCCGAAAAGGTTATGCCCAAATACACCCAGTATGGCAGGGGCAGAAGATTCAGCACCGCGATAAACATTCCGGAAAAGAACCGATTGGTCTTGGAGCGGGTATCACTGTCCTTAATCTCACGGCGGGTATCCTTTGCGATAAAAATAAAATAAATGGTAAGACTAATAAATATACCGAGAGCGACTTTCTGAAGGACTTCTACAATTTTGGGATGCATTTCTATATAGCGCGCAAAGAGTAGTGCCACTAAGGTTTGGGCCATCACCGTAATGCAGACACCGATAGAAAAGAGCAGGCCATTTTTGCGGCCTTCTTTCATACTGACCTTAGCTGCATACATATTGATCAATCCCGGCGGGATAACCCCAATTAAAGCACCAAAAAATCCTATTAAAAGATTGTAGACTATTGCCATTTAGGGCCCGTTATTTTCGTGAATATAGCAATTTCCAATCTAACGGAACTTAAATTGAACATAGGTTATCTTCTTGCCCGCTTCCAAATATTGCTTCTCATAAAAGGTTTGGATGCCCGTTACTGCCTTTGGGGAGCCATGACTGCCGTAAACATCGTGGTGCGCATATTCAATGATTTCTTCCAATCCATGAAGAAGCCCAAGGGTATATCCGTGCATAAATTCGCTATCTGTCTTTAAATGTACAATCCCACCGGGCTTTAGTATCTTTTTATATTTTTGAAGGAATTCCAGATTGGTCAAGCGGTGTTTGGTGCGTTTGTATTTGATTTGCGGATCGGGAAAGGTAATCCAGATTTCGTCAATTTCGTCCTCTGCAAAAACCTTATCCACCAGTTCAATTTGCGTGCGCAGAAATCCCACATTGTGCAGATTTTCCTCTAAGGCAGTCTTCGCACCCCGCCAAAAACGGGCGCCCTTGATATCGATCCCCAAAAAATTGACCTGGGGGTGCATCTTCGCAAGATTTACAGTGTATTCTCCTTTTCCACAGCCCAGTTCCAAAACCAGGGGGTTGTCATTTTTAAAGAAGTTTCTACGCCAATTGCCACCCAGATTCAGTGAACCGTCCAATACTTCTTTTCGCGACGGCTGAATCACGTTTGGAAAAGTTTCGTTTTCCTTAAAACGTCTTAATTTATTTTTACTTCCCACGGGTCCAAGTTACAGGTTACAGGTTTGTCCATTGTCCATGCCTAAATAGCGTTGGTATAAAAGAATCTTCTGGGTAGGTTGACAAATAAAAAATCAAATGTCCAAAAGGGATTTGAAAGTTGCCCTCCGTTTTTATTTTCCGAAGCAAAAATAAAGAAATATATCACCGAGACAATTATTGCTACTTTTGTTTCATGCCAAAAAGAAAAACAATCTTGGTGGCCCCCCTCAATTGGGGTCTGGGGCATGCTACACGTTGTGTCCCTATCATTGAAGCACTTCTCACCAACGGCTTTGAGGTGCTATTGGCATCAGACGGACCCGCTTTACTATTGCTTCAAAAAGAATTTCCCTTTTTGGAAACCTTGTCACTCCCCTCATACCATATTACCTATCCCAAAAACGGTAGGTTTTTCAAATGGCATATGGTTCGTAAGCTTCCCCATATCCTCAGCACCCTTAAAGCCGAAAAAAAAATTGTCGAGAGGTTAGTAAAAGAAGGAAAAATACATGGAAGTATCAGCGACGGCCGTTTGGGTATTCGAAACCCTGGTATTCCTTCTGTCTATCTCACCCATCAATTGACGGTTTTCACTGGATCCACCACCTATTGTAGCAGTAAACTGCACCAAAGGGCAATCAAAAAGTTCACTTCCTGTTGGGTGCCCGATGTGGAGGATAAAATTTTAAATCTCAGCGGAGCATTGGGCCATCTAAAGAAGCCTTCTTTTCCGGTAAAATATATCGGACCACTGAGCAGGATGAAAAGGAGGGACCTACCCATACAATTTGATATTTTGATCCTTCTTTCGGGCCCAGAGCCACAGCGCACGTTTTTGGAAACCAAATTGATAAAGGTTTTCGAGGATACTGATAAAAAAACAATGCTCGTTCGCGGGATCCTGGAAGAAAAACAGCTTTGGAGCGAATTCAAGAACCTCAAAGCGGTTAATTTTATGATGCGTCAAGAATTGGAAACCACAATAAACCAAAGTAAAATTATCATTTCACGGTCTGGGTATACTACCTTGATGGATTTGACGAGTTTGGGAAAAAGCGTCTTTTTTATTCCTACCCCGGGCCAATACGAACAGGAGTACCTGGCAAAGCGCTTAAGGAACTTAAGAATGGTTCCCTCTTGCAATCAGGGCGAATTTAATCTCAATAATTTGAATGAGCTGCCAGATTACACCGGGCTAAAGTCTTTATCTGGGAATGAGCCGGATTTTCATCACCTATTTTCCCTTTTCCAAAGTAAAGGAAAACTCTGAGCCAACTCCTAATTGGCTTTCCAAATAAATTTTTTCTAAGTGTACTTCCAAGATATGCTTTACAATAGAAAGCCCGAGTCCGCTTCCCCCTTCCCTTCTGGAGCCGCTTTTGTCCACGCGATAAAAACGCTCAAAGATCCGGGCTAGGTTTTCTTGCGAGATTCCCTCTCCGTTATCCGTGATTCGCACAAGAAATTTATTTTTAGAGATATCCTCGATAGCCACTTCGGTGGTCCCGTCGGGTTTTCCGTACTTTAATGAATTTACTATCAAATTGATCACCACCTGCTCGATTCGTTCCCGATCTCCGTTTACAATTGTCGGCGGATACGCCTTGTCAAGGGTGAGGGTAATATTTTTTTTGGCGGCCTTCATCTCCAACAATTCGAAAACATTTTGAATTAAGGCCACAATGTCAAAATTATCGCGTTTTAAGACGAGACCACCCGATTCCAATTGGGTAATCATATCGAGATCCTTTACAATATGGACCAATCTATCTACTCCTTTGCTCGCGCCTTGCAAATATTTTTTCCTTACTTTTTTGTCTTTCATTGCACCGTCCAGCAGCGTAAGGATATACCCTTGTACCGTAAAAAGAGGGGTTTTAAGTTCATGGGAAATATTGCCCATATACTCCTTTCTGTAATTCTCACGGATATTAAGTGTTTCTATCTCCAGCTTTTTGTCTTGTGCAAAGCGTTCCACCTCTCGGGTAAGCATCTCCATATCGGTTGTGATTGGCGGGGTAGGCAGACTTTTTTCATCGAGAAGACGCACATCGCGATATATTTTTTTAATGCGGGAATAAAGAAATCTTTCTATCCTTGCTTGAAGAATAAAAAAGGAGATAATAAATGTAAGAAAGAAAAAAAGAATCAGCCAGCCGGTGATTTCCCGTGAATAGAGATAAAAGAATATGCCCACCACCAACGTATTGCAAACAGCAACAAAGAGTGAAGAGTAAAATGCCAGACCGTATTTTTTGACAAACCCCACTTATTTCAGACTACAAATTTATATCCCACGCCTTTTATTGTCTTAAACCGCTCATCCCCAATTTTTTCCCTGAGCTTACGAATGTGAACATCGATAGTCCGATCCCCCACGACTACATCGTTTCCCCATATTTCGGATAAAATATCCTCTCTTTTAAAAACCTTTCCCGGCTTGGAGGTCAAAAGAGACAATAGTTCAAACTCCTTACGGGGAAGGGCGAGCTCCTCACTTCCCATTAAAACCTTGTACTCTTCCCTGTTAATGGTCAAATCTCCAAATTCCAGTACTCTTTCAATTTCCGGCAACTTAAACCTTCTTAGAAGTGCCTTCACCCTACTAATCAACACCTTCGGTTTAATGGGTTTTGTAATGTAATCATCGGCCCCGGCATCGAACCCGGATAATTGTGAGTAATCCTCCCCACGGGCCGTCAAGAAAGCAATCACAGTTTTAGACAGTTCTGGGATTTCACGGATTCTCCTGCACGCTTCCATCCCGTCCATTTTGGGCATCATCACATCCAAAAGGATGAGTTGGGGCTTAAATTTTTTTGCTTTTGAAACGGCTTCCAGTCCATTTTCCGCTGTTTTTACCCGATACCCTTCAACCATAAGATTATATCGCACAATTTCAATTATATCGGGCTCATCATCGACCAACAAAACAGTAATCTCGCTTTTTTTCATTGGAATCTCAATGTCAAATTTTAAGAATCCTCAAAGATAGCATTTAAAATCCTCGAAATAGTCTTTTTAAATCGCGACCACCAGTAACGTTTTGACAGTCAAGTACATACAATCGCTGGTAAATCGTTAATCTTTTATAAAAGTCGGCACAATCCTTGCTTCCATCTATTTATTAAGTGAGCAAATGTATATATTTGAGTAACAGCTAAATGACCTTATTATGAGAAAAATTATTCTATTTTCAGCTTTGGTTATGAGTGCAGTTTCTTTTGCTCAAATCGCTGGGACCAGTTTTGAAGAACCTGAAACTTTTTCGGGAAAATATACCGATACTGGCGATCCCAACGTAGCGCATCCCCTGTTGAACAATGCAAATGAACCTCTCGTAAACCACACCAAGATTGGGCAGGAGCTAGGTTTCTCCGCTTATTATGTGCCTTACGACATTCCAGATGTCGGTTTGACCGATGGTGATTTTGTTGGGGTGACCAAAACAAAACCCTCAACAGCAGTACCGTATACTCACGGTTCCAAGGGATACCGTATGAACGATCTCGATGGCAATATGATCGTAGAGTTTGACGAAGTAAATTTGACGGGGGCGACAAATCCCATTGTTTCCCTGGATTTTCTTTTATCGATTAACAGTGATCCCACCAAGGGAAACTATGAAGGTGACGGCACGTTAAATCAAAGCGGGCATGACCGGTTGCGCATTTATATAAAAGATATCACGAACTCCACCGAGATCGATCTTTTTAATTCAACAGGTTATGATCTTGACGAATTTGTTCCCATAGATCCCGCGACAGGACATTATCTGCTCCAGTGGCAGACTATAAGCGAGAGCTTGGAACCCAACACTACAGTACAATTAGTTATCGAGGGAAGAAACAATGCCTCCTCTGAATCATTTTGGTTTGACAATATTGTTTTTGACGGCATCATGGGAGTGGACCTATTGTCCAAGGATCCGTTCAGGGTATATCCAAACCCCGTCAACAATGGTTTTATAAATATTTCCTCTAAATTGGATGGGCCTAAAAATATTTCGGTTTTTGATGTACTCGGAAAACTTGTTATCAATACTTCCTTGACTGGAGAAAAATTGGATGTTTCAGGCTTGAGCAGTGGCATCTATATTTTAAAAATAGATCAAGACAAAACTTCATCGACCAAAAAGTTGGTGGTAAATTAATTTACACAGAAAACACTTTTTGGGAGCTCCTATCTTATAGGGGCTTTTTTATTTGATTATTTTTGAACATTAAAACTTCTTTTAAGTACATGCTGAGAAAGGAAATCTTCAATATTACTTCTCCCGAAGAGTTTGTGAACCGTGCCATCCAGACATTTCATTTTCAATATGAACAAGTTCCCGTATACCGCAGATTCTGTAATCTATTGGATGTTGATCCGGAAGCGATAAAGACGATTGAGAAGATTCCTTTTCTTCCCATCCAGTTTTTTAAATCCCACTCCATCCTTGCGGAGGGAAAGGAGGCAGAAACCACCTTTACAAGTAGCGGCACAACTGGACAGACCACAAGCCAGCACCAAGTTGCCGATATATCCATTTATGAGAGAAGTTTTTTTGAAGGCTTTCAGAGAGACTACGGAGCCCCGTGCGATTATGCAATCCTGGCCTTGCTTCCCTCTTATTTGGAACGCGCGGGATCCTCCCTTATTTATATGGTGGAAGGTCTGATTGAAAAAAGCCGGAATGCGCATAGTGGGTTTTACTTATATGATATGGATGCCCTAATAAAAAAAATAGAATTATTGGAACGAAGTGGGCAAAAATCACTTTTAATTGGGGTCTCATACGCCTTATTGGATTTGATTGAAAAGAAGACGTTCAAGCTCAAGCACACTCTTGTAATGGAAACCGGAGGAATGAAGGGCAGGCGCAAGGAGATGATAAAAGAGGAACTCCATCAAGTTTTAAAGCGAGGTTTTGGGGTAGCGAATATCCATAGCGAATACGGGATGACAGAACTTCTCTCGCAGGCATATTCAAAGGGGGATGGCATTTTCGTCTGTCCGCCGTGGATGAAGGTTTTAACACGTGATACCGAGGATGCTACCCGGTATATAAAAGGAAGAACCGGAGGAATAAACGTAGTGGACTTGGCCAATCTCTATTCGTGTTCCTTTATAGCCACGCAGGATTTGGGACGGGTGGATAAAGATGGGAATTTCGAAATTTTAGGACGTTTTGACGCCAGTGATATCCGGGGGTGCAACTTGATGGTTTTATAAGGAATATTTAACACTATCTCTCTGGAAACCAGTGTAAGTTAAGAAGAGCTCTTACGACCAAACAGTTGTGAAAAAGTGATGATTTTTCATAATTTGGTTGGTTAGTTAATTGAAAATCCCCGTGCAGACTTTGCCGGGGATTTTTTTTTCGGATATGGATGCGCATTGACTGTTTAAGGGACTCGTCGGACTTTTGCAAATGCGCCAAGCGCTGCCCTTCAACGATATGCTATACTATTACATTGTTTTCCCGATCTTCAGTTTTCACAAAAAGGACGTTTTGTTACATCGCCTTGATAATAAAATAATTCTTCCTTCCTCTTTGCAACAGCACAAATTGTCCGTTTATAAGATCCGCCTTAGAAACGGTATATCCTTCCGGGACCTTTTCCTTGTTTACAGAGATTGAATTTTCCTTCAGGGCGCGTCTCGCTTCTCCGTTTGATTTTAAAAATCCCGATTTTTCCGCTAAGGCCCCAACGATATCAATTCCATGGTCAATTTCCTCCTTTGAAATCTCAACTTGTGGAACGCCATCAAATACATCGAGGAATGTTTTTTCATCCAAGTTTTTCAAATCTTCGGAAGTGGAATTGCCAAATAGTATTTCAGATGCCTTCACTGCTTTTTCAAATTCTTCAGCACCGTGAACGGTGGTAGTAACTTCTTCAGCCAGCCGTTTCTGAAGCAACCGCACGTGGGGGGCTTCCCTGTGTCTGGCCACTAAATTCCCGATGGTGTCTTGGTCGAGAAAAGTAAAAATCTTTATATACTTCTCTGCATCCTCATCACTTGTGTTCAACCAATATTGATAAAATTTATAGGGGGATGTTCTGTTTGCATCCAACCAGATATTTCCGCCTTCGCTTTTCCCGAATTTGCTGCCATCACTTTTTGTTATTAAGGGACAAGTAAGTGCATATCCCTTGCCCCCATCAATCCTTCTAATTAGTTCGGTACCCGTGGTAATATTGCCCCATTGATCGCTACCGCCCATTTGCAAAGTGCAATTGAGGTTTCTGTAAAGGTGAAGGAAATCATAGCCTTGAATAAGTTGATAGGTAAATTCAGTAAAGGAAAGGCCTTCCGCACTTTCGCTGCTCAATCGGGACTTGACAGAGTCCTTGGCCATCATATAATTTACGGTAATGTGTTTCCCTACATTTCTTATAAAATCAAGAAAGGAAAATTCCTTCATCCAATCGTAGTTGTTAACCAAAACGGCGGAGTTTTCAATCTCTTCTGAAAAATCCAAAAATTGTGACAGCTGATTGCGCACCCCCTCTTGATTTCGTTTCAAGGTTGGCTCGTCGAGCAAATGCCGTTCGTTGCTTTTCATCGAAGGATCACCGATCATCCCAGTAGCACCTCCTACTAAGGCCACGGGCCTATGGCCGCAGCGTTGATAAAAGGACAAAAGCATGATCGGTACTAAATTTCCTATATGCAATGAATCGGCCGTAGGGTCAAAGCCCACGTATGCCGAACGCATACCCGCCATGAGATGTTCTTCGGTTTCAGGCATTACATCGTGAACCATGCCACGCCATTTTAGTTCTTCAACGAAATTTTTGAGCTTCATTTTTAAAAATTTTGGCAAAGATACGTTTCTCATTTTAAGATTCAATAATTAAGAGGTGAAGATGGGCCCCTGTTGTACTAAAAACTATTGGATATTTTTTCCATTGCCGTGCAACAGACATCCGATTTTGATTACATTTTAAGTATTTTCGCATTATGATTTTAGTAACTGGAGGTACAGGAATGGTTGGGGCCCATCTATTGTATTTTCTTCTTAAGCAGAACCAGTCGGCAAAGGAGGAAAACAGAACGGTACGTGCCATTCATAGAAAGAATAGCGATGTGGCCTCGGTTAAAAATATTTTTGTGCTCTATTCCCCGGAAGCTAATCTGCTTTTTGATAAAATTGAGTGGGTTGAGGCCGATATCACGGACATTCCAGCATTAACCACAGCTTTTGAAGGCGTTACCCAGGTATACCACTGCGCTGCCTTGGTCAACTTTAATCCTGCAAAATATAAGCTTCTAAAAAAGATCAATGTTGACGGCACTGCCAATATTGTAAACCTATGTCTTGCCAAAAACGTGCGAAAACTCTGTTATGTGAGCTCTGTGGCCACTTTTGGCAGTCCTGCGCCCGGAGTTTGGACAGACGAGAATTGTTTTTGGAATCCTGACGAAAAGAACAATGTTTATGCAATTACAAAATACGGAGCTGAAATGGAGGTGTGGAGGGGAACACAAGAAGGACTTGATGCAGTAATAGTAAATCCTGGGATTATTTTAGGCACCTCGCCCCACAGTGCAGGGAGCGGTATTGTAGTGGGGTTGGGATCGAGTGGAATTCCATTTTATCCCTCGGGCGGAATGGGGATCGTCGATGTACGCGACGTAGTGGAAGCGATGATTTTACTTATGAATTCCACCGTAAAGAATGAACAATTTATAGTAGTTGGTAAAAACGTAAGCTACAAGGAGCTGCTTACCAAATTGGCCCTTCTTTTTAACAAAAAACCTCCCACAAAAAAACTTCCAAAATCCATTATGTATTTCCTGAGTGGAGTAGATTGGATTTCAAGCAAAATTTTTAGAACCCGAAGGAGGATCGTAAAAGCCACGGTCCGCTCTATGTTTAAGACTTCTTATTATGATGCTTCCAAAATAAAATCCAAGCTGGAATTTAGTTTCACTCCCATGGAAAACACCTTGGAAAGAGTAGCAAAAACGAGAATGGAAACTTTAAATTAAACTATCCTTTACTGGTTCCACAACTTCTCTTTCTTCTGGGATTATGCCTTGAATGCTATCTTTCTTTCTTTGAATTTCGCGTAGGCTATCCAAGGTCTTTTCCACGTTGGCAAGGCGCTTTTCCACATTTTGAAAAATCTCTATGTAGGCATTGACATTTGCAGAATAGTACGCATTGCTACGGGCAAACTGAAGACTGTCCACCCCAAACCGGATATAAATCAAGGAGTCCATTTCTATGCCGCGTTCCGTAATGGATTTATTATCCACACTTCGTGCTGCATTGGCTAGATATGCTTGGGTCAAGATATCAGCCATTTTGTCTTTCGATATGAGGTTCTTGGGTTTTCGAGGTTGATGAACATTTTGGCATCCCATAATACCCCCAAGCAGAATCAATAAAAGCCAATATCTTATCATCGGTTAAAAGTAAGTCTTTCCGGATTGCCGCGATTTGGAAATTTTGTGTTTTCATAGACCACCACCCCATTGACCAAGGTATGGGTAACGCGTGATTTAAAGGCGGTTCCTTCAAAGGGGGACCAACCGCATTTGTACAGGAGGTTTTCTTTTTTTACAGTCCATGGCGAATTGAGATCCACGAGGACCAGATCGGCCTTGTACCCATTTCGGATATAGCCACGGTCCTTTATTTGAAACAAGATGGCCGGATTATGGGCTGTTTTCTCCACAATTTTTTCCAAAGAGATTTTTCCTCGATGGTACATCTCCAAAAGAGCCACTAAGGTATGTTGCACCAAGGGTCCTCCAGAAGGGGCGTTAACATAGTTATTGGCCTTTTCTTCCAAGGTATGTGGGGCGTGGTCTGATGCTATTACATCAATTCGGTCATCCAATAGGGCTTTCCACAAACCCTCCCTATCCTTTTTGGTTTTTATAGCAGGATTCCATTTGATTTTCGTGCCTTTGGCATCATAATCCTCCTCGGAAAACCATAAGTGGTGGATACAGACCTCGGCGGTGATCTTCTTCTTTGAAAGCGGTTTTTTATTGCTAAAAAGATGGGTTTCCTTTTCCGTTGACAGATGAAAAACGTGAAGTCGGGCCCCCGTTTTCTCAGCGAGTTTTATGGCTGTTGAAGAAGAAAGGAAGCACGCCTCCTCACTACGGATCTTGGGATGGCAGGAAACGGGGATGTCATCTCCATATTCCGTTTTGTATTTGATGAGATTTTCCCTAATGGTGGTTTCGTCTTCACAATGTGCCGAAATCAACAAGTGGCTCTTTTGGAAGATTTCCTCCAAGGTCTTTGGATCGTCCACCAGCATATTTCCCGTAGAAGAGCCCAAGAAAAGCTTTAGACCCGCCACTTTTTTAGGATCTACCTTAAGAATCTCGTCCAAGTTATCATTGGTGCCCCCAAACATAAATGAATAGTTGACCCATGAATCCTTCTCGGCGATGGTGAATTTTTTTTCCAACAGATCTATCGTTGTCGCATGAGGAAATGTGTTGGGCATTTCAATAAATGAAGTAACCCCGCCGGCAGCAGCAGCCTTTGATTCTGTACTGATGGTGCCTTTGTGGGTTAGCCCGGGCTCTCGGAAATGGACCTGGTCATCGATCATTCCGGGCAACAAATAGCTGCCATCAGCATCGATGATCTTTGTATCGGCCAATTTCATACTGATACTACTGGCAATTTCCACAATACGGCCGTCCCGCACCATTACATCCCCCTGGATGATTTCCCCCTCGTTCACAATGTTGGCATTCTTGATTAAAACAGTTTTCATCAGTATAACAATAAGTTTTATTTTAAATTGAAATATTTCTCCCTTCCTAAAATTCAAGGAAATCTTTTTCTAGTGGAATGCCTTTTTATCAAATTTCTTTCTATTAAAAACACTCTTCAGCTTCATCCCCATTACCCCAAAAACAGCTTCAGAAATTATGCCAGAGCTCATCTTCGACTCGCCCCTGGTACGATCGGTAAAAATTACTGGCACCTCTTTTATCTTGAATTTTTTCAAATGTGCCTTGAACTTCATTTCTATCTGAAAAGCGTAGCCTACGAAACGGATATTGTCCAAATTTATTTTCTCCAGCACCACTCGTTTATAACATATAAAACCCGCTGTGGTATCGTGGATGTCCATTCCCATAATCCAACGGACATATTTTGAAGCAAGCCATGACAACAATACCCGGCTCATGGGCCAATTTACCACGTTCACCCCTTTTACATACCGCGAGCCAATAGCCATATCAAATCCCTGCTTATGGCACGCATTGTACAGACGAATAAGATCATTGGGATTGTGGGAGAAATCGGCGTCCATTTCAAAGATATAATCATATCCGTTCTTTAGCGCCCATTTAAAGCCCTCGATATAGGCCGTCCCAAGGCCCGTTTTCTCCTTTCTTCGAATGAGAAAGAGTTTCCCTGGATATGTTTTGAAATTCTCTTCCACTCGAAGAGAAGTGCCGTCGGGTGAATTATCGTCAACCACCAAAATATGAAACTCCCGTTGCAAAGAAAAAACAGTCCGCAACAAACGTACGATATTTTCAACTTCATTATAAGTGGGCACAATCACCACCGCCTTGAGCATATTCCTGTTTTGCGCAAATGTACCTTTTTTTGCCCAAATACTATAGAAGGAAAACCAATTGATACACAAAACAGAAATTTAATTTTGGTGTACCTTTGCTGCAAAATCGCGAGATTGGACTACACAGAACGAATTATAGAATCGAACGATTGGACTACGTATCTCCTGGCATTTTGCTTCCTTCTTTTGGCGGCAGCAAAATACTTTTATCCAAGGCGATTTACAGATCTTTTAACGCTGCCCTTTAGTGATAAATATTTCACCCTACACGCAAAGGAGGGTACGATGAACCACCCCTTCAACACCATGCTCTTTGTAGTACAGGCAATTACCACATCCATTTTTATTTACCTTCTCTTTCGCGCGTTCCATCCTATTAGCGTTCAAGAAAATCCTTGGTTGTTTGTCCAGATATGTACTGTATATGGCGTGTTTGTATTGGTTAAGTTTTTTGTGGAAAAGATCGTGGCAAACATCTTTTCAATCGATCAATTGATAGACCAATACCTGTTCCAGAAATTGAGCTATCGCAATCTTTTTGCAATATTGTTGCTTATTGGCAATTTGCTCTTCCTTTATAGCATACCTACGGCCCCAGTAGGATTAGTGATCTTTGCGGTGGGCCTTTTACTTTTAAATGCCATTGCCCTCTTTACCAGATACAAAAAATATGCAACTCTGATATCTGGCAATTTCTTTCATTTTATTTTGTACCTTTGCGCACTCGAAATATCACCTTATATTATACTCTATAAACTATTTGTGCCGGAGGGTACTCTTTAAAAAAAATCAGGAATCTCTATGAAAGTGAAAACTATTTTGGTTTCCCAGCCAGAGCCTAAAATTGAAAACTCTCCCTATTTCGATTTAATTGAAAAGCAAAAAGTAAAAATAGATTTTCGGCCCTTCATCCACGTGGAAGGAGTGTCGGGAAAAGAAGTCCGCAGTCAGAAGGTGGACCTCACAAAACACACCGCAATTATCCTAACGAGCCGCAACTCGGTGGACCATTTTTTCCGGATCGCGGAAGAACTGCGTTTTAAAGTTCCAGACACAATGAAATATTTTTGTCTGAGCGAAGCAGTTGCGTATTACCTTCAAAAGTATGTGGTTTACCGCAAGCGAAAAATCTATGTTGGAAAGCGTACTTTTATCGAACTGGCACCTCTGATAAAAAAATACAAAAGCGAAAAGTTTTTGCTTCCCTCTTCTGACAAATTGAAACCGGAAGTACCCCAAATCCTCAATGATCTGAAGATCGATTGGAAGGAGGCTACTTTTTATAGGACCGTAATCAGCGACCTTTCAGACCTGAGGGATGTTTATTACGATATTTTGGTGTTTTTCAGTCCGAGTGGAATTGAATCCCTCTTTGAAAACTTTCCAGACTTCGAACAAAAGAATACGCGTATAGCAGTTTTTGGCAACACTACTGTTAAGGCAGCCAATGACATGGGCCTTCGGGTGGATATAAAAGCGCCCACTCCAGAATCGCCATCCATGACGATGGCTTTGGAAAGATATATCCAAGGCGTCAACAATAAGAAATAATCCCGTGGGGGACCAAAAAAAAAAGCTTGCCAAAATTGGCAAGCTTTTTTTTTTAACTTGTGTTTTTGTTATTCTGAAGCTGGTGCTCCAGAAAGAATTTCATCGTTGGCGTATTCTTTAAATTTAGCGAAATTTTCCCTAAAAGAATCAGCCAATTCTCTGGCTTGAATATCATAAGCCTTTTTATTTTTCCAAGTGTCTTTCGGATTTAACACTTCTGAAGGCACATTTGGGCAGGATTTGGGCATCATCAAGTTGAAAATAGGATGCTTTTCAAATTCTACGTCGTTCAATTTTCCATCCAAGGCCGCAGCGATCATCGCACGAGTGTACTTGAGCTTCATACGGGTACCTACACCATAAGGGCCGCCGGTCCATCCCGTATTTACCAACCATACATTTACACCGGCATCCTTCATCTTTTTACTGAGCATCTTAGCGTATTCAGTGGGGTGAAGCGGCATGAAAGGAGCACCAAAACAAGCCGAGAAATTAGGGGTAGGTTCATTAATTCCTTCCTCAGTACCTGCAACTTTCGCTGTATATCCACTAATGAAATGATAGGCAGCCTGACCAGGTGTTAGCTTTGAAATTGGGGGCAGTACCCCAAAAGCATCGGCAGTAAGGAAGAAAATGTTCTTGGGATTATGGCCTATGGAAGGGATCTGGATATTCTTGATATGGTATATTGGGTAACTAACCCGGGTATTTTGCGTGATGGAGGTGTCAGAAAAATCAACTTCGCCCTTGTCGTCCATTATAACGTTTTCCAAGATCGCTCCTGGTTTAATAGCGTTGAAAATATCCGGTTCATTTTCACGACAAAGGTTAATTACCTTAGCATAGCATCCCCCTTCAAAGTTAAAAATTGTGTTATCTGGAGTCCACCCGTGTTCATCATCCCCGATCAATTTTCGTTCGGGATCGGCCGAGAGTGTAGTTTTTCCTGTTCCGGAAAGGCCAAAGAAAATGGCTGTTTCATCATTGTCACCCACATTTGCGGAGCAGTGCATGGGAAGGGTGTTTTTATTCACCGGCATAATAAAATTAAGCGCAGAAAAGATACCTTTTTTAACCTCTCCTGTATAGGAAGTTCCTCCAATAAGGACAATTTTTCGGGTAAAGTTCAGGATGGCAAAATTCTTTTGCCGGGTACCATCCACTTCAGGATCTGCTTGAAAGCTGGGAACACAGACCAAGAGCCAATCGGGCTCAAAATCCCGAAGTTCTTCCTGTGTGGGTCGTAAAAACATATTAAATGCAAACATATTTGCCCAAGGGGTCTCGGTAACCACCCTGATGTTTAACCTACGGCTTTGATCGGCACCGGCATAGCTATCGCGAACGAAGACTTCCTTTCCTGAAAGATAGTCTGTAACCTTATCATAAAGCGCATCGAACATCTTTGGAGGGAAGGGAATGTTAACATTCCCCCACCAAACCTTGTCTCTTGTAATATCATCCTTTACAATAAACCTGTCCTTTGGGGCTCTCCCGGTAAACTCACCGGTATTGACTGCCAGAGCTCCACTAGCTGCTTCTCTTCCCTCACCCAACTCAATGGTTCGCTTGTGAAGTTCCTCTGGAGAAAGTTGATACTCGACTTTTGCATTCTCGATTCCGTATTTTTCCATCGAAATCGTTCTTTTTGTTTGATTGTTATCCACCATATCTTGTTTAGATTTTGTAGACCACAAAAATAAGAAATCTAAAACAGATTGCAGAGCTTAAAAAAAAACATTATTGCTTCTTTAACGTTATCAAACCATAACCCAATACAAGCCATCCCAAAATAAAAAGCAACCCTCCTATAGGGGTAATGAATCCAATTTTTGTCGCGTCAAAAGGCAGAATGGAGTTTAATGAAAGCAAGTAAATGGAACCTGAAAAGAACAAAATACCGAGGATAAAAAACCAAAAGACATTTTTCTTCAATTTTTGTGAAAGCCAGGGCGTAAAGCCGATTACCACTATGGCCAAGGCGTGGTACGTTTGATAACGCACCCCCACCTCAAAGGTAATCAGGGATGATTCATCGATCATTTGTTTGAGGCCATGGGCTCCAAAAGCCCCCATTGCAATGGCAACAGCCATAAGAAACGCCCCCGTAGCCACCATATTTTTACTGAAAATATCCATTTTTAAAATGTAGAATTAGTAAATTCGCCCTTCTTGAAAATTATCCTCAAAGTTAAAGAAAAAACTCCCCGAATGAGAAAGATATTAATTATAGGTTCAGGCCGGTCAGCCACAAGTTTGATCCGCTATCTACTGGACAGAAGTACAAAAGAAGGATTATTTATAACCATAGGTGATATTTCACTTGAGGCCGCACAAAAATTCACTGCTGGCCACCCCAATGCAAAAGGTATCAAACTGGACGTCTTTAACAAGGAGCAGCGAAGCAAGGCTGTTCAAGGTAGTGACCTGGTCATTTCCATGCTGCCCGCGCGCTTCCATATTGAAGTGGCAAAGGATTGTGTGGAATTTGGAAAACATATGGTTACGGCTTCCTATATAAGCAGAGAAATGGAAGCATTGGATAAAGAGGCAAAAGCCAAAGGACTGGTTCTGATGAATGAGATTGGTTTAGATCCTGGGATAGACCATATGAGCGCCATGCAAGTTATAGATAGGATTCGCGCAAAGGGTGGAAAGATGTTGCTTTTTGAATCCTTTTGTGGTGGATTGATCTCTCCCGAGAGCGACACCAACCTATGGAATTATAAATTTACCTGGAATCCCAGAAATGTGGTTTTGGCGGGCCAAGGAGGCGCTGCTGAATTTATACAGGAAGGGAGATATAAATACATTCCTTACCACCGCCTTTTCAGAAGAACGGAATTTATCAATATTGAAGATTATGGGAAGTTTGAAGTCTATGCCAATAGGAATTCTCTAAAATATCAATCTGTGTATGGATTGGACAACATTCTCACATTATATCGCGGCACCATCCGACGGGTGGGATTCAGCAAAGCGTGGAATATGTTTGTGCAACTGGGAATGACTGACGACACCTATGTAATTCCCGATTCCGAAAACCTGACCTATCGAGAGTTCATCAACCTGTTTTTGGCCTATTCCCCCACAGATTCCGTTGAACTTAAACTTCGCTATGCCTTAAAAATTGACCAAGATGATTTGATGTGGGAAAAACTTGAAGAATTAGACATCTTCAACAAAGAAAAAACCATCGGCATTAAGGATGCAACGCCAGCCATGGCCCTTCAGAGGATTTTAGAGGGCAAATGGTCTCTGGCACCTGAGGACAAGGATATGATCGTGATGTACCACAAGTTTGGCTATGAAATAGAGGGAAAACAATATCAAATTGACAGCTATATGACGTTGATCGGGGAAGATCAGACTCATACGGCAATGGCAAAAACCGTGGGACTTCCTGTCGCCATAGCCGCACTGAAGATCCTCAAAGGAGAAATCACAACTCCAGGCGTCCAACTTCCCATTGCCAAAGAGGTTTATGATCCCATTTTAAAAGAACTCCACGAAAACGGAATTGTATTTACCGAGGAAAAAGTCAACTACCTGGGATATAACCCTGAAAAGCTCCGTGTGGGTTAGTCATTAGATCTGGAATGGTGGAAAAGCAAAAGAGTCTTCAATTCTGGAGACTCTTTTCTACTTTAATCCAAAATTGTCAGTTGATTTATCTTCTTCCCATAAAAATTGAGATGAAATAAAGAAGAGTGGCCAATGAACCAAGAGCAGCAACTACATAGGTCCTCGCGGCCCATTTTAAGGCATCTTTTGCACCATCGTGTTCTTGGGGTGTGAGCATCTGGCTTCTTTCCAACCACACCAATGCTCGTTTACTGGCGTCAAACTCCACGGGAAGGGTGATAAAGGCAAAAGCTGTTGTTACAGCGAACAGTACAATTCCCACTCCAAAGATCCAGGTTCCAAAGGCGGAACCACTGGCAAAAAGAATAATTCCTGCCATTATCACAAAAGTGGAGAGCCTACTTGAAACACTCACTGCCGGGACAATAGTGGAACGCAATTTCAACCAAGCATACGCTGTAGCATGTTGTACCGCATGACCGCATTCGTGCGCGGCAACGGCAGCTGCTGCAGCATTTCGCTGCATATACACCGGTTCACTTAAGTTTACCGTTTTCTTGGACGGATCATAATGATCGGTCAATTGTCCGGGAACAGAAATAACCTTTACATCATAAATGCCATTATCGGCAAGCATTTTTTCGGCAATCTCCTTTCCGCTCATTCCATTTTGAAGATGGACCTGGCTATATTTTTTAAACTTGCTTTTTAGCTTGTGGCTTACGTACCAACTCACCAAAAAGATAATCCCAGCAATTAAATAGTATCCTAACATTTTTTATCTGATTTTTTTGATGTTTCTTCCTTTCTCGTTCTCAACACTCTCTTTGCCCTAGCGGTTAAATTTCCGCAACATTGAGAGCACAAAGAGTATTACAAATAGCGTGCAAAATTTTTATCCTACAATATTTACGATCTTTCCAGGTACTACAATCACCTTTTTGGGCGTGCGTCCATCTAAATAGTGTGCTGTTTTTTCATGTGACATAACGGCAGACTCTATTTCCTCTTTGGTCATATCCAGTGGCAACTCCAACGTAAAGCGCATTTTTCCATTAAAGGAAATGGGGTATTCCTTAGTGTTTTCCACCAAATACTTTTCCTCAAATCTGGGAAAGGCAGCTTTTGAAATACTCTCGGTATGCCCCAACTTTCGCCACAATTCCTCGGCGATATGAGGCGCATAAGGAGAGATAAGAACGACCAAAGGTTCTAAAACATCTCGTGAATTACACTTTTGGGCAGAAAGTTCATTCACGGCAATCATAAATGAGGAAACCGAAGTATTAAAGCTGAAATCTTCAATATCTTCCTGCACTTTTTTGATGGTTTTGTGAAGGGTTTTTAAACTTTCTGCAGCTGCATTTTCATCCGAAACATAAAAACTTTCATTTTCACCGGAATGATACAGTTTCCACAGTTTTTTTAGGAAACTGTGAACACCAGTAATTCCAGCGGTATTCCAAGGCTTTGCCTGTTCCAATGGCCCGAGGAACATCTCGTACATTCTTAAAGTATCGGCGCCGTAATGCTCGCAGATATCATCTGGGTTTACCACGTTGTATTTGGATTTAGACATTTTTTCGACTTCGCGAGAAACTTTAAAGTCCCCTCCCGACCTCCCCAGAGAGGAGGAGTTTGGCCGGTAAATACTTCCATCTTCAAGGATGAAAATTGCATCTTTATATTCGGGGCGCCAGTTTCTGAATGCTTCTATATCTAAATTATTATGAGAATCTACTAATGAAACGTCTGCGTGAATACCATTAATAAATGGCACTAATTGACTTAAAAAGTCTTCTGAAAAATCTTTTGATCCGTCCCTTAAGATGTTCAATACTTTATCTCTTAAGGTAACTTTTGAAAGTAGTCCATTTAAAACTTGATCATTTTCTTTTAAAACATTGTATGATATAAAAAAGGTTGGAATTTGTTTTAACTTGATAATTTCTTCAGAATTATCTTCCTTCACATCTCCTGATGCAAAAGTCACTCTATAAACAAACGCACTCTCCCCCAAAATCATTCCCTGATTAATCAATTTTTTAAAGGGTTCCTCTACGGGAACCAATCTGCGGTCGTGAAGGAATTTCACCCAAAAGCGACTGTATAATAAATGTCCAGTTGCGTGTTCGCTACCGCCAATGTATAAATCCACATCTTTCCAATAATCCAATGCTTCTTTGGAGGCGAATACGGTATCCCGCTTTTTATCCTCCATATATCGGAAAAAGTACCAACTGCTTCCGGCCCATCCAGGCATAGTGTTCAATTCCAGAGGAAATATGGTTTTGTGATCAATCAGATCTTTGCCTACCACTTTATTAGTCTCTGTATTCCAAGCCCACACCTCGGCACGGCCCAAAGGTGGTTCGCCAGTTTCGGTAGGCAAATATTTTTCTACATCTGGAAGACGCAGTGGCAGGCATTCGGCAGGAATTGCTTGCGGCATTCCATCTTTATAATAAATGGGAAAAGGTTCGCCCCAATAGCGTTGTCGACTAAAAACGGCATCGCGCAAACGGTAATTTATCTTTCCTTCCCCAACTCCTTTTTCTTCCAAGGCGGTGATAATTGTATCGGTAGCCTGCTGATAGTCCAAACCGTCCAAGAAATCGCTGTTGGTGATAATAGTATTTTCCTTATCGGAATAGGCTTCCTCAGAAATATCCACATCCTTAAAGATATTTGGGATGGGAATATTGAAATGTTCTGCAAAATCATAATCCCGCTGGTCACCGCAGGGTACGCTCATAACCGCTCCCGTACCATAACCGGCCAAGACGTAATCGCCAATCCAGATTGGCAGTGGCTCACCCGTAAAAGGATGTTCGGCATAAGCCCCAGTGAAAACACCGGTAATGGATTTCACATCGGCCATTCGTTCGCGTTCGCTTCGTTTGGCAGTTTTTTCAATATAGTTTTCTACCTCTTCCCTTTGTTCCTCAGTTGTGATTTTTGAAACCAAATCGTGTTCCGGTGCCAAAACCATAAAACTTACTCCGAAGATGGTGTCGGGACGCGTGGTGAAAACTGGAATTCTGAATTCTGAATTCTGAATTCCAAAGTCCCCACCTAAATCCTCCCCCGAGGGGAGGACTTCTAATATTGCTTTAATTTTAGTTATTACAGGTTGAATATTATTAAGGACTTCCAGATTATCAAATCGAATAACTTTATATCCTTTTTTCTCTTTTAGAAGCAATTCTCTTTCACCATCTTTTTCTAGCTGATATTGGTGAATTTTGCCATCAACTTCAATTATCAGTTTCTTTTCAAGACATACAAAATCAACTATGTAATTATCTATGGGATGTTGCTGTCTAAATTTGTAACCAAGTTTCTTATTTCTCAGTTCTCCCCATAATTTGGCTTCAGCTTGGGTGGGATTCTTTCGCATCTCTTTTGCTCTAGTCAGTAATGTCCCCACAATGGCCGAATTTCCCGTCAATCTATGAGAAGCTCCCCCTCCTCTGGAGGGGCCTGGGGGAAGGACTTTGAAAATAACGCTCGCCCCCTTACTTCTTCCAATCCAATTAGTCTGCGAATCCTTCAACGCCTGTGGCCAATCAATTTTTTCAAGCCCATCAAGCAACCGTTGGGCGTAGGCAGTGATGCGCATACTCCATTGCTTCATCTTTTTCCGAATTACGGGATACCCCCCACGTTCGGAAACGCCGTTTACTATTTCGTCATTTGCCAAAACAGTGCCTAATTGTGGGCACCAGTTGACTTCGGTTTCGGCCAAATAGGTCAATCTGTATTGTAAAAGGATTTCTTGTTTTTTTACCTCCGAAAAATCCAGCCATTCCAAGGAAGTGAACTTTTCAGTGCCTTCATCGCAAACAGCATTTAACTTCACGTTTCCTTCCGAAGAAAAGATACTGCGCAGTTCTTCAATGGAACGCGCTTTGTCCAAATCCTTATCATACCAACTGTCAAAAAGCTGGAGAAAAATCCATTGGGTCCATTTGTAATATTCTGGATCGCTGGTTCTCACTTTACGGCTCCAATCAAATGAAAATCCTATTCTGTCGAGCTGTTCCCGATACCGTGCAATATTTTCTTCGGTAGTTTTTGCAGGGTGCTGTCCTGTCTGTATGGCGTATTGTTCCGCAGGAAGCCCAAAAGAGTCATAGCCCATGGGGTGCAGAACATTAAAGCCTTGATGCCGTTTGTATCGCGCATAAATATCACTGGCGATATAGCCTAATGGGTGCCCCACATGCAAGCCCGCACCGGAGGGATAGGGAAACATATCCAAAACGTAATATTTTGGTTTTTCCTCCTCTTCTTTGGTGGGGTCAGGGGAGGATGCTCTAAAAGTTTGGTTCTTGGCCCAATATTTCTGCCATTTAGCCTCTATTTCGTTAAAGTGATATTTATCCATTGTTGCAATTTCAGTAAAAAAGAACTCCTTAAACCAAGCATAGTGGGCAGGCCTAAGAATTTGCGGACAAATTTAAGCTTAATTGGAGAAGTAATCGCGTATAATCTAAAAATTTGGATGCAGTAAAATTCCTGAATAAAGCGAATAACCCAAGGAAAATAGGGCAAAGAGATTAAAAACAACCCCCATAAGTTTCATTTGACGTACGGTATAGGGCCTTTTCTTAAAAAGAAAAAAAACATCGAGAACAAGCCACACAGCGCAGGCCGAAAGCAGAGAAAACAATACCCAATCATCAAACCAAAACCTAAAGATGTAAATCTCGAAAAGCAGTAGAAAAAGAAGTAGAAGCTTAGACTTTCTGCGACCCAGAAGTACTGCCGTAGTCTTCCTGTTGGCGATGATGTCTGAATCGATATCCAGAATTTCGAAGCTAATTTGAGTTAGAAAGGTCAAAACACACAGGCATAAAAATGTTTGCCAAGAGAGCATCTCTAAATCATTCAACAAAATACTGAAAAGTGCGATAAAAGCATAGCCAATCTGCATCAGGATATCAAAGGGGGGCCGTGCCTTTAATCGAAAGGGCTTGTAATTGTAGATTATATTTGCCACAATCATAAACAGGACGAGAATAAAAAGGTCCATTCCTCCTACATAGAAAAAATATCCCAGAAATGGCACAGTAACAAAAAGAATATATCTGGGAATGGGGGCCAATTCCTTTTTTGGCAATTTAGCCCCAAATAAAAAGTTTCCTTTGCGTGGGTTTACCGAATTGGCCTTTCCATCGGTAAAATCGTTAAGCCCATAAATAAGGAAATTCAAGGGAAAGGTAACAAAAAGAAGACCTACCCAAAACAGCCAGTTTTTCCAAAAATTCGAATCCAGTTGAATGGGCACCAAATAAATCCAAATTGTAGCGGACCAAAGGCCGGGGCGGGATATTTCAAGAAGTTTTTTTAGGTTTCGTATGATTTCAAAAATAGATTTAGGGTCACACCAAATTTACTCCATTTATAACAATTTAGAAACTTTCTACGTTGTTTAACACAAGATGTAAAATTACTCGTATTTTTACGGCCAAATTTGATATCCTATATGAGTTCCTCTTTTGAAAAATATCAAAAACGCAGGTTAATCTCCTCGTATTTCTCTGTGGTGATAAGCATTTCTTTAGTGCTTTTCTTATTGGGGCTGCTGGGGTTACTGGTTTTAAATTCGAAGAAAGTGGCCGATTATTTTAAGGAGCAGATTGCCATTACCGTCTTTTTGAAAGACACAGCGAAAGAGGTAGAGATTACCCAACTCAAGCAGAGTTTGGCACTGGCAGAGTACACTAAAAGTGCCGATTTTGTTTCAAAGGAAGAGGCTGCCAAAGAGCATCAAGAAACCCTGGGTGAAAACTTTATAGAGTATCTGGGTGAAAACCCCTTGCAGAACAGTATAGACGTCTATATCCTGGCCGATTATGTAACCCCAGAAAAAATGGCCGAGATAACCGATGAGCTAAAAAGCAAAAATTTTGTGGATGACGTGATTTATGACAAGCCATTGATTGCTCAACTTACTGAAAACGTGAAACGGATCAGTTTTTGGGTATTGGTAATCAGCGGAATTTTTACATTTATTGCCGTTTTACTTATCAATAGCAGCATTCGTCTTTCCATATATGCGAAGCGCTTCACCATTAAAACCATGCAAATGGTAGGGGCCACAAAAACATTTATCCGGCGGCCCTTTGTATGGAAAAGCGTTCGTTTGGGAGTTATAGGGGCGGTAGTTGCCATGATTGGAATGGGCTTGGTTCTCTACTATCTCAACGAGACCTTCCCACAACTACAATTGCTCGGCGACCCTTTGTTGTTGACCGTATTGTTTGTATTCGTGCTTTTGATGGGAATAGTTATTACGTGGATAAGTACCTTTATTGCAACACAGCGATTTTTGAATCTACGTACGGATGATTTATATTATTAATCCCTTTGGCCTTCCATTTCCTAAAGGAAAAGTTTCGGCACAGGAGAACAACAAACTATAAAGACATTAACATTTTAAGTATGGGAGAGAAAAAACGACGAGAGGAAGGACGGCCCGAATTCGTCTTTCACCGAAAGAACTACAAATTCATGCTTATTGGAATAGGCTTTATCGTGCTGGGCTTTATATTGATGGCCGGCGGCGGAAGTGATGATCCCAATGTTTTCAATCCTGAAATTTACAATTGGCGACGAATCCGTTTGGCACCAACCCTCGTGTTGATTGGCTTTGCCATTGAAGTATATGCCATTTTATTAAACCCTGAGTCCAAAGAAGAAAATTAGTGGATACATTTCAAGCTTTTGTTCTTGCCGTAATTGAGGGACTTACTGAATTTCTACCGGTTTCCTCAACGGGGCATTTGATCATCGCCTCCTCGTTTTTTGGGATTGCGGGAGATGATTTTACCAAACTTTTCACCATCGTTATTCAGTTGGGAACTATCCTATCTGTTGTAGTGCTCTACTTTAAACGATTTTTCCAAAGCATGGATTTCTATTATAAGCTTTTGGTTGCCTTTCTCCCTGCGGTGGTCCTGGGACTTTTACTGAACGACCTAATCGACAGACTTTTAGAAAGCCCGTTAACCGTTGCCATTTCCTTGGTTATTGGTGGAATCATCCTCATCAAAGTAGATGATTGGTTTGGGGATGGTGAAGAAACCGAAATATCGTATTTAACTGCCCTGAAGATAGGTTTTTTTCAGTGCTTGGCAATGATTCCGGGAGTTTCTCGAAGTGGTGCAAGCATCGTGGGGGGAATGACGCAAAAGCTATCTCGAAAAACTGCTGCCGAATTTTCCTTCTTTTTGGCGGTTCCCACCATGCTCGGCGCTACGGTCAAGAAAAGTTACGACTATTATAAAGCTGGCTTTAAACTGACCTCTGATCAGGTAAATTATCTTATCATAGGAAATGTTGTGGGCTTTATCGTCGCGCTGATTGCCATCAAATTCTTTATAGATTATTTGAGCAAGCACGGATTTAAAATCTTTGGATACTATCGGATAATCGCCGGAATTGCCATTTTACTTATTCACTTTTTTGTGTTGGAACTCGAGGTTGTTTAAAAGACGGAAGCCCTTTGAGGCGGGAAGATTTCCCCGAAATACCTTTCGCCGTTTTCGCTACCTTTGTGAAACTATGAAGCCCGACACCACAGGAGCAAATAAAAGAATTGACGATGATTTCAAAAATAAATATTCCAAAGTCCCATAGAGAAGAATGACTGGTTGTAGGGGCGTTTTGATTTACGATTACGAAAGATTAATTCCTAAAATGAGTATGATAACCGTTAAAGAAGATCCTGTTCTAAGAATACCCTTGCCCAAAACATCGGAAAATGCATTATAAACCCCTGCAAGCTGAGGATTACAGAGAAGGCCAGGTAATTTTGATAGACAAACCTCTGGGATGGACTTCCTTCCAAGTCGTTAACAAAGTGCGATGGCTAATAAAAAAACAGTTCGGCCTTAAAAAAATAAAAGTCGGTCATGCGGGGACACTCGACCCATTGGCGACCGGACTATTGATAATCTGTTCAGGAAAATTCACTAAAAAGATAGATATCTATCAGGCCCAGGAAAAAGAATATACTGGTACTTTTACTCTGGGAGCTACCACGCCAAGCTACGATTTAGAAACCGAAATTGATCAAACGTATGACATATCCGAAATCACTTCGGATGGAATCAAGTTGGCAACTCGACTATTTACTGGGGAAATCCAACAGCAACCCCCCGTATTTTCCGCCCTAAAAAAGGAAGGAAAACGACTTTATGAATACGCCCGAAATGGAGAAGAAGTAGAAATCCCACGACGAACTGTAGTGATTTCAGAGTTTGAAATCACCCACATAGATTTGCCAAAAGTTGATTTCCGCGTGGTCTGCAGCAAGGGCACCTACATACGTTCTTTGGCGAACGACTTTGGGAAGGCTTTGGGTGTCGGGGCCCATCTTTCAGCTCTTAGGCGAACAAGAATTGGCAGTTTTTCTGTGGAAGATGCCAAGGAAATCAATGCTTTTGAGGATATTCTTAGTAGTTAAAATATCGCTAACAACAAGCTGATTTTACAGGTTTTTGTGGAATTTTACATAAAATTCCGTTACTTGTCACTGTGAAGTTTAATTATTCATATCGGGCGTTTATTATCACATTGCTCCTAACCGGAAGTCTGGTAGTGTTTCTATTCAGTGTGAAACTTTCAAAAATCCAAGAAGAAAACGATGAGGAAACCTATGACGTGGTCATGGCACCGGAGGATTTGTTGGAGGAACAAGAACTGGCCACACTGAGCCCTAAGCAGGTTAAGATTGAAACCAATAAGGCCTATAATGAGGCGGAAAAGTTTATTTCTTCAATAGAACATGAGAATGAGAAACTCACTGAGTCCACTGAAGAAAAACTACAAAAAATGGAAGAGGCCCTGAACAATTCTGAACTGAACAAAGAGGGCAACACAATCCAACTCTCCGCAAAAGAAGAAAATAAGAAGAAAAAGACTACGCCTTCCAACAGTGAAAAAAACACACAAAACCAAGGGGTGGCAAGCGGAGGAAACCGAAATACCACCATCAGCTATCAATTGGTTAATAGAACCGACCTAGACCTGCCAAACCCTGTATATACTTGCTATGGTTCCGGAAAGGTTGTGATAAACATCGAGGTAGACCATTTGGGAAGGGTAAAAAAGACCACTTACAACCGGGCTGTATCGACCACTTCCAATCAATGTTTAATCGATGCAGCCTTGGAATACGCCTCGCAGGCCCAGTTTACCTCAGATGCCTCCCGAGCAAAACAATTGGGGACCATTACTTTTAATTTTCCTGGCCAGCAATAGGAAGGTTCAGGATGAAATAAGCCAATAAAAGATGAGTTCAGAAAAACAACGTTGCCAATGGTGTGGAACCGATCCCCTCTACATTAAATATCACGATGAGGAATGGGGAGTGCCTGTTAAAGACGACAGAACTTTTTTTGAATTTTTAATCCTAGAAACATTTCAAGCAGGGTTAAGCTGGATAACTATCCTGAGAAAACGGGAAAATTTTAGAAAGGCCTTTGACGATTTCGATTATAAAAAAATTGCGGGATACGATCAAAAAAAAATAGATTCCCTGCTTCATAATGAGGGGATAATACGGAATAAACTCAAAATAAATTCTGCCGTGGCAAACGCTCAAGCCTTTATGGCCGTCCAAAGAGAATTTGGAAGTTTCAGTAAATATATATGGGGGTTTGTAAATTATCACCCCGTAATAAACAATTGGAAAACACAGGAAGAAATTCCTGCTACCAGCCTCATCAGTGACGCGCTGAGCAGAGATCTAAAAAAACGCGGGTTTAAATTTGTGGGAAGTACCGTAATGTATGCGTATATGCAGGCAACTGGACTGGTGATCGACCATTTAAAAGATTGCTTTAAAAAAGAAGGGAGCTAAACTATAAAGAAGCAAGAATCTAAGCAGACGTCTTTATGGGTTTTTCAACAGCCACTGCTTTAAGTGCTTGCCGATACTTGATAGCGAGGTCGGGATCGATGTTTTTTCCCGTAGCAAATAGTTTCTGAAACCAGAGCACGGCTAAGATATAATCGCTTTTAAAATAATAGGCCGTGGCTAATTTTTGATATATAAACGGAGTGCCGTAGCCATCTTTTACCACCTGCTCATAGACGCGTACAACGTCAATATCTTTATTCACGTCGAATTTAACGGGTTTTGGCTGGGAAAAGGAAGGAGATGAAAGACCGATAAAAAGTGCAAAAATAGAGAGTTTTAGAGGTGTTGTCATGGAAATGTCGCCTATAGAATTTGGGGTTAAATTCAATATTCATTATTCAAAGAAACATAAAATTTTCGAATTTATTGCCTGGGCCCATGGGTTTTAGGGAACACTCCAGCTCGGGGATTAAGATCTGATTCCATATTTACTGGGGCCCCGTGAAATTTCTTTCATTGAATTACAGCTGGGTTTTAAACATACAGGGGCAAAGGCCTAATTTGTGGCTCAATAATTACGGCATCTCATTATCCATCGGAATACGGTGAAAACTTCCAATAGACTATACATCCCTTAATTGTATTTCCTACCTTTGCCGAATTCTAAAAAACAGCTTTGAAAAAACTTTTCAGCATCGGGTTTTGGGGTGTAGTGGCCCGTTTTATCTTGCGAAACCGCACCGCAATTTTAATTGTTATCGCACTGATAACAGTATTTTTGGCGTTCCAGTGGAAGAACATGCGCTTCACCTATACCGAAGCCAATCTTCTGCCAGAAGACCACCCGATCAATCTGGAATACGACCGATTTTTAAGTCATTTTGGGGAAGAGGGCAACCTTATCGTGATAGGAGTAAAAGATTCGTCCATTTTTACCCCAAAAAAATTCAAGGCTTGGAACCAACTTACTGAAGACATCGGCCAATTTAGTGAAGTGGAATTCACGCTTTCCGTGGGCAATTTAAAAACGCTGGTAAAGAAACCGGATACAGCAAGCTTTGAGTTGGTGCCTTTTATAAAAGACTCAGTTTTTACCGAGGCCAAATTAGCCCAATACAAAGAAGAACTCTTCAACAACCTTCCATTTTACGACGGTTTGATCTATAGTCCTGATAAAAAATCCATCCGTTCGGCCATCTATCTTAAAAAGGATGTTGTAAACACTGCTGAAAGAAAGGATTTTGTGATTGAGGACCTAATTCCTCTGGTGAAAAAATTTGAAAATGAAACCGGTGTTAAGGTACACACTTCAGGCATGCCTTATATCAGGACACTCAATTCGCAAAATATCGTTGATGAAATCGGTCTCTTTATCGGCGCCGCCCTTTTGGTTACATCCCTGATCTTTTTCTTCTTTTTCCGCTCATGGCGTGCTACCCTTATCTCCATGTGTACGGTGACCATCGGCGTTATGTGGGCATTTGGTTTTTTGGGGTTAATGCATTATGAAATAACCGTACTCACTGCCCTGATCCCGCCATTGATAATCGTGATTGGAATTCCAAACTGTGTTTTCCTTATCAATAAGTACCAGCAAGAGATACAACTTCACGGCAATCAGGCAAAATCTCTCCAGCGGGTGATCACGAAGGTAGGAAATGCCACTTTAATGACCAATCTCACCACCGCCTGCGGATTTGCCACTTTTATTCTTATAAAAAGTGAACTGTTGAGCGAGTTTGGAATCGTGGCTTCCATAAACATCATCGCCATCTTCCTGTTGTGCCTTTTTATTATTCCCATCGTTTACAGTTATATGCCGGTGCCAAAGTACAAGCACCTAAAACACCTGAACAAAAATTGGATCAGCAAGTTTGTAAAATGGATAGAACGAATGGTGAGGGAGCGCAGAATTACTATTTATATTACGGCAGTCCTTCTTCTATGCATCAGTATTATCGGGATTTACAATATAAAAATATCGGGGAGCCTTATTGAGGACATGCCAAAGAATACCGATTTTTTCAAGGACATACGTTTTTTCGAGAAGGAATACGAAGGCATTATGCCCTTGGAAATTATGGTAGACACCAAAAAGAAAAAAGGGGTAATGAACCTTTCCACGCTCAAGCGAATGGACGAGTTAGAAGATCACATTAAGGAAATCCCTGAATTTGCCCGGCCCATCTCTGTGGTGGAATTGGTGAAATATTCAAAGCAAGCTTTTTATAATGGCAATCCCGAATATTATCAACTCCCCAATAACCAAGAGAAAAATTTCATTCTCGCATACACCAAAAACAGTGCTACAAATACAAATTTATTGAGTAGTTATGTGGACAGTACCGGTCAATTTGCCCGTATTACCACGTTTATGAAAGATACTGAACCCGATCGGTTCACGCGTATCGAGGAGGACCTTCACAAGGAAATTGAAAAAGTTTTTCCCCCCGAACGCTATAATGTTTCTGTAACGGGAAAAGCTTTGGTATTCCAAAAAGGAACTCATTATTTAGTGAACAATCTCATCCTCTCACTTTCCCTGGCCATTCTATTGATCGCCAGCTTTATGGCATGGATGTTCCGGAGTTTTAAAATGATAATTATCTCGCTAATTCCCAACCTTTTACCATTGATCATAACGGCTGGTGTCATGGGGTTTGTTGGCGTTCCCATTAAACCATCCACTATCTTGGTGTTTAGTATTGCCTTTGGTATTTCTGTGGACGACACCATTCACTTTTTGGCAAAGTACAGACAGGAACTGGTGGCTAATCATTGGAAAATAAAGAGATCTGTTTTCGCAGCGCTCAAGGAAAGTAGCATAAGTATGTTCTACACATCCATTGTGCTTTTTTTCGGATTTTCGGTGTTTACTATTTCCAGTTTCGGAGGAACTGTCGCGCTTGGGGCACTGGTCTCTATCACTCTACTGTTTGCCATGCTTTCCAATTTATTGCTGTTGCCCACGCTGTTGTTATCATTGGAACGCAGCATTGCCAATAAGGAAACCATGCGTAAGCCTGCTATGGAAATTCTCCCGGAAAACGACGAAGAGAGCGATGAATTGTAGTTACCTTTCAGGGGTTTGTGCCTCGGTCTCTTATAAGCTTTCCCCAGGGAATTGCAATAATTTTCATTTTTTTTGAACTTTTTTTAAAAGTATCTTTACAGCCTTAAAATAGGACCATGCTGAACAGAACCATAGATCAATTATTAAAAGACGAACCTACGCATCACGAAGTTAGAGCACGTGGCTGGGTGCGTTCCTTCCGCAGCAATCGATTTATTGCTCTAAGTGACGGATCTACCATTAAAACCTTGCAATGCGTGGTAGATTTTGAACATTTTGACGATGAACTTCTTAAAAAAGTGACTGTAGGAGCAGCGATTGAAGTCATGGGGCTACTTGTGGAAAGCCAGGGCCAGGGCCAAACTGTGGAAGTACAGGTTTCAAAATTAAAGATTTTGGGTGAGGCGCGACCCGAGGATGTAAAGCGAACCATTCTTTCTCCAAAGAGGCATTCTTTAGAGACACTGCGCGAGCAGGCTCATTTACGTATAAGGACCAATACCTTTGGAGCCGTGATGCGCACGAGATCCAAACTTGCTTTTGCCGTCCATGAATATTTCCATAAAAACGGATTCTTTTACATGCACTCGCCTATCATCACCGGAAGCGATGCTGAGGGAGCGGGTGAAATGTTCCGCGTTTCTTCCTTGGACCCCAACAAACTTCCGTTGGATGAAAAAGGAAATGTAAACCACAAGGAAGATTTCTTCGGTAAAGAAACCAATCTTACCGTGAGTGGGCAGTTAGAAGCTGAAAGCTATGCAATGGCCTTGGGAAAAGTATATACCTTTGGCCCCACATTTAGAGCAGAAAATTCCAATACCAGCCGTCATTTGGCCGAATTCTGGATGATTGAACCAGAGGTTGCCTTTAACGACCTGGATGCCAATATGGATCTGGCAGAGGATTTTATAAAATACGTGATCAAGTTTGTATTAAAGAATTGTTCAGACGACCTTGAATTTCTTGAGAACCGCTTATTGGAAGAGGAAAAAAACAAGCCACAGGACCAGCGAAGTGAGATGAAGTTGCGCGAGAAACTTCACTTTATTTTGGATAATAATTTTAAGCGTGTAAGCTATACCGAAGCTATCGACATTTTAAAGAGATCCAAACCAAATCAGAAGAAAAAATTTAAATATATCATTGAGGAATGGGGTGCCGACCTACAAAGTGAGCACGAGCGCTATTTGGTAGAAAAGCATTTTAAAACGCCCGTAATTCTCTTTGATTACCCAGCGCAGATAAAGGCCTTTTATATGCGGCTGAACGATGATGGCAAGACAGTTCGAGCCATGGACGTCCTTTTCCCGGGAATTGGTGAAATTGTTGGCGGTTCACAGCGGGAAGAACGATATGAGGTGCTTCGCGATAAAATGGCGGCAATGGATATTGATGAAAAAGAGTTATATTGGTACTTAGACCTTCGCAAGTTCGGCACCGCCGTTCATAGCGGATTTGGACTAGGCTTTGAGAGATTGGTACAGTTTACCACAGGAATGAGCAACATTCGAGACGTAATTCCTTATCCCCGCACACCGGGGAACGCGGACTTCTAATAACAGTTGCCATTCTGCACAACTTTATAATAAAACTGGTTGCTCTCTCACTTTAGTAATCAGTTTTTTTTAACTTTATAAGGTATTGATCAGAATATGTTAAAACAGCAGTTAAATCTAAAACTCTCACAAAAATTATCTCCTCAGCAAATCCAGTTGATGAAGATGATCCAGCTTCCTACGCAGGCATTTGAGCAGCGGATCGCTCAGGAATTGGAGGAAAATCCTGCTTTGGAAGCCGGGAAAGAAGAAAGTGGTGACTATGAAAGTGAATTTGAAAATGATTCTTTTGAGGATGATAATGACGAGGGAAATGAAGTTATAGAAACTGACATCAACGTAGATGATTATCTGAGTGATGATGAGGTCCCTAGTTACAAACTCTCAGCAAGCAATTACAGTGCAGACGACGAGGATAAACAAATGCCCTATGCAGCCGGAACCTCCTTTAACCAATATTTACTCCAACAACTCACCACCTATCGTCTTGACGAAGAAGAGAAAGAAATAGCCAAGTTTCTTGTTGGAAGTGTAGATGAGAGCGGTTATTTAAGAAGAGACACCGAGGACATTGTCGACGATCTCGCCTTTACCCAAAACGTGTACACCAACGCTGAGAATGTGGAGAAAGTGCTGAGGATCGTTCAAGAATTGGATCCTCCAGGGGTAGCTGCACGGGATCTTCAAGAATGCTTGTTTTTGCAATTGGAGCGGAAAGAACCAACGGCCTCCATATCACTTGCCTCCCTGATAATTAAGGACTCCTTTGAGCAGTTCAGCAAAAAGCACTATAAGAAATTAATGCAAAAGTTGGATATTTCTGAAGACCAACTTCGCGAAGCCATTCAAGAGATAGAAGGGCTTAACCCAAAACCGGGCGGTACTTATTCAGGGAATAATAGAATGGTAGAGCACGTGGTTCCAGATTTTACCATCAGAATTGTGGAAGGGGAACTGGATTTATCCTTAAACGGCCGTAACGCCCCCGAGTTACATGTTTCCCACGATTATACCAATATGCTCAAGGGGTATAGGGAATCAAAGGAGAAATCAAAAGCTCAAAAGGACGCTGTACTGTTCATCAAACAAAAACTGGATGCAGCAAAATGGTTCATCGATGCCATCAAGCAACGGCAGCAAACTCTTTTCGTCACTATGAATGCTATTATGCACCATCAGGAAGAGTATTTTTTAACCGGTGATGAAAGGAAATTAAAACCGATGATCTTAAAGGACATCGCCGATAAGATCAATATGGACGTTTCCACGGTGTCCCGGGTAGCAAACAGCAAATATGTGGATACTCCCTACGGTACAAAACTAATCAAGGAGTTTTTCAGTGAATCCATGAAGAATGAAAAGGGAGAAGATGTTTCCACCCGGGAAATAAAAAAGATATTGGAAATGACAATTGCTGACGAGAACAAGCGAAAGCCGTATACGGACGACAAGCTGGCCAAGATTCTATTGGAAAAGGGATATCCAATTGCCCGCCGGACGATTGCAAAATATCGGGAACAATTGGATCTACCCGTAGCTCGGTTAAGAAAAGAGATTTGATGAGGCTATTTCTAAAACTTGGCTCCTACCTCTTTCACCCCTTGCTGATTCCATTAATGGGTACGGCAATCTACTTCAACATTACACCGCGATTTGCAGAAAAGGAGTTGGTAATGGCAAATCTATTTGCCATTACCATCATTACAATTATCATCCCCATTGTCGTATTTTTTCTTTTAAGGAATTTAGGGCAAGTAGAGTCTATTTTTCTAAGAAATGTAACCGAGCGTAAATTCCCATTGATGATTCAATGCGTACTGCTTTTGCTCATCCTTAAAATGGTGTTTAATCGCTATGACAACCCCGAGTTATATTACTTTTTCGTAGGCATCTTATTTTCAGCATTTACTGCCCTTTTGATGGTCCTTTTTAAAATAAAGGTGAGCCTGCATCAAATAGGGGTATCCGGTTTGTTAGTCTTCTTAATAGGAATGAGCGTGCATTTTAAGATCAACCTTCTGGTGACCATCAGTTTCTTTCTTTTTGTAAATGGATGGGTGGCCTCCTCTCGGCTGCAGTCTAATTCACACACTTATGCTGAACTGGGCTTGGGAATTTTAATCGGTGGCCTACCACAATTGATCCTGTACAATATGTGGTTATAGAATATAAAACATCAATCCGACCTTTAAAGAAGCCCAACCAATTTTCTCACCATCAGGCATATAAGCATCCTTAAAAAAAGGATTGGCACTATAGGCCGCAAAAAAGTTGAAGGTATTGTAGCCAAAACTAAGAGTAGCTGATACCCGGAATGGATTAAATTCAGGAATATCTGTTTGATTTACATTGTTTCCCGATTGCTTGAAGGTGGCTTTATACCAATAGGCATACCCAAAGCGGGCACCTGCATAAATTCGCCAAAACCGATATTCCGTTGGAGTGGACGTTCTCCATCTAAATTCCAGGGGCACCTCGATCAAGGCCATTCCGAAGCGGTTCTGGTCAAAATCCACATTTCCATCTAACGCTCTAAAAATAGTGTTCCCATTAGGATCTTCCCCAATAAAGAGATTTTGACCGTATTGATCATATGCCAAACCCAAGCCCACGGCAATGGCAATATTCCGCCTTCGATTGATTGGCATATCGCGAAGGATCCCGCCTTGAATGCCCCCTGAAAGTCCTCTGGAGTTTATACCAGAAGGAGAATTAACCAACAGATTATACGTAATTCCAAAATATATTTGGTCTTCACGATAGAGCGTATCGGGGGTAGCATGCCACAAACTATCACTCAGGTGATTTTGGCCTACCGCACCTATGGGAAGAAAAAGAGACAGCAGAAGATATCGAAATACAACAGACATTTCCATGGATTAAAGGTAGTGGTAATTTGATAAAACAGGAAACAAAAAAACGCCTTACCACCGAAATCACGGAGGTAAGGCGTTTAGTTAACGAATAATTTTATTTATTGGTTCAATTCATTTCCAGGTGTGGTGATGTATATGATTTTTAACATATTTAAATCACGCAATTCCTGCTTGATATCGGTGACCATTCCTGTGTTGGTCCTCTCATCCACTTTTAATGCTACCATTACCTTATCCTGAAGTTCTGGACGCAGTTTTTCACGGGCCTCTGTCAGGGCAAATTTTATACTTGAAACATCAGTATATTTATCGCCAATCTGGATCTTGGGCTCCTTTCCATATTTATCCTGATATCTAGCACTCGGTCTGCCTGCGTAAATATAAACCGATCTATCTTTTTTCAGTTTTTCCACTTGATCTGCTTTTGGCAATTTATTTTGCACCAACAGATTATCATCCCTCAGGACCGTTACAACCATAAAAAAGAACAGTAACATAAATACGATATCCGGAAGGGAAGCCGTATTTACAGCAGGTAATTCATTGCTTTTTTTCTTTCTAAACTTTGACATAGTTATGTTATTATGATCCAGATTTTTTGGGTTCTGCTTCAGATAACTTCAAAGGAAACAACTTTTGGATTGTTTCCAGCTTTTCCTGGAGGTCATCCTTATTCCCTTTAAAACTCCCTTCATCCAATGCCTTACTCATTTCGGTAAACTTCCATCCATAGAGCCGCTCGGCTTCACGATCCCGCAACTGGTTGTAAGCAGCAACCAGCTCGTTTTGTACGGCAATGTACATCTTGTATGAGGTAAGTCGGTCATTCTGTACGGAAATTACGGCCTTGTCAGGGTTGTCTGATGACTCTGGACTGCGCTTTCCTCTACAATAGTCACAATATTCCGGACTGCCTTGTGGGGCGCCTCCATTATCCAAGAACGCAACTGCAGCTTTGCGCAGATCCTTAAGCTCCATCAATTCATCGTCCACCAAAAGCTGATCGTGCCGGTTTACATTTACTATAAACAAGTTTTTCTGTTTAATTTTCGGTGGATTCGTGACCTCTTCCTTGGGGGGCAATTGTCTCGCAATACCTTTATCCTTTTCAATGGTTGTAGTTACCAAGAAAAAGATAAGCAACAGAAATGCAATGTCCGCCATGGACCCAGCGTTAACTTCGGGTGTTGCTCTTCGTGCCATAATTTATTTTGTTACTTTTTTAACTCCGCTAAAAATCATTGACGCAATAGCCAGAACTGCCATAATATAAAACACGTACAGCCCGGTGTCGACCCATTTGGACCCACTCGCAGAGAGAGATTCTCCACCACGCATACTCATTGGGGTATCATCCGCCAAAATGTAGGATATCACAATGATAAGTACAAATATTCCAACGGAAAGAAGGGTTCGTTTAAGGTTCCCTGAAAAGATTCCCTTTAATACAAAAATGAGTACTAAAACAACGGTAATCGCCAAGGTAATATACGCCACATATAGAAAACCATTTAAACCATCTCCCGTGGCAGTCACTTCTTGATCACCTTTCGCAATGATCATTGCAAGAAAAATAATTCCTGCAACGCTTAAAAGCAGTGCTACTATTTTTAAAATTTTGTGTAATGCCATCTCGTGGTTTGTTTAAATTTTAGTTTTTGCTTTGTAGTCGAACAACATGTCGATCAAGGTAATGGATGCGTCTTCCATACTGTTCACTATACTATCAATCTTGGCGATGATATAGTTATAGAATATCTGCAGTATAATAGCCACAATCAATCCAAATACGGTTGTCAACAATGCAACCTTAATACCTCCAGCAACCAAGGACGGGTTCATATCTCCAGCGGCCTGAATTTTATCGAATGCGATAATCATACCAATTACTGTTCCCATGAATCCGAGCATCGGAGCAAGGGCGATAAAAAGCGAGATCCAAGAAACGTTCTTTTCAAGCTGGCCCATCTGTACGCCTCCGTAAGCCACAACAGCTTTTTCTGCCATGTCTACTCCTTCATCAGCCCGATCCAGACCTTGATAGTAAATAGAGGCAACAGGACCTTTGGTATTTCTACACACTTCCTTGGCAGCCTCAATACCACCGCTGTTTAAAGCATCCTCCACCTCTTGGGCCAATTTTTGGGTGTTGGTGGTAGAAAGATTAAGATAGATAATCCTTTCAATAGCAATTGCCAGTCCAAGAATTAAACACAATAATACGATCCCCATAAAGCCAGGACCTCCTTCAACAAAACGCTCCTTTAGTTCTTGGTGAAATCCTTTATCGGGTTCGGCTGCCGTGGTGGCCTCATCCTGAACGAAAGAGACTGTGGCGGCTGTTAACAAAGCTTGTGAGCTGGTTGGCATTGTTTGCGCTGATGCAGCGTTCGCATTTAGTGTACCTACAAAAACCATTGCGGCCACTGCCATAATAGAAAATAATTTTTTCATTGCTATCGACTTAAAGTTTGTTTTGTTTTTAGTTAAGGGTTTAAAGATATAAAATAATTTAATTAATCTACAAGAATAATACATTACAGTGTAATTGGCGCCACTCTGCACCTAAATTTAATATGGGTGTGCCTGTATTTCCAAAACTGGGGCTCCCCTTAAAATATTCATATTTAACTTTCAGACCAAAGATCTCGCAACAGAGCTGCTAAAGTGTAAAAGTGTGTTCACGAAAAATATTGTTTCAAATACTGGAAAAATCTCTTATGCATCAAGGAGTGCCCAGCATTCCTGCTTAAAAATCACTCCCAAAATACATTGCACTTCAGCGGCGATTGCCACTTACGTTTTTCCTTCCATAAATTTGCTGGAGCAAGCTCCGACAAAAGGGATTAGCTGCGCTGATCCCAATAGGCTATGCTGGAAATACATTGCACTTCAGCGGCGATTGCCGCTTACGTTTTTCCTTCCATAAATTTGCTGGAGCAAGCTCCGACAAATTTATTTCAGGAAAAACGTATTCGCAGAGAGGAAGGGATTCGAACCCTCGATACGCTTTTGGCGTATACACACTTTCCAGGCGTGCGCCTTCGACCACTCGGCCACCTCTCTAAGTTTTTTACTCCTCCCTTAAGTGAGCCAAATTATATTTCAAATATTCTAAAAAACGCCGCTCTTTAGGGACGGGAAGAGACATTTGTTCTAAACGAGTGCCAAATATCAAAAAAAAATTAATGACACAAAATGATTTATGTATTTAATTTAATTCATTTCTCCCCGTAAAGAGGTTTCAAATATGGTTTTGAAGCTATTAGCCGAAATTTTCTGGCCCAACAAGTACATCAGCTTTGCCAACGCTGCTTCGGTGGTACAGTCTTTTCCGCTTATCACTCCAATCTTTTTTAGATCTGTGCTAGTTTCATACAATCCCATGTTGACACTTCCTCCCGAACATTGGGTTATGTTTATTACTGGAACACCTCTTTTTATAACCTCTTTTATGGATTCGATAAACCAGGCCGAATTTGTGGCATTCCCCGTGCCATAGGTCTCTATGATTAGCCCTTTGAGCCCCCTGTATGAAAAGATGTGTTTAACTGTATCACTGTTCATCCCGGGGAAAATCTTTAACAACATAATATTGCTCTCCAAGGTTTTGTGGACTTTCAATTTTTTACGGCGATTAGGCTTGTAGAGTGCTTTATTGTTCACTACCAAATGCACGCCGCTCATGGCCAAATCGGGGTAATTGAGCGAGGCAAAAGCCTGAAAGTGTTCAGCGTTTATCTTTGTGGTGCGATTGGCCCGATATAGTTTGTATTCAAAATAAAGGCAGACCTCGGATATTTTAGACACTCCTTTTTCCCGTAGGGAGGCAATTTGAATAGAGGTGATGAGGTTTTCCTTTGCATCGGTTCGCAGATCGCCAATGGGAAGTTGAGAGCCTGTGAAAATCACTGGTTTCCCCAAATTTTCCAACATAAAACTCAGTGCCGATGCGGTGTACGACATGGTATCGCTCCCATGAAGAACCACAAATCCATCGGCCTTCTCATAATTTTCCTCTATAATATTGGCAATGTCAACCCAATATTCTGGGTTCATATTTGAACTGTCAATAGGCTCCTTAAAGGCTTTGGTAGTGATGGTGCAATCCAAAAGCTTCAATTCCGGAATGTGATTGAGCAATTCGTCAAAATTAAAGTTGCGCAAAGCTCCGGTCTCAAAGTCCTTGATCATTCCTATGGTTCCACCGGTATATATGAGTAATATGTTTGGCTTGGTTTTGTTCATCTTTACAAATCGCTTTACTTCTTAAAAATCATCTTGGAATTTTCCGTAGTAATCCGTGCAACTTCCGTTTGGGAAACCCCATAAATCCCTGAAAGCTTTTTACAGATTAGGGTGAGATAACTACTCTCATTGCGTTTCCCGCGAAAAGGGACCGGCGCCAAATAGGGCGAATCGGTTTCCAAAACTATATGTTCCAGCGGAATCTGGTTTAAAAAAGTGTCGATCTTTCCATTTTTGAAAGTGACTACTCCCCCGATCCCCAGTTTCATATTAAATGACATCGCTTTTCGTGCCTGTGAAAGATTTCCGGTAAAACAGTGGAAAATTCCGTACAAATCATCATCCTTCTCGGTTTCGAGCACTTCAAAGATTTCATCGAAGGCATCGCGACAATGTATTACTATAGGCAATTGATGCTTTTTCGCCAATTGGATCTGTCTTTTAAAAGCTTTTTTCTGGATTTCCAGAGTAGAGGTATCCCAATGTAGGTCTATTCCTATTTCTCCTACGGCACAAAAACTCCTCTCTTTAAACTGAGACTCTACGTGCCTCAATTCTTCTTTGTAATCCTCCTTTACAGAAGTGGGGTGTAACCCCATCATTAAAAATACGTGATTTGGATATTCTCGTTCCAAAGCGTACATCGCTTCCGTATAGCTTGAATCAATGGCCGGGACAAAGAAACGTGTTATCCCCAAATCCAAGGCCCGCTGCATCATTTGGTCACGGTCTTTATCAAAAGCATCACTGTATAAATGTGTATGGGTATCGGTCAACATAATTGCAAAGCTACTTATTTTGTTTGCTATCTTTACACAAAAAAATTGATACAGTTACGCGAATTTATTGAGGCCAAAGGTTTTTATCGCATTCCTCTTAAAAGGTTGGTTACCGGACATTATTTATTTTCAGCAAAAATAAATGGCATATCAGGTAATTTTATTCTGGATACGGGAGCCTCTACCAGTTGCGTGGGTTTTGAAGATAGCTCCCTCTTTTTATTGGTCAGTGAGGAGAGTATCATAAAAGCAGCGGGGGCAGGAGCCATAAATATGGAGACTATGCTTTCCAGGAAGAACACCTTTAAGGTGGGTCAATGGGAAATAAAGAATATGGATTTTGTACTTTTCGATCTCTCCCACGTCAATCAAGCTTTATTGCAGGCGGAGGAGGAAGCCATACACGGGATTATAGGGGCCGATTTCCTAAAGCAGCATAGAGCCGTGATCGATTATGGAAGGAATTGCTTTTATGTGAAATAGAATGTCCTTGTGATGCCCTTATATCCAATTATTTGAGTATTTTTATATTCTCCCTCTGACAAAGTTATTAATCTGTGTTGAAGAAAATTGCTCCTTGGTTCTTCTTGGCTTTACTCTCTCCTTATTTAGGGAACAGCCAAGATTCTTTACAGTATGAACGACTGATCAATTCAACAAATGACAAGTCGGAAAAATTGGTCGTATTGGATAGTGTTTTATTGAGGACCTATTCTAAAGACCCTCAGGCCTTTATCACCTACAGTTTTGAGTACATTGCCTTGGCCCAAGAGCTGGACAGTATCGAGAGTGCGGCAAAAAAGGCGATGAACCTGCAACAACCCCTCACCAATTTTGCCAATGATCCCCTTCGAGCCATTACCGTAATAAATAGTGTACTGGCCCGTAAATACAGAATTACCGATAGTTTGCTATTGGGAGGGCTCTATTTAAAAAGAGGAAGGGCAAATGCAAAAGTAAATCTTCAAAAGGCTGTTGAGGACTATACCATGGCACTGGATAATTTTGCGGCCGACGATGATCTTCATAAGGCAGATGTACATTTATTCAGAGGGCAGGCCTACTCTAATATGGGAAAATTTGTTTTGGCAGGGAAAGACTTTACTAGAGCCTATAATTTATACGAGGCCAAAAAAGAATATAACTACATGGTATATGCCCAGCAGGGTATTATCAATATGTTTAGCATGAATGGATTTTATGAGAAAGCAAAACTGGAGCGAGATCAACTGATCAATACGATGAAATCACTCCAATTGAATTCTTTCCTGGCCAATGAGTATTACAATCAGGCCATTGATTATAGGAAAATGGGAGAACATCGCCTGGAATACAAATCGTTGCTCAAGGCTGAGGAGGTTTATGACCAGGCTTCCGGAAACCAAGCTACTTTTATCGGAATCCACTCGATGCTCATATCCTATTATTGTGATAATGGCCAGTTTGACGAGGCTAAAAAGCATTTAAATCTTTTAGAATCTCTCGCATCCAGTTTTTCGGGGGATCCACTCTCGGAACTTAACTACCTGAGTGGAAAAGCAGAATATCTGAATGCCGTTGGGGAGTTTGATCAATCCCTTGTCCTGGCAGAAAAAAAACTCCAGATTGCGGAGCAATTAGGAATAGAGGATGAAATTATGGCCGCCCACGATTTGCTGTCGGATATTTATCTTCACACAGACAAATTGGCGAAAAGTCTCGCCAGTGCAAAGGCCGCTTGGGCCATCAAGGACGCTATTTACAATAAGAGCACTGCCAATGCTCTGGCCTACTATCAAACCCTGTATGAAACGGAGAAAAAAGAAAAGGAATTGGTTGAAAAAAACACGAGCATTCGCTTGTTGGAAAAAGACAACGAAGGGTTTAAAAAAGCCATTTTCTTTGGTGGAATCGCCATTCTTTTGGCCTTTGGACTTATTCTTCTATATAGAAACCAGTATCACCTAAAGAGCAATAAGTTGCTTCACGAACGCTTTAGTCAAGAGCTTTTGGTATCGCAAGAGGATGAACGAAGAAGAATTTCAAAAGATCTTCACGACGGGATCGGGCAGCAACTATTGGTCATCAAAAACAAACTGATGCTGTTGGGCGATGAAGATACTAAAAGACTCGTCAACCACACCATTGAGGAAGTGCGCGCCATCTCTAGAGACTTATATCCATTTCAGTTGCAGGAAATGGGAATTACCAAGGCCATTGAGTACACAATAAATCAAATAGATGAAAATACCACTCTTTTTATCTCCGCAGAAATAGATAACATAGACAATATCTTTTCAAAAGAAGATGAAGTGAACATATATAGAATTATCCAGGAAAGCCTGAGCAATATCCTCAAGCATGCCCAGGCAGAAGCCGGAAAAGTCTCTGTCAAAAAATTTGCTGGAAATATTATGATCTCCATCCGAGACAACGGCGTAGGTTTTGATTTCGCCGAAAAATACCAGGACGTCAAATCTCTCGGTTTAAAAACGCTTTTAGAGAGAACAAAATTTTTGAAAGGCCAAATGAAAGTCATCTCAAAGAAAGATAATGGCACCGTGATCGAATTTCAATTTCCACTATGAACATAAAAACTACACCTTCCATAATTATCGCTGATGACCACCCTCTTTTACTAAAAGGTTTAAGTGACTTTCTGATTGAAAAGGGCTATGACCTGATAGGCAGTGGAAAGGATGGCAGAGAGGCGTACAACCTCATCATACAACAGCAGCCGGACATCGCCATTTTAGACATACAAATGCCATATATGTCGGGAATAGAAATAGCGCAAAAATGTAGAAGTCAAAATATTTCCACTAAAATCGTACTGATTACACTGCACAAGGAAAAAGAATTGTACCAAAAGGCAAAAGAACTGAATATCTTCGGGTATATCCTAAAGGAATTTGCTCTTGAGGAAATAGAAAACTGCATCCGTACTGTAAAAGCGGGAAAACCATTTTTTAGCACGAAGATAAAAGAATTGATTGGAGTGGTGTTAACCGAAAATAGCGATCTCAATTCTCTTACACCTTCCGAGAAAAAGATATTAAAGCTGATCGCACAGGATAAGACAAACAAGGAAATCGCCTCGCAACTTTTCATTTCCTACCGTACTGTTGAAAAGCACCGATCCAATATAATTACCAAACTCAATTTAGAGCCCAAGACAAACAGCCTATTGATTTGGGCTAAAGAACATCAAGACAAGCTATTATAAGCTGTATTATAGATTCAAAAACCGAATTACGTGTTTCTACGTATTTTAAAATAATGAAAAAAGGCTCATCTTTACCCTATGAAAGAATCAATGACTTCCATAGTAGAGAAAAACAAGAATTATGGGTTTTATGCAGAAATGAAGAAACCAGCGGTCATCATCCTGGCTTTTTCTATCGTTGTTGTGATTTTATTGAATTTGATTAACGCTATTCTCCTTTCCTAACAAGGACTCACTGACTAACCAAAAAATCCGGCCATAATGACCGGATTTTTTTGTTTGTATTTCACACTCCTTAGAGCTCCAGAGCACGCTTTATATTATTATCCATTAAAAGTTCTTCCGGACTTTCCAGCGCCTCCTTGATGGCCACCAAAAAGCCCACGGATTCCTTCCCGTCGATTATTCTGTGGTCGTAAGATAGAGCGACGTACATTACGGGTGCCACCACAATCCCACCATCACGAACAATAGCTCGTTCCACAATATTGTGCATTCCCAGAATTGCAGATTGAGGTGGATTTATAATGGGTGTTGAAAGCATGCTTCCAAAAACCCCTCCATTGGAAATGGTAAAAGTACCTCCTGTCATTTCATCAACGGTAATCTTTCCATCTCTAGCCCTGAGTGCAAGTCTTTTCACTTCGTCTTCCACTCCTCTAAAACTTAAATTTTCAGCATTTCGGATCACCGGAACCATCAGCCCGCGAGGTCCGGAAACGGCAATAGAAATATCCTTAAAATCATAGGTGATCATATAGTCGCCATCGATCATAGAGTTTACATCCGGATACATATCTAGGGCACGCACCACTGCAAGGGTAAAGAACGACATAAACCCGAGGCTTACACCGTGCTTATCTTTAAACTGTTCCTTGTATTGACTTCTCAAAGCAAAGATTGCCGACATATCCACCTCATTAAAGGTGGTGAGCATTGCCGTTTCATTTTTTGCCGAAACAAGACGTTCAGCCACTCTTCGGCGGAGCATTGAAAGTTTCTTCCGTTCACTTCCGCGACTTCCAGGGCCGGGAGTTCCCATAGCGGGTTGAGCATCCACAGCATCTTGTTTGGTAATGCGTCCATCACGGCCACTACCCTTGACGTCCTTGGCAGACATTGATTTTTCCCTAAGGATTTTCTTAGCCGCTGGAGAAGCTGACCCTGTAGCATAGCTTACATTGTCCTGGACTTGGTTAGGGGTGGAAGATTTGGAAGGAGTTTGGATCTCTGCATCTGCCTTCTCCGATTCCTTTTCCGATCTCTCCTCTTTCGGTTTATCCTCAGCCTGCTTCTCGGTTTTTTGGGTTTCTTTCTCGGTTTCTTTTTTAGAGGTTTTCGCTTCCCCACTATCCTTTTGGGCCTCTGTATCAATCAGACACACAATATCGCCCACGGAAACCGTATCGCCCTCTTCTGCTTTTAAGGTTATAACTCCACTAGCTTCGGCAGGAAGTTCCAAGGTAGCTTTGTCACTATCTATCTCTGCTATAGGTTGGTCCTTTTCTACATAGTCACCATCGGCAACCAACCAGGACGCTATTTCTACTTCAGTAATGGATTCTCCCGGGGAGGGAACTTTCATTTCTAATGCCATAGTATTTATTTTTTTACCTCAATGTATATAAACACCAAAGATGGTTTTCTTTTTTTATTGAATTTATATTTATAAAAGATTTTCAAAAATTGATTAATTCTTTTTCTCTTTTTGCTTCCATACCTCCTTACAAAGCTTTGTATCTTTATATCTGAAAGAAAGCGCCACAGGTATCTTCCATCGTGGAAATGTATAAAGACAATAGATTCTAAAATTACTAAATCAATCTTAGAAAACCTATTGCATATCTTTATCAAAAACGCTCTCCATCACCTTATTATGCCTAGCTTTAAACCGAACTGTACTTCCAGCTGCAGGGGCGGCATACATCTTTCTACTGCATACCCTAAAGCTTCTCGCTTCCTGAAAGTGCATCAGTAAATGCGCATAGGCTCCCATATTTCGGGGCTCCTCTTGTGCCCAAACAATATCGTCTGCATTTTTGTATTTCTTGATGATTTTTTTCATCTCCTCAACGGGCAAGGGGAACAACTGCTCTATACGCACCAGGGCAACGTCATCTCGTTTAAGCTCTTCTCTTTTTTCCAGAAGATCGTAGTAAAATTTCCCCGTGACGAAGACAAGTGATTTTATTTTCTTCACATTTGCTTCCGCATCGTCTATTACCATCTGGAAACTTCCGTTGGCAAGCTCCTCCTTAGTAGAGACCACCTTAGGGTGGCGCAGTAAACTTTTAGGGGTGAACACTATCAGCGGTTTTCTGTAGTCCACTTTCAACTGCCTTCTAAAAAGATGGAAGAGGTTGGCAGGGGTGGTTACATCTGCCACGAACATGTTATCTGTGGCGCAGAGTTGTAAATACCGTTCCATTCGACCGGAGGAATGCTCCGCACCTTGGCCCTCATATCCGTGAGGAAGAAGCATGACAAGGCCATTTTGAAGTTTCCACTTATCCTCCGCTGCTGAAATATATTGATCTATCATTACTTGGGCTCCATTGCTGAAATCTCCAAATTGTGCCTCCCAAAGGGTTAGCGAGTTTGGGCTTGCCATGGCATATCCGTAGTCAAACCCGACCACCCCATACTCAGAAAGCAAGGAATTATAAATATAGAAATCGCCTTGATCTCCTTTCAGATCATTCAATAAGCATATTTCTTCCTCGCTATCTTCAACGGTAATAATCGCATGCCGATGTGAAAAGGTTCCGCGCTCCACATCCTGCCCACTCATCCGCACATCGTGGCCTTCCTTTAAAAGTGAACCATAAGCCAGTAATTCACCCATGGCCCAATCGAGTTTATTATCCTCAAAATACATTTTGTGCCTGGATTCAATAAGCCGTGTAATTTTTTTCAGAAATTTTTTGTCCTTTGGTAGTTGGGTAATAACCTCAGCAATCTCATCGAGTTTCTCTAAATCGAAGGTGGTATCTACCTTTTTCATCATGCTGCCCTCCTCAGCATATTGGTATCCTTCCCATTCGTCCTGCATAAACGGCGTAATCTCTGTTTTTTCCTGCTTGCGGGAGCTTTCCAGGTTTTCTTCCAGCTTGTTTTTGTATTCGTCTTCCAGCTTTTTGGCATAATCCTGGTCGATTACACCTTGGGCAATCAGCTTTTCAGTATAAATATCGCGAGGGTTCTTATGCTTGGATATAGCTTTGTAGAGCTTGGGCTGTGTAAACCGCGGTTCGTCACCTTCATTATGGCCGTATTTTCGATATCCTAAAAGATCAATAAACACATCCCGTCCAAATTCCATTCGAAAATCCAGAGCAAATAAAGTAGCGTGCACCACGGCCTCAACATCATCTGCATTAACGTGCAATATTGGAGAAAAGGTAACTTTGCCCACGTCGGTACAATAAAGAGAGGAACGGGCATCAAGGTAATTGGTAGTAAAACCAATTTGGTTATTTACAACAATATGGATTGTTCCACCTGTTTTATAACCGTCCAACTGTGCCATTTGGATTATTTCATAAACAATCCCTTGTCCGGCAATGGCCGAGTCTCCGTGTACAATAATTGGCAATACTTTATTTGGATGTTCCTTGTGATGATCATCTTGTTTAGCCCGGGCAATCCCCTGTACTACTGCACCCACAGCCTCTAAGTGTGAGGGGTTGGGCGCGATATTCAGGTTGATTTCCTTTCCAGATTTTGTTTTTCGTTTTGAGGTCCATCCCAAGTGGTACTTTACGTCCCCATCAAAAATATCCTGTGCATAATCCTTTCCGTCAAATTCACTGAATATATCTTTTGCACTCTTTCCAAAGATATTGGTGAGCGTACTCAAACGTCCTCTGTGGGCCATTCCCATCACAAATTCCTCTACACCCTTATCGGCTGCATTTTCAATAAGAGTATCCAAGGCGGGAATCAAACTCTCTCCCCCTTCCAAGGAAAAGCGCTTTTGACCCACGTATTTGGTATGAAGAAATGCCTCAAAAGCAACCGCTTCATTTAGCTTTTTAAGAATGTGTTTTTTATGTTCTGCAGAAAAACTGGGCTGGTTATCATTGGCATTTAACCTTTTCTGTATCCAATCTATTTCATTCGGCTTTCGGATATACATGTATTCAATCCCGATGGAATCACAATAGATTCTCTCCAGGTGCCTTATAATCTCCTCTAAGGTGGTTTCACCAATGCCGATGATTTCTCCAGCTTTAAAAGTGGCTTTCAAGTCATATTGTGAAAGACCAAAATTTTCGATCGCCAAAGTAGGGGTGTATTGCCTGCGCTCTCTTACGGGGTTTGTTTTCGTGAACAGATGCCCACGGGTACGGTATCCATCTATAAGCCTAACCACCTGGAATTCCTTGATCACATCTGCACAAAGAGCGCCTACGTCATATTCCTCTGAGTCAATGGGCTCAGGGGGGGGTACAAGCTCTCGGCCGTCGCTTTCCGATCCAAAATCGAACCCTTGGAAAAAAGCTCTCCAACTTGGCTCAATGCTGTCTGGGTATTGTAAATATTTTTCGTAAAGTTCTGCGATGTACGACGGATGGATCGCGTTTAGGAATGAGAATTTATCCATGATAGATATGCAAAAAGGTCTTATTTAATAAAACGGTACAAAAGTACAACAATTCCCTCAAAGAGCCGTCTCGATTCCATATATTTATCGTTTGTGCTTTTTAATCTACCTGAAATGAAAATAACCCACATTTGGAGTATAGGAACTATTCTTTTTTTTGTTTTTTTATCATCCAGCAATCGGTGTTGGAGCCAGATTTCACATGAACCCGATTTTTGGCAGCACTTGCGATTTGGGGGAGGAATTGGACTGAGTCTTGGAAACGGTTTTTTTAGTGCCAGCGTCTCTCCCAGCGCCATCTATCAGTTCAACCGTCAGTTCGCTGCTGGAGTGGGACTAAATGGCGCCTATAGCAGCAGCAAAAACAGATTTACCTCCACTATTGTCGGGGGTAGCGCCATTGCGTTATACAATGTAATTCCCCAAATTCAGCTTTCAGGCGAGCTGGAAGAGCTTAATGTAACTAGAAAGTTTGAATACGACGGTGCGAACCTCAGGGAGAACTACTGGTATCCTGCACTGTTCCTGGGTGTTGGATTCCACAGCAACAACTTTACTATGGGCATTAGATATGACGTTCTTTTTAACAGGGAGAAAAGCATCTATACCGATCCCTTCTCTCCTTTTATAAGGATGTATTTTTAAACCTGGCGCTGCATTAAATCCCCTGCAAACTTTCGGAGCAATTCTCTTTTCTCTTCCGATATAGTAGAACGGTTTAATACTGAAAAGGCCAGGTGGTAATACCTTTCAATTTCCATCCGGGTTGCCTTTGCCGCCCCCGATGTGATAAAGATATCTTTTACCGCTATAATTTTGTCTTGGGGATCCTTTGGGCTGATACTAAAAAGATGAGCTAATTCCTCTGCCTTTTCCGTGCTGCTCAAATTTTCGGCCATAAGGTATAAAAATGTTTTTTTGTTGGCAATAATATCTCCCCCAAGTTGCTTTCCAAAAGTTTTTGGATCTCCAAAAATATCCAGATAGTCATCTTGCAGCTGAAAAGCGATTCCCAGATTCTTTCCGAATTCATAGACAACATCCTTGTCCCCATTCTTTGCTTCTGCAACAATGGCCCCCATTTTCATTGCCGCGCCAAGCAGGACAGCGGTCTTCTGCTCAATCATTTTTATATACTCTGAAATATCTACATCTTCCCGGGTTTCAAAATCCATATCCTGTTGCTGCCCCTCACAAACCTGGAGGGCCGTTTCACTAAAAAGCCGGGCCAGCTCCTGAAAGATTTGCGGCTCATACTCCTCAAAAAAACGGTATGCCAATATCAACATGGCATCACCAGAGAGGATGGCGGTGTTTATGTCCCATTTTTCGTGGACGGTCTTTTCACCTCTTCGCAGAGGAGCTTCATCCATGATATCGTCATGGATCAGGGAAAAATTATGGAACAGTTCCACAGCCAGTGCTGCGGGAACAGCTTTGATAAAATCCGATTCAAAAAAATCGCACACCATTAGGGTAAGGATTGGGCGAACCCGTTTTCCTCCCAATGTAAGGATGTATTTTATGGGATCATAAAGCTTTTCGGGATTGCTCCTGTCAATGGCTCTTTCAAGATACCCAGAAAGAACATGGCTGTATTTATCTAAAACCTCCATATCAAAATTTTTCGGCTAAATTAAAACAAGCAAATGAGAATCCGGGAGTTTACGGGAATGAAAAAGCGGGCGTGTTAAGGGGAAGTTAAATATTGTAAACTTGAGAAACTTTTTTTGTTTCGATAGTTTCCACAACCTATCTTTGCCCCCCTTATGAAAAACAAGATTATCCATAAAGCGACGGAACTCTTTATAAAACTCGGTTTTAAAAGTGTGACCATGGACGATATTGCCAACGAAATGGGTATCTCAAAGAAAACCATTTACACCCATTTTAAAAACAAAACTACCTTGGTGAAACAATGTACGTTTTCGTTGATGGACACCATTACGGAGGGAATCGATGCTATTTGTAACAGAAACCACAACCCTATCGATGAGCTATTCGAGATAAAGGAATTTGTCCTGCACAGATTAGAGGATGATCAATACTCTCCACAATACCAATTGCAGAAGTATTATCCGGAGATCAGCAAAACCTTGCAGCAGGCACAGTTTGACAAAATAATGGAAAGCTCCAAAACCAATATCGAAAAAGGGAAGAAGCAGGGACTTTATCGGGAACAGATTGATTCCGATTTTATTTCACGTTTGTACTTTCTTGGAATAACGGGCATGCGGGACCAGGCTCTATTTCCACCTGATACATTTCCAACCAAATATATCACCGACGAATATCTGGAATATCACCTAAGAGGAATTGTAACCGAAAAAGGCTTATCAACTCTTCGCAAATTCATAAAAGAAAATCATTCCGATGACCAATAAGATCCTCTTCTTTACGTTTATACTCTACTCTTCTTTGAGCTTTTCACAAGAAAAAAACCCCATGAGTTTCAGTCTGGAGGAAGCTGTACAGTTTGCCCTGGACAACAGCTACACTTCCATAAACGCACGGCGCGATATTGCAAAAGCGATTAAACAAAAGTGGGAGACCACCGCCCAGGGGTTGCCCCAGATTGATGGCAGCATTTCCTACAATTACAATTTGAAACAGCCTGTGACGTTAATTCCCGGTGAATTTGGAGGAGGAGAGCCCGGAACTTACTTTCCACTGAAATTTGGCACCAAGCAGAGTGCCAATGCCGTAGCCACGTTAAACCAGCTTATTTTTGACGGTAGTTATTTGGTGGGTCTAAAAGCGGCCAGGGCGTTTCTGGAATATTCTGAAAACAGCAACGAAAAAACCCGGTTAGAGGTGAGGAAGGGTGTAATTAATGCCTATGGAAGTGTTCTTTTAGCCCAGGAATTGGTCCATATTTTTGAAAAAAATAAATCCAATCTCCAAAAGAACTTGAATGATACACGAAAAATTTTCGAAAACGGTTTGGAAGAGGAAGAAAGTGTGGAGCAATTGGAAATTACGCTGCTGGAGATCGAAACCCAATTGAACAACGCAAAGAGAAGCTATGCCATTGCAAAACAAATGTTCAATCTTTCCTTAGGGCTGGATGTAGAAAGCCCAACGGTTCTCACAGACGATTTAAACAGTCTGGCCAATGAAAATATCAGTTTAGAGCTATTGGATGCTTCCACGAGCATAGAAGAGAACGTAGATTTTAAGATTGCCCATAACCTCATAGAACAGCGCACTTTTGAAATGCAACTGGAACAGAGCAAGGCCCTGCCCCGTTTGTCTGCTTTTGTGAACTATGGCACTTCGGCCAATAGTGAGGATTTCACTTTCTTTAACGGAGACCAAAAGTGGTATCAGTCGTCTGTATTGGGCATAAGTTTGAACATTCCCATTTTTAGCAGTGGAATGCGTAGCGCTACAACCCAGCGCAAGCGTATTGCATTAGAGCAGGCAAAGACAGACTTTGAACAAACGCAGCAAAAGATTAGACTGGATCTCACCGCCGCCAGAAGCAACTACCAATTTGCTATTGACAATTATGAAAATTCCAAAAAGAATTTAGAGCTAGCCGAACGGATTGAAGTTAAAAACCAGACAAAGTTTACAGAGGGAATTTCCAGCAGCTTTGATCTAAGACAAGCCCAAACACAGCTATATACGGCACAACAACAATATTTTCAGGCAATGTTAGATGTGATCAACGAAAAAGCAAACTTGGAAACAGTGTTAAATATCCCACAATTGAGGGTAAATGCGAGTGAGGTAAAATAGGTTAAGAATTGAGGAGGCTAAGAGCCAAGACTATCGTCTAAACTATTGCTTTAAGCAATTATATTTTGGAACAACACAGGAAATTATACCTATAGCCAAGTAATAATCATTTAAAAAAATCGGATTATGAGAATATTTTCTTTTGAAAAATTGATCGTTTGGCAAAAAGCCCATCAACTTTCGAATAAAATCTACAAAAGCACAAAACATTTTCCATCGGAAGAAAAATTTGGCATTACAAGTCAAATTCGACGTGCGTCAATTTCGATATCCTCAAAGATTGCGGAAGGAGCTGGAAGACATTCTGCGAAAGAGAGAGCATGTTTTACAGAAATGGCCTAAGGGCCAGCACTCGAACTATTAAACCAATGTGTTCTTCCAAATGACATAGCGTTTTTGGACGAGGACAAGATATATAGAATAAAGAAAAGATTTAACAGAAATCACAAATTGCAAATTAGTTTCCGTCTAAACCCATCGACTCATAAACTTATCGACTCAATTTAATACTATGAAAAAACTACTTCTAACCTGCCTGACCTTCACCATCATCATTTCCTGTGGCGGCGACAACAAATCGGTGGATGCTATTATCAGTTCGGGAGACCTTTCTGCCATAAAGGCCAAACGCACCGAACTCAATCAACAGCAGCGAGATATTAAAAACGGGCTGGACAAACTCAATGAGTACATTGATTCGCACGAAAAAAAGGAGCGCCCAGCTTTAGTTACAGCCGAGGTAATCAACGACACTATATTTAAACACTATGTAGAGGTGCAGGGAAATGTGGAAACAGACCAGAATGTAGTTTTAAACGCAGAGTATTCGGGAATTCTTATAAATGTTTATGTCAAGAACGGACAGCAAGTTACCAAAGGACAACGTCTGGCAAAAATTGACGACGGTGGCCTTTCAAGTCAAGTAGCGCAACAAGAAGCACAATTGGCGTTGGCCCAAACTACTTTTGAACGCCAAGAACGCCTATGGGACCAAAAGATTGGTTCCGAAATACAATTTCTCCAAGCCAAGACCAATTATGAAGCCGCTAAAAATGCCACGCAACAATTGCGTTCCCAACTTGACAAAACCGTTATAACTGCTCCCTTCAGTGGGATTGTTGACGATGTTATTGCAGACCCAGGACAGGTAGTTTCAGCCGGCCAAACCCCAGTTATCCGGTTGGTAAACCTGAGCCATATGTATGTAAAAGCGTCCATCCCTGAAACCTATCTGAGAAATGTAAAAAAGGGAACGCAGGTAATAGTGAACCTCGCTTCCATCAATGAAGAATTCACTGGGATCGTTCGTCAGGTAAGCAACTATATAAATCCGAACAATCGAAGTTTTGAAATTCAAATTGAGATACCAAACGAAAGTGGATTGGTAAAACCCAATCTTATTGCATCAGTAAAAGTAAACGATTACCAAGCCGATAATGCCATTACGGTTCCTGAAAATGTGTTACAGGAAAACTCAGCGGGGGAAACTGTTGCATTTCTCTACCGGCCCATAAACGATTCCATTGGTGAAGCAAAGAGAACGATTATTGAACCTGGGCTTTCTTACGCAAATCACACCGAAGTAAAATCCGGACTTAAAAAAGGCGACACCATTATATTGGAAGGAGCGAAAAACCTTCGTGACGGCCAAAAAGTCATCATCAAAAACTAAGAAACTTTTGCAACATGAGCAAAAACCCGTATAAAGAATTTAGTATTTCCTCTTGGGCCATCAATAACAAAATGACGGTGTATGTCATTATGGGCATCATCCTATTTTTGGGGGCCTTTGCCTATTACAGTATGCCGCGGGAAGCCTTTCCAGAAATTATTGAAACTAAAATCTATGTAAGTTCCGTTAATCCCGGTAACTCTGCAGAGGATGTGGAAAAATTCATCACCAAACCTCTGGAGGAGGAATTCAAAAATGTGGCGGGAGTTAAGGAGATAACTTCTACGACTCTACAGGACTACTCTACTATAATCGTAGAATTTGAAGAAACTGTTGAAATCCCCGTAGCAAAACAAAGAATCAAGGATAAGGTAGACCAAGTAAAAGCTGAAACCACATGGCCCGTATTAACCAACGGAGCCAAGGTGGAACCCAATGTTTTTGAACTCAATTTCTCTGAAGAATTCCCCATTTTAAACATCAACCTTACGGGCGATTACCCCGTACAGCGTCTTAAGGATTACGCCAAATATCTTCAGGATAAAATAGAATTACTGCCCCAGATTAAGGAAGCTACTATCCGCGGAGTTGATGACAAGGAAGTGGAGATTGCCGTAGATATCTATAAAATGGCCGCTTCCGAAGTGAGTTTTGACAATATCATCAACGCCATTAAAGGCGAAAACGTAACAATTTCCGGCGGAAACATAATTACCCACGGCGTTCAAAAGAATATTCGAATTACCGGTGAAATCAAAGCTCCACAAGAACTTGCTAAGGTGGTTGTAAAAAGGGACGACGGAGTGGTTTTCCTAAAAGATATCGCCGACATAAATTTTCAAGAGAAAGACCCCACTACCTATGCTCGCGAAGCTGGAAAGCCAGTTGTAATGCTCGATATCAAAAAACGAGCTGGAAAGAATATGATCCAGGCCGTGGAGGAAATCAAGGAACTTCTAAAGTTTGAACAGGAAAACTACCTCCCGCAAAGTTTAGAGATAAGCCTATCGAACGATCAGTCTGTAAAAACCGAAAATCAGGTGAACGATCTGGTGAACAACATCATCTTTGGAGTAATTCTAGTGGTACTTGTCCTAATGTTTTTCTTGGGATTCAGGAACGCACTGTTCGTAGGCTTTGCTATACCACTATCCATGCTTATGTCACTATCTATTCTTTCCGCACTTGGTTTTACGTTAAATACCATGGTGCTATTCGGGCTTGTAATGGGGCTTGGAATGTTGGTAGACAATGGTATTGTGGTAGTTGAGAACGTGTATAGTTTAATGAGCGAGGGAATGTCGCGGAGGAAGGCCGCAAAACAGGGCATGGGCGAGATTGCCTGGCCTATTATCGCCTCTACTGCAACTACTTTGGCAGCGTTTTTCCCATTGGGTCTTTGGCCCGGAACCATTGGAAAGTTTATGGTCTATTTTCCCATCACACTTTCCGTTGTCCTCTCCTCCTCACTTTTCGTGGCGCTTGTCATTAACTCCATGCTCACATCAGAGTTTATGAAAGTGGAAGAAGAACCCCTTACAAAACAAAAACTCATCCGATGGAGCCTGATCCTTTTAGGAGTTGGAATTTTGCTTTTAACCGCTGGTTTTATTTTGGACATCGCGGTCTTTCGGGCCATCGGGAACCTAGCAATCCTCACTTCCATTCTGCTCTGGTTCTATAAATATGTGTTGTCTGGCGCCGTGGAATATTTTCAATTTAAATCGCTAAAGAAATTAGAGGACACATATGAAAAAACACTCAAATATGCATTGAGGGGAAGAAAGGCCTATATGTTCTTCTTTGGAACCATAATTCTGTTGATTCTTTCCTTTGTGCTCATTGGTATCGTACAGCCAAAAGTGCTCTTTTTTCCAGAAAATGAACCAAATCAGATAATTACCTATATTGAATATCCACAAGGAACTGATATTGAAAAGACCAATTCCCTCACTAAAAAAGTGGAAGAGCGTATCTATGATGTCCTTTCCAAATATGACGACAATGGATACAACTATATGGTAGAAAGTGCTATCTCGCAAGTGGGGCAAGGGGCTGGAAACCCAATGACAGATGGCGGTCAGAGCAATGATATGCCACAAAGAGGAAAGGTTACACTCTCCATGCGCGATTATCAATTGCGACGGGGAGTACGAAGCAGTGATGTTTTGGAAGAAGTTCGGGAAGCCGTGAAAGGATTTCCCGGCGTATCCATAATAGTTGAAAAAGACGCCGCAGGACCTCCCGTAGGCTACCCAATTAACATGGAATTGCGCGGCGATGATTACGAAGAAATGCTCCGCACCGCGGAAAATCTTCGAACCTTCATTGAAAATTCTGGAATTTCAGGCATTGAGGAACTTAAAATTGATGTGAACAAAAACAAGCCGGAAATGAATGTAAGTGTGGACAGGGAAAAAGCCGGTCAGCTTGGGATTTCCACGGGACAAATTGGCCAAACTCTAAGACGGGCAATTTTTGGGGAGGAGGCTTCAACGTATAAAGAAGAGGACGAAGACTATGAAATAAACGTTCGATTGGCAGAGCAATATCGTTATGACGAAAGTGTGCTTTTCAATCAGCCCATCACTTTTAGGAACAATCAGGGCAAAATTGTACAGGTTCCTATTTCATCTGTTATCTCCAAAGAGAACACCTCTTCCTTCAGCTCTATAAAAAGGAAGAATTTAAAACGAACCATCACCATTTACTCCAATGTGTTGGGAGGTTATAACGGAACTGAAATTGTGAACGATTTAAAAACCGAGCTTCAAAACTATGAGTTGCCCCGAGATATCACCTTGGCCTTTACAGGGGAGCAGGAAAAGCAAGCTGATAACATGAGCTTCTTGATATTGGCATTGTTCTTTGCGTTGGGTGGGATCCTATTGATATTGGTGGCTCAATTCAATTCCCTTTCCAAACCCGTGATTATTCTTTCCTCGGTAGTGCTCAGTTTGGCAGGAGTTTTCTTGGGAATGGTGATTTTCCATATGGATTTTATAATTATCATGACCATGATGGGGGTTATCTCACTTGCAGGAATTGTTGTGAACAACGCCATCGTGCTTATCGATTATACCCAAATCCTTATAGACCGTAAAATGTTTGAATTGGAGATGGATGAAGATGACATGCTTACCAAACGCCAATATTTCAACCTTATCGTGGCTGGTGGAAAATCGCGTTTACGGCCTGTGTTGCTTACCGCCATTACCACAGTTTTGGGCCTTATTCCATTGGCAATTGGGCTTAACATTGATTTCTTCGGATTGTTTACAGACTACAGTCCCAATATTTATATTGGAGGAGACAACGTAATTTTTTGGGGGCCTTTGGCATGGACGGTAATCTTTGGACTCACTTTCGCCACTTTTCTAACTTTGATTGTCGTGCCCGTAATGTTTTATTTAGTGCTTCGCGCCAAGATTAAAAACAGAAAACGACGCCGAATGAAGGAGATCAAAAAGATCAAGGCGCAACAGGCGTTGAGTAGTGAGCGGATTGCTTAAGATTTATTAACCTGCAAGGTTTCCAAAACCTTGTAGGTTTATATCTTGGACGTCCTTAGATATCCCTGTCCAATTTTTGGGGATCTTGTCTAGTATCGAATATTGTAACAACATTTATCTGTTGAGAATTAAAACGATAATATGAAGTAGTCTGTTTTGTAATCACACATTTTCTTAATCCATTTCCCTTTTTCGATTCGGGAAATATTTCAGGTCGACTTTTAATTATTTCGATTGAGGAATCTAATCTTTCGACAAATTTCCTTTTCACCTCTACAGACCATTCTTCAATCAGATAATCAAAAAGACTTTCTAATTTCTTCTCTGCGATTTTTGAAATAACAACTTTCCTCGTCAATCATCTATGTTTTTGCATAAAAGACTCATAATCTACCACCTCTCCATTCTCAATTTGGGTCGAAGCTTTTTCAATTTCCTCTCGTTGTTGGTCTGATAAATCTTCCCAAAAATCAGAATTTTTTTCTCTTTTCAGAATCTTTCCGATGAATTCAATTATTTTTGGATTTTCGGTATCCAAAAGCATTCTAATAAGTTCAATTTTTTCAGATTGGATATCCATTGCGGTTTGTTTATATTCAAAAATAACAATTTATGTTTGAAGTTATATTCCGCAAAGAATATATTAATGAGAAACAATATCGGAAAATTTACAAATGACCGGAATAAACACCCACATTGAAATGAGTGTGCAAAATGAGATACATATAAAGTTCAAAATCATTTTTTAAGATGAAAGCTTATTTTTTCTTCCTGTCGTTATTTGCACTGACTGTAGCCACATCCCAAACGCAGACGGATATTATATTTACCCAGCAAATTCCAAAATTGCTATTGACTAATTCTTCCGCAGATTACTTTAGGGCGAAGGAATTACTATCAAACCTTGAAAAAGAAGATGGAGAATGGCCTGAGCAGAAACTTCAACTACTTTCTCCAAGCTATACGAATGGCGATCTAGATTTCTTTAAAGAAGAATTGCTCAACTTAGTTGAAAACTATGGCTTCGATATTCTTCAGCTAAATAATAGATTGAATTATTATGAAGCATTGGCAAATGGAGAACTTTCAGCTTGGTTCAAAAAGAATTATCCACAACTTCGGGCAAAATGGTTGGAAAATAATCTTGAAAAACTACCTTATATTAAGTCGCTAAACGATTTATATTTCAAAGACCAAACTTTAGCCGATTTTCTAAACACAATCAATTCACAGAATTTTGAAGATGAAAAAGTACAACAACTATTGAATGCTATCTTCTTAGATGAAACTAAAAATAATTTTTCTGAATTGCTGAATATCTATACGCAAATCGGAAAGTATCCTTCTGCCAAGTCCTTCGCAATACCTCAATCTCCTTATTTCTTAGTCGAAATGCACGCTCTAAAAACACCTTCCATATCATTTGAGTGTCTTGAGCAGATTTATCCATATTACGAAAAAGCGTATCTAAACAATGAAATAACCTATTTAGTATTTAGGGATTTCGATACTCAACTTATATTTTCAACAGGCAAACAATATTTTGGCACGGTAAAAGAGTCTGAAGTTCCACAATCATTTTTGGACAAAAATGGTAAAATCCCAGTGATTGATGTAGATCATTTGATAAAGAGGAGAGCTAAATTGGGCTGGGATTAATGGATATTTATCACTGTAAACAATAATCACGGAAACCTGTATCTTTCACTTATTACTTCTTAAATTTGCAGCCTTGATAAAATCAAGTTATTATTATTAAAGAGTTTTCTGCTGGAGTTAATATCGATCGCAGTTGAATTATTGGAATTGTTTAACTAAAACAGATTCCTGCTGCAGTTTATATTGAGCGGAGTCGAAATACGGGAAATACTATGTACAGAACACACAACAACGGCCAACTTCGCGCCACGGATATCAATAAGGAAGTAACACTTTCAGGATGGGTTCAGAGAACTCGTGACAAGGGGTTTATGATGTGGGTCGATCTTCGCGACCGTTATGGGATTACACAACTTATTTTTGATGCCGATCGCACTTCAAAAGAATTGTTTGAAAAAGCTTCCACATTGGGCCGTGAGTATGTGATTCAAGTAAAGGGAACCGTCATCGAGCGACAGTCCAAAAACCCAAACCTGCCAACGGGTGATATTGAGATTTTGGTTTCTGAACTGACTATCCTAAACAAATCAAAAACGCCTCCTTTCACTATTGAAGATGAAACTGATGGTGGCGAGGATCTTCGGATGAAATATCGCTATCTGGATATCCGAAGAAATCCCGTGCGGGAGAACCTTATCCTTCGCCATAAAGTCACCATTGCTGTTAGAAATTACCTTTCTAAAAAAGGTTTTATTGAAGTTGAAACTCCATATTTAATAAAATCCACACCGGAAGGAGCCCGCGATTTTGTAGTGCCTTCCCGAATGAACGAAGGTCAATTTTACGCCCTTCCACAGTCGCCACAAACCTTTAAGCAACTGTTGATGGTGGGTGGCTTGGACAAATATTTTCAGATAGTGAAATGCTTTCGGGATGAAGATCTGAGAGCGGACCGTCAACCGGAATTCACACAAATAGACTGCGAAATGGCTTTTGTGGATCAGGAAGAAATTTTAAATGTTTTCGAAGGATTGACCAAGCATTTACTGAAAGAAATAAATGGTGTTGAAGTTTCTGAATTCCCTAGAATGACTTACGACGAATTGATGCAGCGTTACGGAAATGACAAACCGGATATCCGTTTTGGGATGGAATTTGGGGAGTTGAACGAAGTTACACAGCACAAGGAATTCAACGTTTTCAATCAGGCGGAATTGGTCGTTGGGATTGCGGTTCCCGGCGGAAATAAATTCACCAGAAAAGAAATCGACAAACTCACGGATTGGGTAAAACGTCCACAAGTGGGTGCTTTGGGAATGGTATATTGCAGATATAATGAAGATGGAAGTTTTAAATCTTCCGTTGATAAATTCTACAATGAAGAAGATTTGGCGAAGTGGGCCGAAGTGACAAACGCAAAACCAGGGGACTTGATCTGTGTACTTTCAGGAGATAAAAACAAAGTAAGACCTCAACTGAGTGCTCTAAGGATGCATTTGGCAGAGGAACTTGGGTTGAGAGATCCAAAGGTTTTCGCTCCAATTTGGGTAGTGGATTTCCCGTTGTTGGAATGGGACGAAGATACGCAGCGTTATTACGCCATGCACCATCCATTTACCGCGCCAAAGCCCGGCCAAATGGAACTTTTGGCAACAAATCCGGCAGAAGTAAAAGCCAATGCGTACGACCTGGTTTTAAACGGAAATGAAATCGGCGGGGGTTCTATACGAATTCACGACAAAGATACCCAAGCCAAAATGTTTAAATTTCTTGGCTTTACTGAGGAAGATGCAAAAGCACAGTTTGGATTTTTGATGGATGCCTTCCAGTACGGGGCACCTCCCCACGGTGGAATCGCCTTCGGACTTGATAGGTTGGTCGCTATTTTGGGCGGACAAGAAACCATTCGCGATTTTATTGCCTTTCCAAAAAACAATGCGGGTCGTGATGTAATGATCGACGCCCCTGCACCAATTGATGACAAACAGCTACAAGAACTTCATTTGAAGGTTGAAATAAAGCAATAACTTTCCGGCTATAATCAGTACGATGAAATATTTTTTAACCATACTTTTCTTTTTAGTTGTCATAGGCATTGGGCTTGGCTTTTTTTTAAAGTCCACGGACCCCGCAACTGGTGATTTATTGATAGGCTTATCATTAGTGGCTGGTTTTTTTATATTGATGCCAGCATTTATTTACCATCGGTGGAAAGATAAAAATGTAAAGGATTACATGCTCAATCGGGAGAATATTATGAAAATGCATGACTATCAAAATAAGAAAAAAGATGATTCCGATGAATCTTAAAAAATATTAAGATTTTTTAACAGACGAATTTAGATTTATCATACATTTGTATCTAATTATTAATTTATTTTTTATTTACAATGGAAGGAACAGTAAAGTTTTTTAACGAATCTAAAGGTTATGGTTTTATCACTAATGATGAAACCGGAAAAGACATTTTTGTACACGTATCTGGGTTGAATGGGGAAGCCCTCAACGAAGGTGACCGTGTGGAATATGTTGAAGAAGAAGGAAGAAAAGGACGTGTTGCAGCCCAGGTGCGCGTAATCCACGACTAAAAGATATGTACTTTATTGGATTAGAAGGCCTTTCAAAATTGAAAGGCTTTCTCAGTTTTGCCTTGTTCCTATCGAGATCGTCTTTCAACAAAAAATCTTTTAAGAAGTTGGGCCGACTCTTCTGCCATTATTCCTCCACTCACTATTGTTCTTGGGTGTAATCTTGTTCCCATAGTTACGTAGCCTCGCTGTTCATCCCTTGCTCCATAAACAATTTTAGAAATCTGACTCCAAAATAAAGCTCCCGCACACATTTGGCACGGCTCGAGTGTAACATATAAAGTACAATCGGTCAAGTACTTCCCCCCCAAATAATTGGCAGCGGCAGTTATGGCCTGCATTTCGGCGTGGGCCGTAACGTCGTTGAGCGTTTCAGTAAGGTTGTGGGCTCGTGCAATAATTCTATCGTTGATAACTACTACAGCACCAATGGGAATTTCCTGTTTTTCATATGCTATCTCTGCCTCTTGGAGGGCGCGTTTCATAAAATACTTATCATCAAAAGGATTGAGAATGTTCAAGATAGAAGTTTAAATGCATTAGTGGTATTCATAGCCTTCAAAAGCGAAATTACAAATTATGGAAATACCATGGACAAATTAACGAAATCTGAATTAACAAAATGGAATAGCTGTATCTTTACACCGTGACAAATACTATTTTAGATACCATTAAATTTCCAAGCGACCTACGGCAGGTTCCGCAGGATAAGTTGCCGCAATTGGCAAAAGAATTGCGCGAGTTTATCATAAACATTGTGGCAACCAAGGAAGGTCATTTAGGTGCTAGCTTAGGGGTAATAGAACTTACCATCGCTCTGCATTACGTGCTCAATACGCCAGATGACATCTTGGTATGGGACGTAGGCCATCAGGCATATGGCCACAAAATTTTAACGGGCCGAAAAGAAGTATTCCACACCAATCGACAGTTAGGGGGCATCAGTGGATTTCCAAAAAGAAATGAAAGCGAATTCGACACTTTTGGAGTAGGGCACAGCAGCACAGCTATATCAGCAACCTTAGGTATGGCAATCGCATCCAAATTACGCGGTGAGATAAAAAAACAACACGTGGCAGTTGTAGGGGATGCCTCCATCGCTAGTGGAATCGCATTCGAGGCATTGAATCATGCAGGAGACACCAATACAAATATTTTGGTCATTCTCAATGACAATGCCATAGGGATCGATCCAAGTGTAGGAGCCTTAAAAAATTATTTAACTAAAGTTAAAAACCAAGGAGTTACAAACTCTGATAATATCTTTGAAGCGCTAAACTTTAAATATTCGGGACCCATTGACGGCCACGATCTCAATTTAGTGATCCAGGAGTTACGAAGGCTGAAAGATGTAGAAGGTCCAAAGCTCCTTCATTTAATCACCACAAAAGGAAAAGGACTCAGGCAGGCAGAAGAGAACCAAGTAATCTATCATTCCCCTGGGAGGTTCAACGCGCTTACCGGAGATCTTCCTCCAAGAAATGAGGCCATCGTCCCGCCCAAATTTCAGGACGTATTTGGGTTGACCCTACTGGAACTGGCATCGAAAAATGATAAGATTCTAGGGATTACACCAGCCATGCCCACAGGAAGTTCCTTAAAATATATGATGGAAGCCTTTCCTGAGCGAGCTTTTGATGTGGGTATTGCCGAGCAGCACGCTGTTACATTCAGTGCAGGGTTGGCCACCCAAGGCTTTTCTGTGTTCTGCACTATTTATTCCACGTTTTTACAGCGGGCCTACGATCAAGTGATCCACGATGTTTGCTTACAGAAAATACCCGTTATTTTCTGTTTGGATCGAGCGGGAATCGTAGGGGAGGACGGTGCCACACACCACGGTATTTTCGATTTGGCTTATTTAAACTGTATTCCTAACCTAATCATATTTGCACCCCGTGACGAAATTAAGCTTCGCAATATCATGTACACTGTGCAAAATGGCCTGGAATTGCCCATATTCATACGGTACCCACGAGGACGGGGACATATCTTAAATTGGAGGAAACCATTTGAAAAAATAGAAATTGGCAAAGCTGAAGTGCTTAAAGAAGGAGAGAAAACAGTAATTCTTTGTCTCGGCACTACAGTGACTGATGCCTTAGAAGCCATTGCATCGCTTCCTGTGAAAAAACGTAGGGAAATTGGCTGTATTGACATGGGGTTTTTAAAACCACTGGATGAAACGGAACTCCACAGGGTATTTGCAAAGTACAGCAAAATAATAACCTTAGAAGACGGTACAGCCAAAGGAGGTTTAGGATCTTCCGTTGCAAGCTTTGCAGTAAAGCACAACTACTGTGTACACATGGATATATTGGGAGTACCCGATATTTTTCCTGAACATGGCACTGTGGAAGAATTGAAAGATTTGACAGGTATCTCTGCCAAGAAAATACGCGAACACCTTATAAAAAAATAAAAAGAGAGAGGTTTTACAACCTCTCTCTTTTAAAATTGAACTATTGCAATTTTACCTTATAATCAATTTAGAGGTTTGTGAATATCCCTCCCCTTCAATTTGGATAAGATAGATACCAGCAGTCAGTCCACTAGCGTTAATACTTGAAGTCTGACGCATCTCTATTTCTTGACTAAATACTATTCTACCATTCATATCAAAAATAGAAACTTTCGCCTGTCCGATATCATATTTAGACTGGACATTAATTTCTCCATTTGATGGATTGGGATAGATTAGGAAGCCGTTTTTCAAATTACCGTGATCCTCGACTCCTAGTTCACATCCTTCTGGAACGTCAAAAGCTTCGGTTCCATCCATTTTGCTGTTTGAGCTACCTTGACTCGCACTAAGACCTAAGCCTCTCTTGGCAAAGGCCCTCCAGATAAGACATTTGTTAGCTCCGCCATTGGCTATCTCATCTGCTTCAATGATCGCATCACGACCGTCCACAAAACCTGGACTGCAGGGCTGAAGTTTCAACGCATCCACAACCAGTTGAAGAGCCATATTATTCCCACCTGTTCCCTCATATATATCAGGGTCAAATCCATATTTGTCGATGAAATCCCAGGTCAGATCCCAAAGCATGGTGGCCCAAACCGAACCCACCCCATGAGGAGCTACTTGTGTTCTAATATCTTTATATGTGAAGTTATTGAGGGCAAAATCCGTACTGTAGACTTTAGTCCTCAAGCCCAAACCGGCCCTTCCCTGACCGATTGCATAGGTGCCAATACCCCGTGGCTGGCCAGCAAAATCTCCTGCCTTCATTGTCAGCATCAATCCGAAATAATCACTCCAGCCCTCACCCATTTGTTCCTGGTTTTGAAGACAACCAGAATTTGAAGGACCACCCGTTAAACGGGTGGAAATACCGTGACCATATTCGTGAGCAACAATTACGTTGTCCAAATCACCATCACGTCTAAAATAGTCGTTACCGGATCCATCATTCACCAAGGTAGCGTTTATAGTATCTCCACCCAAAAGTGAAGCGATAAGAGCTTCCCCGTCAGTTTTATAGATCATAATCGCAGGAATAGTAATTTGTGCTCCGTTTCCACCCATTGCAATCGGGTCTCCCAACACATCATTTACAATTATCACAGCGAGGGCACCCTCATTTTGAGCATTTAGAACTTTTACTGTAAAATTACATCCGCCTCCTCTTCTTATCACAGCAATCTTTCCATTAATGCTGGAGCCATTTATAATATTGTCACAACCGTCATAGGGATCATTTGAATTTCCAGAATTATCATCCTCCACAACTACCAAATCAGCTGTTATTGGAGTGGTTGTAAGAGGTGGGGCAAACGTTGAGTCAAAAGCGTAATATTGTCCTGCCAAGGGACCGTTATTTACAGTTAGAAAGGTTCCCAAAACTTTCCCAGGAGCAGACCATAGATACATTTGCATCCTTGGGGACACTCCGTCTGGTGGAGTGGCAAAATTGGCATTGTTCATTCCACTTCCATCTTGGGCATCTGCCATCACAAAGTCATAAGCATTTCCACCATTCCCATAATTATTGAATTGAAAGTTCCCACTGATCTCATCAAAACCATAATGGTAAAAAACATCGTGCATGATGTTATTCATATAAAAAAGGTTAGTAGTGGCCCCTTCCGTGAAGGCAGGAGGATTCGCAGGCAAATTAAATGGGAAATCAAACAACAGATTCGGTCCTCCCTCAGCTGGGGCTCCTCCTCCATTATTCCCACTAATATCTTCTCTGGCAAATACGTTGTTTCCACGTGTATATGTAAATTCAGGTCCAGCGACACCATTAGTATCGTGCCAACCATAAGGGGAGGCAATAGGGTTTGATGGATCTGGAAGTAGTACATCCGGTCCTTCAGTAGGTCCGATCAACGGAATGGGAAAAACTCGATAGCTAGCGGTAGCCATTGCAACATCTGATGTTATACTCGATTGGTTACTGTAAAAAAGCACACTTTCTGAATTTGAGTGTGAATGATCTCCTTCCCCAAAGCCACAATTTACCACCCAGTCATCGGTGGCCAACAATTCTCCGTTTAATGCGTCCACTCTAACACTGTAATAATGGCTGCCATCTAAAAGATAAATGCTCAAATCCCAAGCCAATCTTAACGTCTGATTATCATCCATGCCTTGGTACACCAATTGTACAGGAATATTTTCCAATGAAATTCCACCATTGGAAAATAGATAGGAGTGATTGTCCTCAGTTTCCAATAGACTTAAGCTAGAGGGTGCTTCTATCCCCAATCCGGAGGTAGCTTTTGATATGGCCCCAAGTGCAGATATAGAAGGAGAGGTTGTATTTATTTTAGACTGAAGGTTATCTACAAAAGAAAGCTTCGCATTTACAACTTCGCCATCCCTTATCACAAAAGGAGAGACAGAGTTAAAAACCTTTATTCCCTGATAATACTGATCAACATACAGAGTATATGCTTTTAAGCTTTTTGAAAGGCCTTGGGACGCAATAGAAAAATCAGAGATATCCTGCTGTTGTAGCGAATACTCTTTTTGGTGCTGTTTCAAATAGTTTTGGATAGAGGAAGAGAAGTCCTGCCCAAATGTTAAATTAACAGCGAAGAGAACAAATAAATAAATAATTTTTTTCATGAAATTTTTAAATTAGGTTTAGGTAATAGAAAGCCCACCTTAAAAAGATAACGTTAAAAAACATATCTTAAAAATTTTAGCTTAAAGAATCGCTAAAAATATCCAAAATGTTCCTGATCCAAGTGGAAAATCCGTCTTTTAACATTTTGACCCTTAAAGATGTCCCTTGATTTTATGGAAAATTTGAACTGCACTTCCATCGGTGAGTCGAGAGATATAGCTGCAACACTCCATTAAAAAATCATAGTGCGAATCGTATTTCATCAGCTCGGGATTGATTGTTCGCATTAAAAGAAGATCGTAATGCCTGGCCTTGCCTGCCTGGTAATTTTCAAAAGCAAACGTAAAAGCATCTAACAAAGTAGTAAGTATATTATGGCCCGCAATCTCTTTTTCGCGTACTTCATTACTCTGATAGATTTTCTCCACACTAATCTTAATAATGTCGGCGATTTGAGCTTTATAGCGGCTCCTATCCAACAATGATTCTGTAAAATCACCTTTCAGTATTGCTTCTTCATTCTCGCTAAAAATCTGAGCAGCCTCCTTTATTAATGTGTTAATGGCCAAAGAACGAAGATAGGACAACCTATCTTGCGAAGTGGTTAATCGAGAATATACTTCTTTTCTCAAATTATCACGGACCAAATTCAACAGGTATTCCAAAGCCATTTCTTCCTCGATCCAGCCCAGGTTGATTCCATCCTCAAAATCGATAATTGTATAACATATATCATCCGCAGCTTCCACCAAAAATGAGAGGGGATGTCGAGACCAACCACCGGGAAAATCGCGAGGCTTGAGTCCAAGGTTCGAGGCTACTTCCTCAAAAAAATTCGCCTCGCTCTGGAATACTCCAAATTTTTTATCCCCCACGTGAGAAGTAGGTCTTTTAGGGAGCGAATGCTTGGGGTATTTCATAAAAGCCCCCAAAGAGGCATAGGTTAATCTAAGCCCACCCTGTACACCGTTCTTTGACTCCGTTAAAATCTTAAATCCGTTGGCGTTCCCCTCAAAATCCATCAAGTCTTGATATTCCTTTGCGCTGAGAAATTCCTTAAACCGATTTCCATTTCCCCCTAAAAAATAGTCCCCCATGGCTTTTTCACCACTGTGCCCAAATGGGGGATTACCAATATCGTGGGCCAGGGCCGCGGCTGCAACGATAGCCCCAAAATCATTAAACTGAAATCCAGAAACAGATTGTAACTGTGGATGGGTTTGAAGAAGAGATTTCCCCACCGCTCTTCCTAAAGAACGACCCACCACAGAAACCTCGAGGCTATGGGTAAGGCGCGTATGGACAAACGAGGTCTTTGAAAGGGGAATAACCTGAGTCTTGTCTTGCAAGCTCCGAAAAGCAGAAGAAAAAATAACCCTGTCATAGTCGACCTCAAACCCCAGTCGAGTTTCATCCTCTTGCTTTCGCAATCTTTTGGTTTTGTCTCCGTGCTTGTCCAGTGAAAGCAAACGTTCCCATTGCATCATATTGTATTGTTTTTGATGGCAAGATACCATTTTCCAAAAAGCAATTCTTGTACCTTTTAAGAAACACCTTTAAAAACCGAAACCGGGAAGCAATCTCCCGGTCCATATATAGTATTAAGGTACTTATTAATCCTTTCTATTCAAAAGATATCGATAATCCTCAAAACTTAACCCCCCAGTATAAATCTTTATCGATTTATCGATGAGTTCTCTGGCTTGGGCAACGGTATACCCCAGACCAATAGCGTATTTCTCAATAAGAAAACGCTCATGATCGTCTATAACATTATCCGCAAAAATAATCTTAAACAAATCATGCATCCGCTCTAACCTTCGCTCGGCCGAATTAGGTGGATTTATGGGATAAATGGTGGGATTCTTTAAAATCTTGTCATATTCCACTTCATCAATATTCAGTTTATCGGCAAATTGCTTCAACATCTTTTCCTCTTCGGCCCCCAATTTTCCATTAACCGTAGCCATATTGGCAATAGCGGCAAAATGGCTCAAATTACGGGAACGCTCCCCACTCTCAAATAAATCTGTAAATGACATATAGTAGTTTTAAGTAAACAACAAATATAGAATTTGTATCGGACATTTGCGACATACGCACACCAATCAAGAAATATATTTTTGAGTAATTATTTAATCCCAATCCCATAAACTTTTCTTAATCGAAGAACTATCAAGAGTCGCATTAATTATTTTAGATGAATATTAAAACAAATGAAATAACCCCTTCTTGTTTTTAACGACCAAGGATTTACTGCAAACAAGCCTATGTATCTATCGAAACTGAGAAAGAAGTGAATGGAGAGATTACTTCGCTTTTTGCAACAGTCAAAAGAGTAATGGAATAAACTTGTAATGAAGAAAAAATCAGACACAGATGGCTCCGCGTCGCCCGGAATGGATGGCGAGATTGCTTCGCTTTGCTCGCAATGGTTCCAATCCAAAAACTGGATCCCATTCCCTTTCCAAATAAAAACCTGGAAGGCCTTCCTCGATGGAAAGCACGGTCTGCTCAATGCACCCGCGGGAAGTGGCAAAACCTATGCACTGTGGATTCCTATTGTACTTCAGTATATAAAGGACAATCCAGATTATAAAAGCAAACACCAAAAAGGACTAAAAGCTATCTGGATTACTCCTCTTCGTGCACTGTCGGTAGAGATTCAACAGGCAGCACAGCAGTTTGCAGATAATTTGGAAACTGGCCTTACGGTGGGCATTCGTTCCGGCGACACACCACAAAGTGAACGAGCAAAACAGAAAAATCAAATGCCCGACCTTCTTATCACCACGCCGGAAAGTTTGATGCTTTTGTTGGCAAGCAAAGGATATGCTAAAACCTTTAGAGATCTAACCGCCATTGTGGTGGACGAATGGCATGAATTGTTGGGAAGCAAACGGGGCGTGCAGATGGAATTGGGGCTTTCACGATTAAAAACCATATCTCCCAAACTCAGGATTTGGGGAATATCTGCTACTATCGGGAATTTGGATGAGGCGATGGACGTCTTACTGGGCCCTTCAATTCAGCCAGACCTAAGCCAAGTCGAAGGGCTCGGAGGTCGCGGTTACAGCATTCGAAAATCTGGCAGCTCGGCTCCGCTCGGGGACCGCGATTCCGCTATTGGGGGAAATGCGATTCTTATAAAAGCTGAACAAAAGAAGAAAGTCGAAGTGCGGTCCATCATTCCGAAGAAAATGGAAACCTTCCCCTGGCGCGGGCATTTGGGATTGCATCTTTTGGAAGAAATAATTCCTATAATAAAAGCTAGCAAAACCACTTTAATATTTACCAATACACGAGGTCAGTGTGAAATCTGGTTTCAGAAAATATTAAGCACGCATCCAGAATTTGCCGGAGAAATAGCTATGCATCATGGAAGTATTGCCAAGGAAACACGATTATGGGTTGAGCAGGCCATTCGCAACGAATCTTTAAAAGCAGTTGTAGCAACTTCCAGTTTGGATTTGGGAGTAGATTTTGCGCCCGTGGAAACGGTTATACAGATTGGCGGTCCAAAAGGAGTTGCTAAATTTCTGCAACGTGCCGGCCGCAGTAACCACAGGCCAGGCGAACCCTCAGTTATATATTTCCTTCCCACCCACGCCCTGGAGCTTTTGGAAGCTTCGGCATTAAAGCGCGCGGTCAAGGAAGATGTTGTGGAAGATCGAATACCGTATTTACTGAGTTTCGATGTCTTGATTCAATATTTGATTACCTTGGCGGTGAGTGACGGATTCTATCCCAAAGACATATATCCAGAAATTAAAAGCACCTTCTGCTTTCAAGGCATAACCGATGAACAGTGGCAATGGTGCCTAAATTTTATCACTCTGGGAAGCCAAAGTCTTAAATCCTACGACGAATATAAAAAAGTTGAGGTGATGGATGACGGGCTTTTTAAGGTGGAAAACAGACAAATTGCCATGATGCACCGGCTGAGCATTGGAACCATTGTCAGCGATTCAATGCTGATGGTGAAATATGTGACTGGGGGATTTATTGGCTCCATTGAAGAATGGTTTCTCAGCAAACTAAAACCCGGTGACAGCTTTGTTTTTGCAGGAAGGACCTTGGAACTGGTGCGATTGCGGCAAATGGTGGCCCAAGTGCGGAAATCCAAAAAGAAATCGGGGAAAGTTGCCAGTTTTCTGGGCGGAAGATTGCCACTTTCCTCCCAAATGAGCCAGATTTTAAGAGAGGAAATGCAAAGTGAGGCCGATCACAAGAGAAATACGCCCGAACTAAGAGCATTATCCCATATTTTCAATCGGCAGGAAAAAGAAAGTATAGTCCCTGTAGAAAACGAATTCTTGATAGAAACCTTTAAAACCCGAGACGGATATCACTCCCTTTTTTATCCGTTTGAAGGCCGATTTGTACACGAAGCGATGAGCAGTTTGTTGGCATATCGCATAAGCCTACTCTCTCCTTTTTCTTTTTCCTTGGCCTATAATGACTACGGATTTGAGTTACTGAGCGACCAGTATTTGAATATTCAAACCATTTTGGACAACAATCTCTTTTCCCCGGAATATCTTTATGACGATTTGTACAAAAGCTTAAACTCTACCGAACTGGCCCGCCGAAGATTCCGGAATATTGCGGTAATCAGTGGAATGGTCTTTCAAGGCTATCCGAACAAGGTCATCAAGGCAAAACATCTGCAAAGCGACAGCCAATTGCTTTTCGATGTTTTTCGTGATTACGAACCGGATAATCTCCTCTATCTTCAAGCTTACAGAGAAACTTTCGAGCATCAATTGGAAGAAGGCCGATTGCGAAAAGCATTGGAGCGAATTAATTCGCAAAAAATAATCTGGAGACAATGTGAAAAGGCAACGCCGTTTAGTTTCCCAATTATTACCGATGGTTTGCGAGCAAAACTTTCATCGGAGAAGTTGGCGGATAGGATAAGGAAGATGACCTTGCAATTGGAGAAATAGGATTACCTACTCAATAGTCCTCAAAAAATTCAGAAACGAAGTTTTCAATCAATACCGGAACAGGATATTCTTCCATATCTGAAATGCGAATGGAGTTTTGCACATCCTGTTGGGTCTCCACGATCCAAAACCGTGTGTATAAATGTTGATGGGAGAGCTTGTGAACCACGGAGACCTCATTATATAAGGTGACAGATTCTATGTTCAATGTTTCGGAAAGAGAAAGAAATTCTTGCAGCTCAGTCAATTCACCCACTGAAATTTCCTGAGAAGTTTCGATAAGCGGGAATTCGTATAATTTGTGCCATATTCCTTTGTTTAGACGTTGGCGAAGAATTGTTCTATTCCCATCTGAAAGCACTACCAAATAATTAAAGTAGCGTTTTCTTATCAACTTTGTCTTTGTTTTTACGGGCAATTCTGCTACTTTATTTTCCTTGAATCCAATACAGATGGGTTTTAAAACACAGTTTCCGCAATCTGGGTTTGTGGGGGTACAATAACGAGCGCCAAATTCCATAATCGCCTGATTGAAGGTTCCTGGTTGCTCCTTGTCGATAAGGGATTGGGCCAGTTGCTTAAATATCTTTTGGCCCCGGGATGTATTTATAGGAGTTGATATTCCAAAAACTCGAGAAAGCACGCGATAAACATTCCCATCCACTACGGCATTGGGTAGGTTAAAACATATACTGGAGATGGCACTGGCCGTATAATCCCCTACGCCTCTTAATTTTAATAAGTCCTTATAGTTATCTGGGAATATCCCCTTCCTTTCCTCCGAAATCATTTTTGCGGTAAGGTGTAGGTTTCGCGCCCGTGAATAGTAACCCAATCCTTGCCATAGTTTTAATACCTTCGCTTCTGGTGCATTTGCCAAATGGTCTACGGTAGGAAATACTTTCAAAAACTTTAAATAATAAGGAAACCCTTGAGCTACTCGCGTTTGCTGGAGAATAATTTCAGAGAGCCAAATTCTGTAAGGCTCTTGAGTAGCTCGCCAAGGCAAGTCTCTTTTATTCTCCAAATACCACGCAATGAGATTGGTGGCGAAAAAGTGTCCAGTTTTGTCCATTAAGCGAAAGTTATCCATATCCTATTTAATTTTAAAGGATTATGCTTGGAATTATTGATTTTAAAATCCTTATATTTGCGGTCTCTAAAAAACCCCTATTTAAAAGATATTAATCAATAAATTTATAAGTAATGACGAAAGCAGATATAGTAGCCAAGATTTCAGAAAAGCTTGGAATGGAGAAAAATGAAGTTCAGGCTACCATAGAAACCTTTATGGAAGAAGTTAAGAATTCATTGGAAGGCGGAGACAACGTTTACCTACGCGGGTTCGGCAGTTTCATCATCAAAACCAGAGCTGAAAAGACTGGACGAAACATTTCAAAAAACACCACTATCAAAATCCCGGCCCACAATATCCCAGCATTTAAACCGGCAAAAGTTTTTGTGGAAGGAGTAAAAACCAATGTGGACGTAAAATAATATTAACCCCGTCCCTTCCTGTTGCCCTTTTTTGGGAATTTGGGATGAGACATTCATAAAAACCTTTATATATGCCAAGTGGTAAAAAAAGAAAAAGACATAAGGTAGCGACTCACAAGCGTAAAAAACGACGTCGCGCTAACCGCCATAAGAAAAAGTAGTTTTCAAACTACTTTTTCTGTTTTAAATAATGTTCTGTACATTCCTTGACTTTCAGAAGTCCAGAACACACAAAAATAAGTTCTTTGAAAATGGGATCGTTGCGAGCAGCTTTTGTTTTTGTATGCGATTTCGCCGGGTTTTCATTTGTAAAACCTGTTAAAGAAATATATTGTTTAATCCAAAATTAATGTAACGTGAACTACGAATTATTTATAAGGTCCGGTTCACAAGCAGTTGATTTTGCCCTATTGAAAGATGGGAAACTAATAGAATTACACAAAGAAGAAGAGGATAATGATTTTACGGTTGGCGACATTTTCTTGGCCAAAATCCGTAAAACTGTCCCAGGTCTAAACGCCGCGTTTGTAAACGTAGGCTATGAGAAAGATGGTTTCTTACACTATCATGACCTAGGACCTAAGGTACCTTCTCTTCTGAAGTTTATTAAAAGCGTTACTAGTGGAAAATTAAAGGATTATTCCTTAAAAGATTTTCCATTTGAAAAGGAGATTGATAAGAATGGCAACATCAATGATGCCCTAAAAAACAATCAATCTATCCTTGTGCAGATAGTAAAAGAACCCATTTCCACTAAAGGCCCACGTCTTAGCTCCGAGCTTTCCATAGCGGGGAGATATATCGTATTGGTGCCATTTTCGGAACGGGTTTCAGTTTCCCAAAAAATAGAATCCAACAAGGAAAAAGATAGGTTAAAACGCTTGATTACAAGCATTAAACCTAAAGGATTCGGTGTAATTATCCGCACCGTTGCAGAGGGCAAAAAAGTAGCAGAACTGGACAAAGACTTAGAGAATCTTATGGAACGCTGGACAGCGATGTGTAAGAAGCTACAAGGGGCACACCACCCTTCAAAGGTGTTGAGTGAGTTAAACCGGGGAGGCTCCATTATCAGAGATATGTTCAACGACTCTTTCTCCGCCATACATATTGACGATGAGACCCTGTACTTGCAAATAAAAGATTATGTGCAAGAAATTGCACCAAAAAAGGAAAACATTGTAAAGTTCTACGACTCAAATGTTCCTATTTTTGAGAAATTCGGAATTGAGCGGCAGATCAAGACTTCCTTCGGCAAAACGGTCTCTAGTAGTAAGGGGGCCTATTTGGTCATAGAACACACCGAGGCCATGCACGTGATAGACGTGAACAGTGGAAACCGCAGTAACAAGCAGAAGACCCAAGAAGGCACTGCCTTAGAAGTGAATATGATCGCCGCCACAGAAGTTGCAAGGCAACTAAGATTGCGGGATATGGGCGGTATAATAGTTGTTGATTTTATCGACCTGGCAAATGCTAGCCACCGAAAACAACTCTATAACCATCTTCGCGATGAAATGAAAGATGACCGGGCCAAACACAAAATATTACCCCCCAGTAAGTTCGGCTTGATACAGATCACCCGGCAACGGGTTCGGCCAGAAATGAATATCAAAACGCGAGAAGATGATCCCAGTATAGGGGAGGATGGTGAGATAGAAGCACCCATTATCGTGATCAATAGAATAAATGAAGAAGTGAAACGCCTCTTCAAAAAAGACTATAAAAAGATAACGTTGAACACACATCCTTTTATAGCCGCATTTTTAACAAAAGGATTCCCATCAGTGCGTACCAAATGGTTTTTGGAACACAAAAAATGGGTCAAAGTCCAGCCTCGAGATGCCTATACATATCTCGAATATCATTTTCACGACAAAGACGGTGAATTGATAAAATAAGTTCAAACCCCCTTTTGAAGGTATCTTCGGAAGGGGGTTTTTTTATCACTTCTGCCTTTATGAAAAGATATTGTAAACAGCTATATCTACAGGCGATGGACAAGGAGCAAGGCAGAAATAGTTCCCTGTGTCCCGGTGAAGAAAAAAGTTTTATCTTCACAAAAAATTACCCTGTAACCCTTGAACACCCATAAAACATATACCGTTGAAGAAGCCATAAATAGAATGGAACAATATTGTGTTTACCGCGAGCGATGCCATAAGGAGGTGAATCAAAAATTGAAGGAGATGCGCATGATTCCTGAGGCCATTGATCACATTGTCAACTATTTGCTGCAAAACGATTTTTTAAATGAATCACGTTTTGCAAAAGCTTTCGCCCGTGGAAAATTCAAGATAAAGAAATGGGGCAAACACCGAATTATTAACGAATTGAAATCTCGTGAAATAACCAAATACAATATCCAGATCGCTTTGAAGGAAATTCCAGATTCAGAATACCGCGACACCTTTGACGCCTTGACAAAGAAGCGATGGAAAGAATTAAAAACTGAAAAAAACCTTCAGAAAAAACGGAAAAAGCTAATAGATTACCTGCTATACAGAGGCTGGGAGAGCGAACTAATATATGAAAAGCTCAACGAGCTTTCTAAATATTAAAGGAAACCCCAATATTTGCCCCTACCTGGTTATTGAGTTTTTCCGGAGGGGTTAAGGGATCTGTATTGTATTTTGCAAAAGGCACATACAGTTCGGTAAAAACGCCAAATCCATAGGTAAAAAAGTATCGCACCCCCAAATGACCACCAAAATTCTTTAAGCTTGTGTATAGTCCTGGGTATACATCCAATCTTTCATCCACGTTTATTACATTTCCCAAATTGGCTTGCAAGCGCGCTCTAAAATCAAAACGATCTGCAAATTTGGCAACTGGCACTTCCTTGCCTTCAGCGTTTCGAACTTTCTCAACGCCCAGAAGATACGCCGAGACCACACCTACCGATATATTCTCGCCCAATCCAAAATCCAGACTCCCCATAATTCCGGTCCCGTGATTTTGAAGATTGGCTCCAATTTGAAATTTTACGTCTCCTTTGCCTGTAAAGGCCTGGCCAATTGTCAATTGTAAATACAGCAGGGAGCACAGAGTTAAAATTATTCGCATCTTTAAAAGGTTTTAGGGACAGTTGTTTTAATGCTTTTGCATTATCGATTTTTTGTGGGTTCTATTGATTGCCTGTTCATTTTTCCAGTCCATCCACCGCTGCCCTTTCATTTTACGCATCATTGCATCAATATAGCGCATTATAACAATATTGTATACCGCCTTAGCCAGGTTCTTCGGGTTTCGGGCAATGGCGCGTAAGCTCATTGAAAATCCTGGGGTAAGGTAGCGCATATAATGCCAGTAACCTTCAGGCATATACAACACATTGCCATGCTCCAAATGGGCTGTGTAACCTTGAGCATTTTTCAGCGCCGGCCATTTTTCATAATCGGGATTGGCAAAGTCAATATCCTCCCGGGTGATAAGGGAATAAGGAATTTTATAAAGGTAATCGTTCTGCTTCTGGTCAAAAAGTATGACTTCTTTCTTTCCGTGGAAATGGAAATGGAAGATATTTGCCAAATCGATATCATAATGCATAAAGGTGTACGAATCCTTTCCTCCAAAAAAGAGCATAGGAAGACCCTTCAACAATCTCAATCCGAAGTCTGGATAAGAAAAATCCTTCTGGAGCTCTGGCACCTCCTTTAAAATATTCCAAAGAAAGATGCGATATTTCGTTGGCTCGGTTTTAAGCAACTCTATATATTCCCGCATTTTCATTTTAGCGTGCGGCTCATTGAAGCCATCTTTATGGCTCACCGGCCTATTATCGTAAAGAGGCACTATTTTATCACCAGCTACTTCGGCCATATAATCGAGATTCCACTTGGAAACCGCGGGCCAATCGTCCACAAAATGCTCGATTACAACTGGTTTTTGAGGCCTGAAATAATTCATTAAAAAATCATCCCTGGTAATGGTCTTTACCCTATCTAACTCCTGTAATCGCATAATGCTATGATTGTATTACAAATTTACAAATATCGGGGAATTGTAGTAGCTTGCTTTTGTTATAAGTTTCTCGATTCATACCTCTAAAGTATATAGAGGCCCAAAGTGCGGGATTTACAATTGAACAAGAAGTACAGAAGATCTCTTCCGAAAATGAGAAATCGCCATATCCCAAATATAAAAAATGAAAAATGCCTCCATAAAGGGAAGCATTTTTTTAATCATTTAAATCTCGGGGTCCTTTTAATCTGCCAAAATCATCACCCGATTGTGGTTACATTCTACGGTCCCTCCTGTTATATGGAGTACCCATTTTCCACCTTCCTTCGAAAATTTGTTTTGGAATCCCTCTGCTATGGTAGGATTTCCATTAAACCTTACCTTTCCCGCCTGTAATAAGGAAACGATGGGAGCATGGTTATTCAGCATCTGGAATTCTCCATCCACCCCTGGAACGGTAACACTCTCTACCTCACCAGATACCAAGGATACTTCGGGATTTACAATTTCTAAGTACATTCTTTCAAATATGAATTATGAATTAAAACTAAGCCTCAGCCAGCATTTTTTCTCCAGCCGCAATAGCTTCTTCGATGGTTCCTTTAAGGTTAAAAGCAGCCTCCGGCAGGTGATCCAGCTCTCCGTCCATAATCATATTAAATCCTTTGATAGCATCTTTAATATCCACCAAAACTCCTGGAATACCCGTAAACTGTTCAGCCACATGGAAAGGCTGGGACAAGAAACGTTGTACTCTACGCGCCCTATTGACCGCCTGCTTATCTTCTTCCGAGAGCTCCTCCATCCCTAGGATAGCAATAATGTCCTGTAATTCCTTATACCGTTGTAAAAGTTCTTTTACCCTTTGGGCACAATCATAATGTTCGTCGCCCAAAATATCAGGAGAAAGAATTCGCGAAGTGGAATCCAATGGATCTACCGCTGGATAAATACCAAGTTCAGCAATTTTACGCGAGAGTACGGTGTTAGCATCCAAGTGGGCAAAAGTTGTTGCCGGTGCTGGGTCGGTAAGGTCATCCGCCGGAACATAAACTGCCTGTACGGAAGTAATGGAACCTCTTTTTGTCGAGGTAATACGCTCTTGCATGGCTCCCATCTCTGTTGCCAAGGTGGGTTGATAACCTACTGCCGAAGGCATACGCCCAAGAAGTGCAGATACCTCTGAACCTGCCTGAGTGAATCGGAAAATGTTATCTACGAAGAAAAGAACATCTTTTCCTTGTCCTTCTCCCGCCCCATCGCGGAAATATTCTGCAATGGTCAATCCTGAAAGAGCTACTCGAGCCCGAGCTCCAGGAGGTTCGTTCATCTGCCCAAATACGAAGGTAGCCTTGGAGTCCTTCATGGCTTGTTTATCAACCTTTGTAAGGTCCCATCCCCCTTCTTCCATAGATTTCATAAAGTCATCGCCGTATCGGATAATTCCCGATTCGAGCATTTCACGTAGCAGGTCGTTCCCTTCTCGGGTGCGTTCCCCTACCCCGGCGAAAACTGAAAGACCACCGTGGCCTTTTGCAATATTGTTGATCAATTCCTGAATCAATACGGTTTTACCAACTCCGGCTCCACCGAAAAGACCAATTTTACCTCCTTTTGCATAAGGCTCAATCAAATCAATTACCTTGATACCTGTATATAGCACTTCCGTGGAGGTGGAAAGGTCTTCGAATTTCGGAGCTTCGCGGTGAATGGGAAGGCCATTTTTGCCAACTTTTGGCAGATTCCCGATTCCGTCAATGGCATCGCCAATTACGTTAAAAAGACGGCCATACACATCCTCGCCAATTGGCATTTGGATAGGTGCACCCGTTGCAACAGCCTCAACTCCCCGGCTTAAGCCATCAGTTGAATCCATGGAAATGGTACGTACCATGTTTTCACCAATGTGAGATTGAACTTCAAGTACCAATAGGTTTCCGTTGTTATTTACTTCCAATGAATCGTATATCCTTGGAAGTTCAGCGCCGCTTTCAAAGGCAACGTCAACCACCGGGCCAATAATCTGTGCAACTTTTCCTGAAACTTGTGACATTATCTAACTGTTTATTTTTAAGTTATCTAAGAGTGAGAAAGCCACTCCATTTTTAATTTTCCCACCCCTTGGGTTAGGCAGGTGCAAAGATAGTTTTTTCTTACTTATAATTGCAATGGGATCGTTGGAAAAATTCACCCCTTTGCACAATGGGATTCTATAGGTTTTAAAACCCAAGAACCCTTGAAAATTCAAGGATGATTCCACTGAGCTCCTGTTTCTTCGCGTATTACGGTATATAAAAAGAAGAAGGGTCTATAATATGGTGGGATACAGTTATTCATGAGGAGAACCTCTCTTCTTATTCTTGGACGGGCAACACCAGCAAAGGCTTACTCGTGTGAAATTCACGTTTATGGATTTCGTCCTTCTCCCACAGCTTTTTAAAGAAACCCCGTTTTCGACGCACTACACAGAGAATATCGGGCTGAAACTGCTGGAAGTACTCTATTACCCCTTGAAAGGTGGTGGCAGCCTCCACCTGGGTGTAGGAGGATATCAAAGGTTTTAAATTTTCGGTAACGTGCTTCATTTCTTCTGTAGAGTCAGGAGTCTCAACATGTAGCACGTGGACCTGCGTTCCGAAATTCTTTACAAATTTATGCACAGGCTCCAAAAGCGAATCGCGTTCAAAGGTTCCATTTTTAAATGCCATTAACATGGTTTTTGGCACCTTAAACTTGGCCCCTTCTGGCACAACCAAAATTGGAATATTGGTCTGTTTTAATAGTTTGCCAGAGGTCTTTCCAAGAAACACTTCTTCTTTTATGGAATTACTGCGGGGAGACAATACCATTAAATCCATAGGGATTTGTTTATCGATGCGATTTATGCTGTCCAGCACCTTCCCTTGAATGGGATGGGCAACAACCTGCACTCCCTTCTTGTCTACCATTGAAAGCACTTTTTCCAGCCGCTCCTCGGCTTCTTCCATTAAAAATGTATTGAGCCTGGAAAGAGTCCCCACCTTTGAAAGATCCTGAAAGACCGATACCACATACACCTTTCCACCGATATGCTTGGCCAAATCAATGGCGTATTGCAAATTACTTACCGAATTGGCTGAACCCCCTACTGGAACCAAAATATTGTTCATAATTCATTTTTTTATAGCGCAAAGAACACCTCCCAACATCGACCCGTAATCTGCCTCTATTTATTTAGGGTTTTTCTGACACATTAGAAGGAATCCTATATTCCAAATATTCCTACTAATTTAATTAAATTAAAGATTCAACAGGAGGCACACGCCAAAACTTTCACAAATCGCGTCAATTCTCATTTTGACGAGAAGATGTTTGAAAGATGACTGCGGCTGGAGAAAAAAATATTTGGAAAACACTTATCCTGTATCCGGACGAGCCCCCTATCTACTGTTACATAATGCCGTTAAGACCATAAATCTAACTTTTGGAAGTTCGGTATTTTGTAAATTTGCGCTTTTCATGCACCCAACAGATATCTCTTTCAAACGGATTCAGCAACTTGCCATTCCCGCAATCATCTCCGGGATTGCCGAACCGGTTTTATCTGCTACAGATGCTGCCGTGGTAGGGAACATAAAGGAGTTTGGAATTGAATCTCTTGCTGCCGTAGGAATTGTTGGATCTTTTCTTTCGGCTCTTATCTGGATTTTAGGACAAACTCGTAGTGCCATCTCAACCATTGTGGCACAAAACTTAGGGGCCGGTAAACTGAAGGAATTGGATGCGTTTCCAGCTCAGGCCATCTATTTCAATATCGCACTTGCCCTTGTCATTTTGTTTTCCACCTATTTCTTTGTGGAAGATATCTTTTCCCTGATGAATGCCGAAGGAATTGTATTGGATTTCAGCATTGATTATTACAACATCCGTGTTTGGGGCTTCCCCCTCACCCTGTTCACTTTCGCTGTATTTGGAATCTTCCGGGGATTACAAAATACCTTTTGGCCCATGATTATCGCTACTATTGGCGCTGTTCTGAACATTGTCTTGGACTTTGTCTTGGTATATGGAATTGAGGGAGCCATAGCCCCTATGGATATCAAGGGGGCCGCCTGGGCCAGCCTCTTTTCTCAGTTTATAATGGCTTTTTTGGCTTTTATCTTTCTAATGAAAAAAACGAGTATTTCTCTAAAATTAAAACTTCCACTTCATCCTGAGATCCAGCGGCTCGTAAGCATGAGTCTGAATTTATTTTTGCGTTCCCTAGCCTTGAATACTGCCCTGATTCTGGCCACTCGGGAAGCGGCCTATTTAGGAAAGGAATACATTGCTGCCCATACCATCGCCTTTAATGTCTGGATCTTTACGGCTTTCTTTCTGGATGGATACGGTGCCGCAGGAAATATCCTAGCTGGAAAACTTTTGGGAGAGCGTAATTTTTATTCTCTTTGGAAGCTTACCAAAAAGGTGAATTTATATAATCTTGCGGTCGCGAGCCTTCTTGTATTGCTCGGCTTATTCCTTTATGAGCCTGTGGGCCTTCTGTTTAATAAGGATGAAAAAGTACTCTCTATTTTCTATGGAATGTTTTTTATGGTCTTGATATGTCTTCCCCTAAACGCCATTGCGTTTACCTTGGATTCCATCTTTAAGGGATTGGGTGAAATGGGGTTTTTGAGAAATGTGCTTTTGGGAGCTACCCTTTTTGGATTCATTCCCGTACTCTACTTTTCAAAATACATGCACTGGAACCTTGTAGGAATCTGGATAGCCATGGATGTATGGGTAGCATACAGAGGAATGGCATTGGTTATCAAATTTCAAAGGAAATACCTTCCTCTTATGGAAAATTGATACCTAACAAGACCTGATAGGTTTCGGTAGATTTCAAACCACAGTTGGTCCATGGATAGTAAACAAATTTTTTGCTCCTTTCACAAATGGATTGAAACACTGGATCTTCCACAAATTCTTGACATTCAAAAAAGTGTTGGGTCTTCTTCGATTTATAGCTTATCTATAAATCGATAGTTTTCACAAAAGAAATTCACTTTCAAAAGAGTATCTTTGTAGCCCAGAATTTACACGATGAAGCAAATACGAATCACCAAAATTTTTTCATTTGAAACCGGCCATGCTCTTTACGGCTACGACGGTAAATGCCGAAACGTACACGGTCATAGTTATAAACTTTACGTTACTGTGATAGGCTCCCCCATTGAAGATAAGAAGAACGTAAAATACGGCATGGTGATCGATTTTAGCGATCTCAAAAAAATAGTGAAAGAGGAAATCGTCGATGTTTTTGATCATGCTACGGTATTCAACAAAAACACTCCCCACGTGGAATTGGCAAAGGAATTGAGCGATCGGGATCACAGTGTGTTACTCGTGGATTATCAGCCTACCAGTGAAATGATGGTGAGCGACTTTTCAGAAAAAATAAAAAAGCGGCTTCCCCAGAACATCAAACTTTTTTCCTTGAGACTCCAAGAAACCGATACCAGTTATGCCGAATGGTATGCTTCGGATAATTAGTCCCTTTCTGGAGGTGCTCTACAAAATCATTTGTTCTCCCCCACCAATTTCCTGTTCAAGCTACATTGTGAATCCTGGATCATTTCCCTATTGAGGATTTTTCAATAGTAGTGAAGCAATACCTCCGTTTTACTATCTTTGACCCATGCAACTACCCTCGGGCAAAAAAATATATTTTTCCAGCGACAATCATTTGGGAGCTCCCTCACAGAACGAAAGTCTTCCTCGTGAAAAGATTTTCGTGCAATGGCTCGACTCAATAAAAAATGATGCCGCGGTAATTTTCCTTTTAGGCGACCTCTTCGATTTTTGGTTTGAATATAAAACCGTTGTTCCAAAGGGTTTTGTGCGTACCCTTGGAAAACTGGCCGAACTTAGCGACAGTGGAATCCAAATCCATTTCTTTGTTGGAAACCACGATTTATGGATGTGTGATTACTTTGAAACGGAACTTAATATTCCCGTGTATCACGACCCGAAGGAATTTGTTTTTAACAACAAATATTTTTTTATCGGTCACGGCGATGGAAAAGGCCCTGGCGATAAAGGCTATAAACGGATGAAGAGAGTATTTACCAATCCTATTTCAAAATGGTTTTTCAGATGGCTGCATCCTGATATTGGAGTGAGGGTGGCCCAACATCTCTCGGTAAAAAATAAGCTCATTTCAGGTGATGAGGATAAAAAGTTTTTGGGGGAGGATCAGGAATGGCTCGCACAATATGCTAAACGTAAGTTGGAAAACAAACACTATGACTACTTTATTTTTGGACACCGTCATTTGCCCATGGAAATTAAGGTGGGAGAAAACTCCACATATTTTAATTTAGGGGATTGGATCAACCACTATACCTACGGCGTTTTCGACGGAGAAAAGTTTGAATTGAAGAAATACAAGCCAAGTCTCCAGGTTTGAAAGATTTCCCAAACTGAAATGACTTTCTTCATAGACCTTGCTCTATGGTAAGATTGTGTGTTATTGACATTCCTAAAAGATACAAAACAACGCCTATTTAAATTGAGAAAGGCTCCAAAACCTGTAGCGCTATATCTACCGAACCAACCCCTTCAAAAGTCAAAAGCAATCGCAATCCATTACGGGTTTGTTTTTCTTTCATCGTCACTTTTTGAGGATGGGTTTGAACATATTGAAGCACTTTTGTAAAGGAAGGACTTTGATAAAATGCACTTTGTTGGTCGGCAACAAAATAGCCTACCATCTTTTTGTGCTTCATCACCACGCGTTCCAGACCCATTGAAATCGCAATCCATTTTATCCTTACACTATTCAGTAAATCAACGGCTGGTTTTGGTAATTCCCCAAATCTGTCCAGTAATTCCTTTTCAAATTTCTGGAGTTCGGCTTCATTTTTAAGCTCGTTTAGTTTCGTATAAAGATTGAGCCTTTCGGTGATGTTGTTTACATAATCATCCGGGAAAAGAAGTTCGAAATCGGTGTCAATAGTGGTTTCCTTCACAAATTTACGGTCGCCTCGACCTTCGGTTCCCATCAGCGATCGGTCTCCGAGCGGATCCGAGGAGACGTCTTCATATAAATCCTTGAATTCCTTCTCCTTCAGTTCATCAATAGCTTCTGCCAATATTTTCTGATAGGTTTCAAAGCCGATTTCGTTGATAAATCCACTTTGTTCCCCCCCGAGAAGATCGCCCGCACCACGGATTTCCAAATCCTTCATGGCAATATTGATTCCACTTCCCAATTCTGAAAATTGTTCTAGGGCAGTAATCCTTTTTCTGGCTTCATCGGTTATTACAGAATAATCGGGAGTGATAAAATAACAGAAAGCTTTTTTGTTGCTTCTTCCTACACGACCCCGCATCTGGTGGAGGTCGGAAAGTCCGAAGTTGTTGGCGTTGTTGATGAAAATGGTGTTGGCATTGGGAACATCCAGACCACTTTCAATAATTGTAGTAGAAACCAATACATCGAACTCGTTATTCATAAACCGGAGCATTAAATCTTCCAATTTCTTCCCGTCCATTTGGCCGTGGCCGATTCCCACTTTGGCATCGGGAATTAAACGTTGGATCATTCCCGCGACTTCTGTAATGTTTTCAATTCGGTTATGGACAAAAAATACCTGTCCGCCCCGTTCAATCTCATAACTTATTGCATCGCGAATGGTTTCCTCGGCAAACCGTATTACGTGGGTTTCCACGGGATATCTATTTGGCGGCGGCGTGGTGATTACCGAAAGATCGCGGGCTGCCATCAAACTAAATTGCAGGGTCCGCGGGATTGGCGTGGCAGTGAGCGTCAAGGTATCGACATTTTCCTTAATGGTTTTCAGTTTATCCTTCACGGCAACTCCAAACTTTTGTTCCTCGTCGATGACCAAAAGACCGAGATCTTTGAATTCTACAGCCTTATTGACCAATTGGTGGGTGCCGATTACGATATCGAGTTTTCCATTTTTTAATTCTTCTAAAATCGTTCTTCTTTCCTTTGCCGTTCTAAAACGATTTAAATAATCGACTTTTACCGGCATTTCGGAAAGACGATCTGAAAAGGTTTTAAAATGCTGAAAAGCCAAAATGGTTGTTGGCACGAGAACGGCCACTTGCTTATTGTTATCCACTGCTTTAAAAGCTGCACGGATGGCGACTTCGGTTTTTCCAAATCCAACGTCCCCACAGACCAAGCGATCCATGGGCCGCTCGTTTTCCATATCTCTTTTTACATCTTCGGTGGCTGTGCTTTGATCGGGCGTATCTTCATAAATAAAGGAAGATTCCAATTCGGCCTGTAAATAACTGTCTGGGTCAAAAGCAAATCCTTTTAACGTTCGGCGTTTTGCATAAAGTTCAATGAGATCAAACGCTATTTCCTTGACCCGGGTCTTGGTCTTTTGTTTGAGTTTTTTCCAGGCGTCACTTCCTAATTTATATATTTTTGGCTCTTTTCCGTCCTTGCCATTGTATTTTGAAATCTTGTGAAGGGAATGGATGCTGACATATAAAATATCCCGATCCCCATAAAAAAGTTTGATGGCTTCCTGCATTTTTCCCTCCACTTCAATCTTTTGAAGTCCGCCAAATTTTCCTATTCCATGGTCAATGTGGGTTACGTAATCCCCCACTTCCAAATTGCCGATTTCCTTAATGGTAATCGCCTGTTTTTTGGCATAGCCATTCTTTAAGGAGAATTTGTGGTAGCGCTCAAAAATCTGGTGATCGGTATAACAAACTACTTTTAAATCATCATCGATAAATCCTTGGTACAACGGAAAGACCACGGTTTCAAACTGTTCCACATTTTGGCTTGAATCTCTAAAAATATCCCGAAATCGTTTTGCCTGTTGTTCACTGCTGCAGAAAAGATAGTTTTTATACCCTTTTTCGGTATTGTCATTTAAATTTTCGATCAACAAATTGAATTGCCGATTGAAGGAAGGTTGGGGTCGTGTTGAAAAAGAAATCCCACCCCCAGCCCCTCCCCGAGGGAGGGGAGCCTCAGGGGAAACCTCTTTTAAATTCATATTCCCTTTTGAGCTGAGATGAACTGTACTGAAATCCTGTAATTGCTTATGGAGCATTTCGCCTGTACAGAACAATTCTGATGGCTTGGCGCGCTTGATAATAGGATCGAGCGCTTCAAATGCATCTGTCGCTTTTTTATATAGGTCATCGATGGCATCTATAAAAAGCGATTCGTTTTTAATAAAAACAACTGTTTTGGAGGCAATGTATTTTAGAAAAGACTCGCGATGCTCGTCTATGATTTTGTTTTCGATGTTGGGAATGATCGAAATCTTTTTCTTCTGTTCAAGGGAAAGCTGGGTTTCTACATCAAAAGTGCGGATGCTGTCAACCTCATCTCCAAAAAATTCAATTCTGAATGGTTCATCATTGCTGAAACTGAATACGTCCAAAATACCACCACGAACTGAAAATTCACCAGGCTCCGTTACAAAATCGGTACGCTTAAACCGATATTCAAACAAGACTTCATTGACAAAGTCAATGGAAAGATTATCATTTACGGCAATCTTTAAGGTGTTCCGTTCAAGTTCCTTTCGGGTAACCACTTTTTCAAAAAGTGCTTCGGGATATGTAACGATCAGTGCGGGTTTTTTACGCGAATTGATTCGGTTTAAAACTTCGCTGCGCAAAAGAATATTGGCATTATCAGTTTCTTCTATTTGATAGGGCCTGCGATAACTTCCAGGATAAAACAATACGTGTTGATCACCCAAAAGATTTTCGAGGTCGTTTAAGTGATAAGCGGCTTCTTCTTTGTCATTAAGAATTAATAGAAAAGGCAATTCCGCACTTGAAGATTCGGGTTTAAACGTTTCCGCCAAGACCATGGATAAAGATGATCCGATAAGGCCGGATACAATGATATTCTTTTCAGAATTGAGAATAGTTTCCCGCAATTTCCTAGTTTTAGGAGACTGGGAATAGAGTGAGTTAGCGAATTTTTTTTGCATTTAAGGTGCAAATTTAATCCAAACCTCCAAAGTCTCAAAGAGCTATGAGATATTTAATAACAACTTTATCATTTTACTAACATACTTCGGGAAAGTGAATTGGTATTTTTAAAATTGGTAGGAATTGAAACTTCTATAGACCCCAAAGGTTTCAAAAACCTTGAGGGTCTGAATACTTTCAAATATGGCAATAAAGGAATATGACGTTTTTGTAATAGGAACCGGTACCGCTGGGAAAACCGTGGCTTTTGATTGTGCTTCGGATGGGATGAAAGTGGCCATTGCCGATAATCGAGAATATGGTGGAACTTGTGCCAACAGAGGCTGTGATCCCAAGAAAGTTTTGGTGGGAATTACTGAGGCGTGGCAACTGGCAAAACATTTGGAAGGAAAAGGAATTGTAAAAGCCCCACAAATTGATTGGCCGGCGTTGCAAAAATATAAGTCCACTTTTACAAGCGCTGTTCCTGTGGTCACGGAAAGAAATTTAAAAGAAGCTGGAATCGAAATGTACCATCAATCCCCGAAGTTTATCGATGAAAACGCGCTTTCGGTAGAAGGCAAAACGGTGAAGGCAAAAAAGATTGTCATTGCATCTGGGTTGAAGCCTTTAGAGTTAAAAATTCCCGGTCGCGATTATTTAAAAATCAGTGATGATTTTTTGGATCTGGAGGAATTGCCTGAAAACGTAGTGTTTGTCGGCGCCGGCTATATCGGGATGGAATTTGCCCATATTGCCGCCCGCTGTGGTGCAAAAGTCACCGTGATTGAGTCTGGGGCAAATCCCTTGGAAGGTTTTGAGCAGGATATTGTTTCCCATATTTCCGAGGTTTCCGAAAAGTTAGGAATCAAATTTATCTTTAATGCTAAAGTTTCGGAAGTTGAAAAGCTTCAAAAGAATTACCGGGTCTTTTTTGAACGGAATGGAAAAACCGATTCGGTGGATACGAGAATGGTTTTTAATACTGCTGGGCGAGTTCCTTCAATTGAAACCCTAGATTTGGAGAATGGAAATGTTGCTTTTGAGAAGAAGGGGATTTCCGTTAATGAATTTCTTCAAAACACCACGAATCCTTCAATTTATGCCTGTGGAGATGTGTCGGCAAGTGGAGCATTGCCTTTAACGCCAACTTCTTCCCAAGAAGCGCGGATTGTGTCATTAAATATCCGAAAAGGGAATCATACCAAAATGGATTTTCCACCTGTACCTTCAGTTGTTTTTACCATTCCACAAATTGCCACTATTGGTCTTACTGAAAAAGAAGCCAGAGAAAAAGGCTATGATTTTGTGGTGGAATATAATAGTGTGCCGAAATGGTTCAACGCTAAAAGACTGAATGACGATGTTTATGCGTATAAAACAATAGTGGACAGGAAACGGCACATAATTTTGGGAGCACACATAATTTCTTCGGAAGCAGGAGAAATGATAAATCTTTTCGTTTTGGCAATGTGCGGAAAATTGACAACCGATGAACTGAAAGCTATGATCTTTGCATATCCTACTTGGGGTAATGATATCAAAGGGATGGTCTAAATACCCGCCCTTCGACTATCGCTCAGGATAAACTGCGGCGGGTATCTCTGAGCAGAAACCTAATCGGAAACTTTCTCCTTCGGCAGATTAATTTCGACCTTGTAAGAGGAAGATCGAATTGATCTTAAGTCCTTCAGCGAAGCTGCCTTACGCCCTATGTCTATTTTTATGCTCCTTAAGCTTTTCTCCCGGACTTGTCGCTCGATTTAAATATCCGTGATATCCGCTGCTAACAATTAAAACTATCGCTACTGTCAGAGCTGAGTTGGCAACTATTGCGTTGGTTTCCCAATTTGCCACACAAATTGCGATTAGTGCCCATGCTCCAACTAGGGCGAATTCCCGCATATTTCGCCTCCACGTTACTACGAGATTAATTATTCCGGCAATGATAATCATAGTCACAGCCCATGAAGTTTCGCTATAGCCCCACGCCTCCCAATCTATACTTTTCAAATAAGCTGAAACGTTCGCTATAGAAGCCACGGTTACCCATCCGCTATAAAAAACGAAGGGCCACCAGAGAAATGCGATGACCGAAATGGGTGCATCCCAAAGCTCCATTCGGTTTTTCATTACAATTTTTAAAAGTGAGAAGAGCAGTACAAATATTGCAATTATGGAATATTCCATATATCCATATACCCAAAACGTAATCCACATTATATTGGCAAAGCAGGAAAGCACAAACCACCAGCCGGTTTTTAAAATAAATTCGTCATCCCTAACTGGCTTAAATAGACTCCGACCTTGATAAATGATAAATCCAAGGAGTAGCAAATAAATTAAGCCCCATATTGAAAAAGCATATCCCGCGGGTGTAAATAGATTGTGGTTGGCGTTGGAAATTTCGGCGATGGTAGTATCGTTGATGGCACCAACTCCTCCAAGTGCATTGACAATAACTACCAGCACAAAGCCAATTATATTTGCAATTTGTAAAGTTTTTTTCATTGGATGTGGAGTCGGATTAGTTCGAAACACAAATTACTTCGTCATTGACAATGGCAAAAACCTCATCGGTTTTGGAAGGTTTTAAAATATGTTTCCCCGTAAAGTTACCAAAAGCAGGGAGTATTAGGCTGTTAATAGTTTTATAAAAACAGGGAAGTTGCAGATATTGGCGCCCCACTCCCCTTAAACGAACTCCCGGATGGATATGGCCATGAAAATTAAATAGACCTTCGGTTGGCGTGGGATGATGGGTCAACAGAAAATTTTCAACTATCAGATCATCATAAACTTTTACACCTATCTCTACATATAAATATTGTGGAATAATATCGTGGTTACCCGAAATCAGGATAATATCTGCTTCTGTATATTCCACCCACTTTTCAAAATCGTTCCATTCCTCATTGATTTTACTGTGAAATAAATCGCCCAGAAAACAGATGGTTTCAGGTTGAAAGAAATTGCTTATTTCCGTAAGTTCTTCAAGGTTCTTATGGGCGGCATTTGCGGGAATGGGTGCGCCGTGTTTTCTAAAATGTGCCACTTTTCCCAAATGAACATCCGCTATCAGAAGCATCCCTTTCATTTTCCAATAGATGGCACCACTGGGGTGCAGTATAAAGGTCTGGGACTTTATTTCAATTTTCGTGTGCATTAACGGCTAAAATTATACCATTCCTTCCAAACATCGAATCCATTTAAAAAGTGTTTTTGAGAATGATTTGCTGAATGTAGGCGATTAGTCGATTTGTATTTTTTGCTTATAATAGTGGAAAGGGGAAACCAAAAACATTTGACAAAGCAAACAAGTGAGATTTCACATCTTTAAAATCCTAAATTTGCGTATATTTAAATTCGTAAGAAGTACATTTGAAGAAACTTAAAAACACATAGAATGAGCAGTGGAACATTGAATAAAGTAATGTTAATTGGACGTACAGGAGATGATGTAAAAATGCATTATTTTGAAGGTGGGAATTGCTTGGGCCGTTTCCCCCTTGCCACAAATGAAACCTACACCAATAAAACAACCAATGAGCGAGTTACCAATACCGAATGGCACAACATTATAGTTAGAAACAAGGCGGCCGAGATATGTGAAAAATATTTGAAAAAGGGCGATCTGGTATATATTGAAGGGCGCCTTAAAACCCGAAAATGGCAGGATGAGAATGGTCTGGACAGATATAGTACCGAAATTCAATGCACAGACTTTACCTTTTTAACTCCCAAGAGCGAAAGCAATGTGCAGACGTCGGCAACCGGTCCTGTAGCCCAGCCCAAAGAGGCCAATACTGGAGACAGCCATCAGTCGATTACTGGACAAAATGAGGAGGAACCGGATGATCTTCCTTTTTAATGTTTAACCAAACCCATCAACTTGAACACAGAACCCCCTGGTTTATTCATCTTTGATACTTTGGACCCAACTTTAATAATAAGTATTGTCCTTTTGGTTGTATTGCTTATATGTTCGGCACTTATATCAGGTGCCGAGGTAGCTTTCTTTTCTTTAACTCCAGCCGATTTTGAGGCCAATGATGATAAAACATTGGCGAGGAAATTGGCCGTAGTGGAAGGTTTATTGGAAGGACCAAAAAAATTATTGGCTACCATCCTTGTAGCGAATAACTTTATAAACATTGCCATAGTCCTTATTTTCGATTCTATGAGCGATGTGCTTTTTTCTAGGATAGAAACCAATTTCTATGGAATAGACCTTCGTTTTGTAATTGAAGTAGGGGTAGTGACCTTCTTTATTTTATTGTTTGGAGAAATCCTGCCTAAAATATACGCCAATCGCAATCGAAAGTCGTTTGCCGCACTTATGAGCCAACCTCTCAAGATCTTAGACACCCTTCTTTCCCCTATTACATTGCCCATGCGCTCGGCCACGCTCTACCTTCACAGGCGCTATGGCAAACAAAAGTCGAACATAAGTGTGAACCATTTGTCCCAAGCCTTAGAACTTTCAAATAAGGATACCACACAGGAAGAACAGAAAATACTTCAAGGCATTGTAACTTTTGGAAACACAGACACCAAGCAGGTGATGAAAAACAGAATGGATATCTTTGCGCTCAATGAGGACCTTTCTTTCAAGGAGATACTTCCTGAGATAATCGAGCACGGGTATTCCCGTATCCCGGTGTACCAAGATAATATTGACCACATCACGGGTGTTCTTTACGTAAAGGATTTGGTACCCTATACTGACAGAAAAAATCTGGACTGGAAAACTTTGAAGCGCGAAGCTTATTTTGTTCCAGAAAACAAGAAACTGGATGACCTTCTGAATGAATTTAAGAGAATGAAAATGCACCTTGCCATTGTTGTAGATGAATATGGAGGGACTAGCGGCCTGATTTCACTTGAAGATATCATTGAGGAAATAGTAGGCGAAATAAGCGATGAGTTTGACGATGACGATTTGATTTTTTCAAAATTGGATGAAAATACCTTTGTTTTTGAAGGAAAGACTCCACTTAAAGATTTTTATAAAGCCATAAAATTGGAAGACTCTTCAATCTTTGAGGAAGAGAAGGGCGAAGCGGAAACATTAGCTGGATTTATTCTTGAAATTTCGAAGGGCTTTCCCAAAAAAAATGAGGTAATTGCCTTTAATAACTATGCGTTCATCGTCGAGGCATTTGAAGGCAAGCGAATCAAGCAAATAAAACTTACCATTGAAAATTAAAAATATATTTCTATCAGTATCTCTTGCCCTATTCATCCTCGCCTCGTGTAAGGATGATGTTCTGGTCAAACCCTCTGCCATGCTTCGATTGGAGTATCCACAGCCTGAATATGCACGCATAGCCACCCATTGCCCCTATTCTTTTGAAATGAATCAAAATGCCCGATTGGTCCAAAAAAAAGATTGCGATATCAATATTGATTATCCTAACATGAAGGCCACATTATATATAACCTACCAAAGCATACAAAATAATAATTTAGATTCTCTGTTGCGGGATGCCCAAAAACTTGCGTATGACCATACCATAAAAGCTAATAGTATCCCTGAACAACCTTTTGTAAATCCCGAAAAAAAGGTTTACGGAATGTTCTATATGATCAACGGAAACGCAGCCACACAAGCTGAATTTTATGTGACGGACAGCATACGCCATTTTATGAACGGAGCTCTTTATTTCGAGGCCAGACCAAATTTCGACTCCATCTATCCCGCTGTCATTTATTTGCGACAGGATATCCGCAAATTGATGGAAACCCTGCAATGGGAGTAAAAACCTATGCCTAATTTCTTAAAATAAAAAAACCGCTACGAGGCAGATCGTAGCGGTTTTTTTATTCATCATTTATTTCCAATCATTCAAAATCTGAATCAGAAACACCTTTATTGATACTAATGTCCGTAATTTCAAAAGTCAGTTCCTGGGGTCCTGCAGCCTGCTTTATTGTGAAGGGAAATTTAATTCCATCCACATCCTTATAATTGTCATAGGACACAGTGGAAGTTATTGTCTGCCCCATCATTTCCTGGGTGCTCACTTCTTTGATCTTCAAGCCACTTTCCTTATCATAAAAAGCTTCTGTACCGTCGTCAAGGGAAACCACATAAGCATCCCTTCCGTCAACAGGCTCAACTCGTTCCAGCTTTGCATCTTTTACCTCAAGTTCCATAAATGGGACTGCTTCCTTTTTAGCAGCGGCATTCTGTTTATCGTCGTAATCCATTCGCTGTCCTTGGCCTGTCATATATCCAGTTTCGCCATTAAAAACCACTTTCTGCAATGGGTTGCCCGCCATGGAAACCACCACCAGAGATTGATGTTTCTTTGTCTTTTTCATCTCCAAGCCCAACTGCATTCCCTGCATCTCGGCCTGAGCCGTCATGCTAACGCTCTCGACTCCTTCCAATGCTTTCTTTCCTCCAATGGCATCAATATATTTATTGATCACACTTTCTGCCGTTACTCCTGGATCAATTGCTTTATTATAATCGGGTTCCGGAACTGGATTGGCAAATTTATCGTAATAATTAACCGGTATTGCCCTTCCTTGGGGGCCCTTAAGATCTTTAAGACCACTTAAAACTTCAGAGCCCTTTCCTACCACGACAATCCTAAGATTTTCAGGCTTGTAATATTTCTTGGCTACGCGCTGCACATCTTCAGATCTTACCGCCATGATTTTCTTCAAGTAATCGGTGTAAAAGTCATTCGGCAGGTTTTGTGTTTTTATCGTCAAGGCATAATCAGCAATAGTCTCCGGATGTTCCAAGGCAAGTACAAAATCGCCCGTGAATTTGGCCTTGGCATTGTTCAGTTGCTGAATGGTTACCTTATTGTCACGAATGAAGCGGATTTCTTTTAACATCTCTACTACCGCACTATCGGTAACGGCGTTTCTTACGCTCGTCATGGCAATAAAACGAGTGATATTTTTGTCTGCCCCTGTATGGGAACGGGCCCCGTAGGTCCAGCCGTGCTTCTCGCGCAAATTCATATTCAATAAACTGTTAAAGCCCCCTCCCAGGATTTTATTTGCAACAAGAACGGGGAAATAATCGGGGTCACTCATTTTAAGGTTCACCAAGTTTTCAACCGCAATCTCGGATTGGACAGCATTTGGCATATCCACAAAATTGATTTGGGTATATTGAACATCCTTGGGCAAGGAGTACTTAATATTTGGAACAGGATTTGGTTGCCAATCATTCAAGTTTTCCCGTACCAAGCGTTCTACCTCGGCTCTTGTAACATCTCCTACAATGGCCAAATAGGCATTTTCAGGATTGAAGTAATCGTCGTAATAATTTTTTACATCATTTAATGTAAGCTTCTTTACCTTATCCTCTGTTGTAAATTCCCCTTTGGGATAATCTTTGCCATAAAGAAGTGCGGAACGGACCCTATTGGCTACGTATGACACATTTTTCTCCTGGCTTTTAAGAGCCTCAATTAGCTTATCCTTTTGCTTTTGAAACTCCTCTGGACTGAACAATGGATTTTTAATGGCATCGGCCATCAATTCCATTATCTTAGGAAAATACTCTGAAAGGGAGCGTGCATAACCACCTTCTGGTCCAAAATTTATACTGGCCCCTAAATAATCCACTTCTTCGTTATAGGCGTCCTTCGGAATATTGGTGGTGCCATTCCCCAACATAGCGGCAAGCAGATCGTCTGCTCCCGCTTTCTCTCCCGATGCATGAATGGGGTTATCGATTAGGAGTTGCACCCTTACGGCGGGAAGCTTATGATTTTCCACTACCATCACCGTTAGACCATTGTCCAATTTAAAGGTGTAAGGTTCAGATAAATGAACTGTGGGTGCCGGACCCGGTGCAGGCTGCTTACTGCGGTCTATCTGTGCAGATGCAAGATGGGTAATCAATAAGCTCGCAATAAATAGGTATATATATCTCTTCATTTTACACTAGTTCTTTTATTATTATTGATCCGTTTTTGGCAAGTATTCCAACCGCAGGCGCTGATTGGGATTTAAATATTTCTTAGCAACATCCCTGATTTCTTCACGGGTAATATTTTTATAAATATCCAACTCTTTGTTGATTAGGCTGGTATCTCCATAAAAAGTGTAGTAATTGGCCAAGGAATTGGCAATCCCCTCCACCGTAGCATTGGACGTTACAAAATTATTCTTATAAATATTCTGAAGCTTTTCAAACTCCCGTTCAGAAATAAGCTCAGTTTGTACTTTTACAATTTCCTCATCTATTTCCTTTGTCAAAGTTTCTAAAGGAGTGTTGTTCAAGGGTAGCGCCAATGTAATGTAGCTACCGTAGTCTTCCTGGCTAAGGTTTATGGCTGCTACCTCCAAGGCCATTTTCTTTTCGTCTACCAGTTTTTTGTACAGACGCGAACTCTTACCATCACTTAAAAGCGTGGAGATCATGTCTAGCACATAGGCATCGTGATCTTTCATGGAAGGAGTTCGATAAGCGTGGACAATCATCGGCAATTGGATATTAGGATCGTAGTATTTAGCATCGATCTGATGGGTAATCGGGTCTTCCTTAATATTGGGCTGTATCACTTCGGCGCCTTTGGGAATATCTCCAAAATAATCTTGGATCATCTTTTTGACAGCTGGTTTGTCAATATCGCCTGCCACCACGAGCACGGCATTATTCGGCTCATAAAACTTCTTGTTGAAAGCTTTAAATTCATCGAGGGTGGCAGCATCCAAATCTTCCATTTCACCAATGGTGGTATGACGGTACGGATGTTTTTTGAAAAGATTTTCCTTTACAGCTTTCAGCAAGTTTCCATAAGGCTGGTTGTCTACGCGTAAGCGCTTCTCTTCCTTAACAACTTCATTTTGGGTATCTACACCAATTTGGTTGATGATAGGATGCAACATCCGCTCACTTTCCATCCATAACCCCAATTCCACGTTGTTTGAGGGAAATATTTCGTAATAATACGTACGGTCGTCCGTAGTGTTGGCATTGTTGGTCCCACCGTTTGACGACACTATTTCAAACCATTGACCTCGACCAATGTTCTCGGTCCCCTCAAAGAGCAGGTGCTCAAAAAAGTGAGCGAACCCAGAGCGTCCGGGGGTTTCGTTTTTGGCTCCTACGTGATACATTACAGAAGTAATCACCACAGGGGCAGTTTTGTCCTGGTGAAGAATAACGTGTAGGCCATTTGCCAAATCATATTCCTCAAACTCAACATGTTGGGCCTGGACTCCCACCATTACGGTTAAGGCAAAAAAGGCAGAGCAAATAATTTTTTTCATGGTTTTAATTTATGTGTTCTTTAACTTCAAATTTCAACAGACGAAAATACAAAGAAAAAAAGAGGTTTTAACACTAAATCCATTGAATTAGTCACTTTTCAAACTTTAATCGATGCATCTATACTATCTACATTTTAAGCAAATCAACAAAAGAAAAGTTTAGGTTTTCTTAAAATTTTGGCTTTGAATGTCAAAATTTGCTACCTTCAGAATTTTAATTGAATTTTTTTACAGTAATAGAAGTTAAAATTTTTCATTTAACTCAAAGTTCACGTCAACAAAGCCCATAATTTTAACCATTAAAACCATCAAGACATGTCTAAAGTATATACTACTTATGGAATTTGGATCGCAATTATATTAATCGCCTATTTTCTTCTCATAAAATTAATTGGATGGCATCACTATCCGGAATGGAGCGTGGTTAACGGCCTTATCTTCGGTTTTGGGATCTATTTAGCTTTAAAAAAATTTACAGCTACATATCCAGATAAGAAGTATGAAAAGGGATTTGAGGTTGGACTGCTCTCAGGAGTGATAGCTTCCGTATTATTCACCATTTTTATGGCTGTCTATATGTATCAACTAGATACAGAATTTGCATACGAAATTATGGCACGATGGAATATGGAGGAAGACCTCAGCACTACTATGCTCCTCGTTTCAATTCTTATAATGGGTATCGTCACCTCGCTTATCTTGACATTCACATTTATGCAACTTCTTAAAAATTCCTGGAACACAAAGGACGGTAACAGAAACAGCCTGTAAATTAACCAAGAAACACTTTGCCGTTTAAATTTTAAAAATTATATTTGCACCCCCCTACGTAAACCTGTGATATCGGCGTGATTTTCCTTGTTGATGGTAGGAAACATAAGTTTAACCCAATTTTATAAACGATTCGCTATGTATGCAATTGTAGAGATAGCAGGGCAGCAACTAAAAGTTGCGAAAGACCAAAAGGTTTTTGTTCATCGTTTGCCAGTTGAAGAAGGTAAAACAGTGTCATTTGACAATGTCCTTCTTATTGGTGACGGAGACAATATAACCATTGGCGCCCCGGCTATAGATGGTGCCCAAATTGGTGCCAAAGTCCTCAAGCACCTTAAAGGTGACAAGGTCATTGTTTTCAAAAAGAAAAGAAGGAAAGGTTATCGCAAGAAAAACGGTCACCGTCAGTACCTTTCTCAAATTGTAATCGAGAGTATTGTGGCTTCAGGCGCTACTCCAGCTAAAAAAGAGGAAGCTAAACCTTCCGCTTCTAAAGCTAAAACCAAAAAGGAAACAAAGCCCGAAACAAAAACAGAGGCTAAAAAATCAACCGCGAAAGCCACGGCAGCCCAAACACCCAAGCCTGACCAACCGACAAAAAAGAAGGAAGTAGAGGTAAGCGAAAACTTGGTGACCCGTGCCGAACATCGTGCTGAGGAAGCTAAGATCGAAATCAACATCGATAAAGTACTGCACAGTATTGGAACGGCATTAAAAGCCGATGCCGACGATTTGAAATTAATCAATGGTATTGGTCCAGTTTACGAAGAGAAACTAAACGATCTAGGGATTTACACCTTTGAACAAATCAGCAAACTCAAGGCTGCAGACCGAGAAGAACTTTCTGCCATCGACGGGATTACCCGCGAAAAGATTGAGTCAGATGAATGGGTAAAGCAAGCAAAGGCTTTGTTGAAAGACAAAAAATAAAGAATAATTAATCAAAAAGTATAAACCATGGCTCACAAAAAAGGAGTTGGTAGTTCCAAGAACGGTAGGGAATCCGAATCAAAACGTTTAGGCGTTAAGATCTTTGGAGGACAGGCTGCCGTTGCTGGAAATATCATCGTTAGACAAAGAGGATATACACACCATCCGGGTAATAATGTATATGGTGGTAAAGACCATACCTTGCATGCGCAGGTAGATGGTACTGTGAAATTTACCAAAAAGAAGAATAACAAGAGCTATGTTTCCATCGTTCCAAACACGGAAGCTTAGCATCTATAGCTTATTAAATTAATAAGGAAAAACCTCTACAGCAATGTGGAGGTTTTTTTGATTTAATGTTCCAGAGGTTCTTGAAAAGCAGACAGACTCATGGGGTTCTTTAAAAGGGTCCATTTGGGATTTTCCGGATAATGGGAATAAATAAATTCCTGCGGTGAAGTCCGAAACCAAAAGTCATCTGGCTCCCCATAAGCTGCATAGCCGATAGACCAGGTAATATCCAAAAGCTCCCATTTCCCATTTAATTTTACTGCATTCCAAGTGTGGGTTGGGGTTTTAGTATCAGGAAGTTTATGAGAATAATTTTTTGTAAAACCGTGAATAACTTCTGCAGAAACATGTACACTTTCACAAAGATCCCTAAAAAGAAAAGCAAAACCACCGCAAAGGGCTTTCTGCCTTTCCAAAACATTTTTGACAACATTTTCCTCTGAAACATATATTTTCCGTTGAAGGTTCTTGTCAAGAAGAAGCTGATTATCATAAGAAATGTTAGAAGCAATCCAGGCATAGATAGCAGTGACTCTTTCTGAATCTGTAGACGCACCCTCGGTAATATTTTGGGCTAACTTCTTTATTAAAGCAGTGGTCTCGCTCCTCTTGGAATGTTTTATATTACGCTGCTTCTTCCCGATAATATCGCCAATCTGCCCATAAGCACTACTTGTAAAAATTATAACTAGAATTATAGGAAATAAACTTTTTCTTACCACATGAACTGTATTTGTTTAATAAAAACGCGGCATTCCTCCTTATATTGAAGTTCGGTCACATTATTTTAAAAGTCTTTGAAGATCTGCACTCGAAACCTTGAGCAATCCCACTTTGGGAAGGCGTTTGGTCAGTTCGCGCCAGTTGGGATCTATGCTATAAATCTTTTGGAGCATTTCCGCGGCTCGATCTACTTGTCTATCATTTGCCAGGGTAACCGCAGTCCAATACTGCATTTCCAGATTATCCGGAAACATCTTCATCGCCTCATTATATTCCTTCATGGCCTGCTTCATTTGATTCTTTTCCACATACAGATCGCCTTGGTTCATATGCTCATAGGCCCTAAATACTTTTAAGAGTCTTTCCAGTTCCTCAATGGGATACATATCATCATCCACACGCAAATCAATAAGCCGGTCGTTCCACGGCTCGGAAGAGGCTTCTCCCTTTACAATCAACAGGGCGGCCGATTGTTTGCCACGGATATCCCCTCCTTCGTTTTGAGCAGCCTTTAGTACAGCTACCATTCTTTCTGCCAGAGGTAGATCTGCATTATTCTTCCACGTTTTTTCCATCGCAGGAACCACTTTGTCATTAAGCATCATATTTGCTTGTACTGAAAAGTTTTTGCCAAGGGTATGGCCCGCAAAATCGATGCAGTTCTTTCCAGTATAAGTGGCTGCTCGACCCAATTTATCCAAAATTGCCAATTGACGGAACTCTCTGCCAGGATCATTATCCAAGAGAATGTCCAAAGCTTCCTGGGGAGACTTCCCTTCTTTCAACAATTCGAGGCCTCGAATGCCAAACGAAATATTGGTAAAGGATTGGGTGGCCACCACTCCCACTCCCGCCTCTCCCCAAGGCACCACGGTTCCAACGCTGAACCAATGGCTCTGTACGGCAACTGCCATTTCGCCTGTGATACTATCACGTGCCACCATAGAATAAGTATGCGCAAAGGGATCGTTCGGTTTTTGGCTCTGGGCAGTCATTTGCAAAGCGATGAGGATTGTAATTAAAAAAAGATACGATTTCATAATACTACGGATTAATTGTTTAAAGATAATTCATATTCCCATAAAACCTCGATTTCCAATATTATCAAGCCATAAAAAAACCCCGCGTACCGCAGGGTTTAAAAACATATCACAAAAACTCAATTCCAGTTCATCAAAGGATGTCCATCTCTAATCAAAGAGTGACGACTCATCATCTATTGACCAGGCATTGGACAAAGGTGCTTTCGTGCTTGCACTCATAAACTCACGGTTCATTCGCGCAATGCTTACAAGAGTAATACCTTTTGGACATTCAATTTCGCAGGCACCTGTATTGGTGCAATTTCCAAAACCTTCGGCATCCATCTGTTTTACCATATTCAATGCGCGTTCGGTAGCCTCCACTTTTCCCTGTGGCAAAAGTGCAAATTGGCTGATCTTTGCCGATGTGAATAACATGGCACTGGCATTTTTACAAGCTGCCACACAAGCACCACAGCCAATACAAGTAGCCGCGTTAAAAGACTCATCGGCATCGTGCTTGTTAACGGGAATGGAGTTCGCATCTACAGTGTTTCCCGAAGTGTTTACCGAAACATACCCACCAGCTTGTTGGATTCTATCAAAGGCACTTCTGTCCACAACCAAATCCTTTATCACCGGAAAAGCATTGGCTCTAAAAGGTTCGATGACAATGGTATCCCCATCCTTAAAACTTCGCATATGCAACTGGCAAGTAGTGATCAAACGGTCCGGCCCGTGGGGCTCGCCATTGATTTGGAGAGAACAGGCTCCACAAATCCCTTCTCGGCAATCGTGATCAAACTGTACGGGTTCCTCTCCTTTATTTATAAGTTCTTCATTGAGAACATCCAACATTTCCAAAAAAGACATGTCGCCCTCAATTCCGTCGATAGGATAGGTTTTGAAACCGCCCTTATCATCTTTATTTTTCTGTCTCCAGATTTCGAGTTTTAACTTCATAATGTTAAAAGTTAATTATTTATAAGTTGGTTGCTCAATCCAGATTGAATTCTGAAACCACGTTTTGCAACCATCTATAATTTGCATTAGTTAATGGCCCTATTTAAATCACCTCATTTCTTAAGAAGAAATGCTGTTTTTATAATCCATCTCTTTCGGGAAACAAGTAAGGATGGTTGAATATCAATAATTTAAATCATCCTTAAAACCAACGCCTATTTATAGGAGCGTGTTTTAACTTCAATTTCCTCATATATCAATTCTTCCTTATGAAGAATTTCGGTAGCTGGATCGCCGTTATACTCCCACGCAGCCACATACATATAGTTTTCGTCGTCCCTAAGCGCCTCTCCTTCCTCTGTCTGGTATTCTTCACGGAAATGTCCTCCCGCAGATTCATTTCTGTTTAAGGCATCCTTGGCCAGCAATTCGCCCAGCTCCATAAAATCTGCAACACGGGTGGCCTTTTCAAGCTCCGAATTAAATTCATATTGGCTGCCGGGTACACGTACTTCTTTCCAGAATTCTTCTCTCAAAGCTCGGATTTCCGCCATAGCTTCTTTTAGGCCCTGAGCATTTCGGGCCATTCCACACTTGTTCCACATAATGTGACCCAATTTCTTGTGGAAATAATCAACAGAATGCGAACCTTTATTGTTGATCAATCGGTCCAATGTATCCTGTATGTTCTTTTCAGCTTCATCAAATTCTTTGGAATCGGTAGGGATCTTTCCTGTTCTAATATCTTGAGCCAGATAATCCCCAATAGTATATGGAATCACAAAATATCCATCGGCCAAGCCCTGCATCAATGCAGAAGCCCCTAAACGGTTGGCCCCGTGATCGCTGAAATTGGCTTCTCCTAAAACAAAACATCCTGGGATTGTGGATTGCAAATTGTAATCCACCCAAATTCCTCCCATTGTGTAGTGAACGGCTGGATAGATCATCATGGGTGTTTCATATGGATCCTCGTCCACTATTTTTTCATACATCTGGAAGAGGTTTCCATATTTCTCCTTAATAACCTGTTTCCCGTAATTTCTTATTTCCTCCTTGGAGGGATTGTGGTTTCCGTGGATGGAGGCGCGCTCTTTACCATATCGCTCTATAGCTGAGGCAAAATCAAGAAAGACCGCCTGCCCCGTTTTATTGACTCCAAAACCGGCATCACATCGCTCTTTTGCAGCTCGAGAAGCCACATCGCGAGGAACCAGGTTCCCAAAGGACGGATATCTTCTTTCCAAATAAAAATCCCTCTCTTCCAAGGAAAGGTCATTGGGCCTTTTCTTTCCTTCGCGTATTGCCTTTGCATCTTCAATTTTCTTGGGTACCCAAATCCTTCCATCATTACGCAAGGATTCAGACATAAGTGTAAGCTTACTCTGGTGTTCTCCGGATACCGGAATACATGTTGGGTGAATTTGTGTATAACAGGGATTTGCGAAAAATGCTCCTTTTTTGTGTATTTTCCAGGCTGCCGTAACATTACTACCCATGGCATTGGTGGAAAGGTAAAAGACGTTTCCATAACCGCCGGAGGCAATTACCACAGCATGTGCGGAGTGCCTTTCTAGCTTGCCTGTAATAAGATCGCGGGCAATTATGCCTCGGGCTTTCCCATCCACAATAACTAGATCGAGCATTTCATGACGGTTGAATGCTTGTATTTTTCCTCTGTTTATCTGGCGGTTCATGGCGGCATAAGCTCCTAGAAGAAGTTGTTGGCCCGTTTGCCCCTTTGCGTAAAAAGTTCGCGAAACCTGAACCCCTCCAAAGGACCTATTATCTAAATACCCTCCATACTCCCGGGCAAAGGGCACACCTTGTGCCACACACTGATCGATAATATTTCCGGAAAGCTCTGCAAGCCGATATGAATTGGCTTCCCGCGAACGGTAATCGCCTCCTTTCACTGTATCGTAGAAAAGACGGTAGTCAGAGTCTCCATCACCTTGGTAGTTTTTGGAAGCATTAATTCCTCCTTGGGCGGCAATGGAGTGTGCACGCCGAGGAGAATCTTGATAACAGAAAGTTTTTACATTATAGCCCAGTTCGGCAAGTGTGGCAGCAGCACTGCCCCCAGCCAAGCCCGTACCCACTACAATAATATCGATATTCCTCTTGTTGGCAGGGTTGATGAGATTTATCTCATTTTTGTGTTTTGTCCACTTTTCGGCCAAAGGTCCTGTTGGTATTTTTGAATCTAATTTTGACATAACATTTGTTTTTTAGTGGGCTACATTGAAATAAAGGTATAAGGCAATAAAAATAAAGCCCAGCGGAATAACTATCGCGTAAACCTTTGTAAATCCAATGAGAGCTTTTGAATATCTGTTGTTCCAGCCAATGCTCTGGAATGTAGATGAAAATCCGTGCCACAAATGAAGCATCAGAAGTACAAAGGCCACACAGTAAAGAACGGTTCGTACTGGATCACTAAACTTGTGGATCAATTCGGTGTAATAACGAGATGAATCCAGCGGGCCTCCCTCAATGTATTTCAGATTTAATTCAGGAAACCAGAAATCATAAAAATGAAGTCCTAAAAAAGCGAGAATAACCGCTCCACTGATGAGCATATTGCGCGATGCCCACGTGGAATTCTTATTCCCCTTATACGATCTGTACCTGATTTTTCGTGAATTCCTGTTACGGATTTCCAACACAAACCCCATGATAAAGTGAAAAACCACTGCAAATGCAAGAATGGGCTGCAATATCCATTGCACCACAATGTTGGTCCCCATAAATTCAGACCAAGTATCGAAAGTCTCAGGGTTTATAACGGAGGTAAAATTAATGGTAAGATGCTGCCCAAGGAAAAGCACCAAGAATAGCCCAGATAGGCCCATTGCAAACTTTCTGGCTATTGAAGTGGATAATATTGCCATTGTAGTGTTATTTCAAGGATTGTCTCACAAAAATACACACGAAACCCATTGTTGCCAAACATTCCCTCGGGTTTGCCTCCTATTTAGAATCGATTTAAATATTATCTGGAAAAGGCTTCTTTTAAAAAATTAAAATACTCTTGGCGAGGGAGCGATCAATTGCTCATCCAATTCGTTTACCGGTTGGAAGTTCCTGTTAAAATTACCAAAGTCTCCCAAGTTCAACATCTAAAACTCGGAGGTTCTGTTAAAAAGAAAAAAGCCATTCCAGGATTTGGAATGGCTTTTTTATGATATAGCTGTGAATTCTTACTGAACAATAAGCTTTTTGGTAACTGTGGCGTCATTCTGAGTAACACTTACAGTATATACCCCTGTTTTTAGAGCGGAGATATTTAACTCATTCCCGGCCAAAACAGTATTAATTACTTGTTTGCCCAAGATATCATAAACTACTACGAGTTTCTCTCCTTGAATCGCAGTTTCAATATTCACCTTGCCGTGAGCAGGGTTCGGGTAAATGTTAAAGCCTAAAAGAGAATTTTCATCAACTCCAACCGTACTGGTCAATTCCACCCCAAACAATTGGTCGTTTGGTGTTCCTTGACCAACACCCATCATGGCTAAGGTGCCTGGAACTACTTCGTCAGAGATAAAAAGACCACCAGCAATAGACGTGTTACCAGCTGGTTGTTGGCCACTTGTATTGTAATCGTAAATTACACCGGTTGGAGTTCCTGAAGGGAGTTGTAACTGCACCACCCAAGCTTGATCACCCGAGGGTGACTGATCAAACACCCATAGAAAGGGACCACCCGGAGAGTCTAAATCAACTGCTCCACCATAAACTGTGGTACCATGTGTGGCTTGTGGGATTACAGAAAGTTCGTTCCCGTTCATATCGAATGAAGCAATATCAGAGGTAAAGCTACCTGTCCAAAAGCCTCCATTCCCACCATCAAGCGTAGGATCATAAGCTACCATCCTAGCCGCTGCATCAGTACTAAGCGCAATAGTGATAGTATTGTCCAGAGTTCTTCCAACTGGATCTATCTCATAAATCTTATTGCTCGCTGTCCCTGCGTAAACCGCGGTACCATCTGTGGTAAAAGAACGTACCCCTGAAAGACCTGCAACAGAAAAGGTTTCCATATAAAGGCCTGAATTATCTAAAACATGAATTAAATCAGAGGCCCAAGCAGAAATCCAAAATTCGTCGTTAAAAAACAATACACCCGCATTACCAGAGGAGCCAATTTGGGCGGTCAGGTCATAATTAAAAAGAGGGTCAAATAAAGCGTTGGTGCTTTCTGGATCTCCAGAATTCCCGGTAAATGGAGCCGCTTCAGCTTCTTGAGCATAACTGGCTGCTCCCATGCTTAAAAAAAGACTTAGGATTAATAGTTGTAATTTTTTCATCATATTTATCTTTTAATTGTTAAGTTTTCCAAAGATATGCAATAATAAGTACATAAAACAATAGGTCGTGCTTTTAAAAAACATCCCATACGTTACAGAGCTATTGGATTTCAAACTAATCAATTTTACATTCGCAAGCCAGATACCGTTTGCGGAAAGAAGGGAGTCTTATCGGAAAACTATATGTTTTTTGTTCCACCCAATCCGTAAGCAAAAATGCATATAATCGACAAAGAAGCTTAAATGAATAATAAAGATCACTGGGAAACAGTTTACAAGACCAAAGATCCAAGTCAAGTAAGTTGGACACAGAAAGTACCACAAACATCCTTGGATTTTATTAAATCCCTACATCTCTCAAAAGATGCCTCTATAATCGATATCGGGGGCGGGGATAGCAAACTGGTAGATTTTTTACTGGCCGAAGGGTTTACAGACATTTCAGTGCTGGACATTTCGGGTGAGGCACTTGAAAGAGCAAGGCAACGCTTGGGGGGAAAGTCTGAAAATATAAAATGGATTGAAAGCGATATTACAGAATTTACCCCTGAAAGGAACTATGCCCTTTGGCACGATAGAGCAGCCTTCCACTTTATAACCGATCAAAAGGGAATAGACAAATACCTGGAAACAGTAGAAAAGTGTGTAGAGGGCCATCTGATCATGGGAACATTTTCTGAAAATGGACCGAAAAAATGCAGTGGATTGGATATTGTCCAATATTCGAAAGAAACCTTACCCCAACTCCTGAAAAATGGATTTGAGAAACTGAAGTGTATTACCGTGGACCACACAACTCCATTTGGCACAACCCAAAACTTCGTGTTTTGCAGTTTTAAAAAAAAGAGCAAATGAACGATGAGGAACCATTTGAAAAGGCCATCCAAAGCTTTCCAGAAGAGATAAAAGAAATTGCACGCCAAACCAGGGCATTGATCCACAAAATCATGCCACGGGTTGTGGAAGTAGTTTGGGTCCAGCAGAAAAACATCGGTTTTGGAAGTGGTGTAAAGAAGAATTCCGAACATTTCTGTTGGATAATGCCAGCAACCAACCACCTAACTCTCGGCTTTAATTATGGTGCCGAACTTCCCGACCCAAAAGTATTGTTGGAAGGAAAGGGAAAATTATTCCGGCATTTTAAAATAACGTCAAAGGAGGATCTTTCCAATCCAGATCTAATTGAAATATTAAAATATGCGTCTTCCTATCGTATCCCAACGATAAAAGAGCCCAAAAACTCGAAATATGAAAAATAGAGCACTCAAGTTATTTTTGCGATTAGCAATCTCACTCGGATTTTTATCTGCAGTCGCCGACCGGTTCGGCCTATGGAGCGACAAAGTGTCCGCCTGGGGAGACTGGAACAGTTTTTTGAAGTACACAGGGACAATCAATCACTGGTTTCCAGACTCAGTCTTTCCCTTCTTGGCAATCGTCGCTACGGCGGCAGAATTATTGTTTGCCATCTGTCTTTTGATTGGATTTAAAACGGAATTCTTCGCAAAACTCAGTGGAACCCTCTTACTGATTTTCGCCCTGTCCATGACCTTTTCCATCGGAATAAAACCCGTATTTGATTATTCGGTCTTTATAGCCTCGGGAGGAGCTTTTGCTTTGGGCTTGATGAAAGAAAAGTACTTGGAGCTGGATTGTTTGCTTTCAAAATCAAAGTAGAGAATTCCCCTTTAGAAATAAGCCCTTAACTGTACACTTCCTGTATGCACCGTTTTACTGGTCTCGCTCTTCCTGCCAAAATAAGAAAGGTTGGCGTCTAAATACTTGGTGATGCGCTTCTGCAAGAGCATCCGCCAAGTAAAATTAGTGCCCGGCTGCAAGCCTTCCAACATTTGATAGGCCACAGGCGAAAAAGCACTTCCCTTAAAGCCATTATCTATATAATTGAACTCCCCATTGATCGAAATCTTTTCCGCATTGGAGTAAGAAAACGAAAAGCCCAGCGTCTGCTGTTTTAATTTTTCCCTTTCTCCAAATTGATTGTCATTATTTTTGAAATTGTAAAACACATCAAATCTCGCTTGTCGGCTGAACAGATATGAAATTTTCGGATTGATCTCAGTAGATTTCAAACGGTAGTTCCTAGTGGCAAAATTCTCTGATAGGCTTTCATTACTCCCCTTGGCGCCCTTTAAATTGAGAAGCCAGTTTTCCCAAAATTTATGGCTGAAATTCAATTGATGGCTTTCCAAATCGTTCTTTTGCAAACCAATGGCCAATAAATTGTCGGCTGAGGTAGATATATAGGTATAACTGGTTGTAAAATATTGTTTTCCCCGATTAAAGAACAGCGCATTTCTGAAATTAAGCGTTAGCCCCAGTTGATCCCTGCCCCCATCCTCAAATGGGTTAATATTGAAACCGTCATTTTTGCGTTTTACCTTTCGGTCCAAGATATAGGAAGTCTGATTGTAAAAATGTGAAAGCAGCTTTCTGAATCCTTCCCTGTTGGACCAAGCTTGAGGATTTAGAGTGAGAATCTGACTGAATCTATTCTGTCTGATCTTTAAAAAAACTTGGTTGGGCAACAAAACCCGGATATATTCGGCCTGGTCCTGAAACTGGGCTACTTCAAACTCCTCTAATTCTTGGATTCCGTTATTGTTGTAATCATTCCACATATAAACCCCCTGCCCTGGATCGGTTTTTACGTAGGTAAATTCCTGTTGGGGAATTACTCCATTATTGGATTCCAAAGTGGTGTTCCACCGAATTCCTCCTTCAAAAAAGGACTGGTTGTATAAAATCCGAGAATTGAGGGAACGCTCGGTTTCCCTTGCACGGGAAGTAATTACCACCGGAAGGTTGGGACTAATAATCTCCTCTGGAAAGGCTTGATATTTAACGGTACGATAATTAGCAAAGGCAGACAGTTGGGTGTTTTCTGAATTTATAAGTCTTGACTTTAAATAATAGGTGTTGGAAGCGTTCACTTTTTGTAGTCTCTGATTTCTCACGCTGTCATTTACCCTGTACTGATACCCAACTTCTACGAATACATCGGTGCTATCTCCAATTCCGGAGAAGAATTCAAAAGAGCTAAACTTCTGGCTTACCGGCGAAATACTATCCCGGGTCAGCTCTCTTATCCTATTGTCCTCCAAAGCCAATTTCCCGCCCACCCACGCTCTTTCAAATGAATAGGCAGTGGTATTGTTCAACCTAAAAAATTTGGATGAAATGGAACCTGCCTTACTTTCTAGAAAGCTGCCATACGTACTAAGACGCAATCGCTTCAGCTTAATGTCTGAAACAATTAAATGTCTTGTACCGTTAAAATTTTCGGAAAAGTTCAAGTTTTGGAACTCATACCTACCCCCACCCATCTTGGGATGGGATACCTCTACTCCAGAAATCACAAAGCGCTGATCTCCGTGAGGGTCCAACAAATTCCAATCACGATTGAACTCGATATTGTAGAGTCTTTCTATTGTGCGAAAGTTACTTTGGACAAAATCCAAGGAACCAAAAGCATTAACTCGCAAAGAATCCTCGGTGGTCAGCACTCTTTGTTTAACCGCCAACCTACCGGCAAAACCTGTATTGTCATTGTCATCGATATTACTAAAAAGATTGAGGTCATTATTGCTCCCTGCTATTTCAAAGTCAACCAGCGTTTTTTCCGAGGGATGATAGCTTCCGTTCAAACCTCCCACCTGTAGTTTGACAGGGGCATTGAGCCGTATAATAGGCTCGTATTTTCCTTGTTTCACGCCGTTTATGGGAGCGATATATTCATAGATACGGCTAATTGCATTTTGATCGCTGATTACGTAATCCCCATTATGCTCACCAACCAAGGTAAACCGTACGTTAAAGAGCTCATCTTCCGGATTGTTTGAGTAAACAAATATTTCTTGTCCATCCAAGAACACCTTTTTATATAAAATTCTATCCTCTGCGTAAGTATCCGGCACCGCCGAAGGTGCGACCATCAAATCCTTATCATCCCCGGCAGCTTGAAGGATCCCTACCTGTTCTTGAGAAAGATTTTGCTGAAGAGGCTGGTTTTTAGCGTCGTTTTCGGAATAAACGTATACTCCCAAATCCAAGTTGTCGCTGGTGTAATTTCCACCCCCATAACCAATAAACCGCGTGTAATTTCGATCGGTAAATTGGTATTCCACCGAAATACGCATATTGGCAGTAATGGGATAGGTAGGGTTGAATTTTATTTCCCCAGCGTTATAATCGATTACATAATCTTCATTTTCTCCTCGTTTCAGCAAAAGTCCGTTCACATAAACCCTTTCGCTTCCCGAAACCACCAATATATAGAGCTCGCCATTGGGGCCAACCAATTTATAGGGACCCTGGTTTCCTTCCTGTCCCACAAATTCACTCTTGGTGAAAATACCTTTTACAAGTGCTCCCGATGCAAAGGCAGTAATCTTTGAACCATCTTCATTATTGATGGTTCCGCCGAGAGAAATGCCCTGGACCTTTTTTGAAAACCGGCCAAAATAACTTCGCGTATTCAGCAAATCGATATCACCCGCCCGTATATTCCAGTTTTCACCAAAGAGTTCGATAAATATCTGGTCAAATTCATTTAAACTTTGGGAATAACCCCCTTCCTGTGTGGGAATATTCGCATCCTGTATGGAGGCGCGGATAGAAACGGTTTCACTGAGTTTCCCTGTAATCTGAAGGTCCAATTCACTGTTTACCACTGCATTTTGATTGTTTCCAATAGTGATTCCCCGTGAAATGCTCCCAGAAGTGTTCAATCCCTCAAAAGGGGTAAACACATTGGTATTGGTACTTTCCTGCAACGAATAAAGCTTGTCCATTTGCCCCGTATTTTCCACAATCATTTTTGAGTCCAGCGAAAAGTAATCCCGGGTCAAAAAATCGGGATATTGCCAATATTCAACCGTCAGAGAATCCTGCAGTTGCTTTAATTCCTCTGAAAAATAAACCACTCCTTTCTTAAAGTCGATCCGATAACTAAATGGATCGGGAGAATTGCCCTCCCTATCAAAAATTTGGAAACGTTTGGGATTGATACCGGCACTGTCCAAAACCACTGTATCACGGACAGCAACCTTCTTTGTGCGGTAATTTGAGGTAATATCCTGGGCCGAGCCAATAAAAGCAACAAAAAGAAAAGCAACAAGCAGGGAATACTTCATCAACTATACAACTTAACACTTTCCGTTTTATTTTATGAATCACCCTTCGGGATGCGATAGTATAAAAACACTTTTGTTTTGGTGAAAGTGAAATTCATTTCAAAAGTATGTAAATCAATAAAGAATCAAGGTACAACTTGTATATGGCAGAGGAGATTTTTAACTTGCCCGACTACAAATTATAAAGGATGGTTAGTGCTTACCACTCCCAAATTTACCTCAAAATACAATGAAAATAATTTCTTACAACGTAAACGGAATTCGCGCTGCCATGCGCAAGGGCCTCACCGAATGGCTGAAAGCGTCAAATCCGGATATAGTATGTCTTCAAGAGATCAAGGCCAATTCTGATCAGGTGGAAATCGAGGAAATCGAAAAGGCTGGGTATCACTACCATTATTGGTTCAGTGCGGTAAAAAAAGGATACAGTGGAGTGGCCATTCTCTCCAAGATAAAACCCAAACACGTGGAATACGGGACGGGCATTGACTATATGGATTCGGAGGGACGTAATCTTCGAGTTGACTTCGGCGATTTTTCAGTGATGAGCCTTTATATGCCCAGTGGCACCAACCTCCATCGGTTAGACCACAAGTTTATGTATATGGACGATTTCCAGAGATATATAAATAATTTAAAAATAGAAATTCCAAATCTTGTGATTTGCGGCGATTATAATATCTGCCATCGAGCTATCGATATCCACGATCCCGTTAGAAATGCCAAGGTCTCTGGGTTTTTACCTGTGGAAAGGGAATGGCTGGATAGATTTATGAAAAGTGGCTTTATTGACAGTTTTAGACACTTTAATAAAGAACCCCATCAATACACATGGTGGAGTTACCGAGCGAATGCCAGGAACAACAATAAAGGGTGGAGGATTGATTATAACTTGGTAGCGGAGCCATTAAGGGCTAATTTAAAACGGGCCGTTATTTTACCCGAAGCGGTGCATAGCGACCATTGTCCACATCTGGTAGAATTGGAGTTTTAATACAAAACATTCATTAAAAAACCCCAGAGATCTTCAGGACCTCTGGGGTTCATTTTATTTACACCCACCTCCCATCTAAGCGAGGGGTTGGCAAGACTTACAGATCAAACTTAATCCCTTGTGCCAATGGCAACTCAGTAGTATAGTTAATTGTATTTGTCTGTCTTCTCATATATACTTTCCAGGCGTCACTTCCACTTTCGCGGCCGCCACCTGTTTCTTTTTCGCCTCCAAACGCGCCACCAATTTCGGCGCCAGAAGTTCCTATATTGACATTGGCAATTCCGCAGTCCGATCCTTCTACGGAAAGGAAGCGCTCCGCATCACGAAGATTATTCGTCATAATGGCAGATGAAAGTCCTTGGACCACCCCATTTTGCAGGTCGACGGCATTTTCAACACCGCCGCTGTATTTAATCAAGTAAAGTACTGGTGCAAAAGTTTCATGCTGAACAATTTCATAATGGTTTTCAGCTTCGGCGATGGCTGGTTTTACATAGCATCCGCTTTCGTAACCTTCCCCTTCAAGAACGCCTCCTTCAACGATAATCTTTCCACCTTCCTCAACTACTTTATTCAAAGCTGCTTGGTATGCTTTTACAGCGTCCTTGTCAATAAGTGGACCCACGTGATTTTTCTCATCCAATGGGTTTCCTATTTTCAATTGTTTATAGGCATCCACAATGGCATCTTTTACTTTGTCATAAATGCTTTCGTGAATAATCAATCTTCTGGTTGAGGTACAACGCTGACCGGCAGTTCCAACGGCACCAAATACAGCACCAATCACCGTCATTTTAATATCAGCATCTGGAGTTACAATGATTGCGTTGTTTCCACCGAGTTCGAGAAGGGATTTTCCCAATCTCTTTGCAACAGCCTGTGCCACGATTTTCCCCATTCTAATAGAGCCCGTGGCAGATATTAGAGAAGTTCTTTTGTCATTGGTCATTAATTCGCCAACTTTATAATCTCCATTGATCAAGCAGGAAATTCCTTCCGGCAAATCATTGTTGGCAAAAACCCTTGCAGCGATTTTCTGACAGGCAACTCCAGCTAAAGGAGTTTTTTCTGAAGGTTTCCAAATACAAACGTCTCCACAGACCCAAGCCAAGGCGGTATTCCAGGCCCAAACTGCCACTGGGAAGTTAAATGCGGAAATAATCCCCACTACCCCAAGAGGATGGTATTGTTCGTACATTCTATGGCCAGGACGCTCACTGTGCATCGTCAATCCGTGCAATTGTCTTGAAAGACCAACTGCAAAATCACAGATATCGATCATTTCTTGTACCTCGCCCAGCCCTTCTTGGTAGCTTTTCCCCATTTCATAGGAAACCAACTTACCCAATGGCTCTTTTAACCTTCTCAGTTCCTCACCAAACTGGCGAACGATCTCGCCACGTTGGGGTGCTGGCTTTTTTCTCCAGGTCTTAAAGGCTTCGGTAGCCGTCTGCATAACCTTTTCGTAATCTTCTTTGGCAGTGGTCTCCACCTTTGCAATAAGCTGGGCATCAACGGGCGAAATAGAGGAGATCTCCTCCCCGCCCGAAAACCAGTCATTTCCAGTGGAAGTACCTTTATTTATTTCTTTAATCCCCAGTTGTTCCAATGCTTCTTCTATTCCGAAGGAAGTGGTTGTTGCTTGCATAAATATATGTTTAAAATGATAAGTTCTATGAAAAACAAGAAGGCTTTTTGCCTCACTTGAATAATTCCGCAAAGGTACGGAATGATGGGAAGAATGAAAAATGAAAAGGGCAAGCTTCTCAGCTAATACGAATTATCGCGCTTGCCTTAGTAAAACCATAGCCGCCAATACTCTGTAGGATGTACTATTGGGTATTCTAATCTTGAGTAAAACGCGGATCAGACTCCATAACGGTTCCACATTTATCGCAAGTGCGAAGTTCCTCACTGCCATAAAAATGTTTGAAATGTTTTAGAAAATCGGTTTCAATATCACTCAAGGGAAAGTAAACTTCATAAAGTTTATTGTTGCAATTATCACAGAACCAAAGCAACCCGTCCTCTCCTTCTAAATCCACGCGTTTCCTCTCGATGACCAACCCGATGGAACCTTTGCTACGCGCTGGAGAATGCGGGGTTTTTGCAGGATTTAGATACATATCGCCAGGACCCAACTCCATAATTCTTTTTTTTCCATTTTCCTGAATGGCAACTTGGATATTTCCTTCCAATTGATAGAAAAGTTCTTCGGTTTCATTATAGTGATAATCCTTTCTAGCATTTGGGCCCGCAACGATCATTACGATATAGTCGTCGGAATCGACATACAGGTTTTTATTTCCAACCGGTGGTTTTAGCTTGTCGCGATTTTCCTCTATCCACTTGTTTAAATTGAAAGGTGCTTTAATAGACATTGCCGTATTTTTTAACGATTACGTAAAAATACGGCAAAATCACCTAATAGAAAAAGGGATGTAGCTTTACTTTCGGTAAAAAATTTGGGTAAAGTAGTTCCTGCCCTTATCACTTTTCATCACTCCAAATCCGGAGTGGGTAAAATTGCCCTCGATTATATCTCGGTGCCCAGGACTTTTTAACCAAGCATTCATAACCTTTTCCGCGGTATCAAAGCCATAAGCCACGTTTTCTCCCACCACTTCAGCGTTGTCGTAATACTTGATTCCTTCAGAACGGTATCCAAAGTTATCGTGATTAATCTGCTCGCGTTCAATCATATATTGCGTGTGGTCCACGGCAAAGGCTGAGGCGTATTGATTGTCCATTTTTAGAGTGGAAAGGCCTAAGGAATCCCGATGCAGGTTTACGAGTTCAAGAATACGGGCAGACATTTCACTGTCGTTTTTATGAACCAGATTTAAATCGATATCAAATTTAACAGATTCATTTTCGGCGGCATCCTCCTTGGAACAGGAGGTGATGACAAGGCATAGCAATGCCATTGCAAGTAGGTTGCTTTTTAGTAGGTGCATGATTTGGGAACATCAAATTTGGGGCATGATGTTGACCCAAATATACATAAAATCTTATTCAAAAATGCACTTGAACGAGAAAAACGTGCACTTCGTCGGATAATAGAGAGTTATTTGTGGTCCTCGGCTGAGAATAAAATCCCGATAAGCGCTGTGATTATGGGGTTTTTCAGTATATTAGTATCTGTATAATTCAAATTGCCATGACAAAAACTTTAACATACCTATTTGCGATATTCCTTATTTTTGGCTGCAAAAACCAAGAAAAACCTAAAGATGAGACCTCGATTTCTGCTAATAATCGGCTGGAATCGACCGAAAATTTCGGGATCGTCATTCACGGAGGAGCAGGAACTATTCTGAAAGAAAACATGAACGATTCCTTGGAGAATGCTTACAAGAAAAAATTAAAAGAAGCTATTTCGGTGGGTTACGAAATTTTAAAAAACGGGGGTACCTCAATGGATGCAGTGACTCAGACCATTAATGTAATGGAAGATTCCCCGCTTTTCAATGCCGGAAAAGGTGCGGTTTTTACCCATAAGGGCACCAATGAACTGGATGCCTCCATTATGGACGGCGCTACATTGAATGCGGGAGCCGTAGCAGGTGTGAAGCACATAAAAAATCCAATAGACCTGGCTCGTGATGTAATGGATAAAAGTGAGCATGTGATGCTTTATGGCCAGGGAGCAGAAGATTTTGCTCGAAGTATGGGGTATGAAATGATGGATTCTACATATTTCTATACCCAAAATAGGTATGAATCACTACAACGAATATTAAAAAAGGAGGAGAAAAATGCCAATAGCAAAGCCTCCTTTAAAGATCCCTACATTAATGCTTCCAAATTTGGAACCGTGGGATGTGCAGCCTTGGATAAACATAATAATCTCGCCTCGGGAACTTCTACTGGCGGCATGACCAACAAACGGTGGAACCGTATTGGGGATGCTCCCATAATAGGTGCCGGTACCTATGCCAACAATGCCACTTGCGCCGTTTCCAGTACGGGATGGGGAGAGTATTTTATCCGATCTGTAGCTGCTTATGATGTCTCTGCGTTGATGGAATACAAGGGATTGAGTGTACAAGAGGCTACACAAGAAGTTATTCAAAGAAAAATCCCAGCCTTGGGAGGTGATGGAGGCATGATCGCCATTGATAAAGATGGAAACGTAGCGATGGAATTCAACACTGCGGGAATGTATCGAGCAAGCATGAATGCAAAAGGAGAGTTGACGATTGGAATTTATAAAGAAAACGAATGATATGTGGCTGTTTCAAAACTGATTTATTCTGTCTGTCGGGGCCCCCACATCATCGGGCAGGCCACCCAATCTGACGATGCAAAAGAATTCCAGCTTTGAGGTAGCTACCACAATAAAACCGCCCCACACTGTGGGACGGCATCTTCAATTAACCAACTAACCTAATAAAAAAACTACTCTTTCCACCCCCCACCGAGAGCTTCATACAAATCTATGACAGCCTGCAAACGGTTGTTCTTGGCTGCTATTATATCTAAATTGGAACCCAAAGCGCGCTCTTCCGCGGTCAGGACTTCCAAATAATTTGCCAAACCATTGTCCAATAATTCCCTGGAATAATCGGTAGCCAAATTGTAAGCATCGTTTTCCTTTTGCAATATTTCAATTTTCTCTTCCGAAGCTTCCAAGGAATACAACGCATCAGACACTTCTTTGCCGGCGTTTAAAAGAGAATATTTAAATTGCAACAATGCCTGTTCCTGTTGTGCCTGTGACACTTCGTACTGAGTCCTTATTTTTCTGCCATTGAAAATGGGTTGTGTGAGGCCCCCTACAACAGTGGCAAACAAGGAGTTTACGTTAAAAAGTTTGTCCAGCTCCAAACTTTGGAAGCCACCAGAGGCATTTAATGTAAGCGAAGGATAAAAATTACTTCTGGCAACATTGGTAAGCTCAAATGCGTTAATCAAACTATACTCGGCTGCCATTACATCAGGTCGGTTGCTCAACAACAAGGCAGGAACTCCTATTTCAAGTGGAGTATCAACTGCCTGATCTTCCAAGGTGCCTCTTTCAATTTCCCTTGGACTGCTTCCCAAAAGAATAGAAAGTGTATTCTCCAGTAATCGGGTTTGCATTTTTAAATCGATTAAAATCGCCTGAGCCGTATATAATTGGGCTTCGGTTTGCTTTACTCCCACCTCGGTTACATTTCCGGCATCTTTAAGGGCTTGGGTGGTTTCCAAGCCCTTTGAACGCGTTTCAATTGTTTCTTCTGTTACTCGTATCTGTTCATCTAATGCCAGAAGCTGATAATAGACCGAAGCAATATTTGCAACCAATCTACTTTTAACTGCCTGATGGGCAGCTACTGTTTGAAGATATGAGGCCTCTGAAGCACGTTTATTGCTTCTGATTTTTCCCCAGATATCCGCTTCCCAAGAGAGCCCTCCGGAAACCTCGTATTGATTTGCGGAAGAAGTAACCCCTGCAAACTGACTGCTCGAGGAAAACTCTTGATGGGTTGCTCTGGCAGTAGCATTAAGGGTGGGATAATAGCCGGCCTTGCCCTGTTTCAGATAAGCTTGAGCAATATCAATCTGCTTTATTGCAATACGGATATCCATATTGTTCTTCAAGCCCTCTTCAATATAATTTTGAAGGAAGGGATCGGTGAACAGTTCTTTCCAAGATACTGTCGCCAAGGACAGGCTGTCCTGGGGCAATTGATCGGTACGAAACCTTTCAGACTGCACAACATTTTCCGGACGAGTGTATTCCTTGGCAACAAAACACGATTGAAGCGAGATAAACGCCAATGCTATTAAAATACCTTTTGCGAATTTCATTACTTGCTTGCTTTTAGTTTTCATCTTCAACAGTTGTCGTTTCTGGAACTTTATTCATTTTGTCCTGAATCCACTGGAAGAAAATATATAGAATGGGAATTACAAATACCCCAAAAACGGTTCCTATCAATAGGCCTCCCACAGCTCCTGTTCCAATTGCATTGTTACCCCGTGCGCCAATACCGGTAGAAAACACCAAAGGGGTAAGACCGACAATAAACGCAAAGGATGTCATTAAAATGGGTCTAAGTCTTGCCTTGGCTCCTTCAAAGGCAGCCTTCTTCCTTGAGAAGCCAGCACGTCTTCTCTGGAGGGCAAACTCCACAATAAGAATAGCATTCTTGGCTAATAGTCCTATTAGCATAATCAAGGCAATTTGGAAAAATACGTTGTTTTCCAAACCTGCAAACTTGGTGACAATATAGGCTCCAAAAACGCCAATCGGGACCGATAGAATAACAGAGAAGGGAATTAAATAACTTTCATATTGGGCGGCCAGAATGAAATATACAAAGAGAATGACCAAAATAAAGATAAACGTAGTTTGGCTTCCCGCGGAAATCTCCTCCCGCGTAAGTCCGGAGAAAGCGATGGAATAATTCTGGGGCAAGGCTGTTTTACTCACCTCCTGAACTGCCTTGATGGCATCCCCCGATGAATATCCCGGCGCTGCTGCACCATTCACGTTAGCAGAGTTAAAGAGATTAAATCGAGTTACCGATTGGGGTCCGTATACCCTCTCTAAGCTTATAAATTCCGTGATGGGGGCCATTTCATTCTTGTTGTTCCTCACGAACATTCCATTTAAGCTCGCAGGCGAAGCTCTATCTTCTGGCAGGGCCTGGATAAAAACGCGATACTGCTTTCCATATTTGGCAAAATCTGCTGCATAAATACTCCCAATATACCCCTGCAGAGTTGTTAAAATAGCACTCACACTGACTCCTGCTTCTTTGGCTTTTGGAATATCCACATCTATCTGATACTGCGGATAGTCCGTATTAAATGAAGACTGGGCGTACATAATCTCCGGTCTTTGGGAGAGGGCTTGCAAATAGTCTTGGGTCACTTGATTTAAATCGGTGAAACTCCCTCCTTGTCTATCCAAAACTTTCATTTCAAAACCAGAAGAAATTCCAAATCCGGGAACACTTGGGGGTTGAAAAAACAAGATTTTCGCATCGGGAATGGTTGCAGCAATCCTGAAAAGCTGACCGATTATGGCCTCTACAGACTTACTGTCGTCCTTTCTCTCAGACCAATTGTCCAGTTTTATAAAGCTAATTCCATAGTTACTTCCCGAACCGCTAATTATACTGAAACCATTTACCAGGGAAACATCACTCACTCCGGGAACAGTTTTTATTTTTTGTCCCAGTTCGGTAGTCGCTTCCACCGTCCTGTCCAAAGAGGCTCCAGCAGGCAATTCAATATTGGCAAAAATAAGTCCCCTATCTTCATCCGGTACAAATCCTGTTGGTGTAGTATTTGACGCCCACACAATGCCCACCACACACACAAGAAGAAAAACGCCAGTAATCCATTTATGTTTATAAAGGAAACCTAAAGATTGAATATATCTATGAGTTGTTATGGAGAATGCGGTGTTGAATTTGCTGAAAAACCGTCCCAACAAATTTTTTCTTTGAACCTCGACATCGTGTGCTTTAAGAAAAATAGCACACAGAGCGGGACTGAGGGTTAACGCATTTACAGCGGAAATTACGATGGCCACAATGAGAGTAACTCCAAACTGTTCGTAGAATACTCCCGTAGGACCGGTAATAAAGGTTACCGGAATAAACACCGCGGCCATAACCAGGGTAATGGAAATAATTGCCCCGGTAATTTCATCCATGGCAGAGTGGGCCGCTTTTAGGGCATCCTTCTCTCCTTGCTCGAGTTTGGCATGCACCGCCTCCACAACAACGATAGCGTCATCCACAACAATACCAATGGCCAAAACCAAGGCAAAAAGTGTAAGTAAGTTAATGGAATATCCAAAGAGATTGAGGAAAAAGAACGTGCCAATAATTGACACGGGAACCGCAATTGCAGGAATCAAGGTAGATCGGAAATCCTGAAGGAAAACAAATACAACGATAAAAACTAAAATAAAAGCCTCAATCAGTGTAGTAACTACCTTGTGTATTGAAGCATCCAAGAATTCATTGGTGTCAAAATTCACCATATATTTCATCCCTTTTGGAAAATCCTTGTTGAGCTCATCAATTTTTTTGTGGATGGTTTCAATAATTTCCTTGGCATTGGACCCAGCGGTTTGATAAACCGCCATACTAACGCCAGGAAATCCATTGGTAAAGGAAATGGAACCGTAATTCTGGGCATCCAGCTCGACATCAGCAACATCCTTAATTCTTAAGAATTTACCGTTCCCCATTGCTTTTATCACGATATCACCATATTGGGAAGCATCACTGTATCTACCACTATAGGTGAGAACGTATTCAAAGGATTGCGCGTCGTTCTGGCCTAATGAGCCTGCAGCCGCCTCACGACTCTGCTCTTTAATGGCCGCAGTGATGTCTGAAGGTTCTAGATTGTAAGCCGCTAATTTTTCAGGTTTCAACCAGATACGCATAGCATAATCCTTGCTTCCAAACACGCTCACATCTCCTACCCCCGTAATCCTTTTAAGCTCTGGAAGCACGTTTATGTTTAAGTAGTTTTGGATGTAAGTGGCGTCGTAATTCTCATTTTCAGAATACACTGTAAGGAACATCAACGCACTTGTTTGCTGTTTTTGGGTAATAACACCAGATTGTACTACCTCCTGAGGCAATAAGGCATTCGCCCGGGATACACGATTTTGCACGTTTACCGCCGCAATATCCGGATCTACGGTTTGTTCAAAAAACACGTTGATACTCGCACTACCATTGTTGCTTGCAGTAGATGTAATGTACGTCATTCCCTCTACTCCATTTATCTGTTCCTCGATAGGAATAATTACACTTTCCAGGACAGTGGCTGCGTTCGCACCGGGAAAATTGGCTCTTACCTGTACCGTTGGCGGAGCAATCTCGGGATACTGGGTGGTGGGTAGTGCGGTAATCCCTAAAATTCCCAATATCAATATTATAATGGAAACAACACTCGATAGTACGGGTCGTTCAATAAATTTCCTAATCATAGTTTCCTTTTATCTGAAGGTTTTCTTTAATCCTTTTGCAATACTGTCAAAGTCGACAGGTTGGGCAACGATAGGAGTTTTATCTCTCAGTTTTCCTACCCCCTGGGCCACAATTTTATCGCCGGCTTGAACGCCCTCTTCCACCACTGTAATGTTATCAAGTCGATCTTTTACACTGATCGCCTGCGCGAGTGCCAGGGTATCGCCCTGCACCTTGTATACATAAGTTACTCCCTGTCTTTCAAACGTTGACATTGTAGGAACAACTGTGGCATCCACGTATTTCTTAGGAATTTGAATCTTTCCACTATATCCACTGGAGAGCAAATGGTTGGAATTGTCAAAAATTGCTCTAAAAGAAACGGTCCCAGTAGTAGCATTTACTTGAGGATTGATAGTTTCTATAGTCCCTTCCTTATCGTATAGCTGACCATTTGCCAATATGAGCCGCACTTTGGGCAAGTTCTTGATTTTGTCCTCCAGAGTCTTCCCTTCAGTATTTTCCGCAAAATTCAGATAGTCCTTTTCGTTTAAGGAAAAGAAGGCATAAATCTTATCGATATCCGCAACCGTAGTTAGCGGTGTTTGAGAGGTTGGGATTATCAAAGAACCCTGTCTGAAATTAATGGATCCCACATAGCCGTCAACAGGGCTTTTAATGGTAGCATACCCAATATTGGCCGCAATGGCGTTATAGCCGCTCTGTGCTTGTGCCAACTTGGCCTTTGCAGTTTCCAGTTGCACCGGACTTATAATATTTTTATCTACCAACGGCTTTAATTTATCCACCTCCACCTGTGCGGCGTTTACATTTGCCTTTGCAGCAGCGGCATCCTGGCTCAAAGACTCGGTCTCTAATCGAAATAGTGTTTGGCCTTTTCTCACTTTTTGACCCTCGTCTACCAGTACCTCGGTTAAATAGCCCGAGGTCTTGGCTCGCACCTCACTATCCACAATCCCCTGTAGGCTGGTTGGATATGTGGAATAGGTTGTAACCGTTTCTGTAGGCACCGTTATAACCGGAAACGGCAAAGCCTGCGGACCTTGATGTGCTTGATTAGCGTCATTCCCACAAGAGGCCAGGAATAAATAAATGCCCAAAACACCAATCAGGGTGGTAGATTGTTTTTTTCTCATTTTATTTCGTATTAGTCGATTTATGGTTTTCAATTAGTTTAGAGCGAAGATCTTGCATTATAGCTGTCACTTGATCCAAATACTTTAGATAATCTTTATGAAATTCAAGATCAAATTTATCACTGGACCCCTCCGGTAAAGATTTGTTGATCTCTTTTTTATATTCCGAAATCTCCAGATGGATTTCCCGCTCATCGTTCCAATTCTGTATCATCTCGTCCATCGAACGAATCAAGGCGTCTGGGCTGAGTATAAAATATTTTTTACGGTCACCGGGTTTGGTGTAATAAGTAATCCTATGGGAAGCCTGCAAGTTTGTAAGATGGGTAAATATGGTGCTCTTACTGGCTTTCAGATCACAAACCAAGTTTTCAAAAGTTTCTCCCTTTTTTCCTTTTAAGACCAAATTTGCAAGAATACGCGCAGCCAGCGGAGCCAACTGCTCCTTGTTTTCCAGATGCACCCCCATTTTCTCTATCAGTTTGTCTTTTTTTTCCAAATTCCAATTTTAGCAGGGCGCAAAGATACGATTGGTTCGGATGTTACAGAACCAGAGGGGTATTAAATTTTTGTTAAATGGATTCGGAACAAAAGACTGAAATATCTTTTTAGCATTCGGTCAGAAAGAAAAACAAACAATTTTCAATATTTTATGATAGCAATTCCATATTACACACTTTAATATGATAAATCGCTTAAAGTATCATATTTCGGGAATCTTTTACACCCACCAATCCTGTTATGTTAAAGGATAGGAATATATAGGTCGAGAAATATAAATAAATAACTTTGTCGAAATTTTTAAAAATATTACAATGAAACAAACCTATTTTCTATTTGTGTTTTTAGTATCCCCAATGCTAATTTTTGCCCAATCGGGCACTCTTGACCCAACCTTTGGGACGGATGGCGTTGTTACCACGGCTGTCCATCCAAATTATAACATGGCTGAAACAACTGTCGTTCAAAGCGATGGGAAAATTTTAGTAGCTGGCAGTGCCGGTACCCCAGCCACCTACCAAATGGCCGTTGCCAGATATAACGAAGATGGAACCTTGGATACTTCCTTCGGTGATGCGGGCACCTTACGTTTCCCTGTGGGATCGGTAAAATCTTTTGTTATGGATATGGCACAACAAACCGATGGCAAAATCCTTTTGGGAGGCCGAACTTGGGATAACGTGTCCGGTGATTTCGCCGTAGTACGTCTCAATGAAGACGGTAGTTTTGATGATACCTTTGGCACCAATGGTGTGTTTCGTATTGAAACAGCAGAAACTGAAGCTTCTGAAGCTATGGCTCTATTAGACGATGGAACAATATTGATGGTAGGTTATAGGGATGATAATTTAGCCGTGGCAAAAATATAAATACTGATGGTAGTATGGACTCCACTTTTGGCGTGAATGGCTGGGTGGTTCTCACTTTTGACGACGCTGCCAGTTATGCAGACGATCTCGCCATCCAGGATGATGGAAAGATTGTAATCTCTGGCTTTGTGTTGAATGGCGATAATCGATTTCAAGTTGCCGCTGCACGACTCAATTCAGATGGTTCGGTGGACAATTCATTTGGAACAGATGGGAAGGTGGTCTTCAATGTAGGCGACTGGAACGACTTTGGAGAAGGTATAGCAATACAGAGCGATGGAAAAATATTGATCGGGGGCCATAAATGGATTGCCAATCTTGATCAGAGACATGATCTATTTGTAGCAAGATTGAATACAGATGGAAGCCTTGATACTTCTTATGGAACTTCCGGAGTGGCTACAGCTCGACTGGTTGACGGTGCAAACTACGCCAACGACATGATATTGCAGGCAGATGGCAAGCCTATTTTGATGGGTTACACTATATTTCAGGGCTTAATTGATATGGCTATGGTGAGATTTGACACCGACGGCAACCTGGATTCAACATTCGATGGTGATGGCATGGTGAGCTTTGATAATATGGGGCGTGAAGACTACGGTTATTCAATTGCCTTACAGGCCGATAACAAGATTATATTGGCAGGGTATTCATACGGTGGCGGAGGTTCAGAATTTGAGGTGGTCCGTTTCCTGAATGATGAAACGGCAGGAACAGAAGACTTCCAAAATGCTGAATTCCGTCTTTATCCTAACCCAGCGAGAGAGCAATTGACCATAGAAATGACCGACGCAGCTTCAACTTATCAAGTAGAAATCTTTGATATGTTGGGCAAGAAAGTTTACAATACCGAAATCCAAAACAAAGGACGGATTAATGTTTCTTCTTTGGCCAGCGGAACTTATTTGGTGAAGTTAAATTCAAATTCACAGACTTCTACGGTCCGTTTTGTAAAACAGTAAAATAGGACTTAGCACTTTAAGACGTAGGAAGTAAGACCGGAAAGTTTATTTCCCTTCCTATTTCCATTTCATAAAAAGAGGCCAACCTGAAATAGGAGGCCTCTTTTTTTTGACTCAAAACATTAATATCTAAAATACCGGATAAATTCAGACCATAATAATGTAGAGTATTTCAGTGATTTTTAGTTCTATGTCTTACGTCCATCAGTCCTATGTCCTTTTTAAAAAATTTGTTGAATCTCAATCCTCTCCTTCAACATATTCCCTTCACTATCTACCACTGTCAAAATATAGCTTCCCGGTTTTGGCGAAATCGCCAATTCGTGAAAGGTTTCTGTTTTACCAATATACTCCGAATCCAAATACCAATAGACTGTAGTTTCAGACGAGCGATGGGCAATTTTAAAAATAACGTCGTTTATGTTTTCATCGAAATTCTTTGGAAGCAAAACGGTTTCATTCCGCTTGGGATAAATGAAAGCCATCAGGTTTTCTCCTTCCCGTAAACAATCGGGTGCAAAAGGAGGCAGGGACTTGTATTCTGGATGAAGAGCAGCGTAATAATATTCAATGACTGGCGGTAAGGTAAACCAGTTTTTTTGCTTCATTTCCGAAAGTGGATAGCAGGAAGAATTTACCCGATAATTTTCAGAAGAATTTAGGAAAACTGTTTGATGATAGGGACAAGCTTCTGTTCGAGTTCCATTGATGGAGATCCATTCTTTTTTGGTTTCCTCACAAAATAATCCAGCCAAATGTCCACTTTTGGCACAGATTTCAACTTCGGCCAATTCATCGTAAGGAATTCCGAACCATCCACTTTTGGGGAGAATATTTAGAATATCAAACAATATCGGTGAAGCAGCTTGGATACCCGTCAAGCCCGGTCGACCTTCTCCTGATGCATTGCCAGCCCACACGCCAATGGCATATTTAGGCGTAACCCCAACTGCCCAGGAATCCTTAAATCCGTGACTGGTTCCGGTTTTCCACGCAATAGGTTGACTGCTGGTAAAAAATTCCCAGTTTTCCTCTCCACTTGGCCGATTCACTTTCTGCATTGCATTAAAAGTTTCATAAATAGCTCCTGCATTCCAAACAGGAGCTGTGGCTCTAATATTTCCAAAGGGAATTTCACAATGGTCTTTTACATAAATAGGTTCCACAAATTCATTTTCGCGGTATTCACTGGAAGAACTGTTAAAGTAATTAAGCGTGGAAGCCATTCCAGCATAGGCTTTAGTGATATCCCATAAACTACTTTCTCCACCGCCCAAAATCATTGCAAGCCCGTAATAGTCGGCTGGTTTATCAATGGCTTTTTGATTCGTCTTTTTTAGAATATTGTAAAATCGCTGAAACCCGAACTCCCGAAGCATCCGAACTGCCGGGATATTCAACGAACGCGACAAGGCCACACTGGCGGGAACGGCACCATTATATTTCCTGTCGAAATTTTCCGGGGAATATCCATTCACGGAAGTTGGGATATCCGCCACTAAAGTATTTGGAAGAATTTCGCCCGCATCAAGCATTGAAGCAAACAGAAAGGGCTTTAAAATGCTTCCCGTGTTTCTCGGTTTTTCGATGATATCCACAAAATTATTATGGTCGGCGGTTGTGGGTGAGTTTCCGACATACGCCAAAATTTCTCGGGTATTTACATCCATTACCAAAACTGCCAGATTGTGGATCTGGTTTTGTGCCAAAATGTAATGGTGTTCTTTTACAATGTTGTTTACTTTATTCTGAAGTGAAAAATCAATGGTCGTTCCAATACGTTTTCCCGGATATTCTTTCCTGATTTTCTCCGTAAGATGAGGTGCGAATTCTGGTAATGCCTGGGGTTTTCCAGGAAGTTTTTCTTCCAAAGCCAATTCGTAAGTGGTTTCGTCAATTACTTCCTTCTGAAATAGTTTCAATAATAAAGCATCTCTTTTTTGTTTTAAAATGGCTTCGTTTTTCCCCGGAAATATCAGGGAAGGGGCATTGGGAAGCACCGCCAAAGCAGCCGATTGTCCCCAACTCAATTCGCTGGCGGGAATTCCGAAGTAACGCCAGGAAGCAGTTTCCAGACCGACAACATTTCCGCCGAAAGGGGCGTAGGAAGAATATAAATTCAAAATAGATTTTTTGCTATAGCCTGCTTCCAAACGTGTTGCCTGAAAGATTTCCGCTAATTTTTCAAAATACGTTCGGTGTTTGTTTTTTCTTGAAAGTCTAATGACTTGTTGTGTAATCGTACTTCCCCCACGACGAGGTTTCCCGTTGAGGTTATTCCAAAGCGCTTTTGAAATGGAAACAGGATTAAATCCAGGATGCCAATAAAAATGTTCATCCTCAAAGTGAAGCACACACTTCTCAAAACGCGCTGGCACCGAATCCATTTGCGGAAACCGCCATTGGCCATCATCGGCAATCCTCGCCCCCAGCATTTGTCCGTTGCTGCTTTCGGCAACGGTGGCGGTGGGAACATTGAAAAGGGGTGAGGGAAGACAGAAAATCCAAAGCAGAAATAGAACTAGCAGGAGGCTGAGTTTTATTTTGTGGGTTTTGAGGAAGGGATATAGAGCAGGAGATTTCAACTTAAGTTTAAGATTAATTAAACCGACGTTTGTCAGTCTGAGCCTGTCCAAGACCCTTTACGTTCATCTGAATGGCCATATTGAGAATAATTTTTTGAAAGTTCAACAAGTTCTTGAAGTTTCCCTTCTATTAGCGCAATCTTTTTTCTTTTTGACCATCCTTTTATTTGTTTTTCAAGTCTTATGGCCTGTATTGCTCTTTTACTTTCGTGATACCACTTTAACTCCAGAGGTCTCCTCTTGAAGGTATAGCATTCCTTATTAACTCCTTCGTTATGCTCAAAAAGTCTTCTATCCAAATCATTCGTCATTCCAGTATAGAAGGAGCCATCTGAACAAAGGAGAATATAAGTATAAAAAGTCTTCATTTTTGAGTTGTGGAATACGGGAGAACAAGCTAAAGTTAATAAATATTCTGAACGATTTTTCTCTTACTAAATGCAATTCTTCCAGCTTCGACGCTTCGACGATTCGTCAGGCTCAGCGTGACAAAGCGGATAAGAATTTATTGTAGCTTAAAGTCAGGAGTTTGTCGAATGTCAGTCTGAGCTTGTCGAATGTCAGTCTGAGCTTGTCGAATGTCAGTCTGAGCTTGTCGAATGTCAGTCTGAGCTTGTCGAAGACCACATCCCCTTATTCCTAGCATAATACGAATTGTCATACATCCCCTCAACCTGCGTGCCCGGCAAATAATAAGTTCCCAGATAAGATGCATTTAGCTTCACGCTAAAAGTCCTTGTTTCATTTCTATCCAAATCGAAGAAGAAATTCACTCGGTCATCCCGAATATCGGTATAACGTGCATTTCCACTTGCCCCGCCACCGAGTTCGGTAAAACTGGTGTTGACAATTTCCCATCCGCTTGGGAAGATTTTCGTTAAAGCCACATTCTTTATTGCATTGTTGGAAGTGTTGGTGACGCTCACTTTTGCTATGATCTCTGTTCCCTGACGCAAATTTGAAACGTCCAATACTTTTCCAGCACCATCCAAATACTGTGATTTGATGGCGAGATTCCGCTGTTCGGCCAATTCATCTCCAAGCGGTAATTTTCCTGTTTGTGAAAGGGTGACATAAACCACATTTCCTTTCTTATTGGTAACAGTAACGGAATTGCTTCCCATTGTAAAGGAAAGATCCTTCTGCACCAAGGTGCGGTCGCTTTTTACTTCTTCCGTTTTTCCATTTTTTGTAAAGCTGAGTTCCATCGCTTTTCCGCCGCTCTTTTCTACCATTTTTGCCAGTGCCAAAAGCGCATAGGCCGTTTCCTGGGTGCTATACCATCGATCCATTCCTAAATCCTTTGCTAAAGACAAGGCCAAATCACGCTGTTTTGGATCGTCCAAAAGAACCATAGTTTCCAAAGCCATAGCCTTGTTTCTAAAGGGGGAACCATAGGTGTAGGTATCCGATTTTTGGGGCACGAAATTGATATTTGCCGTTTGTGCAATTTCCTGCGCCACGTTTTTCTTTCCCGCCAAAGCATAGGCCGCTGCCAATCGCCATTTGGCGTCATTGCTGAGTTCCTTACTTTCCCGAAGTCGGTTCATTGCTGCCAATTCTGGTTTCCCTGCCAGAGCCAAAGTGTAAAGTCTGTATGCCTGAACCAAACTGGAATTGTAAACCGCATAGGAATTTCGCCATTGTCGCGCCATATTTTGCTGATACGAAATCCAATTGCTCATAAAACTAATCGGCAGGGCATATCCCTTTTGTTTTGCTTCCAACATAAAATGACCG
>JACDJA010000081.1_pt1 | contig 134404 bp, 137 predicted proteins | sample 7449241 | NCBI WGS metagenome assembly JACDJA01 (sample SAMN14253289, study PRJNA609438) | sludge metagenome | isolation source: initial anaerobic sludge | collected 2018-12-20 | reverse complement strand
TGGAGCAGGCGCCGGGCCAGGGAGGGCAAGCCATTCTCTGCGTCTTCCAGAATATCGGGGATGGCGTGCTGGGCGGGATAGCGGCCTTTGGGCATGATGAGACCGAATTCGGCAAGCAAACCGCGAATCTGGTTGATCTGGAGGAATTAACGGGCCAGGCTCGAATTGAATTTCAGCACTTAGGGTTAGTACGGCAATTGAAGTATCCCTGATTCTGTTGCTATCAGGCATCAATCTGCTTGGGGGTAGACTTGAAACATCAGATGGCGCCCCCGACACGAATCGAACGTGTGACCCTCCCCTTAGGAGGGGGATGCTCTATCCACTGAGCTACGGGGGCGTGGCGCGCATTTTAGCAGGTTGCTGTTGAATGCTCTGCCCGCGCTGGCTGCTATGATGACAGCATGAAATTTCTTCTTCTGCTTGTCCTGCTTGCGGTTGCCTGGGCCATCTGGCGCGGATGGAATTCTGGCCCGCTGCCCCAGCCAGGCAGCGAGGCGCCGGATTTCCGCTTGCCCGATCAATCCGGCAATTTCCATCGTTTGTCGGATTACACCGGCAAATGGCGCATTGTCTATTTCTACCCAAAGGACGACACGCCTGGCTGCACCAAGGAAGCCTGTGCCTTCCGCGACGGGCTGGCGCGCTTGCAGGCTGCCGATGCGGTGGTGTTGGGCATCAGTGTGGACAGCGCCGAGAGCCATCGGCGATTCGCCGAGAAGCACGCACTCAATTTCCCCCTGCTTGCCGATGCGGACGGGACGGTATCCCGGCAATACGGTGCGCTGATGGACTGGCAGGTTTTCAAAATGGCGAAACGCGTGAGCTTCCTGATCGGGCCGGATGGAAAAATTCGCCATGTTTATCCGCAAGTCGACCCTGAAAATCATGCGGTGGAAATCCTGGAAAAAATCAAATCCTTCAACTCCAAATAGCATCCTCGGGCCGGATGGCCGATAATTGAGGGAGTTCCGGAAGATTTCCTTGGCCGTTTATTCCGGAGTGCCTAATAAAAAAGGAGGAGCTTCCCTCGGATGAAGCGCGTTTTCTTTCTGATTGCCGGCGGCGCTTTTCTGGCTTTGGTCATACTGATCGTGGCCCTGACCGCGAACGGCATTTATCAGCTATCCCGGATTCAGGACGAAATGAACCGGGTAGTGGAAACCAACGGCCGCAAGATCGACATCATCACCCGCACCCAGGTGGCCGCGCATGCGCGAACCGACCGGCTGCTGCGGATGGCCATCGAACGTGATCCTTTTGTCCGTGATGCGTTATTCATGGATTTCAACCGCGCCGGGTTCATGGTAGGCAGCGGACGCCGCGCCCTGCTGCAGCTTGGTTTTACGCCACGTGAAAAATCCATGTTCGACGAGCAGACCGCGCACATCCGCAAAATCGAGCTGACTCAGGAAAAAATCACCGACCTGCTGACGCGGGAAAAAGTCGAAGATGCCCGGCAGGTGCTGGTGGCCGAGGCCATTCCCTTGCAGGAAAAGTTCAATGTCATGCTGGCCGATTTCCGCGAGGATTTGCAGCGCGCCAACGACGAATCGCTTTTGAAGGCAAGGCAGGATTACCAGCACAGCCACCGCATGATGCTGGTTTACGGTTTTATTGCCGCGATGCTGGGGCTGGGGCTGGGCTGGCTGACCCTGAACCGGCTTGCCCGCGCCACGCACAAGATCGAGCAGCAGATGGCGGACCTGAAAGCTTCGCATGCCGCCCTGGAGGAAGAAGCCACCCACGACCCGCTGACGGGCTTGGCCAACCGGCGGCTGTTTTATGACCGCCTGCAGCACGCCTTGCGCCAGGCAAAACGCCATGGGAAAAAAGTGGGCGTGCTGTTCGTGGACATGAACCGCTTCAAGGAAGTCAACGATGTTCATGGCCATCATGTCGGCGATGCGGTGCTGACCGAGGTAGCCGCCCGGCTGGTTAACAGCGTGCGCGAATCCGACACCATCGCCCGCGTGGGCGGCGATGAGTTTGTGGTGCTGCTGGAAGATTTGCGGGACCGCAACGACTGCTACACTGCCGTCAAGAAAATCGAGGAGTCACTCAGCCGCGACACCAATTTATACGGCCTGGGCCTCGAACTCTCCGCCAGCATCGGCCAGGCCATTTATCCCGATGACGGCCTGACTGAAGACCAGTTGATCCATGCCGCGGATGCGGCCATGTACAACATCAAGACGCGTCTCTCCGAAGCCAGACAGCGCAGTCTGTTCAATCACTAGGGAAACACTGATTTATTCAGTGTTTCCCTGCAAATCGAGGATTCGATTTGCCGCTCAATGACGCTAGTCATTGAAAGCGTAAATTTTCACGGGCATGCGCCGGGAATATTTTTCGCTGATGTTTCGCGCAAGCGTATAAATCAGCGCTTCCCTATACGTTGCGGCGCTCGGCGCGCGCCTTCCTGCTCCAGACCCACACATATTGCAGGCCCGAGGCGACGGTGGTGGCGAACACGATCCAGAACATGGGCCGTACCCAGTCTTCGCCGGGGACGATGCCGGCTTCATGCCCCAGCACCAGTGCCAGCATGGCGAACTCGGCGAAGGTGTTGGCCTTGCCCAAGAGTGTCGGCTGGATTTCGAGATGCCCCGCCATGCCGCGATAGGCCAGCGCGCCGACCACGATCACCGCGTCGCGGATGACGATTGCAAGCGCCACCCACACCGGCACCAGGCTGAAGCTGGTCAGCACCACCAGCACCGACAGGCCCAGCGCCTTGTCGGTAACCGTATCCAGCGCGGCGCCAATGGCGGTGCACTGGTTGAGCTTGCGCGCCAGGAAGCCGTCCAGCCCATCGGTCAGCGCCGCGACCAGAAACACCCAGGTTGCCGCGGCCCACTGGTTTTCCAGCATGAACCAGATGGTGGCCGGCACGCCCATGAGACGGATGCCGGTGATCGAGTTGGGAAGGTTGAAGGCTTTTTCTTCACTCATAGGTTTGGCTTGTCTTGTTTACTGGGTTGCCATGGCTCCATGAGCCTCGCAATGACGTCATTGCGAGAAGCGCACACCCTCACCTCAACCCTCTCCCAGAGGGAGGGGGCAATCGCTGGGCCCAAGGCGACCTAACGAAGCAATCCAGAATCCAATAGCTTAGTACATCAAGATTGCACGCTCTCCCATAACTTTTCAAGCCGCTTGGCTGATACCGGATAAGGCGTTTTCAGCTCCTGCGCGAACAGCGACACGCGCAGCTCTTCCAGATGCCAGCGGAATTCGGCAAGCGCGGGATCATTCACGCCAGCCTTGCGGTGTTTGGCCAGGCGTTCCTGATAACGTTTTTCCAGGCCTTGAATCACGGCCGTGTGGCGCGGGTCGCGTTCGCCTGCGGCGGGCAGTTTGTCGAAACGTTTGAGTATGGCCTGCAGATAGCGCGGCAAGTGCTGCCAGCGCTCCCATGGGGTTGCACGGATGAAGCCAGGATAAACCAGGCCAGGCAGATGGGTCTGCTCGTCTTTCTGCGCGTGGGTATAAGGCGTTTTCTGGTTGAGCCGGGCCTGCACTTGTGGATACAGATCAAGGCAGGTCTCGACCGACCTCAGCAACGCCTGCATGACCGGTGCGATGCGCGGCTTGGCCCGTTCTTTCTGCTTGTCGAATTCCTTCTGCCTGCGCGGCAGCGGATCATCACCCAGACAGGCCCGGTCCGCGATGGTGTCGAGCAGATCGCCGAAGAATGTGTCCGCATTGCCGAGGCCGCGATACTTGAGCGCCAGGGCGGTCTGCCGGCCCAGGTCCTTTTCCAGTTGCTTGAATTGCGGCGCAAGGGCAATGCGCAACAGGCGAATCACCCCCTGACTCGAGGCCGCTTCCGCGCCTTCAGGCGTATCCATCAGCTTCATGGCAACCGCTTCGCCTTCGTCGATCAGCGCTGGATATCCCGTCAGTTGCTGGCCGTTGCGGACAAAATTCACCCGCTCGGGCAAGTCGCCAAAATCCCAGGCTGTAATGCCTTCCCGCTCATGCTCGCTGCGGACCTCAGACTGCCCATAGGCCAGACTGGCGGTTTCGCCCAACTGCTGGCGCAATGCGGTCAGATCGCGGCCCATGGCCAGCTCCTGCCCGCTGTCATCCAGCACGCGCATATTCAGCTTCAGATGGGGCGGCATGTCGGCTTCGCGCAGCATCACCCGGCTTTTTGTGCGCTTCTCCACCCAGGTTGAAATGGCCTCGGCAAGCGGCATTTTTCCCGGAACGGCCTCGCCCAGAAAGGTGGTTACCGATTGCGCCAACGGCACGAAGGCATTCCTGATTTCCTTGGGCATGGCCTTGAACAGGGCATTCACCCGGTCGCGCAGCAGACCTGGAATCGCCCAGTCGAGCTGCGCTTCGTTTACCCGGTTCAACAGATACAGCGGCAATGAAAGTGTTGCGCCATCCAGCGGGTGACCCGGTTCGAACCGGTATTTGACCGTGCAGGAAATGCCGTCGATCTCGATGGTCTCTGGATACAGGCCCTGCGAGAGATCGAGCCCCTCGGCGACGATATCTTCGCGGCTCAATTTGAGCAGATCGGGCTTGACGGTTTTCAGCCATTTTTCGAACGCCGGTCCGTTGTGCATGCCGGGTGGAATCCGTGCATCGAAGAATGCAAAAATGCGTTCCTCGTCCAGCCACACGCCCGATTTGCGCGCCTTGTGCTCGAGTTCCTCGATATGCGCGATGAGTTCCAGATTGTGCTTGAGCCAGGACGCCTCGGTATCGTATTCGCCCGCCACCAGCGCGCCGCGAATGAACAGTTCGCGCGACAGATCCGGTTCGATCGGGCCGTAGTGAACTTTTCTTCGCGAAGCCAGCGTCACGCCGTAAAGCGTTACCCTTTCGAAGGCAAGCACCCGAGCGGATTTGCGATCCCAGTGCGGCTCGGAATAACTGCGTTCGATGACGTGCTGCGCGGCGGCTTCAATCCACTCCGGCCTGACTTCAGCAGCCATGCGCCCAAGCAGGCGCCCGGTGTCCGTGAGTTCCGCCGCCACCACCCATTTCGTGCCTTTTTTTACCAGCACTGACGCCGGGTGAAGCCCATAGCGCAATCCTCGCGCGCCCTGATAGACACCGTCGCCCGGCTTGTTTGAGCCAGGCTTGTTTAAACCTGGGCGCGCCTTGGCGTCCTCGGAACGGAAACCGATATTTCCCAGCAGGCCGGTCAACAGCGACTGGTGCAACGCATCGTAGCCAGCAGGCTTCTCGTTCAGGCGCAGGCCGAGTTCCGCGCATTGGGTGGCAAGCTGCCCATGCACGTCGCGCCATTCGCGCATGCGTCTTGAAGAAAGAAAATGATCCGCCAGTTGATCGCGCAACTGGCGGTTGGATTTCTTGTGCTTGATCTGTTCGTCAAACCAGTTCCACAGTTTGACCACGCCAAGAAAATCAGAACGTTCGTCAGCGAAAAGCTTGTGCTTCTCGTCCGCGCTACCCGCGCGTTCCTGCGGCCGCTCACGCGGGTCTTGCACCGACAGGAAGCTGGTGATCATCAGCATTTCCGCCAGGCTTCCGCTGCGTTCGGCGGCCAGGATCATGCGGGCCATGCGCGGATCGAGTGGCAGACGCGCGATGCGTCGGCCTGTTTCCGTCAGTTCATTCCTGTCATCCAGTGCATTGAGTTCATGCAACAGGCTGTAGCCATCGGCGATGAATCTGGAATGGGGTGGGTCGATGAAAGGAAAGCTTTCCACCGCACCCAGCCCCAAGGATTTCATGCGCAGAATCACGCCCGCCAGGCTGGAGCGCAGCAGTTCCGGATCGGTGAATCGAGGCCGCGACTGGAAATCCGCCTCGTCATACAGGCGGATGCAAATACCATCACTGACCCGGCCGCAGCGCCCCGCGCGCTGATTGGCCGAGGCCTGGGAGATTTTTTCGATCAGCAATTGCTCGACCTTGTTACGCGCCGAATAACGCTTGACACGCGCCTGCCCGGTGTCGATGACATAGCGAATGCCCGGCACGGTAAGAGATGTTTCAGCCACGTTGGTGGACAACACGATGCGCCGCGCGTTGCCGGGCCTGAAAATGCGGTCCTGCTCTTCGACAGACAGGCGCGCAAACAGGGGAAGAATCTCGGTATGTGGTGGGTGGTGCTTGCGCAGCGCCTCGGCGGTTTCGCGTATCTCGCGCTCGCCCGGCAGAAAAATCAGCGTGTCGCCCCAGCCCTCGCGCGCCAGTTCATCCGTGGCATCAAGGATGCCCTGGATCAGATCGGATTCGTCGCTACCCTTGCCATTTCCTGCTTGCCCCTTAAATCCCTGCCCTTCCCCCTTTTCCCTTTCCCCTTCACCTTGAATGGGCCGGTACCTCATCTCCACCGGATACGTCCGCCCCGAAACCTCGATCACCGGCGCATTGCCGAAATGCGCCGAGAATTTTTCCGCATCGATGGTGGCGGAGGTAATCACCAGTTTGAGGTCTGGTCTTAGCTCGATCAGCGTGCGCAGATAACCCAGCAGAAAATCGATATTCAGCGAACGCTCATGTGCTTCATCGACCACGATGCAGGAGTAGGCGGACAGCATCGGATCGCCCTGGCTTTCCGCCAGCAGGATGCCATCGGTCATGAACTTGATGCGTGTGTCGCGCCGGACTTTATCGGTGAAGCGAACCTTGTAGCCGACCAGTCCGCCAAGCTCGCCTTTCAGCTCTTCGGCCACGCGCTGCGCCACCGAGCGCGCGGCAATCCGGCGCGGTTGCGTGCAGCCGATGAGTCCACCACCAATTGAACCTTGTCTGCCCAGCTCCGCTTCCAGGCACATCTTGGGAATCTGCGTGGTCTTGCCGGAGCCGGTCTCGCCACACAGGATCAGAATCGGGCTGGCCTTGAGCGCGGCAATGATGTCTGCCCGGCGCGCGGAGACTGGCAGGTCCGGATATTCAACAACCGGCCGGTTCATTTGTTTCGGATGTACCGGTTATCGTCAAACGTTTCCAGCCACTCCGGCCGGTAAACCGCCATCAGCGTCGCCATCATGCCGGTGGTAAATGCTTCGGACCATGCCAGCAGGAAGTAGTACGGTGTGTAATGTTCGAACAGATATTCCAGCGGATAAGCACCGGATAGCCACATCACCATCGTCGATGTCAGCGCCACCATGCCAATGGCCAGGGCGGCGCCAAAAAATCCGTTTACCAGCACGTAGATGAAAAAATGGTTGGGCAGTGTGCGGTCCGCGAGCCGGTACAGGTGATGGGTAATTGCTGCCGGCACCGCGCAAAATACCAGTATTTCAATTCCCAAAGCCGGCAGGCTGGTCTTGCCAGCCAGCGCGGTGGCGATTGCGGCGATGCTGGCCGCCAGCCAGCCGCGCCAGAAACCGAACATCAGCGTGGCGATGCTCGCCCCCAGCAGATGAAAGGACAATCCAGGCTTGACCCCCGTGCGGATCTGCCACATGACCATCAGCGCCACTGATACGGCGAGAAACAGGTTGAGACGGGAGGCGTCCCGCAGACGCTTCCAGTCGCCCGAGCGCCAGGCAAACCACAGCAGAACCAGCACGCCGGCCCAGCCCAGGGACTGCCAGCCGCCGGAAAAAACGAGTAACTCCTTGTTCATGGCGTTATTGTAACTGCCGCTATACTCCGCTTTTTATCTTGTGCCAAAGTCCATGAAACTCGCCTTGTTCGATCTCGACAACACCCTCCTCGCCGGCGACTCGGATTTTGAGTGGGCGCAATTTCTTATCAGCAAGGGCGTGCTCGACCGCGAAGTTCACGAGGCGAAGAACCACGAGTTCTACGAGCACTACAAGTCTGGCACGCTGGATATCCACGCCTTTCTGGATTTTCAGCTCAAGCCGTTGAGCCACCATTCCAGGACGCAGCTCGACAGTTGGCATCAGGAGTTCATGGCCACCCGTATTCACCCCATCATCACCGACAAGGCGCGGATACTAGTGCAGCGGCATCAGCGGGAGGCGGACAAGGTTGCCATCATTACCGCCACCAACCGTTTCGTTACCGCGCCGATTGCCCGCGAATTCGGCGTGGAACATCTGATTGCCACGGAAGTCGAGGAAATCGATGGCCAGTACACGGGACGGGGCGCGGGCATTCCCTGCTTCAAGGAACACAAGATCACCCGGCTTGACATGTGGTTATCCGATCAGGGATTGTTGTGGGAAGACGTGACGGAAAGCTGGTTCTACAGTGACTCACTGAATGACCTGCCGCTGTTGCAGCGGGTGACTCACCCATTCGCCGTCGACCCCGATTCCACGCTGGAAGCGCATGCAAAACTCAATACCTGGCCGATCATCAGCCTGAGAGGCTGATACACCCGGCTGGTATAATTGCCGCCATCTTCCCGTCTTCGGACACGCTTAATTTTTCATGATTCGCCGGATCATCAATCGCCTCCTCGGCAACGATGCGAAACAGAAAGGCAAGCCCCGGCCTGGCAAGCGTCAGGCAAACGGCGAGCCTGTCATTCTGGGGCGCTCCGCGCACGGCATCCGGCGCGACGCCATCAACGACTGCGCGCTGAAGACGTGCGAATCACTGGCTGACGCCGGCTTCAAGGCTTTTGTCGTCGGCGGTGCGGTCCGCGACCTGATGCTGGGGAAAAAACCCAAGGATTTCGATGTGGCCACCGATGCCACACCCGAGGAAGTGCGCAGGCTGTTCCGCCGCTCTCGCATCATCGGCCGGCGTTTTCGCATCGTGCACGTGATGTGCGGCAGGGATACCATCGAGGTGACAACCTTTCGCGCAGCCGGAAATCTCGGCGGCGAAGAGGAAGACGAACGCCCAACAGACGAAACCGGCCGCATCCTCGAGGACAACATTTTCGGTTCGCAAAGCGAGGATGCCGCGCGGCGCGATTTCACCGTCAACGCGCTGTATTACGATCCGCTGCGCGAGGAAATCTGGGATTACCATGGCGGTGCCGAAGATTGCCGGAAAAAAATCCTGCGCATGATTGGCGACCCGGCAACGAGATTCCGCGAAGACCCGGTGCGCATGCTGCGCGCTGCCCGCTTCGCAGCCAAGCTGGATTTCCATATCGACCCGGATACACGCAAGCCGGTTGCGGAACTTGCGCCGCTTCTTGGCAATGTTCCGCGCGCGCGCATTTTTGACGAAGCGGTCAAGCTGCTGATGTCCGGCCATGCCTTGCGCGGCGTGCATCAACTGCGCGCGGAAGGCCTGCACCACGGCATGCTGCCGCTGCTGGACACGATTCTGGATGATCCCCAGGGCAAACGCTTCATCGAGGCGGGCCTGAAAAATACCGACCAGCGCATTCACGAAGACAAGCCCGCCTCGCCTGCATTTCTCTTTGCCTCCCTGCTCTGGCCACAGGTGCAGCGCCGCTGGAAGGCGATTGAGGGAGCAGGCGAAAAACCCATTCCGGCTCTGTTCGCCGCCATGGACGAAGTGCTTGACGCCCAGCGGGAGCAGTTGGCCATCCCTCGCCGCTTCGATGGCATGATCAAGGAAGTTTGGGCGCTGCAGCCTCGCTTCGATTATCGCTCGGGTGTGCGTCCCTTCCGCCTGCTGGAGCATCCGCGCTTCCGTGCAGGATATGACTTCCTGCTGATTCGTGTGGAGTCCGGTGAAGTTCCTGAGGAGCTTGGCGACTGGTGGACCGACTTCCAGGATGCCGATGACGAATCGCGCAAGGCCATGCTGCTTGCCGAGAGCGGCCCCAAACCCAAACGTCGCCGGCGCCGCCGCAAGTCTGCTGGACCCGATTCCGCCGCCTCCACGCCTGCTGACGAGTTTCCTGCATCATGATTACCGCCTACATTGGCCTGGGCGCCAATCTCGACGATCCTGCCGCCCAGGTGATTCTGGCCATGGACGAACTGGCCAAGCTGCCGGAAAGCCGGCTGGTAGCGCGTTCCTCGATGTATGTTTCGGCGCCAGTTGGTTATGCAAATCAGCCGGATTTCATCAATGCGGCAGTGGAGATCGAAACCCGGCTCTCGCCTCGCTCGCTACTCGCCGCATTGCTTGATATCGAACATCATCACGGCCGCAATCGCAGTTTTCGCAACGCCCCACGCACGCTCGATCTCGATCTGCTGCTGTATGGCAACGCACACTTCCACGAAGAAGGACTGACCCTGCCGCACCCCCGCATGCATGAGCGTGCCTTCGTGCTGATGCCCCTGCTGGAACTCGCGCCGGCGCTGTCGATCCCAGGCAGCGGCCGTATCGACATGCTGCTTGGTCTGTGCGCATCGCAGGGCGTGCACCGGATGCAGGAACCTGCGCCTCGCGCGGCCGGAGGGCTGGTCTGATGCCGCCGATTTATTCTGGAGCGAGCGTATGACGCCGCTCGCGCGCTATCGCTATATAGTCGTTGAAGGCCCCATCGGGGTCGGCAAAACCAGCCTGACAAAAAAACTTGCGGCTCATTTGCAGGCCGAGCTGTTGCTTGAGAACGCCGCTGACAATCCTTTCCTGCCCCGCTTTTATCAGGACCCCAAACGCTACGCGCTCGCTACCCAACTGCATTTCCTGTTTGACCGTGCCAGACAGGTGAGTCAGCTCGCTCAGGGCGATCTGTTCCGGCACAGCATTGTGTCGGATTTCCTGCTCGACAAGGACCGGCTGTTTGCGAGACTCAATCTGGATGACGATGAATACGATTTGTATCGCAAGGTTTATGACGACCTTGCCTTGCAGTCGCCCGTGCCGGATCTGGTCATCTATTTGCAGGCGCCGGTGGACAAGCTGAGATCGCGCGTCAAGCGGCGCGGCATTGATTACGAGCAGGGCATGAGCGCGGATTATCTCGACCGCCTCGCCGCCACCTACAGCGAGTTTTTTCATCACTACGACGCTGCGCCCGTGCTCATGGTCAACAGCGACAATCTCAACTTCGTCAAGAGTGCTGCCGATTTCGAGTTGCTGCTGGAACGCATGGCCAAGATGCGCGGAACACGCGAGTTTTTCTCAAGAGCGGCATGATGGACAGCCTCAAACCCGTCACGCTCTCCACCCTGAAGGCCATGCGCGAACATGGCGAAAAGATCGCCGTGCTCACCGGCTATGACGCAGGGTTTGCCCGGCTGATGGATGATGCGGGCCTCGATGTGATTCTCGTCGGCGACTCGCTGGGCATGGTGGTGCAAGGCCAAGCCTCCACCCTGCCGGTCAGGCTGTCGGAAATGAGTTATCACACGCGCTGCGTATCGCGTGGAACAAAGCGCGCTTTCATCGTCGCCGACCTGCCATTCGCCACCTATCAGCAAAGCCCCGAACAGGCATTCGCCTCGGCCGCAAAACTGATGGCGGCAGGCGCGCACATGGTCAAGCTTGAAGGCGGCGCGGTGATGGTGGAAACGGTGCGCTTCCTCGTCAGCCGCGGCATTCCCGTTTGCGCGCATCTTGGCCTGTTGCCGCAGTCAGTCAATCAACTGGGGGGTTACAGGGTGCAGGGCCGCGACAATGTGGCTGCCGATCAATTAAAGGCCGATGCGCGCGCCATGGAACAAGCGGGTGCCGGCCTGGTAGTGCTGGAAGCGATACCCGCCAAACTGGCTGGCGAAGTGACACAAACGCTGTCCATCCCCACCATCGGCATCGGCGCCGGGCCGGATTGCTCGGGACAGGTGCTGGTACTATATGACGTGCTGGGGCTTTACCCGCATCCGCCCAAATTCTCGAAAAACTTCATGCAAGGCGCAGACAGCATATCGGGCGCATTGACGGCTTATGTTCAGGCGGTCAAGTCCGGCGTTTTTCCTGGCGCTGAACACAGCTTCTGATGGACACCCTGAATTCACCCCGCGAACTCGCAGTATGGAAAGCAGCACACGCCCGCTGCGCATTCGTGCCGACCATGGGCAACCTGCATGCCGGACATGTTTCGCTGGTAGACAAGGCCCGCCTGACCGGTTTGCCGGTGATTGCCAGCATATTCGTCAACCCGCTTCAATTTGGCGCGGGCGAGGATTTCGAGCGCTATCCACGGACCTTCGAGCAGGATTGCGAGCAACTGAAAGCAGCAGGATGTCATGCGGTGTTCGCGCCTTCGGTAGAGGACATGTATCCGCAACCCCAGGCCTATTTTGTCGAGCCGCCCGAGCTGGCAAATGAATTGTGCGGTCAGTACCGGCCCGGTCATTTTCGCGGCATGCTGACGGTGGTGCTGAAGTTGTTCAATATGGTGCAACCCGCGATCGCAGCATTCGGCAAAAAGGATTACCAGCAACTTGCACTGATTCGCGGCATGACCGCACAGATGAACCTGCCCATCGAGATACTTGCCGGAGAAACAACCCGGGCGGAAGATGGCCTGGCTCTGTCATCGCGCAACGGCTATCTGTCGACGCTGGAACGCAAGGAAGCACCCCGGCTGTATCACTGCCTGAAACAGATCGCCGATGCGCTGTCTTCTGGACGAACTGATTTCGAGGAACTGGAAACGCAGGCGCTGGGAACGCTGTATCAGCACAACTGGAAAGTCGACTATGTCAGCATCCGGCGGCCAGATCTGGCCCCAGCCATCAATGAAGGTTCTGCTTTTGTGATACTGGGTGCCGCCCACCTTGGGAACACCCGTCTGATCGACAATGTCGAAGTCCCTGCCATCAAGGCTGCGGCGAAATAATCGGCTTTCCCTTATAATTCAGGCTCATAGATTGGCGGAGGTGCTATACGCACCCCAAGAAATTGTAGCGAGCGGGTGTCAGCCGGGCGCACCCGGAGCGCAGGAAGCGGAGTGTATATGGACATACATGAGCATTCCGAGCACCGGATGCGGCCGGATCACGCCCGCGCAGTAAATTTATTGAGGTGCGTATGACCCGAACCATGCTCAAATCCAAGCTTCACCGCGCCCACGTCACGCATTCGGAACTGCATTACGAAGGTTCCTGCGCGATTGATGAGGACCTGCTTGACGCGGCGGATATCCATGAATACGAGCAGATCCAGATTTACAACGTCAGCAATGGTGAGCGTTTCACCACCTACGCCATTCGCGCGGAACGAGGCTCGGGCATCATTTCGGTGAATGGCGCCGCCGCGCACAAGGCCGCGCCCGGCGATATCGTCATCATCGCCACTTATGCCAATTACAGCGAACTGGAACTTGCACGATACGCGCCGAATCTGGTTTACCTGGACGCCGACAATCGTATTCAGGGAAGTCGGAAATCCATACCGGTACAGGCTGCCTGATCTCCTGTCGACTGAAATGCAAAACGCCCCGGTTGGGGCGTTTTGTTTTTTCATGACCCCCTTGTGGGGGGTCTTTGAAACCGATGGTTACTTGGCAACCGTCACTTCCACTTCCACGCGGCGGTTGGGACCGTGGCAGGCAATCAGTTCAGCCTTGGGCAGTTTGGCGTCACACTGTACAACCTGCTCGGTATCACCCTTGCCAGCAGTGATGATCTTGCCAGCCTTGACGCCTTGGGCTTTTAGATAGCTGGCCACAGCGGCAGCACGCTTCTGGGACAGCTTCATGTTGGATGAAGCCTTGCCGGTCTTGTCGGCGTGTCCGATGACGCGAATGGTGTCGACCTTGCCAGCAGCCTTGATCTTGCCAGCCAGTTCATCCAGCTTGGCCTTGCCTTCCGCCGTCAGGTCCTTGATGGAAGATTTGCCGGACTTGAACAGGGTGTCACCACCCAGTGCCACTTTGGTTGCCACACCTGGTTGGAAAGCCGGAACAGCTGCGGCTTGTGCAAGGGTCGGGGCCGCAGCCTGTGCCTGGCCTGGCTGGATATAAGGATTCGGGCCAAAGAAAGGAAGGCCGGGCATCTGGGCGCCACTGCCGCCTGCAGCCGGAGTACCGCCAGGAACCAGTCCGCTAAACATCTGCTGGGTACCGGCAGGCAGGAAGCCCGCTACCATGCCCAACATGTTTCCGTAGGTTGAGGGATCCAGCACGTTGATCGGCACGTTCACACCTGCCGGCGGCATCAGCGAAACCACGGGATATTTCGGTTTCATGAAGGTTTCCCAGGATTCGCCCATGCCAGCCGGGTTAACCAGCGCGCCCGCCATGCTGCCATAAAGCTGCGGATTCATCGGCGCGAACATCAGGCCCCATACGCGCGGGTCCATCGGCGCCATCATCCACTTCATGTAAGTATTGGGGTTCATCATGTTGATGCTGGCCTGCATGAACTTGGGGTCCATGGGCAACATCATCCAGCGCACCATCTTGGCCGGATCAACGGTAGACCAGGTATTCTGCAGATAGAAACCCGGGTCCATCAGACCGCCAACCCAGCGTGCGGATACGTTGGGGTCCAGAAATCCTATGTAATTCTGAAGCGCTGCGGGCTGCATCATGCTTTGCATCATGCGAATCCAGCTTCCCGGCTCCATCATCATGTCCATGGAAGCACCCACCATGGACGGATCCGTCATTGCGCCGTACCACTGGGTAAAGGTCTTGGGATCCTTGAAAGCTGAAGCGTTCTGGGTAAAGTCCCCCATGCGCTCCAGCCACTTTTGCGCATTCTGCGCTTGCGGAGTTGTGGCAGGCATCGGAAACGGCAGCAGAACAGGTTGCCCGCTACCGCCCGCAGGAACGGTCAAGCCCGGAATAACCGGCAAGGGCAACTGGATCGGCGCGCCAGGTTGGGCGACAGGGTAGGACTGCACAGGTACGGCAGGCTGTGCTGCCATCAGGGGAGCGGCAGCCAGGGCGGCGGCCAGAGCGAAACTAAGGCGCGAGCGTTGCATGATAGTTCTCCATAAACATTGCTAAATCGGTTTTTTACTGTCTACCTGGCAGATTTCCCGGTCTCCTTTAGAACCCCCGAAAACGCATTTCAAGCCAATCGAATAGACAGCGACAGTAATTTTTCATAAGTATATTCGAAAATACCTCTTCTACTACCGCCCAGATATTTACAATGTGGAAATCAAACAACAGAAGTTGTTAAAAACTAACATTCATTGCAATGATTTTAGTGAGTAGACGAGGCCTACCCACCATCCCTAGTGATTGTTATCGATTTAGCCTTGATCCAAATTATGGATCCAGACAATTGAAACACCTGGTGCCGGGAGGGGGACTCGAACCCCCACAGTGTCACCACCGGCGGATTTTGAATCCGCTGCGTCTACCGATTCCGCCATCCCGGCAATGGAGTGGAGGCGCGGATTATCACCCAAGGCGAAAGGCCGGGCAAGGCGTGAGTCTTATAATGCTGGGTTTTTGGCCTTGCCAGCGCCCCCTCCATGCGGCTTTCCGACTTCGATTACAAACTGCCCAGTGAACTGATCGCCCAGTTCCCGGCTCCCGAGCGCACGGACAGCAGGCTACTGCATGTGGACGGGATTCATTTCTCGGATCGATTGTTTACCGAACTTCCCGGCCTGCTAAATCCCGGTGATGTGCTGGTTTTCAACGACACTCGCGTCATCAAGGCGAGACTGTTCGGTCACAAAGCCACGGGTGGCCAGGTCGAAATTCTGGTGGAAAGGCTATTGCCCAAGAATGAAGCAATGGCTTTCATCCGCGCCAGTAAAACGCCCAGGACAGGCGCGCGTATCCTGGTCGCGGACAACATTGAATTTGAGGTGCTGGGCCGCCAGGAGGATTTGTTTCATCTGCGCTGCCATGCGCCTTCGAGTTTGCCGGATGTGCTGGAGATTTTTGGCCGCCTTCCGCTCCCGCCCTATATTACGCACGCCCCGGATTTGATTGACGAATCGCGTTATCAAACGGTTTACGCCAATCAAACTGGTGCCGTGGCCGCTCCTACGGCGGGGCTGCACTTTGATGACGCCATGCTCGCGCGGCTCGACCAGATGGGCATCCATCGCGCCACCGTCACCCTTCACGTTGGCGCGGGCACGTTTCAGCCAGTGCGGGTGGAAAATCTGTCTGAACATAAAATGCACAGCGAACGCTATACCGTTCCAGAGCGGACTGTCGCACTTATCAATCAGGCGCGTAGTGAAGGGAAAAGCGTCATGGCTGTCGGCACCACCAGCCTGCGTGCACTTGAATCGGCAGCGCTTTCGGGTGATCTGAAAACCGGAGAAAGCGAGACGGATTTGTTTATTACCCCCGGCTTTAATTTCAAGGTCGTGGACCGCCTGCTGACCAATTTTCATCTGCCAAAATCCACGCTTCTGATGCTGGTATCGGCATTTGGTGGCTACGAGAATATGCGCAACGCGTATGAACATGCGGTTGAGCAGCGTTATCGCTTCTTCAGTTACGGCGATGCCATGCTCATCGAGAAACAATCATGAAATTTGAATTGCTTGGCGTTTCGGGAGCGGCGCGCCGCGGAAAAATCGATCTGACCCATGGCACGGTGCAGACCCCGGCCTTCATGCCTGTCGGTACCTACGGCACGGTCAAGGCCATGTCGCCTTGCGAACTGAAGAAACTGGGCGCCGATATTGTGCTGGGCAACACGTTCCATCTCTGGCTGCGGCCGGGGCTGGACGTCATCGAAACCTTTGGCGGCCTGCACAAATTCATGGGCTGGGATGGGCCGATTCTGACCGATTCCGGGGGGTTCCAGGTGTTCAGCCTTGGCAAGCTGCGCAAGATCACCGAGGAAGGCGTGAAGTTCTCTTCGCCCATCAATGGCGACAAGCTGTTTCTGACGCCGGAGGAATCCATCCGGATTCAGCGGATCCTGAACGCCGACATCGTGATGATTTTTGATGAATGCACGCCCTACCCGGCCGACCGCAAGACAGCCGCGTATTCCATGCAGCTTTCCTTGCGATGGGCCGAACGGTCAAAAAAAGCACACGAAGGCAATGCCAATGCGCTGTTTGGCATTGTGCAGGGGGGCATGCACGAAGACCTGCGCGACCAGTCGCTGGCCGGGCTGGCGCAAATCGGATTTGACGGTTATGCGATTGGGGGGCTGAGCGTGGGCGAGCCCAAGGAAGATATGCGCCGGATACTTGCCCATACCTCGCCGCAATTGCCGCAAGACAAGCCACGCTACCTCATGGGCGTCGGCACGCCGGAAGATATTGTCGAAGCCGTGTCGCAGGGCATCGACATGTTTGATTGCGTCATGCCCACCCGCAATGCCCGACACGGCGTGCTGTTCACCCGAAACGGCGATCTGCGCATCAAAAATGCATCGCATCGCAACGACCCGGGGCCCATCGATCCCGCCTGCCAGTGCTATGCCTGCCGGAACTTTTCCCGCGCTTACGTACACCATCTCATCCGTTGCGGCGAGATTCTGGGGGCGCGCTTGGCCACGATCCATAACCTGACCTATTACCAGGATTTGATGCGGGATATCCGGTCCGCCATTGAAACCGGTGATTTTGACAGCTTCCGTGCCCGCTTTAATGAGGAAAGGCGTCGCGGATGATAAAATTGACATGTTTTATGAGGAGAACCCGATGATTTCCGTCGCGCACGCCGCGCCTGCCGCCGCCCAGCAACCCGACCCGCTGATGAGCATGCTGCCGCTCATCATTATTTTCGTGCTGTTTTATTTCATGCTCATCCGCCCGCAAATGAAGCGCGCCAAGGAGCAGAAGAAAATGCTCGAAGCCCTGCAAAAGGGTGATGAAGTCGTCACCGCCAGCGGACAGGTCGGCAAGATCGTCAAGGTCGGCGAACAATATGTGTCCCTCGAAATCGCCGATGGCGTTACAACCCACGTGCAAAAGTCCGCCGTGCAAACACTGTTGCCCAAAGGAACCATCAAAGGAATGTAAGAGCGGGTATGCAAGCCGCATTTGTGGCTTGCCACTCTCGACTCTCAACTCTTCACTCTCGGCTGAATAATGAACCGCTTCCCGCTCTGGAAATATATCCTCATCGGCATCACGCTGGTGGTGGCTTTTCTCTACACCCTGCCGAATTTCTTTGGCGAGGTGCCCGCTGTGCAGGTTTCCCCGCTTAAATCCACAACCAGGGCAGATGACGCCTTGTTGAAGCAGGCTGAGGTCGCGTTGGAAAACAGCGGCCTGAAATCCGGTAGCGCCTTCATCGATGGCAATAGCATCAAAATCCGCTTCAGCACAACCGATGACCAGATCAAGGCCAAGGACGCGCTTCAGTCGGCATTGGGCAACAGCAATACCGTCGCGCTCAATCTCCTGTCGGCTTCGCCACATTGGCTGACCGCCATTCGTGCCTTGCCGATGTACTTGGGCCTCGATTTGCGTGGCGGCGTCCATTTCCTGCTGGAAGTAGATATGAAGGCCGCGCTGGAAAAGGCTGCCATACGCTATCAGGGCGACATCCGCTCGGAACTGCGCAGCGAAAAAATCCGCTATTTGCGCATTTCACGCGAAGGCAATACCGTCGTTGCCAAGTTTTCCACGCGCGACCAGCGCGATGCCGCCATGGAAAAAATCGGCAATGCATTCACCGACCTGAATCTTGCCGCGGAAGATGGCGCGGAAGATTTCACCATCACGGCAACCCTCAAGCCACAGGCTGAAAAACAGATTCAGGAATTTGCAGTCAAGCAGAATATCCAGACGCTTAGCAACCGGGTAAATGAACTTGGCGTGGCCGAACCGGTAATCCAGCAACAGGGAATCGACCGCGTTGTCGTGCAACTGCCCGGCGTGCAGGACACCGCCAAGGCCAAGGACATCCTGGGCCGCACCGCCACGCTGGAAATCAGGCTGGTGGACGAGGAAGGCGACATCAACGCTGCAGCGGCTGGACAGGTGCCATTTGGTGATGAGATTTATCAAAGCCGCGATGGTTTCCCGGTGCTGGTGAAGAAGGATGTGGTGCTGACCGGCGACTCCATCACCGACGCCACGCCCGGCTTTGACAGCCAGAGCAATCGCCCTGCTGTCCATATCAATCTTGACGGCAAGGGCGCCCGCATATTCAAGGAAGTGACGCGCGAGAACGTCGGTCGGCGGATGGCCATTCTGCTGATCGAGCGCAAACAGACTGAAATCATCACCGCGCCAACAATCCAGGAGGAAATCGGCGGCGGACGCGTGCAGATCACCGGCATGGAATCGCCTCAGGAAGCCTCCGATGTGGCATTGCTGCTGCGCGCGGGCGCGCTGGCCGCGCCGATGACGATCATTGAGGAACGCACGGTCGGTCCCAGCATGGGCAAGGAAAACATCGACAAGGGCTTCCACTCCAACATCTGGGGCTTCATCGCCGTTGTCGTATTCATGGTTTTCTATTATCGCGTGTTCGGCCTGTTTTCATCGCTGGCGCTCGCCATCAACGGCTTCTTCCTGATTGCGCTGCTGTCCATGCTGCAGGCCACGCTGACACTGCCCGGTATGGCCGCTATTGCCCTCACATTAGGCATGGCGATCGACGCCAACGTGCTCATCAATGAACGCATCCGGGAAGAACTCCGCAATGGCGCCTCACCACAGGCAGCGATACATGCGGGTTACGACCGCGCCTGGGGCACGATTCTTGACTCCAACCTGACCACGCTGATTGCCGGTATTGCCTTGTTCTGGCTGGGTTCCGGCCCGGTACGCGGTTTTGCGGTTGTGTTGTGCCTGGGCATCCTGACTTCCATGTTCAGCGCGGTGACGGTTTCGCGTGCCATGGTCAACCTGACCTACGGCCGTAAGCCGCGGCTGGCCAACGTTTCGATCTGAGGACAATACATGATCCGCTTTTTCGATGTTGACCGTGTCATCCCGTTCATGCGTTACGGGAAAGTCACTACTTTCATCTCGCTCGCCACCTTCTTTTTCGCCATCTGGGCGCTGTGGGCAAAGGGCCTGAATCTGGGCGTGGATTTCACTGGCGGTACGGTGATGGAAGTCACCTACAGTCAGCCGGCCCATCTGGATAAAATCCGCGCCTCACTGGAGGGCGCGGGCTTCAGGGAAGTGTCGGTGCAGAATTTTGGCACCTCGCGCGATGTACTGATCCGCCTGCCCGTCAGCAAAACGGCTAATGCCGCGCAAACCAGCGAAAAAGTCATGGCAACGCTCAAGGCGCAGGCCCCCAGTGTCATCTTGAAGAAAGTCGACTTTGTCGGCCCGCAGGTTGGCAAGGAACTCTATGACAACGGCGCGCTGGCGCTTTTCGTCGTGGCTGTCGGCATCATGATTTATCTGGCATTGCGTTTTGAGTGGCGTTTCGCGCTGGCCGGCATCATCGCCAACGCGCACGATATTGTCATAATCCTGGGGCTGTTTGCCTTCTTCCAGTGGGAATTCACGCTGACCGTACTGGCGGGTGTGCTGGCGATCCTGGGTTACTCGGTAAACGAATCGGTGGTCGTGTTCGACCGGATTCGCGAGAACATCCGCAAGATGCGCAAAACCAGCATCCCGGACATCATCGACAGCGCCATCACCACCACCATGAGCCGCACCATCATCACCCACCTGTCCACCCAGATTATGGTACTGGCAATGCTGTTCTTCGGCGGCGAAGCCCTGCACAACTTTGCACTCGCGCTCACCATTGGCATCATGTTTGGCATCTACTCCTCCGTACTGGTCGCTTCCCCCCTGCTGCTCATGCTCGGCGTCAAGCGCGAGCACTTCATCCGCGACGATAAGCCGAAGGAAGGCGTGACGGCGGATGGGGCGCAGGTCTGAAACATTTGTGAAGGGAAAAGGGAACGCGCCTGCGGCGCTCAAGGGGAAAGGGTAAAACCTCCTCCCACCCCCCCTTCCCCCTTTACCCTTCCCCCTTTACTAAACACATGCTTCACGACTTCATCAACTGGATCCTCGCCACTGTCCACGACTGGGGCTACGCAGGCATTTTTATCCTGATGGGGCTGGAGTCTACCGTACTGCCAGTTCCCAGCGAGGCCGTGCTGATTCCCGCTGGGTATCTCGCCTATCAGGGCAAGATGAACTTTCTCCTCATCGCGCTGGCTTCCACGCTGGGGAGCCTGGCCGGGGCAACAGTGAATTATGTGTTCGCGCTTTGGGTCGGCCGGCCTTTTCTTGAACGCTGGGGAAAATACTTCTTCGTTCGCCCTGAGTTGCTGCACAAGACCGATGCGTTTTTTCTAAAGCATGGCGCTGTTTCAACTTTCACTGGCCGCTTTATCCCTGGCATACGACACCTGATTTCCCTGCCTGCCGGGCTCACGCGCATGAACTACGGCAAATTCGCCTTTTACACATGCCTGGGCGCGGGTATCTGGTCGGTGATTCTGACTGCCATGGGTTGGTATATCGGCGGCAATGAGGTATTGATCAAGCAGTATCTCAAGCAGATAACGGTTGGGCTGGTAATTGCCGTTGCTTCTGGCATTGCTCTGTACTGGTGGTGGCAAAAGAAAAAGTAAGCGCCTGCCCATGTGGCAGCGGACATATTTTCGAAGATTGTTGCGGTCGATACCTCGCTGGCAGTCAGACCGCGCCATCCGCCGAGGCATTGATGCGTTCACGCTATACGGCATTTACGCAAGGACACGAAACTTACCTGCTGGCCACATGGCATGCTTCATCCAGGCCGGGCTCGCTTAAGCTTGACGAGGCTCCCGCGCCAAAATGGGTTGGGCTTCAGGTTTTGCGCGTTGAGCAACAGGATGGCACTCATGCCCTGGTTGAGTTCGTGGCGCGTTACAAAGTCAATGGCCGAGCCTTCAGGCTCCATGAAATCAGCCGCTTTGTCCTTGAGTCCGGAAAATGGTTTTATCTTGACGGTGAAACAGTCTGAGCTGAGATAAAATTGCCAGCAGTTCGAATGGAATTAACGCACATGGAACAAAAGACTCCACCCCGCATGAAGCCGCTTGCCGCCATCCTGTTTGGCAGCCGCTGGCTGCAGATGCCGCTTTATCTTGGCTTGATCGTAGCGCAGGCCGTGTATGTATTCCTGTTCTGGAAGGAACTCGCGCACCTGGTACAGGAAACCCCACATCTGACTGAAGAAAAAATCATGCTGGTGGTGCTGGGCCTGATCGACGTGGTCATGATATCCAACCTGCTCATCATGGTCATCGTCGGCGGTTACGAAACCTTCGTCTCAAGATTGGGCCTGGAAGGCCATCCCGACGAGCCCGACTGGCTGTCGCACGTCAATGCCAACGTGCTGAAAGTGAAGCTGGCCACCGCCATCATCGGCATTTCGTCCATCCATCTGCTGAAGACATTCATCAACGCCCCCAACCTGGATGAAAAAACCCTGCTCTGGCAAGTCACCATCCACATGGCGTTCGTGCTGTCTGCCATTGGCATCGCCGTCATCGACAAGTTGATGGGACATGCGATAATCGACCAGAAGCATTGAACCAAACAGCTTCGCCGCTTGGCAGATAAAGCGGACTACTTGTCTGTGTAAATCAGATAGAACCCCAACGCTGCCAGCCCCATCCACAGCAGCATTGCGCCTACGCCAAGGTATTGCGACAGCGTACCCATGAGCAGCATGACCACTAAAGCGATAACCAGGACGATATTGCCGGCCCAGAAGCGGGTTCCATGTTTCGGTTCTTCCATGTCTGTTCCTTAGACCTGCGGGTGCGCCCGCTCCAATTTCGTGTGCAACTTATTTAGCGCATGCAAATAGGCTTTGGCGGAGGCCACAACAATATCCGTATCGGCGCCCTGACCGTTTACGATTCGCCCATCTTTCGCCAGACGTACCGTCACTTCACCTTGCGAGTCCGTGCCGCTGGTAATGTTATTGACCGAATAGAGCAGCAAATCCGCGCCGCTGTTGACCACGGACTCCAGCGCCTTAAAGGTGGCGTCCACCGGCCCGGAGCCGTCACCCTGAGCGGGCTGTTCCTGGCCTTCATCGGTGATCACCAGCCTGGCATGCGGCACTTCACCGGTTTCGGAACACACCTTGAGCGACACCAGCTTGAAGCGTTCATGTTCGGCGGCATAGCCTTCGTCGCTGACCAGCGCCTGCAAATCCTCGTCGAAAATCTCGCGCTTCTTGTCGGCCAGTTCCTTGAAACGGGCGAACGCGGCATTCAGCGCTTCTTCTGACTCCATGACAATGCCAAGTTCCGCCAGCTTGGTCTTGAAAGCATTGCGGCCGGACAGTTTGCCCAGCGTCAATCGATTCGCCTTCCAGCCCACATCCTCGGCGCGCATGATTTCGTAGGTTTCGCGGTGCTTGATCACGCCATCCTGATGAATGCCGGACTCATGCGCGAAAGCATTGGCGCCGACTATCGCCTTGTTGGGCTGCACGGGGTAGCCGGTAATGCTGGAAACAAGTTTTGAAGCCGGCACGATCTGCGTGGTATCAATGCGGGAATCGCAGCTGAACACATCCTTGCGCGTGCGCACCGCCATGACGATTTCTTCCAGTGATGCATTGCCCGCGCGCTCGCCCAGGCCATTGATTGTGCATTCCACCTGGCGCGCGCCAGCCATCACCGCGGCCAGCGAGTTGGCGACCGCCATGCCGAGGTCGTTGTGGCAATGGGTTGACCAGATGACCTTGTCGGAGTTGGGCACGCGCTCGATCAACTGTTTCATGCGCTCACCCCACAACGCCGGAATCGAGTAGCCCACGGTATCCGGCACGTTGATGGTTTTCGCGCCCGCCTTGATGACTTCCCCGAAAATGCGGCACAGAAAGTCGATGTCAGAGCGAACCGCATCCTCGGCGGAAAACTCCACATTGTCGGTATATTCGCGCGCCAGTTTCACTGCCTTGATCGCGGCCTCGACCACCTGATCGGGCTGCATGCGGAGCTTTTTCTCCATGTGGATGGGACTGGTGGCAATGAAGGTATGGATGCGACCCGACTTGGCGGGCTTGATAGCTTCACCAGCCGCACGAATGTCACGTTCGTTGGCACGGGCCAGCGAACAGACGGTGGATTCGCAGATGCTTTCGGCAATGGTACGGATGGCATCGGCATCGCCAGGGCTGGCGGCGGCAAAGCCTGCCTCGATCACATCCACGCCCAGCTTTTCGAGCTGGCGGGCAATGCGGAGCTTCTCTTCCTTGGTCATGGATGCGCCTGGACTCTGTTCGCCATCGCGCAAGGTGGTGTCAAAAATGTATAGACGGTCGTTCATGCTGTTCTCCAGGCTCGCAGCCTAAATGTTCTGCAACTCGCCCCGCGTGCATGGGAGCGGCTTTGTATTCGAAAGGGGAGTATAAAGGTCGCTTACTGCTTGCGCAGCAGCAGGGTGCCGAACAGCATGTTCGACAGGCAGATGGAGAAAGAAGGTGAAGCCAAATTAGACATGGTCTAAATCTATTTTATTTTTCTTCATCTGGCAAGGCCTTGGGGGTGTTTTCCTTGCGTTTAAGCCAGTGCCATGTGGTGTAAACATAACCCGACAGCCCATACAGAACGAACATGATCAGCAGCACTTCCGGCGGGCTGGTGGATACCAGTATGAAAAACAGCACAATCAGCAGCACTACAAAGAAAGGCACGCTACGGCGCAGATTGATTTCCTTGCCACTGTAGAACTTGAGATTGGTCACCATGCTGATGCCGGCAAACAGGGTGACGCCGGCCGCCAGCCAGGAAATTTCCTCGCCGCTGACGCCATATTCAATCATGACCCATACAAAGCCTGCCACCAAGGCTGCCGCTGAAGGCGATGGCAAGCCCTGGAAAAAGCGCTTGTCAGCCACCTCAAGCTGTGTATTGAAACGCGCCAATCGCAATGCCGCCCCGGCACAATAGACAAAAGCGGCAATCCAGCCGAATTTGCCCAGGCCTTTGAGAGAATATACATACATGATGAGCGCTGGCGCCACGCCAAAGGACACCATGTCTGACAGCGAGTCCAACTCAGCCCCGAAAGCGCTTTGCGTATGCGTCATGCGCGCCACACGGCCATCGAGACCATCCAGCAACATGGCGATGAAGATGGCAACGGCCGCGTGCTCCCAGCGGCCGTTCATGGCCTGCACAATGGCGTAGAAGCCTGCGAACAACGCCCCGATGGTGAACAGGTTGGGCAGGATGTAAATGCCGCGATCCCGCATGCGGGTGCGCATGACTTCGCGTTTACTGTGTTTGAAATCCAGCATGGTTGGATTGTAGTGGATTCAGGCCGCTACCATCTTGCCAGAATGTTTTTTGCCGCCTTTACCCTGTCGCCAATGGAAACTTCAGGTTTGGCGGTCGTAGGCAAATAAACATCGACGCGTGAACCAAAGCGGATGAATCCGTAACGCTGTCCACGCACAAGCGTATCACCCGTGCGCACATAGCACAGGATGCGGCGTGCGATCAGACCGGCGATCTGGACGCAGGTAACGTCTCCACGTTCAGAAGCTATCCATAATGCGTTTCGCTCATTTTCCGTGGAGGCCTTGTCTAAGTCAGCATTCACGAACGATCCCTGGTTATACCAGCGCCCCTTGATTTCGCCGTCCACAGGGCTGCGATTGGAATGCACGTTGAACACATTCATGAATACGCTGATCTTCAAAGCCTCGCGCTCAAGATAGGGGTCCTGAACCTTTTCGACGGCGACGATCCGGCCGTCTGCCGGCGAAATCACCGCATCCACATCAAGCGGTGGAACGCGGGCGGGGTCGCGGAAGAACTGAAGCACAAACAGCGTCCACAACCAGAACGGCAGCGACCATTTGCCCAGAATCCAGGTTGCGGCAATCGCGACCAACAGGGAGCCGGCCAGATATGGCCAGCCTTCACGGGCGATAAGGGGGTGAGAGGTTAACATTGTGAGGCGTGAAGCGTGAGGCGCGAGGCGGGTTTTATAACCCTTTCTCCTTACGCCTTACCCCTCACCAGCATTTAGTTCTTCGATTGATCGACCAGCTTGTTCTTGCCGATCCAGGGCATCATGGCGCGCAGTTTTGCGCCTACCACTTCGATGGGGTGCTCGGCATTCAAACGACGGCGGGCGGTCATTTCCGGATAGTTGGTGCGGCCTTCCAGGATGAACTGCTTGGCGTAGTTGCCGTTCTGGATGTTGTCCAGCGCCTCCTTCATAGCCCAGCGAGATTCGTCATTGATGACCTTGGGACCGGTTACATACTCGCCATACTCCGCGTTGTTGGAAATGGAGTAATTCATGTTGGCGATGCCGCCTTCGTACATCAGATCAACGATGAGCTTGAGCTCGTGCAGGCATTCGAAGTAGGCCATCTCGGGCGCATAACCGGCATCAACGAGGGTGTCAAAACCAGCTTTCACCAGTTCCACGCAACCTCCACACAGAACGGCCTGTTCGCCAAACAGATCGGTTTCGGTTTCTTCGCGGAAGCTGGTTTCAATTACTCCACCCTTGGTGCCGCCATTCGCTGCCGCGTAGGAAAGCGCGATGTCCTTGGCCTTTTTTGATACATCCTGATACACCGCGATCAGTGAGGGCACGCCACCGCCCTGCGTGTAGGTTGAACGCACCAGATGGCCCGGGCCCTTGGGCGCAATCATGATCACGTCGACGTCCTTGCGTGGCACGATCTGGTTGTAGTGGATGTTGAAGCCGTGGGCAAAGGCCAGGGCCGCGCCCTTTTTCAGATTGGGCTCGATCTCGTTGTAATACAGATCGGATTGCTGCTCGTCCGGCACGAGGATCATGACCACGTCGGCTTCCTTGACGGCTGCCGCGACTTCCTTGACATTCAAGCCCGCCTTTTTGGCCTTTTCCCACGATGCGCCGCCCTTGCGCAAGCCTACCGTCACCTTTACGCCGGAGTCCTGCAGGTTGTTTGCATGCGCATGGCCCTGGGAGCCGTAACCCACAATGGCGATTTTCTTTTTCTTGATGATGGACAGGTCAGCGTCCTTGTCGTAATAAACCTTCATGTTTTTCCCTTGCTTAAAGTTGTATCTAAAGAACTCAGACTTTCAAAATGCGGTCGCCGCGCCCAATGCCTGAAGCACCGGTGCGTACCGTTTCGAGTATCGCGCTGTCATCGAGCGCCTCCAGAAAAGCATCCAGTTTGGAGCCCGTGCCTGTCAGCTCGATGGTGTAGGTCAGGTCAGCCACGTCAATGATGCGCCCACGGAAAATGTCGGCCATGCGCTTCATCTCCTCACGATCCTTGCCCGAGGCGCGCACCTTGACCAGCATGAGTTCGCGCTCGATGTGGCTGCCTTCGGTCAAGTCCAGCACCTTGACCACGTCAACCAGCTTGTTCAGCTGCTTGATGATCTGCTCGATGACATCCTCGGAGCCTTTTGTCACGATGGTCATGCGTGACAGCGTGGCGTCTTCGGTCGGCGCAACCGTCAACGATTCAATGTTGTAACCGCGAGCCGAAAACAGGCCCGCGACACGCGAAAGCCCGCCTGATTCGTTTTCCATCAACAGGGAAATGATGTGGCGCATCTTTAAAGCTCCTCCGCCAGAATCATTTCCGACAAGCCCTTGCCGCCTTCCACCATGGGATAGACATTTTCAGTCTGGTCGGTGATGAAATCCATGAACACCAGGCGTTCCTTCAAAGCCGGCGAGAAGGCTTCCTTGAGGGCCGGTTCGACATCCGAGGGTTTTTCGATCTTCATGCCGACGTGCCCATAGGATTCGGCCAGTTTGACGAAATCGGGCAACGAATCCATGTATGACTCGGCGTAACGGCTGCCATAGAAGAACTCCTGCCACTGCCGTACCATGCCCATGTATCGGTTGTTGAGATTGACAATCTTCACTGGCAGGCGATATTGCTTGCAGGTGGAGAGTTCCTGAATGCACATCTGGATGCTGGATTCACCCGTCACGCAGGCCACCTGGGCATCGGGATGCGCAAGCTGTACTCCCATGGCATACGGCAGTCCTACGCCCATGGTGCCCAGGCCACCCGAATTGATCCAGCGGCGGGGCTTGTCGAATTTGTAGAACTGGGCAGCCCACATCTGATGCTGGCCAACATCAGAAGTCACAAAGGCATCACCCTTGGTCGCCTCCCACAGTTTCTCAACTACGTACTGCGGCTTGATTATGTCCGACTCGCGGTTGTATTTCAGACAATTGCGTGAACGCCACAATTCGATCTGGGTCCACCAGGTGTTGAGTGCGGACTCGTCCGGTTTCTCCTTGCTGGCCTTGAGCAACTTCAGCAATTCTTCCAGCACCTGTTTGACATCGCCGACGATGGGTACATCCACTTTGACCCGCTTGGAGATGGAAGAAGGATCGACGTCAATATGAATGATGCGGCGCTGCTCACGCGCAAAATGCGCCGGGTTGCCAATCACGCGATCGTCAAATCGAGCACCGACCGCCAGCAGCACATCGCTATGCTGCATGGCCATGTTGGCTTCATATGTACCATGCATACCTGGCATGCCCAGAAACTGCCTGTCGGTAGCAGGGTAACCACCCAGGCCCATCAGGGTATTGGTACAGGGAAAATGCAAAAGTTTTGCTAGCTCGGTCACCTGCTCCGATGCGTTGCCGAGAATGACGCCCCCACCGGTATAAATCATGGGACGCCTGGCTTCCAGCAACATTTGAGCGGCTTTCTTGACCTGACCGGCATGCCCTTTCAGAACAGGGTTGTAGGAACGCATGGCTACCGAGTCTGGATAGATGAATTCCGTTCTGTGCGCCGTCACATCCTTGGGAACATCCACCAGCACCGGGCCAGGCCGGCCGGTTGCCGCAATGTGAAATGCCTTTTTGATCGTGGCAGCCAGATCCTTGACGTCCTTGACCAGAAAATTGTGCTTGACGCAGGGACGGGTGACACCTACTGCATCCACTTCCTGAAATGCATCCAGTCCAATTGCCGGTGTGGGCACCTGGCCGGAAATAATGACTACCGGGATGGAATCCATATAGGCCGTGGCAATTCCCGTCACGGCGTTGGTCACGCCAGGCCCGGAGGTTACCAACGCTACGCCAACCTTGCCGGAGGCGCGTGAAAAAGCGTCAGCCGCATGCACCGCGGCTTGCTCATGTCGCACAAGCACGTGCTTGAATTTATTCTGCTTGAAGATTGCGTCGTAAATATTGAGCACTGCACCGCCCGGGTAGCCAAACACAAATTCGACTCCTTCTTCGGCAAGACAGTTTACGACGATCTCGGCGCCGGTTAATTCCATAAAAAACGCCTAATAAACAAAGTTTTCCGTAAACGTTGAAGGGTAACGTTTTAGCCCACCGCGGTCAAGGAAGAGAATGAAAACAGGCCCGCCAGGAGCCTGTTTGTTTTGCATGGGTAAAGGAATACCCAGACTTCAGTCAGGGTCAATCATGAGCCACATCTGCCAGCGCAACCATGATTTCATTCAACGATCCTTGTCCATTTTGCACCATGCAGACCAGGTTTCCCGTTGAACAAACGGACACTTGAGAGCCGTACACGATCCAGCCCTGCGAGGGCGCCCAGCCGCGCATTTGTGAAAACAGGGAAAACAGATCGGTGTTACCTGAAACCATGCGGCGATACCATTGAGCAAACTTTGCCAGGCGCTCCATCATGTCGGAAGGCAACATCCCGGCAGCATCCATGATGCTGCCATCATCCTGAAACCGGCAAACCGCTATCACACCATCCAGCACGAGTAGTTTCTTCAAGGGCATGTTCTTTACTCTTGCTTATGCCGAACAAGTCTGAACAGCATTGAATGAGGCTTCGTAATTGACATCACGATTCTTGAGGATGACGCCACAATGGTCACTTACCACCACTGACCATTCGAGCCCGACCATGGAAAACCCTTGAAGAGGCTCGAAGCCTTTTTGCCCGGTAAGGGATTCCCAGCCACGTGCCTCGAGCGTGGCAACAGCGATATTCGCCACGCAGGAATGCGCCAGTAAGTCCAGAATTTGTGGCGTGATTTCAGTACCCTCACGAATCTGGTGACCCGTGATATCGCCTTTATCCGTATATGAAAATGCCGCCAGTGCACCCGGCAAATCCATCATTTGTTCCAGTGTCATGATTGCTCCCCTCCCGAACTAGTATTTACACAAAGACCGGCTAAACAATATCCAGCGTAATTGCCTGTCAATACAAGGCTTCTTTCACATCACCACCGATTTTTGCATACAGATTAACCAGCAAATCGTCGCCAACATCACCTACTTTTGCGCGCATGATGGTCATGACATCGTTCAACAGATCAGGCCGGTTTTCAATAAAGGCAAAATAATTTCCGACATTGCATACCGATGCCTGCGCGCCGCGCACGATCCAGCCTTGCATCGGCTTGCATCCGCAGTTCGCGGCAAACGAGTCGAAAATCTCGGATTGCATGTTGACGCTCATGGTATTGGAGCGGCAAAGAATGGAAGCCATCCTGGCATATTCCGCAGTCAAGGCGCCCTCAAAGGAGAACCGGTCTCCACGATACGCAAACTCACCCGCTGCAATCACTCCAGGTATGGCCATGAGTTGTTTTACGATATGCATCGCCAACCTCCTCCTTAAATTTATTATCCGGCCAATGCGGCTAATTGCCGCACTTTACTGCGAATATAGAACCTCCATGCAAGAAAACGCAACCTCTCCGCCAAAAATTCCCGGCTTCTGGCGACGTCTGGCCGCCATGCTTTATGAGTCATTTCTAATACTTGCGGTATTGATGGCAGCGGGATTTGTCTACATTCCAATTTTTGGCAATGCGAATGACCCGTTGGAAAAGGCCCTGTTTCAGCTTTACTTGCTGAGTGTACTGATGATTTATTTCCTGGTTTTCTGGACCCGCGGTGGACAAACGCTGGCAATGAAAACCTGGCGAATCCGTTTGACTGACCTGAATGGCGCAAACATTAGCCTTCCCCGCGGCATATTGAGGTTTTTTCTCGCACTGTTCAGCCTGGGGATTTTGGGGTTAGGGTTTCTTTGGGTATTGGTCGATTCGAGAAAGCAGTTCCTGCACGACAGACTGGCAAAAACGCAACTGATCAGCACAAGCTGATCAGCACGATCAGATTCAGCGCCGCTCCTGCCACCCCAGCGCCCCGAGGGCCAGCCCCAGGAAAATCAGCGAGGGTGCAACTGCAGTCAACATGGGCGGCCAATCGTTCAACAAACCCACATGCGAAACCAGACGATTGCTGAGATGAAAGCCAAGCCCGGCAAGAATTCCTAAAAAAATCTTAAGATTGATACCTCCAGACCGGGGAGAATGGAAAGCGAAGGGCAAGGCCATCAGCATCATCACCGGAATTGCGAAGGGGTACAGGATTTTTGACCAAAGTGCCATTTCGTAGCGCGAGGTCTTTTGCTTGTTCGCTTTCAAATGCTGAATGTACTTGAGCAATACTGGCGTCGCCATCTTTTCTGGCGCCACCAACAGCACACTCAGAATGTCCGGGCTCAGCACCGAGCGCCAACTTCTTTTGGGTTCGTCCATGACTTTGATTGCTTCTGGAGAAAAAGCCGTGTCGCTCACTTTTTCCAGCAGCCATTGCTGATTTTTTTGCCATATTCCGTTCTGGGCACCCGTAATCCTGACCAGTTCCCACTTGTCATTGAATTCATAAATCCTGATATCGCGCAGGCTCGCATCCGGCAAGACTTCCCGCACATTAACGAAAGCACTGCCATCCTTGACCCACAGTCCGCTGCGGAAAGCCTGAGCCACAACGGATTTGGTCGCGCGCAGTTTCAGTTTCTGGGCTGCCTGCTCGGTCCAGGGTGCAACAAGTTCACCGACTCCCAGCGCAATCAGAGCAAACACAAGCCCCGCGACACCGAGATAGGCAGAAAGTCGCCAATTGGATATCCCCGAAACCCGCATCACGGCGAACTCGGAGTTCATGACCAACCGCGACAACGCAAACAAGGTTCCGATCAATGCCGCGATGGGAACAATTTCATAGACATGGCCAGGAATATTCAGCAGAACAAACAACGCAACCTGCGCCAGCCCGTAGCCACCCCGGCCCATGCCCCCCAACTCATTAATCAAATCGAAAAACGAAAACAGCACCAGAAGTGCAAGAAAAACAAAACCCGCGGCAAAGGCCACTTCCTTCAGCAAATATCGCGCGATCAGATTCAAGAATTTCCAACCCTAAGCGGTTTCATGCGTAGCCGATACGCAAAGAAAAGCACCAGCGCAACAATCATGGGAAGGTGCCCCATCATCAAGCCGGTGATAATGTTCATCTTGTCCTGAGCAACCCATGCCTGACTGATGGACATCAGGTTGTTGTAAAGGAAGTAGATAAGCAAGGCTGCGATCAACCCGAATGAACGGCGGGCTCTCGTATTCACAAAGCTAAGCGGCAATGCGAACAAGGCCAGCACAACAGCGCTGATGGGCGAACTCAGACGCCCCAGCAATTCTGCCCGCGCATCGGGCGCGGTTTGCCTGAACAAGTCCAGCGTACCGGTTTTTCTGGCGGTCATGCCTCTGGCCTGCGCTTCAATGGGGTCCAGGCGCATCCAGTATTTTTCAAACTGGACAATGCGGTAATCCGCCCGACCCGGCGTTCCTTCATAACGGCGCCCCTGCGAAAGAATCAGAAAGCGAGTGCCATCCTCAAGCTTATCCTGGCGGCCCTCAGCCGCAACGACCACGCCCAGTTTGCCGCCCTCGCTAGATTGCATGAAAACATTTTTCACTGATCCCGTCAGAGGATTCAGATTTTCAACGAAATATACCCGCTCCCCGCCGTGGGATTCCGCAAACAGACCGGGTGCAATTGCCGAAGTGTCTTCGCGGCTCAGCAGCTCTTGTTTATAGATATCTTTCTTGTTCATCGCCCAGGGAATCAGCGCCGTTGTCAGCAATGTCAGCACAGCCACCAGTGGCAATATGAAAAGCAGGACAGGCTTGGCCCAGTCGAGCAGGGAAAGCCCGGAATTCAGCCAGATCACCATCTCACTATCGCGCCAATAGCGCATGAAGGTGAGCAGCACGCCGATGAATATCCCGATTGAAAGGAGAACGGGCAAAAAATGCAGCAGGCTGAAGCCCAGATAGGTAAACACAGCCTCGTTGGCGAGTTCGCCGCGTGCCGCTTCACCCAGCAAACGGATGAAAAGCGTCACCAGGGTAATTGCGATCAAAACGATGAGCGAAGCCCCGCTCGACAAGCTCAATTCCCGGAGCAGTGCCTGACGATAACGCATTAAATGGGGGTCTCGGAACTCAAATTGGACTCAAGGAGGTTTTGACTATCTGGCTGGTGTTTGCAAAGATTGAGGTCATCCAAGTTAATCAGGTCAAAGAAACGCCATGTCAGCCAAACAAAACGAAATCAAATTTAGCATAAAAACCGAAGATGCCGGGAAACTGCGCTGCGACTGTATTGTTGTGGGCGTCCATGATCACCGGCAATTGACGACTACCGGACGCGCATTGGACAAAGCCTCTGGCGGACATCTCACTAAAATTCTTCGCAGTGGCGACATGAATGGCAAATCAGGCAGCACCCTGCTGCTCCACGGGATTCCCGGCCTTTTGGCGCCACGCGTTCTTCTGGTGGGGCTGGGCAAGGAAGACGAATTTTCCGAGAAACGCTACCGTGATGTCATCGCCTCGGCGGTTGAAGCGCTGAAGGACACTGGCACCGAACATATCGCCATGACGCTTACGGAGACCCAGGTCGACAACCGCGATGTCGTCTGGAATACAGCCCAGGCGACCATCGTGGCCAGCGATGTCCTCTACCGTTTCGAACGGATGAAAAGCAAGCCATCTGACCCCGCCAACCTCAAGCACATCAGCTTTGCAACCAGCAAACGTCAGGAAACCGCTGCCAACAAAGGGTTGAAGCAAGGCGTTGCCGTTGCCCATGGCATGTCTCTGGCCAAGGATCTTGGTAATCTGCCCTCCAATGTCTGCACCCCTTCCTATCTGGCGGACCAGGCCAGGCAACTTGCCAAAACATACGCATTCAAATGCAAGGTAATGGACCGCGCGGCATGCGAAAAGCTGGGCATGGGTTCTTTCCTGTCTGTTGCCAAAGGCAGTGACAAGCCGCCAGCATTCATTGAACTGCGGCATGAAGGCGGCAAAAAGGGCGACAAACCGGTTGTCCTGGTCGGCAAGGCCATCACCTTTGACGCGGGTGGAATTTCCTTGAAGCCCGCAGCGGACATGGATGAAATGAATTACGACATGAGTGGCGGCGGTTCGGTTCTTGGCACCTTCCGCGCCATCGGCGAGCTGGGTCTCAAGCTCAATGTGGTCGGACTCATTCCCTCCTGCGAAAACATGCCCGACGCTTCCGCCAACAAGCCTGGTGACATCGTCACAGCCATGTCCGGATTAACCATTGAAATTCTCAATACCGATGCCGAAGGCCGGCTCATCCTGTGTGATGCGCTGACCTATGCCGAGCGGTTCAAACCAGCAGCTGTAGTTGATCTTGCGACACTCACGGGCGCCTGTGTCATTGCGCTGGGCCATCATCCAAGCGCCCTGTACGCGAATGACGACAAACTGGCGCAGAAACTCGAACAGGCAGCCGACCAGGCTTGGGACAGGGTCTGGCGCATGCCAATGTGGGATGAATACCAGGAACAGTTGAAAAGCGCGCTGGCCGATGTAGCCAATATCGGCGGGCGCGCAGGCGGTTCCATTACCGCTGCCTGTTTCCTGTCAAAATTCACCAACAGCTACCCTTGGGCTCATCTGGACATTGCCGGTACGGCTTACAGAAGCGGGCGCGAGAAAAAGGGGTCCACTGGCCGGCCTGTTCCCCTGCTGACCCAATTCCTGATTAACCAGCAGGGCTGACAAGAACTCTCGCGACATGACCCACATCAGCTTCTATACCCACGCCGAGAACAAGTTAAGCGTTGCCCGCCAGCTGATTGCCAAAGCCTGGGGTCAGAAACTGAACGTGCTGGTATATGCATCAGACAAAGCCATAGCAAGAGAAGTGGACAGAATGCTATGGATCCAGCCTGCACTATCATTCATCCCGCATTGTTTGGACGACAGCCCGCTCGCAGCAGCCACGCCCATTATTATCGGCTCGCGCATGGAACCGCTGACCCGAGCCGATATCATCATCAATCTGGATCAGGAGCCCCCTTCAGTATTCAGCCGTTTCGACCGCTTACTGGAAATCGTCACGCCAGAAGAAACCGATCTTGTAGCCAGCCGTCAGCGTTACCGTTATTACAAGGAACGGGGCTATGATCTTGTAACGCATGACTTGCAAGGTCAGCATTAGGTTTGACACCTGAAAGATGGAACAAGGCATAGCACAATGAGCCAAGACCCTCTCCTCGACAAAATGGATGCGTTGCTCAAGAAGCATCGCGGGAACGAGACTGAGCATCCTGCGCAGGATGCCAAAGTATCCGAGCCGACTCAGGTTGAGGAGCCTGCTGCCCCGCCACCGGATGCCTGGCTGCCCGTCCTGACCGATGTCGTGGTCATGGGTAACCCTGCCAATGCTCAAAATATTGAAGTCGCTGACGCGCCAGAAACAGTTGCTGCTGAACCTGAATTACTCCGTACCGAGCCAATTCCTCAGGCAGAACAACCACCCATACCGACAACAGACTCACTCGCCATCTCGGACAGCCTCGCCGAGCAGTTGATGGGGGAACTGGAACCAAAATTGTCAGCGCTGCTTCAGAACAAGATTTCTTCTCGGATTCACAGCAGCCTGGACGACACTGTCTCGGCACTGCTGGCGCAACTGGATGTCAACATCCGCGAGATTGTGCGCGAAGCCATCAATGAAAGACTTGGGAAACCCTGAGGCCCTCTTCCTGCCGTTATAATTGCGGGTTTTGAATCCACGGCAACCAGCATGGAACTCGCCAAAGCCTTCGAGCCAAAAGACATCGAATCCCGTTGGTATCAGCAGTGGGAATCCGCCGGCCATTTCAAGCCCTCCAGCGACTCAACCCAACCCTCCTACTGCATCATGCTGCCGCCGCCAAATGTCACGGGTACGCTGCACATGGGACACGCCTTCCAGCACACCCTGATGGACGCGCTGATCCGGCTACATCGCATGCAGGGCGACAACACGCTCTGGCAACCAGGCACCGACCATGCAGGCATTGCGACCCAGATCGTGGTCGAGCGCCAGCTCGATGCAAAGGGCATTTCTCGTCACGACCTGGGCCGCGAGAAGTTTCTAGAAAAAGTCTGGGAATGGAAAGAGCATTCCGGCTCCACCATCACGCGGCAAATGCGCCGGCTGGGGACATCGCCAGACTGGAGCCGCGAGCGCTTCACCATGGATGAGGGCCTGTCCAAGGCAGTTTCGGAAGTTTTCGTCACGCTTTACAAACAGGGGCTCATTTATCGTGGCAAGCGCCTGGTCAACTGGGACCCCGTCCTGCAAACCGCCGTGTCTGATCTGGAAGTCGTCAATCAGGAAGAAGACGGTTTCATGTGGCATATCCTCTACCCGCTGGAGGGTGAACCAGGACACCTTGAGGTTGCCACGACACGCCCGGAAACCATGCTGGGCGATGTGGCCGTAGCCGTGCATCCGGATGACGAACGATATAAACATCTTGTCGGCAAACACGTCCGGCTACCAGTGGCCGAACGCAGCATCCCGATCATCGCCGATGATTATGTCGACCCTGCCTTCGGCACGGGCGTTGTCAAGATCACGCCCGCGCACGATTTCAATGACTATGCCGTCGGCCAGCGTCACAAACTCGTACCCATCAGCATTCTGACGCTAGATGCAAAAATCAATGAGTTAGGTCCGGAGGAATACCAGGGCCTCGATCGCTATGTCGCACGCGAGAAAATCCTCTCCGAACTGAAGGCCAGGAACCTCCTGGTCGCTGCCAAGCCTCACAAGCTCATGGTGCCGCGCGGCGATCGTACACACGCCGTGATCGAACCCATGCTCACCGACCAGTGGTTCATGGCCATGGAAGGACTGGCCAAACGCGGACTGGAGGTCGTGAAGTCCGGCGAGCTGAAATTTGTTCCGGAAAACTGGACCACTACCTACAATCAATGGCTGGAAAACATCCAGGATTGGTGCATCTCACGCCAGCTCTGGTGGGGACATCGCATCCCCGCGTGGTACGACGATGAGGGCAACATTTACGTTGCGCATAGTGAGGAGGAAGCAGGCAAGCTGGCGGGCGGCCGCGCCCTCAAACAGGATGAAGATGTGCTGGATACCTGGTTCTCCTCCGCTCTGTGGCCGTTTTCGACCCTGGGCTGGCCGGAAGAGACGCCCGAACTGAGGAATTTTCTGCCAGGCGCTGTCCTCGTTACAGGTTTCGACATCATCTTCTTCTGGGTGGCGCGCATGGTCATGATGTCGCTCCACTTCACCGGCAAGGTGCCCTTCCATGAGGTGTATGTAACCGGCCTCGTACGCGACGCGCACGGCAACAAGATGAGCAAGTCCAAGGGCAATATCATCGATCCCATCGATCTCATTGATGGCATCACGCTGGATGCATTGATCGGCAAGCGCACCACCGGATTGATGAATCCGAAACAGGCTGAATCCATCGCCAGACAAACCCGCGCCGACTATCCAAATGGTTTCCCCGCATTCGGCACCGATGCCGTGCGCTTTACTTTCGCCAGCCTTGCCACACACGGACGCGACATCAAGTTCGACCTGCAGCGCTGCGAGGGCTATCGCAACTTCTGCAACAAGCTGTGGAATGCCACGCGTTTTGTCCTGATGAACACCGAAGACAAGGATTGCGGCCAGGATGCTTCTCAGCCAATCGAGCATTCCTTTGCCGATCGCTGGATTATCAACCGGTTGAATGATGCCAATCGTGATGTATTGGCCGCCTTCTCCGACTACCGCTTCGACATGGCCAGCCGTGCGATCTATGAATTCGTCTGGGACGAATATTGCGACTGGTATCTGGAACTGGCCAAGGTACAACTCCATACAGGCAACGAGGCGCAGCAGCGCGCCACCCGCCATACCCTGATTCGCGTTCTGGAAAGCGCCCTGCGCCTGGCGCATCCCGTCATTCCCTTCATTACCGAGGAGCTGTGGCAGAAGGTTGCCCCGCTTGCCGGCAGGACCGGACACAGCATCATGCTTCAGCCCTACCCAATGGTGGATGAAAGCGCTGCCGATCAGTCAGCCAACACCCATATTCTGGAACTCAAATCGCTGGTGGATGCCGTTCGCGGTCTGCGGGGTGAAATGAAACTTTCTCCCGCCGAGAAAGTGCCGCTCGCCCTGACTGGTGACAAAGACCGTTACCAGGCATTTGGCCCTTATCTGACCGCGCTGGCCAAGCTTTCCAAATTCGACATCTATCCCGAACTGCCCGCGGGCGACGCGCCGGTAGCCATCGTGGGCGACTGCCGGTTGATGCTGCAAATCGAAATCGACAGGGATGCGGAAATCGCACGGCTGGAAAAGGAAATCGCACGGATTGCAGGCGAAATGGACAAGTGCAACGGAAAACTCGGCAATCCGAGTTTTGCCGGTAAAGCCCCGCCCGCTGTGGTCGAGCAGGAAAGAAAACGATTGGCTGATTTTACGGCCATGCAGGAAAAATTGCGCAGCCAACTTTCCAGGTTACGGCAATAAAAAAGGGCCGCGATGCGGCCCTTTCTCTTTCCAAGGCGCTGATTATTTCTTCGCGGTCTTTGCCCCGGCTACCGCACCGAGCATGTCCACGATTTCATTCGGAGTCGAATGAATGCGCATAAAATGCCCCATGCTCAGATTCGGAAAAGAGACCGCGATCCGATAGCGGCCGAACAAGGCATACACCGAGTTATTGACTACGTACAGCTCATAAGGTAACGCGGCAATGCTCTCCTGCCCGCCAATTTTTGCAATCCAGCGACCATCGCCCAGCGTTTCATCATTCATGGCAACGCCAAACACAGCCATCTTTTTCTCGGGCATCACCACTTCATAAACCTTCGACGTTCTTGCCGCGCTTTTGGCCAAATTGTCCTGAACGGTCTTCACGGCTTCGTCAAAACTCACATGCTGTGCAAGGAGATTCTTTTCGGAATCGAATCGTTCCATGCCAACCAGGTAACGATACTTGGGCAAGTCTTCAGCGGTTTCATCCCCGCCAAAACCAAGACCCGCGCCAAGCGTTTTGGCTAGTTTCTCTTTCAGGGCACTGACGGTTTTTTCAGCTTTCGGAAACTGTCCACGGAAAAAGGCGCGGTACCAGTAATCCGGGTTCATGTAGGTGACCGTGCCGTCCGACTTGACCCCGACACGAATGCCCGCCCCAACGATGTTCGATCCGCCCAGCGCACGGATCTCGTTCATCACGCCTTCATCCGATACGACCACCACGCCATAATCGGGCAACTGATGCGGCAAATAATGCCCCAGCACCTGAAAACCCGCGGACTTCAGCCTGGCTTCAACCTCATCCGCCACCTTGGCTGTTTCCGCCGGTTTAAACTTTTCCCCCAGAATATAGGGCGTGATCGCCCAGGATAGGGACGATGAAAAAAGCATTACAGCCAGGGCAAAAAATTTCAACATGTCACACCTTATGAAAGTCGCAACAAAAAACCGGGCACGAGGCCCGGTTCCGATTGTATAAGAATATTAGAGAAAAGAGAATTACATCTTCCAGCTATATTGGATGCCAATGGAGTTCTGGTACATCTGAATGGTATCCGTGCCCCCAAAAAATGGGTCTGCGCCAGAAACATCATTTTTAAATCCGTGCATATAAGCCGCAGTAATTTCATCACCATTGGCACGAGCATAAGTAAAGCCCAAGGTAATATGGTCTTCAACTACTGCGGGGGCAAGAATATTAAACATAACCTCACCCATGTCGTTTCCGTTAATCGGATTATCACCATGGCTGTAGCCTGCGCGTAAAGTCACTTTGGGGCTGTACTTATACTCCATCCCCAATTTCCATACGTTTACATTATCCCAGCCAAAGCCCGAACCATTGTCATTTCCAAGTTGTGCAGCCCCGGTTAATGTATTAGCAGATGGATTCCCAACAGACTTTACATCATTAAAATTTATTCTCTGATAATCCAATACCAATTTGAACTGGGGAGTAGCTTGCCAGGAAACTCCAATATTATAATTTTCCGGGATATCGAAATCCCCTTGTTCTGCAAAGAGTCCGGCGTAATCGTCGAATTCTTCAAAATTCATCTTGCTGGCATATGCGGCGCCTATTGTTACCGTTGGTGTTACTTTACCGAGATAGCCAATTCTCACACCATAACCGAATGAATCATCGTAACCGTTATTCGTTACAGCGGCCGCATTAGAAGTAACAGCAGGATGCTGAAAGGCATGTAACCCTTCTGCCTTAAAACGCTGATACCCCAGTAGTGGAGAAATGCCGATCGAGTGATTAGGCGCAATTTTATAAGCAGCAGTTGGAGCAATAATTAACTGCATCAAATCTACACCCAAGCTGCCCGAGCCACATAGAAGGTTTCCTGATGGCCCACAATTTCCAGCAAATGATGGGTAATCAGTGTTCATACCACCGTTCCCATATACAGTCACACCCAAAGCTAGAGTTGAATTAACCATTCTGTTGTAGCCAAATTCAGGAATCAGAAAAACGTTAGATTCACTCTCAGAACTTGCATCATTGGGAGGCGTCGTGAATGGCAGAGGCGGGCTTCCAAATCCGGTGCTTCCAATACGACTTGCCTCACGTATTGGGCTAAACACATCCGCGCCCAAATCCATTCGGTTACCCACAAAAGCGGCAGCCGCAGGGTTGTTAGCACCGAAGAAGGCATCTTCCGTATTGGTTGTCGAGGCCCCAGCCATGCCCTTGGCTTTCATGCCATAGCCATGAGAAAAATAGCCGTTGGTTGCGTTTGCGCCAAAAGAGAGGCCTGCGAGGGCGAGACCGATAGCGAGACGAGTGAATTTCATAGTGCCTCCTGAGCAAAATAATCTGTTATGCAAGGCTTAACCTTCTGATTAAGTAGAAGGAATATACCTCAAAGTCGGTGAATCATGATTGGAAAATGGCGCAAGGGGATAAACCGTGTGATCCAGTTGCATGAAAACCACAAACAGAATCGAATGCTCCTTGACAACAAAAAAGGCAGCTGAGCTGCCTTTAGTTTGTGCAATTGACATCCTGCTCAAATAAAGAGGCAGATATCAGACTCGCCGGCGAATTCAAAGAAGGTGGCAGCGCCGCCGTATTCCATGCCATCGATGAAGTCACTGTGCTCAAATCCAAACAGTTCAACCGTCATCTGGCAGGCAATGAATTTGACGTCCGCTTCCTGGCACAAGCTGCGCAGTTCGGGAATCGTGGCCACGCCGTTATTGGCAATGGTCATTTTCATCAGGCTGGTGGCGACGTTCTCGTAACCGGGCACCAGGGACTGCACAGCATTGGGAATATTCCAGTTGATGCCCTTGAACCATTTGGGGCCAAAAGGCATTTTCATCGGCATGCCAGGATTGCCCAGCGGGCTCACTTTCAGGCCAGAGACATCCTTGCGCACCAGTTGCAGGCCATAGAAAGTGAAGAAAATCTGCACTTCATAACCCAGCGCTGCCGCGGTGGAAGCCAGGATAAAGGGAGGGTAGGCCCAGTCGAGCGTTCCCTTGGTGGCAATAATGGCGAGCTTTTTGGTTTCCATGCGAGATCTCCCGGTCTAATTTGTCAAAGGTATCGGTCTTGGTGCCGAATTATTTTTTCTTCATGAAGAAAGTATATTCACCGCCAGCTTCAGCGGAGTTCACCAGTTCGTTGCCCGTCTGCTTGGCAAAAGCCTGCATGTCCTTGACGGAACCCGGATCAGTGGCGATGACTTTCAGAATGTCGCCGCTGGTCATCTCTGCAAGTGCTTTCTTGGTACGCAGAATGGGCAGGGGGCAGTTGAGGCCACGGGCATCGAGTTCTTTACTAAAATCCATTTTGAATGTCTCCAAACGTTAACAAATCAGGAATTTCTTACGTTAACCCACAGGTCAAATTATTGCAATACGGTATCGGCCAATTTGACCTTGGTCGATCAGGCTGCCAAAGCCTTACCGGATCGTGCCCAATTCATGATGCCGCCCGAGAGGTTATAGACATTGCTCACCCCTTGAGACATCAGCCAGGCGCAAGCCTGCGCCGATCGCGCACCAGAACGGCAATAGAACACAATGGGCTCACTTTTTTGCAGGTCTTGTACTTTCAGAGGCAGCATGTGAAGGGGGATATGCGTGGAACCCTCGATCTTGGCCTGGGCGAATTCCGCCTCGGTCCGCACATCGATCAGTTGCAGGGAGCCGTTTGCCTTCAGGGCTTCCAGTTGATTGGGATCTATTTCACGAACACCGAACATGTCTTCAGATACTCCAGATGAATTGCATTAACAAACGCTAATATACTGATTTCCCCTGAAAAATCAATAGGGAATCTTCAAATCAACAGCGCTGCGACCCGTGAAAAAGGTTGACGACATGCCGGGCTTCGGCAAAGAAAAGCCATCTTTCGGCAACCAGACCCGCAAATACCGAAAGCAGCGCCGCCATGCTCAATGCCAGGTTGGCCTGTTTCAACGCAAGCCCCAGCAACAAAACCGGAAGTCCGAAAGCCAGCACCATGGAAATCACTTTCAAACCCGAAGCTCGCATTCGCGGTACCTGGTAACCGAATTCCTGGGTTAAAAAAGTACCGTGCGTGTGCCCCGCATCCAGCAAGCGAACCTGGGCTCGGGTAAACCCGGTCGCGGTATTAATGGTTGAACCGACCCCGATGCGGGTGATCCAGTAAAAATAAATCATTTTTACAAAGGCCGCGACGAATAGCTGGAAAAGGGACATCAATACATAAGGCATGACATCGACTTTGGCCATCATCGCCACTACGAGCAGGATCATGCCACCGGAAAAGTGGCCCAGCGAAAGGTAGGCAGCGGGCACCAGCGGGGTATTCCACTGGCGTATGGTTTTAAGGCTGGCATAAATCATCGCGGTGGAAAAAATGGTCATCCACGCTATCAGAGTCGCCAATGCCCCGCTCAGATGACGCACGATCGGCCATATGTCCAGCCAGTACAGGGCAAGATAAATCATCGCGAATGGATAGAACGCGACCGACAGCACACCTTCGCGCGACAACCACGAAGTGCGCCAACGTGAAAACGCGCGCCAGGCATTTCTGGGGTTGGCCAGATGAAGTGTGGAGGACAGTAGTCCAACACCCACCATGACAATGGCCAGCACGCCCGTCCAGAAAACATGCGCGCCGGGCATGCCGCCGCCAAGCTTGAACAAATCAGCCAGATAAAGCAGCGCGAACAGGCCAAAACCCGCGCCAGACAGAACCGTGAAAAAAATAACCGAAAATGCGGGATGCATGCGGCTTCCTTATCGTTTGACCATGCGATTGACGAACTGCTTCAACTTGCCAGCCAGACCGGTTTTGTCCGCGCTCATTTCAACAGGGATCGGCTTGTGCTTGCGCGGTGGCAGATAATGATTGGTCGGGTTGTAGCCCAGTTCCGGCAGCAGCATGTAGCCTTCGCGCTCGCGCACCACCTTGCTGACCTCGGAATCCGGGTCGTCGAAGTCGCCGAACATGCGCGCATGGGCGGGACAGGTCAGCACGCAGGCCGGCTGCCGGTCCTCGACAGGAATGTTCTGGTCGTAGATGCGGTCCACGCAAAGTGTGCATTTTTTCATCGTCCCGGTAGAACGATCCAGTTCGCGCGCGCCGTAGGGGCATGCCCATGAACAGTAATTGCAGCCCATGCACTTGTCCTGGTCGATCAGCACGATGCCGTCTTCGGCGCGCTTGTAGCTGGCGCCGGTCGGACACACCGTCACGCAATCCGCATCCTCGCAATGCATGCAGGACATGGGGAAGTTGACTGTCTTGCTGTTGGGATAGCTACCCACTTCAAAGTGGCGGATGCGGTTGAACCAGACACCGGAGGGTTCGGCGCCATAAGGCTGATAATCCGGCAGCGCGCCGGTGGTGCCGGAGGCATTCCACTGTTTGCAGGAGACTGCACAGGCATGACAGCCCACGCACACGTCCAGATCAATGACCAGCCCCAGCCTCATGATTGCCCCTTGTCGTCCTGCGCGATGCGCGCGTCATAACGCAGCACTTCGGGGCGTGAATAGCTGTCTGTCGGCAGACGCTTGATAGAAGGGAACTGCGGCCAGCTGCCGGTTTCACCCGGCTCTGCCTTGCGTATCTTCACACGCAGATCAAACCATGCCGCCTGGCCGGATACCGGATCGGAATTGGTGATGCGACGTTCACCATTTCGTTCCGGCAGCAATTCGGAAATCAAATGGTTCAACAGAAAACCCCTGGTCGCTTCGGAAGCCTCTTCCTTCAGGCCCCATGCGCCCTTCTGTTTGCCGATAGCATTCCAGGTCCACACGGTGTTTTCCTGGCAGCCTTCCATAGTTTTCAACTGGCAGCGAATTCTTCCGTTGCGCGATTCGACCCACACCCAGTCGAAATCCTTCAGTCCCAAGTCGGTGGCTTTCCTTGCGTTCATGTAAAGATAGTTCTGCGCCATGATCTGCCGCAGCCAGGCATTCTGTGAATCCCACGAGTGGTACATGAACATGGGCCGCTGAGTCAGCGCATAAAACGGGTATTCTTCCGCGTCGACACGTTGCTGTTCCAGCGGCTCGTACCACAGGGGCAACGGGTCGAAGTATTTTGTCAGACGCTCCTTGTCTGCCGGGTCCTTCGGCTGAGGGCCATCATACAAACCCTGTCCGGCCAGGCGAAACTTCTGCAAGGGTTCTGAATAAAACTGCATGATGATGGGCTCAACCTTGCCGAGGAAACCTGCATCGGAAGCCACCTCGAGATAATCGCGGTTCACGAATCGCATGTATTTCTGGTTGTCCGGCCAGTGGTGCGCGAAGAAACTCTGGTTATTGATATAGGCCTGCCACTGGTTGGGATTGGGCTCACCCTTGAGGAATTTGTCGCCATTTTTTCCACGCCAGCCGGAGAGGAAACCCACACCGGGCGAACGCTCGTAATTGACGATGAAGTCCGGGTAATCCCTGAACTTGCGCGTACCATCCTTGTTGGTAAATGCCGGAAATTTCAGGCGCGACGCCAGTTCCACCATGACTTCCTGCCAGGGCCGAACATTTCTATCGGGTGTGATCAACGGATAGCGGATGGCATCGGCCGCCGCGTCCGGTTCGGAGATCGGGCGATCCAGCAGCGAAATGCAGTCGTGGCGTTCGAGGTAGGTGGTATCGGGTAACACCAGATCGGCGAAGTTGACCATTTCCGAATGGAAGGCATCCACCACCACCAGAAAGGGAATTTTGTACTCACCAAAACTCTCCGGGTCTTTCTGCCGCAGCATGTCCTGGATGGCCTGCGTGTTCATGGTCGAGTTCCACGCCATGTTGGACATGAACAGGATCAGCGTGTCGAGCGCATACGGGTCATGGTTGGCGGCGTTGGTGATCACCATGTGCATCAGGCCGTGGGAAGACAGCGGCGCTTCCCATGAATAAGCCTTGTCGATACGCAGGGGATTGCCACGCTCGTCGATCACCAGATCTTCCGGCCGCGTCGGGAATCCCAGCGGCGGGCGCGACAGCGCGGTATTCGGCGCGTTGATGATGTCGACATTGTTTTCCGGTTGCTGGTGCGGCGGAATGGGTTTTGGATAGGGCGCGCGCGCGCGGAAGTTGCCGGGGCCGTCCAGCGCGCCCAGCAGCATCTGGATGAAGTGAATTGCCCGGCAGGCATGAAACCCGTTCGAATGTGCGGAAATGCCGCGCATGGCATACATGGCGACCGGGCGTCCCACCACCTTGTCATGCTTCCGGCCCCACACGTCAGTCCACTCGATGGGGAATTCGATGCTTTCCTTGAACGCGACATGCGCCATTTCCAGCGCGATGCGCTCGATGGTTTCCGCCGGCACGCCGCATTCGGCCGCGACGTTGGCTGGCGCATAGCGTTCGTCCAGATAGCGTTCCGCCATCAGGCTGAACACCGTCTTCAGCCGTCGTCCATCCTGGGCGACGAAGTCGCCAAACAGGGCTGGCGTAATGCCCGCCTCGATGCCGTTGACGAAGGTTTCCCTTTCCAGATCCCACACCTGCGGCTGACCATTTACATCGCGCAAAAACAGTCCGTCATCCGGGTGACCCGGGTTCTGGATTACCAGCCAGGTGGCGTTGGTGTAATTGACGAGAAACTCATAATCGAACAATTCACGCGACAGCAGCACATGCACGATGGAAAGCGCGAACAGGCCATCCATGCCCGGCTTGATCGGCACCCATTCGTCCGCGATGGCGGAATAGCCGGTACGGACCGGATTGACCGTGACGAATTTTCCGCCGCCGCGCTTGAGCTTCTCCAGGCCGATTTTGATCGGGTTGGAGGAATGGTCTTCCGCCACGCCCCACATGATGAAGTATTTGGCGTAATCCCAGTCCGGCGCGCCGAATTCCCAGAATGAAAAACCGATCGTGTACAACCCGGCGACCGCCATGTTGACGGAACAGAATCCGCCATGTGCCGCCCAGTTTGGCGTGCCAAACTGCTGTGCCCAAAGTCCGGTGAGCGCCTGCATCTGGTCGCGGCCTGTAAAGAACGCAAGCTTGGAGGGATCGGTGGCGCGAATTTCCTGCAAACGCTGGGTCAGGATATCCAGCGCCTGTTCCCAACTAATGACCTCGAATTCACCCGCTCCGCGTTCCGTTCCGGGCTTACGAATCAGCGGCTCGGACAGCCTGGCTTTGGAATATTGCTTCATGATTCCAGCCGAGCCCTTGGCACACAGCACGCCCTGGTTGGTGGGATGGTTACGGTTGCCCTGAATGAAGCGGACTTTGCCTTCCTGCAGGGTCACCTTGATGCCGCAACGGCACGCGCACATATAGCAGGTGGAATATTTCACCTCCTGCCTGGCATGGTCTTCGGTCGGGATGCGTGCGTGCATAATCTCAAAAACAAAGCCAGCGCATCCCGGCGGCTTTGCCGTGGGAGGTTATCCAGATAAGGAATTCCCGCCATAAACCGTTTTGACAACGGCATGGACATCCCGGAACTGCACACCGGTGATGCGCTAAATATTAATTATTTCGAATATGCCGTTATTTTGCTTCATTTGGGCATTTTCTTGCAATCAGCTTATTTAATCCTGCAGGCGCGAATATAAATCGTGAGGGACAGAAGGGTTTTAACAACCACCTATTTCTCTTGCATTAGCAATTCGATGATCTGCACGGCTTCGCCTTCATCCCATTCAGTTGGTCCCGAGATCGAATAGCGCACCTTGCCGTTACGGTCGACAAGAAAGCTGGTGGGCAGGGCAAAAACCTTCCACCGACGTGTTGCCGCAGTGTCCGGATCAAGCAGGATCGGAAAATCGATCTTCACCAAATTCAGAAATTCTTCGACTTCTTCTCGCTGTTCGGCGGAGTCAACGCCAAGGATGACAAATGGCCGTCTGGACATTTTCTCTTTCAGGCGCTGCATGGAAGGCATTTCCCTGCGGCAGGGCGGGCACCAGGTTGCCCAGAAATTCACCAGAATCACCTTGCCTTTGAAATCGTTCAGGTTTCGAATCTCTCCCGTCAGATCTTTTAACGTCAGGTCTGGCGGCGAAACCGGGTCCAGTTGGCGAAATCCGCCAGCGGCGAATGACTGGCTTGCCATCAGGAAAATCAGGGTAAAAAACAGTGTATGCAATCTCATCATCACGGCGTTCCCTTCATCCAGTTCAGCATGTGCTCCGCCAGATTCCTGCCCTGATTGACTTCGTAATCGGTTGCATCCTCACGGACCCAGAATCCCTCGCGCAGCCGCTCGAGCATTTTCAGCGCGGTATTGGCGCCCGTTTTCCGCAAAGCCTCGACTTGATTATCGACCCACGGTGTGGCCGCGGAACGGCGCGGTTGCAGAACAAGCACATCTACCGATTTCAAGCTGCCGAATGAAAGATAATCGGCGCCATCCAGCGCATCGACTCGAGAATAAAAATTCGGATGCATCAGCAAGACACGGGCATTGATATCAGGCCTGCCGGCCAGCCCCCTCAAAACCGGTACGGCGGCACGACTTGGCGCATAAACGCACAATCTAGCGCCGGTTGACGATGCACGTTCCAGCAAGCGCTGCATATCGCCTGCCTGAATGCCATCTAGGCTGCTCGGTGTTTGCGGCAGGAACAAAGCGCTGGCCAGATCAAACAGCCAGACTTCGACACCCTTTTCAGACAACTCAAGCGCGGCATGGCTTTCCGCCTTTCCCAATCCCCGTTCCGAAGCAAACCAGAGCAGAAGATCATTACCGGAGGCGGGATATCGCGTGTAGGCAATGACATTGCCGGAAGGCAAGGTCACTTCGACCTCCTCTGCCATCAATGCCGAAGAAAAAACGAGAAGCAACAGCGAGGCGGTTATGCGTACAAGCCAGTTCATGTGTTGAATTATTCAAGATACGACACACTTGAGTAAGACACATTCATACTCTTATTCAGCCGGCAGTCCAGACCCCCGATTTTCCCCCTTCCTTGCGGATCAGCCTGACCCCTTCGATCGTCATTCCCCTCTCAACCGCCTTGCACATGTCATAGATGGTCAACAGGCCAACACTTGCCGCCGTCAGGGCTTCCATTTCAACACCGGTTTTTCCAACCGTTTCAGCCGTGGCCAGACAGCGCACCCGGCTTTGCGCTTCATCCAGTTCAAACTCAACTTTTACCTGGGTCAAAGCGATGGGATGGCACAAGGGGATCAGATCGGAAGTCCGCTTCGCAGCCTGGATGGCGGCCACGCGGGCCACGCCCAGAACGTCGCCTTTTCCAGCCGTTCCTTGCGCGATCATGGCCAGGGTTTGCGGTTTCATCACAATACTGCCTTGCGCCACCGCAATCCGGCGCGAATCCGGTTTGGCGCCCACATCCACCATGACCGCTTTGCCGTTCTCATCAAAATGCGTGAAGTCACCACTCATTGTTAAACTCCAGTATTGAACTCTTCGCGTATCGATCCATCTTAAACTCAAATTAATCCCGGCACCGTGAAAAAACTCATTGTTTCCCTCCTGGCCCTGACCCTGGCTGCTCCGCCAGTCTGGGCAAGCAACTTGCCCGATCTTGGCGAGTCTTCGCGCCAGTATTTATCTGACAAACAGGAACGCGAACTGGCCCGGGCCATCATGCGTGACGTTTACGCGAGTCCGCTTTTCCTGTCGGACCCCGAAGTCGAAGCCTACTTGAACAATATTGGCGCAAAACTGGCCTCTGAAAGCAACCGTAGCGGGCGCAGCTTCACTTTCTTCGCCGTGCGCGACCCGTCGATCAATGCGTTCGCCCTGCCCGGCGGTTTCATTGGCGTGCACACTGGGCTGATCCAGGCCGCGGAAAACGAGTCTGAACTGGCAGGCGTGCTGGCGCACGAAATTGCCCACGTCAGCCAGGAACACCTGTCACGCATGATTGCCGCACAGGATCAAAGTTATCTGCCAACCATCGCCGCGATTGCAATCGCCATCCTGGCGGCACGCTCCAATGCCAATGTCGGTTCGGCCGCCATCGCCACCGCTCAGGCATTGAATATCCAGAGCCAGTTGAACTTCACTCGCGAGCATGAGCGCGAAGCCGACCGGGTCGGGCTGGAAACACTGACCAGCGCCGGATTTGACCCAACCGGGCTGTCGAGCTTCTTCAATCGACTGCAGCGCGCCAACCGGCTGTATGACACCAACGCGCCAGATTATCTGCGCACCCACCCGCTCAACAGCCAGCGCATTGCCGACATGGATGCGCGAATTGAGAAACTCCCTTACCGGCAGGTCAAGGATTCCATTGAATTTCACCTGGTGCGCGCGCGGCTGATCGCAAATGAAGGCCTGGCCGAAGACGCGGTCAGACGCTTCCAGGATCAGATCAAACAAAAGAAAACCCTGTTTGAAGCCGCCAGCCGCTACGGACTCGCCATTGCCTTGTCCCGCCAGGCCAAATACGCAGAGGCGGAAACCGAGCTGGCCAAAGCGCTCAAGCTTAGTCAATCCCCCATGCTGCTTAACCTGCAAGCCGAACTTGCGGACAAGGCAGGAAGTTCCAGGGTCGCGCTCGAGCGGTACCGCAACGGCATCGCGCGTCACCCCCATTACAAACCGCTGCTGTACGGCTATGCCGATGTACTCATTGTTACGGGACAAACGAAGGAAGCCGCGGAATTTGCTTCCTCGAAAACCACCGCCTGGCCTGATGACGCACGCTTCTGGAAACTGCTTGCCCGCGCTGAAGCCGCGCAAAACCACAAGCTGGCCAGTCACCGCGCGGAAGCGGAGTCGCTCGCCGTGCTGGGCAATCTGCCTGCCGCGCTGGAACAGGTCAATCTTGGTCTGAAGGCAGGGGATGGCAATTTCTATGAACTCTCTTCAGCTGAAGCCCGGCGACGCGAATGGCAAGCCGCGCTGGCTGCCGAGGCAGTCAAGAAATAAAACCCCACACGTAAAAATGTATTGCGTCTAGTAATAAATTACTTGCACGAATCAACGCAAAAACCAGTCAATACGCTTGCATGGAGAAAACATCCTGCTCTATGCTTGGCCTATCCATACAGGATAGCGCGAGACTGGATAAGAGTTCGCTCATATACCAGTCCGTGTTTGAAATCTAAATCAACTATGGAGGATGACTATGCGCAATATCAGACTGGCTCTGGCCACTGGCCTGACTGGCATGATGGTGATTGCGGGATCCGTCCAGGCTGCCGACCCCCCCAAAAAGGAGGAAACGGGCAAGGACATCGCGTACAACCGTACCAAGGGTAACTGCCTGGCTTGCCACGGCATGCCGACTCAAGCCGATGCCGAATCAACCGGTCTTTACGGACCGCCGCTTATCGCGATGAGCGCGCGTTATCCTGACAAGGCCAAGCTGCGTGCCCAGATCTGGGATGCGACTGCACTCAATCCGAACAGCTCCATGATCCCTTTCGGCAAACACAAGGTGCTGACAGAGCAGGAAATCGACAAAGTCGTTGACTTTGTTTATGGTCTTTAACACACACTCTTCAACAAGGAGAAATGCATGAACGCTTTGCGTAGAAACGTCCTCAAAGGCGCCACTGGCGCTGGTGCTGTGGCTGTGGCAGTTGCCGCCGGCCTGATTACCCCCACCCGCGTGCTGGCTGCGCCACGCGCTGCCTTCGACGCCAAGAACCTGGCCGACGCCATGAAAGGCATGGGCCTGCCCGCCGCGACCGATTCCAAGGATATCGTCATCAAGGCCCCGGACATCGCCGAGAACGGCGCAGTGGTGCCGGTTGAAGTCACCAGCAGCATCGCTGGCACTTCTGCCATCGCCATCCTGGCCGAAAAGAACAACACCCCGCTGGTTGCCGACTTCGAACTGTCCGGCGGTGCGCAGGGTTATGTTTCCACCCGTATCAAGATGGGTGCCACCGCACTGGTTCGCGCCATCGTGACCGCCGGCGGCAAGACCTATCAGGCCACCAAGGAAGTGAAAGTGACCATCGGCGGCTGCGGCGGCTAATTGACCTCCTTCCAAAGACATCTGACAAAACTGAATTCGAAAGGAAACAAACATGGCTGAACCAATGAAAATCCGTGCCACCATGGCTGGTGACACCGCCGATATCAAAGTGCTGATGAACCACCCCATGGAAACCGGCCAGCGCAAGGACGCTAAAACCGGTCAACTGGTCCCTGCCCACTACATCACCGAAGTAACCGCTACCGTTAACGGAGCGGCGGTCCTGAAGGCTGGCATGGGCGGCGGCGTGTCCAAGAACCCCTACCTGGGCTTCAAGGTCAAGGGCGCAAAAGCGGGTGACAAAGTGGCAGTTAGCTGGGTAGACAACACCGGTGACAAGCGCACCGACGAGACCACGGTCGGTTAATTAACAACCGATTTTAAGGACGGGGCTTTCCGCTCCGTCCTTATCTGTTTTACCGCCTAGGAATCACGGAGGAAGATTATGAAAAAAGCTTTACTGGGGCTGGTTACTATAGGCCTGATTAGTGGTGTTTCTGGTGCCATGGCCGCACCCGAACAGGACCGGCAGGAATTCGTCAATTACTACACCAAGAAATACCCCAACGTAAAACTGGACGATTATGTACATGGAGCACTTGCTTTCGATGCAGACTCCAAAGCCCAGTACGATGCCATCATGGAATTCCCACCCTTCGAAGGCGACTTGGAAAAGGGCCGCAAGCTGCTTGATACAGCGTTTAAAAATGGCAAGAAATATGCAGACTGTTTCCCCAATGGCGGCAAGAACATCGCGGGCAACTATCCCTACTTTGACGACAAGGCCGGCAAGGTCGTGACCCTCCACGATGCCATCAACGCCTGCCGTGTCGCCAACGGCGAGGAAGCCTACAAGGTCAACGACATGAAGACCATGGGGCTGCTGACCACCGCGCTGCGCGCGCAATCCGACGGCATGCTGATGAACGTCAAGGTCGAGGGTGCGGGCGCCACAGCCGCTTATGAAGCCGGCAAGAAAGCCTTCTTCTCCCGCAAGGGCCAGTTGAATTTTGCCTGTGCCACCTGCCACGTGCAGAATGCCGGCGTGCGCCTGCGTTCCGAACTGCTGTCTCCTGCCGTCGGCCACGCGGTGCACTGGCCGGTGTTCCGTGGCGGTGACAATCTGGTGACCCTGCAGCAGCGCTATGATGGCTGCTACAAGCAGGTTCGTGCCGTTCCTCCGGCACAAGGCAGCGCCGACATGAACAATCTGGAGTATTTCCACTCCTATCTGTCAAATGGTCTGCCGATGAAAGCCAACGTCTTCCGCAAGTAAGACAAGCAAGCGCAGATTAAGGCCTGGAATCTTCCAGGCCTTTTTTGTTCAGGTCATTATTGATTGCATCAAATGGCCCATAGCTACTATTTACCCGATCGTTCTTTGAATCAACAATCAGTGGAAATCGAAACCAACATCCACAGAGGAGAACAAACACCATGATGAATCGTCGTGAATTTCTGCAAATGCTGGCAGTCGCCGCCGCTTCTGGCATGGCCATCGACAGCAAGAAAGCCCTCGCGGGCGATGTGGATTTTTATAATCTGCCAAAGTTTGGCAATGTCTCGCTGATGCATATGACCGATTGCCATGCTCAGTTGTTGCCGATTTATTTCCGCGAGCCCAATGTCAACATTGGCATCGGTGAAGCAACAGGCAAGGTGCCCCATCTGGTCGGCGAGCATCTGCTCAAGAAATACGGCATCAAGCCGGGCACGCGAGAGGCTCATGCCTTCACCTATCTTGATTTTGTCCAGGCAGCCAAAACCTACGGCAAGGTCGGCGGCTTCGCCCACCTGAAAACCCTGGTTGACAAGGTACGCGGCTCGCGCCCCGGCTCACTGCTGCTGGATGGCGGTGACACCTGGCAGGGCTCGGCTACGGCGCTGTGGACCAACGCCCAGGATATGGTGGATGCCTGCATCGCGCTGGGTGTGGATGTCATGACACCGCACTGGGAAATGACCTACGGCGCCGAGCGCGTCAAGCAAATTGTCGACAACGATTTCAAGAAAGCGGGCGTGGATTTCGTCGCCCAGAATGTAGTCACTGCTGATTTCGGTGACCAGGTATTCAAGCCTTATGTCATCCGTGAAATGAACGGCATCAAGGTCGCTATCGTCGGCCAGGCTTTCCCCTACACCCCCATCGCCAACCCCCGCTACATGGTGCCGGACTGGAGCTTCGGCATCCGCGATGACGGCATGCAGAAATGGGTCGATGATGCCCGCGCCAATGGCGCGCAGGTTGTCGTGGTGCTCTCGCACAATGGCATGGACGTCGACATCAAGATGGCCAGCCGCGTCACCGGTGTCGACGCCATCTTTGGCGGCCACACTCATGATGGCGTGCCTCAGCCTATTGAAGTCAAGAATGCCAAGGGTGTCACCCTGGTAACGAACGCGGGTTCCAATGGCAAGTTCCTCGGCGTCATGGATTTCGACGTCAAGAATGGCAAGGTCGCCGGCTGGAAATACAAGCTGCTGCCCGTGTTCTCCAACCTGCTTGCCGAAGACACCAAGATGGCGGCGCTGATCAAGAAGATCCGCGATCCCTACAACGACAAGCTCAACGAGAAACTGGCCGTCACAGAGGATTTTCTCTACCGCCGCGGCAACTTCAACGGGACCTTCGACCAGGTTATCCTCGATGCGCTGATGAAGGTGAAAGGCGCGGATGCGGCCTTCTCACCCGGCTTCCGCTGGGGCACCACGCTGCTGCCGGGCGATGTCATCACCATGGACCGCCTGATGGACCAGACAGCCATCACCTATCCCGCCACCACACTGACCAACATGACAGGCGAAACCATCAAGACCATCATGGAAGACGTGTGCGACAACCTGTTCAATGCCGACCCCTACTACCAGCAGGGTGGCGATATGGTGCGCGTGGGCGGCATCCATTACACCGTCAACCCCAACAAGAAAATCGGCGAACGCATCAGTAACATGATGCTGAACGGCAAAGCCGTCGATCCCAACAAGACCTACAAAGTTGCCGGCTGGGCGCCCGTGGGCGAGGGCGTGACCGGCGCCCCGATCTGGGACGTGGTCGCTGAATATCTGCGCGACATGAAAGTCATCAAACCCGTCAAGCTCAACCTGCCCAAGGTGGTTGGCATTGGTAGCAGCAACCCGGGCATGGTTTGATTGATTTACTCAGCACACAGACAAACGGGGCCAGTTGGCCCCGTTTTTTTCTAATTGCTGCGCCCCAAAATGACATCCATCATGGAATCGCCGGATTCAGCCTTGGATGCGTTTCCTCGCAGGCCAACCAGACAATGGCGCCAGAGACAAACATGGCGGCAGCGGTAAACCAGAATCCGGCCTCGATGCCACGGAACAGTGCGGCCACCGCACCCAGTAACAGCGCGCCGATGCCGTAACCCAGATCGCGCCAGAAGCGATAAATGCCGATTGCCGAGCCACGCCAATTGGGGTGTGCGATATCGGATACGGCAGCGGAGAGCGTCGGATACAGCAATGCCATGCCAAAGCCCATCACGGCAGCTGCAAACGACCACCACAGTTCACCTTTGCCCAGCAGCACCAGGGCGACGCCTGCACCACAGACCCACATGCCCCAGACGATGGGTTTCTTGCGTCCGATGCGATCAGACAAATGACCCGTAATGAATTGCGACATGCCCCACACAAAGCCGTACACGCCCACCACCCAACCGATGCCAGCAAGACTCAAGCCATGTTGATAAAGATAGACAGGGAAGAACACCCACACCAGCGCATCAACAAATTTCTCCACCAGTCCCGCCTGGCTGATCGAAGCCATGCGCGCATCCCGCCAGGACATGAGGGTGAACACTTCCCAAGTGCCGGGTGTGTCCGAAATGATGGCGGGGTAACGCGGCCTTGAACCACCCATCAATCCGGCGGCGTGCTTTTTACCTTCCGCGTGCGCCCAAGGAAGCGTGTCCTTCACCCAAACCAGCGTCAACAGTCCGGCGACGCCCACTGCCACCAGACCAAACAGCATCAATCCCTCGCGTGGCCCGTAAGCGGTGGCGAGATAGCCAGTGATGATGCCCGCCACGGCCACACCGAAATAGCCGGAAAATTCATTCAGCCCGATAGTCAGCCCACGCTGTTCTGCCGTGGTGAGATCGAGCTTGGAAGTCTGAGTCATCGACCAAGTGAGTCCCTGGTTTATTCCAAGCAGCACCGTGGCCGCCACGATCCAGCTCCACGAAGGCGCGTACAAAATCATGAACGGCATCGGCACCGCCGCCAGCCAACCTAAAAACAGCACTCTTTTGCGGCCGACTCGTTCCGACATCCGGCCCGCAACGAAATTGAGTGTGCCCTTGACGAATCCGAAGGCAGTAACAAACGCCATCAGCATCATGAACGAGCCCTTGGCCACGCCGAATTCGGTTTCGGCCAGCGCTGGCACCACAGTGCGGAACATGCCGATGGTCAGGCCAACAAAAAATACCTGCACCAGTTGATGTGAAAACTGGGCGAAGTTGTTGCGGATGCCGTAGCGGTACTCCATCGCCTCGTGACTGAGAATATGGCTCATGCTGATACGAACTAATCAGCTCACGCCGCGCCCAGATTGGCTTTTACCATGCGATCCATTTCCGCCGGCCGCGGCGGAATTTCCCGGGTCAGCGCGTCGACGAATGCGTTGCGATCCAGCGACAGCATGGGATTCCACCGCTTCTCGAAACCGACAGTCGAAGCAGGCTTGCCGGATATACCCGCGCCACACACGCTGCCCGCAACGTGGCCAGCATAGATTTCCACCTCGGGCGGAAGATTCAACAACTTGGCATGAATGCTGTCATGCAGCACGGCGGCCATTTCGGTTTCCTTGCCCGCCAGATCGGGACGGCCCGCAGCCCCGACAAATAGCGTATCGCCGGTCAACACAAACCAGGGCACTTCCGCGCGCCGCTTGTCTGTCACCAGCAGACAGATCGAATCCGGCGTGTGGCCCGGTGTATGCAGCACGTCGACATAGACATTGCCCACATCAATGCGCTGTCCGTCCTTGAGCGGCTCGAAGGCAAATTTCACCCGCCCGGCATTGGCTTCATGTAAGCAGTATTTCGCCCCGGTTTTATCGGCCAGTTCCCGGCCGCCAGAATAATGATCGGCATGAACGTGCGTGTCGATCACATGGGTAATTTTCACATCCTGCCTTGCGGCTTCGTTGATGAACCAGTCTTCATCGCCCAGCACCGGATCGACAGCGACAGCAACGTGACAGGAACCGCAACCGAACAGGTAGGACAACGTGGCTTCACGGGTGGCAAGCTGACGAAAGAACATGGCAAGTCTCCTTGGTTAAGGCCTTTGGATTTAAACGATGGTTTCAACAGGCAGGCCGTTGGCGCGCCATTCGGCCACACCGTCTTCAAGACGGATCGCCTGGAATCCCTTTTTGTTGAGTAGCTCCACGGCCTCCACCGCCATCAGGCAGAAGGGGCCACGGCAGTAGGCAACCACTGGCTTGTCGCGCGGCAGGTCATCTAGGCGCTTTTTCAGTTCATCCAGTGGCATGGACTGGGCATAGGGAAGATGGCCGGTGTGGTATTCCGTCTCGGGCCGCACATCCAGAACCGTCACCTCGCCTTTCTTTGCTCGCGCCAGCAGTTCCTTGCGGCTCATGGGTGTGAGCTCGTGGGCATGCTCTGACAATTTGGCCAGTGAAGCGCGAAGCTCCAGTAATCGGTCTTCAGCCAGCGAACGGATGGCAACCCAAAAATCCGCCACCACCTCGCTGGTCAGCCGGTAATAAACGTTTTTACCCTCCTTGCGGGCTTCCACCATATGCGCCAGCCGCAGTTCTTTCAGGTGCGCACTGGCCAGCTTGAGCGAAATTTCGGCCTCGGCTGCCAGCCGCTCTACCGGTTTCTCGCCCTGGCAGAGCAACTCGATCAATTCAAGACGCTTGGGGCTGCAAACCGCTTTGCCGATGCGGGCAACCTGGGCATACAGCACATCTTTTACTTGCCTTCCTGAATTTTTCATCTAATACTCCAATGAACGTTTGAATGTTAGACAGAACCCGAGTGCTTCGTCAAGTTTTTTCTCATAAGGAGAGCGTCATGGCCTTATCCGCCATTTTCGCTGGCCTGGCCACCGGCATGGTGCTGGGACTGTTTGGCTCTGGCGGTTCCATTATCGCCCTGCCGGCGCTGATGTACCTGCTGCATGTGGAGCCCAAGTCGGCCATTGCCATGAGCCTGGGTGTGGTGGCAGTCACCGCCACCGTCTCCGCCATGGACAACTGGCGCCGTGGCCTGGTCGACACAAGGGTCGCCCTGGTGTTCGGCCTATTCGGGGTGGCGGGCACCTTTGCCGGCGCGCGCCTGGGCCTGCTGACTCCCGTGGTGATCCAGCTCGGTCTGTTCGCCCTGGTGATGTACGCTGCGGCCTGGCGCATGCTGAAACCGGCCAGACTGGCCGCGCCAGCCGCGGGCGGCGTGCTCAACACCGGCGGCGGAACGGCCGCCATCGGCGGTTGCCAGAACTTCTTCTCGCCCTGCATGGGCCAGATTGCCTTGCATGGCATCAGCGTGGGGATATTGACCGGCCTGGTCGGCGTGGGCGGCGGCTTCCTCATCGTACCGGCCCTGGTGCTGCTCTCGGGCATTCCCATGAGGACCGCCGTGGGCACCTCGCTCGCCATCGTCGCGGCGAAATCTTTCGCGGGATTTGCCGGTTATATGGGCGGCGTGCCCATCAACTATGCATTAATGGGAAGCTTCACTGTCGTGACGGTGATCGGGAGCTTTGCCGGCGCCCATTTCGCCACACGGATTTCCCAGAATACGCTGAAAAAGGCATTCGCCTGGTTTCTGGTGGTAGTGGCGACTTACATCCTTTTCAAAAGCGTGATTGGAGGTTGACATGACACTGAAGGTAAAGGTCATTTCCCAGCAACCGCCCGGCGGCCGCTGCAATCTGTATGCGGCTTACGCCGATGCCCTGGCTCGGCATTTCCGGATAAGCGTGGAGACTGAGTACAGTGTAGAGCGTGGCGCCCACGGTGATGGATTCCCCAGCCTGTGGCTGAACGGCGTCGCCATACAACCCGAGGACGGCGCAATCATCATGCCCCTGGACATCCTCGCAACGCTCTCTGCGCAAGGTGTGCCTTCGGATGCCATGTTGGGCCTGGGTGAAGCACTGGAAACCCCGTTGGAACGCATATTGGGGAATTCGTTATAAAAGGAGAGCTGCCATGGAAACGAAAGGAAAATCGGTTTCAATCATGTGCTTTCACGACGAGTTGTGCCAGGTGTTCAACGCCATGATGACGGCCTTGTCCCTGCTCAGGGAAGGCGCGAAAGTCACGGTGTATTTCGGCTCGCGCGGCGTCAACGCCATTCACAAGGACAAGGTGGGCAAATTGCAATGCCTGCCGGACATGCCAGAAGTGGGCGAAGCGGTCATGAAGCGCATGGACGAACTGGACCTGCCGCTGGTGGAAGATCTGTTCTTCATGTTCATCCGCGAGGGCGGCCAGGTGCTGGCCTGTCCGCTCAACGTGCCGCTGTTCGGCATGAGTGAGCGCGACCTGATCGACGGCGCGAAGCTCGCCGACCCGACGCGCTACTACAAGGACGTGGTCATTCCGGCGGACATGAACCTGACGTTTTAAGGGCAAGTCATGCCCACCATCTATCTCGACTACAACGCTACCACGCCCATCGATCCGCGTGTGGCGGAAGCCATGCTGCCCTGGCTGCGCGAACACTTCGGCAACCCGTCCTCGGATCATGTTTACGGTCAAAGGGCAAAAAAGGCCGTGGCTCAGGCGCGGGAAGAGGTCGCGTCACTGATCGGCGCAAAACCGGAAGAAATCGTCTTCACCGGTTGCGCCACCGAGGCTAACAACCTGGCCATCCTCGGCACCGCTAGGTCGTGCGCAGGCCACCTGCTGTATTCCGCCATCGAACACCCTTCGGTGGCGCAGCCGATGCGGCAGCTGAAAAAAGAAGGCCGGGTAGTGGCGGAAATCCCGGTTGATATCGCTGCGCGCATCGATGCCGATGCGCTGCGAATCGGCAACGACGTAGCCCTGGTCTCCGTCATGCTGGCCAACAACGAAGTGGGCACCCTCCAGCCCATCCGCGCCATCGCTGATCGTGTTCATGCCGCCGGCGCGCTCATGCATGTGGATGCAGCCCAGGCAGTTGGCAAAATTCCCGTCAATGTGAACGAACTGGGCGCTGACCTGCTTACCATCGCCGGCCACAAGGTCTATGCGCCCAAGGGTGTCGGCGCGCTGTATGTGCGCTCAGGCACCCCCATTCAATCCATCCAGTACGGCGCTGGGCACGAACACGGCCTGCGGCCTGGCACCGAGAACGTGCCGCACATCGTCGCACTGGGCGAGGCCGCGCGTTTCGCCTGGCTGGAACTCGACGGCGAAGCCGCGCGCCTGAGTGCGCAGCGCGACGATCTGCACCAGCGCCTCGCCGCCGCGATTCCGGGCCTGTTACTGAACGGCCATGCCGAAGAACGCCTGCCCAACACGCTCAACCTCTCCTTCCCCGCCATCGAGGGCTGGTGCCTGCTGGCCGCTGCGCCGGAAGTGGCCGCCTCCACTGGTTCGGCCTGCCACGCCGGTAGTCATGCCGTCTCCGGGGTGCTGGCAGCGATGGGCTTTACACCCGAACGGGCAGCGGGCGCTGTGCGCCTGTCTCTGGGCCGCTTCACCACATCCGCCGAGATCGATGTGGCGGCTGATGCCTTGATCGCCGCCTGGAAATCTTTGGCGGCATGAAACCCGAAAACTACGACGCATGGTACAACACGCCGCGCGGGCGCTGGATCGGCGAGACGGAATTTGCCCTGCTGAATGAATTGCTCGCGCCCAGTCCAGGTGAGACCCTGCTCGACGTGGGCTGCGGAACGGGCTGGTTTACCCGCCGTTTTGCCGGCGCGAATACGCTGAAAGTAACCGGCCTCGACCCCAATGCGGAGTGGCTCAACTATGCCAATCAACACCATGCCCGCCGGCGCGCGCCCCAGATCGACTGGATCGAGGGCGATGCGCGCAGGCTTCCTTTCGCGGATGCCAGCTTTGACAACGTGGTGTCGGTCACCGCCCTGTGTTTCGTGGATAACTGGCCGCAGGCCCTGCGCGAAATGGCGCGGGTCGCGCGACGCCGCATGGTTCTGGGCCTGCTCAACCGCCATAGCCTGTTGTGGCGGGAAAAGGTCCAGACAGGCGGCAGCGGCGCCTACCGCGGCGCGCATTGGCATACAACGGATGAAGTTCGCAACGTGCTGGCCCAATTGCCTGTAAACAATGCGCGGATGCGCACGGCCATTTTTCTGCCATCGAGTTCAAGTCTGGCCCGGGCACTGGAGTTCATCCTGTCCAACCGGCTGGCCTGGGGCGGTTTTCTGGCGGTTTCGGCAGACGTGAAACGCTGAGACTCGGGTTAAAATGGCGCGATTCAAATCTTTCGCGCCATCATGACCAGCAACGAAATCCGCCTGCGCTTTTTGGACTTTTTCGCCTCCAAGGGCCACACCGTCGTTCCGTCCAGTTCGCTGATTCCCGGCAACGACCCGACCCTGCTCTTTACCAACGCGGGCATGGTGCAGTTCAAGGACGTGTTTCTCGGCCTGGACAAGCGTGCCTACGTGCGTGCAGCTTCTTCGCAAAGATGCGTGCGGGCGGGCGGCAAGCACAACGATCTAGAAAACGTCGGTTACACGGCACGTCACCACACATTTTTCGAGATGCTGGGCAATTTCAGCTTTGGCGATTACTTCAAGCGCGATGCAATCAAATACGCTTGGGAATTCCTGACCGAAGACATCAAGCTGCCAAAAGACAAGTTATGGGTAACGGTGTATGCGGAGGACGACGAAGCCTACAACATTTGGGCCAACGAGATTGGCGTGCCCAAGGATCGCATCGTTCGCATTGGCGACAACAAGGGCGCGCGTTATGCCAGCGACAATTTCTGGGCCATGGGCGACACCGGCCCCTGCGGACCCTGCACCGAAATCTTCTATGACCACGGTCCGGAAATTGCCGGCGGACCACCCGGCAGCCCTGACGAAGACGGCGACCGCTATATCGAAATCTGGAACAACGTGTTCATGCAGTTCAACCGCGACGAGTCCGGCACCATGCATCCACTGCCGAAGCCTTCCGTCGATACCGGTATGGGACTGGAGCGCATTTCAGCAGTGTTGCAGCATGTGCATTCCAATTACGAAATCGATTTGTTCCAGGCGCTGATCAAGGCCGCCGCGCGCGAAACCGGCTGTGCCGACATGGACAGCCCCTCGCTGAAAGTCATCGCCGACCATATTCGCGCTTGTTCCTTCCTGATTGTCGACGGCGTCATCCCCGGCAACGAAGGCCGAGGCTATGTACTGCGCCGCATCATCCGCCGTGCCCTGCGCCACGGCCACAAGCTCGGACAAGGCAAACCATTCTTCAACAAACTGGTTGCCGATCTTGCCGCCGTGATGGGTGAGGCTTATCCGGAGCTAGAGCAAGCCAGGGCGCGTGTCACCGATACGCTGCTGCAGGAAGAAATTCGCTTTGGCGAAACCCTGCAGCATGGCATGGCGATTCTGGAAGAGGCGTTGGCAGGTGGGGCGAAAACCCTGGACGGCAACACCGCTTTCAAACTCTATGATACCTATGGCTTTCCGCTCGACCTCACGGCCGACGTCTGCCGCGAGCGCGGCGTGACGGTGGACGAGGCCGGCTTCAACACCGCCATGGAGAAGCAGCGTGAGCAGGCACGCGCAGCGGGCAAGTTCAAGGCAGCAGGCACGCTGGAATACAGTGGTCAGCCCACGACCTTCCATGGCTACGACAGCCTGAATATCGACAGCGCGAGAATCACCGCCATTTATGTCGACGGCAGCGAAGTTGATGAAATCAAGCCAGGCCAGCAGGGCATGATTGTGCTGGACAACACCCCATTCTACGCCGAATCCGGCGGCCAGGTGGGCGATACCGGCATACTGGAAACCAGCAACGCGCGCTTTGAAGTTGGCGACACGCAAAAAATCCGCGCTGACGTGTTCGGCCACCAGGGCATGCTGATCCAAGGCGCACTATGCGTGGGTGATACTGTGGCAGCACGGGTAGATGGCCTGCGTCGCGCCCGAACCATGCGCAACCATTCCGCCACCCACCTGATGCACAAGGCCTTGCGCGAAGTGCTGGGCGATCACGTCCAGCAAAAGGGCTCGCTCGTCGATCCGGAAAAAACCCGCTTCGACTTTGCCCACACCGGCCCCATGACAGTTGAGCAGGTTCGCGCCGTGGAAGACAAGGTCAATGCCGAGATTCTGCAAAACCAAGCGACGCAGGCGCGCGTTCTGCCTATCGAAGAGGCAAAGAAAACCGGCGCCATGATGCTGTTCGGCGAAAAGTACGGCGACGAGGTGCGCGTGCTGGACATCGGCTCCTCGCGCGAACTGTGCGGCGGCACCCACGTTGCCCGTACCGGTGACATCGGTCCATTCAAGATTGTCATGGAAGGCGGCGTAGCGGCGGGTATCCGTCGCGTGGAGGCCATCACCGGCGACAATGCCCTGACCTGGTTGCACAATCTGGACGACCAGATACGTGAGGCAGCAGCCACCCTCAAGGCGCAGCCCGCCGAGTTGACTCATAAAATCAGCCAGATTCAGGATCAGGTAAAATCCTTGGAAAAGGAATTGTCTCGCCTGAAAGCCAAAATGGCCGCCAGTCAAGGGGATGATCTTGCTGCCGAAGCGTATGACATAGGCGGCATCAAGGTGCTGGCTGCACAAATTGAGGGCGACGCTCAAGCCCTGCGGGAAACCGCCGATAAGCTAAGAGATAAGCTGAAATCCTGTGCGCTGGTACTGGGAGCGTCTTCTAATGGAAAAGTCAGTCTGGTGGCCATGGTAAGCACCGATCTGACCAGCCGCATCAAAGCTGGCGAACTGGTCAATTATGTCGCCAGCCAAGTAGGAGGCAAGGGTGGCGGGCGGCCGGACATGGCGCAGGCGGGCGGCACTGAACCGGGCAAGCTTCCAGCCGCTCTGGCTTCAGCCAAAGAGTGGATGGCAGCCAAACTGGCCTGACGCTGGGCACGGTGTTTGCAGTAATTAACAACAGAAATTCATATTTCAGGGCAGAATCTCCAGGATCATGGGCAAATTAAGCGAAGCACTTTCCTCCAGCGTATCGAAGTTGCTGGGTGCGCGCGTCAATCAGGATGACCCTCTGTCCAGCATCAAATCCGTTACCCGCTGGGTGCAGAACCTGCCGGTGGGCGACGCGGTCAAGGCGCATCAGGAATTGCTGACCGAAATCAAGCGCTTCAACGAAAGCATCAGTGAGCTTTCCAGCGACCGCCTGAGCATCCTCATGCTGCTGGATGAAAAGGCTCAAGACCTTCAAACCACACTGGTTTACCAATATTTGCGCAACCCGAGGATGGCCCGCACGATAGAAAGCCAGCTTTGGCATGCCATTTACAACCTGAACTGGGAAGTGGTGCGGGCGTATCACAGCTTCACCCTTGGATTCACCCGCAGCCCGGCAAAATCGAAGCTGGAACAATTCATGCCGCTGGTCAGCCTGCGCGCCATACGCGGCTTCAGACAACTGATCAAGTGGCGCTTCATCCGCTATCAGCAACCGAGCGAAAAAGTGTGGCTGAGGCTGCACAATCTTTATGTGTTTGCTGAAACCGAAGGCTTCCAGAAAAAATCCTTGCTGGCATATCCGCATGACACGGCGGAAAGCACGTGCGAACACGAATATCTTCACGCCCTGATGCTGGATCAGTCCAACTCCGGTTCCCTGTACCCCCGCCAGATCGACCTGATTGACCGTTGGCTGGAGGGATGGCGCGAGAAGCTCTCGCTAAGCAAAACACTGAACGAAGGACAGCATGTGTTTGCCGTGGACACATCCGACGATCGCGGCCCAAGACGTATCCGCAACAAGGGACCGGAAATCACGACGCGTTACTGGTCCACCATGGAGTTGCTGGCCCGGCTTAAAACCATCCGTGCCAGCTTGAAAGAAGGCGATCCGCCGGCCAGGGTGGGCTTGACCGAGGACGCTCGCGTCTCCGAAAGCCTGGATTTGATCGAACAGCTTGAACGCCAGTGGGCGCCGCTCAATCATCGCGAACAGCGCCGCAAACCACGTCAATCCGTCAAGAAAGTAGTGGAAATCATTCATGGGCTGACTCCCCTGATCGCGCACATCAAGGAATGCGGCGGTGAACAGGGAAACAACATATACACCGACAACGTAATCTATGAAGAGGCTGCGGACATACATGTCTATGGCTTCGTCACCGACCGCACGCGTGAACGGACGAACCATGCGGCCCGCCCTTCAAGTTTGTTGCCTGATACTGAACGCTGGATCATGGAGGACGAAAGCGAGTGCGGCTATGGCACAACCATCGAAACTCATGACAAGGACTGGCTACGGGTAGGCGCGCTGGTTGGCGTCAAGCCCGACAAGGCGGAAACCTGGTCAGTTGGCATCGTTCGCCGCTTGTCGCGGTTTGGCGACTACCAAAGCTCGGTCGGCATTGAGACCCTTCCCGAGTCACCCGTTCTTGTCATGCTTTACGGGAAGAAAATGGCTGTCTACGAAGTCAATGGCATCGACACTGCCGGTACCGAACTTCCGATCGCCGCGCTGATTCTGCCTGGCGAAAACAGCACTACTTTAATCCTGGATCCAGCCGAATATGCGCACAAGCGCATCTTTGAATATACCCACTTGAACGGAAAACGCCTGATCCAGCTGGAAGAAATGGGTGAACGTGGCGAGGGCTGGATTCGTGTCAGCTTCTGTCCGCTGAACTAGATTCCGATCAGGCTGTTGCCAGCATGCGTGTTACGTTCTTTCGCAGTGCATTGATTTCATCCGCGCAAATGGCATGCGGCATGTCGTATTCATGCCAGTCAAGCGAACAGCCCGACTTGATCAGCATGTCCGACCCCGCCTTGGCCAGGTCAAACGGGATGACCGTATCCTGCCTGCCGTGCGCCATGAAGACTGGAACGCTGGGAAGCGGTTCGGGCACATCTGAAAGATAAGCGGGCAAATAGCCCGAAAGTACGGCCACCCCCAATAAATCCACGCCCAAAGCTGCCGTCGCCAGGCTGATCACCGCCCCTTGCGAAAACCCCGCAAGCAAGACAGGCAAATCGTTCTCCGCGCGCAGGTTTTCGATCATGGATTTCACGGCATGGGCCGAGGCCTGCATACCTGCAACATCCTCGCGCCATTGCAGGTCTGGCGAAGCGATGTCGTACCATGCACGCATCGCCAAGCCACCATTCAAACTTACCGGCCGGACAGGTGCATGAGGCAGCACATGATGAATCCCGGCAATTTCCAGCATTTGGGCAACGGGTTCCAGATCATAGCCATCCGCCCCCAAACCATGCAGCCAGACCATCAGCGCGCGAGGGGGCTCATCCGGGCGGATTTCAAGCATTTCAAACATGTTTTTTTGGCTTATCAGACAATCCGTTTATCCGCCAATGGCAGGCTGACCCCAAAGTCTTGGGCATTCTGGCATTAGTCTGGCAAAATTGTCGAAAAATCGACAAATAATCCTAAAGTCGAAGGGCAATTTACCCGAAAAAATAAGAACCAAACAATAAGGAGCGAGCGTGGCCAAACCGGATAAACCCGTTCTATTAATCGTCGACGACGATCCGCTGATTTCGGATACGTTGAGCTTTGTTCTCAGCAAGGACTTCGAGGTCGTCGCGGCGGAGTCCCGGGCACAGGTTAAAAGTCTGCTGACCCAGCTTAGCAACCCGCCGCAACTGGCGCTCGTCGACCTGGGGCTGCCACCCCAGCCGCACAAGCCTGACGAAGGTTTCGCCCTGATATCGGACTTGCTGGGTATCTCGCCCACCATCAAGATCATTGTGCTCTCAGGCCAGAGCGACGAAGCCAATGCCCGCCACGCTCGCGCGCTGGGCGCCATCGATTTTGTCGCCAAGCCTTGCGAACCCGACAGGCTCAAATCCCTGCTGTTCAATGCCCTGATGATTCAGGATGCGGAGCGTTCCGCCGAAAAGGTTCCCGCGCCCGCCAAGGATTCCGGCATTGTCGGCATCAGCCCCAGCATGGACAAGCTGCGCCAGCAGATTCAGCAATATGCCAGCGCGCCTTTCCCGGTGCTGATCGAAGGCGAATCGGGCAGCGGCAAGGAAAAAGTCGCCTCCAGCCTGCACCAGCTTTCGCCCCGTTCCAGCAAACCTTATCTGGCGCTGAACTGCGCCGCCATTTCACCCACACTGGTTGAACCTACGCTTTTCGGTTATGCCAAGGGTGCCTTTACCGGCGCAACCACGGCGCGCGCAGGCTATTTCGAGGAAGCTGAAGGCGGAACCTTATTCCTGGACGAAATCGGCGAGCTACCGCTTGAACTGCAGGCCAAGCTGCTGCGTGTACTGGAAAACGGCGAATTCCAGAGGGTGGGCGAAACCCAGTCGCGCAAGTCCAACGCGCGGGTAGTCGCCGCCACCAACCGGGACCTGCGGGCCGAAATCAAGGCCAGCCGCTTCCGTGCGGATCTTTATCATCGCCTATCGGTTTTCAGCATTGCCGTGCCGTCATTGCGCGAGATGGGGCCGGACAAACTCAAGCTGCTGGATCACTTCCGCGATTTCTATGCCCGCGAAGCGCGCAGCACGCCTTTCGAACTTGACACCCATGCGACGCAACTGTGGGAGGACTATCACTTCCCGGGCAACGTGCGTGAGCTGCGCAATATCGTCATCCGGCTGACCACCAAATATCCCGGCATGAAAGTCAATGCCGAGCAACTAGAGGCCGAGCTGGATACCGATACTGCCTACCCACAGGAAATTCCGCTGCCCAACGATGCCAAGGCGCTGATCGAAACCGCGCGCAAGCAATTGCAGACCCTGGCCAATTTCAACCTGGACCAGACCCTGCGGCAATGGGAAAAGGCCTATGTCGAAGCCGCGCTCAACATGACGCACGGCAATCTCTCGCAAGCGGCAAAGCTACTCGGCATCAACCGCACCACGCTGTACAGCCGCATGCAGACGTACAGCAATGAATAATGGGCCGCCGCGTTGTATCTTGAATATTTCGGCCTGACCGATCCCCCTTTCCGCATCACGCCCAACACCGACTACTGGTTTGAAGGCGGGCAACGCGGGGATTTGCTTGCCACGCTGGTGTATGCGATCACCCATGGCGAGGGATTGATCAAGGTCGTTGGCGAAGTTGGCAGCGGCAAGACCATGCTCTGCCGCATGCTGCAGCAGCAACTGCCGGATAATATCGACACGGTTTATCTGGGCAATCCCACTTTGCAGCCCGATGAAATTCTCGTCACGATACTGTCTGATCTGGGTGTCAACGGAACGACCGCAGGCAATCGCCAGATTCTGCTGGATCAACTCAATAATGCCCTGCTTTCCCGTCACGGCAGCGGCCGCCGTGTCGTAGCCTTTGTCGAGGAAGCGCAAGGCATGACGCTTGAGAGCCTGGAGTTCATGCGTCTGCTGACCAATCTTGAAACGGCCTCGGACAAGCTGCTGCAAATCGTGTTGTTTGGCCAGCCCGAACTGGACCAGACCCTGGCTGACCCACGGATTCGCCAGTTCAAGGACCGCATTACCCTGAACCTGACATTGCCACCGCTTTCCGAAAGCGACACCCGCAATTATTTGAGAAGCCGTCTTCAGGTGGCCGGCTACCGTGGCCCCGATCTTTTTTCCAATGCCGTGGTAAAAACCATCGCCCGATTTTCCGGTGGGCTGTCGCGGCGCATCAACATTCTGGCCGACAAATCCTTGCTGGCCGCGTATGGCGATGAAACACACAACCTTAGCGTTGCGCATGTCAAGGCGGCCGCAAAAGACGCTGAAATGCAATCAGCAAGGTTACCCCCCATCAAGCTGCGTCGATGGGGCTGGGCCATGGCAGGCGTTACCGCTGGATTGACGTTGCTGGCCTATCTAAGCTGGTTTGCACTGGGAGTGCAGGCTACGCCAGCTCTGCTCACGTCACCTCCCGCTGCCAAAATCACCCTGCCTGTTCAGCCCGTTGCCGCCACACCCGTCGAGTCAACGATGACTGATGCTTCGATTCCGGATAGCGCCAACTGGATAAGAAGTGCACCTGCCAGCACCTTCGTCATTCAGGTGCTGACAGCCAAAAATGCCGAGGAAGCCTTTGTCCTGCTTGAAGGCAAGCAAGACCAGTTTCCGCAGCCGCTTCGCGGCTTTAATGCACGCACAAAGAATGGTTTAGCCTGGGTAGTGGTCGCGGGTGAATTTCAGGACCGGCAGACCGCCTTGATCGCGCTATCCGGCCTGCCGCCCGAACTGCGCACCCCTGAAGTATTTTTACGAACGGCGGGAAAAATTCGCGCCACCCTCCCGCAAGAGGAAAACCGCACATGACTCTTCACCCCGCCCTGGCATTCCTGATTTTCGGGACTGGTCTTGTCCCCTTGCTGTCCGGCTGCGTACCGCCAAAGGCTTTTGATACTTCTCCCGGGCACATCCAGCGTGAAGCGGAACCGGCAAAAGTCGAGACCGCACCGCCGCCAGCACCGGTCAAGTCCGCCCCTTATACGCCGCCACCTCGTCCCGCACCGGCGGTTCCCACCTATACCGTTGTCGTCAACGACGTTGCCGTGAAAGACCTGCTTTTTTCAATCGCGCGCGACACCAAATTCAACATCGACATCCACCCCGGCATTACCGGACGTGTTTCGCTTAACGCGGTCAACGAGCCTTTGCCTGCGATCCTTGATCGCATCGCACGGCAGGCAAATTTGCGTTATGTGATGGAAGGCAAAACCATCAGCATCCTGCCGGATACGCCTTTCCTCAAAACCTACAAGGTCAATTACGTCAATCTGTCGCGCAACACAACTTCCACTATCGGTGTGGCATCGCAAATTTCCGCAACCGGATCTGGCGCAGTCACATCTGGCGGGAGCTCCGCAACTGCTGGCAATAACTCCAACACCAACGTCACCACAACGTCCAATAATGATTACTGGGTAGTGCTGAAGGACAACATCGTCAACATACTTTACGCCACCAAGGCAGAGCAGAAAAAGTCTGAAGAACGTGCCGCAATAGCAGAAGCCAATCGGATTCAGGTTGATGTCCGGGACAATGACAACGCAAGGAACAGCTTGTCCAAAAACCAGGAACTTATTCGTTCGGCCATATCGCAAAGTGCTGCACCGCAGCCCGGTGATAGCGAGCGCGAAGTCATTGTCAATGCTGTGGCCGGCACGGTTTCCGTTTTTGCCAACGAGCGGCAGCACCAACTGGTACAGGAATATCTCGACAAGGTTTCCAGTGCATCGCAACGCCAGGTAATGATCGAGGCGACGATTGTAGAAATTCGCCTGAAGGATCAATACAAGGCGGGCATTAATTGGTCCAGTCTCGCAAGTGGCTTGTCAACCGGCTGGTCCGTTACCACCGCACCTACCGCACAAACAAACCTGGCCAATTCCCTGTCGCCGTTCTTCTCCATCGCCTACACCAACAATGACAAGTGGGATTTCAAGGCCACAATCGATCTGCTTGAGTCCTATGGTTCAACCAAGGTGCTCTCCAGTCCAAGGCTAATGGCGCTAAACAATCAAACTGCTTTACTTAAGGTGGTCGACAATCTTGTTTACTTCAACGTCAAGGCCGATACCACCACCGCTGCCAATGCTGGCATCACGAAGTCATTCACCACCACCGCTCAGACCGTCCCAATTGGCCTGGTAATGAGCCTGACGCCTCAAGTGAGTGAGAATGGTCAGGTCACATTGAATGTCCGCCCAACCATCACCCGCAAGGTCGGCGATGTAATCGACCCCAATCCCGACATCCCTGTATCCATCCCCAACAAGGTGCCCGTTATCCAGGTACGTGAAATGGAATCGCTTCTTCAGGTTCGTAGCGGTCAAACGGTCATTCTTGGTGGCCTGATTCAGGACGACATCAGCGGCGCACGCGACGGACTGCCCGGACTGTCCCGACCGGAAGGAATCGGCGCCATTTTCGGTCAGCATGAACGACTGAACAGCCAAACCGAACTGGTGATTTTCCTGAGGCCCATCATTGTCACCGATGGCTCATTGCAGGATGACGAAATGCGCCGCTTTCAGCGATTGCTGCCCGCGAGGACCAGCAGCACCCCATGAGCCTGTTACTCAAAGCCCTCAGGCAGGCAGAGCAGTCCCACGCCAGTCATTCCAAAGCTGTCAATGTAAATGAAGACGGCATGGACGAACTCGAGCTTGAACCGCTGGCAAGCACGCTGTCGAAACCCAGGCGTGAATGGGTGGAGCCTCCCGGCCAGGATGAAGAAATAGCTCATCCTGGCAAAATTCGCGAGTGGCGTTGGCCGCTTGGACTGGTGCCCACAACTGCCCTGCTTGCGGTGTTCATCGCGGCAGCCTATGGCTTCTATTTTTACAGGATGACCCAGCCCCAAAGCTGGACAGCCGCTGCGCCTGCCATCATTCCGCCGCCCAGCCTCGCACAACCGCAACCCACCACGCCGCCAGAGGTCGCCCCGGTAACCGTGCGCGAGGAAAACTCCGGCGAACAATCTGAAGCGGTGCTTACTAATCCGCCCACACCGCAAACGGCCAAGATGAAACCAGCCCGCCTTCCGGCGCGGCAGCCCTCTACGTCGACAATGCAGCCGAGTACCTCAAGCTCGGTTCTGATACCAACACCTTCTCTACGCTCCAACCTGCTTGAAGAGGCCTATGCCGCATTCCAGGCTGGCAGGCTGGATGAAGCCCAGGCTCTCTATCAACAGCGAACCAGCGCCAGCCCTGATACAGATGCCCTGCTTGGACTGGCGGGCATTGCACAAGCCAGGGGGCAATCCGCCGAAGCCATTCGGCTGTATCAGGCCGTGCTGGATATCTCTCCGCGCAATGCCATCGCCCAGGCCGCGCTGATCGACACTCTTGGCACCACGGATTCCGTGGCGGCTGAATCCCGTATCAAAAACATGATCGCACGCGAGTCCAGCGGATTTCTGTATTACGCGCTGGGCAATTTGTATGCCGATCAAAAACGCTGGTCGGATGCCGAGCAGGCTTACTTTGATGCACACCAGCTTGAACCCGGCAATGCTGACTACGCGTTCAATCTGGCGGTGAGCCTGGATCATCTAAAGCAGACCGATGCTGCTATCCGTTATTACGAATCAGCGCTCAAGCTGGCTGGCCCGACCACGCGGTTCAATCGTACCCAGGCTGAAAAGCGCATCAGCCAACTGAAAAAGTAGTCGCTCAGAATGGAAAGGCGCAAAAAACTCCGCATGGGCGAATCCCTGGCCACCCAGGGATTGATCACGGTTGACCAGCTGCGCATCGCACTCAAGGAGCAGAAAGCCACCGGTCTTCCAATCGGCCGCCAGCTTGTGGCGCTTGGGTTCATCACTGAAGCAGTGCTTCGTGATCAGCTTGCTCATGCGCTGGGCAGCCAGGCGATCGACCTCGCGCAGGTCGTCGCCGATCCCGATGCCTTGAAACTGGTACCCGAAGATTTCGCCCGCCGCCACCACCTTCTGCCCATTGCCTACGACGAGGAACGTGATGTGCTGACGGTGGCTACGACCGACATGTTCAACGTGGTGGCGCTCGACCAGCTCAAGGCCGGTCTGGGCAGCCAGATGGAAATTGACGCGCTGCTGGCAGGCGAAGCCCAGCTGCTTGAATACATCGACCTATTCTACGGATTTGACTTATCCCTGGACGGTATCCTGCGCGAAATCGAAACCGGCGAAGTCGATTACCAAAGCTTTACCCACGAAGTCGAAGAATACACCCAACCTGTCGTCAGGCTGGTCGGTGCGCTGCTGGTGGATGCGGTCAAGCGCCGCTCCTCAGATATCCATTTCGAGCCAGAGCATGCCTTCCTGCGCATTCGCTATCGCATCGACGGCGTGCTCGAACAGGTTCGCAGCCTGCACAAAACCTACTGGCCGGGTATCGCCGTGCGGCTCAAGGTCATGTGCGGCATGAATATCGCGGAAACCCGCGCACCGCAGGATGGCCGCATGTCGCTGACGTTAAATGGCCGGCCGATTGATTTCCGCGTGTCGTCCCAGCCTGGCATTCATGGCGAAAATATCGTTCTGCGCATTCTGGACCGCGAGAAATCCATCATGCCGATGGAAAGCATGGGCTTCACGCCGGATGCGCTCAGGCAGTTGCAACTCATGATGGCACGGCCTGAAGGCATCCTCATCATCACCGGGCCGACGGGGTCAGGCAAGACCACCACGCTGTATTCGATGCTCTCACACCTGAACAACGAGACCATCAACATCATGACCCTGGAAGATCCGGTGGAATATCCGGTCACCCTCATGAGGCAAACCTCGGTCAATGAAACCGTAAAGCTGGATTTTGCCAACGGCATCCGCTCCATCATGCGGCAGGATCCCGACATCATTCTGGTCGGCGAAGTCCGCGACAGGGAAACGGCGGAAATGGCTTTTCGTGCCGCCATGACCGGCCATCAGGTGTTCACCACGCTGCACACCAACTCCGCGCTGGGCGTGTTCCCGCGCCTGCTGGATATCGGCATCCCGCCCGGAATCATGGCTGGCAACATCATTGGCGTGGTGGCGCAGCGGCTGATACGCAAGCTGTGCCCGCACTGCAAGTCGCCTTATACCCCCGACGAAAATGAAGCCCACCTGCTTGGTTGGGAAGCAGCAGGCAAACCTGTGATCTACCAGCCAACTGGATGCGAGCATTGTGATGGCAAGGGCTATCGTGGCCGTATGGCGCTGATCGAAGTACTGCGGCTGGATACGAACATGGACGAGCTCATCGCCTCGGGCGCACCCATGCAGGCAATGCGGCAGGCAGCGCAGGAACGCGGCTACCATCCGCTCGCGGAAGACGGCATTCGCCGCGTTCTGGAAGGCCTGACTTCCCTCGCCGAAGTTTCCCGTGTCGTTGACCTGACAGGACGCGTCTGATGCCGTTTTACCAATACCGCGCCATGGACCAGACCGGCCGCACCAACCGTGGCTGGCTAGCTGCACTCAACGAAGTAGATCTGGAACTGCGTCTGAAACGCATGGGGCTGGACCTCATCACGCTGCGTCAAACGGGGCGTGAAACCCTGCCTGGCGGCGAGCGCATAACCCGGCGCGACCTCATTACCTTCTGCTTTCACCTCGAACAGATTACCCGTGCTGGAATCCCGCTGCTGGAAGGCCTGCGCGATCTGCGCGACACCATGGACAAGCACAGTTTCCGTGACATCCTGTCCGCCCTGCTGGAAGACCTGGAAGGTGGCAAAGTGTTGTCACAAGCGCTCGCCGCGCATCCCTCCGTATTCGACAGCGTGTTCATCAGCGTCGTGAAAGCGGGCGAACAAACCGGCAGGCTCGACGTTGTATTCGAAAACCTGGCCACCACGCTCAAGTGGCAGGACGAAGCTGCCTCGCAAACCCAGCGACTGATGATCTACCCAGCCTTTGTCATGATATTTGTGCTGATCGCCGTGGGTGTGCTGATGGGTTACATGGTGCCACGCTTCGAACCATTTCTAAAAACCGCCAACATCCAGCCGCCGCCTTCCACCCTGGCCATGTTTGCAACCGCCCACTGGCTCAACGAAAACGGCTTGTGGCTACTGCTCCTGATTACCACCCTGCTGACCGCTCTGATAGTCTGGACCAGGCGCACCACCGCAGGCCAGTTGTGGCGTGATCGCTTGTTGCTGAATCTGCCAATACTTGGCGCCATTCTGAAGAAAGTCATACTGGCCAGATTCGCCCACTATCTTTCTCTCTTGTATCGTTCTGGCGTGACCGTCCTGGAGTCGCTGCGGACCAGCGAAGCCATCGTCGGAAACCGTGTTGTCGCAGCAGGTATCCGCCAGGCTGGCCAGCAGATTTCCGAAGGCCGCGGGCTGACCGACTCCTTCGCCAACCTGGGCATTTTCCCGCCGCTGGTGATCCGCATGCTGCGCGTGGGCGAAAATACTGGCGCGCTGGATCGTGCGCTGGACAACGTGACCTACTTTTACAATCGTGAAGTCGCAGATTCCATTGAACGCGGTTTGAAGATACTGGGACCTGCCCTGATACTGTTTGTGGCGATCCTGCTTGGATTCTTCATGATTACCGTGCTGTTGCCGGTTTATGACATGGCGTTCAACCTTCCGCTATGAATCTGGGTCAACGTCTCCTCGTCTATCTCAGCCCGCGTGGCGGACTTGTCCTGCTGGCGGGCTGGCGCAGTCTGGACTGGCTGGCTGAAGTTCCTGCAACTGAAGAAGGCCTCCAGCGTTTTTCCAGTCTGCTGGCGCAGCACAGTCGCCTTCCTGTCACGCTGATCGTGGACTCAGTGGACGAGGATTACCGTCTCGAAACCCTTCCGCATGTGCTTGGCCGCGCTCGCCAGGAACTGCTGGTGCGCAAGCTGCGGCAAATCTTCCGCAACGCGCCCTATTCAGCCGCCATACAACAGGGACGCGCCAGTGAAGGCCGGCGTGATGACCGCTATCTGATGGTTTCCCTGACAGACAGCGAATGGCTGCAACCCTGGGTCGCCGAAATCCGCAGGCAGAATATTCCGTTTGCCGGCATGACATTGATGTCTCTTGCCGCCGAGAATGTGCTTAAGCGGCTCAAGATTTCCGCCCCGCATGTATTACTCGCCTCCCGGCAATCTGCGGGGCTGAGGCTTTCCTATTTTCAGCAGGGTCGCTTGCGTTTTTCCCGGCTCACCCGTACAGACAACGCGGGCAACGCCAACTTGAATATCGCGGACGAGGTATCCAAGACTCAGCTTTATCTTTCAAGCCAGCGAATCTTTCCACGCGAAGCGCGTTTGACAGTTGCACTTCTGGATCTGTCCAGAACGCTGCAGTCCGCGCAAGCTTCACTCGGCGCGGACCCTCAGTTCGAAACCCGCCTGCTTGATGCGGACGAAATTGGCCGCAGGCTGGGCATACCCGCGGCACTGATGGTCAACGCACCTGAAGTTGTATATCTGGCAGCACTGGAGCCGCATTTTGAAAATCTTGCGCCAGCCACCCTTTCAAAGTCATTCCGGTTGCATCAGATCAAATGGGGATTATTCGCAGCAGGCAGCGCGGCATTGGTATCAGGTGCCGCCATGGCAGGATGGAACTGGCTTCAGGTACGCGCGAACACCTCGCAGATGCAGCAGATTGAGGCTTCCATCCGACAGAGTGAGACGCTGTACCGGGAAACCTTGAAACAATTGCCAAACGTGCCTTTATCCGCCGAGTCTCTCTCGCGGCTGGTTGAAACCGCCGGCCGGATCGAGGCGGCAAATCATACGCCGCGACGTGCCTATGAAGTGCTGTCGAACGTTCTTGACCGCCACCCCGACATCTTGCTCGACAAGCTTTCCTGGGACAGCAGTGGTTTGAGCACCGGTGGTACTACCTCCCCCGCAGAGTCGCTTGTGCTCGACGCACGCATATGGCCGTTTAATGGTAATTACCGTGACGCCAAGGACAAAATCAACCACTTCATGCAAGACTTGCGCGCACAGTCTGGCGCAAGTGAAGTTGTATTACGCAGCGAGCCAGTCAACACCGCCTCCAGCTCAACGCTCTCGGGTACAACCCTGCAAAATGCTCAACTTGCGGAAGCCCGCTTTTCCATGGGACTTACGCTTCGGAGTGCCCAGCCATGAAAACTGCCAGCCTGCGCACCTTGCTGCCAATGCTTGCGTTCTTCCTGATCGCGCTGGCCCTCTCCGCCTGGGTCTGGATTACAACCGGCAAACATGCCGAAACGACAAGGAATCAGAAGGAGAACCTCGAGCTGGCACGAGGGGCCGCTCAATCCAAGTTAATGCGGTCGGGCGCGGAAAAAAATCTGATCCTGTCCCATCTTTCTGCCTACAAACGCCTTGAGCAAAAGGGTGTGGCAGCCGGTGGCGACCGCCTGGCGTGGCTGGAAGCCGTCCAGAAATCTAACGAGTCCACACGCCTGTATGGCGTTCAATACACTTTTGAACCTGCCAGCCCTTCATCTGACTCCGCTGAGATGGAACAAACCCTGATGAAGCTGCGCATGCCGCTATTAACTGAAAACGACCTGACCCTTTTTCTGGACAAGCTGGCTTCCAGCGGCATAGGCCTGTTCAGAACAAAATCATGCACGCTCAGCCGCACCGGCAATCCCCAACCCGAAATGCTCAACCAGCCGGGTCTGGAAGCGGAATGTGAACTGCTATGGTATAGCGCCAGAAAAGTGGGGGGGGCATGAAAGCCGCGCTCGGTCTGATTCTGTTTTCGCTGCTGGCGCCGCCAGCAAGCCTTGCCGATCTTGGCCGGCTGTTCTACACCTCTGAGCAGCGGGCCGGCCTGGAAAAAGCCAGGCTGCAAAATCGAACTCAATCAGTTCAGACCGACAGCTCTCCCCCAAAACCAGTGACCTATGATGGGGTCGTTATCCGGAGTGACGGCCATTCCACCCGCTGGATCAATGGCAAACCGCAGGCAGGCGAATCCTTTGAGTTCAATGCAAGAGGCAAAACGCTCAAGCCTGGCCAGACGCTTGACCAGGGCCGCGTTTATGAAGCGCATGGCATCCGTCGATCAGAAGCCAAGGAAATGCCATGAATACTCAGCGCGGCTTTACCCTGATCGAACTGGCCATCGTTCTGGTTATCCTTACTGTTCTGGCGGGTGGCTTGCTGGTTCCTCTAACCGCGCAAATCGAATCCCGAAGAACAATTGAAACAAAACGGACACTTGAAGAAGCGCGAGATGCAATTCTGGGGTATGCAGTCAACCACGTATGCTCCATAAGTTGTTCTGGAAGCAGTTGCAGTCCCACACACTCTTGCGATACCACAAGTTGTAACACTTACTGCGCAAATCCACTCGTTGCATCAGGATCATGGCCTAACGCAATACTGCGTCATTATTTGCCTTGTCCCGATACAGATGGAGACGGTCTGGAAAATCGAACAGGTGAAACTTGCACCCAAGCTCAAGGAAACCTTCCGTGGGTTACGCTGGGTGCGGCATCACAGGACGCATGGGGCAACAGACTCCAATACAGTGTCAGCACAACTTACGCCAACCGATCTTTAGGATTCACAAGCGGAAGCATTGGACCAAACCAGGTCTGTGATACCTCAAGCGGCGGTTGCAGCAGCGGCAATATTGCCAGGGATGTTCCTGTTGTAGTGTTATCCCATGGCCCCAATGGTTACGCCGCGCTCAGCGCAAATGGAACGACCTTGACAACGCCAGCCGGCACGGATGAGCTGGAAAACGCACTTTCCGATGCGGACCAGAAATTCGTCAGTCGCATACCCTACAAACCCGCGGACAACAGCTCATCCGAACTCGTCAAGGAGTTTGATGACATGCTGATCTGGATTCCAACTACGCTGCTTACTACTCGTGTCTGTCCGGCAGGAGGCTGTCTTTAGGCATCAATCTTATCAAGACATTCCCGGAACGATTCTCGACCATTCTCAACTCAAAACCTAACATGGAGGCTTGTCGGGCAGCCTGATAAAGCCCCACCCCCAAGCCCATTTCCGAGTTGACTGGCCCCAGAAAAAGATTTCGCGCCACATGATCCGGGGCGGGATCACCATCATCCTCCACCGAGAACACAAATCCCTCCTTACAGGATAACTCTGCTTTAACAGCAACCGGCTGACCATCCGCCTTGCGCTTGCGTAAGGCGTTTGTCAGAAGATTATCCGCCACGCTGTCGAACAGATCCTGAGGCAACTTTCCATCACATCCCTCCTCAAGCGTAGCGAACTGAACCCGGTCATGCGCGTAACGCGCCTGCAAATCTCTCCACCAGGTTTCAGCATTGATCAAATTACTGTCCACCTCATGCGGCTGTTTGAGCTTGTCGACGGTATTCTGCAAACGTTGCGCGAGTTGCGGAATTTGCCGCACCAGCAAGGCCTGAAGCCGCTCCGCATCTTCCGGGCCGCTGGTTTCTGCCGCGGTCATCAGGGTTTTCATGGATTGAAGGATATTTTTGACATCGTGCGTCAGCCGGGCGCCGGTTTCATGAATCGCCTGGGTGTAGGCCTGATCCCGCAGCGTCTGTTCTCGAACCTTGCTGGCATAAAAATAGCCCAGCAATTGAGACAACAGCCTGACATGCAGTGATAGCGCAGGCGTAAGCGGCCGTTCCGAAAACCACTCCAGGGCAAGCCCGTGAAAAGCATGGTTGGAAACATGCGCTGATCGCTTGCCGTACTCCCCTCTCCCTCGTGCCGTCGTCCAGGTTCCGCCGCTGATCCAGGCCAACGACGAAGTATCCGCCAATGCATCGCGCACAAACGTTTCCGGGTCCCGCTCGCGCTCGGCACGCGTCGCCAACCCGCGCGCCCATTCCTCGAACGGCAGACCCACGGACAGCAAATAGCGCGACATGACTCCGCCCAACCCGGAAAATCCCGCGCGCGGATTCCATAGCCAACTCATTACAATCAATAGCACAGCCATGCCAGTCAGGGTCTGCGCCAGTGAAATGGCATAGCCTGATTTTGTTACCGCGACAACGGCAAACGTGCCCAGCGCCAGAACCACCACCATCAGGAATACCATCAATCCGTAGAAAAAGTCCATCGCGTTGGCCATGGCAGCAGGCATCCTGCCGCGTGAGATGAGAATCAGCGCGGGCAGAACCGGCAGTCCCCATTGAACAAGCTGACGCAGCAATGCTGGCAGACTCTGATCCGCCAACACCCTTGGCATGATCCATAACAAAAGCAAGGTCAGCAGGTAAGTCAGCGCCAGAAGATAAATCCAGCGCTGCCCCCTGCCAGGCATTCCCGCCGCAACTGCGCCAGTCAACCCCGCCAATACCGCCACCCACAGTGCAATCATCCACCCGCTCGGTACCAAAATCAGCAGGGCTGCCATCCCAAGAACTGGAACCGCCAGGCGTGTTTCCAGTTTCTGCTGTCCTTGCAGCAGCGGTTGCCACAACAGAAAAAAACCATAGTGAGCCATCAGAAAGGCTCTGACCCACTCCTCGCCGGTTTCGAATGCCACCGCCACATGCAGACTAAGCAGCATGAACGCCAACCAGCGAGTATGCGAAATGGAAGTCAGAAACGCCGCGTAGCGGCCGATGGTGGTATTCAAAATTTTTGCCAAGTCATGAAACTGAGGACTTATTCAGTGTCGGCACCCTTGCATAAAACTTGATGTGAAGAATGACAAAATCCCGGCATCCCTGTTGATTATTCGTCACGATTTCCAAGAACCCTCTCCTAATTCCCTAGTACTTGCCTTGTCAATCCATGGTTATGGCTTGTTTTGATATGGGAAAATTTTGGCATGTATTTTGCACATTTAAACTTGGGTCCCAACTACAAGGAGTGCTAAATGAAGCACAATCAACGCGGTTTTACCTTGATCGAGATTGCCATCGTATTGGTCATTATCGGTCTTTTGCTGGGTGGCATCCTTAAAGGCCAGGAGCTGATCACCAGTGCGCGCGTAAGAAATCTGGCGAATCAGATTGACGGCGTCAAAGCAGCCTATTTCGGTTTTCAGGATCGTTATCGTGCACTGCCGGGCGATTTTAATCTGGCTGGTACACAAATCCCGAATGTGGCTTCCACTACCGTGGGTGATGGGGACGGCCAAATTGAGTCCGGTCTGGAATCAATCGCGGTCTGGGATCACCTTTCGCATGCAGGATTCATTAACGGCACGTTCACTTACAATGCTACTGAATCCAACACCACTACTCCGACCAACCCCTGGAATGCGCGCATGCAGATGATTTACGACAACGTTTATGCCGTCGAATCAGGGACAGCCACGAATCGGCACAACCTGAAAACCGGGCCCCAGATTCCGGTAGAAGTGCTGGCGGAACTGGATCGAAAAGTTGACGGTGGCGATGGTGCGGAACGGGGCACCCTGCGTTTTTCAGCGTATGCTGCGGGCGGTACCGCACCTACCGCCGCTAACTGCTACGATGCTACCACTGGCGCCTGGCTCGCAGGCTCTGGAGAAGCTAATTGCGGAGCAGCCATCCTGTTCTGATTGCCAAACCAGTCAAACCATGAAAAAAGCGGCCTATGAGGCCGCTTTTTTCATCCCTGAAGCAGACTGATTTCGGCTGCAGCCAGATTCTCCGCTATTCCGCGCAGCACCAGCACATCACCTTCTTCAATCACAGTTTGCGGACCGGGATTAACCCCTCGGATGCCGCGCCGCCTGACCGCAATCACCTCCACCGACAGCGAATCGAGATGCAGATCGTCAAGCTTTTTGCCGGTCGCTGCGGATTGAGCAGTCATTAACACCGAAAACAGCCGAGGCTGCGCTTCCTCATCAAGGTCTTCATCCGTATCCGTCGCGCCGCGGAAGAATCCGCGCATCAACGCGTAGCGTGATTCGCGCACGGACCGGATGCGCTTCAAGACCTGCGAAAGCGGGATGCCCAACAGCATCAGCGCATGGGAAGCCAGCATGAGCGACCCCTCCATGACTTCCGACACGACTTCTGTCGCGCCGGCATCCTTCAACTGGTCGATATGACTGTCGTCTATGGTGCGCACAACTACGGGCAATTCAGGTTTGATGTCCTGTACATGCCGGAGAATGGACATGGCTGCATTCAAATCCGAAAACGTGATGACCATCGCCCGGGCGCGCGAAATGCCTGCCGCGATCAATACCTCGCGTTTCGCGGGATCGCCAAACACCACACTCTCGCCAGCGGCGGCGGCAGCCTTGACACGTTCTGGATCGAAATCCAGCGCCACGAACGGTATGCTTTCCGTCTCCAGAAAACGTGCCAGACTTTGGCCGCTTCGTCCATAGCCGCAAAGAATGACATGGCCACTTTTGCCGAATGTCTTGAGCGCGATGTCATGCACTTCCTTGGCACGATTAGCCCATTCGCTTCCGGCCAGTTTGCCGGTAATCCATTCCATGCGATGGATCAACAAGGGCGCGATCAACATTGAAATCACCAACGCCGCAAGCACTGGCTGAGCAGTTTCCACGCTCATCAAACTCTGATCAGCCGCCAGGGCAAGCAATACCAAGCCGAATTCCCCCCCTTGCGCCAACGCTAGCGCCGTGCGGATGGAGGTGGTTTGCCCATGTCTGAATCCCCGGCAAAGCGCCCAGATCGCCAACGCCTTGCCCGCGACAATGACACCCAGCATGATCAGAACCTGAAGAATCTGCTGCCAAACCACGCTCAAATCGAGTCGCATGCCCACCGTGATAAAAAACAATCCCAGCAGCACATCGCGGAAGGGCTTGATGTCGTCTTCAACCTGATAGCGGTATTCGGTTTCGGATACAAGCATGCCCGCCAGAAAAGCTCCCAGCGCCAGCGACAAACCAGCTTGCTCGGTCAGGAAGGCCAGGCCCAGTGTTATGAACAGCAGGTTGAGCGTGAACAGTTCGGGCGATTTGGCGCCCGCCACGCGATGGAACCATGGCCGCATCAGCTTCTGCCCGAAATACAACAGCACCGACAATACCAGCGCCGCCTTCAGCAAGGCCCACAGCATGGTCTGCGCAAGCGAACCGGCCGGCATGGCCAGCGCCGGGATCACAATCAGCAGCGGAACCACCGCAAGATCCTGAAACAGCAGCGCGCCCATCGCCAGCTTTCCATGCGGTGACTGCAACTCAACCCGTTCGGAAAGCAGCTTTGAGACAATGGCTGTCGAGGACATGGCCAGGGCACCTCCCAGGGCCACCCCTGCCGGAATATCCATGCCCATCAGCCATGCGAGGCCAAGGGTTGCAAACAGCGTTACGGCTACTTGTGCGCCGCCGAAACCAAATACGGTTGCACGCATCGCCAGCATGCGCGGCAGACTGAATTCCAGCCCTACGGAGAACATCAGGAAGACGACGCCAAATTCGGCCAGATACCGGGTTTGCGGCGTGTCCGGAATCCAGCCCAGCGCGTAGGGGCCGATGGTTATGCCGGTGAGCAGGTACCCCAACATGGTCGGCAATTTGAATGCCCGCGCCAGGATGGTCACCAGAACGGCTGCTGCCAGCATGATCAGGACAAATTCGAGTGTGTTATGCATAGGCAGATAGGAACGTTTTCCCTAGTATACTTATGAAAACAATGAAACAAACCGTGAACCAAACCGACATTTCCCGTTCGTTATCGCTTGCCCGGAGCGTCCTGCACATCGAAGCAGAGGCCGTGCAAGCCCTCGCGGATCGGCTCGACGAACAATTTCATCGAGCCGTTCAGCTCATCATGGCCTGCAAGGGCCGGGTTGTGGTCACAGGCATGGGGAAATCCGGACACATTGCAGGCAAGATTGCCGCGACGCTCGCCAGCACCGGCACACCTGCCTTTTTCGTCCACCCTGGCGAAGCCAGTCATGGCGACCTCGGTATGATCGCGCACGATGATGTCGTGATTGCGCTGTCCAACTCCGGTGAAAGCGCCGAGATCACAGCCATCCTGCCGCTGATAAAACGTCGTGGCGCCAAACTTGTCGGCATGAGCGGCAACCCTTCCTCGACGCTGGGACGCGAGTCCGACGTGCATCTCAATGCCGCAGTCGACAAGGAAGCCTGTCCGCTCAACCTGGCGCCAACGGCCAGCACAACTGCCGCGCTCGCGCTGGGGGATGCGCTCGCCGTTACGCTACTGGACATGCGCGGCTTTACGCCGGAAGACTTTGCCCGCACCCATCCTGGTGGCAGCCTGGGCAGAAGGTTGCTGGTTCACGTGCGCGATATCATGCATACCAGCGATGCCTTGCCAATTGTCAACCATTCCGCGTCGTTGAAAGAAGCCCTGCTTGAAATGACCCGGAAAGGATTGGGCATGACCGCCATCGTTGATGAATCCGGCCACGTGGCCGGCATTTTTACTGACGGAGATCTTCGCCGGGCACTGGAGAAATCCATTGACATCCATATCGCGCGTATAGCCGACCTGATGGGACGGAACCCCAAAACCATAGGCCCTGATCAGCTTGCCGTGGAAGCAGTTGAAAAAATGCAAAGCCTGAAAGTAAACGGACTTCTGGTGATAAACACAGATGGCAAACTTGTCGGCGCGCTCAACATGCACGATCTTCTGAAAGCGGGGGTGGTGTAATGACCCAGGATGCGATTGAACGCGCCCGAGCCATCAAGCTGGTCGCATTTGACGTCGATGGCATCATGACCGATGGATCGCTTTACCTGACCGATGACGGTCATGAGATCAAGGCCTTCAATTCACTTGATGGCCACGGCCTGAAAATGCTCAAGAGCACCGGCGTAGAACTGGCAATCATCACCGGCAGGACATCACAGCTTGTTATCCACCGCGCGCGCAATCTGGGGATTACGCATTTGCATCAAGGCGCTCACGACAAACTCACGGTGTATCGACAACTGCTGCAAGACCTGAACCTCAGCGAAGCACAAACAGCCTATATGGGCGACGACGTCGTGGATCTGCCCGTGATGCGGCGTTCGGGACTGGCAATCACCGTTCCCGCCGCACCCGACTTGGTCAAGGCGCATTCCCACTACCTTACCCGGCGGGAGGGCGGCCGGGGAGCCGTCCGAGAAGCCTGCGAATTCATCATGCGCGCACAGGGGACATTTGACTCGCAAATGGCTATTTATCTCGCATGATTGACCGCAACGCATTCTGGCTGCCTCTCGCCATCCTGGCTTTGCTGGCCGCTTTGAGTTTCTGGCTGGAGCAGAGCATTCAGGAAGCCGGCAGCCCGCGCAAAAAAAACGGGCATGCACCTGATTCCATCATCGAAAATTTCAAGGCTTCCAGCACCGATGAAGCCGGCATTCCGCGCTACCGGCTGACCGCCAGCAAACTGAGCCATTTCCCGGCCAATGACCAGACCCTGCTTGAACAGCCCCAGTTCACCCATCTTCACGCCAAGCAGGGAGAAATGATCGTAAGTTCACGCCGCGCCAGCGTCAGCGCAAAGGGGGAGGAAGTCGTTTTTACCGACGACGTCAGCCTGCGCCGCACGGCATCCGCCGGACGTGGCGCGCTTTCCGTGAAAAGCCAGTCACTTAAGGTTTTGCCTGATCAGGAGCAGATCATTTCCCAGCACCCCGTCACCATTACCGCGCCCGGTCTGCAAGTGTCCGCGATGGGCATGCAACTGTCCGGCAAAACCCGAATTCTCAAACTGAAGGGCCGCGTCAAGGCCCAGTTCCAAAATGCACCCCGCGCTTAGATCCCTCCTCATAATGATGCTGGCCACAGCATTGCCCTTGCCCGTCCTTGCTGAAAAAGCAGACAGGGACAAACCCGTCCACCTGGAAGCGGACAACGTCACACTGGATGACATCAAAAAGCTCAGTGTTTTCCAGGGTAACGTGGTGCTCATTCAGGGCACGCTGATGATGCGTGCCGACCGTATCGAAGCCCGACAAAACGGAGATGGTCTGCAGAGCGTATCCGCCAGTGGCCGGCCCGTAAGCTTCCGGCAGAAGCGCGACGGCGTTGATGAGTACATCGAGGGATATGCCAACCAGGTTGAATTTGATAACCTGCAAAGCCTGCTCAGCCTGTCCGGCGAAGCGCGCCTGCGCAAGGGGGACGATGAAATCCGGGGCAGCCTGATTACCTACGACGCCAAGACCGAGTTCTACAAGGTGGCAGGCCAGCAGAACGTCCAGGGGCCAGGCAGCCGGGTTCGCGTTGTCATCCGTCCCAAGCCAAAAAACGATGGGGACAAATCTCCCCAGGAAAACAAGAACAAACCTGTTAAACAATGACAAAGCTTGTTGCCGAACATCTCCGCAAAAGCTACAAGAACCGTACCGTTGTCCACGACGTATCGCTTGAAGTGGGCAGCGGCGAGGTTGTCGGCCTGCTTGGTCCGAATGGCGCGGGAAAAACCACCTGTTTTTACATGATTGTCGGGTTGGTCGCTGCCGATGACGGTACCATTCAACTCGATGAGCATCCGCTGACCCACCTCCCCATCCACAAGCGTGCCCGACTGGGCTTGTCTTATTTGCCGCAGGAACCTTCAATTTTCCGTAAGCTGTCGGTTGCCGACAATGTGCGGGCCGTGCTTGAACTGAAGGGATACCGGGAATCCGATCTGGAAGAACATCTCAATAACCTTCTTGAAGATTTGCATGTCGGCCACTTGCGTGACGCTTCCGCCATGAGCCTTTCCGGTGGCGAACGCCGGCGTGTTGAAATCGCACGGGCGCTGGCCATGAATCCGCGCTTCATCCTGCTGGACGAACCATTCGCCGGCGTGGATCCGCTAGCCGTACTGGACATCCAGAAACTTATCCGATTTCTCAAGGAACGCCATATTGGCGTGCTCATTACCGACCACAACGTCCGCGAAACTTTGGGAATTTGTGATCGCGCATACATCATCAACGAGGGTCGTGTGTTAGCTTCTGGAAACCCCGACGACATCATTCACAATGACACCGTACGCAAGGTTTATCTGGGGGAAAACTTCAAACTGTAGTAGTCTAAAGCTGGCACGATTTTTGTCCGATAGTAGTCAGTATGAAGCACAACCTCCAGCTCAAGCTTTCCCAGCATCTAGCGCTTACTCCTCAACTGCAGCAATCCATTCGCCTGCTGCAGTTGTCCACGCTTGAACTGAACCAGGAACTCGAGCAGATTCTCCAGGAAAATCCACTGCTGGAACGCGAAGGGGAAAGCGAAGAAGAAACGCACGCCCCCCAGCCATCCGCCAGCGAGAGCCCCACTGAAACCACCACCGAATCTCAGCCCGAAAGCAGCCCGGATGACCGGCAGACCAGTCTGGATGAAATGGACTGGAACGATTACAGCGCCCGTGGCGGAGATGACGAAGATGATTCGGGGCCTCAGATGGCCGCCGCTTCCACTACCCTGCGCGAACACCTGACCTCGCAAATTTCCCTGGTACCCCTGACAAGGCGCGATCAGGCCCTGGTCACCATGCTGATTGATGCGCTTGATGAAGATGGCTATTTGGAGCAATCCCTTGAAGAAATTTCCGCCAGCCTGGCCCCGGAACTGGAAATTGAGTTCGAAGAACTCGAAATCGCGTTAAGACACTTGCAGAATCTGGACCCTACTGGTGTTGGCGCACGCAATTTGAGCGAATGCCTGATGCTGCAGTTGAAAGCACTTCCCGAAACCACCGAATCCCGCGATATCGCCATGAAAATCGTGGGAGAACACCTGAGCTTGCTAGCAGCAAGAGATATTGGCAAGCTCAAAAAGGCATTACATATCGATGATGCAGAATTACGCGCAGCTCGTCAGCTTATTCTGAATCTCAATCCCAAGCCGGGCGCAAATTATGGCGCGGGCGATATCCATTATGTGGTACCGGATGTTTACATCAGGAAAATCAAGGGCTTCTGGCTGGCCAGCTTAAATCCGGATGCCATGCCCAAGCTGCGCATCAATCGGGTGTATGCCGACATTCTCTCCCGCCATCGCGAGTCAGGCGGCCAACTGTCCACACAATTGCAGGAAGCCAAATGGCTGATTAAAAACGTACAGCAGCGTTTTGACACGATCCTGCGTGTTTCCCAAGCCATTGTTGACCGCCAGCGAAATTTCTTCGAGCATGGCGAAGTTGCCATGCGTCCCCTGGTGCTCAGGGAAATTGCCGATGCCGTGGGTTTGCATGAATCCACCATTTCCAGGGTTACCACGCAAAAATACATGATGACCCCACGTGGTCTTTATGAACTGAAATACTTTTTCGGTAGCCATGTCGCCACCGAAACAGGTGGGGCCTGCTCCTCAACCGCTATCCGAGCCCTGATCAAACAGTTAGTCGGCGCCGAAAATCTGAAAAAACCCCTTTCCGACGGCCAGATTGCTGAAGTGCTGGGCCAACAAGGGATAGTTGTGGCACGTCGAACGGTCGCTAAATATCGCGAATCCCTGCAAATTCCGCCCGCCAATTTGCGTAAATCTCTATAAAACCAAGCTTGTTTGACTTGAAAAACCGACGGTTCTCCCCTAATTTGAGAGTGTGGAGTTCCTTTTCAAACTATCCAAATAAACTGTCCCGCCTGTCTGGCATTAGAGGGCGGGATTTTTTTACTCTGTAACTTCTGGAGGCTTTTTTATGAATCTCAACATTTCCGGCCATCATCTCGAAATCACCCCACCCATTCGCGAATATGTAGCGGGCAAGCTGGCACGAATCAAACGGCATTTTGACCATGTCATTGATGCGTCGGTAATCATGCAAGTGGAAAAATTGATCCACAAGGTCGAGGTCAAGCTGCATGTACGGGGCAAGGATTTTCATGCCCACGCCGAAGATGGCAACATGTACGCCGCCATCGATCTGATGACGGACAAGCTGGACAGACAGATCGTCAAACACAAGGAAAAGAATGCCGATCACCATCCTGAAGCCGGCGGGGTGAAACACCAGTCGACTGACGTATAATTTGTCCATCAGGGCCGCATTCCCGGCCCTGATGTTGCGCAGAATAAAGCTTTTTTCATCCTGGTCTGAATACATTTTCGAGGACGGGGGTTTGATTCCAGCGCACGCTAAATTGAATGGTATCCGCCTATCATGAAATTCCGTCACGCAAACTGAACATGTAATCTGGTCGGTGTCGAAAATAACAATGATGAATTTGATCGCACCCCTTATCAGCCCTGAAAGCACCGTCTTTAATCAGGCTTTTTCCAGCAAGAAAAAACTGTTTGAGCATGCCGCCCAGTTGTTCGAAAACCTGAAAGGCCTGAAACACCAGGAAGTTTTTGACAACCTGTTTGAACGTGAGCGCCTTGGTTCCACCGCGCTGGGTTTTGGTGTCGCCATTCCGCATGGCCGGATCAAAAGCCTTAAGGAGGCAACAGGTGCTTTTTACCGGCTGAAACCCGGGCTTGAATTTGATGCCCCGGACAACCAGCCTGTCAGCCTCTGTTTCATCCTGCTGGTGCCGCAAGACGCCAACGAACGCCATTTGCAAATCCTGGGCGAACTGGCTCAGCTTTTTGGCGATGCCGCCACACGCGAGCAGCTTCTGGCGGCCCCTTCGCCGATTGAATTGCATAAATTGCTGACCACATGGAAACCGTAAGCGTTGTTTCCATAGGCAAGCTGTTCCAGGACAATGCTGAATCGCTCAATCTAAGCTGGCTCGCGGGGCGTGATGGCAATGCCCGAGAGTTGAATTCTGAATCCCTGCACAAATCGACCCAGGCACCGGTTGGTCACTTGAATCTGATTCACCCAAACCGCATTCAGGTGGTTGGCAATCCGGAAATGGATTACTTGCGGAAATTGAGCTCTGGTTCCTTGCAGGAAAAGATGGACCACCTTTTTACGCCTGACCTGGCCGCCGTCATTTTCGCAGATGGTGAAACACCGCCTGAACTGCTGGTCGATACCGCCATCCGGACCAACACGCCCTTGCTTGCCTCAAGCCGCTCAAGCCCGGATGTCGTCTTGCATCTCGGACATTATCTGACTCAGAACCTCGCGGAATCCACCGTTGTTCACGGTGTTTTTCTGGAAGTGACCGGTGTGGGCATCCTGATACAGGGACAGGCCGCGGTAGGAAAAAGCGAACTTGCGCTGGAACTGATCGCTCGCGGCCACCGGTTGATCGCCGATGATGCGGTGGAACTTCGCCATGTGGCGCCCGACACACTTGAGGGTTCCTGCCCGGAGCTGCTGCGCGATTTTCTGGAAGTTCGTGGACTGGGCATTCTGAACATACGCTCACTGTTTGGTGAAACAGCTGTCAAACTTAAAAAGAACCTGAAACTGATCGTGGAACTGATCAAGCCCAGCGACAGCATCGACCCGATCAGCCGTCTGGACATGGAAGCATCCAGAACCAGCATTCTCGGTGTGGACATTCCCACTGTCAGAATACCTGTTGCCGCCGGGCGCAACCTGGCTGTCCTGCTGGAAGTGGCTGTGCGCAATTACATCCTGAAAAGCCGCGGAATCAACCCGGCTGCCGAGCTCATGGCGCGGCAGCAAAGCTTGATGGGCAAGGAAAGCTGATGCAGGTCGTGCTGGTATCGGGTCTGTCCGGTTCTGGCAAGAGTATTGCCGTTGCCGTACTGGAAGATGCCGGCTACTACTGCATCGACAATCTTCCGCTTACCCTGGTTGACGAAGTTGTGCGGCACTTGTGTTCATCAGGCCAGGAAAAAATCGGCATTGCGGTCGATGCGCGAAGCGGGGAAGATTTCTCCGCCTTTCCAGATGTACTGGAGAAACTCAAATCGGATGGCTATGACGTCAAGGTCATTTTCCTCGAAGCGAAAACCCTGACGCTGGTAAAGCGCTTTTCCGAAACCCGCAGGCGACATCCGCTTTCCTCGGATACGGTTTCACTCTCCGAGGCGATTCAGCTTGAACGCGAGAAACTTGGCGAAGTCGTTGAAAGCGCGCACCGTATCGATACCAGTGATTTATCACCCAGCGCGTTGCGGCTCTGGATCAAGGATCTGATCTCGGTCGATCGTTCCCGCATTACCCTGTTATTCCAGTCTTTTGGCTTCAAGCACGGTATTCCACTGGACGCTGATCTGGTATTCGATGTGCGCTGTCTTCCCAATCCGCATTACGTGCCCGATCTGCGGCCGCTGACCGGCAAGGACGATCCGGTCAAAACTTATATTGAAGCCAGCCCCAATGCCATGGCCATGCTCGCCGATATCCGCGCCTTTGTGGAAAACTGGCTGCCATGCTTCATTCGCGACCATCGTGCCTATCTCACCGTGGCCATCGGCTGCACCGGCGGACAGCATCGATCCGTTTATTTCGTCGAATCGCTCGGCGCGGCCTTCCGCGACCGCGAGCAGGTGCTGATCCGGCACCGGGAACTGGTTTGACATGCTCGACACAAGATCTATCACGGGACTCCTGAAACCAGGCGACTACGTCATTTTCCTGCTGGGGTGCCTTCTTGTTTCTTCGCTCTTCCTGCTCAAGCCGCAAGATTCCGCCGGGCATACCGTGGTTATCCGCGCAAAGGGCCAGATCGTGGCAGAGTTGCCCCTGCACACGCCGCGCACATTAAGCATTGCCGGCACAAGGGGAAGCAGCGTAATTGAAATCGTCACCGGCAAGGCGCGCGTCGTCGGTGATCCCGGGCTCCGGCAAATCTGCGTGAAACAGGGCTGGATCAGCCGGGCGGGCGATGCCCTATTATGCCTTGCCAACCAGGTCACGCTGGAAATTCCGGGGCAATCCGCCGGAATAGATACGCTCAACTACTGATGCGCCATTATTCACAGATGCGCGAAGTCATTTTGCCGGTTACTGATGAAGACCGCCGCATCGCGGGACTTGCCGCCATTGCCATCGGACTGACCCTGGCCGAAGCTGCCCTGCCCAGCCCGATACCCGGCATCAAGCCCGGCCTTGCCAACATCGTTATCCTGCTGGTGCTCTTGCAGAACGGTTTTAAAACAGCGGCCTGGGTTTCGGTCATCCGCCTGCTGGCAGGCAGCCTGCTGCTTGGCGGCTTTCTTTCGCCTGGTTTCTGGCTGGCAGCTTCGGGCACCGCTGCCAGTCTGCTTATTCTTTCCATCATTCAGTACTTGCCGGAAAAACTGTTCGGCCCCGTCTCGCTTTCCATCCTTGCCGCTTTTTCACATATCGGCGGACAGCTTCTGCTCGCCTGGGTCTGGCTGTTGCCTTCCGCCGGCATTCTTGCGCTGTTGCCATTCTTCGCCCTCGCTGCACTGGTATTTGGCGCGGCCAATGGATTTATTGTCGCGCGCTTGATTGCCGCGAAGCCGGACTTGGGCGCACAATCGGTCCATGTCTGAAAAAACCATCACGCTCGCGCTCAGTGGCGCATCGGGTATGGCATATGGCCTGCGCCTGCTGGAATGCCTGCTGAACACCAACACGCGTGTTCAACTGCTTACCACCCAGGCCGCGCATGTCGTTGCCGCGCAGGAACTGAATATCACCCTTCCCAGCCGCGCCGCCCACCTCGAAAATTGGCTGCATGATCGCTATCCATACGGGCGTGGAAAGCTCCGCGTGTTCAGCCGGGAAGACTGGTTTGCACCGATGGCCTCCGGCACGGGTGCGGGCGACGCGATGGTTGTTTGTCCGTGCTCGATGGGCACGCTTGCTGCCATCGCCCAGGGACTGTCCGATAATCTGATTGAGCGCGCGGCGGACGTCATGATCAAGGAAAACCGCAAGCTCGTTCTGGTGCCACGAGAAACGCCATTTTCCGCCCTGCATCTTGAAAACATGCTCAAGCTGGCGCGGCTTAATGTCACCATCCTGGCCGCCAATCCCGGTTTTTATCATCACCCGCAACGAATCGAAGATATCGTCGATTTCATCGTTGCGCGTATTCTCGACCAGCTGGGCATTTCGCATGAACTCATGCCTCGCTGGGGAGAAACAAGGTAACCGGAACGCGGTGGCATGTTTTCTTCACAACATCGCACCCTGCCGCTGTTTCCGCTTTCAACTGTCCTGTTTCCGGGCGGGTGCCTGCCACTGAAAATATTCGAACAGCGATATCTTGATCTGATCAAAAACTGTCTCGCCGACAACTCGACCTTCGGACTTTGCGCCATCCGTGAAGGCAGCGAAGTTGGCGAGCTCGCCATTCCCTTTGAAGTTGGCACGGAAGTCCGTATCGTGGAATGGGATATGCCACAGCCGGGCATCTTTCATATCCTGGTTGAGGGTTTGCAACGCTACGCGGCCCGTAACTGGATGCCGCAAGACGGCGTGCTGATAGCCTCAATGCAGCCAATAAGCATCGAAGAATCTTGTACCATTCCCGAGGAACTGCGTCTGTGTCCGGAAGTTCTGAAGCATATTCTGGCGGACAGTCCTGCCCCTGTTAAGGACTCTCATTTTAAAGATGCCGTATGGGTTGGCTATCGTTTGTCAGAAAAACTGCCCTTCAAGCTCAGCATCAAACAGGATCTGCTTGAAATGAATGATCCCCTAACGCGGCTGCGTATCCTGGATCAGTTCCTGAGAAAGCAGGCGCAATAAATGGCGCGCTTCTATCCCGAACTCAACGAGAGTCATCTGTCATTCATCGCGCGCCAGCCTGTTTTCTTTACGGCCACGGCGCCTGCCTCCGGCCGCATCAACCTCTCGCCCAAGGGCATGGACAGTTTCCGCGTGCTGGATGAGAAAACCGCGGGCTATCTTGACCTGACCGGCAGCGGCAACGAAACCGCGGCGCACCTGCGTGAAAATGGCCGCTTCACCCTCATGTTTTGCAGCTTTGAAGGCGATCCGCTGATTCTTCGTCTGTATGGCAAGGGCGACGTGACCCGACGCCAGGATGCGGACTGGTCAAAATGGCGGCCTGCTTTTCCCGATCTGCCCGGAGAGCGGCAAATCATCCTGATGCGCATCGAATCCGTGCAGACTTCCTGCGGCTACGCCGTTCCGCTGATGGACTACCGTGGCGAGCGCGACACGCTGGCGCGCTGGGCGGAAAAGAAAGGAACGATTGGACTGCTGGATTACTGGCGTGAGAAAAACAGCGTTAGCATAGATGGCCTGCCAACCGGATTACTGGAGGACTGACATAAAGATTTTTTCCGCGCTGCTGATCGGCGCATGCCTGCTCGTTACCGGCTGCGATGGCCCAGCGGAGGTACCCGCCCCCAAAACCGAGGAACCTCGAGCGACGCCCTTTGACACCCAGATCAATGCGCTGGAAAAAGCCAAAGGTCTCGAAGGGCAAATGCAGCAGGACGAGGAAGCTCGGCGCAAGCAGATGGAACAGGCTACGCAGTAGGCTGCGCCTTCTCCTTGGCAAGCAATCGGCAAATCACTTCGCCCGCAAGCATCAACCCGAACAATGGCGGCATGTAACTGATGGTGCCGTTTACCGCGCGTGGCCTGCCGCGCCCCGAGACTGGCTCGGGTGGACGCGGCGGCTTCGGCGGTTCATCGGTGAACACCGTCAGCACGCCCTTGGTTATCCCGCGCCGTTTCAGACGCTTGCGCATCATCGCCGCGAGCGGACATCCATGCGTTTTCGAGAGATCGGCCAGTTTGATTCGCGAAGGGTCGAGCCGGTTGCCCGCACCCATGCTGGACGCCACGGGAATACCGCTCTTTACACAATGTTCTACCAGCGCCGTCTTGCAGTTGAGCGAGTCGATGCAGTCGATGACGTAATCCGCATCCGCCGGAATCTGGCTCGACACGCTTTCCGGCACGATGAATTCGCGCATCACGCACAAATCGCATTCCGGGTTGATGTCGCGGATGCGCGCCGCCATGAGCTCAACCTTTGGTTGATCAACCGTGGAAAGTAATGCGGGTAATTGACGGTTGATGTTGGATGCCGCCACCACGTCGTGATCGATGATGGTCAATCGGCCGATGCCCGCCCGCGCGAGCGCTTCGGCGCAGTAGGAACCCACGCCGCCCAACCCGGCGACAACAACATGTTTTGACGCCAGGCAGGCCAGCCCCGCATCGCCCAACAAAATCTGCGTGCGCTCGAATTGCGGGGGAATTGTGTTTTGTCGTTCAGCCATGGGTTAAATTTTATAGAATGTCGTCATGCTCAAGTATCTCATTACCCTGGTTCTTTTCCTGCTCGTCACTGGCTTGTTGTGGCCCGTGCTGTCGCGGCTTGGCCTGGGCCGGCTTCCAGGCGATACGACATTCAACAGACAGGGCAGACAGTATTATTTTCCCTTCACCAGCAGCCTGATCCTGTCCCTGGCCGCCAGTTTGCTGTTTGGATTCTTCTGGTAATGAGCAAGGCCTTCACCAGGGAAAGCGACAGTGTTCCGGATGACGACGAGGATGAGGGTGCCAACACCCTGCCCGCCGGGGTCAAGAACTACATGACCCCCGGCGGACATGCGCGCATGAAAGCCGAGTTCGAACAGCTCTGGAAATCCGAACGTCCCAAGCTGGTGGAAATCATCGCCTGGGCCGCCAGCAACGGAGACCGCTCGGAAAACGGCGACTACATCTACGGCAAGAAACGCCTGCGTGAAATCGACCGCCGCATCCGCTACATCACCAAACGGCTGGACAACGCCGAAGTCGTCGACCCCGCCGCGCGGGAAGAAACCGACCAGGTTTTTTTCGGCGCCACCGTCACCGTGGAAGATGATCTGGGCGCGGAAGCCACCTACACCATCGTCGGCATCGACGAGGCCGAGCCCTCCAAAAACCGCATCTCCTGGGTGTCACCCATGGCCCGGGCGTTACTGAAAGCGCGTGAAGGCGACACCGTCAGTCTGATGACGCCAGCGGGGAAGCGGGAGCTGGAGATAGTGGAAGTAAGGTATGAGGAGGTTGAGTAGGGTGCAATAAACGCAGTGCATTGCACCGGATTTCAACACCCACTCAACCTGCTCATGGCCGGGGTTGCCCGGCGGCAAGTTCCTTTCTTTGCTTCGTCAAAGAAAGGAACCAAAGAAAGATGACCCAACCATGCCGGCCTTCGGCTGCCCTTAGCCTGAAGCTTCCGGGCGGGCGGCACGCGCGAAGCGCCAATTAATCTTGCACTCGCCCCGCCTTATTTGTTTGCAGAAGTGAGCAGGGCCAGACAGGCTGCGCCGCGTTGTTCCGCCCCGAAAGCTCCAGGCTGCGGCGGCATAGACGGGGAGAGTCAAAAGCAAAAACCAAAGGCAAATCCCCCCAACCCCCCTTTATCAAGGGGGGGCTTGCTTTGTTACCCCCTTGATAAAGGGGGTGGCGCGAAGCGCCGGGGGATTTGGGTTTTGACTCCCCCTCTGGGCGGCCTCGTCCGAAAATCTGAATTGGGGGCCTTCGGCGAGGACTGTCTGAGCCCGCAGGGCGAGTTCCGCAGCCGCCCAATTCAAGTCCTCGACCGAGGTTTACTCCGAAGGAGCAGCACAGCGGGGCCGACTTTCTTTGGTAACTTTCTTTGGCGGAGCAAAGAAAGTCACTTGCCGCCGGGCAACCCCCGGCCAAATACCCTCAAACAGCCAATTCGGGATACCCCCCACAGACTTTTTTGTCACCTATCTCACCGACCAGTCAGTACAACTTTCTTGCCGCTTTTTTCAACATATGCCTCTTTGAATGAGGCTATCCATTTTTCACGGGTGGCATGGTTCATTGCACTAGTTTTCTCTGTATATGCAATTCGATGTTCCCCATCATTGCCTTTGAGTAAACGTGCTATTTCATGCTGGTCTGGGTTAGTCGAACATCCTTTGATGTTCCATTCATAAAGAATGCTGACAGAATCTTGGCTTATTACGCTCCAGTATGAGCCTGGGCAACGCGACTGCATTCTTGACTTAAGGTCTTCCATCACGACGGAAGGTGAGCGATTTTCGCCTTCTAGAAATTGAATTGTTAACAACTTTGTCCAGTTGTTTATCGACTCGTTACTCGGGACATATTCAGCGATGGTTTGGCCTCGGCGGTCCGAACCGTAGCCTAATTTCCAGCCTGAAGAGTCTGCCGGGACGTATACGGATTCTAGTGCAGTAGCACATCCGCTAAGTAGGGCGGCAAAAGTTACGATTGCTAATTGACGACGCATGGTTGTTTTTTCCTAACCTTTAATTAGACAACATAGTACTTAGTACTTCTTCCTACATATAGTACGCAGGCCACTTGGGGTGCCTTCCAGGATTCAACATTGGGGGAAATGCTCCAGAAGTAATTTGCTACATCCTGCACCCCGCCGCTTCCACCATCAACCGCTTCATCTCCGACACCGCCTTCTCCCATCCCACAAAAATCGCCTGCGCAACAATCGCATGGCCGATGTTGAGTTCGTGCACGCCGGATATGGCGGCGATGGGCTGGACGTTGTGGTAGGTGAGGCCGTGTCCGGCGTTGACGGTCAGCCCCAGTCCCAGGCCGTAGGAAACCGCCTTGCGGATGCGGTCGAGTTCCTGAATCTTGGCAGCGGGCTCTTCGAGGTCGGCATAGTGGCCGGTGTGGATTTCGACTACCGGTGCGCCGCATTCGCGCGCGGCTTCGAGCTGTTTGGTGTCGGCATCAATGAAGAGCGACACGCGGATGCCGGCTTTTTTTAGACGGGTGCAGGCGCTGCGAATCTTGTCGATTTGCCCGGCCACATCGAGGCCGCCTTCGGTGGTGAGTTCCTCGCGCTTCTCCGGAACAAGACACACATCCTGCGGTTTGATGCGTTCGGCGATGCCGATCATTTCCTCGGTCACCGCCATTTCCAGGTTCATCTTGGTCTTGAGCACGCGGCGCAGGATGTCGACGTCTTCATCCTGGATGTGGCGGCGGTCTTCTCGAAGGTGCAGGGTGATGCTGTCCGCGCCTGCCGTTTCAGCAGCCAGGGCAGCTTCCACGACACCGGGATAGCGGGTCTTGCGCGCCTGCCGGAGCGTGGCGATGTGGTCGATATTGACGCCAAGATAGATCATTTTTCAGTCAGTTCTTTCAACATTTGCCGAGTATAAAGCGGCTTGCCGCCGAGGTGGTGGTTGATCAGCGCGCGCATGAGCAGCTTGGCCTCGGTGCGCGTAATAGGGGAATCAAGCCTGTCCTGATCGAGATCAAGCAGGGTCTGGCCGGAAACCGGAATGCCGCTGACGCCTGAATCCTCATCGGCATACGGGCCGCGTTCCGGCACAAACACATACCGGGTGTCATCGCGAACTGGGCGGGCGGTTTCCGCTTCTTCGTGAAACGTAGCGGCGTAGCCGATTTCGGACAACAGGTGCTTTTCGAAGCGGCGCAAAACGCGTTCCAGGTCATTGCCGTTGGGCTGGGCCAGTTCTACAAGTGTGGCGCGGTAATAATCGAACAGCGCTTCATGCGGATCATCGCGCGCCAGCAGCTTGAGCAGCAGTTCGTTGAGATAAAAGCCGCACATGAGCGGCAGACCGTTCAAGGGTTCGACACCGCCCTGCCATTCCGCGCCGTGCAGGGTGCGCACTTCGCTTTTGCCAAACCAGGAAAGAAGCAGGGGCGTAAATGGCTGCACATGCCCGCGCAATGCCGAGCGCGGACGACGCGCGCCGCGAGCAATCAATGCCATTCGGCCATGATGGCGGGTGAACACTTCGACGATGAGCGAAGTTTCGCGAAACGGCCAGGTGTGGAGAACAAAGCCGGGTTCGTTGTCAGTGCGGGCCTGGGCCATGGTTCAGCCTAAAATGAAGCGATACCACAAAGGACACAAAGAACACGAAGGATAATTACTTTGTGGCCTTGGTGAACTTTGTGGTTCAAGGTTTTCCACTTCTGCATTACTCAATGCCGAGTGACTTCAGCACCCTGACATCGTCCGACCAGCCGCCTTTGACCTTGACCCAGACTTCAAGATAGACCTTGCCGTCGAACAGCTTTTCCATGTCCAGTCGCGCCTGGGTGGAAATGGCCTTGAGCCTTTCCCCCCCCTTGCCGATGACGATGGCTTTCTGGCTGTCCCGGTCAACCAGTATGGTGGCGAAAATGCGCCGCAGGCTACCTTCTTCCTCGAACTTGTCGATGACGACGGCGGTGGCGTAGGGAATTTCCTCGCCGCAAAGGCGGAAGAGCTTTTCACGGATCAATTCGGCTGCCAGCATTCTTTCAGTCTGGTCGGTGACATCGTCTTCGCCATAAAGAAACTCGCCCTCCGGCAGGTATCGGGCCAGCGTTTTCAGCAACTCGTCCAGGCCAATGCCGTGTTTGGCGGAAACCGGCACGATTTCAGCAAAGGGCCGTGATTCTGAAACTTTCTGCAAATATTCGAGCATCGCAGCTCGATCCTTGACCTCGTCCTGCTTGTTGACCACCAGCAGCACAGGCCGGTCTTCAGGCAGGAGGTTGACAACCTGTTTGTCTCCCAAATTGAATTTTCCCGCCTCGACCACCATCAGCACCGCATCCACATCCGACAAGGTCTGCCTGACACTGCGGTTCAGTGCGGCATTGAGTCGGCCGCCATGCCGTGTCTGAAAGCCGGGCGTATCGACAAAGACGAACTGCACGGCAGGTTCGGTGCGAACGCCCGTCACCCGGTGACGCGTGGTTTGCGCCTTGCGCGAGGTGATGCTGATTTTCTGTCCCACCAGTTTATTCAGTAACGTGGACTTGCCCACATTGGGCCTGCCCACGATGGCGATAAAACCAGATCGGCGCGAATAACCCTGCGCTTCGCTCACTCCACTGCACCCGCCTGCTTAAGAACCGCCATCGCGGCTTCCTGCTCGGCCGCGCGACGGCTTCTACCCTGTCCCTGGGTTTTTATGCCCAGGGCGGGGACATTGCATGAAATGACAAAAATCTGGTCATGCGCTTCGCCGCGCGTGCCAACCAGTTGATATTCTGGCAGAGGATGGCGCTGACCCTGCAGCCATTCCTGCAATTGGGTTTTGGCGTCCTTGCCCGACGCCTTGGGATCGATATTGGCAATGACGGAGTCAAACAAACCCAGCACAACCGAGCGCGCGACATCAAATCCCGCATCGAGAAACACCGCGCCAAAAATTGACTCCAGTGCATCCGCCAGAATGGATGGCCGGCGGAAGCCGCCGCTTTTGAGTTCGCCTTCGCCCAGCAGCAGGTAATCTCCCAGCTTCAGGCTGACGGCGATATCCGCCAGCGTTTCCTGACGGACCAGATTGGCCCGCATGCGGGAAAGCGTGCCTTCTGGCAATTGGGGAAAGATGTCGTAAAGGGCGCGGGCAATCACGCAGTTCAGTACCGAGTCGCCGAGGAATTCCAGGCGCTCGTTGTGCTGGGAGTTGTAACTGCGGTGGGTAAGCGCCTGCCGGAGCAGGCTCTCCTGCTTGAATTCATGGCCCAGTCTGGCGATCAGCCGGGCCAGGTCTTGCCTACTCAATTGTCTTGGAGCTGCGACCGCCGCCACCGTCCGAACTGGCGGAGAAATCAACCAGCAGGCTGATGTTGCCTACGAGCGTCGTCTGGAAAGGATATTCCACCGAGACAACTGTCTGTCCGCCATCCCGGCCGATGTCAAGATCCGATGCCTTGACGGTGGAAATGTTGTCCACCATCGCACGCTTGTTGAACTTGTCGCGAATTTCACCATTGCTCATGCTTTTTATATTGGGATCATTGCCAATATCGCTGAGTATTTTCTGAATGGTGAAGAATTCCGTGTAGGCCGGAATCAGCTTCATCGCCAACAGTGCCATGAAAATGATAATGACGCCCCAGAACAGCAGGCTTATAAGAGTCAGTCCTTTTTGATGATGACGGTTGATCATGCTCATCTCCTTAGTGGATTGTGGTGCCTATGCGCTTGTAATCGCCAAAATTCATCCAGATGAAAAAAGCCTTGCCCACGATATTGCCATCGGGTACGAATCCCCAGTAGCGGCTGTCATTACTGCCATCGCGGTTGTCGCCCATCATGAAATAATGCCCTTCAGGCACCCGGCAGGCAAACCCTTCGTCATTGTAAGTACAGTTACCCTGGCTGGGAAAGGACTTCAACTGCTCTTTCATGAAGCCTGGGATACCGGGAATGACCATGGTTTCATGCTCATTTTCTCCCAGCTTTTCACGATAGACGATGCCGGTCACGTAATTGAGTCCGCCTGCCTCGAAACTGAACGTGCCGTTTTCACGGTAAGACAGCGGCCGGCCATTGATGACCAGGCGCTTGTCCCTGTATTCGACCATATCGCCTGGCAGGCCAACAACGCGCTTGATGTAGTCGGTTGAAGGGTCCTCGGGAAAATGGAATACCATGACATCGCCGCGTTTGGGATCGTTGATCTCGATGGCTTTCTTGTCGATGACCGGCAGACGGATGCCATAAGTGTATTTGTTGACCAGAATGAAATCGCCCGCCAGCAGAGTCGGCATCATCGAGCCTGAAGGAATGCGGAAAGGTTCGACCAGAAAGGAGCGCAGCAAGAACACCAGCAGAATCACCGGAAACAGGCTTACCGAATATTCGACCCCTGAAGTACGCTCTTCATCCTTCGGGCGCTTCTTCGACAGAACAAGTTTGTCCCACAGCCAGATGGTGCCTGTCACCAGCGTGGCAACCAGCAAAAGCAGCGGCAACCCGATGACGCCCTTGAAAACCAGCACGACGCCGACGACAAGCCCCGCGATCAGCGCAATGGCCAATGCATCCATTTATTTTTCTCCCACCTGCAGGATGGCAAGAAATGCCTCCTGCGGAATTTCCACATTACCGACCTGCTTCATGCGTTTTTTGCCTTCCTTCTGTTTTTCCAGCAGCTTCTTCTTGCGGGTGATATCGCCGCCGTAGCATTTGGCCAGCACGTTCTTGCGCAAGGCCTTGACGTTTTCACGCGCTATGATCTGCGCGCCAATGGCCGCCTGTACGGCCACATCGAACATCTGGCGCGGAATCAGCTCTCTCATCTTGGCGGCCAGTTCGCGCCCCCGGTACACGGAATTCGAGCGGTGAACGATGAGCGACAAGGCATCCACTTTATCGCCATTGACGAGGATGTCCAGCTTGACCAGATCGGCGGCGCGAAACTCCTTGAATTCGTAATCCAGCGAAGCGTAGCCGCGCGAGGTGGACTTGAGCCTGTCGAAGAAATCCATCACGACTTCGTTCATCGGCAGTTCGTACCTGAGCATGACCTGACGGCCAACGTATTTCATGTCCACCTGCACGCCACGCTTCTGGTTGCACAGCGTCATCACGTTGCCCAGATATTCTTCAGGCACGAAAATGGTCGCGGTAATGATGGGCTCAAATATGGCCTCGATCTTCGACAACTCAGGCAGCTTGGAAGGGTTCTCCACCTCGACCATGGTCCCGTCGCGCAACTGCACCTGATACACCACGGTTGGCGCGGTAGTGATGAGGTTCTGGTCAAATTCCCGCTCAAGCCGTTCCTGCACGATGTCCATGTGCAACAGGCCCAGAAATCCGCAACGGAACCCGAAACCCAGCGCCTGCGAAACTTCCGGTTCGAACTGCAGGGCGGCATCATTCAACTGCAATTTTTCCAGCGCATCGCGCAGCGCTTCGAAGTCATGCGATTCCACCGGATACAGGCCGGCGAAAACCTGCGACTGGATTTTCTTGAACCCGGGCAACGCTTCGCTGGCGGGGTTGTCCGCAAGGGTGACGGTATCGCCGACTTGCGCGGCTTTCAGCTCCTTGATGCCGGCGATGATGAAGCCCACCTGTCCCGCCGACAGCGACTCGCGCTGTTTGGAATGGGGGGTAAAGACGCCAACCTGCTCGGTCAGGTACTGCGCGCCGGTCGCCATTAGACGAATCCTGTCCTTGGGCTTGAGCATGCCATCCACCACCCGCACCAGCATGACGACACCTACGTAATTATCAAACCAGGAGTCGATGACCAGCGCTTTCAGCGGCGCATCTTCCTTGCCGCGCGGTGGCGGTATTTTCTTAACCACGTCCTCCAGAATCTCGGTAATGCCGATGCCAGTCTTGGCAGAAGCTCTCACCGCATCGGTCGCGTCGATACCGACGATGTCCTCGATCTCCTCGCTGACCCGGTCGGGATCAGCCGAAGGCAGATCAATCTTGTTCAACACCGGCACCACTTCGACGCCCAGATCAATCGCCGTATAGCAGTTTGCGACGGTCTGCGCTTCGACCCCCTGGGAGGCATCCACAACCAGTAGCGCGCCCTCACACGCCGACAACGAGCGGCTGACTTCGTAGGAGAAATCCACATGGCCGGGGGTGTCAATCAAGTTCAAGTAATAGGTTTGACCATCCCTGGCCTTGTACTCCAGCGCGGCGGTCTGTGCCTTGATGGTAATCCCACGCTCCTTTTCCAGATCCATCGAGTCCAGCACCTGCGCTTCCATTTCACGGTCCGACAGGCCGCCGCACAAATGAATAATGCGATCAGCCAGCGTGGACTTGCCGTGATCAATGTGGGCGATGATGGAAAAATTGCGGATGTTGTTTTGCACAGCAAGAAGGGCACGGCCAGCGTGCCCGGAAGAATAAATCAACAATTTGAATTTTAAAGGAAATTTCCCTTTTCAGAAAGCCAAGCTTGCAACGCTGATTCATCCAGATAATGACGGCAGATTTCCCTTTCTCCCACCAGCAAAACCGGGATGTCCCAGCCATACTTGGTTTCCAGTTCAGGATTACCCGTAATATCGATCTCGTGAACCGTAAAAGCGAAACGGGCAACCCAAATATTCAGGATTGCCCGCATATCCTCGCACAAATGACACCCGCTCCGGCCCAACAGGGTCAAAGCGGGCAAAGGATCACTCACTGCTGCCGTTGGAAATCTTCAACGGAATGTAGAGCGAATTGTCGCCACGGCGCACCAGGATGGCGGCGCTTTTGCCTACGGGAACCGCTGCAATCAGTTTGCGGAACTGCTCGACCGTGCTGACTTCCGTGTTGTTGACTGCAAGAATGACATCACCCACCCGGATGCCCGCTCTCACCGCATCGCCCTTGGATTCTTCCACCAGCAGACCGCCGTTCACCTTTATCTCCTGGCGTTGTTCCTTTGAGAGTTCAGCCAGAACGAGTCCACCACGCGAAAAGGATTTTTGGGTTTTGGGGCCAAAGGCCGTCTTGCCTTCATCGGGAAACTCGCCCACATTGATGAAAAGTTCCCGGTTAGCTCCCTTTCGCCATACCTGGACCGGCACCTTGCTGCCCGGCTTGACGTTGGCGACCAGGCGCGGGAGATCGCCTGAATTTTCGACTGCCTTGTTGTCAAATTTAAGCAGTACATCGGAGACCTGTATCCCGCCCTTGGCGGCCGGGCTGTCTTCCTGAATTTCCGCCACCAGCGCACCGCGCGCGCGATCCAGTCCAAAGGATTCCGCCAGTTCGGAAGTCACTTCCTGTATCACTACGCCCAGCCAGCCGCGCGCTACCTTGCCGCTGGTTTTGAGCTGATTGGCGACCTCCATGGCGACATCAATGGGAATGGCGAAGGAAACGCCTTGATAGCCGCCGCTGCGGCTGTAGATTTGCGAATTGACACCCACCACTTCGCCGCGCAGATTGAACAGCGGGCCACCGGAATTACCCGGATTGACCGCTACATCTGTCTGAATGAAGGGCACATAATTCTCTGACGGCAGCGAACGGCCTTTGCCCGAGACGATGCCCGAGGTCACGCTGTTTTCAAAGCCAAACGGTGATCCGATGGCAATTACGGCCTCGCCTACGCGAAGTTTGTCGGGATTTCCAATCGTGACCGCGGGAAGATTGGCGGCATTGATCTTGATCACCGCAACATCCGTCCTCGTATCGTAACCAATTACTTTCGCGGTGAATTTGCGTTTGTCCGTGAGCTTGACCGTTACCTCGTCCACACCCTGCACCACATGCGCATTGGTCAGGATGTAACCATCATTGCTGACGATAAATCCGGAGCCGTTACCGCGCGAAGGAATTTCACGCGGCGGGCCTTCCCGCTGAGATCCGCCCGGTGGAAAGAATTTGCGAAAGAAATCCATCATCTCATCCTCGTCAGGCATCGGGAAAGGCATGCCCTGGGAGTGCTGCACGATTTTGGTTGTGCTGATGTTGACGACGGACGGGCCATTTTTTTCGACCAGGTCAGCCACATCCAGCACTGCTGCCTGAACCGTGGCAATCATCAGCATCGCCGCACCGAATATGCCGCTTAGAAAAGTATGTTTCATGACTAGCCTCTTCAACAGGATTTAACGATAAAACCGGCTTGACCGCCGCTATGGCGCAGCATCACAGGCTGCCACGCACGCGATGCCCGCCAGAATTTCTGTGCCCAATTGGCAAACAGCAGCCCCAACACTGCCAGAGCAACCGCGCCCAGATCACCGCCCATATGCTGGCCTGCCAATGCGCCCGCAATCATCATCAACAGTGGCAATCCATAAAGCCGGAAGGCGGATTTCCACAAGGCGCCAGCGGGAATGCCTATGATTACCTGATCCCCCTGAGTCGCTTTCAGTACATTGTCCACGGCAAACGCCCGCTCGCGCCGCCCAAAAATTTCGGCCAGCCTGCGGGTGGAACACCCCCCGGAACCGCAACTGCCACAGGCGCCTGATTCACGCGCTTCCACCCAGGCTTGGTTGCCCTCGGTCTTTAGCACAATCGCGTTCTGTTCAAGCATATGTGGCACACATTACTTCTTCTGGACCGAGTTTGCGGTTTCCAGCAACGCAGCCGCCGGCACTTCGCCCATTGACGTCACCTTGTGTCCAGCCATGCGCCTAGAATAAATGTTGATTGCATTCTCGGTCGAAAGCCCTTCAAGGGATGACTCACCTTCCACGATGGGCTCGATGAATACGGACAAATTACTCATTCCATCGGAATATACCCGGTGCAGCACAGGCGATTTCTTGCCAGGCATCGGACGCATCGCCTCCAAAACGCTTGAATACCCCGGCGGTGGGCTAACGCTCCACCCCCCCGAGTTCTGTATGTTGGAAGAAAGGCTGGCCGCCTGTATCCGCTTGCCTGCCATGCGAACATCAAAAATTGCTTTGTCAGGTTTACTGCCAATTTCAATTTCAGAAAAAACAAACATCGAAACCGGTGCGCCATGATTGTCGACCGTGCGTGTCTTAAGGGGAAGCATGGTCTGGCGGTCCAGCCAGAGCATGTGGGTATAGCGGAACTGGTCTCGCGGTTCAAGAATAATCACCTGGCACTCCCGTCCAGCGACCTTATCCGTTCCGCCTAGCTTGGGAATGTAATAGCGAGCCAGATTGACCGTATCATCAGGCACTACAGCCGGGAAAAAACGCTGCACAGCATTCTTGTCGATGCGGACGGTTTTCCCGTCCGCCATGTGGCAATAAACTTCGTCATTAATACGTAGAAATTCACGGTGCGGACCATCCAGCACTTCTATCTTGTGCATCTCTCCACGCTTGTCGACCCGATGGGATACCCGAAGTACCTCGGTATGCTCACCATGGTGATAAAAGTATGTACCCGTGTAATTAAGTCTGCTTGCCGCTTCGTTGGCTTTTTCCAGCATATCAAGCGCATCAGCCGCATGAGCATGATGTGCGCTGAGTACCAGCGACACAAACAGGGAAGACAACAAGGAAAGCGGAATTCTCATTTGGAAGGTTTATCCAGAGTCATCACGGCGCGCTGATATGGCGAGGCGACCGCAACCGGCGCAAACTCCTGATGTGCCACCAAATACGGTGCCATTTGCTCCTCGACCTGCTGGATAACAGGCCTGGAGGCTGCCGCCAACTGCAAACCACCGGTTTGACTGCCGGTTAGTCCGGGCATCAGCGCGACCACCGAAATAACCGCAACAGAAGCCGCAAGCGCCATGATGGCGGGCGGCCCATAACGGCGCAATCTTGGCGCCAGAACTGTTGGTTCGGCGGCAAGCCGTGCCTGCAAACTGCCATTGAAGTGCGCGGACAGCATCGGCGCGCCACGCATCGCGTCGCCTATGCCATGGTAAAGCGCCCAGCGTTCCCGAGCCTGTTCGTCACGGCAGAGTTGACCAATTGCCTCTGCGCGATCTCGAGCTGGTACCTCGCCATCCAGCAGATCGGACAACCAGTCGGTTTCTTCATTTTCGATTTGGATGTATTTGTTCTGGGTTTGCATGGTTACCACCTCTTGTCTTTACTTGTGCCCAGCATGGGGCGTATTTTTTCCGCAATCGCTTCGCGTGCCCTGAAAATCCGGGAACGCACAGTACCAATTGGACAATCCATCATCTGCGATATTTCTTCATAGGACAGACCCTCAATTTCCCGCAGGGTAATTGCCGTCCTCAACTCCTCTGGCAATGAATCCACCGCTTCGTTCACCGCTTGGGCAATTTGCTTGGTCTGCAACTCCGCATCGGGAGTGGAGATGTCATGCAAGAGTTCGCTACCATCAAAGTTTTCAGCATCCTCGCTGTCATAAACCGTCGTCGTCGGCGCGCGACGCCCCCGTGCCACCAGATAATTTTTGGCTGTATTTACCGCAATGCGGTAAAGCCAGGTATAAAACGCGCTCTCGCCACGAAATTGCGGCAGTGCCCGATAGGCTTTGATAAAGGACTCTTGAGTGATGTCCTCGATCTCTGCCTGATCACGCACCATACGCGACAACAAACGCGCCAGCTTGCGCTGGTATTTGAGCACCAGCAGCTCGAATGCGCGTTTGTCACCCTTCTGAGCGCGTTCGACCAGTTCCTGGTCAATTTCGCGTTCCACTGTACTCCCTTGCAGCATGCCTTATATTTGTCCGGTTAGTATAAGCGAGCGCACTCCGGCATTCCGACCCGCATCTGTAAAAAAAGTTCAGTCTGAATAGAGGGTTATCAGCTTTTTGGGGTAATTTGCTGGGTATCATTGCTATAGCATGCATAACTCCGAAGTCCTCATTATCGGCAGCGGCCTGGCTGCCCTGACCACCGCGCTGCATCTGGCGCCGCACAAACACGTCACCATCCTGACCAAGCGCGAACTGATGGATGGCGCCAGCGCCTGGGCCCAAGGGGGAATAGCCGCCGTTCTCGACAATCACGATTCGGAAGAATCCCATATCCTGGATACCCTGGTGGCGGGTGCCGGGTTGTGCAACGAATCGGTCACCCGATTCGTGGTCACCCAGGCACGGGAAATGGTCAACTGGCTGGTCAGTCAGGGGGTTGCCTTTACGGGAGACGAATCCTCGGGTACAGGTTATCACCTGACCCGCGAAGGCGGTCACAGCGAACGCCGCATCGTGCACGCGGCGGACGCAACCGGACGCGCCGTGCAAACTTCGCTGGCGGACCGAATTCGCAGTCACCCCAACATCACGCTACTGGAAAATCATCTGACCGTGGATCTTATTACTGGCCGGCACACCGGAGAAGATGAGAGACGGGTTTATGGCGTTTATGCCCTCAACAACGAAACCGGCAAGGTAGAAACCTTTTCGGCTGGCTATACGGTGTTGGCCACAGGCGGCGCGGGCAAGGTTTATTTGTACACCACCAACCCGGACACGGCGACCGGCGATGGCATTGCCATGGCCTGGCGCGCGGGCTGCCGTGTCGGCAACATGGAATTCATCCAGTTTCACCCGACCTGTCTGTATCTGCCGCAGGCAAAATCTTTCCTGATCACCGAGGCAGTCCGGGGAGAAGGGGGGCAGCTCAAGCTGCCGGATGGCACACGCTTCATGCCGGCTCACGACCCTCGCGCCGAACTCGCGCCTCGCGATATCGTCGCCCGCGCCATCGACTACGAAATGAAAAAACGCGGCCTGGACTGTGTCTATCTCGACATTTCGCACAAACCGACCAAATTCATCATCGAGCATTTCCCCAACATTTTCCGGCAACTGTCGGAATGGGGCATCGACATGACACACGAGCCGATTCCTGTCGTTCCAGCCGCGCACTATACCTGCGGCGGCATCGTTACGGACATGTTTGGCTGTACCGATTTATGCAATCTCTACGCGGTAGGAGAGGTCGCTTTTACCGGCCTGCATGGCGCCAACCGGCTGGCCTCCAATTCGCTGCTCGAATGTCTGGTATTCGGCCGCGCCGCCGCCCGTCATATTCTGGAAAATGCGCCATCGGTTTCACAAACCATTCCGGAGTGGGACGAGTCGCGTGTCACCGACGCCGACGAAGAAATCGTCATTGCGCACAACTGGGCTGAGCTCCGTCGCTTCATGTGGGACTATGTTGGCATCGTCCGCACCAGCAAGCGCCTTGCGCGCGCCGCGCACCGCATCAAGCTGCTGCAGGATGAAATCGACGAGTTCTACCGCAATTTCCGCGTAAGCCACGACCTGATCGAGTTGCGCAACCTGGTCATGACCGCAGACCTCATCGTCCGCTCCGCCATGCTTCGTCACGAAAGCCGCGGCCTCCACTTCAGCCGCGATTTTCCGGAGACGTTGCCCGTTGTTGGCAACACGATCCTGAACCCGAGACCGGGACTGGTTTGCCCTGGCGTATGTGAAGTATTGATGCCCGAGATATGAGCTGCCCAGTGAATCAAGCGTGTTCGGGCTGAAACCCCCATTTTAGCCAGACCCGTAGTTTTCTCGCGGACGCCGGATCCACCGCATCCGGCCAGATCATCAACCTGCGTGCCCTGCCGGCTTCCGGCACAACAACCAGGCTGACCAGCCAGGGCAATACAACCGGTTGACCTGTGATCACAGCGGGTTGCCAACCAGACAGAAGAATCTCGATTTGCCCTGATTGCACAATGCGCAGACCTTGTATATCTGACAAGTCTTTTCGCCAGCAATAAAACAAGGCCAGAATCAGGCCGAGTGCCATCATCACCTTACCCCAGGCCGGCACCGCCGCGAGCCAGATTCCTGACACTGCCAGGCTGCACGCCAACAGCAAAATCCCCGCATAAACCCGCGAAGGCCTTATGGCTAACTCAAGCGGTATAAACATGTAGAATTTGCGCAATCGAATGACTCTGATTGCACCACCATGATTCCAGACTGGCAAGACTTTTTAACCCGTCAGGGCGCGCGGATAGAAGGCGGGCAGGTACGCGATTTCGGCAATCCCACTGAAGAACTTGCCACCGCGCAAACCGGCACGGTCATGGCCGACTTGTCGCAATTGGGCCTGCTGGCATTCTCCGGCGAGGACACGGCCGAGTTTCTGCAAAACCAGTTCACCAACGATGTGCGCGGTCTACATGCCGAAAGCGCGGCCTGGAATGGATACTGCTCGGCCAAGGGCAGAATGCTGGCGAATTTCCTCATATGGAGAAACGGCACCGATACCTGCCTGCAACTGTCCGGCGACATCCGCGAGACCGTTTTAAAGCGTTTGAAGATGTTCGTGCTTCGCTCCAAGGTTGCTGCCCGCGATGCAACGGACGAGAACGTGCGGCTGGTTCTGGCCGGCCCCGGCGCCCAGACTGCCCTGAGTGAAGCGGGCTTGCTCCTGCCAGACAGCCCCATGAAAACCGCAGCCGATGCGCACGGCCAGACTGTGCGCATCGGCGAAGACAAGCTTGTGCTCATGCTGCCACCCGCCCGTGCGCCAGCCATTTGGGAAGCACTGTCGCATCACGCCAGGCCGGTCGGCACAAGCACCTGGGACTGGCTGCGGCTTTCCAATGGCATTCCGATGATTACCGCTGCCACGCAGGAAGAGTTCGTGCCGCAGATGATCAATTGGGAAGTATTGGGCGGCGTCAGTTTTCAAAAGGGCTGCTACCCTGGCCAGGAAATCGTTGCCCGCACACAGTACCTGGGCAAGCTCAAACGCCGCATGTACCTGGCGCATATGGAGGGCAACGAGACGCCAACAGCGGGTGACGCGCTCTATACGCCAGACATGGAAGGCCAGGCATCAGGCATGGTCGTCAATGCCGCACCGGCGCCAGAAGGCGGGTTTGACCTGCTGGCGGTGGCGCAAATCGACAGCATATCGGCCAATCAGCCCATCCACTGGAAGTCTGCGGGTGGCCCGGTTTTGAGCCTCAAACGCCAACCCTATCCCCTCCCTTGAATTACTACTACATCTACTATCGGGTAAGCGAAAAAAATGAGTTTGATGCCGAGCAGGCGGTTCGAACCATGCAAGCCCGCCTTGCCTGCCGCAGCGGCGTAAGCGGCAGGTTATTGAAAAAACGCGACGATCCGGGATTGTGGATGGAAATCTACGAACAGGTCACCGATCCGGATCGCTTCGAGCGTCTGCTCAATCAGGCGGTTGATGAATTCGACGTGGAAATGTTCCTGGAAACACCGAGAAAGCTGGAATGTTTTCGCGGAGAGACACTTGAAGCTGCTGTTTGCATCCGACCCTCCACAGCCAACGGTTAATGGATTACACTTTTCCCGTCTTACCGATCCAGGCAATGCATCCAAAGGGAGAAACACGATGAAGAAAAAACTCACCACAGCCATAATTACCAGCATGTTCATGACCCAGGTCTTGATCATGCCCGCGCATGCCGGCCTGTTCGATTTCAAGCTGGGCGGCGACAAGAAGGAAGAAGGCCAGGCCACCGGCTCGGCCGGCCCTGATGGCGCGCAAGGCGAAGCCAAGGAACTCGAAAAATGCGACAAGCCCTATGGCACCCTGGCCGTGGTCGAGCCGCAGGACGCCGTGATTTCCCACTTGCTGCAATATGGTCTGCAATCTCCCACCGGCCTGATCCGCATGATGGTTCAGCAATCGAACTGCTTCGTTCTGGTTGAGCGCGGCCGCGCCATGGGCAACCTCATGCAGGAACGGCAACTGGCCGAGTCCGGCGAGCTGCGCAAAGGATCGAACATGGGCAAGGGCCAGATGGTCACCGCCGATTACGTGCTGACGCCGGATGCGGTATTTTCCAGCAAGGATTCCGGCGGGGTCGGCGGCCTGCTCGGCGGCTTTGGTGGCGTGCTTGGCGCAGCAGCGGGATTGGTCGCAGCAGGCCTCAAGTTCAAATCGGCGCAAACGACCATGATCCTTTCGGATTCACGCACGTCGCTGCAAATCGCATCGGCAACCGGCAATGCCGAAAAAACCGACTGGGGCATCGGCGGCATACTGGGTGGCGGCGGTGCGGTCGGCGGCCTGGGTGCTTACACCAGCACACCAGAGGGCAAAGTCATCGCGGCCAGCTATCTGGATAACTGGAACAACATCGTAAAGTCCATCCGCAACAACCCGCAGCTGGCACGTCAGGACATCAATCTGAAGGGCGCATCCGGCCAGCCGACCCAGGCAGGCATGGCCTTCGACAAGGGCGATGCGCTGACGGGAAAAATCGGCGGCCTGAAGATTTATAGCCAACCAAGCAAAACTTCCAAGGTTGTCGCCAGTCTGGCCAAAGGGGAAGAAGTCATCTTCACCGGCGAGGAAAAAAATGGCTTCATCTCGGTACAGGGCAACGACGGCGAGGGCTGGGTAGAGAAAATCCTGGTCAGGAAATAATCAGGCGGCATGAAAAAACAAACGGCGGAGAAATCTCCGCCGTTTTTTTATTCCTCGACGACCGCTACGCGCGGCGCCAGTGCGCACATCAATTCATAACTGATCGTGCCCGCATGCCTGGCGACTTCTTCAATTGGCAAACCTTCTCCCCAAAGCGTGACAGGACTGCCCATGTTCGCATCGGGCAAATTGGTAATGTCGACTGCCAGCATGTCCATGGATACTCGCCCCAGCGTGCGGGTGCGTTTTCCATTGACCATCACCGGTGTGCCCGTTGGCGCATGACGAGGGTATCCATCAGCATAGCCGCAGGCAACAATGCCCACTCGGGTAACCTCGCAAGCCATGAAAGTCACGCCATATCCGGCACCTTCACCTGCTTTCAGATGCTGCATGGCAATTATCTCCGACTGAAGCGTCATGACCGGCCGCAACTCCAATTCGGCCGCAGTCATGTCAGCAAAAGGGGAAGCACCATACAGCATGATGCCGAGCCTCGACCACTCCCCTCTGGTTTCGGGATAATGCAGGAATGCGGCGGAATTGGCGGCGCTGACCGGTAAGCCGGTTAGTTTAGCCTTGCCAAGAAAACGTTCCCATTGCCAATCTATGCCCAGTTCCTCATCCGCGGTCGCGAAGTGGGTCATGAGCGTGATTTGATCAATATTCGCGTAGGACTTTATCTGCTCGATTATCCCGTCAAAATCCGCCAACGAAAAACCGAGCCGGTTCATGCCGCTGTTGAACTTGAGGAAAACGCTCAAGGGCTTGTGCGACAGCGGCAGCCAATTGAGTTGTTGAGGGTTATGCAGCACTGGCATCAAATCCAGATCCGCGATAGTCGCCATCTCTCCAGCCTGGAAGGGTCCCTCAAGCAGCAGGATGGGTTTTTCAACGCCCATTTGTCTTAGGTTTGCCGCTTCTTCAACCGTCAAGACGGCAAAGCCATCGGTTTGCCCCAGCGCGCGTACCGCCCTGGTAAGGCCGTGGCCATAGGCATTGGCTTTGATGACTGAAAGAATTTTTGACTGGCCCGCATGCCTGCGTGCCACGCGCAGATTATGCGCCAGCGCGTCGAGCGATATTCGCGCGACCAGCGGGCGCATTAATAACTTCCCGGCAGTGCCAGATTTTCGAAGCGGGTATGTTCGCCGAGGAAGGCCAGCGGCACCATGCCTATGGGTCCATTGCGCTGTTTGCCAATGATGATTTCAGCCTTGCCCTTGTCCTGGCTGTCAGGGTTGTAGACTTCGTCCCGATAGATGAACAGAATGACATCGGCATCCTGTTCGATGGCACCGGATTCGCGCAGGTCGGACATTACCGGCCGCTTGTTGGGCCGCTGCTCGAGTGAACGGTTAAGCTGGGACAAGGCAACCACCGGACATTGAAGCTCCTTGGCCAAGGCTTTCAGTGACCGGGAAATTTCGGAAATTTCCGTTGCGCGGTTCTCGCCCTGGCTGGCGGAAGACATGAGCTGGAGATAATCGATCACGATCAGTCCCATCTTGCCACCGCATTGGCGCATGAGACGCCGGGCGCGGGCTCGGACCTCAAGCGCATTGAGCGCGGGGGTTTCGTCGATGTAAAACGGCGCATCGTTCAACTTGCCCAGCGCGTAGGTCAGGCGCTGCCAGTCGTCGTCCTTGAGCTGACCGATGCGCAGCTTGTGTTGATCCAGCCGGCCGACTGATCCGATCATCCGCATCACCAGCTGCTGCGCGCCCATTTCCATGGAAAACACCGCCACGGGCAATCCGGCATCCAGCGCCACGTGCTCAGCGATGTTGAGCGAAAACGCCGTCTTGCCCATGGACGGGCGGCCGGCAACGATGACAAGATCGCCAGGCTGCAGGCCGGATGTCATGCGATCGAGATCCGAATAACCAGTCGGGATGCCGGTCACATCGCTGGGATTGTCCCGATGATAGAGTTCATCGATACGCTCCACCGCCTGCCGCAGCAGGGGCTGAATTTCCTGAAACCCCTGGTTGCTGCGGCTGCCGGATTCGGCAATCTCGAAAATTTTGGCTTCTGCTTCGTCAAGCAATTGCCCGGCACTGCGTCCGGATGGCGCATAGGCGGAATCGGCGATTGTGGTGGCGGTTTCCACCAGCTTGCGCAACACCGCGCGTTCGCGAACGATTTCAGCATAGCGCCTGATGTTGGCCGCTGAGGGCGTATTACTGGCCAGTGAAACAATATAGGGCAGGCCACCGACGGATTCGAGTTCGCCCATGGATTGCAGCATCTCAGCCACGGTCACTACATCAGCGGGCTTGCTGTCCCCGATCAGCCTAGCAATGGCCTTGAGGATTTGCCGGTGATCCTGGCGATAGAAGTCGGACCCGCTCACCAGATCGGCAATGCGGTCCCATGCGCCGTTTTCCAGCAACAACCCGCCCAGAACAGCCTGTTCCGCCTCCAGTGAATGCGGTGGCAGCTTCAGTGCGGCAAGCGTATTTTCCGCGGCACTGGCGGAATTGCTAAAGGGATGGACGGCGGCCATGAGTGGATTCTACTCCGGTGAAATTTTCATTCACAGGGATAAGTTTGTGGAAAACCCGTGTACAGACGGTGCAAAGATCAGGAATTAAAAAAGGCCACCGTGAAGTGGCCTTTTCAAGTAAACGTTGCGAGGCGATCAGTGTTCGCCCAATACCGAAACGGTGATGTTCGCCAGCACATCCGTGTGCAGGGACAGTACCACGGGATAGTCGCCGATCATCTTGAACGGGCCTTCAGGCAAACGCACTTCAGCCTTGGCAACCTCATGGCCTTGCGTTTTCAGCGCCTCGGCGATATCGGCATTGCCCACGGAACCAAACAGACGGCCATCCACCCCGGCTTTCTGGGTAATCTGGATCATCAGGCCTTCCAGTTTTTCGGCACGCGCCTGGGCAGCGGCGAATCGCGCGGCCTGCTCCTTTTCCAGCTCGGCTCGGCGGGTTTCAAACTCGGCGATATTGGTCTCCGTCGCACGCTTGGCATGGCCTCCAGGAATCAGGAAATTCCGCGCATAACCGTCCTTGACCTTGACCACGTCACCCAGATTGCCCAGGTTGACGACTTTTTCCATCAGAATCACTTGCATGGCGGTCTCCTTAGTGCAAATCGGTGTAGGGCAGCAGCGCGAGGAAGCGGGCACGCTTGATCGCGGCAGACAGCTGACGCTGGAAATGGGTCTTGGTGCCGGTAATGCGTGCAGGAATGATCTTGCCGTTTTCGGTGATGAATTCCTTCAGCACTTCCACATCCTTGTAATCCACTTCCTTCACGCCGTCAGCGGTGAAGCGGCAGAACTTACGGCGCTTGAACAGCGCGCGGTTGCCGCTGTCGCGGCGGGGCTTACCATCTTTTCCGGTTGCTTTCTTTCCAATCGGGCGGGGCATGTTGCTTACTCCTCGGTTAAATGTTCAATCCACATCAATAAATTACGGTTGTTCTGACTGGCCCTGGATAACGGCCCGCTTACCTTGATCCGCATGCCTGGCTTGAATTTGCCTAGCCTTGTGGCCATTTCGGCCTGCGCCGCTACAACCATTTCACATTGCATTTTCTGACCGGCTTGCCATGACTCATGCCGGATGAGTGCCTTGGCAATGGGAACACCTGCGGGGCTGATTCGGGTGGACTCCAGGCTGACTATTTCTCCAGCAAGAATCAGCGTGTTGTCTGATTCTCCGTTCAATCAGGGCAATCCGGATCAGTCGGCGGCAGCTTCGGCTTCAGGCCTGGCCTTGGCTTCACCATCCAGCACGGAACGCGCCTTTTCTTCCTTCATCATCGGTGAAGGAACAGTCACGGATTCATCCTTGCTGATAATCAGATGGCGCAACACGGCATCGTTGAATTTGAAGCCGTGTTCGAGTTCAGCCAGGGTTTCCTGATCGCATTCAATGTTCATCAGCACATAATGTGCTTTGTGCATTTTGGCAATCGGGTAGGCCAGCTGACGACGGCCCCAGTCTTCAAGCCGGTGAATCTGGCCGGAGCGCGAGGTAATGTTGGTGCGATAACGCTCGATCATGGCGGGAACCTGCTCGCTCTGATCGGGATGCACGATAAAGACGATTTCGTAATGGCGCATTGAACCCCCTTCTGGATAAAGCCCCCCGCGGCGCGATGCGGTGGAGCAAGGAAACGTAGAATTCTAATATCAAGTGCTTGATAAAGCAAGCTTTTGTAAAGTCGGGCCGTTCTTGGCTTCTTCAAAGAGGTTCGCAAGCAGCATGGGCTCGCTTACTGCGTAACCTTGAGCATAATCCACGCCCAGATCGGTCAACAAGGGGAACATGGCTTCGTCATGAACAAATTCCGCGATGCTGGAAATGCCCAAACCGCGCGCTACGTCGCACATGGATTTGACCAGTGCCTGGTCGGATTCGTTTTTCAGCAACTCCCTGATAAAACTGCCATCTATCTTCAGGTAATCGAAGGGCATCTGGCGAAGGTAGCTGTAGTTGGCGTAACCCGTGCCGAAATCATCGAGGGCAGTGCGGCAACCGCGCTCACGAATCCGGCTCAGAAACTGACGGGTCTGTTCCGGGTCGAGCACCGCCATGGTTTCGGTCACTTCAAAAATCAATTTCTCCGGCTGCACCCCGCTGTTATCAATAATGTCCTGAATTTCCTGCAACGAATCCGGATCGGATAGCGTTTGGCCTGACAAATTGACTGACAACGATTCAACGCCTTCTGGAAGTTCATGATGCACCAGCCAGTTGCATACTTCTCGCAACACCCAATGATCAACCTGGGCAACCAGTTTCTGTCTTTCCGCCTCGCGGAGAAAGATCGCGGGAGAAACAAATTTCCCATCGTCCGACTTCAGCCTGAGCAATACTTCTCCATGGCCTGGCAAGTCCTTGCGCAAGGAACGCATGGGTTGCACAAACGGCACCAGGCGGTTTTCCCCCATGACACGCGTCACCGCACGCATCCAGTCCTCACTTTGCGCCAGCAGATAGGAGTTCACCCGTACCTGCTGGGATCCTTCCTCCCATGCAGCGGCACATGCCTGTTCTGCAAACCGCAGTATCTCTTCACCCGCTGGCGCTTCCGGACAGCAGCCGACGGCGAATCGCATCTCGCCTGATTTCTCCGGAGACTGGTTTGCCAGCAACTGCACTTCCTGCGCAAGTCCCTCTCCTGGCTCGGGGGAAGCCAGCACAAAGCGCGTATCGGCGATCCGTGCAATCATCAAACCCGGCCGGCCAAACGTTCTCAACATTTTTGAAACACCTGCCATGACCGCGTCTCCCGCCTGCTGGCTGTGGGCATAACGGCCCGCCAGATTTGGAAAATCGATAACCGTCGCCTGCCAACGCTCTTCGCTGGAAAGCGCCGCGCTCGCGCTCAATGACTGGATCAATCCTCTGCGATTCAGGAAACCCGTGTCCTGGTCCCGCAGGGTGGAGAGCAGTTGATCTTCATACGTCCAGGATTCAATGTTCAGGTCCATCAAGGCGGGTAACTTGTCAAACGTGCTCTGTCCAAACTGCTCCACCCGGTCCCGTTCCAGGTGACCAAGGAGCTCCGACTTTTCCATCCGGAAGCTTCGGTGTCCGGCTGCATCCACAAACCCAAACCAGCCGTATGGCAGGCTGCTCCAAACCAGCTGGAGCGGATATGGCCATTCGGTTCTGTCCGCGAAACGTACCCATGCCCCCAGTTCAAGATTCACTGCGTCGCCTGTCTGGGCGTTTGGAATGCCTGCCGGTTTTGTCTGGTTCATCCACGACATGCTCGATTGGGCCAGCAAGGGATGTGACAGTTGATTCAACCAGGGCGGCTCGGCCAGATCTGGCTCGGGTATGCTGAAGAAGTTGTGCATCTCCCTCGACACAACCTGCCTGACCTGTAGCAGGCGTTCTTCCGCCAAGGGAAGCTGGGTAAACTCTGTGACGGCATTTTGCGCGTCCTGCCAGACCTGCGTGCCAGGGTTATGTCGCAACGCGATCATGGCCAGCACGTGCCGCCAGGAACCATCACAGAAAGCTGCCGCCTCGCGCGGCAGATTCTTGCCGTTCAAGGCACGGGCCAACGTTTCATCGGAGCGCTGGCGTGCCCGCAACATCCGGTGCCAGCCTTCCATCTCCAGTTGCAATTCGAGCACGCGTTCCTGGCGTCTGATCAGCGCACCGGCACCCAGCTTGTCCAGTTCGGCCAGCCAGCGCTGAGTATCACCAGGTTGTTGCAGAAGCCCGCGCCCGGCGGATTCTGCCCACTGTCTAAGCTGCTCGGTTTCCTTGGGCGCAGGCCCCGCGGCGACGATCTCCGATGCGCGATTCAGCAGGGTTCTTAACGGATGATGAGGATCATCAAGCAAGGCGGAGTTTTCAGCCACCGTCTTCATGATGACGGGGGAAAGTGCGTTCAACACGCCCGCCTGAGAAGCATCGGCACCCGGCAAATGCTGCACCAATCCTGCTGCGCGAACGCCTTGCAAGGTCACATCTTCCGCCTGAACCGGCGCCGAGCTGGCCCAGCGCGCCAAGGTTTGCGGCGTGGCAATGGAACCCGCTGAAGCGGTTGAGGCATAACGGTCAAAGGATTCCAGTGCCCCCAGCAACTGTTCGAGTAGTCGATGAGGCGCATTCTCAAGCTTTTCCGCTGCCACCTGTGCCAGAGCAGGGAAATCATTACTGCCACCCACTGGTATCTGGCCTTGATAGCCACCCTGGTAGTTAGCCTGTTGGCCAGCAGGTGTCTCTCCCCGGTAATGTGAACCGGGTGAATGCCTTGATACGGGTTGAGCAGCGGAACCCAGACGGGTTTGCTTGGCTATGGGTTCCAGGCGGTTGGCAAGCCCCCACAGATTGGACTGCATGTCCGGGACAACCTGATCAAGAAAATCCCGCAACAACCCACGGCGGATTCCGCGCGATATTTCCAGATCGCTGAGTCCTTCCAGGATGAAGAACGCCAGATTGTGCAGGTAGTAGGGATTGCTTTCGCGGGTAAGCTTGCGCCCGTACAGGTGTCCCAGATGCGCCTCCAGGAAGCCGAGAACCGTGTCATGCGCGTCTATTTCGGCCTTGTAACGCCCCAGTTCGGTGACCAGGATGTCATAGTCCTGCTGGTCGATCAGGGTCAGCCGGTACTGGCCTTCTTCGCCCATCAGATAGGCATTGACCTTTCTGGCCAGCGTTTCCAGAAGATATGCGGGTGCCTTCTCGGTAATTTCGTCATCTGCCTGCCGGGTTTCCTGTGGCGCAGGCTGATTGATGATGGGACTGGCATTGTATAAAACGCCCAGATCACGCGGGTTTGGTGCGTCTTGCCGCGCTTCAGCTATCCTGCCCCCCTTGAGGCTGGCGAACATCTGATTGATGGGAAGCGCAAGCCACTCAAGACTCGCGGCAATCAACTGGTCGCGATCTTGGGTCGAAAAAACGGGGACGTCAGGCCTGTCTGTCATGGTTGCGCTCAGGCTGCACCCTGGTTTTCCGGGTAGCTAAAAGCAAACAGGCGGCTAACGATTATTACGTATGCGGACATACCGTACTCTAGGGGCTATCACCCTACTAACGGCTATTGTTGGCCCGTATTAAGACCTGAAGAATGTGCCCGGACCTCCCGGTAGCAATTATGACCGGAAAATAATTTTTATGATTACAAATCAATGCCTTACACAGTCCACATAATAGCGCACCTCGCCATTGAGCTGTTCTTTGACCAAGCCGTGGATATCGGTCTCGAAACCGGGGAATTTCTCGTTGAATTCCCGGGCAAACTGCAAATAGCGCACGATGGTCCGGTTAAAACGCTCGCCGGGAATCAGCAAGGGGATACCGGGCGGATAAGGTGTCAGCAGCACGCTGGTTACCCGGCCTTCAAGCTCATCGATGACCACCCGGTCGATTTCGCGATGTGCCATCCTGGCGAATGCGTCAGACGGCTTCATGGCCGGTTCCATTTCGGACAGGTACATTTCCGTGGTCAGGCGAGCGATATCATGAATCTTGTAGATACCATGGATCTGCTCGCATAAATCCTTTAGCCCGATCCGCTCATAGCGGGGATATTTGGCTACAAACTCTGGCAGCACCCGCCACAGCGGCTGGTTCTTGTCATAGTCGTCCTTGAACTGCTGCAGTTCGGTGACCATGGTGTTCCAGCGACCCTTGGTGATGCCGATGGTGAACATGATGAAGAACGAATACAGCCCGGTCTTCTCGACAATGATGCCGTGCTCGGCCAGGTATTTGGTAACGATGGCCGCGGGAATACCGGATTCCGCAAAGTCGCCATCGACATCCAGCCCCGGGGTAATCACGGTGGCCTTGATCGGATCGAGCATGTTGAAGCCTTCGGCAAGGTTGCCGAAGCCATGCCAGCGTTCGCTGTCACGCACCACCCAGTCACTGGCTTCACCTATGCCTTCATCGACAAGGTTTTCCGGCCCCCAGACCTTGAACCACCAGGAATCGCCGAATTCCTCATCGACCTTGCGCATGGCACGGCGGAAATCCAGCGCCTCGGCGATGGACTCTTCCACCAGCGCGGTGCCGCCGGGCGGCTCCATCATCGCCGCCGCCACGTCGCACGAAGCGATGATGGCGTATTGCGGGCTGGTAGAGGTGTGCATCAGATAGGCTTCGTTGAAAATGTCGCGGTCGAGTTTGCGTGTCTCCGAATCCTGGATGAGGATTTGCGACGCCTGCGAAAGCCCCGCCAGCAGCTTGTGCGTGGACTGTGTCGAGAACACCATGGATTCCTTGCAGCGTGCGCGGTCACGGCCAATCGCGTGCATGCCGCGATAGTAGTCGTGAAAAGTCGCGTGCGGCAGCCAGGCTTCGTCAAAATGCAGGGTATCGATCTTGCCGTCGAGCATTTCCTTGATGGCATCGACGTTGTAGAGAATGCCGTCGTAAGTGCTTTGCGTGATGGTGAGAATGCGCGGCTTGCCTTTTGCCTTGCTGGCGAAGGGGTGCGCGGCAATTTTTTTCTGGATGTTTTTCCAGGCAAATTCTTCTTTCGGGATCGGTCCGATGATCCCGTAATGGTTGCGCGTCGGTGTCAGAAAAACCGGAATTGCGCCAGTCATGGTAATCGCGTGCAGGATGGATTTGTGGCAGTTGCGGTCCACCACCACGATGTCGTCCGGCGCCACGGTCGAATGCCATACCATCTTGTTTGATGTCGACGTGCCATTGGTGACGAAGAACAGGTGATCACAATTGAAGATACGTGCAGCATTGCGCTCGGAGGCCGCCACCGGACCAGTGTGATCAAGCAGTTGACCCAATTCATCGACAGCATTGCACACATCGGCGCGCAGCATGTTCTCTCCGAAAAACTGGTGGAACATCTGCCCGACTGGTGATTTCAGAAAAGCCACACCGCCCGAGTGTCCCGGACAATGCCAGGAATAGGAGCTGTCAGCCGCATAGTGAGTGAGCGCGCGGAAAAATGGCGGCGGCAGCGAATCGAGATAAACCTTCGCCTCACGCACGACATAGCGGGCGATGAACTCTGGCGTGTCCTCGAACATATGGATAAATCCATGCAGTTCCTTTAACACATCGTTGGGAATATGCCGCGAGGTACGCGTTTCGCCATGCAGAAAGATGGGGATATCCGCATTGCGGAAACGGATCTCCTCGACAAATCCGCGTAGGCGCGCAACCGCCTCCTCTGCCAGTTCGGGTGAGGAAAATTCCTCGTCATCAATGGATAGAATAAATGCCGAAGCGCGGCTTTGCTGCTGGGCAAAAGAGGCAACATCGCCGAAGCTGGTCACACCGAGCACCTCGAAACCCTCTTCTTCTATGGCTTTCGCCAGCGCGCGAACGCCCAGACCGGAAGCATTCTCGGAACGAAAATCCTCATCGATGATGACAACTGGGAAGCGGAATCTCATGTCATGGCCCTAAGTAGAGAGTCAAGAGTGTAGAGTCGAGAGAAAAGCCCGGGCGTGGGGATTTACCCTCCACTCTCGACTCTCGACAGTCTTTCAAATTTTTGGCAACGTCACGCCGGTCTGCCCCTGATACTTGCCGCCACGATCCCTGTAAGAGGTTTCACATACCTCGTCGGATTCGAGAAACAGCATTTGCGCCACGCCTTCGTTGGCGTAAATGCGTGCGGGCAGCGGCGTGGTGTTGGAAAATTCAAGCGTCACATGGCCTTCCCATTCCGGCTCCAGCGGCGTGACATTAACGATAATGCCACAGCGGGCATAGGTGGACTTGCCCAGGCAGATCGTCAATACGTTGCGTGGAATGCGGAAATACTCCACCGTTCGCGCCAGCGCGAATGAATTGGGCGGGATGATGCAGGAATCACCCTTGACCTCGACAAACGAATTAGGGTCGAAGAATTTTGGATCAACGATTGTCGTATTGATATCGGTGAACAGCTTGAATTCGTTCGAGCAGCGCACATCGTATCCATAAGAAGACGTGCCGTATGACACGATTCGCTTGCCCGCGGCCTCCTTGACCTGGCCGGGCTCGAACGGCTCGATCATGCCGTGACTCTGCGCCATGCGGCGGATCCACTTGTCGGACTTGATGCTCATTGCTGCGCCCTGATTCACTTTCAAAAGCGCAATTATCCACGAAGTAAGCCAGGATATTGCAAACAAAAAGGGGGTTCCCCGCCCCCTTCTGCAAGCTTGTGTTGAATATCAGGTATTTTGAATCACGATATTGGGAAACTTGCTGGTGTGATCCACCGCAGACTCGCCAATTTTCACCGCCACCCGGCGAGCGATCTGCCTGTAAATTTCGGCAATGCGAGATTCCGGCGCAGCCACCACGGTCGGCTTGCCGGAATCGGTTTCCTCGCGAATCTGGATATCCAGGGGAAGCGCACCCAGAAATTCCACGTCGTAATCCTTGCACATTTTCTCGCCGCCACCCTGGCCAAAAATGCGTTCCTCATGGCCACATTTTGAGCAGATGTGCAGGCTCATGTTCTCAACCACACCCATGATCGGAATGCCGACCTTCTCGAACATCTTCAGGCCCTTGCGTGCGTCGATCAGCGCAATGTCCTGCGGTGTCGTCACGATCACCGCGCCTGTTACCGGAACCCGCTGGGCAAGCGTCAACTGCACGTCACCCGTGCCCGGTGGCATGTCCACCACCAGATAATCCACGTCCTTCCAGTTGGTGTCATTCAGCAGTTGTTCCAAAGCCTGGGTCACCATGGGGCCACGCCAGACCATGGGGGTATCGGGATCGATCATGAAACCGATGGACATGGCCTGAAGCCCGTGTCCCATCATCGGTTCGAGCGTCTTGCCATCCTGCGACTCGGGTCGACCATGAATGCCCAGCATCATCGGCTGGGAAGGGCCATAGATATCGGCATCGAGCACGGCTACATTGGCGCCTTCAACTGCCAGCGCAAGCGCCAGATTGGCCGCGGTCGTCGATTTGCCAACGCCACCCTTGCCGGATGCCACGGCGATGATGTTCTTGATGCCCGGCACAAGTTTCACGCCCTTCTGCACCCCATGGGAAACAATCTTGAACGAAACATTGGCGGTCGCGGAGGCAGCGCCGATGGATTTGAGCTTGTCCTCGACCATGGATTTGATACCCGCAACCTGGCTTTTGGCAGGATAGGACAGCAGGATATCAAGTGAGACTTTGTCGCCATCGATCTTGAGATTCTTGACGGACTTGGTCGCTATGAAATCCCTTTTGGTATTGGGGTCGATCAGCTCTTTGAGCGCGGATTGAACTTGCTGTTCGGAAATGGCCATCTAATGCTCCAGAAAATACCCGATTAAATTTGTCAAGTATAACGATTACACTTGGCTCAGGCAACAAAAAAGCGGCCTGAAGGCCGCTTTTAAAGATCGGGACATATCAACAGGGTTTCAACTCCCCCCCTTCAAAACACATGCGCTTGCCGCCCGCTGCGACTTCTGACTTTGCTGGCGCGACAGCATTCACCTTGATGGGCTTGTAGCGGCCCTTGCAGGGATCGTAGGCGGGCTTGCGCGTTTTCATGATGCTGCCCTTGGGTCGCTTGTATTTTGAACGGATAGGCCGAAAACCTTCCGCACAGGGATCCGTGACACGGGCACGTTTGGCGGCAGGTTTGGCCGGCGCCATCGCGATCTTGTCCTGATTCATAGCTGGCTCTACTGGCACGGGTGCAGGTTCCGAAACAGCTTCAATCCTTGTCACGGCAGGAAACGCCGCGGCGCCCACTACCGGAGGCATCGGGAAAGCCGGGGGCTCCGGTTTGGGCTGTACTGCCGCCACGGCAATGGGAGAGGGTTCAGGGCTTGGTGCTGGAATGGCTAATGGAATAGCAGCCGGAATTGAAACAGGCAGAGGCTCGGGCGGGTTTGTTGGCATTGCGGGCGCTTCGATAGCCGCCGCGACAGGCAGCATGGGCGCAGGTTCCAGAACCGGCTTGGCGGGTGCTGCAGCCGTAACCATATCCTCATTTGCTGATTTCACCGGGATGGCAGGCGCTTGCACGGCCGGCACGCTTTCGCTTGCAGCCGTTGTTGCGCTGACAGGCGAAATGGCGGGCTGTTCGCTCACTGGCGCGATCGCCATTTGCGGCTGTGGCGGTGCGCTCAACTCAGGTGCCGCAGTCGGCTGCATGGCGGCAGGCCAGGTGGGGGGCAACCACCAGACGACCGGCGGACGAATCGGCGCCGAAGCCGTTCTGGGGACGCCAGGCATTACCGGCATCGCCATTAGAGGCGGCGCAGGCATGGCTGGCGCCACGGGGAGCATCTGGGGAATGCCCCAAGGCATGGGCGGCGAACCTGCCATTTGCTGCGGAACAGGGAAGGAAGGCATGTAAGGATTAAACGGCATACCCCAAGGTGCGGGCATGGGCGCCATCGCAGCGGGTGGCATCGCTACAGGATTAACCGGGGCAAACTGCGGCAACCCCCAAATTCCCTGACGCGGCATGCCCGCCATGTTGGACGGGATAGACTGTGCCGGCCGCATTTGCGGAAGACCCCATGGCGCAGGCATGGCGCCAAAACCCGAGGGCGTCCCATTCATACCCGGCATGGGACGCGCCGCAAGCGCAGGCGAGCCATAGGGAATCATCCAGGGGTAAGACGCGGGCAAGCCAAAGGGGAAACTTCCCGGCATGCCGCCGGGTGGCATCATGGGAGATCTTGCCATGGGCGCCATCCAAGGCAAAGCCGGAAAGCCGGGCAGTTGTGGAATCATCGGCGTCTGCATCTGCATGGCAGGCGGACGGTACCCGGTTTGCGGTAAAAAGGGCAGCATTTGCGGTCCGGCCACCGGAAATCCAGGGTACTGCATGCCGCCAGCATTCATCGGCGGCAGTTGAGGTCTGACGGAATTAGGCATAACCGGCAAGGCTTGCGGCGGCATCAACGGCATAGCCGTATTTGTTACCGGAGACGGCACATTCATTGGAATCATTGCGGGAGCTGGCAGTGGCACCATGCCCTGTTGGGGCAGCATGAATGGGAACGGCGCGGCAGGTGCCGCGGCTTCATCATCCGCGTCCAGCGAACTCGCGGCTATTGCCACCTGAGCTGGAATGGGGTTCTCGGGTTTGCGATCTGTCGCATTTGTCTTTACCGCCGTAGCCGGCAACGGCACTGCTGCGGTATGCAAACCCTGCTCCCCAGGCATCAAAATCCGTCGTTGCAGGGGCTGTGCCGTTACAGCTGGGCTGATTTCAGTTGGCAGCAGGACAGCCCTCCCCTCGGATGCGGCGGCGGCTTGCGGCCAAATTGCCCAGATCAGCAAAGGCAAGGGGGCAAGCTTGAAGGTTGGCGCGGACATTAAATAATTTCTCCTATGGTCAGGCACGCGTATTGTGCGCCACCAGCACGGCTTCAGGAACCTGCAGGCGGATTGAATTTACGATTTCCAGCATCAAGCCGTTCCGGTAGCGATGCGAGACCCACAAAACATTGAGTTCCAGGTTGATGTTGGCAAATACAACCTCACCGTAATGTGACAGCACCTCGGCAATATAAGATTGTGCGCGTTGAACATACATCGGCTGACGGGTTTTCAGCCTGGGAATGATCATCATGAAATCACACAGCAACTCGCCTTGCTCATCCCGAGTTGGCACCACTTTCCACAAAGGCAAGCCCGGCTGGATTTCCGTACATGCCTTGAGTGAACAATCCCGGTGCCGGACAAGTCTCATCCTGATCGCTCTATCACGGAACCCGGCTGGCCGGGTTCCTGCGGGCCTTCATGCTGGGGAGGTTCCACGGCGTGCGCATCGCTTCGACCGGGCCGGTGACGCAAATATCGCACATCCTTGTGCAGATAGCGCTCGAGTTCCTCCAGCGCAAGCCGGTAAACATCTCGCTTGAATTCGACCACCGAATCGAACTCGATCCAGTAATCACTCCAGCGCCAGGCGTCAAACTCGGGATGGTTGGTCGCACGCAGGCTGACATTGCAATCATGTCCGGTCAGCCGCAACAAAAACCATATCTGCTTTTGTCCGCGGTATTGGCCTTTGCTGTCACGCCGCACCCAATGGCTGGGCACATCGTACCTCAGCCAGTTGCGCGTGCGGCCAAGTATGCGCACATGCTTGGGCAGGAGCCCGACTTCTTCAGTCAGCTCACGAAACATAGCCTGCTCCGGCGTTTCCCCGGCCTTGATGCCACCCTGGGGAAACTGCCAGGCGTGCTGATTGATGCGCTTGGCCCAGAACACCTGGTTCTTGCCATTGCACAATATGATGCCGACGTTGGGGCGGTAGCCGTCACGGTCGATCATCGCCGCCACCTTTTCAAAAATCCGAGTCTGATAACATTGTTTCACACCACTCAAAAATTGCAACCTGACATGAGCATGTCCTTCGATCAATTGATCGCCCATTTGCTGCTGATTTCTATCGGGCTACTCGCCGCCTGCTCGAATATGGCACCTTCAGACAGGGCCGTATTCATCTTCCCGGGCGCGCACGAATTTGGTTCCACCGCGGTAGCGTTCAGTCCTACCGGCACACACGTGGTATCGGGGGGGCATCGGGGCAATGTCAAATTGTGGGACATCCGCAAACAGAAACTGCTGGCGGAAGCAAAACCGCATGAAAGTGTCGTGCGCGCGATTGCGGTTGCCAACCAGTCGCTTTTCGCAACGGGCTCGGACGATGGACGGATTGTCATCTGGAACAACGGCAAGATTCTGAGCCAGCCTACTTCCACCCTGGTCACTTCCCTGGTCTGGTTCCAGGGCAAGCTGGTCAGCGGCCACGACGATAAATTCCTGCGCGTGTGGGACAAAAACCTGAAGGAAATCCAGAAGCTGGAACTGGATGACGGCATAGAGGGACTCGCGGTAAACGGCAAACAGCTTGCCGTGGCGCTTTCCGATCGCATCATCCTGATGGGACCTGATTTCAAGGCAAAACAAATGCTGGATACAGGCGGCGTGACCCCGCACGACATGCAATTCAGTCCTGACGGCAAACGTCTGGCAGCGGGCGGATGGTTCAGATTGCATGTCTGGGATCTGGCGAGCGGCCAGCATCAAAGCATCCCCACCGAACATGGCGGACTGCTGACTTCAGTGTCGTTCAGCCCGGACGGCAAGCACATCGTTTCGCTCGGCCGGCACACCGATTCCGCCATCCGCATCATGGATACACAGAATTTCAATGTGGAAAGACGATATCAGGCTCATGAATTGTGTGGCGCCATGATCCGCTACAGCCCGGACGGGCGCTGGCTGGTATCGGCATCGGATGATGAAAGCATCCGCCTGTATGATCTTTCGCGGCCCTATCAACCCCGGCGGGGTCTGGAAGCCATCGACACACAGCCCCCGCCCCCCGGTCAATCAACTAAAAACTCAAGCTCGCTCGTCCAATAAAGGCACTATGTCGTGTGCCCAGTGCATACCGCGTGCAAAGGCCGCGAAATCCAGCCCCCAGCGCTTGCCCAGTTGCGCAAGCTCTTCATCGCGCCATTTCCATGATTGCGTTTCTTCACGCATGCCAAATGCGATGACATTGGTCTTGTTCATGACCGGCAGCCAGGCAAGTTTCCCTTCAAAAGCCGCGACCAGCCTGCTGAAATATGTAGCAAAACTGGAATCTCGACCCCATAGATTGACCACCAGTACACCGCCGGGCTTTAGCGCGCGCATGCATGCGGAATAAAACTCGATCGTCGCCAGGCTTTCAACCTGATTACCCGCATCGAAGCCATCAAGCAGGATCACATCCGCGCTTTCCGGATGCGCGGGCACATAGGCCGCACCGTCCGCAATTCTGACCTGCAATCGATCATCATCGCCGGGCAATTCAAAGTGGCTGCGCGCCGCCGCTACCACCTGAGGAGAAATTTCCACTGCGGTAATGCGTGTGTCAGGCCGGTGCTTGCGAATGAACTTGGCCAGTGAGCCACCGCCCAGACCGATCATCAGCACATCCTGAGGAGCGCGCGTGAACAGCAGAAAACCCATCATCGCCCGCGTATAGGCAAGTTCCAGATCCCATGGCCGGCTGATCCGCATGGCGCTCTGAATCGCGCCCGTGCCCAGATGGAGCTGGCGAATTCCGCGTGACTCGGTGACTTCCACCGTCATGTCCGGCGTGACGGATTTGGCAAGTCGTTTGGAAAACAGGCGCATGTCAATTGCAGTCGAGAGTGGAGAGCAGAGAGTTGAGAGTTGAGAGTGTAGCGTGCTTTTCTCTCCACTCTCTACTCTCGACTTGGCCAATAGGGGACGGCCGGGAGACAGGCTGAGGTAAAATTCAGTTTTGCCTATCAACTCAAATCATGCGTCTTTCGCAGTTTTTCCTCTCCACCAGCAAGGAAGCGCCCGCCGAGGCGGAACTCATTTCCCACAAACTCATGCTGCGCGCGGGCATGATCCGGCGGCTGGGTTCTGGACTTTACACCTGGATGCCGCTTGGCTTGCGCGTACTGCGCAAGGTGGAAGCCGTCGTGCACGCGGAAATGAACAAGGCTGGCGCGGTGGAAGTTTTCATGCCCGCGGTGCAGCCTGCTGAACTCTGGGAAGAGTCAGGACGCTGGGCCGTGTTCGGCCCGCAGATGCTGAAAATCAAGGATCGTCATCAACGCGACTTCTGCTTTGGCCCCACCCACGAAGAAGTCATTACCGATATCGCGCGAAAGGAAATCCGTTCCTACCGCCAGTTGCCAGTCAACTTTTATCAAATCCAGACCAAGTTCCGCGATGAAATCCGTCCCCGCTTCGGCGTCATGCGCGCGCGCGAATTTCTGATGAAGGATGCCTATTCTTTTCACGCGAACTTTGACGACTTGCAGCGCGAATACCGCAGCATGTACGACACCTATACGCGCATCTTCACCCGCCTGGGATTGAAATTCCGCGCGGTGGCGGCGGATACCGGGGCGATTGGCGGCTCCGGCTCGCATGAATTCCATGTGCTGGCAGATTCCGGCGAAGACGCGCTGGCCTATTGCCCCAATTCCGATTACGCCGCCAACGTAGAACTGGCTGAAGCGCTGGCGCCGCTTCATACTCGTCCCGCCGCGCAGGAAACCATGCGTGATGTTGATACGCCCAAACAGACCACCTGCGAGGATGTCGCGGCCTTGCTGGGCATTCCGCTTGAGCGCACCGTCAAACTCATCGCCGTGATGGGCGACGGAAAAATGACTGTCGCGCTGATTCGCGGCGATCACAGCCTGAATGAAGTGAAACTCGGCAAGCTTGAGGGACTGAATGATTTCCGCTTCGCCACCGAGGAAGAAATCCGCACCGTTTTCAACTGCCCGCCAGGATTCCTCGGTCCCGTCGGACTTGATCGCGCAAAAATAAAAGTTATTGCCGACCGCACCGTTGACGCGATGAACGATTTTGTTTGTGGGGCCAATAAACCCAAATTCCACCTGGCTGGCGTCAATTTCGGACGAGACCTGCCGGAGCCGGATGTGATAGCGGATATTCGCAACGTTGTATCGGGCGATCCCAGCCCGGACGGCAAAGGCGTGCTGGAGCTCTGCCGCGGCATCGAAGTGGGCCACGTGTTCCAGTTGCGCACCAAATATTCGAAGGCTCTATCAGCCACCTTTCTGGACGAACAGGGCAAATCACAAACCATGGAAATGGGCTGTTATGGAATCGGCGTTTCGAGGGTGGTCGCTTCTGCCATCGAGCAGAATCATGACGAGCGCGGCATCATCTGGCCGGAATCGATGGCACCTTTCTTGCTGGTAATTTCTCCGATCGGTTATCACAAGAGCGAACAGGTAAAAGAAGCCGCTGATAAGCTATATATGGAGTTTGTGGAAGCCGGCATTGACGTATTGCTGGATGACCGCGACGAACGGCCGGGCGTCATGTTTGCCGATGCAGAACTGATCGGCATCCCGCACCGGATCACGATCGGCGACCGCGGACTGAAGAACGGCATGGTCGAATACCTCAACCGGCGCGAAAGTCAGGCAAGGGAAATGCCGTTAAAGGGAGTGTCGGGATTTTTTACAGATTTACTTGAAAGCAGATGATGTTACGCAAAGTTGGAAAATTTGCCCTCGCCGCGAGTCTGACATTTGGAACCGCCAACTTGGTCCAGGCTGGCGGACAAAAATACGAACCCATGTCGGCTGCTGCGCGCGCCCATTTGTCGAAGGCGCTGTCCGATGTAGCCGTCACCGAGGTTTCCGTCCTGCGCGCGCCGCAAACCCAGGAATGGCTGTCCGAAATGTCCCGCCGCCTGACCAAGCGCATCCCGGACGAGGAATTCCGCATGGAATTCCTGCAAACCCTGTATTACGAAGCTACCCGAGCCGGACTCGATCCGGAACTGATGCTGGGTTTGATACAGGTTGAAAGCGGTTTCAAGAAATACGCCGTGTCACCTGTTGGCGCGCGCGGTTTCACTCAGGTCATGCCGTTCTGGCTCAAGGTCATTGGCACACCCGAGCACAATCTTTTCCATCTGCGCACCAACCTCAGATATGGCGCGCTGATCCTGCGCCATTACATCGATATTGAAAAGGGTGACTTGTATCGCGCGCTGGGCCGCTACAACGGCAGCCTCGGCCGGCCGGAATACCCGACCCTGGTGGTTGGCGCCTGGAAGCGCAACTGGCAATACACGCCGCCCGTGCGTACCGCCAGATTCTGATTATTTCGCCTTGTTCAGGATCAACAACACCGGCGGATTGAGTTCCGCCGGCACAAACATCCCCGGTTCAGCCTCCCGGCTTTTGACCACACCATCAAACGGCGCCCTCAGCACCGTGTCATCCAGATTCTTCTGTGCAATGATCTGGCGCGCCTGCGCTTCCTTGAGTGACGCGCCCGCACGGACATGGCGAAGTTTGACGGCATCCAGTTCCGTCGTTGAGCTGACGCCGCGGGCGTAAAGCTCTTCGGCGCGCTTCAGATCCTTTTCCGCTTCTTCCGCTTCCTGTTTGGCGCGCGTCACGCCCGCTTCCACTTCCATCAGTTTTGCCTGGAAGCGAACATCATCCAGCGCCAGCAGCTTGTCACCTTTTTTAACGCGCTGTCCCGGCTCCACGAATACCGCCTTTACCACCCCGGACACAGGCGTCGTCAAACGCACGCTGTCCGCTGCGACTGCTGTCGTAGCCGATAACAACACACCCAGTAATAACAGTTTATTGTTCATGGCATTCCTTGCTTTGATCCCTGCGCAAACTCTTTTAGCGGAATTCCCGCCAGCGCTTCCAGTCGTGCAATCGCAAGCGCGAGTTGGTACTCCACCTGCTTCTGACGAATGGCCGCTGCCTGCGTATCGGCCATGGCGGTACCCAGACTGGTTTTCAGTTCCAGTTCATACTCGCCGCGTGCGCGCTCCAGCGCCTGATCCCGGTAATCAGTCTGGACTTTGGCGGCTGAGCGGGCAGCCGTTTTCAGCCATTCAATTTCCAGCATTGTTTCCAGCAGCGCATCCGCCAGATCGCGCCTGCCCTGCTCGTATGCGGCCTCTAGCCGCGCGCGCTGAGCGGCTTCCCGCGCCAGCCTGCTATCAACACGATCGCCTTGATACAAGGGCCAGTTCAGAACCAGACCTGCGCTGTAGCGATCGCGTGTCGCCGTATCGCGGTTGTAATCCGAGGCGGACAGTTCCACATCCAGCGTGGGCGAACGGTCGGCGCGTATCGATTCCGTACGGGCCGCCACGGCTTTCAGCCGCGCATCCTGCGCCAGCAATTGCCGGTTGTTCTTCAGCGCGTCAGGCAACATGGCTTCGTAGTCCGGCAGTTTCAGCTCGTTCTGCGGCAAGGCCGGTGGCGCAAGTTCCGAAGGCAACTGGCCTGGCTTGTTGAGCGCGTGCGCCAGCTTTTGCCGGGCAGTGCGCATGGTCATCAGGCTGCGGTTGCGCTTTTCCCGCTGGTCCTGATAACGCGCTTCAAGCTGTGCAAGGTCACGTGCATTCATCTCGCCGAGTTCGAACTTCTTTTTCGCATCGTCCCAACTGACATAGTAGACCGCCGTGTATTCATTGTCGGCCGCATATTGCGCATCGGCCAGCAGCACGTCGAAATAACGCGCCATGATGTCGATTCGGCGGGCATCCCGCACATCCAGCAAGGCCAGCCGGCGAGCAGAGACTTCCTGTTTTGCCGCATCAACCAGCCCGCCCTCACGGCCAAAATCCAGCAGGGGCTTGCGGAATACCAGGCGGGCGCCGTGATCGTCTTTCCAGTCCCGCCCATTCAAAGTCGTTTGACCGCGACGCAACTGGCCTTCCAGGTTCAATAGGGGATCTTTTGCGCTGTCCGCCAGGTTCTGTTCTGCAAGCGCGAGATTGAGATCTGCCTGTGCCGCCATTACTTGCGGATGAGGCGCATCGGCAGCAGCCAGCGCTGCTTCTAGTGTGAGTACCTTCTCTTCGGCATGCGCCGGCAACCCTGCCAACAGGAGCACGAACAGCCAGGCGCGCATTATTTCGCTACGTTCTTGCTTTGTTTATATCGGGTATACGGCATGGATTGATAAGCACCCTCGAGCACGTACTTCGCCAGCAGCATGAAGTCATCCTTGTCCCTGGCCGGGCCGGTATGACGCACGATCAGCTTGCCATCCAGGTCAAAGAACACGATGGTGGGCGTGGCGCGCACGCGATGTTCCAGCGCGAAAGCTTTCTCGATCGTATCCTTGCCACTGAAATCCGTCATGGGTGTATCACCCTGGGTGTCGATGGGATACATGAGGAAATTCTGGCGGTAAAAATCCTGCACGTCCGACTGATTGAGAATGGTTGATTTCATGCGGGCGCAAAACGGACAGTCATCCATTTCGAAAAACAGCATGATGCCCTTCTTGCCTTCCTGCTTGGCCACCGCCAGCTCTTCCTTGAAATCACCCAGCTTGGGATTGAAGAAATGCTGTCCCGGGTCGCGGACCTCGGCAAAGGCTCCTAGCGGAAATAACAGCAGCAAAACTCCAAGCCAGCGTTTCATGTCTGTTCCTTATTTTTTTGCAGTCTTGTCGGCGTTGCGGATGAATTCCTCGACCGCCTCTTTGGTAATCGGCCCCAGCTGGTGCGCCACCAGTTTGCCCTGCGGATTGTAAAGATAAGTTGTCGGCAAACCATCCACCGGGCCGATTTGCGAAGCGATTTTCGGATTACCCAGCACGATCGGGTAACTCACCATCAGGCCCTCGGCGAAATCGATCACCTGTTTGGGATTCGCATACTGAAGCGCAATGCCGAACACCGCCACATTGGCTTTCTTGTTTTCGTGCAGTTCATTCAAATCCGGAATCTCCGCCAGGCAGGGCGGACACCAGGTTGCCCAAAAATTGACCAGCACCCACTTGCCCTTGTATTGCGAAAGCTTGTGCACTTTTCCGGTAGAGTCCGTCAGCGTGAAGTCCGCCGCCCGCGCCATGTTGCTCAGCCCAAGCAGGAATCCCAGCACCAGCAGGTAGAATGTAATTTTTCTTTGCGTCATTGTGATCAGACCATGAGTGAATTTCGTACCGAGAAAGACTCGCTGGGCGAGTACCAAGTTCCCGCTTCTGCCTGGTACGGCATCCAGACCGCCCGCGCCATCGACAATTTCCCGATTTCCGGCCGCAAGCCCGACGTGGATTTTATCCGCGCCCACGTCATGATCAAACTGGCGGCCGCGCATGCCAACTGCCAGCCCGGCTGGCTGCCCGAGGGCAAGCGCGACGCCATTGTGAAGGTCTGCCAGCGGATACTGCAAGGGGAATATTTGGACCAGTTCGTGGTCGACCGCTTCCAGGCCGGCGCCGGCACCAGCCACAATATGAACACCAACGAAGTCGTCGCCAATCTAGCCAATGTCGCGCTGGGCGGGGAAAAGGGCAGCTACAAGCCGGTCAACCCCAACGACGACGTCAACATGGGCCAGTCCACCAATGACACCATCCCCACCGCCATCCGGCTGGCCTGCCTGGCCAAGCTGCCGCGCCTGACCACAGCCGCCGAAAACATGGCGAAGGAATTCGAGCGCCTGGCCGAGCGCGAAAAGGACACGGTCAAATCCGGCCGCACACACTTGCAGGATGCCGTGCCCACCACTCTGGGCATCGAATTCGCCGCCTATGCCTGGACGCTGCGCCGGGCTGCGGGCAATCTGGCAAGCTGCCGCGAAAAGCTCGCCGAAATCGGCCTCGGCGGCTCGGCCGCCGGCACCGCGCTCAACACCTCGCCCGGTTATCCCGAGAAAGTCGCCGCCGAACTGGCCAAACTCACCGGCGAGCCGATCAAATCCAGCCACCTCGCCGCGCAAATGCAGTCCATGCTGGATTTGCAGGATCTGTCTGCCCGCATACGCGGACTGGCGCTGGAACTGACGCGAATTTCCAATGATTTACGTTTGCTCGCCTCCGGCCCGCGCACCGGCCTGGGCGAAATCACCCTGCCCGCCGTGCAGCCCGGCTCCAGCATCATGCCCGGCAAGGTCAATCCCGTCATGTTCGAAATGCTCAACCAGGTCTGTTATCAGATTCTGGGCCAGGATCACGCCGTGGCCCTGATGACCCAGGCCGGCCAACTGGAACTCAACGTCATGATGCCCGCCATGGGCTCGGCGCTGTTCGACGCCATGGACTGGCTCACCAGCGCCATGAACGCCGCCACCGAAAAGAACCTGAAAGGCATTATCGTCAACCGCGAACGCTGCGCCTTCTTCATCCATCAAAGCGTCGGCCTCGCCACCCTGCTCAACACCCAGATCGGCTACATGCAGGCCGCCGAAATTGCCAAGGAATCGGAAAAATCCGGCCGCCCGGTGAAAGACATCGTGGTTGAAAAAGGCCTGATGAAAGCGGAAGAATTTGAAGCCCTGGTGTTGCAGGCCGCGCATGGCGTGGGATCAGGCGGCGGTGGAGGTTGAAGGTTTGGCGATGAGAGTTTTGCCGAATGAAAAAACAAAACGTACTGTATGTGGCAAGAAGTACTACATATAGGAAAAAGTACTAAGTACTATGCTGTCTAATTAACGTTAAGCTCAGATAGCCGTGCGCAACGGAGAGTAGCCAGTGCAAGCAGGTCTTTGATTTGAAAAGGTCGCAGGCGGAACGGAAATTGCGGGATTCACAACGATTAATAAAAATGCTATTGAGCGAAGCGTAGTATGCGT